>Ga0209143_1000004_pt1 | contig 167476 bp, 153 predicted proteins | sample FaiFalFF_MnMetaG_3_FD_184739 | JGI IMG/M metagenome (GOLD analysis project Ga0209143, IMG submission 184739) | Freshwater microbial communities from Yellowstone National Park, Wyoming, USA - Fairy Falls B (FF_Mn_B) MetaG (SPAdes) (version 3) | ecosystem: Environmental > Aquatic > Freshwater >...
AAATGTGCCCCAACCACCGCGGAAAACTCACCACCCACGGACGAAAGTTCAACAATATACACCGCGAAAACCCCTTCCACACCTCCACATCCTCCACCCCCATCACCCGCTCATAGGCCGAAACCAACGCCGACGGCCCCTCGTGAAACTTCTGCACCTCCCGCAACAGCTGATTGTAAAACTTCTCCCCCATAAGCCTCCTCCTTGAGAGAGTGTATACCTCACAGGACGCCTTTCCCGTGCTTCCTTCCCACCCTCGTGAGCATCTCTCCTACCTCCAAAACATGCTCCCGCATGACACGACAAGCCTCCTCAGGATCCCTCCCCCGCAAAGCTTCATAGAGGCGTTCATGCCGGGCAAGAATACGCTGCCAAGAGCCCTCAGGAAGCTTCCACCGAGCCACTCGATCCCGAATGAGCTCCAGGACCACCTGAATCACTATTTCGAGCAGAGGGTTCCGAGTAGCCTGCGCCATCGCACGATGAAACGAGAGGTTCGTAGGATGAACAAAATATCCGTGCTCGACCTCCTCCCGCTGCTGTTCGAGAATTCGTTCCAACAGGGCGAGATCATCCGCCGTTGCTCGCACGGCAGCAAGACGAGCGACCTCCGGCTCATAGATGAGCCGAGCTTCGATAAGTTCTTCAACTGAGAGGCCCTGAAGTCGCAGGTTCAACAAAAGGGCCCGTTGGAAGAGATGGACATCGCTGGAGGCGACAAAAATCCCCCCTGTGCGGCCTCCTTTGATCGCGACAAGCCCTAAGTTCTCCAGCGTCCGCAAAGCCTCTCGGACCACGACCCGGCTGACGCCAAACCAGTGGGCGAGTTCAAGTTCGGAGGGAAGGCGATCCCCCAACTTGAATGTTCCAGATAAGATTGCCCTCTGAAGACGCTCCGCCACCTCCTCGGAGAGGAGCGGACGCGCAACACTCAAGAACTCCAATCTCTCAGCCGCTTCCACGCCCTCTGCTCTCTCCTCCATCAACGATCTTTCTTGAGATCGAACTGCGCTCATAAACTCCAACCTCGACGGGAGAAAAAGATCACCTCATCACATCCGCCATCGCATGGTGCCCTACCACTTCCATGTCCAGCGAACACTTCGAAAAAGGGCAGGAGTCGAGAGGGGAATCTGGAGGAAAGAGGAGAGGGAGATCCGCTCTCCCCTCTTCGGCTCCGCCCCAGTGAAACCTATCTCTTCCTTCAAGAAACCACATCCGGTTCTTCTCGCACGCCTTTTCGCTCCCGGGCTCCTTGCCATCGAGCAAAGAGATCGGCAGCCAGTTCGATCCCCAATAGATCTAAGACGCGGTTAACCGTTTGATTGATGAGATCATCAATAGTGCGAGGCCAGTGATAGAACGCGGGCACCGGAGGCATAATAATGGCTCCGATCTCCGCAGCTTGGACCATCAAGCGCAAATGTCCCAAATGTAAAGGCGTCTCCCGAGGCACGAGAATCAGAGGACGTCTCTCTTTGAGCGTGACATCAGCAGCACGCAATAACAGATTCTCACTGAAGGAAAGAGCAATACCCGCCAGCGTCTTCATGGAACAGGGAATGACAACCATGCCCATTGTTCGGAAGGACCCGGAAGAGATCGAGGCCGCAATATCCTTATAGGGATGCACCTCATCGGCCAGCGCTTCCACATCCCGAGGGGTATACTCCGTCTCGAGCACTAACGTCCGCGCAGCTGCCGGCGTCATAATTAAATGCGTCCGCACATCGGGAACCTCCCGCAATACCTCGAGCAAACGGACTCCATAAATAGTGCCCGTACTTCCAGAGATGCCCACGATGAGGTGCCGTTCTCTCATGCGCGCTCCAAGAGAAGAGCAATCCCCTGTCCCCCCGAGATGCACAAAGTAGCAAGACCAATCCGCCCTTTCCACCGATGCAGAGCATGAATAAGAGTAACAACAATGCGCGCTCCTGTACACCCAATGGGATGCCCAAGAGCAATCGCTCCCCCATGGACGTTCACACGCTCCCAATCCAAATGCAGCTCACGATCGCACGCCAACACTTGAGCGGCAAAGGCTTCGTTGAGCTCAATCAGATCGATATCCGAGAGCGAGAGTTTATGTCGAGCAAGGAGCTCTCGGACTGCGGGAACAGGAGCGATCCCCATAATCGAGGGATCCACACCCACCACGGTCCAATCGAGAATACGAGCTTGCGGCTGAATCCTTTCCCGTCGCACCACATCGCCGGAGATCACACAAAGCGCAGCAGCCCCATCCGTGATCCCTGAGGAGTTCCCTGCCGTGACCGTCCCTTCCGAATGGAACACCGGGGGCAAGGCCGCTAACCGCTCCAGCGTCGTATCCGCGCGCACATGTTCATCTTGTTCCAGCCGGTGGGATTTCCCTGTAGGAGAAGGAAGCTCCAGGGGAAGGATCTCCTCTTGAAAAGCCCCCATCTTCTGAGCCCGCACCGCGCGCTCATGGGAACGCAAAGCGTAACAGTCTTGTTCGTGCCGGGAGATTCGGTATAACGCGGCCAACTTCTCTGCCGTTTCTCCCATGATCATCTGAGAGAGCGGGCAAAGAAATCCATCCCGATACATCGCATCGACAAGGGGGAAGTGGCCCATGCGAGATCCCCATCGCACAGAGTCGAGGAGATAGGGGACACGACTCATGGACTCTGTGCCTCCAACCAAAAGGACCTCCGCGCGCCCCGATAGGATACGATAAGCCGCATCGAGGATCGCTTGAAGTCCCGACCCACACGCACGATTCACGGTATAAGCAGGAACGCGCTCCCCTAATCCGGCTCGGAAGGCGATCTGCCGGGCAACATTAGGCCCAACACCCGCTTGGCGGGCGCATCCCATGATCACCTCATCAACAGCTTCTGGAGAGAGCCCAGCCCGCCGGAGAGCCTCACGGGCGACGGGGACAGCCAGATCCGCGGCCGTCCACTCCCGAAGAGCCCCCCCGAACTTCCCAATGGGCGTTCGCACGGCACCCGCGATGTAGAGCTCCCGGGTCACTCCCCCTCCATCACCAGAATCCTCTCCCCAGCCTCGGGAAACTGCTGCTGATGGATCCGTTGGAGATGCTGCTGAACCTCCGCCACATGCTCAGCCATGATGCGCGCAGCGCGTTCCCCATCGCGTGCCCCCAAAGCTTCATAAAGGCGACGATGAAAGTCCACAATATGCGTCCTGCTCTCCCGATCCAGCCGCATTCTCCGAACTTCAGGTAATAAGACGCTCACCACCGTTTCCATTACGACAGCAAGCACAGGATTCTTCGCCGCTTCAGCAACGAGACGATGAAAATAGAGATTGAACTCCTCCTGCCGATCCTCGCGAAGCCCCTGCTGCTGCCGGAGAACAACTTCCTGCAACTTCTCCAATTCGGCATCGGTAATTCGCGTGGCGGCCAAACGGGCGATCTCGGGTTCGTAGATCAAGCGAACTTCAGCAATATCACGCAGCGAGATTTGACGAGTGCCCAAAAGGACCCGTAGGACATCTTGAGCAAAGTCCGTATTCGGATGCGCAACGAAAATCCCTCCCCCATATCCTCGCCGCACCACGAGCAGGCCCTGCTGCCTCAGAATCCGCAACGCCTCGCGCACGACCGGTACACTCACCCCAAAGCGCCGGCTCAATTCCCGTTCCGTAGGCAAGCGCTCTCCCACCCGGAGTTCTCCCCGAAAGATCGCCTGGGCTAGCTCCTCTGCGATCCCTCGAAACGTTACCGGCGATGAGGATCTCTTCACGGGCATAACTCGAACCGCCTCATACGATCCCCGAGGCGAAGAGATGCTGCAGATCTGACGCGGTGACCCCAATCTCGGCGAAGATCTCCTGATTGTGCTCTCCCAAGCGAGGAGCTGGACGCCGGATCGGCAAACGCTCCCCATTGACGACGGCAAATCCTCCCGGATATCGCAACCGAAGTCCCGTCGTCGGGTCGAGCACCTCCTGCCAAAACTCCCTCGCCTCAAGCTGCGGATCAGTCATGATGTCGGCGACGGTCGAAACCGGATACCCCAACATCTGACGACGAAGAGCTTCCTCGAGAAACTCGCGCTTCGTGATCGTGAGGAAGAATTCTGCAATGGGCGCTTCCAACCGATCGACCTCCTCTTGAGTGAGTCGCGTTACTTCAAACCGACTCCAATCAATATCCAGGAGCCAATCGGGTGCCATCCCCCGCTCTTTCATCCATGCGACCAGTTGCTGATTTGTATGACGACCCGCAGCTCCTCCGTAGATGATGAAATTGATCCAGCCATCCCGGCACCGCCAGAGAGCTCGCATCTTAGCTCCGGTAATGCTGCGTCCCGTAATGAAGATGCCCGCCCGCAAAGGATTAACCCGATTCAAATCCCAATGGGCTGGTGCCATAGCCAAGGGAGCCATGGCCGCTACCTGGGCAGAGACATCCACATGCTGGCCCCGCCCGGTGTTAAAGCGAGAGGCAAGGGCCGTCAACCCTCCCATGACCGCCTCCACCCCCGCCCAAAAGAAGGCCTGTGGGATCGTCACCCGCATCGGCTCTCCGTCCTCTTCTCCCGCCAAGGACATTGTCCCACTCATGGCCATGATCTCCAGATCCGATGCGAGGAATTCACGATAAGGCCCCTCCTGACCAAACGGCGTAATAGAGATAAGGATCAGACGAGGGTTCACCTGCCGGAGTACATCCCAGCCGAGACCCTGCTCAGCCAATGTCCCCGGGGGAAAGCTTTCGATGAGGAAGTCAGCCGTCTTCACAAGCTGCACCAACAGCTCACGCCCTGTCGGAGTCTCCCACGCGAGGGTAATCCCTCGCTTGTTCACATTCAACGCCAGCCAAAATAGGCTGATGGTTCCACCTTCCAGAGTGCGCACCAGCGGGGGACGTCGCCGAGCCGGGTCCCCTGCTGGAGGCTCCACTTTGATGACATCAGCTCCCAGATCGGCGAAGATCTTCCCCGCTAGTGCTCCTTTCTCATCCGAGAGCTCTAAGACCCGATATGGTTCGAGAAGCACGTGACCTCTCCTTACCATCCGGTTCGCGAGAGCAACTCCACCCACCCTTTCATCTCGCGGCGAGCACGCTCGATATCTCGTTCGGAGAAGAAGCGCGAGAGATCAACCTTGTACACGGGATAGACCGGGCGTTCGAAATCCTTCTCGTACCCGAAGGGTACGGTGGCATCAATGCCCATACCCCCTTCAAAGCGCGTGTTAGACGCTTTCCATTCTCGGTCTCCCGCTGTGAGCCGCTCCTCAGGTTGGAAGGTCTGCCCGATCCCTCCCGGAACAGGATTGATGATATCCGTATGCGGATTAACCCGCGTGGTCAATGACCAAATGATCTCATTCATATCGTAAATGTTGACGTCTGGACTGACGGCAATAGCCAAACGCATTCCTTGGTTACATGCCAAGATCGCCGCCAGGAAATTCCTCTGCCATCCCTCCTCAACCCGATTCCGCTTGCGGACTTGAATAATGACGCCTCCCCAGTCCGTCATGCAGTAGGGAATATGCACGTCCTGAATAATCCCTGGTTGCAATCGCTCGCAGAGCTCAAAGATAGCAGCCTCACGCACCGTCGTATCAATATTACTGTCATCGGCCGTGTGAACGCCCAACGGGTAGATGATCGGGCGCGATTCGCGCCTTCGCATGGTGATCGCGGTCACGTGAAAAGTCGGAGCCTTATAGGCCTTCCCCATATATCCGGCCCACTCCGGATGAAAGGGGAATTTCCCCTGGACCCCCGCCTTCTCCGCCTCCGCCGTCTCATATCGCCGATCGCGCGGATAGAGATATCCCTCCAAGACGTACTCGGAATCGGCAATGGCATAAGCATCAACGGTGCGGGCCTTGACAATGCGGATGGGACTTCCCTGAAGGGCTCCGGCTACGCCCAGCTCATCACATCCCTTGGGAAGAATCACGTAATCGAACCCCGCTCCTGCCATGAGGGTGCATGCCGGAGGTACACCAAAGCATACGGTCAAGGGGATGGGCTTCTCGTCATAATAATGCTCGGTCGAGACCTGCCACATGTGTGAGCCCGGGGAGATCTGGAATGTCCCCACATTCCCCCATCGGAAGTTCATTCGATTGTATCCGATATGGCTTCCCCCATTGAAGTATTCGCCCACGACGCAGCTGATGCCACTCCCGATCGTCCTCTCACTCTCCAACTCCGTGTGCCGGATAGCCACGATGTATTTGTTGACATCCAGATCTTCAGTAATGACCTCTTCCTGACAAGGCGCCTGGTCCTGAGGAATCTCTATCGGTTTGATCGGATGATTGATCGCATAGGCAATTTTCCGCTTCCGGTCTTGAGGACTCTCGAAACCGAACATCTTATCCACAACAGCCATGTTCGCAAAGAGATTCGTGATCGCCCGGGCGTGGGGATATCCCTTGACCTTATTGAAAAGAATGGGAAGACTCCCATCCAAGGACTTCTGGATCCCCGTGATCTCCAAATCGGGATCAACCTCCACATCCGTTATCAGCAAATCCCCTTGGGCGTCAAGCCACTCCAACGTCGTCCTCAGCGAGGAGATATCTTTCTCTGTTTTCTTCCATACCGTGACCATAGCCTTCCTCCCGTTAAGATAAGTTTCAGTCGAAGACTCCCTCCTCCTGCAACATCTCGTACTCTCTCTCCGAGAGGCCGAGCCATTCGACGAAGACAGTCCGATTATCCGCCCCCAGACAAGGAGCTCCACGTCGGATACCCCCCGGAGTCTCGCTCAATTGATACGAAACCATTCGATAACAGACGCGCCCCATCTCCGGGTGCTCCTTCTCCTGCCAAACCTGGCGGAAGACGAGTTGAGGATCACTGAACAAATCACGCATCGTGTGAACACAAGCGGCATGAACTCGATAGCGCTGCAGCAGCCACATCACATCGCGGGCCGTGCGCGTGCGCGTCCACTGGGCAATGAGCTCATGCAATTCCGTTTCATGCCGCTTCCGCCCAAGGGCTGTTCGGAACCGCTCCGCCTGACTCCATTCCGGACACCCCATCGCCCGACAGAGGCGCTCCCACTCGTGATCATCCCAACAGCTGATAACGCACCACTCCCCATCCCGACAGGGGAAACATCCATGAGGCGCCGCTACGGGATCTCGATTCCCCTCCCGATGAGCGACATACCCGGAGACGGCATAATCGAGCACAGCCGGGCTGATGAAATGAACCCCCGCCTCATATTGCGAGAGGTCAATGTAGACCGCTCGCCCCGTGCGCCGACTGTAGTCCAAGGCAGCCAGGACCGCTACTCCCCCAAAGCCAACGGCAACGTAGTCCACGTACGGGCCATAAAGAAGTTGCGGAGGACCATCCGGATCTCCAATCAAATGCGTGAAACCACTATAGGAAGAGAGTTGCGATCCGAAGCCCGGATGCGTCGCCCACGGTCCCGTCTGTCCCATGTTGCTCGTGCTCAACATGACCAGACGCGGATTGAACCGAGACAAGGTCTGAAAGTCAAGCCCTAATCGGGCCATAGTCCCCGGCCTCATATTCTCAATGACAATGTCCGACCACTGCACCAAACGATAGGCGAGGGATTTACCCTTAGGATGCTTCAAGTTCAGCGTCACACCGTACTTCGAATCATTGTGGATCGAAAAGCATCCAGAACGATTCACTCCAATTTGGTTGTCTTTGAAAGGAGGATACTGCAAGCGAAAGCCGTCTAACCGCTCTTTGGATTCTACGTGTACAACCGTCGCCCCAAAATTCGCGAGATATTTCCCAATGAAAGGCCCAGCGGCGTATCCACCGAACTCGATGACCTTGATCCCTTCTAAGGCATCTCGTTGAGCCGACATCGCTTCGATCCCCTCCAGAGCTCTCCCGCTCTCCCACAGAAGAATAGCAGATCCTCCAAGGAAGGTCCTAAGCCTCCGCGCCTATCGAGCATTGCAATAGAGGTCAAGATTGCCGGTGAAAGCGCACATATTCGAAATCAAGGGGCTTACCATTGATCCCTCGTGCCGGAGGCGCAATCCAGGGAGCAAAACGCCCGGGCTCATAGACCGGTGTCATGAGCGACTGAACGTAGGCGCGATCTCGCTCCGAGGGCAGGAACTCATCCCGCCGTGACTGCCACTCCGATTCACTCAGCAGCTGCCCTTGGGGTGAAAACCGATACCCGGCATAGACCCCAACTTCCCGATTGAAGCGCGGCGATGGCAGAAAGAGCCGCTCCGTAATCCCCGCTCTCTCCAGGACCCTATTCCATCGCCCAAGCGCTCTCTCACAATCTGCGATAAAAGCATCTCGAAGAAGCTGATTCATCGCCCGACGCAAGGGGATCTCCACCCGACGCATCTGTCCAGATGCATCGGGGACCTCCAAGACATAGTTACCTTCTAAAGCGCGATGGTCTTCCCAGACTTCTTCTTCCCGGAATCTTCCCTTCAATCCAGCAGCAAAGTACAGTGCTGCATTAGAAGAATCCTCGCTTCCAAACAGATCCAAAGCTGCGGAGAACCACTCATTGATGTACTTTTGAAGAATGTCCAGCGGAATCCCCCCCAACCGTGTCACATCCTCATTTGGATCCTGACGCATGAGCTCTGCTGTGCGCCGAACTATTCGCTCAATCCCCGTCTCTCCGACAAAGAGATGGTGCGCCTCCTCTGTAAGCATAAACTGAGTCGTACGAGCTAGTGGATCGAAGCCGCTCTCCGCCAGAGCCGCCAATTGATATTTTCCATCTCGATCCGTGAACATGGTGAAACAGAAGAAGTCCACCCAATCGCGCACCGGCTTGTTGAACGAATTCAGAATCCGGGGGTTATCGGGATGCGCCGACCGGCGCACAAGTAAATCCTCTGCTTCCTCTCGCCCATCCCGACCGAAATACTTGTGCAAGAGATACACCATGGCCCACAGATGCCGTCCCTCTTCCACATTCACTTGAAAGAGGTTCCTCAAGTCATACAAACTAGGCGCCGTATGTCCGAGTCTCCGCTGCTGCTCCACCGAAGCTGGTTCTGTGTCTGCTTGTACGACGATGATGCGCCGTAGTTCTTTCCGAAACTCGCCAGGGACTTCGGTCCATACCGGCCGTCCCAAATTGTCTCCAAAGGCAATCTGACGGTTTGGCTTCGGCGGGACCAAAAAGATACCCCATCGGTACTCAGGCATCTTCACATAGTCGTAAACTGCCCATCCCTCCGGATCTACACTCACCGCCGTTCGAAGGTAAACCTCATCCTCCTGAAAACCATCGGGCCCCATTTCCCGCCACCACTTTAAGAAGTTCGGCTGCCACTGCTCTAAGGCTCGTTGAAGTTGGCGATCCTCATGAAGATTCACGTTGTTGGGAATCTTATCGTACTGAATACTCATCACTTCCTCCCCACAGATGGAGTTTGCCCCAATTCATGCATGCTACCGCCCTATAGGCCAGGACTAACTTTCATACTCACAAAACCCATACCCCCTGACCTCATTGTCTAAGTTTAGACTCTAATACCCCAAGTTGTCAAGACCTTGTAAAAGAGCTCTGCAGTCCATCTGAAAGTTAGGTTCAGACAGTTGGAAGAGGTGCCTCCATCAGCCAGCGGGGATCAGTCTCACAAAGCGCTGGAGACACCAGTCGCACTGAGGACAGCACATGTTGACCGCCATCATGCGCAGAGAGCAAGCCACCAACATTGCCTGGCCGATGTCAGCCGCCGTGCCGGCCGTCGCCTCTTCTTCGAAAGAGGCTCCGCAATAAAAGGACGAGGGTGAGAGACGTGTCCATGAGGGGCCTCCTCACCGGGGAGTGCTGTGCCTCTCACTTCGTATTTTGTCATTTGTCTGAACTCCTGTTTCGAAGATCAGACGTCAGCAGGATGGCTTGCTTTGACGACCCAAGGTTCACTACAATCTTCTCGCAACACCTGACCGACGACGAGGAGCTGACGTATGGCACCTGTGCATCGTACCAAAGCGCGCATGAAGGGGAAGCGGCGTGTGAAAATTTGCTTCATCAGCACATACCCGCCGCGCGAATGCGGGATCGCCACGTTCACGTATGACCTCTGCCATGCGATCGTTGAGAACCACGCGGACGTGCGTGCCTCCGTCATCGCCATGACGGATACGCCGGAAGGATACGACTACCCACCCGAAGTCGTCTTCGAGATTCGGCACAATCGTCTGAGCGATTATCGGCTGGCGGCCGAATATGCCAATCTTTCCGGCGCGGACATCCTCTGCCTCCAACACGAATTTGGGATCTTCGGCGGACAGCACGGCCGATACGTTCTCGATTTCCTGGAATCCCTGCGCAAGCCCATTGTGACGACGCTGCATACGGTCCTGTTCGCTCCTCCCCCGGACTACCGAGACATCCTCATGCAAATCGCGCGCGCTTCCGATCACCTCGTCGTGATGAACAGCAAGGCCATCCCTATCCTCCGAAAGGTCTACGGCGTCCCCGAGGAGAAAATCAGTCTCATTCATCACGGCGTCCCGGACGTTCCCTTCGTGGATCCGAACTACTACAAAGACAAATTCGGGGTCGAAGGTCGGCTCGTCCTCCTCACGTTCGGCCTCCTGAATCGCAATAAGGGGATCGAGATGGTGCTGGAGGCGCTGCCGGAGGTCATCGCCCGGCATCCCGAAGTCGTCTACATCGTGCTCGGTGCGACGCACCCTGTCGTCAAGCGGAAGGAAGGCGAGGAATATCGCCTTTGGCTCCAACGGCGCGTGCAACAACTCGGATTAGAAGAGCACGTGCTCTTTTTCAATCGGTACGTGGAATTGAGCGAACTATGCGAATTCATTGGCGCTTGCGACATCTACATCACACCGTATCAATCGAAGGAACAAGTCGTGAGTGGAACGCTCGCCTATGCCATCGGCATGGGGAAAGCCGTGATCTCGACGCCGTACTACTATGCTGAGGAGCTGCTCGCCGAGAACCGCGGACGACTTGTGGAATTCGGAGACGTAAAAGGGTTGCAGCAGGCGCTTCTCGAGCTGATCGAGAACGAGGCGCTACGCCATCAGATGCGCAAGCGGGCTTACGAGTTCGGCCGACAGATGATCTGGCCGGAAATCGGCGCGCAATATCTTGCCCTCTTTGAGCGCCTCTCGGCTTACGCGCCCGCCAAGGCCGTCACGCTCTCGCTCAAGAAGACCTTCAGCGCCGGATACGAACTGCCGGAGATCAAGCTCGACCACCTGATCCGGCTGACCGACGACACGGGCTTGATCCAACATGCGAGTTATGGCATTCCGGATCGGCGCTACGGATATTCGACCGATGATGTCGGTCGCGCTCTGGTCGTGACGCTCCTGCATTACCATCAATTCGGAGATGAAGCAGCGCTTCCTCTCGCCGTGCGATATCTGAGCTTTCTGCATTACGCCCAACTTCCCGATGGGCGTTTCCACAATTTCATGGACTACACGCGTCGCTTCACCGACGACGTGGGATCCGAAGATACGCTCGGCCGGGCCCTGTGGGGCTTGGGAGTCACTATCGCCTATAGCCCGAACGAAGGGATGCGCGCACTCGCCCGTGAGATGTTCGAGCGGGCATTCCCGCAGCTTCACTTTCGGCATCCGCGGGCGATGGCCTATGCGATCTGCGGTCTTTACAACTTCCTCCTTCGCTATGACGGAGCGGCGCAGGTACGCCGCCGATTGTCGGAACTGGCAGCGCAACTTCTGGAGCTCTATGCGCACAACCGGGCGGAGGACTGGCTCTGGTTCCAGGATGCCCTCACCTATGGGAATGCGAAGATCCCGCACGCACTGCTTCTGGCCTACCGAGCCACGGGGGAGAGGGAGTTCAAACGGATCGGCCTCGAGTCCTTGGATTTCCTGATCGCGCAGACGTATCACAACGACTACTTCGACTTCATTGGGAACCAGGGGTGGTATCGGCGTGGGGGAGAACGCGCTCTCTTCAGTCAGCAACCGATCGAAGCCGGATATACGGCCGAGGCGTGCTTGACGGCATTCGAGCTGACGCGGGAACACCGCTACCTGGAGCTGGCCCGCGCAGCAGCCGAGTGGCTGCTCGGGCGGAATCGGCTCGGCGCCCGCCTCTATGACCTCAGCACAGGAGCATGCTCCGATGGATTAGAGCCCCAAGGGCCGAGCTTGAACCAGGGGGCGGAATCGGCAGTCTGTTGTATGTTGGCTTTCCTCACCGTCGCGCAACAGCAAGCGCAGCGGAGCGAAAGGCTCTCTGTGCCCTCAATGGAGCTCTCCTTCGAGGCGCATCCTTCGCCCGCTTGGGAGACGGAGGAACGGTCCTCTCTGGCGTTCGAGTAAGATGATGGAATGGCGCGTCCCATTGCTCCTTTTCCGCCGCTATGAGGGGAATCCGATCCTCACTCCGGCCGACTGGCCCTATCCGGCCAACGCTGTCTTTAATCCGGGTGCCATTGAGCACAAGGGAGAGACCCTCTTGCTGGTTCGCGTCGAGGACTTGCGCGGATTCTCGCATTTGACTCTTGCCCGAAGCCGCGATGGGCGGACCAACTGGCGCATCGAGCCCCGACCGACTCTGGAGCCGGATGCGCGCTATAAAGAAGAGTGTTGGGGGATTGAAGACCCGCGCATCGTCTGGCTTGCGGAGCGCCAGGAGTACGCCATCACCTATGTCTCCTTCTCGCGCGGCGGGCCGCTTATCTCCCTGGCGCTGACCCGCGACTTCCAGAGCTTCCATCGCGTCGGGCCGCTTCTCCCTCCCGAGGATAAGGATGCGTCGCTCTTCCCTCGCCTGATCCGCGACCGATACGTCCTGCTCCATCGGCCGATCATCCGGGGCGAGGCGCACATTTGGATCTCCACGTCGCCGGATTTGCGCTATTGGGGAGAGCATCAGGTCCTGATCCCCGCCCGTCCCGGCTGGTGGGACTCGCATCGCGTGGGGCTCGGCCCACCGCCGATTGAAACGCCCGAGGGATGGCTCATCATCTATCACGGCGTCCGGGTAACGGCCTCTGGGAGTCTCTATCGCGTCGGGTTGGCGCTTCTGGACCTGGACTATCCCTGGAAGATCATCCGCCGGACGGAGAACTGGGTCTTCGCTCCTCAGGAGGATTATGAACGCCGAGGCGATGTCCCCGGCGTCGTCTTCCCCACAGGGGCTCTTGTCGAACAGGAGACGCGCCAGCTACGCCTCTACTACGGTGCGGCCGATACGACCGTATGCCTGGCCACGGCAGCTCTCGATGATATCTTGGAGTACTTGAAGCACTGTCCCACAGAGAGCCCTGCTGAAGCCCTGGAGTGAATATGCTCCTCCTTTGCGACCATCGTGGAGCCTGGCGACCGCATCTAACATCGCACTCTCTACCGGAACAAGTGACTCTCATGTTCGTGCGACGGAGGGAAGCGCATGAAGGGGAACAGATTCCGCGAACTCCTGCGGCGCTACGAAGGCAATCCGATTCTCACGACGGCCGACTGGCCCTATCCGGCCAACAGCGTCTTCAATGCCGGGGCGACGCTTCTGAGGAACGGCGAGACGCTTCTTCTGGTCCGCGTCGAGGATCGGCGTGGCATCTCGCATCTGACAGTTGCTCGAAGCCAGGATGGAATCACGAACTGGCAGATCGATCCGCAGCCGACACTGCGGCCGGATCCCGAGCGCTATCCCGAAGAGGTCTGGGGGATCGAGGACCCGCGGATCACCTGGATCGAAGAGCTGGGGTGCTATGCCATCACCTACACATCCTTTTCGACCAGTGGTCCGCTCGTCTCTCTGGCCTTGACGCCCGATTTTCGCCACTTCGAACGCCGGGGGGTGATCATGCCTCCGGAGGATAAGGATGCGGCGCTCTTCCCCCGACGGTTCGACGGGCGGTGGGCGCTCATCCACCGTCCGATCTCGACGTATCCGACTCCACGGGCGAATATCTGGATCTCGTTCTCGCCTGACCTCAAGCATTGGGGCGATCACACGGTCTTGCTCGAAGCCCGACAGGGGGCCTGGTGGGATGCGACGAAGATCGGACTATCCCCCCCGCCGATCGAAACGCCCGAAGGGTGGCTCATCATCTATCACGGAGTGCGCATGACGCCCGCGGGATGCCTGTACCGGCTCGGCCTCGCTCTGCTCGACCTCGAAGATCCGCGTCGCGTCATCCGGCGAAGCGATGAATGGATCTTCGGTCCTGACGCCCCGTATGAGCGCGTGGGGGATGTGGCCGATGTCGTCTTCCCCTGCGGCGCGATCCTCGACCCGAGGACGGGAGAGCTGCGCCTCTACTACGGGGCGGCGGATACCTCGATCGCCCTCGCTATTGGCCACATCTCGGAAATGCTGGAATGGCTCCTGAAAGGAGGTTGAGATGCGCATCGCCATGCTGGCGCCGATCTCTTGGCGCGTTCCCCCCCGGCACTATGGTCCCTGGGAACGCGTCGTCTCGCTCCTGACCGAAGGCCTCGTCCAGCGCGGCGTGGACGTCACGCTCTTTGCAACGGCTGACTCCTTGACGCGCGCGCGCCTTGTGGCCGTGTGCCCACGCCCGTACTCGGAGGATCCGACGCTCGACCCGAAGGTGTGGGAGTGCTTGCACATCGCGGCCGTTTTCGAACGCGCCGAGGAGTTCGACCTCATCCACAACCACTTCGATTTCCTTCCCCTCACCTATAGCGGCCTTGTGCGCACCCCTGTGCTGACGACGATCCACGGCTTCTCGTCCGAGCGCATCCTCCCCGTTTACGAAAAGTACAACGGGCGGACCTACTACGTGGCCATCAGCCATGCCGATCGTCGTCCTCAGCTCTCCTATGTCGCTACAATCCACCACGGCATTCCCTTGGAGGAGTTCACGCTACGGCGCGAGCCCGGTGAGTACCTGCTCTTTTTCGGCCGCATCCATCATGAGAAAGGCACGGCCGAAGCCATAGAGGTCGCCCGTCGGACGGGCCTGCCCCTTCTCATTGCTGGGATCATTCAAGATCCGGCGTACTTCGAACGCGCTGTCGCCCCGCACCTGGACGACCAGATCCGATACATCGGCTCAGTCGGACCGGATCGTCGGGATGAGGTCCTCGGACGCGCTCTCGCGCTCTTGCATCTGATCAACTTCGAAGAACCCTTTGGCCTGAGCATGATCGAAGCGATGGCGTGCGGCACGCCAGTGATTGCGCGCGGGCGCGGCGCCGTCCCTGAAATCGTCCGCCATGGCGAGACGGGCTTTATCGTCAATTCGATCGAGGATGCGGTCGAGGCCGTGCGCCACGTCCCCACCCTCGACCGCGAACGCATCCGGCAACACGTCGCCCGATACTTCAGCCACGATCGCATGGTGGAGGAGTATCTGCGCGTCTATGAGCGAATCCTCCGCGAGCGCGCCGGCTGAAGCGCCAATAGTCGAGGAGCGCTTTCGCCTCGGTATCAATTACTGGCCCGCGCGTTGGGCCATGTCCTGGTGGCGCGCGTTCGATGCGGAAGAGGTCGAGCGCGACTTCGCGCGCCTTCGGGACGCGGGATTCGATCTCGTCCGTCTCTTCCTCCTCTGGGAGGATTTTCAGCCCGAGCCGGATCGCGTGGCTTCGGAGATGCTCGAACGTCTGCACGTGGTCGCTGATCTCGCCGCGCGTTCTCACCTGCAGCTTCTGCCCACGTTTTTCACCGGCCACATGAGCGGCGCGAACTGGCTGCCCACCTGGGCGTGCGAGCCGAGCGATGGCCCGTTACGCTTCCGCACCATCGCGCGCGGCTCCGTCTCAGAGTCTTCCCCCGTGGCGTGGGGCGCCTGCATCTCGGCTCGTCCGAAGAATTGGTACGCGGATCCGAGCCTCATCGAAGCCCAAGCTCTTCTTGTCCGCCAGGTCACCAGCACCCTCGCTTCGCATCCGGCCCTGTGGGGATGGGACCTGGGCAACGAGCCGTCGAATTGCGTGATCCCCCCGTCGCGTGAATCCGGACTCTCATGGCTCCGACGCATGACAGCCGAAATTCGCGCGTCTGGCTCCACGCACCCGATCACGCTCGGCCTTCATATGGAGGACCTCGAGGAAGATCGGCATCTGGGCCCGAGCGAAGTTGCGCGCACGTGCGATCTGCTCGCGATGCACGGATATCCGGTCTACACCACATGGGCCGGCGGACCAAAAGATGCGTGGCTCTTGCCCTTTCTCGGTCTCCTCACGCGGTGGTTGGGCGAGGGCCGCGACCTTCTGTTTGAGGAATTCGGCGCGCCTACGCGCCCTGCCCATGAGACGCTGCCGTCGCGTATTCCCCTCCTTGAGGAGGGAGAAGCGGCGCGATTCACCGAAGAGGCCCTCACGCTGCTCCACCGCTTCGGATTCGTGGGCGCGGTCCTCTGGTGCTACAGTGACTATGTGCCCGATCTGTGGAGTTCTCCCCCATTCGATGATGCCCCTCACGAACGCGTCTTCGGACTGTGGCGCGCCGATGGAACCCCGAAACCGGCCGTCGAGGTGATCCGCTCTTGGACCGGCCGCAGGCGATATCCTCCACACACCGATTTCGCGTGGGTGGATATCACCCCCGAAGATTTCTTCGTGAATCCCCGTCATCACCTCCCCCGCCTCTACCGAAACTTCCTCCACCGATACGGTGCGCCATGAGACGAAAAGCCCCGGACCATTCCCAGACGCGGGAGAATCTCTCCCTTATTAGAGCTCACCTTCCCGTCACGTGAGCGGCCGCGCCGATAACTCGGGGGGCGAAAACAGGCCGTGCGGAGCTGCTCGCATTTTCCCCGCGGGAGGAGTGCGGGAGGCACAACAGGCATCCAGTGGGAGGAAGAGAACACACGCATGAGGGCAACAGTGCCCCGGGACCCACGAGACATCTCTCGCCTGGCTACGCGCGGCTTCGCAGAGGTGCTCGATGCAAAGGGGTATAGAGCGCTCCCTCCGGCCGGAGGTCACTTCGCATCAAAAGGAGCTCGGTGACGAGGAATCGAGTTCTCGGGAAGTCCTCGGCTAAGAAAAGGCGCACGAGCTCACGCGCCGACCGCTCCGAACGTACGCGTCCAATAGTAAGATGCGCCGTGAAAGGGCGCGCCTCTCGCGCAAAGCCCTGTCGGGCGAAAACCTCCTCCACGTCGGCGGCAAGCACCTGAAGCACGCCCCTCTCATCTCCGACGCCGATCCAGAGGACGCGCGGGCGATCCGCGCGCGGGAAGACCCCCATCCGCTCCGTCACCACCTCAAACGGCGCATATCTCCGCGCGATTTCGTCCAACGCGCTGCCGAGATCCTGCAGGCGCGCTTCTTCGACGTCGCCGAGGAATTTCAACGTGAGATGCACACTCGCCGGCCGTGTCCAGCTCACATCGGCCGGGACATGCCTGAGTTTCGCCTGCACGGCCTCAATGTGCGCCTTGACGTCGGACGGAACATCCAAGCACACAAAGGAGCGAATCTTCATCGTGCCCTCATGTCTCCGGATTCTCAGCGGTCGCGGCGTCCTCTACCCGCGGAGCGTCGGCCACCTCCGCGTAGTATTTCCGACCGCGCAGCGCTTCGGGCAGACACAGCATATCGGCTTCCGGAGAGCCCGGCTCGTCATCGTGGGCGTACCGATACCCCGCTCCGTACCCGAGGCTGCGCATGAGCGGAGTGACCGGATTGCGAAGATGCATCGGCACAGGCTCTCGCGGGTGCTCCCGCACGTCGCGCTCGGCCGCTTGATAGGCTCGAAGCACGGCGTTCGACTTCGGCGCGCGAGCCAAATACACGGTAGCTTGCGTCAGCGCGAGCTTCGCTTCGGGAAGTCCGACGAAGTGAACCGCATGCATCGCCGCCACCGCTTGAACGAGCGCCTGGGGATCGGCGAGCCCAATGTCCTCACTGGCGAGAATAACCAGTCGTCGTGCGATGAACAACGGGTCCTCGCCAGCTTCCAGCATCCGCGCGAGCCAATAGAGCGCCGCATCCGCATCCGAATGGCGGACCGATTTGATGAAGGCGGAGATCACAGTGTAGTGCTCTTCGCCACTCCGATCGTAGAGGAGGAGAGGGCGTCCGAGGATCTCGCGCACGACGGTTTCGGTCACCCGAAGCGTCCCCTCGGCACTTGGCTCGACGCTGTTCACGGCCAGCTCCAGGACATTGAGCGCGACGCGCGCATCGCCCGCGGCGTGAGCGGCGATCGCGCGCAGGAGCCGATCCTCGATCTCCACCCGGAGACGTCCCAACCCGCGCTCCTCATCCGCGAGCGCGCGTCGGAGGAGGAGAAGCACATCTTCCTCCGCCAAAGGCTTCAAGACGAAGACCTGACAGCGCGAAAGCAAGGGAGCGATCACCTGAAACGACGGATTCTCCGTCGTCGCTCCGATGAAAATCACATCACCGCGCTCGACGAACGGGAGGAAGGCATCCTGCTGCGCCCGATTCAGATGATGGACCTCATCCACGAAGAGGATCGTCCGCTGCCTCTGCGTGCGCCGCATCCTTTCGGCGACGAGCATCGCCTGACGGATCTCCTTGATCGTGCCGAGCACGGCGGAGAACCGCACGACATGAGCCCTCGTGTGCCGAGCGATCACCTGCGCGAGCGTCGTCTTCCCGCTTCCGGGAGGTCCCCACAGGATCATCGAGACAAGCCGATCGCGCTCGATCAGACGCCGCAGGGGCTTGCCCGGACCGATCAGCTCCTCCTGTCCGACGACCTCGTCGAGCGTCCGAGGACGCATACGGTCCGCCAGAGGCGCAGGCCCCGCTCTTGTGGCCTCATCACCAGAGAGAGGGAACAACACTTGCTCTTCGTTCACAGCGATATCCCTCAGCCGCGCCCGGTCACCCACGGCGTCCCCGCTCGCTCAGCACCACGGCGGCTCATCTCTCCTCGGACATTGCTTCCGAAGGCGATGGCTCTTCGGCGATGCCGACTTCTCGCGCTTTCCGTCCGACGACCTCTCGCTCGCGGATCCGAGCCGCCTTCCCCTTCAGCCGACGAAGATAATACAGCTTAGCGCGCCGCACATCACCACGACGGACAACCTCGATGCGCTCAATCACCGGTGAATGAAGGGGGAAGATGCGCTCGACACCCACACCGAAGCTGATCTTCCGCACGGTGAACGTCTCGCGCAACCCACCATGTTGGCGCGCGATCACGACGCCTTCGAAGACCTGAATGCGCTCCTTGTCCCCCTCCTTAATGCGCACGTGGACGCGCACCGTATCCCCGGGAGCGAAGTCGGGGATATCCGTCCGCATGTGCGCGTGCTCGAATTCCCTGAGAATCGGATGCATACTCCGCTCTCCCGTCGTCAACCGGAATATCCGCACGTATGCTCAAAAACTCATAGTGTATCAGCGTTCACCCGTTTTGGGAAGTTCCCGTCGCAGCTCTTCCAACAGGCGAAGATCGTCTTCGCTCAGCGCCGCTTTTTCGAGAAGATCGGGGCGATTGCGGAGCGTCTTGGCCAATGCCATGCGCCGCCGCCAGCGCGCGATCTCCGCATGATTCCCGGAGAGCAAGACCTCGGGGACGCGCAAGCCCCGGAAATCGGCCGGGCGCGTATACTGCGGATAGTCGAGGATTCCCCCTTCGGCGAAAGATTCGCGACGCGCGGACGCCTCGCGGCCGAGCGCCCCAGGCACCAACCGAACGACGGCCTCCACGACGACCATAGCGGGGATCTCCCCCCCGGCCAGGACGTAATCGCCAATGGAGATCTCGTGCGTCGCCAGATGCTCGGCGACGCGCTCATCCACGCCCTCGTACCGACCGCAGATGAGGAGGATGCGATCGCACCGGGCCAACTGCTCAGCCATGGCGTGAGTGAAGACGCGTCCTTGAGGGGTAAGCAAGATGACGGCCGTGCGCTCCCGATCGAATGACGCGCCGAGCACGCTCTCGACGGCCCGAAAGATCGGTTCCGGTTTAAAGACCATGCCCTCGCCCCCTCCGAAGGGGCGATCATCTACGCTCCGATGCTTGTCGATCGCGAACTCTCGCAGATCATGCACGACGATCTCAACAAGTCCCCGTTCCCGAGCCCGTCGCACGATCCCAAAGTCGAAGGGCCCGCGAAACATCTCCGGGAAGATCGTCAGGATGTCGAAGCGCATGCCGGCTGGTGAACGCAGGGAGCACGGAGAACGTCACACCGTCGTTCTCCGCTCAGACGCGCTCGGGCGCTCTCGGTTCAGATCCAGCAATCCTTCCGGCGGGTTTACAATGATGCGCTTGGCCGAGACATCCACCACCGGGCACAGGGCCCGCGCGAAAGGGATCAACACTTCTTCCCCCTCCTCCCCCTCCACGACCAGGAGAGGGACATCACCCGTCTCCATCACGTCTCGGACCCGGCCCACCCGCTGATCCGATTCTGTCCGCACCTCACAGCCGATCAGCTCGAAGAGGAAGTACTCGTCATCGTCCCGAGGAATGGCCTCGTGACGCGCAACCTTCACCCACCATCCTCGGAATTGGCTCGCCGTTTCGATCGTCTCGCACCCTTCGAATTTCAGGATGACCTGACCCCGATGGAACCAATACCGCTCCAGGCGCGACTCGACCCATCGCCCATCCGAGGCTTCCAGCCGCACGCGCGTCACCGCCGCAAACCGCTCCGGACGATTCGTCACCACCTCAGCGACGACCTCGCCCTTCACGCCGCGCGGCCTCACAATATGCGCGATGGTGAGGAATTCGGGATCCCATTCCATCTCATTCGAGGATCTCTAGGACGAAGCGCTTCTTCATCTTCATCCCCGCCGCCCCCAAGATGGTGCGAATGGCGCGAGCGGTCCGACCTTCTCGGCCGATGACCTTTCCGAGATCGGAAGGAGCAACCCGCAGCTCCAGGACAGTCGTCGCCTCCCCCTCGACCTCTCGCACCTCCACCTGATCCGGATAATCCACGAGCGCTTTCGCGATCATCTCGACGAGATCCCTGATCTTCATACCCGACCTCCCCTCGATGGCGTGGCCTGGAGCCGACACGCAGGCATGCCGAACTCAGGCGTTGCGCACGCGCACGTCTCTCACGATTCGCTCGTCGGAGTCTTCGGCGCGGCCTTTCGGATCAACCGCCGGACGACCTCCGTGGGCTGCGCGCCGCAGCGAAGCCAATGCTGCAACCGCTCCCAGTCCACGCGAATGTCCGCCGGGTGCGTCAAGGGATTATAGTACCCGATAGCCTCGACGAAGGCTCCGTCACGCTTCGAGCGCTTCTCCGCAACAACAATCCGATAGAACGGTCTTTTCTTCGATCCCATCCGTGTCAAGCGTATGGCGAGCAAGGCCCCTCCTCCTTACGAAGACGTCAATTATACTCAATTCGCGCAAAAAGTCCACCCTCTCGTATGAGGTGGCTCATAATGGGACAAGCCAATGTCAATGGCTCTTTTTCCGCCGTCGTGCCCCCCCGCCCAAGAGTTTTCCCAACGGGAGCTTCCCCTCCCGCCACCGCTTCATCATCTCCCGCATCTCCGCATATTGCTTCAAGAGCGCGTTCACTTCTTCTACGGTCGTTCCACTTCCTCGCGCGATGCGTCGGCGGCGGCTTCCATCAATCAGGCGATAGTTCCGTCGCTCCTCCGGGGTCATCGAGCTGATGATCGCTTCCGCGCGCTTGAGCTGTCGCTCGAACTGCGCCATCTGTTCCGGCGTGATCCGCCCGAGTCCGACGAGTCTCAACAGATCAGTCGGCAAGAGCTCGATGATCTTCCCCAACGAGCCCACGCGCTTGGCCAGCCGCAACTGCTCCAGGAAATCCTCGAGCGTGAAGTCCTCGCGCTGGATCTTCTGCTGCCATCGCGCGGCCTCGCGCTCATCCACTTCTGTCTGAACGCGCTCGATCAGGCTGAGGACGTCGCCCATGCCCAGAATGCGCGAGGCCATGCGATCCGGATAGAACGGTTCCAAGGCATCGGACTTCTCCCCGACGCCGATGAACTTAATCGGTTGGCCCGTCACAGCCTTGATGGACAAGGCCGCTCCTCCTCGCGTATCTCCATCCATCTTCGTCAGGATCACGCCCGAGAGGCCGATCCGCCGATGGAACTCTCCCGCGCTGCGCACCGCATCTTGGCCCGTCATCGCATCGGCGACGAAGAGGACTTCCACCGGCTTCAGCTCTCGCTTCATCGCCTCCAGCTCCGCCATCAGCTCCTCATCCACATGAAGCCTTCCCGCCGTATCCACGATCAGAGGATCGAACCCCGTCACCTCCGCATGACGACGCGCCCGACGACACAACTCCACCGGATCGTTCACCGATGGGTCGTCGAAGACAGGACGGCGAATCTCTCGCGCGATCACCGCCAACTGCTCGCGCGCCGCGGGCCGATACACGTCCGCCGAGACGAGCAACGGGCTCCGTCCCTGCTGCGCCAGATATCGCGCCAGCTTCCCCGCCGTCGTCGTCTTGCCGGACCCTTGCAACCCGACGAGCAGGATCACGTTCGGAAGACGCGAGGTCAGGAGCAACCGCGTGGACGTTCCCCCCAACATCTCCGTCAGCTCCTCATAGACGATCTTGATGACCTGTTGCGTCGGAGAGAGCGAAGCCCACACCTCCTGCCCGAGCGCCTTCTCCCGGACGCGCTCGATGAACTGCTTCACAACCCGGAAGTGAACGTCCGCTTCGAGCAGCGCCATCCGGATCTCCCGGAGCGCCGTTTCGACATCAGCTTCGGTCAGCTTTCCCCGCCCGCGCAGATTGCGCACGACTCGCTGCAACTTCTCCGAAAGCGCGTCGAACATTCCTCCATCTCCTGCTCCCCCGAGTTCGCGCAAAGGGAGTTAAGCTATAGAAGGCGGAGGCCATCTGTCAAGAGTTCCCCCCTGGCGCGGCAGATCACGAGCGCCACGCCCCATATACCCCACTTTCTTCGCTCACCGCAGAGGACTATGTGGCCTTCTCAATGGAGAGGATGGTGAGGACCTTTTCGCCATCTTTTTCCTCCACCGTCCCCTTGATCCTCACTCGCTCGGCGACAAAGGGGATCAGCTTCTCGTTCTTATTCGCTGTCCAGGAGGCGCCGGCCAATTTGTAGACGGTCCCTGTTTTCTCCTCCACGATTCCAAGGGGCGCTCCCGCCTTCGCGCACTGAATCGCGCACGCTTTATGCGCGGCCCCCTTGTTTTTCTCGCTCTTCTTGTAGCAATTCCAATCTACGATTTCACCGACGACCGTGACCTCTTGAGCCGAGAGCTCAGCGATTCGTCCCAATCCCAGGATTCCGAAAGTGACGCTCACGAGAATCGCGATCCACACCGTTCGTTTCATACGCAACACCTCCTCGATATCCTCCGAAGACGAGGACTCGCCTCCGAGACACATGCCCTCGCCTGCATAACATCGAAAAGCATATCACGATACGGGGGGATTGTGTCCAGGCGTTCCACCCCCTTTCACCGGCATGATAGAATCCCCTCAGCGGGAGAACGGGCGATGGGCATCGGGCCATCGAGGATACGCTTTCGCGATCGCTGGGAAGCCGGGCGGTGCTTAGCGGCTCGACTGCGCGCCTATCAGGGCCTGAATGCCCTCGTTTTGGGCATCGCGCGGGGAGGGGTTGTGGTGGGCGCCCCGATCGCCGAAGAGTTGCAAGCTGAGTTGGAGGTCATCGCGCCGCGCAAGCTCCCCATTCCCTTCAACCCGGAAGCGGGGTTCGGAGCGATCGCCGAAGATGGAACACTCCAGCTGAATTCGGCACTTGTCCGCGCTCTCGGTCTGAGCGACGAAGAGATCCGGGAGATCGCGACGGAAGTGCTCGCCGAGGTGCGACGTCGGATCGAGCGGTATCGAGGTGATCGCCCCCCTCCGACGGTGAGCGGCCGCGTGGTGATCCTCGTGGATGATGGTTTGGCCACCGGATACACGATGCTGGCCGCAATCCGGAGCGTGAAGAAAGGTGCTCCGGCGCGACTTGTGGTCGCTGTCCCCGTCAGTCCTCTGTCCACGCTGCGGCGGATCGAACCTCACGTGGATGAGCTGCAGTGCCTCATCGCCCAAGAGGCCGACGTCTTCGCTGTCGCAAACTTCTACGAGGACTTCCGCGACATTCCGGATGAGGACGTGATCGCGCTGCTGGAACGCGCTCGCCGGCCGCCTCAGGCCAAGAGCGAATCGTAGAGTTCCTCAATGCGTCGGACGTGCTCGCGGAGGTCGAAGGCGCACTCCGCCCACGCCCGAGCCGAACGCCCCATCTGCGCCAACGCCGAGGGATCTCGAAGAAGGGCGAGGATCGCGTCGGCCAAGCGCTCCGCGTCCCCAGGGGGAACGAGAAGTCCACACTCTCCCTCGCGCACGATCTCCTCGGTCGCTCCCCCTCGCGCCGCGATCACCGGCACGCCACAGGCCATCGCTTCGATGAGGACCCGTCCGAAAGGCTCCGGTTCGAGCGAGCAATGAACGACCACGTCGAGCTCCCGGAGGATCGGCACGATGTCCGTGCGAAATCCGGTGACCCGCACGCGCGCGGAGAGACCGCGCCGAGCGACCTCTCGCTCCACGGCGTGCCGAAATCCTCGATGCCCCGTCGTGTCGTAAATCTCATCGCCGACAATGAGGAACTCCACATCGGGCAGGACGCGACTCACCCGCTCCGCTGCCTGAAGGAACACAAAGTGCCCCTTCCAAGGGGCCAGCGCGCCGATCATCCCCACGCGTCGTGGTCCCGCACCGTGTGTCGAAGGAGAAGGAGCAAACTGCTCGAGATCAACGCCGTTGGGGATGATGCGGACGTTCTCCCAACCGGGGAATTCCCGAGCGACGGCGTGCGAGGGGACGATGAGGATATCGGGTACAGTGCGAGCGAGCGCTTGAAAAATCCGCCAGAATCTCCGACGTCGAAGGAAATCGTGGACGTGCCAAAGGATCCGAGCGCGAACCAACGGAGCGAGCCCAACGCTGAACATCTGCGCCTTGATCCCATGCGCGTGAATCACGGCCACGGACATCGCATTCGCCCGACGCGCGACCGCACGAATCTGTCTCCCGACGTGTGGGAGAGAGAGGAGCGCGCGGGCGTACTCGCGCCAGGAGCTGTACCGCCCCACCCGATGCCCCCTCCCCCAATATTCCGCGATGAGCGTGGAGATGCCCACCGCGCGCAATGCTTCGGCAAGCCGACCGAAACGCGGCACGAGGACATGGACGCGAAACCGTCTCCGGTCGAGCATGCGGACCATATCGAGGAGTACGCGTTCGGCTCCGCCGAGCTCCGCGCCCGTGCTGATATGGAGGATATCGTGGACGCGCCCGCCCATCTCCTCATCCGAAATCTGATGCGGCTACGGAGCGATACACCGCCAACACCTTCTGGGCCGTCTCCCGCCAGGTGAAGGCATGGGCTCGCCGCCGGGCTCGCTCAACAAGTTCGCTTCTCATCCGCTCATCCGCGAGCACGCGTGCTGCGGCCTCGGCGAATGCCTCGGCGTCGTTCTCCCGCACGAGCACGCCGGCATCGCCGAGGACTTCCGGCACCGCCCCCGCGGCGAGGGCGACCACAGGCGTTCCCATCCGCATCGCTTCGAGCACCGGCAATCCGAAACCCTCGTATGTCGAGGGAAAGAGCAAAAGCGCCGCACTCCGATAGACCACCGCCATGTGTTCCCACGAGAGGTCGGCGCAGTGTCGCACATACCGTGCGATCCCCAACCGGCGGATCATCTCCTGATGCAGGGGCGTGAATCGTCCCCCGACCTGAAGGAGATAGAGCTCCTCGCCCACCAGCGCCCGAAGTCGAGAGAATGCGCGCAACAGGGTCGGGATGTTCTTGCGCTCATCGCAACTCCCCACGTGCAGAAGGAACGGCGCATGGCGCGGGAGGTCGAGGCGAAGGAACAACCGCTCGGCCTCTCCTCCCGCGACGGGGATATCCACATGATCCCCCCCCAACGGAACGACCGTGATGCGCGCCTCGGGATAATCCAACCATCGCCGCAACTCGCTCTTGGTGAACTCGGAATCCGCGATCACGTGGACGGCTTCCCGAAGAGCCGTCATGACCCATCGCAAGACGAGATCGCGCATGCGAGAGCGCGCGCCTCTCTCTCCCGCGTTCAGGAGATGGCACGGATAGAGATCGTGGACAGTGACGACCGTCCGCCGCGGATCGAGCCATCGCAGCAGGTGCGCGTACGAGTGATCGAGGACGTGATGCACATCCGCTCGCTGCTTCCGGCACACGCGCGCGACGTGCTGCGGGAATCCGATATATCGCGCGGCGAATCGCACAAAGCGCGCGCGTCCCCACCTCGGAATGGACCCGTGCACAACGTGAAACGTCCACTCTGGAGCCAGGTGCGGGAGCCACCGCGCGAGCTGTTGCGCATAGAGCGCCATGCTCCTCCATCCTTCCACCTCCAGATCGGGAATCACGACGACGCGCATCACCGTCCCGTGAGCAGGTGATCGAGGATCGGGCGCAGGCGCGCGACCAAGACGTCATAGGCAAAATGCCGGTGGGCGAGCGCCACGTTCTCCCGTCCCATATCGAGCACCTGCGGATGGTCTGCGAGCCAGCGAAGACGTTCGGCCAAGGCCCTCGCGTATTGCTCCTTCCCCTCATAGGGAATCAGCATCACCTCAGGGAGGAGCCGCGCGGCTTCGCCCACACGGCTCGCCAATACGAATCGTCCGCAGGCGAGATAGAGGGGGAGTTTCCCCGTCGTCCGAACTGATCCGACGAGGTCAGCGGTCTGCGTCGAGAGGCAGACATCCATGAGACCGATGTATTCCGGCAAGCGCTCGAGCGGCACGCGTCCCACAAAGCGCACGCGATCCTCCACCCCTCGTGCCCGTGCATGGGCCTTCAATCGAGGGAGGCCCGACCCCTCTCCGACGATCACCCCGACAATGGGCAGATCCTTCACGTGCGCGAGCGCTTCGATGAGTTCCCACCCATAGCAGAACTCACGCGTTCGGCTCCAGTGGAGCGAGCCGACGAGACCGACGACAAAGGCGCCCTCCACGCCCAAGCGTCGTCGCACAGCCTCGGACGACCGAGGGCGAAACACGCGCACGTCCACGCCATCGGGGATCACCTCGACGCGCGTGATGCCCCGCTGCGCGAGCCATTCCTTGTGCCCACTTCCCCGCACGACGAGGAAGTCGGCATATCGCAGCGAAAGCTCCTCGAGAAGCTCGGTCAATCGTCGCCCTACCCATCCGCGCCCGAGCGCGCGCGCGAGTGCGGAGATGACATCGCCTGTGTCCACGATCACACGAGCACCGCCGAGCGCCTTGTAGACGAGCGCCGCCAGAACGCCGGAGGCGGCCATATCCACGACGTACACGAGTCGCGGCCGCCATCGGAGGAGCGCCAGCAGAAACCGCACCGCCGCTCGAACCTTTCGACGACCGCGATAGAACAGGCGGAGGCGATATTCCGTCTGGAGTCGTGCGGCGAAGTGGCGCGCTCGTTCCGCAGCCGCTCCACCGACCTCTCCATTCACGAGGAAAATGAGGTCCACCTTCGTGCGCTCCGCGAGATCGGGAGGGGATGCCCGTGACGTCGCTCCCTCGCTCCTCATACGGTCATGCTCCTCACCTGCTCATACACGCACAGGGTTTCCCGAGCCGCTCGATCCCAAGAGAAGGCTTCGACGCGCGCGCGCGCCCGTTGGCCGATCTCCTCGCGCAGCGCGGCATCTTCGCGGAGCCACTGCGCATAGCGGGCGAGCGTCGGAATATCGCGCGCCTCCTCCACAATCAGTCCCTCCTCCCCATGTCGGATGATCTCGGCTGCTCCGGCCGCGCGCGTCGTGATCACCGGGAGCCCCGAGGCCATAGCTTCCCAAATGACCATCCCATGCGCATCGTAGACCGTGGGGAAGAACAACGCATCGCTCGCCGCATAGTAGTCCTCAATGCGATCGGTCGCGGAGAGGAATCGCACACGCGCGCTGACGCCGAGGCGTTGCGCCACCTCACGATAGCGGCGCGCGGGTGCTCGAGAGATCACAAGGAGATGCATATCGGGCAAGAGCGCGAGCGCGCGCAGAGCTTCCACCGCCCCCTTCCGGAGATCCCCCACATAGAGCAACAGGAATTCTCGCTCTGCATACCCCAAAGCCTGCCGCACGGCCGCGCGGAAGCGGCGCCGCCGCGCCGGATGAAAGCGCACAAGGTCCACCCCCGGACGAATCATAACGACGCGCGCGCTCCGGCCGTAGTAACGCGCCAGCTCCGCTCGCACTCTCTCAGAGATGGCGATGACCCATCGCGTGCGTGCCGGATGATAGAGAGCACGCTCCCATCGGCCGATGAGGGAACGAAAGAGCCAATCTCGTCCGCCAAGCCGTCCGTCTCGCTCCCGCACCGCATCGAACCACGCCTCTTGACAAATATGGGCCGTCGCGACGTCGAGCGAGAACGCGGAAAGTCCCTGCCCATGCACGACATCGAAGGCCTCGCGCGCGCGCCACCAGCTCCCGAAAGGGAACGTGAGGATCATCGTCAGAGCCGTCATCCGCACGGCGGGAACATGGTGAAATCGAATACGTCCATCGCTCGCTTCCGCGACACGATGGGTGAAGACGTGGACGTCGTGCTCCCGACTGAAACGTTCTGCCAGCTCCACAACGTACCGACCATGTCCCACGCGGCGATCGTACTCGTGGACAAGGAGAGCGATCCTCATCATCCCCGCGCACGCTTCCCCGAGCCCGCGGCCTCCCCGCTCCACATTTCCGGCCTGACGGGAACGAAAACCTCGCTCCAGGCATGCCACCACGCCCGCTGCCGCCGATATTCGAGCTCGGAGAGCTTCCCTACGGCACCGAGGAAGAACCACCAGAGCATCCCATGCGGAATGCTGAGGAGCGGCGAGCCGATGAGCGTCCCACTCCCCATCATGAACGCGCCGCTCACAATAGCGAGGGCGACCTCTTCGTCGGGCGTTCCCTTCAACCGTTGGAGAGCGCGCCATGCGCTTCGGAGCGCTGTTCCCAGAAGGAGACTGAGTCCGAGGAACCCCAGGACGCCCATCTCGACCATGATGCGTCCGAAGTCCCCATCGGAGAAGATCGGGCGGAAGGTCGGATACCATTGCCCCATGAAGAAGGGGACGCCGTGACCGGTCCGCCCCAGGCCATGTCCCCACGGTGCTTCCCCCAGCGCCTGCAGTCCCGTGAGAAACGGGTTCGAGATCCGCCCGAGGATCAGGCCGAGATCGGCGAGACTGGCGAATCGTTCGGCTGCCCGTCCCTCGGTCAAATCAATCCCCAGCCGCACGCCGATGAAGAGAAGGGCCAAGGCGAGGAGATACACGCGCATCGTCCGCCGATGCACCCAGAGCATGAGCACTCCGATGAGCACCATCACCAACGCCGCTCGCGTTCCCGTCAGGACCAAACTCGTCATCATCGGCACAACCGCTGCGCGCAGCAGCGCGCGCAGCACTGGCGAGAGATCGCGGCTGAGCGAGAGGATGAGCGCCAACGCTGAGGCATAGGCCATCATGGAACCGAATGCCCCAGCCGAGACGAAGGTGGAGAAGATGCGAAACTCCACTTCCCCCGACGGCGTGACGTATGTCGCGAAGCGATGGCGCTCGGCCGCTAGCTCATCGTCGGGGATCACGCTCTCGACGCCGGCCACGTACTGGTAAATCCCATACCCTCCGGCGAGCGCGGCCAACAGGATCACCAGCAGCAGATAGGTGCGCACCTGCCGCCCGGAGCGCGTGAGGTCATACCCGAGCACGTAGGCGAGGGTGAAAAAGCACCAGCCCCGAAAGGCCGAGAGCCCGATCCACAGCGGAATCCCCGGGAAGAACGCATACACGGCGCAGAGCGCATAGAAGACGAGCAACATCTTCGTCAGCGGCGTCTCGGGCAAAAGCCCTCGCCCTCGGCGAACGCGTCCCGTCGCCCAGAAAAAGAGAGCGAGCCCGAAAAGGAGATCGAAGAGAAAGTAGCTCACAGGCGAGGGATACCGATCCTTGATCGGAGCGAGGATAAACCCGACGACGATCGCCCCGGTGAGCGAGAGATGAACGAGCGTCTCGCGCCTCCACAGAATGGCCAGCTCACGCAACATATGACGCCTCGCCCTGTGAGGGCCCGCGCGTTCTCTCCACGACGGCGAGAAGGATACACGCTTTCGGTCGGAAACGACAACAGTCACAGCACCGGAGAGCCAGAGGCTCACAGGAAAGGCTGTGACGCGCTTCTCGGCGCCCCGATCCGCGTCTCGTCCAACACGTGCTCGAAGCGCGCGACCATTCTCCGTGCGTCAAACCGCGCGAGGGCGCGCGCTCGTGCCGCTTCCCCCATTCTCCGCCGCTGCTCCGCGTCCTGAAGCAGCGACACAATGGCCTGAGCAAACGCACGAGGATTGTCGAGCGGGACCAAGCATCCCGTTTCCCCCGGCACGACGATTTCCCGCGCCCCTCCTATGTCGGTCGCGATCACGGGACGACCGGCGGCCATGGCTTCGCACAACACGACACCAAAGGATTCCGGCTGCGTCGCAGCATGCACAAGGAGATCGCTCGCGGCGAGTATCTCCGGGATCTCCCGACGAAACCCGGCGAACACGACGCGTTCGCCAAGACCCAAAGCAGCAGCCTGTGCTCGAAGAGAAGCCGCATATCCCAGATATCTCGGCATGGCTTCTCCGACGATCAGGAATCCCACCTCCGGCACCTGATCTCCAACAAGCCGCGCGGCGCGCAGGAAGAGCTCGTACCCTTTCCCGGGCTCCAATCGGCCAATCGCGCTCACCACATGCCGGAATCGGTCCAGGCGAAGCTCTGCCCTCAACCGCGCGAGATGGTGCGGGTTCGGCGACTGGAACCGTTCCACATCCACCCCGGGGTGAATCACGCACAAGGCCTCGCGGGGGGTCCCCAGGACTCGATGATGGGCGTCGGCCGCGACAGACGAGCTCACTATGATGCACCGGGCGGGAATGCGCACGGCCAGACGATCGAGCCGATGCTCCGGAGAGGCGATCCCATGCTGCCACCACGCCGCCGGAATGCGCGCCAGCCAAGCGGCCATCCCCCCATACAGATGCCCGTATCCGTGCGAGCTGATGACAACCTGCGCTCGCCACGTGAGAAGACACCGACGGAGCGCGCGAACCGTCCTCCCGTAATTGAGCGGATCGCGGAGGCGCGTGATCGGCTGGATCCGGACGGGCAGCCCCTCCGCCTCCACCTCCCGAACAAACGGTCCGTCCCTCAAGAAGATCACTCGGGGAGAAAACCGCTCCCGATCGAGTCGGCGCAGAATCTCGAAGAAGACCGATTCTGCTCCCCCGCGTTCCCCTATCGGCAACACGAAGACGATGGGCAACTGCCCCGACATACTCCCTCACCGCCGCGTCCGACGATATCCGCGCAAGAGGAGAGCGAGTATACCGATCGAAATGCCGCTCCACAGAAGCGCCCACACAAGGGCTGGAATGCGCGTCAGCTCCTGCAGAACGAGCGCGTCCGTTCGCGCCCCTTCGGAAACCGAGAGCGTGAAGAGCACCTTCAAATCGAAGAGCGCATTCAAGCAGCTCTGCACAGCCAAGAACCCGGCCAGGAATTGCACGGCGCGCGCCGAGCAGAGCAGGAGAGTTGCTCCCAAGACGACGCTCCACGCCACTCCCACAAAGAATCCGAATCCGATCACAGGACGGACAAAAGCGAGCGTCATCAGAGCGGCCGCGAGAGCCGTCGCACCGAGCGCTGCCTTCGCGCGGCGCGGCCTTTGGCACCACCGGAGAAGCACTCCTCCGTAGAGGACTGCCCCCACGTATCCGGCGCCGGAGATGATCGGCACAAGCCCGCCTCGAGTGGCCGTCACACCGCTCCCATCCGGCTGGATCCGGATATACGCGATACTCCCTCCGGTGGCCAGAGCCGCCAGAGCATGCGCCGATTCATGGACGAGCGTCACAAAGAGTCGCAGAGGATAGACGATGACCTCGGCATAGGGAGCGAACCACAGGATGAGCGTCGCCCCTGACGCGAGCAGAAGAGCATGGACACCCTCCGGCGTTCTGACATTTCGCCGCACCATCCCGCGAGATTATAGCACTAGGGGGATAGCTGATAGAGATGCCTGTGCATTGCCTCCCCAACCGGCCTGGAGTACAATGAAGCGACGTCAGAGATTCTAAGCAAGGCAAGGAGGAGATGATGTTGGCTCACTGGCTTTCTCGATACAGTGAGTGGTCAGCGCTTTTCCTCCGTCTCGCCGTCGGAGTGATCTTCGTCGCCCACGGTCGGCAGAAGCTCTTTGGCGGACTCTCCGGCTTTGGGCACTACTTGGAGTCGCTGGGAGTGCCACTCCCCAGCTTCTTCGCCGTCATCGTCGCACTTGTCGAATTCCTCGGGGGAATATGTCTGCTGCTCGGCCTCTTCACGCGCTGGGCCGCCCTGCTTCTCGCCATCACTATGCTCGTCGCCATTCTGCGCGTCCATCTGCCGTACGGTCTGACCGGACCCGAGGGGTTCGAGTTCCCGCTCGCGCTTTTGGCGGCAGCGCTTTCGCTCGCCCTCACCGGACCGCAGAAGCTCTCTCTGGAACGCAGCCTGCTCCGACGTGAATTCTGAGTAAGGAGGAGAACGCGATGTCCGAACCGATGATCCGCGTCGAACGCCAGGGCTTTGTGACGAAGCTCACGTTGAACCGACCTCCGCTTAACATTCTCAACATCGCCATGCTGGAGGAGCTCACTCGAGCCCTCGAGCGCGTGAAAGCCGAGGCTCGCGTCCTTCTTCTGGAGAGTGGGATCGAGCGCGCTTTCTCAGCGGGAGCGGATGTCGGCGATCATGTGCCGGAGCGCGTCGAAGAGATGCTCGCGAACCTCCATCGAGCGATCGTGACGCTCTGGGAGATGGACGCCATCTCAGTGGCTGTCGTCCGCGGACATTGCCTGGGCGGAGGGATGGAGCTGGCCCTGAGTTGCGATTTCCTCATCGCGGGTGAGAGCGCGCGCTTCGGACAGCCGGAGATTCACCTCGGATGCTTCCCTCCGGTCGCCGCCGTATGGCTTCCGCATCTGATCGGTCCGCGTCGCGCCACGGAGCTGATCCTGACGGGTCGGACGATCTCCGCGCGCGAAGCTGAAGCGCTGGGTCTTGCGACGCGCGTCGTCCCGGATGAACAGATCGCTTCGGCTGTGGAGGATCTGCTCACCGAGCTGTCGAAGAAGAGTCCGGTCGCCCTCGCCTTCGCCAAGCGCGCGCTTCGCTATGGCCGAGCGCTCGATCCGACGACGGCGCTGCGAGCGGTCGAACGTCTCTACCTGGACGAATTAATGGCCACCGAGGATGCGCGCGAAGGTGTGCGCGCGTTTTTGGAGAAACGCGATCCCGCATGGGTGGGACGATAAGGCGTCACGGGCGGCCCACCGCGCGGGCACCCCATATGGGGAATGTTCTCGCAAGGGGGAGAACGCATGAATGTGGGCGCATTGATGGGGTTGTCGCTACTGGCGCTTTTGGGAGGATATGTCCTCTATGGGCGACGTGTAGCCCGTTTGGCGGGCGTAGATCCGCGACGTCCGACGCCGGCGGTGACCGTGAACGATGGAGTGGATTTCGTGCCCACGCGGGCGCCGGTCCTCTTCGGGCATCACTTCGCCTCGATTGCAGCGGCCGGACCGATTGTCGGGCCGACGCTCGCTGCCCTCTACGGATTCCTGCCCACGTGGCTCTGGATCGTCGCCGGTGTGATCTTCATTGGAGCCGTTCACGACTTCATGGCGCTCTTCGTGAGCGTGCGAGAAGGAGGGCGTTCGATCGCCGAGGTCGCTCGGCGAACGCTGGGGCGGTGGGGATTCTTGTTCTTCATCGCCTTCGCTATCCTCTTGTGCATCCTGGTCTCGGCAGCTTTCCTGCAACTGACGGCCGTGGCATTGACGTCGCTCTATCCGGCGCGCGAGCTGGGACTCGCCCCCGATCACTCCCTCATCAAGACAGTTGTCAAAGAGGGCATTGCGTATGCGAAGATCGGGGGTATCGCCTCGACCTCCGTCGTCATCATCACGCTGCTGGCGCCTTTGGTGGGCATGTTGCTGTACAAGCGCCGCGTGCGCACGCGGTGGATGAGCGGATTGGCCCTTGCGATCTGCGCCCTCTCGGTCGGGATCGGACTTCTGTATCCGATCACCCTCTCTCCGATGGCATGGATGCTCCTCATCTGCGGCTATGTGTTCCTCGCCACCTGGATCCCGGTCTGGCTCGTTCTTCAACCGCGCGACTTCGTCAACGTCCATCTTCTCTACATTGGGCTGGCCACGATGGTCATCGGTCTGATCAGCGGTGGATGGCAGGGGGTGACGCTGAAGGCGCCGATGGTGCATCTGACGGACGAGAGCACGGCCGCCTTGGGGTGGGCGTGGCCTTTTCTCTTTGTGACCATCGCCTGCGGTGCGTGTTCCGGAGCGCACGCCCTGATTGCTGGGGGGACGACATGTAAGCAGTTGGCCTCCGAGAAGGATGCACCGATCATCGGCTATGGGGGGATGCTGCTGGAAGCCCTTTTGGGCATCTGCGTGACGCTGATCGTGCTCGGGGGATTGGGCTTTGACGAGTACAAGGCGCTCGTGTGGCCCACAGATGAGACGGGGCATCTGCGAACAGGGAATGCACCGCTGGCCTTCGCTGTAGCCGTCGGAAAGATGCTCGCGGCGGGATTGGGAATTCCCGCGGTCTACGGGACGATCTTTGGGATCCTGATGCTGGAGGGATTCCTTCTGACGACCGTGGATACGCTCGTTCGCCTGACGCGCTATCTCTTCGAAGAGTTGTGGACGGCTGTGCTTCCTGATCCTCCGGCGGTGCTCCGCAATCGCCTGGTGAATTCGGGGATCGCCCTGGGCGGGATCGCCTTGTTGACGTTCACCAACGCCTATCAGGCGATCTGGCCGACTTTCGGCTCGGCGAACCAACTGCTGGCCGCGCTGACGCTCCTCACAGCGACAGCATGGCTCTTCAAGCATGCGCGGACGATCTGGTTCACAGCACTTCCGGCTTTCTTCATGATCGCGACGACGATGACCTCGCTCGTCCTGCTGCTGCCGCGATACCTCCGCAGGGGGAACTGGACGCTCGCGGCGACGGATCTGCTGCTCCTGATCCTCGCGCTGGGCATGCTGACGGTCGCGTGGCGATATTTCCGAGGGCGCGCGCCTTCGACCCACGCTCCACTTCGAGCGGAAGCGCCGGCCTTCGATCCGTGACGAGGACGAGAATCCCGAGGAGGAGACGATGCCGAAAGCGGTCTTTCTCTACAGCGAGGAATTCCTTCGGTATGACTACGGCCTCACGCACCCGCTGAAGATGCGGCGTCTGCGCCTGGTCTACGATTTACTCCGCGCCTATGGCGTCTTCGCCGATCCGGATGTCGCGCTCATCGAACCGACACCGGCGCGCGAGGAAGACGTCCTTTGCTTTCACACCGAGGAGTATGTCTCCGTTTTGCGCGCTCTGGACGAGGGGATCCTTCCGAGCAACCCGTATGCGTATGGTTTGGGACCGGGCGATAATCCCATCTTCCCCGGCCTCTATCGTCTGGCTCTGCTGATCACCGGCTCCTCGCTGGAAGCGGCGCGGCTGGTGGAGGCGCGGGAGACACCGGTCGCCTTCAGCGTCGCCGGAGGTTTGCATCATGCGCTTCCGGATCGGGCTTCGGGATTCTGCTATCTCGACGATCCCGTCATCGCGATCATGTGGCTGCTCGAGCGCGGTCGCCGCGTGGCCTATGTGGATATTGACGCGCATCACGGCGATGGTGTGCAACTGGCGTTCTACGACACGGATCGCGTGCTCACGATTTCGTTTCACGAAGATGGCCGTTTCCTCTTCCCGGGGACCGGATTCGTGGATGAATTAGGTGTGGGCGCGGGATACGGCTATTCCGTGAACATCCCCCTCTATCCGGGCACGGATGATGAGACATACGTATGGGCATTTGAGGAGATCGTCCCTCCGCTCCTCGCCCTCTATCAACCGGATGTATTGGTGACACAGTTGGGCGTTGACAGCTTCGCGACCGACCCGTTGACGGACTTGCGCCTGACAACGCACGGGTACACACGCGTTGTCGAGCGACTGAAGAGTCTGGGCCTTCCCTGGATCGCTCTGGGCGGAGGGGGATACAACCTCTCCAATGTGGCGCGCGCGTGGACGCTCGCCTTCGCCATCATGTGCGGGATTGAGTTACCTGACGAGATTCCACCGGCCGGTCGCGACGCCCTGCGCCGCGAAGGGCTGGAGGTTCACAGCTTGCGTGACCCGAAGCCCACGACCTGCTCGGACTCGCGTGTGCGCGAACAGGCGGAAAAAAGCGTCCGTTACATTCAAGAACATGTCCTTCAGCGATGGGCCGCGCGGTCTTGATCGGCCATGAGGCGTCTGCCGTCCTCTCGAACCGAGGTCTTTGAGATCCAACGTCGAAGAGGCACTGCCAGCCTCGTCCTCCTCGGCCTGCTCGCAGCGCCGGTGTGGGCGTGGGCGAGATACCCCACGGTATTGTTCCCGTGTCAATCAGCGCGGTTACTCATTCTCGTCACGGACGAAAACGGCCGACCGATTGCCGGAGCGCGAGCACTGCTCGAGCGACCGGAGATGGAGTGGCAGCAGCTCGGGGAGACAGACCATGTCGGTCGGCTCGTTTTCACGGATCTGGCGCCAGGCCTCTATCGCCTGCGCGTGGAGAAAGAACGATTCTACGTCCTCACCATCTCGGACGTCCGCATTCCGGAGAACGAAACATTAGAGCTCGTCTTGCACCGGCGGCACGAGCTCGTCGAGACCGTTGACGTGAGGCCGACGTCCTCCGCTCTCGACCCTTGGCAAACGGCGGCGCACGCGGAGCTGAGCACATCGGAGGTCCTCACCCTTCCCACGTCGGTCATGCGCGATCTTCGGTATTCGCTCGCCTTCCTGCCGGGGATCGTCCAGGATGCTTCCGGAAGCCTACACGTCGCGGGGTCAGCGGCGTCGCAAACACTCGCCCTTCTGGATGGCTTTATGGTCGCGCACCCGATCACCGGACTTCTCGACCTGCGCGTGAGCGTGGATGCCATTCGCGAGGTCCGCGTCTACAGCAGCCGATACTCGGCCGAATATGGGAGGGGCTCCGGCGGCGTGCTCGATCTGAGCACGGCGATAGGAGAGGACCGATTCCGTTTCTCGGCGACGGATTTCATCCCTTCATTTCAGAGCCGCAAGGGAATCCACCTCAACAACTGGACCCCGCGGGTGACGCTCTCAGGGCCGCTGCGAAAGAAGCGCGCATGGTTCTATGAAGCCTTCGAGGGAGAGTACGACGTCGCGATCGTAGAGGAGTTGCCGCGCGGCGCGGATCGCAATCGGGCGTGGCGATGGAGTCACCTGGCGAAAGCGCAGGTGAACATGACGGCTTCCCATCTGCTGACGGTCACGCTCCTCACCAATCGCTTTCGATCGCCCTACGAAGGACTCTCGCGCTTTGTCCCGCGTGAGACGACGCGCCACATCGCCCGCAGTGCAGATTTTCTCGCGGTGAAGGGGCACGTCTACCGACCCGACGGGCTCTTCCTCGAATACGGCGCGGGGGCGATTCTCTTTCGCGACACGGAGCGACCGTGGGGAGAGGCGCCGTACGTTCTCTCCCCCGAAGGGGCGCGCGGCCACTTCTTCCGAAGCTCGGAGCAGCGGGCGCACCGAATGCACGGGCTTGTGAACCTCGTCCTCCCATCCTTCTCCTGGCGCGGACGGCATGAGGTGAAGATCGGGGCGGATTGGATACACCTGGGTGCACGCGAGCACACCGTTCGTCGTCCACTGCTCATCCTGAGAGGTGATGGGTCGCGCGCGCGCCTTGTCCAGTTCACGTCGCCCTCCGAGGTCCGAGAAAGGGGCATCGAGCTCGCGGTCTACGGACAAGACCGGTGGTTCATCTCCCGGCGCAGCGTTCTGGAACTGGGCCTTCGGTGGGACTGGGACTCCCTCCGAGGAGCGGCGCGCTGGTCGCCGCGCCTCGCTGTGAGCTCTCTGCTCACACGCGATCGTCAGACGCGGCTCATCGGCGGCCTCGGCCTCTTTTACGACGCCATCCCCCTTGGGCGGATCACGTATCCCTCAAGCGGGCGCCGCACGGACATCTTCTACGCCCGTGATGGGCGCACCCCGCAAGAGATCGTGGAGACGGCATTTCACGTCGATGTGCGGGCGCTCGCTCCGTCCCGCGCTTTCATCTGGAGCTTGGGACTCGAACGCCAACTACCGGCCGCCTTCGTCCTTTCCCTCGAATTCCTCCAAAAGCGAGGCCACCGCGGATGGGCGTACGTGCCGTCTCTTGAACCCGCGGAGGCTGCGCGGATGCCCGGCGGCATGTCCCCATCCCCACTGCCCCCTCCACGCGATCTCTGGATCGCGTGGGATACCCCATCGCCGGACGAGCACAGAGATGCGGCCTCCTCTTCGGCGCGCCTCCGCCTCCTCGACCTTCGCGATGGGAAGCGCGATCGGTATGACGCACTCCATCTGACGCTCCGGTGGACGCTTCGGGAGACGCATCCTCTTTTCGCCTCGTACGTGCGCTCGCGCGCACGCTCTACAGCCGTGCTCGATTTCACGCCGGATACACTTTTGTTCGGTGCGCAGGCCGGAGGGCCACTGCCTTGGGACACGCCTCATCGTGCCCTCCTCTGGGGGTGGATGCCTCTGCCGAAGCGATTCCTCCTCGCTTATGCGCTCGAAGGGCGCAACGGCTACCCCTTCCTCGTCGTCACCGGAGAGCACCGATTAGCGGAGCCGCCGAACCGGCGGCGACTCCCCACCTATTTTTCGCTCAACCTCCACCTCGAGCGACGGTTTCACCTCTTCGGCCTGCAATGGGCGGTGCGCGTGGGCTTCAACAATGTGACGAATCATCCGAATCCGTCCACCGTGAACAACAACGTGGATTCCCCGCAGTTCCTCACTCCGGGGGGAGCAGAGTCCCGCTCCTTCATCGGCCGCCTGCGCCTTCTCGGGCGAAAGTGAGATCAAGCCTTCGCCGGACGCCCTGATCCTCGCACGGGGTCGTCTCCCCCTTCCTCTTGACAGTACCAGGAGCGCGTTCTTAATATTCCCTCTCGGAAGCCCCGGATGAGAGCGCACCCATGGTGAAGCGGGATTACTACGAGATCCTCGGCGTGACGCGACGAGCGACGCGCGCAGAGATCACCCGGGCCTACAAGAAACTCGCGCGCAAGTACCACCCCGAGCTCAATCCCGGCGACGAAGAGGCGCGACGGAGATTTGAGGAGATCGCCGAGGCCTACGAAGTCTTGAGCGATCCGAAGAAGCGTGCGCTCTACGATCGCTATGGCCTGCGTCGAGACGAGATGCCAGAGGAAGCAGAGGGGAAGCGAGCAGCAGACATCATCTTCGAGGGCTTCGACTTCAGCGCGGAAGAGTCTTTTGGCGATTTCCTGGAAGAGCTGTTCAGCCCACAGGCACAAAGGCGCGCGAAGGTGCCGGAGCGAGGAGCGGATCTTGAAGTCCCCGTCGCCTTGAGCTTCGAGCAAGCCCTGCGGGGCACGACGGTCACGGTGACGGTCACGCGACAGTCCACCTGTCCGCGGTGCGAAGGTCGGGGGGAGATCGCCGGTCCGGTCGGCCTGTGTTTCCGTTGTGGGGGGACGGGACGACGAGTGATCACCCGCGGCCCGCTCCGATTGAGCGTGCGATGCCACCAGTGTGACGGGACAGGACAGAGCGCTCCCATCTGCCCCCTCTGCCAGGGAGAGACGCGTATTCCGCAGGAGGAGTCGCTTGAGGTGAAGATCCCAGCGGGCGTGGACACTGGCTCGCGCATTCGTCTCGAAGGCAAGGGTGATGCCGGCCCCTACGGCGGCCCTCCCGGCGATCTCTACGTCGTCACCAATGTCCAAGCGCATCCTTTCTTTGTCCGAAAAGGCGACAACATCTATTGCACTGTCCCCATCACGATCTCCGAAGCCGTTCTGGGGGCAAAGATCGAGGTCCCAACGCTCTGGGGGAAAGCCACGCTCCGCATTCCACCGGGCACACAATCGGGCCAAATCTTTCGCCTGCGCGAACAAGGAGCTCCGAGCCTTCGCGGCGACATGCGCGGCGATCAATACGTCGAGGTCCGAGTCCTCATCCCTCGCCTCATTGACCAGCGGTCACGGGAGCTCATGCGGGAATTCGAGCGCCTCAATCCGGAGAATCCTCGCACCGAGTTCATGAGCCTGGCGGGATTGCTCGCCGAAGAGCCCCCCCAGACCGAGGGGGCTCCCACGCAATCCGGAGAGCGCGTGGGGTCTCCTGAGGCCTCGCATTGACACGGATGCCGAGGTCCTGTACTCTTAACCTCTCTGAGGAGCGAGAATCACGCCGTAAGGAGGTGACGCGAAGGCATTGAAGAAGGTCGTCGTAGCGCCAAAAGGCCTTGAGCTCCTCTTCGGCTCGAATGACCAGAACATCAAATTCCTGGAATCGGCCCTCAATGTCCGCGTGGATGCCCGCGGCAGCGATCTCATCATTCACGGGGCGGATGAAGATATCGAGACCTTTGAGCGCCTTCTGGACGACTTCGCCATGCTGGTGGAAGAAGGACGTCCCCCCTCGGAGCGCGATTTGAAGCTCGTCCTTCGACAGATCGCTGAAGATCGCTCCTATAGCCTTCGGGAGCATTTTCGCATCGGCACGCTGAATCCGGCGGGCAAGAAGGTCGTCACGGCGCGCTCGGCGAATCAACTTCGATACATTCAAGCGATGGAGCAGAGCGATCTTGTCTTCGCCATTGGGCCGGCAGGGACGGGAAAAACATACCTCGCGGTCGCCGTCGCGGTGCAGATGCTCATGAACAAACGCGTGAACCGCATCATCCTGACGCGTCCGGCCGTGGAAGCTGGCGAGAAGCTCGGATTCCTTCCCGGCGATCTTCAGGAGAAGGTGGATCCTTACCTCCGTCCCCTCTACGACGCTCTCTATGACATCATGGACTACGAGCGCGTCGAGCGATTCCTGGAACGGCGCACCATCGAGATCGCTCCCCTGGCCTTCATGCGGGGTCGAACCCTGGGAGACTCCTTCATCATCCTCGACGAAGGGCAGAATACGACCTCGGAACAGATGAAGATGTTCCTGACGCGCATCGGGCTGGACTCCAAGGTCGTCGTCACGGGGGATGTCACGCAAATTGATCTGCCTCCCGGGAAACGGTCGGGATTGGTCGAAGCTCGCGAGATCCTCTCCGGTATCGAGGGCATCGAGTTCGTCTACTTCACGGAGAAGGACGTCGTCCGGCATCCTTTGGTGAAATCCATCATCAGGGCCTACGAAGAGCGGAGCAAGAAGACGTTCATGGAGTGAGCGACGTCTCCACGAGCGCCCGAGGCTATGAGATCTCCGGCACGGGCAGAGTTGCGGAGGGACCCCGAAGCCGATATGGTCACGATCGCTAATCGCCAACGGAAATATCGCGTCCCCACGCGCGCTCTCGCGCGATTCGCCGAACGCGTCCTGCGCGCTCTCGGTCGGCACGAGCACAGCATCACGATCGCGCTTGTCGGCGATCGCACCATCCGCCGGCTCAATCGCGAGTTCCGGGGCGTGGATCATCCGACGGACGTTCTCGCCTTCCCCTTCGGCGAGGCTTTGGAGCCGACGGCCTCTGATGCTTCCGTCTACCTCGGTGACATCGTCATCTCCCTGGAGACGGCGCGACGGTATGCAGCGCGGTGGCGAATCCCCCTGCACCGGGAGCTCCGGAATCTCATCCTTCACGGTGTGCTCCATCTCTGCGGCTATGATCATGAGACCGATCAGGGAGAGATGCGCCGTCTGGAGCGTCGCCTCCGGCGCACGCTCATTCGGTGAGCACCTCTCAAGCGGCCTATGGTGACTCTGGCGAGCCTCCTCTGTGTGATGATCCTTGTGCTGCTGGCGGCGTTTGAGAGCGCCCTGGCGCAGTTGAGCGATGTGCAGCTCCGCGTCCTGCTCGCGGAGAATGAGCGGAGCTTCCACGCCCGCCTCCTTCGAGAGCTGGTCGAGAACCGACATCGCATCCTGCTCACGCTCAGCATGGGCATCCAGTTGATGATCGTGGTGCTGACGATCGCCGCTGTCTCTCTCTTCCAGCGATGGGGATTCGAGCATGCGCTCGCGGCGGGCCTCGCCGCCATGATCGTCGTCATCAGTGTCTTCCGGCAGTTCGTGCCCCGATTGCTCGCGCAAAATCACCCGGAACGGATGCTCTTGCGCTTGCTTCCGGTGTTCTCCGCCTTCTACACGATCTTCTGGCCTCTGGCCTATCCCATCTACCGCGCGCTCCAAGCCCTGAAGCTCCGATCTCCTGAGCCCGCTGATGAGGAGAGCTCCGGTGAGGAGATCCAAGCCTTCATTGACGTTGGGGAGCAGGAGGGCATCATCGAGGCCGATGAAGGCCAGCTCATCCAATCCATTGTGGAGCTCGGCGATCGTCGCGTTCGCGATGTGATGACGCCCCGGGGAGAGATCGTCGCCATCTCCGCACACGCGACCATCGAGGATGCCCTCCGCACGATGGTCGAAAGGCGATATTCGCGGCTGCCGGTGTACCGCGACCATCTGGACGACATCGAGGGGATCGTCGTCCTGCGCGATCTGGTGGCCGCTTTTCTCTCGGGACGAAGCGCCGAACGGGTCACCGCGGTGATGCGTCCGGCATATTTCGTGCCGGAGACCAAGCGCGCGGCTGACCTGCTTCACGAGATGAAACGAGCGCGCCTCCATATTGCGCTCGTCGTGGACGAATACGGGGGGATCGCCGGACTGGTGACCCTGGAGGATCTGCTGGAAGAGATCGTCGGGGAGATCCACGATGAAGGACAACCCGAATCTGTCGAGATCCTCGAACAGCCCGATGGAACCTTCCTCGTGAAGGGAACGACCGATGTTCGAAAGCTCGAGCTCTTCTTCCACACCGAACTGGAGAGCGACGATTTCACGACGGTAGCCGGGCTGATTCTCAAACACTTGGACCACCTCCCCGCCATTGGGGAGGGCATTGAATACAAAGGCTTCCGGTTCGAGGTCGTGGATGCGGATACCCGTCGCATTCGCACGGTGCGCCTGCATCCGCCTCCTTCCGCTCCTCCGACGCACGGAGCGGCGCCTCATCCGGATGCGACCAATGGGTAATTGCCTGATGTCCGAGAAGACCTCATCGCCACCACCGGAGGCTCCAGTACGGTCGGGATTTGTCGCGCTCATCGGCCGACCGAACGTCGGCAAGTCCACGCTGTTGAATCGCCTCATCGGCCAGAAGATCGCCGCCGTCTCCGACAAACCACAGACGACCCGCTGGCGCATTCGCGGCATCCTCACGCGTCCGGAGGGACAGATCATCTTCGTGGATACGCCGGGGATTCATAAACCCGTCCACCGGATGAACGAGCGCATGATGCGCGCCGTCGAGGCCGCTATAGCGGATGTGGACGTGCTCCTGTTGATGACCGATGTGACCGAACCGTTCGGCGGCGGCGATCGCTTCGTGCTGGAGATGGTGAAGCGCTCCGGAAAGCCCACCGTCCTCCTCCTGAACAAGATCGACCGACTGAAGGATAAGCGCGAGCTCCTTCCTCGCATTGATCTCTATCGCCGCGAATACGACTTCGCCGAGTATATCCCCCTCTCCGCTCTCACGGGAGAGGGCGTGGATCTGCTCCTCCGATGTCTCTTCGAGCTCCTTCCGGAAGGCCCCCTCTACTATCCCGAGGGCGAGATCACCGATCAGCCCGAGCGCGTTCTGGTGGCCGAGATCGTGCGCGAGAAGCTCCTCATGGTCACGCGCGACGAAATCCCCTACGTCACCGCCGTCTACACCGAGAGCTTCAAAGAGGAAGAGAACCGGTTGCGCATCCACTGCGTGATCCTCGTCGAGCGGGAATCGCAGAAGCCGATCATCATCGGCAAAGGGGGTGAGCGTTTGAAGACGATTGGCACGCTCGCGCGCGAGGAGATCGAAGTCCTCCTCGGGAAGAAAGTCTTCCTGGAGCTGTACGTCAAAGTTCGAGAGAAGTGGCGCGAGAACGATGTCCTACTCACCCAACTGGGATTGGAGCACTGAGGAGCATGTTCCCGCGCTATCTGCGAGTCGCACCGAGATGCGTCCGCACCTGGGGCCTCCACGCGTGGGGTATCCCGTCTCCCCCTCACTTCACCACATAGGTGAGCTCAAGACGAGACCGCGTCGCTCGGGATGTCACCTCCAGCGGGACTTCCTGGCGCGCTTCAGCGAAGTAGCACAAACCGCCGATATCGGACCGGCAATAATAGAGCGTCCACTCGACGATGAGTCGTCCCTGCCCCTCACGAAAGGTCACCGGCAGCGAGATCGGGAACGCGGGGGAATGCAGCACGAGCTCCGTCCGTCCCTGGTCGAAGTGCACAACGGGATCGCCCTCCACGCGCACGGCGACACGGGATGGCGCCCGTTCGTTCACCGTGTGGCCCTTAGGCAAGCGGAGTTCGAGGATGAGGGTTCCGGACCCCGGAGCAATCTCCGGGGCTCCCACGCGATCACGAGACCGCGTGGGGTGCCCTAGCTGCGGAGGCGCGACCGGCTTCTCACCGGAGAACGTCGGAGCCGCTGGCGCGCGCGGACGCAAGCGCTCCACACCCTTCAGCTCCAGCGTCGTCACCCGTCCCGTCTCCAGATCAGCGACGCGAACGACGTGATTATTCGTATCCGCGATATAGAGCATGCCGTTGGCGATACTGACGCCCCCGGGTTCGTCAAAGAGCGGACGCTCACCATCGCGCAGTCCGGCTTCTCCCGTTCCCAGAAAGGTGACGATCTGCCGCATGGTCGGGAAGAGCTTCTTGATCTTGTTGTTGTACGTATCGGCGACATAGAGGACGCCATCGTGAAAAGCTACGCCCAGGGGATGTTGAAGCCGCGCCCGAGAACTCGGGCCGTCGCGATCGCCGAAGACGAAGAGGTCTTCGCCGACGAGCGTCTCCACGCGCCCGCGCGGATCAAGATCCACAACGCGGATCGCGCTCGCCTCGCTGTCCGCGACATAGAGACGGTGCCCATCGGTCGCGAGCCCGCTGGGTTGGGCGAGCGATGCCTCCCGCAGCGGTCCATCGTGACATCCCTCGTAACCGCTCCCGGCAAACGGCACCACGACGTGCGTCTTCACATCCAGCACCCAGATCTGGTGTGATCCGGCCATCGCGATGTAGAGGCGATCGCCGAGCAACACGAGATCCCACGGTGAATTCAAATCGACCTGCGGACCCGGCCCTCCCGGATGGAACGGACGGCGCGACTGAAATCCCGTTCCGGCGATCGTTCGCACCCGGCGTGCTTTCATGTCCACCTCGCGGATGGCATGATTCTCCGTATCGGCGACATAGAGCGTCTCGCCGCGCACAGCCATTCCCTGCGGATGATGGAACTGCGCCGTCTCGAAATCCCCATCTCGCCATCCCGCTTCCCCGTGACCGATCACCTCCAGGACCGTCCCATCCGCGAGCGAGACCACGACGATGCGATTGTGATTCGAATCGGCGATGAAGAGGCGGCCGGAAGCCGCATCAGCCAGGACCTTTCCGGGAAAGGAGAGCACGGGTTCCGGGGCGCGCTCGCGTTCGAGATCGAACTGGATCGGCCGACGGTCAATCTGGCCGCGCGCGTCGAACGTGCGAATCACCTCGGCGATCACAGCACCAAAGACGTCGGCTGTAATCTCCCCGGAGACGTGACCGACGATCTTCCCGCGGGGGTCAATGAGCACGAGCGTCGGCCATGCGCGCGCCCCATAGAGCCGCCATACACGCATGTCGCGATCGTTCACCACCGGATGCTCGATCTCATAGCGCAAGATCGCCTGACGAATATTCTCGGTCTCCCGTTCGGCCGGGAATTTCGCCGAATGCACCCCGATGACGACGAGCTCGCGCGCGAATCGCCGCTCCAGCTTCTTCAGCTCCGGCAAGACGTGCATGCAATTGATACAACAGTAGGTCCAGAAATCGAGCACCACCACCTTCCCCCGCAGATCGCGGAGCGTGAGGGGACGCTTCGTGTTCAACCACTCCAAGCCCTCGGGGAACTCCGGCGCTGTCACCGTCCCCACATAGTCTGTGGACATCCTCTGCTCCTCCTTCGACTGAGACCGTGCGCCCGTGATGGAGAGCATTCCCATCATCAGAGCGCTCACAAGGATTCTCGCATCCCTCGCCATGTGCCGTGAAGCGAACATGCTATCAGAACCTCGGACGCGGTGCAATCGCGACGGCTATTGTCACCACCGCTCCCTTTTCCGCATAATGAGCATCGGTGAGCGAGGCGGCTCGGACATACTGCTCACGGTGCGGTGCTCCGGTTCGTCCGGGGGCAAAGTTCTGCACGCGATGCGGGATGCGCGTCTTCACAGCTCCGGGCGAAGAATCGAGCGGATATCGCAGTGTCTTCTCCGCGCCCCCTCACTGGGAAGAGGAAGCGTATGCCCCTCCCTCGATGAGAGAATGGGGTGCGCTGTCGCCGCGGACTCACACGCGAGCTTTCTTCGGACGACCGGGTCCGGAACGGAACATCGTCCTCTACACCGTCCTTTCGCTCCTCACCTGCGGTCTCTTCGCCCCGCTCTGGATGTACCTGATCGGCCGCGATCTGCGCCGTGCGCTCGCCCAGGATGAGCCACATCCGGAGCTGGATCTCCTCTTGGTCTTCGTCACATGCGGCGTGTGGTGGTTCTATCTCCTCTACAAGTACCCCGTGCTCATTGCCGATCTGAAGCGTCGCGCGGGCCTATCCGAAAGCCATCTGCCGATGATCTCCCTCATTTTGGGAGTCTTGAGCCTCGGCGTGATCAGCCTCGTGCTCATGCAGAGCGAGCTGAACCGCCTCTGGCACCTCGCGGGAGAAGGCACATGAACATGAAGACGAAAGGGTGGAGCATGCGGCGAGCCCATTCCCGAAGATCCGGCAAGAGGCACATCTCTGGAGAACGTCACGAGGCGTTCGCGCGAATCCTCCTGGTTGTGCTCGTCCTCCTCTTCGTCGGTCTCTCTCCTTCCTGGCTTGCCTCTGTTGTGCTCTGCCCATTTCGGCAGCTCACGGGACTTCCGTGCCCGGGGTGCGGGATGACGCGCGCTCTGAACGCTCTCATCCACGGCCACTGGGAGCTGGCGCTCTCCCTTCACCCGCTCAGCCCGATCGTCGCCGTTGGCATAGTTCTCTTTGGGATCTCCGCTGTCCTCACGGGATGTCTTCCGCCACAGGCCCGACTTCATCGGTGGAGTCTTCTCGGCGAGCGAATCCTCATGAGGCCGGGGTTTTTGTACCTCCTCCTTGCCCTTGTCCTCGGGTCCTGGATAGGACGAATACTCACTGCGTTCACTTCGGGGGAAGCCAGCAAACTCATTCACCAAGGATGGCTAGGACGCGTGCTCTCAGTGTGAGAGCACGAGACACTCACTCTCGCCTTCTTCCGAGGAATCGGCGGATGAGGTCTCGCAGGCGCGTCCTGAACGAGGACTTTCTCTTCAGAGAGATAGTGCGCCCGCTCCTCCGACGCTCGATGGCCACCACTCGTCCCAGGATCTGGTGCACGGCGATCGGCGTGCCGGGCAGCTCAGCGCGGTCTCCGCGCGTGATGGCATAGAGGCATCCAGCGCGCTCCTCCACCGCGATCACCCTCTGTATGACCGCCGTGCCGCTGCTCGTCGCATAGAGCACAATGTCCTGCGGGCGAATAGTCCTCACATCCACAGGCTCGATCGTGAGGATGTCCCCCTCCTCAATGGTAGGGCGCATGGTCGGCCCAGACATCTCCAGGCGCAACGGTCGGTTCCGAGAAAGCTCACAGCGCGCATACTCCACAAGGTCCGGCACGTCGAGCCGTAGTCGTTGCCCGCGATATGTCCTCATCTCTCCGAAAGTCGGCATATTCGCTCCGCGTCATGCCAATATTAGCGTTGAGCAGCTATAATCTTCAAGCCGTTCAGGGATCGGGACGCGATCCCATTCCCTGACCGCCACGAACCAGAGACGGGGTCCCCACGCATGGGGTGCCCAGGAAGACGTCCGCTCCGTCGCTCACCCATCGCGGATGTCCGAGGTATCGGGCTCTGCCGGAGACGTCCACGCCATCCAGGGATCATGCGGAGCGTCCGCATGCCCGGCTAGGAACACTCTCTCCCCCTCGATGCTCGGAATCGGGGCGCCCCCACGATCTCCGGATCGCGCGAGGTGCCCCAGCAGAAAGCGCCGATCCATCAGATGGGTGAGATTGACCTTGCCGAGCGCCGCCAAGAGCGAATTCTTCAACCGCGGATATCGGCGCTCCAGCTCGTCGAGCAGCGTTTTCATCTGGACACGAAGCGCTGTCTCATCCTCGCAGTACGGAGACGCGCAGGAGACGACCGGAGCTCCCGTGTGGGGCACATATTGCCGGATCTCCTCCTCGAAGACATAGCAGAGCGGTCGAATGACGATATTCTGCCCATCATCTGAGAGCAAGAGAGGCGGCATCGTCCGAATCTCCCCCCGGAAGAAGACCGACATCAGGAACGTCACCATCAGATCGTCGGCGTGGTGCCCCAAGGCGATTTTCGTAGCGTTCAACTCCTTCGCCAGCCGATAGAGCGTCCCTCGGCGGAGCCGAGAGCAGAGAGCGCACGCGGTCGTCCCCGGCTCGAGTTTCTCTTGGATGATGCGATACGTGGGATTGCGGACGATGTAATACTCATATCCTTCGCGCTTCAGATACTCCTCGACGAGATCCACGCGAAACCCGGGATAGCCTTGATCAATGTTGACAGCGAATAGGTCGAAGCGCACGGGGGCGCGCCGCTGCAGCAGGCGCAAAACGTGAAGGAGCGTCCAGCTATCCTTTCCCCCGGAGATGGCCACCAACACGCGATCGCCGTCGGCGATCATGCCATAGTCTTTGATGGCTCGTCCCACGCGGCGCAGGATCGAGCGCTCAAGGGCTTCGATCGAACGCGCCGGTTGTGCGTCGTACTCTCGACGAATGTGCCTCATCACCCGATACTCATCCCTCGCTTCCGGCTGGAAATCTTATCCGAAAGGCAGGGCGCGAAGCAAACGAAGGAGCGCAGCCAGAATTCTTTTCGGAACCCCGGCGCGAGATGAGCGTGTACGAGAAATGGAAAAAATCAGCAGGGAGGAGCACGCTATGAGGAGGCGCGGAACGATCATCTCCGCCTTCGTGGCGGGCATGCTCATCACCTCGGCCCTTTGGGCCACAGCTGAGAGCCGGCCGACACCGGGGTCCCCATGCGATCCCTGGATCGCGTGGAGTGCCCTAGCGGCGTCCCCCGATGAGGGATACTTGGGCGTCTATGTGACCGATCTCACACCGGAGAAGGCGAAGGAGCTTCGGACACCCGGCGAATACGGTGTCCTCGTCATAGAGGTCGCGGAGGGAAGCCCCGCCGCGCGCGCGGGGATCAAAGAGAACGATGTCATCATCGAATTCCACGGCGTTCGCGTCGAAGGTGAGGTCCAGTTCGGACGCCTCGTGCGCGAGACGCCTCCGGGGCGCACCATCTCCCTGAAGCTCGTGCGCGAGGGGAAGACCCAGGAGGTGAAAGTCACCCTGGGGTCTCGTCCCCCCATAGCGATCGGTCCGGACTTTCGCTTCGACCTCAGGATCCCGGAGATCCGAATCCCTCCGGTTATCGTGCAACTGGGGGGATATTCGCCGCTGGGTGTTCGCGTTCAGGATCTCACCGAACAACTCGGGGAATATTTCGGCGTGCCCGAGGGAGGGGGTGTTCTCATCACCTCCGTGCGCTCGGGGAGCCCAGCCGAGCGCGCCGGTTTACGCGCCGGTGATGTCATCGTCGCCGTTGACGATCGGAACGTGCGCACCGTGCGGGATTTCACGCGCGCCCTCGCGGGGAAAGAGGGAGACGTTTCCCTCACGATCGTCCGGAATAAGGAGAAGCAGAAGGTCACCGTGACGCTCGAGCGTCGCGAGCGGACAGGCGGCTGGTACTACTGGTATTACGATCAGGGCAGCCCGGGCGCCTGGGAAGAATGGAGACGGCGGCTCGAAAACTACGAACGCGAACTCCGCCGTTGGCACCGGTTGGGGCCAACGCTGCGCGGACGGTGGGTTTCAACAGGCGTCTTGTGAATGTCCCGTCCGTCGCTCGCGAAGACGCTGCCGCGCGCGTGCGTAGTCGTCCGGGGTATCGAGATCCCAAAAGAACTCCTCCGCACCCGGCAGATGGGAGATCTCCGAAAAGGGGAGAAAGCGAACGGCGAGGCGCTCCAGCAACTGCGTCATTCGCCGCTCGCCGCGTGTGATCGCCTCCCTCACCGCGGGCAAACACGCGACGGAGTAGATGGCGCAGAGAGGCTGCGGGCGCCCCTCCGCATCGAGGGGGACAAGTGCCTCAGCCTCCCGAAAGGACGAGACGAGCCGATGAAGGAGATCCCCCGTGAGAAACGGCAAGTCGCACGCGAGAATGAGCGCCGCCTTCCCCGAACATCGCACGAGCGCTGCCTCAAGCCCGGCCAACGGCCCTACGCCCGAGGAGAGATCCGACGCACTCCCGACTCCCGCCCTCTGGCAGAAGGCTTTCACCCGCGGATCCGAAGTGATCACCGTGATCTCCGATGCCACAGCGCGCGCCGCGGCGATCACCCACTCCATACATCGCTTCCCCCCCAGAGGGAGGAGCGCTTTGTTCCGTCCCATGCGCGCGCTCTCCCCCCCGGCTTGAATGAACGTGTGGATCATCATATCCTCTTGCTCCCTCTCCCCGATTTTTGCCACAATACGGGTGTATGAGGCAAGCGGCGAGTTTCATCCTACTTGCGGCTCTGACACTCCCCTGGGAGAAGGCACCGGCGCAATCGGCGGCCGAGAAATTCTTCTCCATAGATCGTGTGCGCCCCGGATTGCACGGAGTCGGCAAGACGGTCTTCGAGGGGAATACGGTGGAGGAATTCGGGGTGGAGATCCTGGGCGTCCTCCCCGGTCGGCCCGGGCCCAAGCAGAGCGTCATCATCGCGCGGCTTGTGGGGCCTCGGCTGGAGCGAACGCGCATTTTCGCAGGGATGAGTGGGAGCCCGGTCTATATTGACGGCCAGCTCCTTGGCGCCATCGCCTACACGTTCCCCTTCGCGACCGAGCCGATCGCGGGGATCACACCTATCCAGGATATGCTCGAGGCGCTCGATGCCGAAAGCTCGGCTCCGACATCACGCCCGCGGGCAACGGCGCCCGCGATTCCTTCAGGGGCTATGGGTACGACAGAGGTGACCTCCTGGAGGCAGGCTCTTCGCGGATTCCTCCCCCCTGAAGAAATCGCCGTGGAGCTTGAGACCCCGACCGCGCTGCGCGCGTTCTCCGGATATCGGTTGGTCCCGATTGCGACACCACTTTCGATCTCCGGGATCTCTGCGGAGGCTTTGGAACGATTCTCTCCGGAACTTCAGAGACTCGGCTTCTTCCCTGTCACGGGGATATCGGCCGGAGCTCCGATCACTCCCCTGGCGCCCATCACCGCCGAGACGCTCACGCCGGGGAAGTCCGTCAGCGTGCAGCTCATGCGTGGAGATCTCTCCATCGAGGCCATCGGCACTGTGACGTTCCGGGATGGGGCGAAGGTCTATGCTTTCGGTCACCGCTTGTTCAACCTCGGCGGTGTCGACATGCCGCTTTCGGAAGCTTCGACGATTGCCGTCGTCCCCAGCCTGATGAATTCGTTCAAGCTGGGCGTCACCGAGAGGCTCGTCGGGACGCTTCGACAGGATCGCTCGGCGGGCGTCCTCGGCGTGCTCGGTCAAGCCCCGCGTCTGATCCCTGTGACCATCCAGTTGAGGAGAAGCCGAGGGGGGACGCACACCTATCGCGTCGAGATGATCAATAATAGCGTGCTCACGCCGCTTCTGGTGAATCTGGCCATCTTCAGCGCGATCACCGGGAGCGAGCGCAGCTTCGGCGATGTGACGCTGCGCGTGCGCGGAGCTATCAAGGTGCGCGGCCACGAGGACGTGCTCCTGGATGGCCGGTTCTCGGCGATGAACGACGCGCCCGCGCAGGCAGCGCTTTCGGTGGCACTGCCGGTGAGCTCTCTGCTCAACAGCGGATTCGATGTGACGCTGGAGGGGATTCACCTGGAGATCGAAGCCCTGGAACAGCGGCGCGTAGGGACGCTCGATCGCGTGTGGGTCACTCGCACCGACGTGAAGCGCGGGGAGACGATCGAGCTCCACATCTACGCGCGCACCGAGGATGGGCGCGAGGTGGTCGAACGCGTGCCTCTGGAGATCCCTGCGGACGCGCCGTTGGGGAAGCTCTCCATCATCGTCGGAGACGGAAATGCGATCCAGGCGTACGATGGACGACCGAGCCTGACCTCGCTCGGCACGGTGCAAAACGTGGCGCAACTCATCCGCGCGCTCAACCGCCTCCGCAAAAGCGATCGGCTCTACGTGAAGCTCGTCCGCCTCAGTCCGGGCGCTATTGTGAAGAACGAAGAGCTGCCGGCCCTCCCACCATCGGTCCTTGCGACGATCGGATCGGAGCGCACGGCCGGTGGGTATCACCCCGTCTCCTACGCGACGCTGAAAGAGGTGGAGCTTCCTCCGGGTGAGTTCGTCATCACCGGTCAGCGGCAGGTCTCGATCACTGTGGTGCGATGACGGCGTGAGACATCCGGCATTTCCCACCGAGAGTTACCTTCCCGCCGCTCGCGCTCACGTCCGAAGATCTCACCACCGTGGCCCCCACGCGGGGTGCCCCACAGGTAGTCCCAACTCAGGAGAGCGAAAAGCATGAACGGAAAAATGAGGATCGCTTCTTTGGCAGACGGTCGGCGAACGCTGCTTCGCCGGAGATCTCCGCGCGGCTCGAAGATCGCGCACGGTTTCGGTTGCAAGGGCGTGAATGGACCCGCGCGAATTCTCCACGGGGCGACGTGCGTGATCCTCGCTCTGTCTCTCGGTCTCCGCCCGAACCGAGCGATGGCGGGAGGAACTCAATATTGGCAGCTCCAAGGACAGGCGGCATATCTGCGGGGGGACCCCGATGGGATCTCCATCTCGCGCGAGGGCCGACTTATGCTCGCTCCGGCGCTCGTTCCCGTGTTCGACACGGGGCAGGCGTTCATCTGGGCGAGCGTCGCCGACCGACAGGGCAATATCTACGTGGGAACAGGACACGAAGGGAAAGTCTTTCGCGTGGATCCGCAGGGCAGAGGAACGCTCGTTCTCGATACGGAAGAATTGGATGTCACAGCCCTAGCCGTGGACTCCGACGATAACGTGTACGTGGGGACCTCTCCACAGGGCAAGGTTTATCGCTTGACGCCGGAGGGCCGCAGCTCGGTGTTCTTCGATCCGGAAGATACCTATATCTGGTCGCTCGCCGTTCACGACGGGGCGCTCTTTGTCGGCACGGGCGCGAAAGGGCGCATATATCGCGTGGACCGAATGGGTCGCGGACAGGTGCTCGTGGACACGAAGGAGACGAACATCATGGCGCTTCTCGTGGAGCCCACGGGGACGTTGATTGCGGGCACAGATCCCAGCGGGTTGATTCTGAGGATAACCCCTCAGGGCAAGGCCTTCGCGCTCTACGATTCGCCGGTGCGAGAGATCCACGATCTGTGGCTTGCCCCGGATGGAACGATCTACGCCCTCGGATTGAGCCAACGAGAAACGCCGTCCACAGCGACGCCTCCTTCTCCTCCTCCGGTGACGGCCGTCAGCAGCACGGGCAGCGTGACGGTGACCATTACAAGCTTCGACCTCACGCCGCCGATCGCCTCGGCTGAACTTGAAAGGCAGGCCGTGAACGCCGTGCTCTACCGCCTTCGCCCATCCGGAGACGTGGAGACGCCCTGGAGCGCTCCTTCCTTCAGCGCTTTCTGTCTGGCGCCCGATGACTCCGGACAGGTGCTCCTGGGCACGAACGACAAGGGGAGAATCTACGCTGTGGATCAACGCGGAAACGCGACTCTCCTGGTACAAACCTCCGAAGCGCAGATCTCCCGTTTCGTGCGCAGCCGCCTCGGTCTCTTCGTAGCGACGAGCAACCTGGGTAAGCTCTTCCGACTGGGGCCGGCGTGGGCGACGCAAGGCACGTACGAGTCTCCGGTCTTCGATGCGCGATTCGTCGCTCAATGGGGCACGGTCACGTGGCAGAACCACGTGGGACGGGTTGACGTCCGAACGCGGACGGGGAATACGGAGACTCCGGACGAGACCTGGAGCGAATGGTCGCCTCCGGTGAGCAACGGAGGAAAGGTGCTCAGCCCACCGGCACGATTCATTCAATTTCGCCTGACGCTGTCCGCCGATCGAGAGGCGTCGGGAAGCCCTGCGAGACCAGAATCGCGTCCGCAGATCGAAGGCCTTCGCATCGCCTATCTCCCGCAGAATGTGAAGCCGACGATCACTTCGCTCGAGGTCTTGCCCCAGGGCGTCGCCTTACAAGAGGTTCCGCAACAACCCATAGATCCGGGCATTCTCAGTTCCGGCCTCGATCCGGCACTTTTTGGCGTGAGCGCGACTGTTCCCCCGCGACGGGCTTACCAACGGGGAGCGCGCTCTTTCCAGTGGGCGGCGAACGATCCCAACGGCGACCAGCTCGTCTACAGCCTCTGGTACCGGAATGTGGCCGAGAGACAGTGGCGGCTACTCGTCCGCGACCTCACGCAAACTTTCTACACGCTGGATACGGAGACGCTGCCCGATGGCTGGTATATCTTCCGGCTCGTTGCGAGCGACCTCCCGTCGAATCCGCCAGAACGCGCGCTCGAATCAGAGTGGCTCACCGAGCCGATCCTCGTGGATAACACACCGCCTTCCGTTGGGGTACTCCGCGCGCCTCGCGTGGTTGGGCGCCGCGTGGAGGTCACGTTCGTGGTCACCGACGCGATGAGCAATATCGCGCGCGCTGAAGTCAGCAGAGATGGCGGACGATGGCAGCAACTCCTTCCGGACGACGGTATCGCCGACTCACCTGAGGAGACCTTCACCGTTCGCATCGAATTGGACGCTCCGGGAGAGCATACGATCACTGTGCGCGCCTTCGATATGCAGGGGAATGCCGGCTCACACAAGGTGACGATCACCCTCCCTGAGGTGAACCTGCACAACAAGCGTTCGCCATGAGCTTCGGGTGGGCGCGAGCGAGCCCTAGACGTTGAGATACCCCTCACCCGCATGTGAGCCCGCGCACGCGGGCGTCCGAACGTCGCCTCGGGTGGGCGCGCGCGAACCCTAGACTGCGGAAGACAAAAAGCGACCCAAGCCCCCGAAGGGGGCGACCCTATCCGTTGAGAGGCGCCCGACCCGTTCACAGGATGGATCCCACACGCTCAACATCGTGAGGCCGACGGTATTCGCGCGCATCCGATGGGCCGCCCGCACGCGCGGGCTCGGGAAATTTTTTCGGACCCGGTTCTCCTAGGGCTCGCTCCGCTTGCCCTCGGCTATTATCGGGCCACCTCCTTCGAGAGTTCGACTCGCGGAATGGAAGTCGCTCAGGCATCCTCGTCGTGCTTCTCTTCATCACACTTTGCGATTGACAACAGGAGTCTCAAGGATGGAAGCCATGCCGAGCGCGACAGCACAGAGAGAATCGGCCTTGCGGATCACGCCTCGTCGGATGGGCGAGAGCCTCCTCCTGCGCGTCCAGGGGAAGCTCACGGTCGCCACAGTCCCTTTGTTCAGCATGGCGATCATGAGAGCGTTGCGTTTAGACGCCCGCTTGCTTGTTATAGACCTGCGCGAGATCACCGATATGGATGCCCGCGGCATTGGGGAATTGGTGAAAGTCCATACCCTTGGTTTGCAACACAACCGCCCGGTTCGATTCCTCATTCGAAATGGGCGCATTGCGCATCTTCTTCGGCTCGCGAATTTAGATGATGCGCTAACGCTTCTGGAAGAGGCGACGGATTCCGCCGCGCGAGAGGAGCACCAAGAACCGTAACGCCTCTCCTCGCCTCTCAAGCAGTCACGGCGTATCCCCCTCTGCCCAGAGATGTGGGCAAAGTGTCACGACTCCTTTCGAGCGAATGCCGAGAGCATCACGCCGAAGGACACAATGAGCCCAAGAGCGACGGGAGTCAGGGCGGCCACCCCTCGACCTCCGGTCGCCCAGTGCGCGCCTCCGGTCACCAAAAGCGCGAGAACAATCGCTGCGAGGGCGTCTCGTTCTTTCGGACGCGAGGAGAAGAGTCCGAGCACAAGGGGAGCGAACAGCGCGACCGAGAGGAGTGTGTAAAAGATCGAAAGGGCAGAGATGATTGAAGGAAGCGTGATCGCAAAGATCACCCCCAACGCTCCGGCCACGACGGCTGCCCATTGGCTCACGCGCAAGAGCTCGCGTTCGGAAGCATCCGGTCGCATGAACGTCTTGTACAAATCTTGTGCGAGTGAGGTCGAGAGCATGAAGAGCACAGCGTCTGCAGAACTCACCTCCGCCGAGAAGATCGCAGCGAGCATGAGTCCCCCCAACCACGCGGGGAGCGTGGAGACGAGCAACATGGGGAGAGCGAGCTCGCGGTTCTCCAAAGCAGGATGCACTGCCTGAGCCACCATCCCCATCGTCACCGGAAGAAAGGCGAAGAGCAAGAGAGCGCACGCATTCGCCCCGACGCCGATCCGCACCGCGCGCCTCGACCGCGCTCCGTACACCTTCTGTATCAACCCCGGGGAAATGACGAAGGCAGGAGCGAGCAGAACGACATATCCCAGCGCATGGGTCCACGAAGATCCCACGATTCCGAAGTACTCGGATCCGAAAGTCTCGCGAGCGAGGATTGTCGCCCGCAGACTCTCCCATCCCCCCACGTGATTGAGCGCCACAGGTAGGGCGAGCACAAACCCGCTCAGTTTCACGATCACCTGAGCGAGGTTCACCCATGTTGCGGAGACTAATCCCCCCACGGCGAAATAGAGGATCGTGACGATACCGCCGAGCACGCACCCGAGCGGTTTCGACACGCCAGCGACGACATTCACGATCCACGCGACGGCGATCCACTGTCCGGCCAAAATAGCGAGCGATCCCACCCACAGGATGACGGCGATCACGCCGCGCACTCTGCGGCTGTAGCGATACTCCAAATAATCGCCGACCGTATAGAAGCCTCGCTCTGCCGCTACCGTCCAGATCTTCGGACCGACGAGAAGCGCCAGGATCACGCTGCCCAGTCCGGCTGACCCCACCCACCACCACCCTGAGAGCCCGACGTGATATCCGAGCCCTGCGGCCCCCACCGTAGATCCCGCTCCGATATTCGCCGCCAGCAGCGTGGCACACAGTCGGCCCGCCCCCACACTCCGTCGTGCGACGAAGAAATCGGCTGCCGCGCGAACCGACCGGGACGCCAGCACGCCTAAGAGGATGAGCGCTCCGGAGTAGAGAAGAAGAACGAGCACGTACCCGTTCATCTCGCCTCAGCGGCCCGAGCGAGATCGCGAGCAGCCGGATAGCCGAGCACGCTTTCGGCCTTCAGGATAGCGCGGACGACAGCCTCGGCCATGACTTCAGCCGCAAGCGCTCCCACCACGCCGAGATCAGCTCCCCGCACGCGCTGTGTCGAAAGCGCGAACACCGTATCGCCATCGAACGGCATATGCACGGGGCGAATGGCGCGCGCCAGCCCATCATGTCCCATTTGCGCGATCTTCGTCATTCCCGCTTTATCAAACGCCGCATTGGTCGCGATGACACCGAGAGTCGTATTCTCTCCGGATCGCAGCAGGGGTGGTCTCTCCCCTCTCCGCAATAGCGCCATGGCATCCGCCAAGTGTCGTCCATCGGGCGTACGCACTCCGGCCAGCAGGCGTCCCGTCCGCGGATCCACAACGTCCCCCACGGCATTCACGACCACAAGGGCTGCTACGATCACATCGCCCACGCGAAGGCTCGCCGTCCCTAATCCTCCTTTCATCGCTCGATCCCATCCGAACAATTTTCCCACGGTCGCTCCCGCCCCGGCGCCCACGTTCCCTTCCTCAATCGGACCATCGGACGCACGCTGGCACGCTCGATATCCCGCTTCGCGATCCGGACGAATACGCGGATCGCCCAGAGCCAAATCGAAGAGGATGGCTGCCGGGACAATGGGCACTTTCGCCACACGCGTCTCGAAACCGACGCCGCGTTCCTCAAGGTACTGCATGACGCCGGAAGCCGTATCCAGTCCGAACGCGCTGCCCCCGGCGAGTACGATGGCGTGCACACTCTGGACCGTGTGGATGGGATGGAGCAGATCCGTCTCTCTCGTCCCGGGAGCCGACCCGCGCACATCCACACCCGCAATAGCTCCCTCCTCGGCAAGGATGACGGTGCACCCTGTGGGACGTTGCGGATGCGTGAAATGCCCGACTTTGATTCCCGGAACGTCCGTCAATCCCCCCGAGGGCACGTTTCGTTCACGCGATTCCACGTCCTGTCCTCCCGCCATCCCTCCCCTCCCGAAAATTCCACAGGCGAGCACCGAGAGCACGCGATGATGAAACGCTCGCCGAGTGAGCCGCCCCATGTACTACGCCCGCCAAGGAGAATCGCCCTCACTGGGACCTCCCCGCGATCCCCCGGGGTACCGAGCCCCCGTCGCGTGGGGCATCCCTTCCCGCAACATCCGGAGCAGCGCCAGGGCAAGAACCTTACATCCCATTACCACATCCTCCACGCGGCACTGCTCATCCGGTCGCCGCGCGTGCTCAAAGCGTCCAGGGCCATAGATGAGATAGTCGCCGACTCCGCCCCGCCGCACGTGCGCGCACTCGGAGACCGCCGGACCCATTACATACTCAGGAGTGCGACCGAGAACGCACCGCATCGCGTGATCCAGGGCGCGCACAAGACGCCTCTCCCTCAGTGCTTCCGATGCTGGGAAGGGAGCGAGGCCTCCGGCATCGGTCATCGCCTCGACAGCATCGGGGAACGGGCGCACGTTCTGCGAATCGAAACGCAAGCGCTCCACGCCACACGCCGCTGCCACGATCACCGCATCGGTGCGCTCGCCACACACCATACCGGCATCCACGAGATATCCCAAGCCTGCCCCTCCCCCGCTCTCTCCATCGGCGGTCGCGCTCACCTCAATCACCCCGTCAAAGGCGACGTGCGCGCGGCGCAGCGCCTCGACCGCATAGAGACCGATGGCAAGGCCAGCCTTCGCATCTGCCGCTCCACGCCCGAAGATCTTCCCCTCGCAAATGACTCCCGAGAACGGTTCCACTGTCCATCCCTCGCCGACCGGGATGACATCCATGTGCGCGCTCACATGGACGGTGCGCCCCGGTCCGCATCGCGCGAAGCGTCCCACGACATTCACGCGCGGTGCGCTCCTGCTATGAGCGGGATGCTCGACAGCCGTCAGGTACGTGACCTCATATCCGAATCCCAGCAATCGGTCGCCCACGAACGCGGCGCACTCGGCATAGTTCTCCCCCGGGGGATTCACCGTCGGGATTCGAATCACATGCGCGAGGAAGTCCACCATCTCTTCCGCCAGCTCATCCACGCGTATGAGGACACGCTCTTCATCCGGCGTCCAGAAGATCGAAGGGCTCATTGTCCGGGCTCCTCGGGCGATTCGAAGATCCGACGGAAGGCGCCGAGGAACGCTTCGAGCGTCGGCGAATCGAAGAGGACAAATCGGATCTCTCGAAGCGAGCTCTCGGGATGCTCGCGCCAGAAGTCTCGGGCCGCCGCGAGCAAAATCTCAGCGCAGCGATCAGCGGGAAATCCAAAGATCCCAGCGCTGATGGCCGGAAGGGCGAGGCTCGCGAATCCGCGTTCAGCGGCCAGCGTGAAACTGGAGAGTGCGGCCGATCGCAACAGCTCCTCTTCCCCCTCACCCCCGCCGCGCCAGATCGGTCCAACGGCATGAATGACCGCTCGACAGGGCAACGCCCCCGCGCGTGTGATCGCCGCGCGCCCTGTCGGAACCGGCCCGTGTTGCCGTACCCATGCCTCGCTCTCCTTCCGGATCACCTCCCCTCCCTTGCGCGCGATCGCCGCCGCGACCCCCCCACCATGCTGAAGCTGCGAATTCGCAGCGTTGACGATAGCATCCACGCGTTCCTCGGTGATGTCTCCCTGAACGAGCCGAATCACGCGTCCGGACGCAAGCACCCGCTCCGCTTTTATTTCGTTCATCGCTTCTCTCCTCTGGCGAGCGAACGCCCATCCCTCAAAAGACGGGATCGGCCAGCCTCTCCAAAAGGACAGCCGAAGCGCGCTCGACGTCCTCATGGAGCGAATTCCCATGCGCATCCATGGTGACCATGGCCGGGAAATCTTTCACCCGGAGATGCCACATCGCCTCCGGAATGCCGAACTCCAGGAGATACACGCCGAGCACATCCTCAATGCACCGCGCGTAGTACTGCGCCGCTCCCCCAATGGCATTCAGATACACAGCCCCGTAGTCCCTCATCGCCGCCAGAGTCTTCGATCCCATCCCTCCCTTGCCGATCACGGCGCGCACTCCATATCGGCGAATGATCTCACCCTGATAGGGTTCCTCGCGCATGCTCGTGGTCGGCCCCGCCGCCGTGATGCGCCACCGTCCGTCTTCTCGAAGAGCAACAGGGCCGCAATGATACAGGATCGCCCCGCGCAAATCCACCGGAGGCTCATGCTTGAGGAGATGGGCATGCACGGCATCGCGCCCGGTGAAGACATCGCCCTGAACGAGCACAACGTCTCCGACCTTCAGCCGGCGCACCACATCCTCCGAGAGCGGGGCCTGAATCGAAATCTCCTTCCCCGTGAGCGGCACGCCCTCGATGCGCGCCAACCTTTGCGGCGATTCCTCGCGATAGAGCCAGCGCGTGATCTCTCCCGTCCGCGCATCCAGGACGACCCCCAGCCGGCGAAAGGCCCAGCAATCGTAAGCGACCGAGACGAAGAAACTCGCCGGCAGCCGATTGAGGACCCCGATCTTGCATCCGATGAGCGTCACGCGCCCCCCGAATCCCATGGTGCCGATATGGAGCGTATTCGCCGCCTTGAGAATGTACTCCTCCAAACGGGCGAGATCGGGATTCGGATTCACATCATCCAGTGGGCGGAACAACTGCAACTTCGCATGGTGATATCCCGAAGCGCGGTCTCCCCCGATGCAGACGCCGACAGCTCCCGCACTACACCCGTGACCTTGCGCCTGCCAAATCGCGTGCAAAATGCACTTGCGCACGCCATCCAAGTTCCGATCCGCGCGTCCCAGATAGGGCAGCTCGCACGGGAGCGCATACTGCGCATTCTGATTCTCGCATCCTCCTCCTTTGAGGATCAGCCGAACCTCGATCTCTTCCTCATTCTCCCACTGCTCGAAATGAATGATCGGCGTCCCCGGTCCAAGGTTCGTGCCGCTGTTCCTCCCCGTGAGCGAATCTACGGAGTTCGGCCGTAGCTTTCCCAACCGCGTGGCCTCCGCGACGGCCTCTTCGATCTGCCGCCTCAAGATGATTTGATTAATGCCGACCGGGACTTTGACCTCAAAGGTCGGCATCCCCGTGTCCTGACAGATCGGCCCCTCCGCCTCGCACGCCATGTCCACATTCGTCGCGATCACCGCCAAAGCCTGCGCGGCTCGCGTTCCCGGCTCCTCCTGCTCGAGAGCGGCGGCGATCGCACGTCGCACGTCGGCCGGAAGCGTCGTCGAGGTCTTCGTGATAAGTTCAAGCATGCTCGCCGTGAATGCCCGCATCGCTCCTCTCCTCAACATCCTCCGGGTCCCCACGGGGGGTACCCGTATCGAGACACCTTTTCGAAGCGCGATAGGAACTTTTATACCACAGTGCCGACGTCGCCTCAAAACGACTCGGCCCGATTCGTCGGTGCACCACGGACGAGATTATAATCTCCTCGCGATGACTCTGGGATTACACGGACTCTTGGGGAAGCGATGGCACGCATGGGTGATGGCACACGTGAGCCCGTATGTCGATGCTCATCTGCGGCCGTATAAGGAGAGACTGTTTGCCGGACTTCGCGGATGGGTTTTGGAGATCGGACCCGGGACCGGACCGAATCTCCGATACTATCCCCCGCACATCCGATGGGTGGGGATTGAACCGAATCCCTTTATGCATCGCTACCTGCGGGCTGAGGCCGAACGGCTCAGCATGAGGGCGACGCTCGTCCGAGGGTGGGCCGAACAGCTTCCGCTTGAAGATGAAAGCGTGGATGTTGTGGTGAGCACGCACGTATTGTGCACAGTATCGGACCCGGAGCGCGCCCTTCGCGAAATCCTGCGCGTGCTCGCTCCGGGCGGACGATTCCTCTTCATCGAACATGTCGCGGCTCCGGCGGGCACGCGTCTTCGTCGGTGGCAAGAACGCCTCTGCCCCTTCTGGAAGTGGATCGCCGAGGGCTGCCATCCGGATCGGGAGACGGACCGAAGTATCTCTCGGGCTGGGTTCGAACGCGTGTTCCTTCAGCGGCTCTCGCTTCCCTTCCCCGTGGTCGCTCCTCATATTGTCGGTGTTGCGATCAAATAAGCCGCCGCACGGAGCCCCCATTGATACGGCGATCGCGACGGATGGAATCACCCCCATCGCAGCTTCTCGCGCGCTCGACGGGCGAGATCGAGCGCCTCCTCCACGTCCTCGGCCAGGACAGTGAGATGTCCCATCTTCCTCCGAGGGCGCGCCTCCTTCTTCCCATACAGATGCAGACGCACGCGCGGGTCCTCAAGGACGTGCTCCACGCCGATCAACCGATGACCTCGCCCATCACCGAGTATGTTGATCAGAACGGCCGGAGACCACAAGAGCGGGGGGACAATCGGCAGGCCGCAGATCGCCCGCACGTGGTTCTCAAATTGAGAGACCACGCACGCATCGAGCGTATAATGCCCGGAATTATGAGGCCGCGGAGCGATCTCGTTGACGAGCAGTCGACCATCCCCGAGCACAAACATCTCCACGCAATAGACGCCGACAATCTGCAGGTGCTCTCCGATCGCCTCGACGATCCGACGCGCTTCTTCTTCAATCTCAGGCGCAACGCGAGCCGGAACAAGCGACGTCTCCAGGATATTCTCTACGTGCGTGTTTTCGGCGAGCGGATAGGTCACCAGGGTCCCGCGCGCATCTCGAACTCCGAGCATACTCACTTCCTTGAGAAACGGCACCCACTGCTCCCATATCATCCGCGGCTCCTGGCCCTCGTGCTCGAGCCGGCTCCCGCTCAACCGATGATACGCTTCCTGCGCTTCTTCCACCGTGTGAACGAGGACTTGCCCCTTCCCATCATATCCCCCGGAGACGGTCTTGAGCACCGCGGGAAACCCGATCTCGTGGGCGGCGCGCTCCAGATCGGCGGCCGAGGCGATGGCCCGAAAGGCCGGAACGCCGATGCCCAGATCGGAGATGAACCTCTTCTCGCGCCACCGATTCTGCGTCGTCGCCAAGACCGCGCTCGAAGGATGAACCCGTCGGCCTTCGGCTTCCAGCACAGAGACTGATGCAGTCGGGATGTTCTCAAACTCGTACGTCACGACATCGGCAGCGCGTCCGAGTCGCCGGAGGGCGTCGTCATCGTCATACGAGGCCACAATGTGCTCATCGGCGACCTGACCACAGGGAGCTTCGGGATCCGGGTCCAACGAGATCACGCGATACCCCATGCGCTTGGCCTCCATCGCGAGCATACGCCCCAACTGTCCTCCTCCGAGAACGCCGATCATTCGCCCTGGTTCCAGGCATGTCATACCGACTCCTCCTCGATCTTCGTCTGCAGGACTTCGCTCTTCATCGCCTCCCCGTAGGCCGTGAGTCGGTCAGCGATCTCGGGATATTTGAGGGCCAAGATGCGCGCGGCCATCAGCCCCGCATTTCGTGCATTCCCAATGGCGACAGTCGCGACAGGCACACCAGCCGGCATCTGAACGATCGAGAGCAAGGAATCGAGTCCTCGAAGCGCCTTCGATTCAACGGGGACACCGATGACAGGGAGGATCGTCTTCGCCGCCGTCATCCCCGGCAGATGCGCCGCTCCCCCAGCGCCGGCGATGATGACTTCCAGTCCCCGCGCGCGCGCCGTCTCCGCATACTCGAACATCAGATCCGGTGTCCGGTGCGCCGAGACGACGCGCACCTCGCAGGGGATCCCCAACTCTCGCAGAACCTCCACAGCTCCGCGCATCGTCTCCCAATCGGACCGACTCCCCATGATGACGCCGACCAGAGGACGCTCCCTTTGCTCGCTCGCGCTCATAGAATGACCTCCGATGATGCGTCCCACGCGACTGAGCGACATGAGACGCTCGAAAACTGTCTTATCTTATCCCACCTCTTCCCTCTCCGGGAAGTCTCGCGTATGATCTTCCTCTCATGCTCACGCTCAACGCCGTATGGTTTGTGAGAACCGGCGCCTGGAGTGCGGACGTCGTGCGCACGCTCTCGGCATATCCTTGGCCGGTGGATGTCATCCGGAAAGGACTGTACCTCTACTTCCCCGAAGAGGCCGGCGAGTACATCTATCTGGTGAGCACGGGACGGGTGCGACTCGCGCGCATGGACCCCACGGGTCAGGAGAAGACGCTCGCGATGCTCGGCCCCAATGATCTCTTCGGCGAGCTGAGCGGAGGACCGAGGGAATTCACCCTCGAAGCCGTGGAAGACCTCGCCGTGAAAGTCGTCGAGCGGCGCGCCGTGCACGAACACGCCGCACTCCCGGTGCGGATCACGACGGGATCGGGAGAAGATGAGATCGCGCTCACCCTGCCGCTTGCCCGGCTGCTGGATACGGCTCCTCGGCCGCGTCTGGCGCGGGTGCTCTGGCAGCTTGTCGAGGAATACGGCGTGCCCACCTTGGATAAGCGAATTGTCGTCCCGGTGAAGCTGACGTCTCGTCGTCTGACGCAATTGACCGGGCTTTCGGATGAGGCGGTGCGAGAAGCTCTGGAAGCGCTCTTGGCCGAACGCGCGCTCGAATTCGAAGGAGGATACCTCTTCGTCCGTCATCGCGCGAAGCTGCACCACGAAGCGGAGAGCACCGTATGAGCCGCCGACAGGGTAGCGGGCGAAGGATCGCGCTCCGTGGGATTCTTCTCGCCAGTGTCGGCATCCTGGCCGCGTGCGCTCCCCCGTTTCGCGCGCCCGTGCCGCTTCGCCCCCCTCCGGACAGCCCCCGAGGAGAGGCCGAAGCGATGGGGCTTGTGATCCGCGCGACTGTACTCGCGGATGAGGAAGCGCAGTTGGAGCTCTTTCGAGCCAACTTGATTTTAGCCGGCCTGCTGCCGCTCCATCTGGAGATGGAGAATCGGGGCGACACGCCTATCGAAGTACATCGCGCGCGCATCGAGGCTTGGGATGAACGCGGCGAGCGCCTCCTGGTGCGCACGCCTCGGCAAGCACTCCGCCAGCTCTTCGAGTACTATGAGGTGACCGCCTACCGGATCGCCTCGCGCCAGGATTTGGAGAGAGCCTTCGCCAACATCGCCTTCGCCTTCACCCCTGCCCTGGCGCCCGGAGAGACACGACGCGGGATGCTCTTTCTCGCTCTCCCTGAGGAACCTGGTCCGCGCCAGCCTCCGGAACGCCTCACGCTGACGATCACCGCCCGGCGACACGGGCACCCCATGCGATCTCCGGATCGCGTGGGGACTCCGAGGACGCGATCGTCGGAGACCTTCGCCCTCACCCTCCGCATCGCTCGGCCGTGAGAGGGCACGGCCTTGCCACTGGGGCGGGCACCCCGCGCGACTCACCGTTCGCGCCGATGCGCTTCCATCATGCGGATGAAGTCATCGAAGAGATACAAAGCATCGTGCGGTCCGGGCGAGGCTTCCGGATGGTACTGCACGGAAAAGATCGGATGCTCCCGATGGCGCATGCCTTCGAGCGTCCCATCGTTCAGGTTGATATGCGTCGGTTCGACCTCAGGCGGCAGCGTCTCCGCAGCGACCGCGAATCCGTGATTGTGCGCCGTGATCTCGACGCGCCCGGTCTGCAGATTCTTCACCGGTTGATTCCCGCCTCGATGGCCGAACTTCAACTTGTAGGTGCGCCCACCGAAGGCGAGGCCGAGCAACTGATGTCCCAAGCAGATGCCGAAGATCGGCACGCGCCCGATCAACTTCCGAATGTTTGCAACGATGCCGACAAGGGGCTCGGGATCCCCCGGTCCATTGGAGAGAAAGACGCCATCGGGGTTCAACGCGAGGACGTCTTCCGCCGAGGTGTGCGCGGGCACGACCGTCACCCAACACCCGCGCGCGGCCAGTTGTCGCAGGATGTTGAACTTGACGCCGAAATCGTACGCGACGACGTGAAAGCGCGCCGGAGATAACGCCTGCGAATCGTTCGCCGGATCCCATCGCGCCGCCCACTCGTTCCACACATAGGGATGTTCGCAGGTAACCCGGCTCGCCAAATCCCGTCCGAGCATCGGAGGAGCAGCGCGCGCCCGTCGCACGGCTTCCTCAGCATCGAGCGTCTGCGTTGAAAGACACGCCCGCATCGCTCCCCGCTCCCGAATATGTCGGACCAACGCCCGCGTATCAATCTCGGCGATGCCGACGATACCATAGTGCTTCATATAATCCTCGAGGCTCGCCTCGGCCCGCCAATTGCTGAACATGCGCGAGTACTCGCGCACGACGAACCCTTCGACAAACGGACGCCGCGATTCAATATCGGCGCTGTTGACCCCGTAGTTGCCGATATGCGGATAGGTCATGACGACGATCTGCCCCGCATAGGACGGATCGGTCAAAATCTCCTGATACCCCGTCATAGAGGTGTTGAAGACGATCTCCCCTGTACGCTCGCCTTCAGCCCCGAAGGCCTCTCCTCGATACACGGTCCCGTCTTCGAGTGCGAGAATTGCGTCCATACCTGTTCGCTCCTGTGCGACCGAGGAACTCACCTTCCCGCCGAAGCAGGGATCCCCATGCGATCTAGAGATCGCGTGGGGTACCCGTGGGAGGCTCCGCTGCTGATCGGGCCTCGATTCCCGAGTCCGTACGGGGCTCGATCGAAGACAGCGCGCCTGCTTCGGCCGTCGGCTCCTCTGGACCCCCTTGCGATCCGGAGATCGCGTGGGGTACCTCTCGCCCGAGGGCCGCGCTCGCCGAGGCTCGGCTCCACCGAGCCGAGACGAGCGCGCGATGCACGTAAGGCGTCAAAAGCTGCTGCCCGATGAGTATGAGCATCGGCGAAGCCGCCACACACACAATCCCCTTCCCCACCACAGGAGCCGCCACAAGTGAACTCACGACCGGAAGCAAGACCGCCAGCATTCTCCCTAACGACAGCGAGAACATCTCTCGAACCGCGACCCCCAGGAAGAAAGCAAAAGGGGGAAGCACCGCAAGGCCCAGAGCGGCTTCATATCGAGGCGCCCCCGCCGGGAACATCAGCAGAGCCGGAGCGAGCATCAGCCCATGCGCCGCCGTCCATCCGTAGACCGCAGCTCCCAAAACCTGACGATAGTGCTTCTGCCAGATGACACACAACGACTGGCGCGTCGAGAGGACATTCCCAAAGAGAAGGGCCATGGGAACGACGATTCCCCCGAGCAGGATGAGCCACCCGATCCCCTCGCGTACCGCTTCGCGAAATGCCCCAAGCAGGTAGCGCGCCGAGAGCGCGTCCCACTGCCCGCGCGGGCTCAGCACATATCGAACCGACTCGAAGACCCCCGTCAGCTTGCTCTCATACGCTACCGTGATCCCAAGAGCCAGGAGCGCCGCACGCCCAATCTCCGACCATCCCATCGGACGCGCGAACGCCCGCGGTGGGGCATACACCGTCTCGCCAATGGTTCGGATCACGCGAAACACGCCCGATCAGTGCAATCGGCCGATATTGCTGAGCGGCCAGTAGCGGAAGATGGCTTTGCCGTAAATGTATTTCTCCGGCACAAGCCCCCACTGTCGGCTGTCATTACTCGAGTCGCGATTATCGCCCATGACGAAGTAGTAGTGCTCGCGCACGTAGACAGGGGCCATGTTCTCCTCGCGCGTGTGGAAGGACCGATCCACGTACGGCTCCGGCAGAGGCTCGCCATTGATGTAGACGATGCCCCGACGGATGGCGATCGTTTCACCCGGTAATCCGATCACGCGCTTAATGAACGACTTCGAGGGATCGTTCGGATACCAGAAGACGACGATATCGCCGCGCCGAATCGGTTCGAATTTGTAGATGAACTTGTTCACGAAGATGCGCTCTCCATCGTGCAGGCGCGGCAACATGCTCGTTCCTTCAACGCGCACCGGTTGGATCACAAAGGCCACGATCACAATGGCGATGAGCACCGTTAACGCCAAGTCGCGCACGAACGCCCGGACCTCTCGCCCCACGGAGATCCAATCCCGGTTCGGCTCGGCCCGCGCCACCGAGGTTCCTCCCCGGCGAACTCCGTCCTCAGGCGCTCCCTCGCTCCAGGCGACCGATCCCAAGGACTCCAGGGAGGAAGCCGGAGGATCCGCTCCTCCCTCGGGCAGCGGAAGAGAGTCTTCAACGCGCGAAGAGGCGCTCGAAGATTCGCCCACGCGATAGCGCTCCTCACTCATCGCGCCCTCGTCGCCCGTCCGGATACATGAGCAATAAGGGTATGGGCGAAAGGCTCATTTGTCAATTCAGGGCGCGGAAGGCGCGCTCGTGTATGCCACGAGGTTGACTTTTTCGTCTCCCTCTGGCAATCTTTTTGCCTTTTGCGACGATCCTCGCAGATCGTCACTCACTCTCTCGCAGGCAGGAGGAGATCGTTATGGCGCGAATGGGAGCCAAACCGATCCGGCTCATCTGTCCTAAGTGTTTCGCGGCGTTCACCGTCGTCGCTTACGTTTCGAAAGGTGTGGACAAAGAGGCCTATTATCGGCAACGCGCCGCTGAGCACGACTGCTCGGCCAATGGGAAGAAACCGGACACCGGATTCAAGGACCCGCTGAAGGCTTCCAAAGAGAGGGCACGAAGCCGGTAAATCCCACCCCGTGCATCGAACGAGCATTCTATAGCGATAGAGTCGTGCCCGGAGTCCCCCTGCGATCTCCCGGGGTACCCCACGCGAGGACCCCAGTCGCGTGGGATGCCCGTTGGGAGAGACTCCGCAAGAGGAGGTGTGCCCCCTCGCCAGTTTGCTCACGGCACGCGAGTCGTGTGCAAACGCTTGCCCGCCGCGTTGACGATGGATATCTCCGCACGAGGAGTCTCGCCGTCACGGAATACGCGCACGAGGGCATAGGTGTACATTCCTGTCGCCGTGAATTCAACGTCGGGCCGACGCCCGACAAACGCGACCGGCGAGGGCAGTTGCGCGATCGGTCCCGAGATGATCTCCACAACACCCTCGACGTGCCGGAGCACGGCGGCATAGTGGACATCGGCCGAGAGGAAGATCACATTCGAGAGGCGATGGGCGCGAATGAACTCCAGAATCTCCTGCCGCTCGGTTCGATACCCCTCCCAGGAATCACGAGTGTGATACTTCAAAGGGACGCTCGTCGCGATGAACAGGAAGGATGCCGGAGAAGCGAGCAGCGCTGCCTTCAGCCATGCCTTTTGCTCCGCACCGAGCATCGTCTTGGCGGGTCCGTCCTTCTCCCCCTGCGGGCTGCGATACTGACGACAATCGAGCAAGAACAACTCAACCGCGCGCCCCCACCGGAACGAGCGATAGAGCGGCGTACCCTCGGCATCCTCTTCGCGAATCGGCCAATATTCGAGGAAGGCCCGACGAGCCATCGGAAGATGAGGATGCGTGCGATTCGCATTATTGGCGATCTCGTGATCGTCCCAGATGACATAGAACGACGTCTCGCGCGTGAGGCGCTGAAAAGGAGCATCCTTCCGATTCCCCTGATACTTCCGGCGATACTCATCGAGCGTCTTCGCCCTCGGCCCCGGTCCTTGGTCGGCGTAGATCGTGTCCCCGAGGAAGAGGAAGAAATCGGGCTGCTCTGCACGGACGGCGTCGAAGAGGCGAAACGGCTGATAGGCCTCGCCGGCATCACCGCTGACAGCAAATGTCACGGGCGCCCACTCCTCATCGGGCGCTGTGAGGAACTGTCCGATGGCGCTGACGAAGGAGCGCGATGGCATCTCCGCATGCACATGGATGCGATAGAAGTAGCGCGTGCGAGGAGCGAGCCCGTCAAGGAGCACTTTCGCCGTGAAATCTCGATCGGCCGTGAGCCGGATGGGATCGGTGAAGTGAGACGTCGCCAGTTCCGGATCTGTCCCATACTCGACCGACAGAAGAGCTTCCCGGTTGGCCCGTGCCCAAATGAGCGCGCGACTTTCCGTCACGTCACCCACAATCGGCCCCATCACGGAGAGATCGTCACCGCCACGCATCCTTCCCGGAGCGGCCACGGAGAATGCTCGAACGAGAGCGTCCACGAGGAGAACGATCAGGATCCGCACGCATCGGTCTCGCATAAGGCCTCACTGTGAAGGGGCCCAATATCCGGATCGGGCCCGCACACGAGCGCCGGCGAGAGTGACCTCCACGCGAATAGCGCGCCAGGTCCCATCCCGTTCGGGGCGGCTCGGATAGTAGCCGAGGCTGTACAGTGTTCCCAGCTCCGCCTGAATTCTCGCATACACATCATCCAGATGCGCAAGGTCTCGCACCGGAAAGACATGTCCCCCCGTCCGCTCGGCCAGTCGCCGCAGCTCTTGCCGGGCCAAGCGGTACACCCCGCGCGTGATCCTCACCAATTCCTCCTCGGTGAAGAAGAGGGGAGTACGATATCGAAACGGAGGGTCCTGCGGGCGATACGCCTGACGATATCGCTCCAGTTGCGCCGGCGAGAGCGTGAATTCCCCTCGCCGTATCCCCTCGATCATAAACGACTCCGTGTCCAGCTCGATGAAGAAGACGGTAACGGATGCGCGCTCCAACCGCTGGGCGGCATCGGAGAAAGTATAGAAGCTCGAAGAGTCCACGCCATCCGTGAGTCCGATGATCGCCTTCCGTTCCGAGGCCGAACGCAACAGCTCGTCGGCGACCACAACGAGAGCATCGTAAAAGGCCGTGGCCGAACCCGCCTTCATATTTCGCACCGCGCTGATGGCCCTCTGGCGCTCCCGCGTGAAATCCACATGCAAGATGGCCTCCCGATGAAACTCGACGATGGCCACGCGGTCTTGCGGACGCATCCGCTCGATGAATCGGGCGGCTGCGCGTTGAACCTTCTTCAGCTCGCCGCGCATACTTCCGCTGGTATCCACGAGCAGAACAATGTCCACCGGAGCATCCACCGGTGCAAAATGGGTGATCTGCTGCCGCTCCCCGTTCTCGTACACGATGAAATCCTCGCGCGTGAGGCGGGTCACGGGCTCTCCGCGCGGGCCGACGACAGAGACCGTGAAGGAAACCAGATCAGAGCGCAATTCGACAAGGGGAGCCTCGGCCGGTTTCGGCTTTTGCACCCCTCCTCCCGTGGGAACGGTCCCCCAAACAAGGAGTAGGCCGGAGAGCACAAGCGAATACCGTTCATGCTTCCGGCACCGCTGCACTCGATCCCTCATCCGAACGTTTGACATCCCCTGTCGCCTTCCGTACACTACGTGACCGTCAATCTGCCCATCAATTCTGACATACGAAGCGAGGGAGGTAAACGATGCAGAGGAGACGATGGATCGTTCTTCTGAGCATGGTCTTCAGCTTCCCCGCGTGGGGATCGGTGCTGTTGATGGACCTCGTTGCGAGTGAGGCGCTCGCCCAGCAAGACCGTAACCCCGCCGTCAAAGGATCCCGTACGGCCGCTGAGGCGACGGGCGAAGCGGCTGCTCAAGCGGGGAAGGCGACGGCGAACGCTGCGAGCACGGGAGCGCAGGCGACAGCCAAGGCCAGTACGTCGGCGGGAAAAGCAACAGCCAAAGCGACTTCAAAAGGAGCAACAGCAGCAGGCCGCGCGACGGCTCAAGGAGCGAGCGCCGCGGGCGAAGCTACTGCTCAAGGGGGTAAAGCTGCCGGAAAAGCCGTCGGCAAAGCAGGCAAGAGCATCGGAAAAGCGTTCAAACGCATTTTCTGAGCCTCCCTTCGTCTTGACAGGCGCACCGACGCTTCGATACGATCTTCTCCTGTGAAGGTGGGCCGGTAGCTCAGTTGGGAGAGCGCCAGAATCGCACTCTGGAGGTCGGGAGTTCGAATCTCCTCCGGTCCACCATTATCTCTTGATCGCGCGAATATTCTGCCATTGGGCTTTCTGGTCTCGCACCCAAGGATGCACCCCCTAGATTCGCCGGATCGGCGGAGATTGTGTGCGGAGCAGCTCTTCGACCTCGACCCGGGTAGGCATTGATGGCTGCGCGCCTTCCTTGGTGACAGCGATTGCTCCGCAGGCATTGGCGAACTTAACGGCCGAGAGCAGGTCCAGGCCTTCGCTCAAGGCGACGGCCAAGCCCCCGGTGAACGCATCGCCGGCCGCCGTGCAATCCACAGCTCGTACGTCGAAAGGCGCCGCATGAAAAGTTCCCGCCCGTGTGGCGACCACTGCCCCTTCTCCCCCTAAGGTGACGACGACACATCCGACACCTCGGTCGAGCAACACGCGCGCGGCCTGTCGCGCGCTCTCCAGATCGGTGATCTTCACCTGACTCAACTCCGAGGCTTCGTGCCGATTCGGCGTAATCACATCCGCTCGGCGCAAGAGGTCATCTCCGATCGGACGAGCGGGAGCCGGGTTCAAGATCACACGCAATCCATATTCCCGAGCAGCAGCCGTGACCTCCTCGACGATCTCCAGAGGGATTTCCAACTGTAAGATCACCGTCGTGTAGGGGTGACACGTCTGGAAGAGATTCCGAAAGTAGCCCGCTCCTCGCGTCACCCAGTGCCGATTGGCGCCCGGGGCCGTCGCAATGGCATTCTCACCCGATTCGTCCACCATGATCAGAGCGACGCCTGTGTGCGCTTCAGGGAGCCATTCGACGAGCGAGACGTTAACCCCTCCGCTCGCGAGACTCTTGATGACCATCGCGCCGAAATCATCCGTCCCCACATTCCCGATGAGTCGCACCTTCGCGCCCAACCGCGCGACAGCCAAGGCCTGATTGGCTCCCTTCCCTCCCCCGAACACCTTGAAGTTGTACCCGGAGACCGTCTCCCCCGGCCGCGGCAGACGGGGCACGCGAATGACCAAGTCCGCATTGATGCTCCCCACGACGATGACGTCCGAAGCTGCCGGCATACCCACTCCCCTCATCCGATGAGCTCGCGCAGCGAGCCATAATTCTACCTCCCGGCAAACCGATGCTCCACCCGGAGCGAAGTCCCACAGAGAAAAGGAACCATTCGGACTTGGCGAATCCTGAGGCGTGCGCTACTATTGGCCAGCACATCGCGAGAAGACTTTCGGCACTCGAGCGGGGGAAACGGCGATGGAGATCTTGAGGGTTGCGGCGGCCATTCACGGCGTCTATGGGGTCCTGAATCTCCTCGGAGGAATCTTCGCCGATGCCTATGGCCTTCCCATGAAGCCGCAGCTGGGATTCGCTTTGGTGGGGCTCGCCCAACTGATCTCCGCCATCGGACTGTGGCGCTCACGGAAGTGGGCGGCCGTCACCGCTTTTCTCGCGCTCGCTACCCTCAGCGGATTGGCTCTCTACATGGACATGACGTTCTCATCGAACGTTCGGGTGAGCGACCATCTCATTCGCGCGGCGATCGGCTTGGGACTCGTCGTTCTCATCCTCGCGCGATGGAAGCAACTGGATTGAACCGCGCGACCTGCGGTAGGATAAGGTTGAGCAGGCGAGAGGAGAGGAGCGATGATGCATGTCCGCGTCAGTGAAATCGCCCACTACGTGGGCCAGGAAGTCATCGTGAAGGGATGGCTCTACAACAAACGCTCCAGCGGGAAGATCCTGTTCCCGCAGATCCGGGATGGTTCCGGGATCATCCAGGGCGTGGTCCTCAAAGCGAACGTTCCGGAACAGGTATGGGAGGCTTTGGATCACCTGCCGCAAGAATCCTCGCTCATTGTGCGGGGCACAGTGCGAGAAGAGCCGCGAGCCCCTGGGGGGTACGAGATCGAGGTTCATGATGCGGAGATCGTCAGCGTCGCCGAGCCGTATCCGCTCGGGAAGAAGGATCATGGGATCGAATTCCTCTTGGACCACCGGCATCTCTGGCTGCGCTCGCGCCGCCCCCATGCTGTTCTGAAGATCCGGCACGAAGTGATTCGCGCGATTCGTGATTTCTTCGACTCGAACGGCTTCGTCCTGTGCGATGCGCCGATCTTCACGCCGGCAGCCTGTGAGGGAACGACGACGCTCTTCGAAGTCAACTACTTCGAGGATCAGAAAGCGTATCTGACGCAATCGGGCCAGCTCTACATGGAGGCGGCCTGCATGGCCTTCGGGAAGGTGTACTGCTTTGGCCCTACCTTTCGAGCGGAGCGCTCGAAGACGCGGCGTCACCTGACAGAATTCTGGATGGTCGAGCCGGAGGTCGCTTACGCCACCCTGGACGACATCATGGAGCTGGCCGAACACCTGGTGACCTTCGTCCTGGAGCGTGTGCTCGCACGACGGCGCGCGGAACTCGAGCTTCTCGAACGCGATCTCTCCCGGTTGGAGAGCGTGCGCCCTCCGTTTCCTCGGCTCTCATACGACGATGCGGTCCGGCTTTTGCGGGAAGGCGGCTTCGACTTCTCCTGGGGAGATGATTTCGGATCTCCTCACGAGACCTATCTCTCCGAGCATTTCGACAAGCCTGTGATCATTCACCGATATCCCGCGGCTGTGAAGGCCTTCTACATGGAACCGGATCCGGAGCGCCCGGAGCTGGCCCTCTGCATGGACATGTTGGCTCCGGAAGGCTATGGGGAGATCATCGGCGGTGGGCAACGCATCGCGTCGCTCGAGCTGCTCCGGCAGCGCATCCGCGAACATCATCTCCCGGAGGAAGCCTTCGATTGGTACCTCGATCTCCGACGATACGGCTCCGTCCCTCACTCCGGTTTTGGGCTGGGGCTTGAGCGCACAGTGGCATGGATTTGTGGCTTGGAGCATGTGCGCGAAGCCATTCCCTTCCCCCGTATGCTCTACCGCCTGAAGCCCTGAAGGAGCGTATCATGAATCGTCCCGTCATCGCCATCTTCGGCGGCTCGCGGTGTTCGCCACGGGATTGGGAATACCGAGAAGCCGAGCGGCTCGGTCACCAACTGGCGGAGGCGGGCTACGTCGTCTGCACAGGAGGATATACGGGCGTCATGGAAGCGGCCAATCGCGGCGCCTGGCGCGCGGGAGGGGAATCCTGGGGGGTCACCGCCGATATCTTCCCGGATCCGCCGAATCCCTATCTCTCGCGCGAAATCCGCACGCGCGATGTGCTGGAGCGGCTGCAGATCATCAGCGAACTGGCGCACGGATTCATTGCTCTGCGCGGCGGGATCGGGACGCTCGCTGAAGTCACGCTCTTCTGGAATCTCGCGCTTCTCGATCAGGCGAGGACGAGCAAGCCCCTTATTCTACTCGGCGAGTGCTGGGAACCGATCCTGACGGGGCTGCTCGCACATTTGGCCTTCCGCCCGAAAGACCTCATGGCCCTCATCCGCGTGCCGTCTGCGGAGGACGCCGTGCGAGAGATCAGCCGGCGCGTGCCCCAGGTGCTGTTCGCACCCCGCGAGGAAGGACCATGAGCGACCTCCTCCTCGAGAGGGAGAAGCGGATCGCTCGCCGAGATCCTCTGTGGAGAGATTGGGGAGGTGCCTTCTCTTCCGAGGCCGCATTTCGCGCCTGGTGGATCCATTTTCTGGAGATGGCCGACATCCGACCCGGAGTGCGCGTTCTCGACCTTGCGGGGGAGACGGCCGGCATGGTTGTGCATCTGCTTCGCATGGTCGAACCCGGAGGGAAGGTCGTCTGCCTCAGCTTCACGGAGCAGCAGATGGAGCGCATGCGCGCTGAGGCGCGCTCATTCGGCTTGGCCGTGGAGAGCAAGATCGAATGGCGCGTGGCGACGTCCCACCGTCTTCCCTTCGAGGATGGACAATTCGATGTGATCTGTTGCACAGGGGGGGTGCGCCACCTTCATGTTCCCCACGTCGCAGACGAAGCGTATCGCGTGCTCGCCGTGGGAGGACGGCTCGTCCTGACCGAACGCCTGTTGCCAGGGACGCCGCGCGACCGATTCTTCCTGAGCGCCCGACGAGCCTTCTATCGCTACGTCCGTCGAAACCCGGAAGAGGCAGAGGCGATCCTCTACACGGCCGACCAACTGGCCGAGCTTTTGCGTGCTGCCGGATTCGCCCAGATTTTTCTTCGCGGCTTGGAACGCCCGCGCTTGGGCTGGTTCCCGGTCCTTTCGCTCGTGCGCGCGTGGAAAGGAGGTGGCGAATGACGCGACGGGTCAAGATCATCGGCGTCCCCATGGACCTCGGAGCGAACCGCCGGGGAGTGGACATGGGCCCTTCGGCCCTGCGCATTGCTGGTCTTCAAGCGCGCCTGACTCAACTCGGCTACACGGTCGAGGATGTGGGGAACATCCCCGTCAATATTCCTGAAACCCTTCGCATTATTGACCCCCGCGCGAAATACTTGGCGGAAGTGGCCGAGGTCAACCGCATCCTGGCCGATCGCGTGGAGCACGTGGTCGCCGAAGGAGCCATCCCCCTTGTGCTCGGCGGCGATCAGTCCATCTCCATTGGCACGATTGCCGGAGTGGCGGCCTACTATCGTCAGCGAGGGGAGAAGATCGGTGTCATCTGGTTCGATGCCCATGCGGATATGAACACGCCGGAGACAACGCCCTCAGGCAACATCCATGGTATGCCCTTTGCCGTCTCGCTCGGCATAGGCGTGCCGGAACTGGTGGATCTGAAGGGATTTCGCCCGAAGCTCGACCCTCGGCACTGCGTCCTCATCGGTGTGCGCGACGTAGATCCCCTGGAACGAGAGAACGTTCGCCGAAGCGGCCTCACAGTCTTCACCATGCGCGAGCTGGACGAACTGGGTATGCGTACGGTCATGGAGCGCGCCCTGGAGATCGCCTCGCGCGGGACGGCAGGATTCCACGTCAGCCTCGATATGGACGTCTTCGATCCCTTTTACGCTCCCGGCGTAGGCACACCGGTGCCCGGCGGCGCGACCTATCGGGAGGGTCATCTTGCCATGGAACTCATCGCCGATTCGCACAAGCTGCTCTCGATGGAGATCGTGGAGGTGAACCCCGTCCTCGACGTTCGAAACCATACGGCAGAATTCGCTGTGGAACTCATCCTCTCGGCTTTCGGCAAGCGCATCCTGTAAGGGGGGACCATCTTCTCGCCGCGGACGGAAACCGTGTATACTTCCACGCGGACGATGGAGGCGGGACGAGGATGCGGAAGCTGCGCGTCGCGGTGATCTTCGGCGGCCGGTCGGGAGAGCACGAGGTCTCCTTGAGATCGGCGGCTTCGATCATTCGCGCGATGGATAAGAACAAGTACGAGATCATTCCCATCGCCATCACGAAGGAAGGCCGATGGCTCTCTCCGGTGGATTCCACGAAGCTCCTCCCCCAGGACGTCCTCAGCGACCTCATGCAACCGGTCGCGCTGCTGCCGGATCCCACAACGGCTGCCCTCGTGCGCTTCGATGGAGAGCTGCACGCCGTCCGCCAGGAGAAGGTGGATGTCTTCTTCCCTGTCCTCCACGGTCCCTATGGAGAGGACGGGACGATCCAAGGCCTCTTCGAGATGGCTAATGTTCCGTATGTGGGGTGCGGTGTCCTGGCCTCGGCCCTCGGCATGGACAAGGAGATCATGAAGAGGCTCTTTCGCGCGGCTGGCCTGCCGGTCGTCCGTTTCATTGCCTTCCGGCGAACGGAGTGGGAGCGTTCGCCTCGCTCCATCCTGCGGCGCGCGCTCCGAGAGATCGGTCTTCCCTGCTTTGTGAAGCCCGCCCGCCTGGGCTCCTCGGTCGGCATCTCAAAGGTCAAAAAGAGCCGAGACCTCGCCGATGCCATCGCCCTCGCCGCTCAGTACGACAGCAAGATTATGATCGAGGAGGCCATCACGTGCCGTGAGATTGAAGTCAGTGTCCTCGGCAACGAGGAGCCTATCGCCAGCGTACCCGGCGAAATCATCCCGGGAGCCGAGTTCTATGACTATGCGGACAAGTACATCAACGACGCCGCGCAGCTTCTCATCCCGGCCCCATTGCCCCACCGCTTGGTCCGAACCTTCCAGCGTCTCGCCATCTCCGCGTTCCGAACGATCGAGGGCTCGGGACTGGCGCGCGTGGATTTCTTCCTGGAGCGCGGCACGAACCGGATCCTCATCAACGAGATCAATACCATGCCCGGCTTCACGGAAATCAGCATGTATCCGAAGCTCTGGGAAGCGAGCGGCCTCTCCTACAGCCAGCTCCTTGATCGTTTGATCGAGCTGGCCCTTGAACGCCACCGCGAGAAATCTCGCTCCCGGACGAGCTACGAAGAGCTCCCCCGGTCGCCGGAGCGATGATCGCTGGCCTCGACGTGAAACGTTCCTTGCAGAAATGAAACGTCGAGCCGAACTCGGTCGCTCCCCCGCCTCTCTAACACATATTCTCCCTGTGTGTTCGCCACCTGTCCGCCTCCCTGCACTCTCGGCATAAGGCTTGCTTGAGAGGCTCAAGGGAGGACAAACGTTATGAGATGTGCCGTCTTCAGCCTTATCATCACTCTCGGGTTTGCCTCATCGCTTCCCGCGAATGCACACTCTCCGGATCCATACATCGCTGCCAACTTCGCCCAGCGCTGCGCAAGCTGTTGGCCCGCATGGGTCGAGATCGCTCGACCGATTCGCGGAGTTGGCCCCAGCACGCAGAACGGATTGGCCTTCTTGTTCGTGAACGGCAGTTTCAAGGATCCGTGGTGGAACAGGGAGCACCTCCATTTTAGTGGGGTTTGGGCTCCGACCGAAGCCGTCGTCGAATTCCAATTCAACAATGCGACCATAGGAGGACGACTCGTTTTGACTCATGGAGGCTTTCTGTGCCTCCCCCCTTCCCAGGTGATGGCTGCTGTCACCGATGAACTCTTCATCGTGACCCTGCGCGATGACGGCGAGAACTGGTACGGAGCATTCCTGGGAGACTTCACGCTTCTTGATCCCCAATTCGCTCCACGGCCCGAGGCGCGCACTCCGTATACGACCGTTGGACTTTTGGAGAAAGCTGGGCCCGAACTGCGCCTGCGGGCTGTGCGGGTGATGCCGCACATCACGCGGTTCTCACCGATCGAAGTCCGAGTGGTGATTGAAGAAACGCCCACGGAAGCCGTGCTCACCTCTGTGTTTCGCACACGGAGCTGGGGGACGGTCGAGGTCCGCGCCACGCTGGCTCCGGAAGAGCTGAATTCCGTCGGATACGCCGGCATTCTGTATCTCGTCGGCAACGGCGCACCGTGCTGCAATCTCGTGCAGCGCGAAGTCGCCGTGCGACGCTTCCTCGCCCGATGAGGGCAGATGGGATGCAAGGATGCCTTGACTTCACCGCGAAATTCCTTTAGCCTGGGCTCGGCGCGCTTCGCGCGGGAGGAGAAGATTATGGGCGAGCGAAAGCGCATGCCGAACATGACGAGCACGGGTGCTGGGAGACCGTCCTCGGTAGCCTCACCGTCCGCGGAAAATACGGCGTTTTCTCGGCGCGAATCCCCCCTTCGACCGATTGCTCGCTCTCACAGACTCGTTATGCTGTCCTGCGAATGCGGAGGTGAATATGCGCAACCGAATGCGGGAGCGGATGACCTGGAGCGGGGTCCTGGGCGCACTGATTCTCACGCTTTCCCCCTTCCGACCTTTTGCCCAAACGATCGGATACACGGCATCGTTCTCGACTTCCTGCAAAAACTGTTGGCCGGGCTGGAATGAACTCGCGCGACCAGCCTGGGGCGTCGGACCGAGCGCTCAGAACAACCTCGGCTTCATCTTCGTTAATGGCTTCGACGCCGACCCGATGCGGAACCGCGAACATCTGCATCTTGTGCGCTCCACGGAGCAGGCCTCCCACGCAACGGCCTTCTTTCAATTCAACAACGCGACGATAGGGGGGAAGCTGCCGCTCCTCACCGGAGGATTCGTCTGCCTGCGCGAAGCGGAGGCCATTGCGGTCGTCGCCAATGAGCTGTTCATCGCTACGATCCGCGATACAGGGCCCACTTGGTACGGAGCTTTCATCGGCGATGTCACAGTCCTCAATCCCGATTTCGTTCCTGAAGGAGAGGCACCGGCACGGCAGGGATATTCGAGCATCGGTCTGCTCGAGATGTCCGATTCCGAACTCAAGCTTTTAGCTCTGAGGGTGATCCCACCGGTGCGCCGCTTCGCTCCGATCGCGCTCACCGTCGCCCTCGACCTGTCGAATCCCGATCTTCCGCTCCTGTACGCCGATGTCGTCATGGCGACGGGAGCGACCTACCGCCTCCGGAGCGAGCTAGATCCCGAACGTCAGCTTACGACCGGTCGCGCGGGGATCATCTACATGGTCGGCTCCGCGCGTCCGTGTACGACGCTCACACAACGGGAGGTCGCCCTCCATTGGTTTCGAGTCCAGTGAGCGAAACGCCCGCCCCTTTCTCTGCGGAGCGATACCGCGCATCGCCGATCATCCCCCACGCGCCCGGGATCTCGCTGCCTGGAGAGCGTCCTCGCGGGCCCGGGAGGTGACGCGTCTTTTCATGGCGAGGTTGAGGAAGGGAAGGCTTCCCCGCGGACTTTCCGCCATCGGTGGAGGCCAAGCAGAGCGGCTCCCACAGCGCAGACGAATTCGCATTCGGGAGGCACCCACACGGCCCGACCGAGGCGTTCCTCAAGCGCCGCGATCATGCCGCGCTGTCGGGCAACCCCTCCGATGAAGACCAGTGGCGAGGCCTCACGCCCATCCGATCCCACGCCCACACGCCGCAGCAACAGGACGGCGCGGTCGGCCAGCGAATTATGAACGCCGCGCACGATGTCCTCGATGGCCGCTCCGGCGCTCACGTGGTTGATGATTTCGCTCTCGGCGAGGACGGCGCACACGCTGCTGATCGGCTGCGGATGGGTGGCGCGCAGAGAGAGCTCGCCGAGTTCTTCCAGCTCGATCTGCAAATACTTCGCTGCGCGCATGAGGAAGCTGCCCGAACCCGCCGCGCATTTCTCATTCATCTTGAAGGCGGAGACTTTGCCGCGCGCATCCAACCGTATGGCGCGCGTGGATTGATTCCCGATGTCGAGCACAGCCGAGGCTTCCGGGAAGAACCACGTGGCGCCGCGTGCGCCACTGGTGATCTCCGTGATCTGAATGTCGCGGAATCCGACGGCATAGCGCCCGAATCCCGTCACCGCCACGTAGACGACCTCGCTCCGATCTCGCCCTGCCGCGTGAAGCGCCTGCCTAAGCGCATGCCGCGCCGCGTCCTCCAAATAGGCTCCGGTCCTTGTGATCCCCCGACCGAGGATGGGCGCCTCGCGAGGAGAAGAGGAATCCTCCGCCGTGACATCTACGAGTACGGCCTTGGTGAAACCGGTGCCCACGTCAATGCCTGCGATACAGGACATACTCCCCCCCTCCTTCAGTTGCGCTCGTGCCGTGCCGCACCCACCTCTGCGCGATGCTCCAACCGATCCAGAGCGAAGAGCGCAGCGCCGAGCGCCCCCATGAAATGGAACTCCGGGCTCACGTGAATCGAGAGTCCCAGGACTTCTTCGAGCGCCCTCACCATACCGACATTGCGCGCGACTCCACCGGTGAATGTGACCGCGGGCTCGATCGGGATCCGTCGCGCCAGGCTGACCGTCCGTCGAGCGATCGCCAGATGAACCCCACGGAGGATATCCTCCGGGCGCCGCCCCTGAGCGAGATAGGAGAGAATATCCGACTCCACGAAGACCGTGCATACGGTCGTCAGCTTCACCGGATCGGTCGCCTGCAGCGAGAGGGGACCGATCTCCTCAAGGCGGAGGCCGAGGACCTCCGCGGCATTGGCCAGGAAGCGTCCCGTCCCCGCCGCGCATTTGTCGTTCATGACGAAGTCTCGAACCTCACCCTCCGGACCGACGCGAATCACCTTGGCATCCTGCCCGCCAATATCAATCACCGTGCGCGTCTCGGGGAGGACAAAGTGCGCTCCCCGCGCGTGACAGCTGATCTCGGTCACCTGCGCATGACCGAAGGCGATTTTATACCGACCATAGCCGGTCCCCACGACCAGACCGATCTCGCGCGGATCGAGCCCGGCCTCACGACACGCGGCGTGAAATGCCCGTTCCGCGGCGCGGGAGACATGGGCGCCCGTGTCCACCACCGCTCGGGCCACAATGCGGGGGGATTCGGAGTCTCCCTCACCCGCGGCGAGAATCACGGCCTTCGTCTGCGTAGACCCCACGTCCACTCCGGCGGCGAATCGCATGGTCTTCTTCACCTCCTGTCGGTCACACGGTGATCGGTCGCCGGGCCGCGCTCTTGTGCCGCTCCAGCGCTTCGAAGAACGCATCCACGCGGTTCCGAATCTGCGCCTCGGCGAAATACCGCGGATCTTCCAGATCCGACTCGATGTAGAGCGTGGGCACGCCGAGCACATTCGTGAGATAGTCCCGCATATCCCCCTGCCCCGCCGAGAACAACCGACAACTCTTGACGAAGTGGATGATCACGCCATCGGCGCTCCACTCCCGGACATAGCGCCGGATCTGGTCGTATCGCTGGAGGTAATTCCGATTGGAGAGATTATGCGCGAGCATGTGAAGGGCGACCGACTCAAAGGGCTGATCGGGATCGTGACGAAATCCGAACTCCCAAATCCCTCCAACGGTCGAATAGGTGGAGGCGACGACCGTCGCGCGCCACCGCGCGAACATATCGCGGAAAGTGCGGAAGTACGGATAGGGGGGCGGTCCCTCGACCACGACGCGGAAGTGCTCGCGATCGTACACGCCTTCGCCACGCGCGGCCTTCGCCTCCAGCTCCGCGAGCGCGCACTCAAAGAACGCTACGCCCTCCGGGGTCGCACGGTAGACATAGAGCGGTCCCATGAGGGTGATGGCATCAAAATAGGCATCGAACGGCGACGGCTCTCGCCGCGCGAGATGCTTAATGCGCGACCACAACTCCTCGACCCGGCGCGCACACCGCACGGCTTCGCGGAACCGATCCGGATCGAAGCGCAGGCCCGTGATCGCCTCGATCCGGTGCACGACGTCCTTGAGCTGCGCGACGACATAAGCGACATCCTCCGGGTGGGGCTCCCCACAGCGCAGAAACGGAATATCCAGGACATAGAGAGGAGCGTCCATGAACGCCGCCACGTGTTCGAACCATTTGAGGTAGGTATTGCACCCGACGAAATTGCAGAGCACGAGCGCCGGGCGCGGCAACTTCCCTCCGCTCGGAGTCACCCCCATCAGGTATGCTCCGATGTCGGCCTTCACATAGGCACAATTGTCCGTCGCATACCCCAGTTCCTCAGCGACGAGAATAGGCTCCAAGGCCTGATGCCGAATCGCCAACTGCAGGGCATTGATCTCCGGGTATATGGGCACGATGCCGAAGGCCTCTAAGAGCTCCACGCAGTTCCCCGAGATCATCAGACAGATGGCCGGTGGCCACCCCGTCCGCGCCGATTCATCCAGGCGCGCGTACCACCGCTGCATCAGCTCCTTCTGCCGGCGATGTATCTCCCCGCGATATTCGGTCATAGCGCCTCCCGGACCGATCATTCGAAGAGGAGCGATTCGACGAACGTCTCGACCTCCGTCTGCAGACGCTCGAAGGTGTACATCTTCTCCTCGAATTCGAGGAGGAGATGGGGGATGCCCTCGCGCTCCAACTCCCGCTTGAAGAGGACGTAATCGAAGTACGCGGGCTCGCAGAACTTGGCGATGAGGAAGATCACAGCCTGTGCCCGACGCGCGCGGACCTTCTCCACGAGGGCGCGGAATCGAGGATGCCGCCAATCATGGCGCACCGAAGAAGCGACGGAGCGATCGAGATAACTCTCCGCGAGCGCCCCCAAGGGATCCCCATCCACGGGAACATCCTCGCGAAACCACCGCCGCCCGAGGGTGAGATCTTCGTCCACAATGTAGCATCCGGCATCCTCCAGGAGCCGGATCACTCCAAGGGGCGGCTGCTCGCAGAATGCGCTCTCGAGGACGACGCGGATCGAATCGCGAGGTTTCGCCGGACGTCGGGCGAACCCTTCGCGCGCCTCTTTGAGGAGCGCCGTGTGCTCCTCAACGGGTAAAACGTCTCCGGCGCGTACCAGCACATACAGCTCCCACGCACGAAGGCGATGCGGCTCCTCCGCCCGCCACTCGTAGAGCGCGCGAATCAGGCGCCGGTTCTCGTTATACCGTTCGATCATCTCCCGGAGCCGATCGTCCTCAATCGCCCTCCCCCCCAGCCGCTCCAGTTCCCCTCTCACCCGCGCATATTCGCTCCGCAGGAAAGCGCGACTGGATGCCGACTCCGGATTGTGCGGCAGATGAATGAAGTCCACATAGAGATCGGGGAAGTTCCGCTTCAGGACGAAACAGAGATTGCGCGCCGAATCGCAGATCGAGGAGAAGAGCACACCCTCGAAGGGAGCGAGATGTCCGGTCAGGCCCATCTCGAGCGTCGTCTTCACGATGGAGCAGATGAAAGAACCGAACCGCGCATCCGCATGTTGGAGCTCCAGCCGATCTCCAGCCCCATGTATCCCGACCGGGAGCATGCCGGCCGCCGCGATCAGCTCCACCGGCGCGTAGACCGGGAAGTAGGCGATGGCCTTCCCCTCCGGATGGTCCTGCTTCCACTGCCGAACGGTCGGGAACCGGATGTCGCGGACGATCTCTTCGCATCGGCGGATCAGCTCCTCCATCGCCCTTCCCCCCTCGAAAGAGCCGTCATCCCACCATCGTCAGTCCCCCGCTCACGCTGATCACCTGTCCGGTGATATAGCGCGCGGCCTCTGACGCGAGGAAGACGACCACAGGCGCCACATCCTCCGGTCGTCCCAATCGCTTCAACGGAATGTACCCGGCCATCGCCCCGAGGATCTTCCGCGCAAACTCCTCCTGCTGCATCTCCTCAACAAGTGGCGTCTCCGTCGGGCCAGGACACACGACATTGACGCGGATCTGATCGCGCGCGTGTTCGCGCGCCAACGTCTTCGAGAAGGCGATGACCGCCGCTTTCGCTCCGGCATAAACCGCTTCCCCGAGTGATCCCACCCGAGCCGCATCCGAGCTGATGTTCACGATGCTCCCCTGCCGGCGCGCGACCATGTGCGGCAAGACGGTATAACAGGTGTGAATGACGCCGCGATAGTTGATCGCGATGATCTTCTCCCACAACTCCGGCGTCGTTTGCAAGAAGGGGACGATGCGATCCCATCCCGCGTTATTCACCAGAACATCAATCTGCCCGAACTCCCGAAGGACGCGCTCGCAGCCGCGCTGCACGGATTCGAGCGCGGTCACATCCATCGGTACAGCGAGCAGCCGGCGTCCGGTCGCCTCGCGGATCTCCCGCGCCGTCGCCTCGGCGTCCTCCTGCCGGATGTCCGCCAGCGCGACATCGGCGCCCGCTTCCGCGAACGCCTGCACGATGGCGCGTCCGATCCCACGCGCTCCCCCCGTGACGAGCGCGACCTTTCCCGCGAAATCCCCTACGCTCATCGCTTCCTCCTTTCAGGCCTCAGGCCGCCGCGTCGAGTTTGAAAAGCTTGAGGGCGTTCTCGCGCAGGAGCTTGCGCTTCGCTTCCGGTTTCAACCCCAGCTCGTCCAGTTGCCGCAAGTTCTCCTTCCACGGCAAACCGTTCGTTCCCCACACGCACCGATCCTGGCCGAGACGGCTGTTGATGAACTGAATGATCTCCGGCTTGAGATACTTCGGCATCCACGCGTCTATGCCCATCCACACGTTCTCCCACTTGTAACAGACCGAGATCAGCTCCTCGACCCACGGCCATCCCGTATGCGCGCCGATGATCTTCAACTCGGGGAAATCGCACGCCACGCGATCCAAATAGATGGGCCGCCCGCAGTCGCTCGGCATCGCTTCCAAGACGTGTCCCACCTGCAGCGAGACGGGGATGTCCAGCTCGACGCACTTCGCGTAGAGCGGATACATCTTCCGATCGTGAATCGGGATATCGAATCCGTAGATGTGAACGTAGACGCCCCGGAAGCCATAGTCTCGGACGGCGATCTCGATCTCGCGCAAGCTCTCGGTGATGCGATACGGATTATACCCGGCCAGTCCCACGAACCGATCCGGATATCTCTGCGTGTATTGCAAGACCTCTTCTAACTGCGTGTCCATGTACATCCACTTGCGCCAGTAGGACCACATCTTGCACTGCGCGATGAAGACGCGCTCGACGCCCGCCTCGTCCATCTGCCGGATCATCTCCTCGATGGACTCATACGCGGGAAGACCGCCGATTGCGCGCTCCATGCGGCAGACGAGTTCCCCCTCCTTAGCGCGATTCCATCGCTCGATGAATTCGCGCGTCGCGACGTAATACATGCAATCAATCGCCTTCACGTGCTCGGTCATCTCGCTCTCTCCTTACGATCGCCTGATCTCCTCTCGTCGAGAGAGGGAGCAGAGGCCGATCCCGTCACAAAGCCTTCTCCAGCTCGATGAAGGGACCGCGATCGAACCCCATGGCGGTGAAGAAAGAGAGCACATCGCCATCGGACCACCCAACCATCGTGCGCACGCTCCGCACGCCGCGCTCGCGAAAGTAGTCGAGGGCTTCGGCCAGAAGCCGCCGTCCGATCCCCTGACGGCGGTAGTCCGGATCCACCATGAGGACTGTGATCCACCCGGTCGGCGGAAGATGGAACTCCCAGCTGCGAATCTCCCCGATCACGACCCCGACGATCCGACCGCCGACCTCGGCCACGCGGGCCAGCGGCTGATCTCCCATCAGGAACGTGCTTCCCACTCCCAGCTTGCGCCGCCAGAATTCCGACTTCGCCTCGCCCGTCACACGAGCGTCCAAGGCGATGATCGCCTCAAGATCTTCGGCGCGCGGCGCTCGAACGAGCGCGCTCGCCAAGGCGCGGCGTGACGGCTTTCGCGCATTCGCTCGTTCTCTCATAGCACGCACAGGGAAGCAATCTGCGTGCCGAGATCTCGGAAAAGCGCCGTGGGGGGAGCACGAGAAGATCAACAGCTCGACTCACCAAGGGGTACGCGCCCTCATCCGGCGCATCACAGGGAGGCCGAGGGCGCATCCTGAGCCACTGCTGACGCCCCGCACTCGTCCGCATACCTCCCCCCGCGGCAGATGACGCTCTTCCTCAAGGACTTCCGGCGTGACACAATGGGCACACCCTGCGTCTCTGCTGTGCCACTTGTGGCACACATTCCCGGGCACTCGCCTTCCTTGCCGGAGCCTCTTATTCTGGCCTACTCAAACCGTACCGCTTCAACTTCCGATAGAGTGTGCGCACACCGATTCCCAACTCCCGAGCCACCTCGCGAAGATCGGCGTGGCGCGCGAGGGTCTCGGCCAGAAGTTGCGCCTCAAAACACGCGAGCTTCGCCCGCAGAGCCGTATCCCGGAGGACCTCCGGCCTCGGACACTGCGCGAGGATGAACTCCGGCAGATGCTCGGGCCGTATCTCTTCGCCCTCTACCCGAGCCAGCGCATACGCGATCGCATTCTTCAACTCTCGAACGTTCCCCGGCCACGGGTAGCAGAGCAAGAGCTCCCACGTGGCCGGAGAGAGCCGGACCGAGACGCCGGCCTCGGTCAGAAAATGGCGGACGAGTTCCGGAATGTCCTGCGGGCGTTCTCGAATCGGAGGGATTCTGTAGACGAAGATAGAGAGCCGATAGTAGAGGTCACGCCGGAACTCCCCGCGTTCGACCTTCTGCTTGATGTCTGCATTGGTCGCCGCAATGAAACGCACATCAATCGGGCGATAGCGCGCGCTGCCCAAGGGACGGATCTGTTGCGTTTCGATCGCGCGCAGCAACTTCGCCTGCGCCTCCACAGGGATCTCCGCCACCTCATCCAGGAAGACCGTCCCCCCATGGGCCTCCTCTAACAATCCCCTTCGGCTTTGCGTCGCGCCGGTGAAAGCCCCTCGCTCGTAGCCGAACAGCTCGCTCTCAAGCAACGACGTGGGAAGAGCCGCGCAGTTGATGGGGAGGAAGGGACGAGTCCTTCGGCGCGAGCGCTCGTGGATGTACCGAGCGAGGACCTCTTTTCCCACTCCCGTCTCGCCGAGGATGAGCACGGCCTCGGAGCTGCGCGCAGCGATGTCGGCATCGCGGAAGATCGGCTCCAGCGACCCGATGACGATTCCCACCACCGTCGCCTCCCCTTGCCGTGTCGTCGGGATTGTAGCGCGCCGTCGGAGCCGCGAGCAAGGAGAGGCCAGCCGGAGGCCTCCTCCGCGAGCCTTCGCCGAACGCTCACCGATCCGAGGGAGCGCGCGCCACGCTCTCGGTGACGATCACGCGTCCCGCCATCGCCATGTGCTCAGGCGAGCACCACACGGTGCAGTAGAAGGGGAAGACGCCCGTGCGATCCGGCGTGAAGTCCACAACGTGAACCTCGCCCGGCTTGATCTCCGCAATACCGATTCCGAACTCCGGGAGTGCGAAACCGTGCGAGACCGTCTCCACGTTGCGGATCTTCAAGCGCACGGGTCGGCCGCGCTCCAGTCGGATCTCGTTCGGCTGCCAATTCCCATTCTTCGGCTGGATGGCCAGAAGCTCGACGACGTTTCGCCCGGCCTCGCGACTGTGCTCGTACCAGATCGTCGCGACGACCGTTCCAACTGTCGCCAGCACGGCCAGCCCTACAGCCAGTCCCTCTTGTCGCGTCATTCCCCCCTCCTCCTCATCCGACGAAGAGCCACATGAGACCTACGGTCATCGCCCCCAAGAACCCCACGACGGGGAGCGCTCCGCGCACGGCTGCCTCCGGTTCGGGGAACGTCTGCCGCGCGATCTTGAACGCGATATCCAAGGAGAAGAGCAGACCGACCAGGAGCGTCAGAATCATCAGATACGGCATGATCCCGGTGAAGATCGGCGTCCACGGGAAGTGCGCCGTCCCGAACAAATCCCACCCCCAGGCGAAGGGGTCGGAGAGGACATGCAGGAGATAGCTCCCATTGGGCAGAATGATGCCGAGGCTGAAGGCAATCCATGCGGCCAATCCGAGCGGCACCGTGGCATAAGAGAAGTTCACGTAGACCTTCTTGAGCGGAACCGGCTGACCGGCGGCCCGCCGCGCCAGCCACACGAAGAGGAGGAAGATCGCCGGCAGGACGATCAGATTCCAACTCGCGTGCAGGCCGATGAAGGTCACGTACCCGGAGAGCGTCGCCGCGTTCGCCCAATCTTTGAGCGTCCCCCACGGCCCTTGGAACGTCGCAAAGAAGACGATGGCAATGCCCAACATGATGAGCGCCTTGTACGCCTCATCCAAACCCCGCTTCTCATCCACAAGGAGATCCACACCCGGGGGCCGCAGGTTCACCGCCATGTTGTCGTACTCGCACGTCTTTAAGCATTCGAAGCACATGCCGCAGTACGTGTTCCGACGAAAGGCATACGGCAGCAGCAGCCACGGACATCCATATCCCCGCTCGTTGCCCACGACGCACCCCTTCTGCTTGTGCCGCGCGCAAATCTCGGGATCCTTCACCCGCACCTCCGTGAGCGCGAAATTCGAATAGAGCCCTTGAAATCCGCTCACCGGACAGACGTAGAGACAGAACGTCCGCGCCCGATAGATGAGCGAGAGCGCGACCGCGAGGGCGATGATCGCCGTCAGGAGCACGAACGTCGCTGCCGGACGCACGGTGAAAAATCCCGACGCGAATGTCGTCACCAGAAAGAGGATGTTCATGAGCCACATGTTCGAGAGCGACTTCGGCCACCGCTTGTTCAATCCGAAAGAGGGGTTCCGCCCCTTCTCGTACCGAACGTCGAACAAGCGCAATCGCTGCAACCATTCCCCCAGAAACGGGAGCGGGCACATCGTACACCAGAAGCGCGAGAGCACAGGAACAAGGACCGTCATCAGGAGCACCCACCAGAGGATCCACACGATCATGATTCCGAAATTGTAGTTGCCCGGCACCACCAGTCCTCCGAAGAATCCCGCCATGAGGATGAGCGTGAACAAGAAGACGTTGAAGAGAATGAGCGCCAGCGGCATCCAACGACTCTTGAGGAGCCGTCGGACCCAGGGGAATCGGGTCAGCTCAAAGCGCCAGGTCTCGGGGATGAGCCCCAGGACATATCCCTCGCGCATATCCCCAACCTCCCTATTGGCGAAATCATCGTTCTCGCGCCTCGATCTCGCTCACGGCTCCCCGCGCTCTTCGCGATCGCGCGCGGAGTCTTCGGCGAGCTTCTGCGCGAGGAGAGCCTCGTGCTCGGATTCGATCTCCGCCAACTCGCGGAAGAGCGCGCGCACGGCAGCGTCTGTCGCGCGCTCGGCCATCTCCGCGTAGAAGGCACGGGCGCGACGCTCGGCTTCCCGCCCCACTTCGAACGCGTGACGCCGCCGTGCCCGATCATAGATGAACGCCTCGCCGTCTTCGAAGACGGGCGCTTCGACGATCTCCCGAATCTCTTCCTCGGTCAGGTCGCAGACGGCATCCCCATACCGTTCCGCGTACATCACACCGAGACGGCGACCATGCTCGCGCTCTTCGCGAGCCATCTCCCGAAAGGTTCGCGCGACGTCCGGCTCGTACCATTCGAACATCTCCGCGTAATTCTCGTAGATGCGAGCATTCCGCTCCTCGATCCGAAGCGCGACCCACAGGATCTCCTGCGGCGACAGCTCCGCGAGCGAACGTCTCATCGTCATCTCCTCCTCACCGCTGGATCGAGCTCCCTGTGCCGATCACGACGTCGTCCCAGTGCGCTGCGTCCCCACAGCGACGAACGCTGCGCCGAAGAGTGCGAGCACCGCACCCGTCGCCCCCCAGAACCGGTAGTCCGGCTCGACCTTGAGATACCCGATCATATACGGGTGAAAGGCCCCGCACGTGACCGAACAGCGGAAGGCGAACTTCCCCGTCCGATCGGCCACAAAGCGCACGACGCCGTCCTGACCGGGCAGGGCGCTCGTCTGCACCTCATAGCCATCCAGATAAAATCCGTGATGCACGTCCTCGCTCATGAGGCGAAGAGTGACGATATCGCCCCGACGGACGCGCACGATGTTCGGCATATACTGAAAGCGCCGCGCAATGATGGTGATGGCCCTCTCCTGGCCGCGAGTCGGCCACCACGCGAGCCCAAGGGATGCGAGCATCAGGATCCCACCCGCTCCGAGAAGAAGGAACCCCAGTCGTCTCACCATTCGGATCATAAGCGTCCTCCTTCGCCCCTCAGCGTCCCGAAGCGCCCTCAGGGACTTCGACCGGCCACACTCGCAGCCGCACCCACCCGGTGATGGATTTCCGCGCGCCGCGGTCCCCTTTCGCTCCATCCCACACGGCGAAGGCAGCAGCACGCGTCCTTCCGACGGACAGTGCGGCTTCTCCCGTCGCCGTGTCAGCGGCGAGCGCCCGCGTGAGGATCACCGTCCACGTTCCGTCCTTCCATATCCCTCGCCCCTGAACGCGCTGCTGAGCCCGCCGAGTGAGCGTTCCCACCCCCTGCGCGAAGAGGTCCTCCACGGCCGAGTCCACCGATTCGCGCGCGATCGGAAAGACCTCGCGCTCCTCAAAAGGATAGTGGTAATCCGCATAGGGGCGCTCGGACAGAGGGCCACCCTCCCGCGCCCCCCTTCCCCACACGTCGGCGTCCCGCGCGGCCTTCCACGCCCAGATGTTCACGCCCTCCAAAAACCCCATCATGAGTGTGTTCGGCTGCGGATTCTCCACCAGCGGCAACATCACGGCGCAGGCATCAGAGAACACATCGCGTCCGACTTCCCGATTCTCCGTCGCATCGCGCCAGCGGAGGCGGAAGAAGATGCGCTCGCCATTATGAAAGGCCGCGACCGTGAGCTCCGGCACGCTCGCCGTCCCCCACGGGATAGCCGTCACCTGCGGCATGAGCGCGAGCGTCTTGCTGGGGACCTGGTGCCAGATCGAGTCCTCAAGGCCTCGCTCGCTCAGCTCAACATCGTGCTCCAGATATGGCACCTCGAGCGTCTCCACCGGTTGATCGGCCGCCGGCGGAAATGTGCGATAGCGAAAGAGCGCGTAGTATGAACCGACCAGAAAAAGGCTCACGACGAGCCCGATGAGCCCGACGATGACGATCTTTCTCATCGCTCTTCCCTCCCTTCGGGAACCTCCCATCGGCGGAGCGCAGCGATCCGCTCCGTGCGCCCCTCGCCGCCGGAGATATCTGAGGGGCAGGTGAACTCCTCTTCCTCCTCGCGGCTGGATTCCGGCACAGGGGCGGTCGTCACCGGCGTCACGTCCAAACGCGCGCATTCGCTCGCGAGGAAGCGCTCCAACCACGCGAGCATGCGCACATAGAACCCCTCCTCGCCCGCGCCGATCTCACCGACGCGGCGGCGCACGGCCTGAGCCAACGCCGGGACCCAAACGGCGAGGTGATCGCGCAGGAAGGCGCGCTCGGCCTCCCGAGTGACGTGAAAGGATTCATCCTCCGGGCGCGCGCGCATCTCCTTCAGCGCGAGCACATACATGAACTCCAATTCCACACTGAGATGATCGGGGCGCTCACCGATCGGTTCCACCCCGAAGGCCCGGTAGAACCCGCTCACATCCGCCAACGTCTCCGCCCACTGGAACTCATGCGCGCCCCGATATGGGGATTCATAGAGCGAGACACCTTCCCCCAGGTGAAAGAGAGCGTGATACGCGCTCCCGAGGTGTTCGCCCTGAAATTCCGCCGAACGAAGATACGCGCTCAGCTCGCGAACGATCGCGCGCTCAACGCTAGCCTCCTCGCCCGATCGCGCCACAAGCCCCGCGAGCACTTCCGGGAGCTCGGGATCCCGGAAGAGATCCACGACCTCCGGCGACGGATACAGAAAGGCGTGAGAGAAGACCTTATACAAGCCTCCCCGCACCGAGGCGTCGCTCACACGGTGCCCTCTCGCGCCGCCGACCTCATGTGATGCTGAAGCGATAGACATTCCGTTCGGAATCATAGAAAGGCCGAATGTGAATGGGTTCTTTGATCGGGACGCGCACCAGCTCCACCCCTTGCTCGTTATAACCGTAGGCGAAGCCGTCTCTGACCGCGAAGCGATGGATGATGAAGGGCGTGCTCCCGAAGAGCATGAGAAGCCCAAGGAGCGTCTGATCGCCCTCCCGCGCGGCCTTCAGGTACGTTCTCACGGCCTCCTCTGCGCGCGGCCCAAAGAGCATCGTCGTGAAACTCGTCGGGACATGAACCGGCGGGATGTAGTACACATTCGGTTCGGTCCCGAACTGCGGATAGAGCGGCAGGGCGATCCGACGAATGTGCACCAGATAATCAATCGGATTGTCCTCGCGCGCACGATCCGGTGTGCTCACGAAGCCCATGAGCCGGATCTTGCCGATGCACGTGACGACGCATTCCGGCTGCATCCCCTGCTCGACCTTGGGGTAGCACCCAATGCACTTCTGCGTCCGGCCCAACGGCTCGTTGAACATCACCTTCTTGTAGGGACAGGCGCGGATGCACTCCTGATACCCGCGACAGCGAATCTGATCCACGAGGACGATGCCGTCTTCAGGACGCTTGTAGATGGCCTTGCGCGGGCAGCCGGCCAGGCAGGCCGGATATGTGCAGTGGTTGCAAATACGCTGCAGGTAGAACATCCACGGCTGATGCGGGAGGCGAATATACTGCCCCGGCGCGACGGGAGCGCTCACCTCATCCTCACCGATGTTCGGATAGGACCAATCCTCCCGCTCGGGCATAATGCCGAGTGCGACCTCGCCCGGAGGCGCCGCTTCGAAGATCGTCTTGCCTCGGTAGACCTCGCCCTCCCATTCCTGCACGCCGAGCTTTTCGAGCAACCGGACATCCCATCCGAGCGGATAAAAGCCCCACGGCTTGGTCTCGACGTTGTTCCAGAACATGTACTCCTGCCCGCGGCCCGACGTCCACGCGTTCTTGCACGCGATCGTGCACGTTTGACAGGCGATGCATTTGTTCGTGTCAAAGACAGCCGCAAACTGCCGCCGTGGCCGCGGGGCCTCATAGGGGTACAGCATCTCGCGTCCGAGTTGCCAGTTATAGACGGTCGCCATAGGTCCTCCTCTTCACGCTTCGACCTCGGCGAAGGCCCTCCAGGGACCCTGAGCAGGGCAGCCCCATGCCGCGCCTTCCGGAGGCGCCGGAGACCGCGCACGGACGTGGGATCAGAGCCGCCGAGATCCTCATGTCCGTCATCTCCTCTTCACGAACTCACCCTTCACGAACATTCGCATCGCTTCGCTCTCGTACGTCGGGCGCAGACCCAATCGAGCCGGTCGCCAGAGCCGCTCTTTCTCCTCGCCGCCATCCTCAGCCTTGGTGATCTTGACCAATGACTCCTTGGGCGCGCCGACGGTGCAATGAATATCGGGAGCGAAGCCCTTGCCGATCGTCTGGCCGAAGACATCCTTGCGCACAAGGCTGTCGGTCTGAAGCGTCGGCCGAAGCCATGCCCGCGTCGCCGATTGGTGGCTCCCGTAGCGGAACATCGCCTGATAGCCTGTGCGCGGATTGCGCGCCAGATGATCGGGATTCCGCTCATGCCCTTCCACCGAACCGTACGTCGCGGCATACATGTGAAACCACGAGCGCGCCACTCGCGGCGGAATGCCATGGTAATAACGTGCCCTGAGCATGCAGCGCGAGAGCTTGTACTCTTCGGTCCCCCGCTTCCAACCGCGATACGGGCGGTCTTCAGGATCACCATCAACCCAGACGTAATCTCCGTCTTCGATGCCGAGCGCTTTGGCGTCTTCGGGATTGATATCCACGTAGCCCTCGCCGACCCAAGGCTTGCGCCGATCGCGCCGATAGGGATCACCGAATGGCCCGAACCACAGGGCCATCAGATCCGTATCCACCGGCGTTGTGTGAACGCCATGCCGATATTTGGGCGTGAGGTAGATGTGCGTGAAGCCGCGCGGCAGAAGCGGATGGCGGCTGCGCACGACCTCGTCCACCGTGCGCACGACGTTGCGAACTTGCCGCACTTCGACCGAAAGGTCCCCGCGCGAGAGCCCATAGGCCTCCGGCGGTGACGGGCGAATGGCGGGGTGCGGGCGATTGGCGACGATCACATTCGGCTCGTGCACGGTCCCATCCACCGGCTCGCGATAGACGGGGATCGCTTCCCCATGTTCGAGGAACTCCGGCTCAGGCCGATAGTATTCGAGCCGCCCCGTCTTCGTGTACCACGGTCGGCTCTCATTCGTATGCTCCCACCCCATGATCTTCGGATACGTGCGGGTGAGAATGAGCGCCGGGATGCCCTCTTTGGCCTTCGCCTCTAGCTCCTCGATCCGATATCCGCGCGCCGTGGTGCTCGCATTGAGGATGCGCTGGAGATAGACCTCAACGGCCCCCTCCTCGACGAATTTCCAGTACTCGGCGAAGCGACGGTCACCGGTGAGCTCGGCCAGCCGCCGACCGACGCCGGCGCAGACCTCGATGTCCGAGCGGGTGTTGTGCAACCTCCGCAGCGGCGTGCGCGGGAAGACTTGGAGGAACGGGTTCGTCACCGAGGCCGTGATGTCCGGGTACTTGAACTCTGCCCACGAATCCACTGGGAAGACGATGTCGGCGTATTCGCACGAGGCCGTCCACCACCAATCCTGAACGACGACCATCTCCACCTTCGGGAGCGTGTTCACCACGACATCGTAGTGCCACTTGATGTTGCCGAGAATCGAGTTCGAGTTGGCGAACCACATCGCCTTAGTGGGCGTCGGCATGTGCGTCTTCCCGGTGAAGAGCTTGTTCCCGATGCGCAGCGGACGATCGCCATAGTTGAAATAGTGCGCCGACTCCATCTTGTAGTAAGACTTGGTGCGCGCCGGCTTCTGCGGATCCCGCTCTATGTCGAAGGGATCCTCGGCGATGAACTGAGGATTCCCGTTCAGAAGCGCGGAGCGATAGTTCCCCGCATAGGACCCGATGTTGCCGCCATGCACTCCGACATTGCGCGTCAGGGCGCAGACGAGGAAGATCGCTCGGTCCTTCAGGTCATTGTTGAAAAAGTGGTTCGGTCCCATGCCCACGGCCACGAGCGTTCCGGCCCGGAAGCGCGCGATCTCGCGCGCCAGGTTCACAATCGCCTCCTTCGGCGCCCACGTGAGCCGGGAGACCGAATCGGGGTCAAAGGTCTCCAGGACGTACTGTTTGATGAGGTCGAAGACGGGCCGCACGCGTACGCGACGGCCGTCCACGAGCCGAACCTCGAATTCGCCTTCGAGCACCGGATCTATGCCCTTCTTCTTGAAATGCTCCCCCGCATCATCACGGGTGACAACGGCGGGTCGGCCTGTTTTCGTATCCCACACGGTGAAATCGCCCCACTCCTGACGCAGCTCCTCGGAGATATACTGAGCGTCTTGCCGAATGGGCGGCGGCGCGCTCTGTCCGGCTTTCAAAACTTTCGTCTGGTTCTGAAGCGGAGCCGGTCGGTAGTCCGGGATGATGTCGGAGGCCTTCAGATGCTCGAGCGTGTCCATCCGCACAAGCAGCGGCAGATCGGTGAAGCTCTTGACGAACTCCTCGTCATAGAGCTTCTCGGCAATGAGAACATGTGCGATCCCAAGAGCGAGGGCGGCATCCGTGCCGGGACGAATGATCAGGATCTCATCGGCCTTCGAGCAGGTCGAAGAATACTCGACCGTGATGACGACGACCTTCGTCCCCTTGAGCCGCGCTTCCGTGAGCCAGTGCGCATCGGGCATCTTGGTGGAGATCCAGTTCATGCCCCAGCAGATGACCAGGCGAGCATTCTCGGCATCGCACAGATCGAACTCGACGGTTTGCTGCCCGGTCACCATCGGATGGCCGGGAGGCAGATCTGTATGCCAGGAATAGTTGTCCCAGCCACGCCCGCCGAGTGCTGTGTCCGGCCCCACCCGGCGCAACTGCGCATCCAAAAGCGCCAGCGAATTGGCCAGGCGATAGAGTGCCATGATGCGCACCGTGCCCAGAAGCGGCATGCCGCCTCGGAATTTGAGCGTTTGCGTCCCGGCCCCCTTCATCGCCTCAATCATCGCCTCGTCATATCCCTGCGCGCGCAAGAGGCGAGCACCATGCTCGCCCGTATAGGTCCGAGCGATATTGAGGAGCGCGCGGGCGGCTATATCGAACGCCTCGTCCCAGGAGACTTCGACCCACTCGTCCTTGCCGCGCCGGAACAGCTCGCGCGGCGGACGCCCCGCGGCATCCCGCGGGAATCCGCGTTCCACCCATTCCTTGAAGCCCCGCCGCACCATCGGCTGCCGACACCGTCGCGGCCCATAGATGCGTCGCAACAGAGCCAGGCCCTTATTGCAGCAGCGCGGGTCCCATCGCGCCGACGCCGCGTTGCCGTAGAGATCCGTCGCTCGACCATACCCGAAGCTCGGCCCAATCCGCACAATGACGCCGTTCTTCACGTACGCTCGCAGCAAGCAGTTGTGCGTATCATTGGGCGCGCAAAGGAAGTGAAAGGTGCTGTCGTACCGATAGACGTCGCGATAGAGCCGCTCCCAATCGCGGCTCGGATAGTGTTGGAACGGATCTACGATCTCGCTGCTCGGTTGAAAGAGCGAGAGACTCGGTCGGCACGCGGCCTCGGTCGCCGCTAACGCTGCGAGCGTCAGGAAAGCCCGACGCGTGATCCTCGATCCCTCCGGCTGAGAGCGTGCCCCCTGTTCGCTCTGCTCGATCATAGGTTCGTCTCCTCCCGCGCTCAAAATCGGTAACTCACCATCGCGTAGGCAAAGGATATCGTGGCTCCGGGCGCTGCCTGGGTGAGGAAGCGCCCGGGAAAGAGATGTGCGTATCCCGCGCTGAACGAGACAGCACGGGAGAGCGGGACTCGGATGTCCACGTCCACTTCGTGCCCGACGTGCGTAGGGAGAGGAGTGAGCTCCGCGCGATGAAGACGCGCGATCGGTGCTCCCCCCGCTGCATACAGCGCATCGCGGGGGCTGATGAGCCAGAACGTGTGATAATCCACCTGGGCCGCCGCTCGCGGCCCCAGTCGCAGGCCCAGGCCCAATCGGAGATGGCGCATGTTTCGCCATCCGACCACGTCAGCGATCCCATACTTATCGTGATTCGTCGGATAGAGCTGATCGAATGTCTGACGCCGCCCATCTCGCGGATCCCGATCTCCCGAAGCCTGGTTGTACTCCAAAAGCACGCGCGGACTCAGCCCCGCCGCCCCTATCTGATACTGAAGCTGCGCATGCCCCGCGTGAGCTCGAATGCGATCCCGCGCCCATTGCCCCCATTGCGTGGCGACCTCCACGCGATACGCGAGCCGGGGCAAGAGGGTCCCCACCCAGCGCGTTCCCAGAGTGAAGATATCCGCATCCCCCCTCTCCCCGCGTTCGCCGATGACATGCGGTTGAGTCCGCCACAGCCCATACCCCTCTCCGACGGTTCCCGACCCCATCCGAAACGATCCATACACGCCATGCAGATTCTCCCCAGCCCGATGGGTGTTGAAGGCTCCCTCCCGAATGACCACCACAGAGGCAGCGAAGGCATCCACCCGATACCGAGGTTGAGCATAGAAGACGCGCACGGCATCGAAGCTCCGGGCTGTGTTCCCCCAGTCAAAGACACCCACAAGCCGCTCGTCCCCAAAGCGCAACTCCTGCCGTCCCAATTGGAATCCCCATCCCTGCCGCTTTTGATCGAAGACTTCTACATACGCCTGTCGAAGATCGAACGTGTCCTCCACGATCGGCGGATCGGGATTCGCCTGAAATCCCAAAGCCTGTGCATCCTGCCCCTGCACGAATATCCGCATCCACGGCGCGGGACGTCCCTCCAGGCCTATCCGCACTCGCGTCAGCACGTACCCATCCCGACTCCGCGCTTCGACCCCTCGCCCCAAAAGCTGTCCCCATCGCCCTTCCCACCGGATTCGCACTTCACCATGCGCGATGAGCCGTCGCTCTGTCGGCCGTGCACGATCTTGCGCCCGGACACCTCCGGCCCACATCGCGCCTATCCCCCCCATCACTAAGATCAAGACGATCCCTCTCTTCGACCGCGCCCGCAAGCGCGCCGCTGCTTTTCGGCGGTCGGCACGTGCGAAGACCTTGGGGATCATGCGAAACAACACCGCCTCCTCTTTCTCAAGGTGAAGGCGCAGCAGGTCCCGCAACCGCACGGCGCACACCGTGATGTCCGAAGCTCTGGAAGCGCGATCCGGCTCACCCTGCGACCACTGCAGGACACTGCGCGCGAATTCGTGGATGACTCGCCTCACTTCCTCATGCTCCATGTGGAGGGCGGCTACCGGCCCGCCAATCTCGCTCAGATCGCGCGCCACAGGGGGGAAGAGTACTTCCTCTTCGAGTTTCAGGAGATCGCAGACGTCTTCGGTGAAAAACCGGACGAGCTCTTCAAGCCGCGTAGCCCAACGGGCGCACGCTGTGGTCTCGCCCGCCTCTATCTCCTGGAGGGCCTCTTCCAGAACGACCAACCGCTCGCGGACCGCCGCATGACGTCGCACAACCTCTGCGAGCATGTCCAAACGCTCCTTGCCCACGTCGCCCCCCATGCGCCGTTTCCCGACGTTCTTTAAGCAAACATCGTGCCGCGACGCGGGGGCGCCCATCTGTCGGGAAAGGGCTTGCGGTCCAAGATCCTACCTTTGGGGAGACGGCTCGCCGGGGTTGCATGCCGTTGCATCGCCGTCGCAGTGTGCAACACCCTCACGGCGCTTGAGTTGTGAAGGCTCGTGCTCTGTAAGCTCTTGCTTTCCTCAAACGGCTCAGGTATTTTCATCGCTTGTGCATCGTGGGTCAGCAGGGTGCGAAGATCGGGGAGTATGGAGGCGGTTACTATTGAGGCGGAGGTGAAAATCCCTGTCGAGCGCAATCCCTTTGAGGGCGTCGTCGAAGCTGGGGTACACCTGGTGAAGCCGCGCCACTTCGAGGAGAATTGGGTTCTTGACTTTGAGGACGGACGCCTTCGACGTGCGGGGCAGCTTCTGCGCATCCGCCGCGTGAACGATCGAGGCACGATCACCTTCAAGGGGCCTCCTCAAGCCCATGCCCTGCTCAAAGTCCGGGAAGAGGTGGAGACGGAGATCGCCCATCCCATGCGCGCGCTCGCCATCTTCGAGCGGTTGGGACTCCGCCCGATTCATCGCTACCAAAAATATCGCACCGAATATCGCGTGCAGCTCCCTTCGGGTGTGACCCTCTCCGTCATGTTCGACGAAACGCCGATAGGGAATTTCCTGGAGCTCGAGGGCGACGAGGACACCATTCGGGAATTTCTCCGCCAGTGGCGGCTCGACGGACGACCGCTGCTCCGCGCGAGCTATCCGGCGCTCTACGCGGAATTCTGCCGGACTCAGGGGAAACCCTTCGGCGATATGCTCTTTCACCCGGAGCGCTAGCGGAGGTCTCCCATGCGAGCGATGATCTTGGCAGCCGGACGGGGCACGCGCCTCTGGCCTCTGACGGCGGATCGTGCGAAAGCGGCAGTTCCCTTCCTCAACAAGCCGATCATCATTCATCTCATCGAATACCTGAGGCGCTACGAAGTCACCGATGTGATCATCAATCTCCACCATCAGGGCGAATCCATTCGTCGTGTGGTGGGAGATGGCTCGACCTGGGGCGTCCGCGTCTTCTACTCAGAGGAACCGCAGATCCTGGGAACCGGAGGCGCCCTGGACAAAGTCCGTCATCTGCTTCAGGATGAGACCTTCCTGGTCATCAACGGCAAGATCATCACCGATATTGACCTCCGCGCTGTGTGCGAAACTCATCGGCAACGCAAGGCTCTGGCGACGCTCGTGCTCATGAGGAATGTTCGACGCGAGCGCTTCAGCATCGTCGAAGTGGATGGCGATGGCTGCATCGTGCGATTCGGCGGCATGCCTGCTCCTTCGACGGATGCGACCTCGGATGACCAGGCGCCGCTATTGTTCACGGGCATCCAAGTCGTGGAGCCAGAGATCTTCGACTTCATCCCCCGCGGTGCATTCTCCCACACGACGGTGGATGTCTACCCGCGCGCCATTGCGTCCGGACGCCGCCTCGCCGCCTATATCGCCGAAGGGCAGTGGTACGAACTGAGCACGCTGGAGCGCTATTTGAACGCCAGCCTCGCCTTCCTCCACCGCGAGGGGAAGTCCTTCATTGCGGGCGAAGGAACTTTCCTTGAAGACGGCGCAGAGATCACCGACAGCGTCCTCTGGGCGCATGTCCGCGTCTCCCGATTCGCGCGTGTGCACCGCTGCATCATCGGTGATGGAGTGACTCTCTCCCCCGGGAGCGAATTCACGCGCGCGGCCATTGTGCGCGCCGCCGTTTGTCCCTCTCCCCATATGGGAACGATCGTGGGGGATAACCTTCTCGTCCCATTCTGAGAATACTGCCAATCCCTTGAAACTCCATCGCTTCCATTCGTTCGCGCACAACTACGAGAATTCGTCGGCACCTTCTCCGAAATCCTGGAAGGAATTTCCAGATTTCCGGAAATTCGACCTCTTCGCGTTCGAACTCCTTGAGGATAACCTGTGGACGAAGAGAGAGAAAGCGCATCCCGCCTCAATGGCACGTCACTTGCTTTATACATAAGGCGATCCCCCCTTGGGGGGTCGCTGAAATTTGAGAAGGAGGTGTGAGCATGAAGCGAATTCTTTCGGCTGCCGTTATCATGAGCATGCTCGGGATCTTTGGGGTAATACAGGCACAGACGATCCTCGGGTCCCTCTCTGGTGTCGTGACTGATCCTCGCGGGGATCCGATCCCGGGCGCGACAGTCACGATCAAGAACGAGGACACGGGGCTCACGCGTGTCCTGACAACGAACGAGCTCGGATTCTACCGCGCGGATTCGCTTCCGATTGGAGAGAACTATACGGTTACCGTGGAGCATCCGGGCTTCAAGAAAGAGATCCGCACGAAGATCGCTGTACGAGCTGTCGCGATCACGCGCGTGGATGTACAACTGCAAGTCGGGGAGATTGCGGAAGTGATCGAGGTCACGGCGACGGCGGCGGAGCTGCTCGAGCGCACCGAGGCGCGTGTGGCGAAATCCATCGAGAGCCGCCAGGTTTTCGAATTGCCCGGACGCAATACGCTCACGGGCTTGGCGCTGCTCGTTCCGGGAACAGTGCCCAACGTGCCGGGCATGCCCGGCTCTGGTTTCGCCACAAGCGGCGGACGTTCGCGGTCGAACAACTTCAATCTCGACGGCTCGAACAATAATGACGATTCGCTCTCAATCCCGCGCCAGACTGTCCCCCCAGAAGCGATTGCGGAGTTCCAGATCGTGACGAATAACTTCAACGCGGAGCAGGGACGCAACTCCGGAGCTGTCGTCAATGTCATCACCAAGTCCGGGACGAACGAATACCATGGGACACTGCATTGGACGTGGGCGGGCAATGGACTGAACGCCCTGACGCTTCAGCAAGAGCGCGTGTATCGCGGAGCGTTGCAGCAAGGTCTGCCGAAGCATCAAGCCCTGCGCTCGGCGAAGAATCCAACGGTCCAAAACCTCGGAGGCTTCACCCTCGGGGGCCCGATTCGAAAAGAGCAGACCTTCTTCTTCGGCTCCTATGACTTTGACCTGCTGCGCAGCACTATCGGATCAGCGGCGCGCAATGCGATCACGCGGGAGGGTCTGGACCTGATCCGGGCAAACGCGGCGGCTCAAGGCTTCCGGCCGGAAGCGATTGATTTCCTCGCGAGCACGTTCCCTGTGGCGAACGATTTCTCGACTCGATTCAACGTCAACGTCGCAGCCCCGGGGCAGCCCCCTCTGCTGATCCCCTTCGCTCGTTTCAACCGCGGGCTGGTTGAGACGCTCACATATAGAACGAACTTCCACCGGTTCCTCGCGCGAGTGGACCACCGCTTCAGCGAGAGGGATCAGCTCTTCGGGCGCTACCTCTTCGATGACAGCGATGATCCGGGAGTGCCGGCCTCGCTGCGTGGACAGGAGATCGGCACGGCTGTGCGGAATCAAAGTCTGACACTGGTCCACACCCACGTCTTCTCTCCCCGCGCAGTGAACGAGTTTCGTTTCGCCTATAATCGCCGCGCCATCACCTTCCCCTTGGGCGAGACCGTGCGTCGCTTCGGCGCCTTCTCCGTCGGTGGGGTCGGCGGCGCGTTCACGCTCGGCAATATCAACTTCCCGCAGTTTCGCACCGACAACATCTACCAGTACGCCAACAAATACACGTTCACATTTGGACGCCATTCGCTGCGAGCAGGCGTGGACATCCGTCGCGTGCAGTTGAATTCCTTCTTCGCGCCGATCGTGGACGGTCAGGTGACCTATCCGAACCTGCGGGCCTTCCTGCGCGACGAGAACGCGACCTTCAATCAGTACGCGGGCGAAGCGTATGTCCCCAGCCGGTTGACAGAGTTGGGCGCGTTCTTCCAAGACGACTTCCGCCTCACGCCCAATCTGACGCTCAATCTCGGCATTCGCTATGAGTATACCGGAACCCCCTTCAACTTCTTCTCGAATGCCAAGCCGGACATCAATAACTGGGGGCCGCGCTTCGGCTTCGCGTGGAATCCGAAGACCGATCGGGAGGGATTCTGGGGATGGCTCACCGGCGGCGACAAGCTCGTGATCCGAGGCGGATACTCCCTCACCTACGATCAGATCTTCCAGAATGTCTTGCTCAACACATCGAGGAACTATCCGCGCGGCGTTCAGGTGGCCCTGGGGCCGATCTCCGGCCAGCGCCTCTTCTTGCGCAGTAATTGGCCATCGCCCCCGACCCCTCAGGACTTCGTGCGACTGGGTGGAAATCCGGACCTGCTGCCCTATCGCTACTTCTCCCTCAATAAGCGCGTGAGCCAACCGTATACCAACCAATACAGCCTGACGCTCCAACGGCAATTCTTGAACGACTACGTCCTCAGCATCGGGTACGTCGGCACGCGAGCGTTGAAGCTGATCCGCGAGTACGAGACGAACATCGGGTTCTTCAAGGCGGCTGTGGATCGCAATCCGTCGGTGTATCAGAGTGTCCTCCCCTTCTTGCAGCTGACGACGCGGGGCGGACAGCCCGTGTATCTGCGGGATCCCGCGCGCGGTTCGATCCTGGTCGGGGATGGACACGCGCAATCCTGGTACAACTCGTTGCAAGTCTCCGTGGATAAGCGACTGAGCCGTGGCCTGCAGTTTGGCGCCGCCTACACGTACTCCAGCTACATCAGCACGAGCGATGACATCCTCGGAGCCTGGCTCGCGCAAACCCTACCGGCCAATCCCATCAATGCGCGATTGGACCGCGGCCGCTCGATCTACGATCGCCCGCATCGGTTCGTGATCAACTATGTCTGGGATATCCCCGGATACAAGGGAGAGAGCGGAGTGCTTCGACAGCTGCTCTCCGGATGGCGGCTCTCCGGGATCACCACGTTCCAATCGGGAACGCCGTACTCGGTCTTCAACAACAACAACGCGCTCGGCATTCTGCCCGGCCAGATCACGACGATCGCCTTCTCGCAACGCGTCTCGATCAATCCTGGCGGAGATCCCATGCTCGTCACCGGTGTGGGACCGGATGGCCGTCCGCTCAATCCCAACGCGTACTGGATTGTCCCGGGCACGAACTCGGGGATCGTGGGGAACTCCGGACGGAATCGCTTCCGGACCGAAGGCGTGAATAACTTTGACATGGCTCTGGTGAAGGAGGTTCGGATCACCGAGACTCACCATCTCCAGGTTCGGTGGGAAGTGTTCAACGCCTTCAACCACCGCCAGTTCATCTATCCGCCGCCGAACTTCCTGTCGGAGACCACACTGCTTGGGCCGACACAGCCGGATCTGAACCTCGGATGGTCGCATCTGGGGTTGACCGGCGCCACACCGGGCGGGCGCAGCATGATCTTCACCGTACGGTATAACTTCTGACGAAAGCTGGAAGGCCCGGCCTTTTGGGCCGGGCCTTCGGCTGGGACAAAAGCCGCGATTTCCCAATCAGGGCCTTCAGATTCGAGTCACAGCCCGTTCGAGAGCGCGGCGGCAATAGACGCGGGCCAGATGGGCCCGATATTCGGCCGAAGCGTGAAGATCATCGAGGGGATCAATCCCCTCGGCTGCTTTCTCCGAAGCCGCTGCGATGAGGGATGGCTCAAGAACCTGCCCACGCAGCATCTGCTCAACAGCCCGCGCTCGATAGGCTTTCGGCGCCACCCCCGTGATCCCAACAGCTACCTCCTGACATCTCCTGTTTTCGTCCACCCGGAGCACAGCGGCCACTCCACACAGAGCAAACCCCGACGCCTTTTGCGGGACCTTCACATAAGCCGTCCCCGTGCGCGGCTGCAGAGCAGGCACCTTAATCTCCACGAGAAGCTCTCCCGGTTGAAGCGCCGTCGTCAGCATATCCACGAAGAAATCTTCGGCTCGAATCCATCGCTCCCCCTGTCGGCTCACCACACGGAGTTCCGCCTCGAGCGCCAGAATAGCCGCCGGATAGTCGGCCGCCGGATCAGCATGAGCCACACTCCCTCCGATCGTCCCCATGTTTCGAACTTGCGCATCCCCGATCACGCTTGCCGTCTCCACCAGAAGCGGACATCGTCGCTCGAGCAGCTCAGACGTCTCAACAGTCACATGTCGCGTCATCGCTCCGATCAGCACATGATCGCCCGATTCCCGGACGTACTCCAGCTCGCGCACGCGACCGAGATCAATCACATAGCGCGGCTGCGCCAGGCGCAGCTTCATGAGGGGGATCAGGCTATGTCCTCCGGCTAACAGCTTCGCCTCACCCCCGTACTGCTCCAAAAGCGCGAGCGCCTCGTCCACGCTCGTCGGTCGGAAATAGTCGAATGCGGCTGGGATCATACCCTTCCTCCTCGGATCGCCCGCCAGATCTTCTCCGGCCGAAGCGGCATATCCAGATGTCGAACTCCGAACGGCGCCACCGCGTCCACCACGGCGTTGACGATCGCCGGAGTCGCCGCGATCGTCCCCGCTTCCCCCACGCCCTTCACCCCGAGAGGATTCACAGGCGAAGGTGTCTCCGTTCGATCCGTCTCCAACCAGGGCACATCCGTCGCCTTCGGAATCGCATAATCGGTCAACTCTCCCGTCACCAACTGCCCGGTCTCATCGTACACGGCCTCCTCCAGAAGCGCCTGCCCGAGCGCCTGCACGATCCCCCCATGCACCTGTCCGTCCACAAGCAGCGGGTTGATCACGCGCCCGCAATCATCCACCGCCACATAGCGTCGGAACTGCACCTCGCCCGTCTCCGGATCCACCTCCACAACGGCCACGTGCGCACCAAAAGGAAACGTGAAGTTGCTCGGCTCGAAGAAATAACTCGCCTCCAATCCCGGTTCCATCCCGGGGGGCAAGCTCTTCGCCAAATAAGCCGCTTGCGCCACCTCCGAAAACGCCAGCCGACGCTCCGGGCGATCTTTGAGGAAGAACTGGCCTTCCTCGAAGGCTACATTCGCCACGTTCTCTTCTCCGAGCAGATGAGCGGCCAAGCGCATCGCCTTCTCCTTCACCTTCTGCAGCGCCCCATAAACGGCCGTCCCCCCGACGGCCGTCGCTCGACTCCCGAACGTCCCAATCCCATATTGCACGATGGCCGTATCTCCATGAACGACGCGGACGTCCGAGAGCTCAACGCCCAGTTCATCGGCCACGATCTGCGCAAACGATGTCTCCTGCCCCTGCCCATGCGGTGAGGCTCCCGTGAGGACCGTCACCTTGCCTGTGGGCTCCACCCGAACCGTCGCGCTCTCCCATCCCCCAAATGGCAGTGCCGCCGATGGTCCTATAGCACAAATCTCGACATACGTTGAAATCCCAACGCCAAGATACCGGCCCTGTTGCCGAAGCATGTGCTGCTCTTGCCGCAACTGCTCGTATCCCACCATCTCCAGGGCACGCCGAAGCGCATGGGGATAATTACCGCTGTCATAAGCAAGCCCCGTGGCCGTCGGGAACGGAAACTCTTCTGGTTGCGGGAAATTCCGCATCCGCACTTCAGCCGGATCCAATCCTAACTCTCCCGCAATTCGATCCATCATCCGCTCCAGCATGTAGGTGGCCTCAGGCCGGCCCGCCCCTCGATACGCATCCGTGGCCATCTTATTGGTGAATACCCCAGTGACTTCAAAGCCCACGTGAGGGATCTTATATGGTCCCGTTGCCATCAACCCCGTCAGCGTCGCCACTCCCGGTGTGAAAAACTGGAGATAAGCTCCCACATCCAGGGTAATCTTATACCGCATCCCCAACACCGTCCCATCCCGTTTGACGGCTGCCTCGACCTCCGCAATCTGCCCCCGCCCGTGGATGGTCGTCAGGAAATTCTCCCGCCGCGTCTCGATCCACTTGACCGGGCGTCCGAGCCGCATCGCCAGATACCCCACCAGCGCTTCCTCCGCATATACGTTCAGCTTGCTTCCGAACCCTCCGCCAACCTCTGGCGCAATCACCCGCACGCGGTTCTCGGCCAATCCCAGCATGGCCGCCAACTGCGTGCGCAGCAGATGCGGAATCTGCGTCGAGGTCCACACAGTAAGCTGCCCCTCGCCCGGGAGATACTCCGCCACAACTCCGCGCGGTTCCATCGCCACGGGAATAATTCGCTGATTCACCATCCGCTGCGAGACGATCACATCCGCTTCCCGAAATGCCCGCTCAATATCTCCCCCACTCAACTGCCACACGAATGCCACATTGGTCCCAAATTCCTCGTGAACGATCGGCGCTCCTTCCTCAATCGCGCGTTCCGGGTCCACAACAGCTTCTAGCGGCTCATACTCCACCTCGATCAGATCCGCCGCATCTCGCGCCAGGTACCGATCCTCTGCCACCACGACGGCTATCGGTTCCCCCACGTAGCGCACCTTCCCCAGGGCCAGCACCGGATGCTCCGGGATCTTCAAATCCGGCAGCCGACTCGCCACAGGGACCGAACCGATTGCCCCTCGCACGTCCTCTCCCGTGAAGACCGCCAGCACTCCAGGCGCTCGCCGTGCCGCCTCCACATTGATCCCCTTCACCCGCGCGTGCGCATAGATGCTGCGCACGATCACTGCATAGACCATCCGCGGTCGCACAATGTCATCCACGTACTGCGAGCGCCCTGTGATCAACCGCCGATCCTCTACCCGAGGCACACGCTCTCCGACCAACTTCTTCGCCATTGTCCTCCCCCTCCTTCGCGCTCACACCGTTTGACTCCGCAGCTTCTCCGCGGCATACCGAATGGCCTCGATGATATGTTGATACCCCGTGCACCGACAGAGATTCCCCTCGATCCCCCGTCGAATCTGCTCTTCGGTCGGATCGGGATGCCGCTGGAGCAGCTGATACGCTGCCAGAATCATCCCCGGCGTGCAATACCCGCATTGCAGGCCGTGCTTCATCCAGAATCCTTCTTGGATGGGATGCAAGCGCCCATCTTCCGCTAATCCCTCGATAGTCGTGATCGTCCCCCCATCCGCTTGCACCGCGAGGAGTGTGCATGACTTCACCGCCGCTCCGTTGAGCAAGACAGTGCATGCTCCGCAGAGGCTTGTCTCGCACCCGATATGTGTCCCCGTCAACCCGACGACATCCCGAAGATAGTGCACAAGGAGTAACCGAGGCTCTACGTCATGACGGTACAGCGTCCCGTTGATGGTCACTTCAATTGTGCGCGTCACGCCTCACCTCCTACATGAAGAACATTCGCGCGTTATTATATCGCCCTTCCCTCCCGTGTCAAGAGATACGGGGGATGAACACAGATGTCTCCGAAGCCTTTGAGAAGACGAAAACACCTCTCCTGTTTGGGCCGAGCCTCAGGCCGGAACGCCGTGAGAGCGGGGATTCACCTCCGTTGTGAGCTCGGGATCCTCACCGACGATCGAAACCGCGCGCCCATCCGCTCAATCTTCGAGAATCTCCAACCCCACCCGCTTCTTTTGCTTCATCCCCGCAGCGCTCAGGATCGTCCGAATCGCCTTGGCGTTCTCCCCTCCCTTGCCAATGACCTTCCCGAGATCGGACTTCGCCACACGCAATTCGTAAACGACCGTCCCCGTTCCGGCGACTTCCCGAACTCGGACCTGATCGGGATAATCCACCATCGCTTTCACGATCTCTTCGACCAGTTCTTTCATACCACCCGGACCGTCCATACGCTGATTTTTTCACCCCATCACGCCGAATGTATCATACACGGTCCCCACAGGTATTTCAATAGGCTTCGGTTCGGCGCGAGAAGGTCGAAGCCTTCCCTCCCCCTGTTTTGCGATGCTACACTTGAAAAGCAATGTCCAACAGGAGAGCAACCGGATGAAGAAGACGAACGGCGTCGCGCGATTGCCGATCTTTCCGCTGCCGGTCGTACTGATCCCGGAGATGACGCTCCCGTTGCATATCTTCGAGCCGCGCTATCGGCTCATGCTCCGTCACTGCATGGACGGCGATCGTCTCTTCGGCGTGAGCTACCACCCGAACGCGGAAGTCGGCCGGCTCGCCGTCCCGGATCCGGAGAGCATCGGATGCGCGGCGCGCATTCTCCATGTGCGCCCACGCCCTGACGGCCGCGCGGACATTCTCACCGTCGGCACCCGCCGTTACCGAATCGGTCACTATCTCTCCCAGGATCCCTACCTTCTCGCTGAGGTCGAATTCTTCGATGATGATCCCGCCGAGGGCGACGAGCACGAAGCCATAACCGCGCTGGTCGCTCGCGTGGTAGCGTACTTCTCGCGCTTCCTGCGCGCGCTGCAGCGTCTGCACGATCTCCCGGAACGCTCGGTCGCCCTGCCCGAGAACACGGAGCGCCTCTCCTTTATCATTGCCGCTGCAGTGTTGCACCAACCTGAGGACTTGCAACGCGCGCTGGAGATGGTCTCCACCCGAGCACGCCTGGAATTCTTGCTTACCCGCTTGGAGAAGTTGACCGAAGACTACGAGCATCGTGCGCGATCGCACGCGGAGGCGAGGCACAATGGGCAGAAACGGTCACGGTCCTATCTCCACTGATCCCTCGACGTGCCTCTCCTCGCACATTCGCTGAGAGGAGGAGAGTGGCGATGATCGCTGTGAAGGTTCGATTCTTCGCCCGCTGTCGCGAACTCGCGGGCACGGCCGAATATGAGCTGCAGCTCTCTGCTCCGGCTGCCGTGGGACAAGCTCTCGAGGAGGTGTACCGTCGGTTCCCCGCGCTCCGCGATCTGCGCGGACGCCTGTTGATTGCTCTCAACGAACGGTACACTTCGCCTGAGACTCCTCTGCAGTCGGGAGACACCCTGGCGCTTCTTCCACCGGTGAGCGGAGGAGAGGAGGAGGATGTCTTCGAGCTCGTGCGCGAACCGATTGATCCCCGCGCGCTCGTCCGGCGAGTGCTTCGCAGTGCAGCCGGAGCCGTCGTCACTTTCGACGGCGTCGTTCGCGAGCAGACGGCCGGTCGGCGCGTTCGTTACCTCGAATACGAAGCGTACGAGGAGATGGCTCTGCGCATGCTCCGACAGATCGGACGAGAGATCCATCAGCGCTGGCCCATTGATCGCCTCGGCATCGTCCATCGGCTCGGACGATTGGAGATCGGCGAGTCGAGCGTCGTCATTGTTGTGACGTCGGCCCACCGACGCCCGGCTTTCGAAGCGTGTCAGTACGCCATTGATCGGCTCAAGAAGATCGTCCCCATTTGGAAGCGAGAATACTTCGAGGACGGAAGCCTGTGGGTGGACGGCGAGTGGCCCTCGCCCGAAGAACTTCCCGTCGAATGAAGGCTCAGCAGCCGGATGACCGCACCGGTCGAGACACAAACGGATTCCCGCGAATGTAAAATCGCCACGGCTTCTCGCGCCATGGCCCCGCGTACTCTACACCGATACGCGGAGCAGCACTGATGCTTTCGGGTGAGATCGCATCTCCCCAATCCTCCACATAGAGCACCGATCCGCACAGATCAGCCCCATTGAACGCTCGATCCACCTCCACATACCGACACACTTTGCCCGGTCCATTGGGGATGACAGCCGCCCGAGCAGCCTCGGGGACGATGGGTTCCAGAGCCCGAATGAGCACGGCTGCCGGATACCCCTCGCGCTCGGTCACAATGTTGAGACAGTAGTGCTGGCCGTAAATCAGGTACACATAGGCATACCCCGGGGGACCGAACATGATGGCCGTTCTCGGCGTGCGCCCACGCCACGCATGCGAGGCCCGATCCTCGGGCCCCACGTACGCCTCCGTCTCAACGATCCGCCCAATGATCGGGCCCCGCGCCGTGCGGCGTACAAGGTATTTCCCCAGAAGATCCCGGGCGACCTCCACCGTCGGCCGCTCGTAAAACGAGCGCGCGAGCTTCCGTCTCATCGCCTCTGCGACCTCCGTGGGAAAGGGAGACGGAACGCCGCATCCTCATACTCATAGGGGCCTCGCGCAACCGGGAGATCGCGCGAGACGCCCTCACTGTTCGAGCAGTTGAAGGTGATATCGGCCTTTCCCTTCCCGTCGCACGCTGTTGACGCGAATGAAATATCGGCCCGAGCGGGAGAGCGTGCAGCGCAGATGCGCATGCCCCTGCTCGCCGCTCTCACTGAGGATCTCCACACCGTCTTCATCCATGAGCGTCAGATACGGTTGAAACTCTTTCGAGCGAAGGTGAATGACGATGCGTTGTCCGCGATCTCCGCGAAAGACATAGAGGTCATAGTACGACCCATCGGCCATTTTTCGATCTCCCTCTTGAAGAACTCCCTCGACCGTCTGTCCAATGCGAATCGGCGTTTGCGCCCCTGCTTCGGCCTCGAGAGCGACGACGGAGAGCCCGATGGCGACGACCGTTCCCCACCGCCTCCAGTAGCTGCGCATGGACATGAATCTCCTCGATAGGACGTCCACGGAGGGAGCAGATTTCATTCCTTTCCGCTCCCCCCCGAGCGGCGTTTTTCGCGCTCGATCCATCGCGCGAGCTTCCCCGCATGATGACGGACCATGAGCAACAGATCGTCATCCCGCTCAAGATCGTGCAGCAGCGGCAGCAGCTTCTCCGGCTCCCCCAGCCATCCGTTCTTCAGCTCGGACTCAAGCCCGCGCAACTGTTTGTCGAGGTCGAGAGGACCATACTGCCGAGCGAGCGTGATCAGGAAGACGCGATACTCCTGCAGAGCGATCCCCCGCAGCAGCTGCGCCAACTCCCGCATCTTCTCATGGCGCGTGAATGTGAAGCTCACGCTGCGCTCACGCTCGCCTCGTCGAACTCGAAGGGTCACCGTCCCGAGCGTCGGCATCTCGCGCTCGGCCTGATACGCCTCCGCGCTCTCCAGAAACCGCACCGCCTCCAGATATCCTTTCACCCGCTCCACAGTGTCCGCCAGAAGCTGGAGGGAGAGGATGACGGGCTCTTCGGCCTGCTGCCGCCAGAATGCAAAGGTCCCGCGTCCGGTATCATCGAATCGCAGTTCGAAGCGCATGGGGTCTAGCTGCGGATGCTCAAATGCATAGACGACATAGAGCGGTGTCGCTTCCGACTGCCGACGCGCCTCGCTCTTTGGCTCGCCTCTCCAGAGGACACTTCCGCCGATCCCTATCACCACGAGGAGCCACACCGCGCGCGCCCGTCCTCTCCCGAAGCGCGCCACAGGTATCCCCGGCGATCTGAAGATCGCACGGGTGGGGCGCCCTCGACGTCCTCCGCAAATCATCGTCTTATTGTAGTCGAACGGAGACGACTTTAGAAACCCCTGGCTCCTCCATCGTCACGCCGTAGAGGACATCCGCCACTTCCATCGTCGCCTTGTTGTGCGTGATGAGGATGAACTGCGTGCGCTGACTCATCTGAACCACCTGGCGCGAGAAACGGACGACGTTCATATCGTCCAGAGGCGCGTCCACCTCGTCGAGCACACAGAAGGGGCTTGGCCGATAGCGAAAGATGGCCAGAAGCAGAGCGAGCGCCGTGAGGGCCTTCTCTCCACCCGAGAGGAGATGAAGGTTTTGAAGCCGCTTGCCCGGAGGCTGGGCGAGGATCTCAACGCCGCTCTCCAAGACATTCTCCGGATCGAGCAGGAGCATCTGCCCGCGCCCTCCGCCGAAGAGTTCGCGGAAGACATCCTCAAAGTGCGCATTGATGGCGTCGAAAGCAGCCAAGAAGCGCTGGCGCGCGCGCCGCCGGATCTCGCGGAGCGCCTCCTCAGTGGTTGCGATCGAGCGCTCGACATCCTCGCGCTGCGCTCGAAGGAAAGCGAGGCGCTGCTCGACCTCCGACAATTCCTCCAGAGCCATGAGATTGACCGGCCCGAGCTCTTCGATCTTCTGCTGCACCTCCTCCAGACGCGCGCGTACGGCCTGCGGATCCCCATCCCCTCGCTCCTCGGAGGAGCTCATCTCCGAGGCACCCCGAGACTCCGGATAGGGCGGAAGAGCGTTCGCGTCTTCCTCTTCGTCAGACGCGGCGAGCACATCCTCCAAGCGCTCTCCCAGCTCGGCCCAACACCTCTCGCTCACATGGCGCATTTCCGCGAGGAGTTCCGCACGCTCCACCTCATGCTGCCGCAGACGCTCGCGAAGCTCCGACTCTCGCCGACGCAGATCCTCCAGGCGAGCGCTCAGGGAATCCACGGTCACACGCGCACGGTTCAACTCTTCGGCCGCGCGATGAACGTCGGCTTCGGCCTGCCGCCGCGCTGCTTCCAGTTCGCGCTCGCGGTGCTCGAGCGCGTGATACTGCTCGCGACAGCGCTGCTGCTCGTGACGAAGACGCTCCTGTTCCACGCGCACGGCATCGAGACGCCGACGCACCGTCTGCTGCTCCTGCTCCAGGCGTCGCACCTGCGCATGCAGGGCTTGTCGCTTCTCCGCCTTCGCCGCCAATTGAATACGCAGCGCCGCTCCGCGCTCGGCGGAGGCGTCGCACATTCGGCGCTGCTCCGCCAAGGCTGCGTGCTGTGCCTGCTGCTCGGCTTCCAGCGCGCGCAGGCGTTCGGCAGCCCTCTCCTGCTCGGCAAGCGCGTGCGCGTACTCCTGCTCCAAACGAGCCCGCTCCCGCTCGCTCTCCGAGTGCTCGAAGGCAATCACCGCCACATGCTGGCGGACGCGCGCCAGATCTTGCTCGATCTCAGAAAGGTGCTTCTCGCTCTCACGCCGCGCGCGCTCCTGCTCCTGAAGGGCTCTCTCCACGCGCTCGCTCTCGTGAAGCCATGTGTGAACCGCACGCTCGCACTCCTCCTGCTTCTGCCGCACCGCGTTGAGCTGCTCGGCCAACTCTTCGCGGCGAGCGCGCAGTTCGCGAATCTCGCGCTTTACGGCCAGAACACTGACCGGTTGCTCTCCCCCTCCGCCTCCGACCAGAAGTGCCCCTCCGCGAACCCATTCTCCCCGTCGGGTCAGAAATATCCGCTTCGGATCCTCGACCGACTGCCGAATAGCCGCTTCCAGATCGCGAGCGATCTCGACCCGTTCCCATTCAGGGAAAGCGCGCGCGAGCGCGCGTACCACAGCCGGCGTCGTTCCCAACGCGGAGAGGAAGCCCTGACCCCCGGCCTCCTCATCCCTCCTCCCCTGTCCATCACTCGGCTCCTCTTCCCCAGAGGGAGCTCCATCCCCGATCACAAGGAAGTGCGCTCGCCCCGCCTGCGCAGACTCCAGAAGGGCGAGAGCCGATCGCGCATCCTCCCACGAAGGGACGAGGATCGCGTGCAACCGCTCGCCGAGGAACCCCTCAACCATACGCTCATCCTCCGGAGCCACGCGAAGGACATCAGCGAGCGTCCCCATCAGGCGCAGATGCCCATCCTGTCGGCTCGTCTCGAAGAGATGGTGCACGGCGCGCGAGGCATACGCCCGTCGCTCATCCAACTCGACGAGCGACGCCAAACGGTTCTCCACAGCGATGGCGGCCTTTTCGATCTCCACCCGTGCGGCGCGCAGACCCGCCTCTTCCTGACGCGCCTGTTCCAGGCGATGAGTCATCGCGGCGTGCTCCGCACGGAGCGCCTCCAGATGACGGCGCTGCGCCTCCAGTTCTTGGAGAAGACGTTCGCGTTCGGCCACAAGGTGGGCCTCTCGAGCGGCGACGCGCTCCCGCTCCGTCTCCAAACGCCGGAGTTGCGCCTCCAGACGTCGTATTCCTTCCAGGAGCTGCTGACCGGCATTGCGCCACTGAGCGACGCTTCCGATCGCCTCCACGTAGAGAGCACGCATCTGTTCGATCTGCTGCTCGCGCGCACTCATTTCGGCGAGATGCTGCTCATACTGGCGCTCCTCGGCGCGTATCTCTTCCTCGTGCGCGGCGATCTCGCTCAGGAGGCGCTCCAGTTCGCCCGAGAGCCGAGCGAGCTCGGCAGAGATGAGCGCCAGACGCGGGGTCGCCTCCTCCTCCTCGCGCTGCAGAGCGCGCTCACGCATGGCGAGGTCCTCAAGCTGTGACGCACAGTGGTGTCGCTGTCCCCTCACACGCTCCAGCTCGATCTCGATCTGCGCCACACGCTCGCGGGCTGAGGCCAGGCGCGTCTCGCCATCACGCTCCCCCTGAACGAGCTGCCGATGCTCGGCCTCCAGCGCGACCCTCTCCGCCATCAGCTCCGCGCACGCCTGTTCCACGGCGGCGATCTGTTCGTTCACAGCCGCGAGCGCCGATTCCAGGCGCCGATAGTCGAGGCGGAAGAGCCGCCGCAGCAGCGCGCGCGCCTCTTCTCTGAGGCGCCGATACCGACGAGCTCGCGCCGCCTGCCGCTTCAATGCCCCCACTTGGCGCTCGATCTCCGCGATGACGTCATTCAACCGCGCGAGATTCTGCCGCGCCGATTCCAGACGAACTTCTGCCGAACGCTCGCGCAGTTTGAGTCGTGTGATCCCTGCCGCTTCCTCAATCACCGCACGACGCTCCGAAGGCTTCGCCTGAATCACCGCCGTCACTCGATCCTGCCCGATCAACGCGTAATGTCCCGGTCCGAGCCCCGTGCCCGCGAAGAGATCGTAAATATCGCGCAAACGCACCGGCTGCCCATCAATCATGTACTCGCTCTCACCGGACCGATAGAGTCGGCGGGCCACAGTCACCACAGCGCCTATCGGAATGACCTCGACGGGCCAGGATCGGCGAGCAGCTTCTCGCGCGTCCTCATCGAGAGCTCCGTCTTCCCCTTCCTCCTCACTCCGGAGGCGAATCTCCTGGGTCGCCACAAGCGTGAGGGTGACCTCGGCCATCCCCAACGGAGGCCGCGTGCGCGTCCCCTGAAAGATGACATCCTCCATGCGCGTCCCCCGAAGCACCCGCGCGCTTTGCTCGCCCAAGACCCAGGCAATGGCATCGGCGATGTTGCTCTTCCCGCACCCGTTGGGACCGACGATCGCCGTGATGGCATTGGGGAAGACGAGTTCCGTCGGATCGCAAAACGACTTGAACCCCCGCAGCTCGATCTTCTCCAGCCTCAACATGGCTTCTCCGCACCCACAAGATCTTCGATGCTGCTCACAGCATGCCCCAATATAATGAGTCACCGGGAGATTGTCAAAAGGGGGTTACAGAGGAGCACCAGGGGAGCGACCGACGATCCTCCACGTCAAGGGGAGAAGTCCGGCCGCTATGACAACCTTCAGCAGATCGCCCAGCAGAAACGGCCATACTCCAAGGGCCAGAACGCGATCTGCAGGGACAAACCGTAGGAGGCCGATAATGCCCAGCACATAGATCACCACCTGCCCGATTCCCATCGCCCCCAGGGCCGTCACCCACCGGCGATCCCATCCGCGTTCGGCCAAGGCTCCCGTCACAAACGCCGCGAAGACAAATCCCCAGAGGTATCCCCCCGTGGGTCCCAACAGATGCTCCACGCCGGCGCGCCCTCCGGCGAATACTGGCCACCCCAGAGCGCCATATCCGAGATAGAGGAGCATGGCCAGCGCCCCCAACCGCGCTCCCAGCACTGCCCCGCTCACCAAGACACTGAGCGTCTGCGCCGTGATCGGTACCGGCGTAAACGGCAACGGAATGGCAAGCTGCGCCGAGAGCGCGACCAGCAGGCTGCAGCCGAGCACAGCCATTCCCCGCCGGATCGTCGTATCTTCAGAAACGACGATTCCAAAGAGCGTTCTCTGTCGAGCGATCATCGTCATCGCCTCCGGAGCCCCCACGTGGGGTGCCCTTCTTCGCTCCGTCCTCGAGGCCTCATGGAGCCGCGAGCCGTTCGTTCAGTGCGCGTAGTCGCATAATGATAAAGACAGCGATCGGAGGAAGCAAGATCAGATTGACGAATCCGGAACTCAGGAGCAACCGCCCGTTGACGGGGACGAGGGCATATCGCGCCAGAGATCCGAGTATGAGCGCCAGCACATACCCCCCCGCGAGGAAAGTGAGCGCCGTGGTGCGCGAGAAGGGCTTGCCCTCGGTCTCCTCCTCAACGCGCAAAAAGGAGGGCGTCACATCATCGGAATAGGTGTAGTAGTCCAGGCACGCCATGACATCGCGCACCAGTTCCCACATGCCGAGGCCGAAGAGCCCCAGACAGATCGCCTTTCCCACGAGGCCGAGCATCTCGAAGATCGGAGGGCGGAACAGCGCGACGAGGAAAGCCGAGCAGAAGAGCGAGACGACGAGCATCACAGCCATCTGACGAATCCTCGCCTCCTCGCGCTCCTTTCGAAGCACCTCCTCGATGATGACGCGCATTCGCTCGCGCACGGCGGCCACGCGCTCCCGCTCTCGAAGATATGCCTCGTGATCGGCGAGTAATCCCCGATCATACAATGCGCGCAATCGCCGATTGCTCAGAACCCTATAGGCCTCCGTGATCCGCGCGAAGTCCTCCGCGGCTGTCGGCGATGGATTCACGTCCGGGTGATAGCGCTTGGCCAGTCGGCGATAGGCCGCCTTGATCTCTCGTTCGCTCGCCTGACGCGAGACGCCCAAGATCGCGTAGAAATCGGCCATCGCATCCTCTGCGATCACACGCGAGGGGATCGCCCAGCCCCCGGAGAGGCATCTCCCGGCAGTCGCCTCATTCAAGGGCACTCCACGGAGGACCCCGGAGCAGTCGTCATCCTCCGCCACCGCTCGATGAGACGCAGTTCGTCACCCCGACGAAAATAGTCCTCCGGCGGCGGTCCTGAATATTCCCGCTCGAACCATTCGATACTGGCGCGCATCCATTCCGCCCAGGGCGTTGACCGCCACCCGAGTTCGCGGTGTGCTTTCCCAATGTCCAGGATGCACGAGCGGGGGATCGAGTACGGAGAGAACGTGGGTTCGATCCCTTGAGCGCGCAGCCATTGAAGGGGGATATCCACCGTCTCCACCGGGGTCTCCAGGATCTCCGCCGAGAGCTTAACGAACTCTCGCACCGAGACGATCTCCTCTTGCGCAAAGTTGTAGACCTGCCCGACGCTCCGCTCCTCCTTCAGGAGAAGGAGGAACGCGCGCACGACATCTCCCGAGAAGATAAAACGCCAATCCACGCGCCCGCCATCGGGAAGGATCAGCGGCGCCCGATCCTTGAGGCGCACCCAGTAACTGTAAGCGCGCAGGGTATGGTCACGCGGGCCGATGACAATAGGTACTCGCAGAATCGTGATCGGAAAGCCGCGCTCTCGATACGCCTCGCGAAGGACTCGTTCGGCCTGCAACTTCCCCCATCCGTAGGCGAGCCGCGGATCCTGACGGACGCGCGGATGTTCGGGAAATCGCTCCGTGTCCTCCTCCCGATACGGATTCACAATGCCGTCCAGGACCGTATAGACGGCCGCCGTGCTCGTGAAGAGAAACCGGCCGGTTCGCCCCGCAAAGAGGTCCACAGCAAGACGAGCGTCCGCCGCCGTGAACCCGATGTTATCTATGACGACGTCCCATGTCCGGGAACCCACAGCGTCGCGCAGCGATGCCGCCTCGCGACGATCGCCCACCAAGCGCTCGACCGAGGGAGGCAGAGGAGCTGACGTGAGACCGCGTGTGAGGATCGTCACCTGATGCCCCTCGTCCACGAGCCGATGGACGAGCTGAAGGCCGAAAAAGCGCGTTCCTCCGAGAACCAGAATTCGCATACGCGCCCCCCTTCGGGCGGCGAATACCTTCAGGGACTCGGCTCAGCTCCCCTTGGTCGCCTTCCGTCGCTTGATCCGCTCCGCCGCTTTGGGATCCGCATAGATCAGGATCGTGCGGAACTCGCTATTGGTCATCGGTCCCAGAGCATAGTAGACACCCGCCCGCCCATACTGCTTCATAAACTCCTCGACCATAGCATGAGGGTTCTGCCCATTTCGAAAGCGGAGCCGAGCGACAATGACCTTCCCCTCTCGCTGCTCCGGGGAAACGAGAAAACGCCCGCTCGCCACCCGCTCGCGACGACGTTGCCGCCACCGCCGCTTTTGCTCCTGGTATTTCTCCGGATTCGCTCGGATCCATGCCTTCTTCATCTCGCGTTTTGTCCGTGCAGTCGCTGCGGTCGCCATAGGTCGTCCTCTCCACCCGAGGTCCCCACGCGACGTCGCGGGGTGTGCCCTCGCACGAAAGTGTTTCGCCTCTTGCCAAAGAGCCACGCCCGCCTACTGGGTTTCCGAGGAATGCTCCCGGGATTCCCTCTCGGCCGCGTGGCACACAAAATGCGCGAGCGTCCGCACGCCCATGCCCGTCGGTCCGCTCGCCAGATGGGGCTTGTTCTCCTCGAGCCACGCCGTCCCTGCAATATCCAGATGCGCCCACGGCGTCCCTTCGGCGAACTCCTTCAAGAAATAGGCCGCCGTGATGGCTCCGGCCTTGCGCCCTCCTACGTTTTTGAGATCGGCGATCTCGCTCTTGAGCTGCTCGCGGTATTCGGGGTCCAGCGGCAAGGGCCAGAGCTTCTCTCCCGCTTCGCGCCCGGCGGCGATCACCTGCTCGACGAGCGCCGGATCGTTGCCGAAGACGGCGGCATAGACGGAGCCAAGGGCGACCACGCACGCTCCCGTGAGCGTGGCGACGTCCACAATCTGCTGCGCCCCGAGTTGGCGCGCATAGGTGATGGCATCCGCCAAGATGAGGCGACCTTCGGCATCGGTATTGATCACCTCGACCGTCTTGCCGCTCATGGTGCGGACGACATCACCCGGCTTTTGCGCGCGCCCGCTGGGCATGTTCTCAGTGGCCGGCACAAGCCCGAGCACCTTGATCCTCGGCCGCAACTGCGCGATCGCCCGCAACGCGCCGAGCACGGCCGCTCCGCCCGCCATGTCGTATTTCATCTGTTCCATTCCCTCAGCCGGCTTGAGCGAAATGCCTCCCGAATCGAACGTGATCCCCTTGCCGATGAGCGCGATCGTGGGCAACCGGTCCAAGAGCGCTTCGTCTCCCTCCGGGAGATACCGCAGGATGATGAGGCGGGCCGGTTCATCGCTCCCTCGGGCGACGCCCAAGAGCGCTCCCATACCCAGCTCCTTCATCCGATGCTCATCGAGCACTTCGATATCCAACCCATACCGCGCGGCCATATCCTGAGCCCGACGCGCCATCTCCACCGGCGTGAGCACGCTCGAAGGTTCGTTGACGAGATTGCGCGCGAAGTTCGTCGCTTTGGCCAAGATCATGCCGCGTTCGATCCCTCGCTGAATCTCCGCTTCGGATTCTCCCTCGGCGAGGAGCCGCACCTCGTCGAGCGTCCGTTCCTCCTTCTCCTGCGTCTTATAGGTGCCCGGATCGAAAAGGCCGAGCAGGATACCTTCGACGGCCGCTTGCGTACTCTTGCTGAGATCGAGACCGGATACCCCTGCCGATCGCCGCAGCAGGGCCATCGAGCGAACCCCTCGCTGACGCAAGAACCGCGCTGCCGTCCCCGCCACCTGACGAATGGTGTCGCCCGTGAAGTCGGATCGCTTCCCCGCCCCCACAAAGAGGACTCGCGATGCCGCCAACTCCCCCAGAGTGGGCACATAGAGCGTCTCGCCGAGTTTCCCCTTCATCTCTCCGGAGGCGAGCGCCGAGGCGAGCACACCCCGCAAGCGCCGGTCCAGCTCGCGCATCATCTCGTCTTCGAGTGTCTCTCCTTCGAAGAGAGTGACGCAGAGGGCTCCCACCTCCACCTCGAAGAATCTCCGAAACTCCGGCTTCATCCGCATATCACCTCCCGTATGCTTTCAAGATGGCTTGCGTCTCCCGCTCGATGGCCTTGCGACGAGCCGCTTCCCGCTTATCGTGAAGCTTGCGCCCGCGCGCCAGAGCGATTTCGAATTTCACTCGCCCTCGTTTCAGGTAGCATCGGGTCGGGATGAGCGTGAGCCCTTTCTCCCGCACCTTTCCCATCAAGCGCAGGATCTCCGACTTGTGCAAGAGCAGCTTGCGCGTGCGCGTCGGATCATGACCGAATCGTCCTCCTTGGGGATACGGACCGATGTGCGCATTGACCAACCACGCTTCGCCATTCCGAATTATAGCATAGGCGTCCTTCAGTTGGATTCGCCCTTGGCGAATCGCTTTCACCTCCGTGCCCGTGAGCACGGCGCCGCATTCATAGGTCTCCAGGAGATCATAGTTGTGATACGCCTGCCGATTTGTGGCGATGAGCTGCTCGCGTGCCATGGCGCGTTCTCCCCCGCACTTTTCAGAGCTCGCGCTTGAGCGGTCGCTCCATCAGAGCCGCGGCGACTTCCCGCGGATCTCGCCCTTCGTAGAGCAGAGCGTGAATGCTGGCCGTGATGGGCATCTCTACGCCGAGCCGCTGACTGAGGGCGTAGACGGCGCGCGTCGTTCGGATCCCCTCGGCCACCTGGCGCATGCCCGCGAGGATCTCCGGGAGCTTCCGCCCTCGCCCCAATTCGATTCCCACCTGCCGATTCCGCGACAGGGGTCCCGTGCAGGTGAGCACCAGATCGCCCACGCCGGCCAATCCCGCCATCGTCTCCACGCGCCCGCCCAGCGCAAGGACCAATCGCGTCATCTCCGCCAAGCCGCGCGTGATGAGGGCCGCGACGCTGTTGTTCCCCCATCCCAAACCCGTGACGACGCCCGCGCCAATGGCGATGATATTCTTCACCGCCCCGCCGACCTCCACGCCGATCACGTCCGGGCTCGTGTAAATCCGAAAGGACGGCCCCGAGAGGAGATGCTGAATCCGCTCACTGTGCTCAAGCGGATACGAGGCCGCGACGACGGCCGTCGGATCGCCGCGCGCCACCTCCTGCGCGAAGCTCGGACCGGAGAGCACGACAACGCGCGGTTCAAACCACTCGCGCAGGACGTCGCGCAAGACTTCCGACATCCGCATCTGTGTCTCCACCTCGATCCCCTTGGTCGCGCTGACAATCAGCATACGCGGATGCAGCAGCGGACGCGCGCGCTCATACATCGCGCGACAGACGTGCGAAGGGAGAGCCACGATCACCACATCCACGCCCTCGAGCGCCTCTTCCAACGCCGTCGTCGCGCGCACGCTGCGGGGGATCGAAAACCCGGGCAAATATACGGGATTCTCCCGGCCGTCGGCGATCGCGTGCGCGACGTCGGGCTCGTGACTCCACACCACAACAGAATGGCCACGCCGAGCGGCCAGGATCGCGAGCGCTGTTCCCCAGCTTCCCGCTCCGATGATCGCAAGCCGGTGTCCGTCGTCGCTCATGGCAACCGGGCTCCGAGCTTGCGCTCCGTCCCCGCCAGAAGTCGCCGGATGTTCTCCCGATGCCGGAAGATGATCAATCCCCCGGTCACAGCCGCCGTCACAACCAGCGGCTGAATCTCCGGCGACGGATGGCGCAAGACCTTCTCCTCCCAAAGCCAGATCCAAAACGGGATGGACGCCGTCGCGAAGATGGAGCCGAGTGAGACGTATCGCTTCACAGAGACGATCACCGCCCAGAGCACAAGCGCCGAGAACACGGCCAACGGAGAGAGGAGCAGATATCCGCCCGCTCCCGTCGCGACCCCTTTCCCCCCCCGAAATCCGATCCACACGGGAAAGATGTGCCCCGCGACGGCACACGCCGCCGCCCATCCCATCCACCACGGATCGTTCGCCGTCAGCTTTCCCGCGAAGAGCACAGCCGCCATCCCCTTCCCGATGTCCAACACGCCTGTGAGCACCCCTCCCTTCGCCCCCGCGATCCGACTCACGTTGGTCGCCCCGATGCTCCGACTCCCGATCGTGCGCACATCCACACGATCCGTGAAGACATACTTGACCAGCAGATACCCGAAGGGGATCGAGCCGAGAAGATATGCGCCGATCATCCCGAACAGGGAACGCATGAGCATCGCTTCCTCCCTCATGAAGGAGAAATCATATCGAATGCCCCCTGCGCTGACAAGAACGTGTTCGCGAACTCTGTTCGGGGGCCTCCATGTGGGATGCTCTCGACGAGGTCGCGTCGGGGTGATCCGCCCACCTTGATCAGAGGAGACGGGATGCGCCATACTTCCCTAGCGCATGGAGCGAACGCCGCATCTCTCGGTCGTCATCCCGGCCTTTGATGAGGCCCATCGGATCGAACGATCGCTCCGCGAGATCCTGCACTATCTCGAACAGCGCCCGTTTCCCAGTGAAGTGATCGTTGTGGACGATGGTTCGCGGGATGGGACAGCGCACCTTGTGGAAACGTTCGCCCGAACGTGGTCGGGCGATCGCGTGAGCGTGCGCCTGCTGCAGAACCCGCGAAACCTCGGGAAGGGATACAGCGTGCGTCGCGGCTTTCTGAACGCGCGCGGAGAGATCGTCCTCGTCACGGATGCCGATCTCTCGACGCCCATTGCGGAAGCCGACCGTCTGCTCCACCTCATCGAGCGCGAAGGCGCGGACGTCGCCTTTGGCTCGCGGGGCCTCGACCGTCGCCTCATCATAAGGCCCCAATCGCGAGCGCGACAATGGGCGGGACGGATCTTCAACGTCCTCGTTCGTCTCCTCACCGGTCTCCCGTTTGCGGACACGCAATGCGGATTCAAGGCCTATCGGCGCGCTTCTCTGCTCCCCATCTTCCACAGCCAACGCCTGCGCGGATTCAGCTTCGACGTCGAGATCCTCTACATGGCGCGAAAACGCGGCTTGCGCCTCCGGGAGACGCCTGTCCTGTGGTCCCATGCCGAGGGAACGAAAGTCCGGCTGCTGCGCGATGCGTGGCACATGGGAATGGATCTGCTTCGCCTTCGCGTTAATGAAATGTTGGGGCGTTATGAACGGCCCACGGCGGACACCCCACGCGATCCTCATCTCACGCAGGGTCCTCTGCGCTCCGAGGGAATCACGCGAGATGTCTGAGGAGGAACACCATGGCGGAGACGGAACGCATCCGACTGACACAATGGAGCCACGGTGCCGGTTGAGCCTGTAAGCTGCGTCAGAAGGACCTGGTCGAGGTCCTGAGTACTGTGGCGCCGGTGGATGACCCTCGCGTGCTCATCGGAGTGGCAGCCTCCGATGATGTGGGCGTTTATGCGCTCGATGAGCAAACGGCACTCGTCTTCACGACGGACTTTTTCACGCCCATCGTGGACGACCCGTATGCGTTCGGACAGATCGCCGTCGCCAATGCGCTCAGCGATCTCTATGCCAAGGGTGTCGAGCCACGGATCGCCGTGAATCTCGTGGGGTTTCCATCGCAGAAACTCCCCCTCCGGATTCTGGGAGAGATCCTGCGGGGAGGGTGGGATAAAGCCCGCGAGGCAGGTGTCGTGATCCTCGGCGGACACACGATTGATGATCCGGAACCGAAATATGGCCTGGCTGTGCTTGGCTGGGCACGCCCTGAGGAGATCATCCCGAATTCGGGCGCTCGTCCGGGTGACCGCCTGATCCTGACAAAGCCGCTCGGTCTGGGGATCATCACGACGGGGATCAAACGGGAGCGAGTCTCCTCCGAAGTCGAGGCGGAAGCCACGCGCGTCATGACGACGTTGAATCGTGCCGCGATGCACGCCATGCGGCAGATTGGCGTGCACGCAGCGACCGATGTCACGGGCTATGGGCTGCTCGGCCACCTCCGCACTCTGCTTGTCGCTAGCGGTGTCAGCGCCACGCTCTGGCTCTCGCGTATTCCGGTGCTCGAGACGGCGTGGACGCTGGTCGCCGAACGTATCGTGCCCGGCGGGACGCGTGCGAATCACACCTACCTCACGTCCTTCGTCGAATGGGCGCCGGGCATTTCCGAGGAGGCTCAGCTCGTCCTCTGCGATGCGCAAACATCGGGGGGAGTCCTGATCGCCGTCGCTCCCGAGAAGACCGATGCCCTGTGCGATGCCCTTCGTGAAAACGGCGCCCTCGCCGCTGCGGTCATCGGAGAGATCACAGCAGGAGCGGAAGGGAGAATCCGCGTCCTCCCGTGATCTCAGCTCTCCATCATCCCCGCCCTCACCAACTCCTCATCCGGTATGCGCACAAGAAGGACAGGGCACTTCGCGTGATCGAGAACCTTACGGCTCACTCCGCCCATGAGGAACCGGAAGATCCCGCTCCGCCCGCGCGCCCCGAGGACGATCAGGTCCGCACCGATGCGATCCGCGAGCTTCAGGATCTCTTCGGCCGGATCTCCCATCACCATGAGCTGGCGATGCGAGGTCAGGCCATAGCGCGCCAATTCGGCATTCGCATCGGCGAAGATGCGCTCGGCCTCTAATTGATGCAGGCTCCGCCACTCCGCCTCGCGCTCCGGACTGACGTAGGCGCTCCGTTCGATCCGGGGAAGCGGCGCGACATACAGAAGCGTAATCTCCGCGCGCTCGGCCTCTAACAATGGGCTCACCCGCTCGAGAGCCGCGCGCGTGTGAGGCGATCCATCTACGGGAATGAGGATGCGCCGGGGTCGCTCGACGCGCTCCGGCCGTTCGCTCTCGCTCAAGGCCACGACCGCCGGCAGGGGCATTCCCGCCAGATACTTCAAGGCCGATTCTCCCCCCGTGCTCAAGTGACGAATCCGCTCGACGGGAAGCCGAAAGTGACGGATAGCGTGCACCAGACTGTCCCCGCACACGATAATGTCCTTCTTCTCCGCGGGAACGCGCTCGGTCACATACTCAGCCAGAGCCCGCGTTCCTTCCGCGAAAGGAGCGACTTCCCATCGTCCGAGCGGTCCGTTCCAAAAGACCGTGCGCGCCCAATCGAAGAGCTCCACAAGATGCGCGACCGTCATGGGCCCGATATCCACAGCGACGGCATAGGCGGGAATCTCCGACGCCAAGACGACCTGGCGCGGAAGTGCCGCGATCTTCTCCGGATCCCCGTGGGCCTGCTCCAGCGCCTCGGCCTCCACGACGACGAAATCCGAGGGGAAGATAAGTCCCGTGGGGTAGATCTCTCCGCGACGTCCCAGCACCTGTTCCGCTCGCGCGAGAAAGCCCTCCGCGAGTTTCAAAAAGGCGGAATCCACAGGCGATCGCCCGACTTCATATCCCTGCGCCTTGAGGAAGGTGAAACAGAGCGCTCCACCGATGAACAGGCGATCCACGCGCGCGAGCAGATTCTCCAAGACCGGTAATTTCTCCGAAAGACGAGCACCGGCTACCACGGCCAGGAACGGCTTCTGCGGATTCTTCAACACAGCATCGAGCATGAGCAGCTCGCGCTCCATGAGCAGACCCGCTGCGGCCGGCGTCACATAGCGCGTGATGCCGACAGTGGATGCCTGTCCGCAATGCGCCAGACTGAACGCGTCGTTGCAGTAGACATCAGCCAGATCAGCCAACTGACGGGCGAAGGCCGCGTCATCCCGATCCTCTTCCGCGTAGAAACGCAGATTCTCCAACAGAAGGACCTCGCCCGGTCTCATCCCCTCCACGAGCCGTTCCACCTCGCGGCCCACACAATCGTTCGCCTTTCGGACAGGCCGCCCCAGATAGTGGCTCAAGCGCTCGGCGATCGGATCCACGCGCCACGCTTCGCGGACGTTCCCCTCCGGCTGCCCCCAATGCGTGCCGATCACCACGCGAGCCTGAGCTTCGATCAAGAAGCGCACTGTCGGCACCGACTGCTGCAGCTTGAAATCGTCCGCAATCTCCCCCGTCTCCTCCCGCCGCGGCACATCCCCATCAATGCGAACGAAGACGCGCCGCCCCGAAAGAGCCTCTCGAAGACGACTGATCGTGAGCTTCTCCATAGGCTTCTCTCCCGTCCCCGCAGAGGTCCCCACACAGGGTGCCCTGTGTGACAGCTCTCACCAAGAACGATGACGGATGACCGTCTGCATTCATCGTTCTGAGCTCATCGGTGATCATCACGATGGCGTGGGGACTCCGTCGCGCTGTGCCGCCACTAAACGATTGACGAGGAGCGTCAGACGCGATTTATATCGGGCCGCCGCATTCCGATGGATGACCCCTTTCTGAATGGACTTGTCAATGATCGAGATCGTCTGCGGCAGAAGCTCACGCGCCACCGCCGCATCTCCCGTCTCGATCGCCCGACGCAGTTTCTTGATGAACGTACGCAAGCGCGAGAGATTTCGCCGGTTGATCTCGCGCCGTTTCACACTCTTCCGCCATTGCTTCAGCGCCGATTTCGTGCGCGGCATATCCCGTCCTCTCCCTCACACACGCTCTCCATAGCTCCCTCTCACCTCCATGGAAGGGGAACCAAGTATAGGAAGGCTCGCGAGCACGTGTCAACTGCGCTCGGGGGGGGCCACGCGATCTCGAGGATCGCAGAGGGGGGCTTCGTCCCCCTCTCGCTGCGACTTCACGACCTCGAACTCAAAGAGGATCTCCTTCCCGCGAATGATGAAGCTCAGGTAGTGTTCCCAGAAGCGGCGGAGGAAGCGCAGCGCCGGCCAGCGCGCATCCAGATTGATGAGCCATTCCCACCCGAGATACTTCCAGAGCCGGAGCACGGTCACGTGGACGCGCCGGGGTTTCAGACGTACAGTCGTGTAGAAAGGAAAGAGCGGCTCTTCGTCCGTGAAGCATCGGAAGGAGAAGCTGTTCAGGTGAACGCGATGCGTTGGGTCGGTCGGCCAATCGGGATTCGTGTAGTGCGGTGCCAGCACGCGAATGATCCCTCCGGGCCGGGTGATCCGATGCAGCTCGGCCATGACGCCGAGCACATTCTCCACATGCTCGATCACATGGCGCCCCACCACTTCATCGAAGGCATCGTCCACAAACGGATACGGGACGCGATTCAAATCGTAGAGCACGTCCGCCGCCGTGCGCGGATTCATATCCAGGCCGATGGCGCCCTCGAGCTTATGGAGTCCGCACCCGATGTCAAGGATGCGCGGCATCGCGGATCCCACTCACATGAGCGAAGGCCTCCCAGCCGAGATAGCGAGCGCCCTCCCCCAGTGCTTCCTCGATGCGAAGGAGTTGATTGTACTTCGCCACGCGGTCTGTTCGGCTGAGCGATCCCGTCTTGACCTGCCCGAGGCCAGCCGCCACGGCGAGATCGGCGATGAAGGTGTCTTCGGTCTCCCCCGACCGATGTGAGATGATCCCCCCATACCCGTGCCGACGAGCCAGCTCGATCGTCTCCCATGTCTCCGTGAGCGTGCCGATCTGATTCACCTTGAGGAGAATAGCATTGGCGATCCCCTCCTCAATGCCGCGGCGCAGGAAGGCCACATTGGTGACGAAGAGATCATCACCGACAAGTTGCACCCGATGGCCGAGCGCCGCTGTCAGCATCCTCCATCCCTCCCAATCGCTCTCGGCCAGCCCGTCCTCGAGCGAAATGATCGGATACTGGCGGACGAGATCCTCGTAGAACCGGATCATCTGCTCAGATGTTCGACGCGAGCCGTCTGATTTCTTGAAGACGTACAGACCTCCCTCATACAACTCACTCGCGGCGACATCCAGAGCGAGCGCCACATGCGTCCCGGCCGTATATCCCGCCCGCGCAATGGCCTCGAGGATCGCCTCGAGGGCTTCCTCCGTGGAGCGTACGCTCGGAGCGAATCCCCCCTCGTCCCCGACGGCTGTGCTGTAGCCGCGCTGCCGGAGAATGTCTTTGAGCGTGTGAAAGACCTCCGCTCCCCAGCGCAGGGCTTCAGCGAAGGTGGACGCTCCCACCGGAACGATCAGGAATTCCTGAATGTCCACTGTGTTATCGGCGTGAACGCCTCCGTTGAGGACGTTCATCAGAGGAACCGGGAGGGTGCGCGCGCCGACCCCTCCGAGATACCGATAGAGAGGAAGTCCAACCGCCTTCGCCGCCGCGCGCGCCGTTGCCAAAGAGACGGCCAAGATGGCGTTCGCTCCCAACCGACTCTTATTCGGCGTTCCATCCAACTGTCGCATCGCGCGATCCACCGCCGCTTGATCGAGCGCATCCAGATGGAGCACAGCGTGCGCGATCGGTCCATTGATGTTCGCGACAGCCTTGAGCACTCCTCTCCCCCGATACCGCGCGGGATCCCCATCGCGCAGTTCCAGCGCCTCGTTCTCCCCGGTCGACGCCCCGGACGGGACGGCCGCGATGCCCCTCGCCCCTCCGGACAATTGGACCTCCGCCTCCACCGTCGGATTTCCGCGCGAATCCAAGATCTCTCGCCCGCGCACGTGCACAATCCGCGTCGCTTCGTTCACTGTTCCCTCCCTCAACCGGGAGTCCCCCATGGGGGGAATTGTGCTCGATCCCTGTCGAGGATGCAAGCGGAGGTCTCCGCGCGGGGCCTCCTCATATTTCCTCCTTCCGCCTGCGAGGGCATTGCCTTCACGGAGAAACCCGCGTACACTCTCGCTCTGATCCTTCCGGGGAGGAGAACGATGTCGAGAGAGTGGGGGATCAACACGAAAGCCGTTCACGCCGGTCGAGAAGCGAATCCGACGCGCGCGGTCGCCCCTCCGATCTTTCAAACGGCTGTCTTCGAACTGGAGGATGCGGCGGCCGGAGCGCGTTTCGCCCAAGCCGTCGCACCCACCGAATATTACACCCGTTGGGGGAATCCCACGACGCGACAAGCCGAAGACGCCATCGCCCTCCTGGAGGGTGGCGAACGCGCTCTCGCGCTCGCGTCCGGAATGGCCGCCATCACGACGGCCGTGCTCGCTTGCGTCCAAAGCGGCGATCATATTGTAGCCGGACGCTCGCTCTACGCGGCGACATTGGAGCTTTTCCACACGATACTCCCTCGATGGGGCATCGAGGTCACATTCGTCTCCCCGACCGATCCGGAGAACTTCCGCCGCGCCATCCGAGCGAACACAAAGCTTCTCTATGTGGAGACGCCTTCGAACCCGCGCTTGGATTTGACCGATTTGGAGGCTGTCGCCCGTATCGCTCGCAAACATGGCCTTTTCACCATCGCCGATAACACGTTCGCGACGCCTTACAATCAGCGCCCCTTGGCGCTCGGTATTGACGCTGTCGTTCACAGCGCGACGAAGTATCTCGGCGGGCATCACGATCTGACGGCTGGGGTGATCGTCGGCTCCGCGGCCTTCATCGAGCGGTGTTGGAAGCAAGCGAAGATCTTCGGTCCGACGCTCAGTCCCTTCGAAGCGTGGCTCCTTATTCGCGGGATGAAGACCTTCGGCCTCCGTCTGGAGCGACAAAACGCCAATGCGCAGCGGATCGCGGAATTTCTCGAGGGGCACCCTCAGATCGCGCGCGTCTTCTATCCGGGCCTCCCCTCCCATCCGCAGCACGATTTGGCTCGGCGGCAGATGCGCGGCTTCGGGGGAATGATCGCCTTCGAGGTGAAAGGAGGACGAGAGGCAGGACGCCAGCTCGTCCAGTCTGTACGCCTGATCACGCTCGCCGTCAGCCTCGGGGGTGTCAGTTCCCTCATCCAACATCCCGCTTCCATGTCGCACGGCCCGATCCCCGAGCACGAGCGCCAGGCAACGGGCATCACCGAGGGCCTTATTCGCCTCTCCGTCGGTATTGAAGACGTCGAGGACCTGATCGCCGACCTCGAACAAGCGCTCCGTCGCCTCTCCCCCGGGCACTCCGCGCAGGAGCCCCTCAGGCCTGTTCACGCTGAAGGCTGACGCACTGTCAAAACCGGACACGGAGCCAAGCGCACGATCTTCTCAGCCACCGAGCCGAAGACGAGATGACGCCATCCCGTGCGCCCGTGCGTCGCGATGACGATCAGATCCACGCTCTTTTCTTCAGCCGCCCGCAAGATCTGCTCGGCCACATCCCCATGCGCGATGATGGGATGAAGAGCGACGCCTGCGGCCAGCTCGTTCACCAGTGCGGCCATCTGCCGTTCCGCATCCTCATGAAGCGCCCGCTCATACTCAGGGACGTCGAAGTGATACGTCGGTCGCGGTTCCACGTACGGAAGCGCGGGGACGACGTGGATCACGTATACCTCTGCCCCGAAGGCTTCGGCTAACGGGATGGCTATATCGAAGGCCCGTCGAGCCGCTTCGCTGAAATCCGTTGGGCACAGAATGCGTTTCAGTGTCAACATCATGGTTCCTCCTTCATGAATGGGGGACCCTGTGGGGACCCCATCCGCATCTCTCACATGATTCGAGGGAGCAGGTGAGATCTCCGGAGAATGGCGCGAAGGACCCCCTGCGCAGGGATCACCACATGAAGCCCTCAGGATATCTCAGAGAGGGCCGCACCCGAGTGAAAGCCGATTCCTTCGACGGAGACCGCACCGGGCTTCCCAACCTCTCCATCTACGGTGAATTTCACCGGCACGAACTGCTCGATCACCCACACGTTGGTCATCAGGTGCGGGGTGATTTCGGAAACGGTTATCGTCGAGCGTCCTTCGGCCAGCGCCATGTAAAGCAGCAGTTGATCAGCCAGATGCTTATCAACCACCTTTCCCGACCGATGATGCGCCATGAGCGCGCGATACACCTCGTCGGCGACCGCCTCGGCGCGCTTCCCGATCTCGCCCAGAGCCCCAAACCCCGCTACCACGTCTCCATAATGCGCGAAGACGAAGAGGCCGGCTCCCTTTCCCGAAGCCGGCGCCTGCACGAGCTCCACTTCGGCCACAAGCTGAGAGGACGCCAGCCGCTGAAGCAGACGCCGACAGAAGCGCTCGGCGATCGAGAGCGGAAGATTGGAGACGACCGCCAGTCCGGCGATCTTGACCAACTCCTCGCGTGCGGTCAACTCCAGGGCCGACAAACGCTCCACGGGCTCGACATCCGCTTCGACGACCCCTCCACCCTGAGGATACCACCCCCAACGAACCGTCCTCAGACTGGCGCGCACTCCCATTCGGTGGAGCACCGGCAGGAAGACCTTCTCAATGTAGGTCGTCGGTGGGCTGAAGGGAACGTGCGTGCCCCCTTTGAGGACAACATGGGTGGGACGCGGAGCGAAGAGCACAGCGGGCAGAATCGTTTGGAAGATCAGGCTCACCGAACCCGCGCTCGCCCGAATCTTGCTCACATCGAACTCATAGATCCCTCCCTCGCATCTTCCCGGCCTGAAGATGAGCAGTTCCGAACCCAACTCGTCTCCGAGCGTACGTCCGCGTGTGATCTCCCGGATCGCGCGCACAGCCGTCAGATGCTGCGGCTGCAGACCCGGAACCTTGCGCCCTCGGCGGATATTAATGATCTCCACCTCGCACGAGAGCACGGCTGCGAGCGCCAAACTCGTCCGCAGGATCTGACCTCCTCCCTCGCCGACCGATCCATCTATGCGCACGACCATAGCCCGATCCCCCAAAAGAAAGCCGATCGTTACTCTATTTTAGTCAGCGCGCGACGCAACCTCCACTCGCCCGCGTCGAAGAAGCCGTGCGCCCGTCATGAGCCTGAAGTCGAAGAGGAGAGACCGCCCCTTGTGGCGCGATCTTCACGTCGCGGGGAGGCGCTCTGAGAGGAGCTCAGGCAAAAGCGCGGCGCCTAGGAATGAGCGTAGGCCGTGGGATCGGCAATGCCGGCTTGCGCGAAGGCGCGCCGTCGCTCTTCACATTTACTGCACCGCCCACAGTGGCGCAGTCCCACCGGCGCAATGCAGGAGAAGGTCAGCTCGAGCGGCAGATGGCATCCTCGGGTGAGGATCTCGGACTTGGAGAATCCCCGATAGGGAGCGAGGATCGTAATCCGATGCGCCAAGCCGTGACTCAGCGTCTGTTCCATCGCCGAGAGAAAGAGCGGCGTGGCATCAGGGAAGGGATTTCCTTCGAGCAAGGCGAGGGCGATCGTCGAGATGTCCCGCAGCGCGCAAAAGATGGCCGCTTTGGAGAGCAAGAGAATGTTCCGCCCGGGCAGATACACGGAATCCCACGCGGCGTCGGCCCCCGGAACCCCCTCCCCCGTCACGCTCCAATGCCGCTCATATACATCCTCAATAGGGAGAGTGAGCACCGTGAGCGGACGCAAGCGCCCATCGCGCAAGCGGTCCAGGAACTGACGCAGCCAATGCAGCTCGACGTCCTCCCACCGAAGCCCGCTCCGAATATAGACCGGAAAGACACGCGCGTAGCGAGACAACAGCTCCGCCGTGAGGACAGCGCTATCCACCCCGCCGCTTGTGAGGACGCATACGGCTGATGAGGATTCGGTCACGGATCGCCCCCTCCGTCACTCAGGGGTCCATGGCGAGCTCTCGTCCAGGGTCCTCACACCACCGCCCCTTCCGGCTTCAAATATCGAGGTTCCTCACATCGAGGGCGTGCTCTTCGATGAACCGGCGTCGCGGCTCAACGGCATCCCCCATGAGGATGGTGAAGATCTCGTCCGTTTCCACAGCATCTTCGATGCGCACCTGGACGAGCGTTCGGCGCTCGGGATCCATAGTCGTCTCCCAGAGTTGATCCGGATTCATCTCGCCCAACCCCTTGTAGCGTTGAATCGTCAAGTCCTTCTTCGCGATGGCGAGCACGCGTTCGAGCAACTCCTCGCGGGAAGAGACTTCGGTCCGCGCCCCGTTCTCGATGATCACATAGGGCGGGATCATGAGATCGCCCAGCTCGCGATACAGGCTGAGGGCTTTTTGAAACTCCACATGCGTCGCCAACTCCCAATCGAAGAGCGCCCGACCGTTGGGTCCATCGCCGATCTTCACGCCGAAGAGACCATGCTCCTCATCTTCGACGAGATCCGTCCAATACCCGGCCTCAGCGAGCCGCCTCTCCACCCGAGCGAGGCGATCGCGGTCGGAGAAGAGTTGATGCAAGGTCATGCCGGAGGTGAGGACGCCACGTGTGCCGACAAGCGCCGCCAGGAGAGTCTCGGCGAGCCGCCGATCGTGCAGCCGACGTTCGAGTTTCTCGAAATAGGTCTTGAATTCGACCAAGTGCTCCAGCATGCGCGCCAGTTCGCGCCCCGCGATTGTTCGTCTCCCGCCCACGAGGAGCGTGATCTCCTCTGCGGCTTTGCGCATGAGATAGCTCGTCATCTCCCGCTCATCCCGCACATACCGTTCGGTCTTGCCGTGCTTGACTTTGTAGAGCGGAGGCTGAGCAATATAGAGATGCCCGCGCTCGATCAGCTCCGGCATCTGACGGTAGAAGAACGTCAGCAGGAGCGTGCGGATATGACTGCCATCCACATCGGCATCGGTCATGATGATGATTCGGTGATAGCGCAACTTCGAGATATCGAAGTCGTCCTTGCCGATGCCTGTGCCGAGCGCCGTGATGAGCGCGCGGATCTCCCCATGACTGAGCATCTTATCGAAGCGCGCCTTCTCGACGTTCAGGATCTTCCCCTTCAACGGCAGAATCGCTTGAAACCGCCGATCGCGCCCCATCTTCGCCGACCCCCCGGCGCTATCTCCCTCTACGATGAAAAGCTCGCACAGAGCCGGATCCTTCTCTTGACAGTCGGCGAGCTTGCCGGGCAACCCGCTCTGCGCATCCAAGGCGCTCTTGCGACGGGTGAGATCGCGCGCGCGTCGGGCCGCCTCCCGGGCACGCGCCGCCTCCACCGCTTTTGTCAAGATCGCCTTGGCGACCTTCGGATTTCGCTCGAAGTAGAGACTCAGTTGCTCGGAGACAAAGGATTGGACGATACCGGAGATGGGATTGAGCAGCTCCCGCTTCTCGTTCCCCTTGAACTGTGGCTGCGGGATCTTGACACTGATGACCGCCACCAATCCCTCGCGCACATCCTCGCCCGTCAGATTCTCCTTGAGATCTTTCATCAATCCCATCGCCTGCGCATACTGGTTGAGGGTTCGCGTCAGAGCCGTTCGAAATCCGGTCAGATGAGTTCCCCCATCCACGGTATTGATGTTGTTCGCGAAGGAGAAGACCGTCTCTGTGTACGTGTCATTGTACTGCAGCGCCACCTCGATGGTGAGATCGTCCTTCTGCGTTTCGAAAAAGAGGACATCAGGATGGAGCACGTTCTTGTTCTTATTGAGGTGACGGACGAACTCGGCGATCCCCCCCTCGTAGCGGAACTCGCTTCGGCGCTCCGGCGTCGTCCGTTCGTCGGTGAGCGTGATGAGGACGCCCTTATTCAGAAAAGCCTTCTCACGGAGTCGTTGGGCGAGCAGCTCGAAGCTGAATTCGGTCGTCTCGAAGATCTCCGGATCGGGCTTGAAGGTGATCTTCGTCCCCCGCCGACGGGTGACGCCCGTTTTGCGCAGAGGTCCCTTGGGCACTCCTCGCTCGTACTCCTGCTCGTAGACGCCTCCGTCGCGCCAAATCTCCAGGCGCAACCACTCCGAGAGGAAGTTCACACAACTGACGCCGACGCCATGCACGCCGCCGGAAACTTTATAGGCATTGGCATCGAATTTCCCCCCCGCGTGCAATTCCGTCATGACGACTTCGGCCGCCGAACGCCCCTTCTTATCCGTCGGATGCCGATCCACGGGAATCCCGCGCCCGTTGTCCACCACCGTGATCGAGTTATCCATGTGGATGATGACATCCACGCGATCGCAATAGCCGACCAGCGCCTCATCAATCGAGTTGTCCACGACTTCGAAGACCAGATGGTGGAGGCCAATCTCGTTCGTCGGCCCGATGTACATGTGAGGGCGCTTGCGAACGGCTTCTCGCCCCTCGAGCATGGTGATCGAGCGGGCTGTATAGTCCGATCCGTCCGAAGCAGGAGGGGGTGTCGCTGTCGGCGCGTCCACACTCTTCTGTCCTCTCGTCATCACGTCTTGCTTCGCTTTCGCCATAGCCATCAACTCCTCATGGGAAAATCGTCGCCTGTGCGTGCTCACGCCACGCTCTCGCGTCACGACGAGGAAGCGGGGAAGATGCGCCCAGCTTCGATACGAAAGCGAGCCGCTCGCCACGAGCTCGCTTCGATGATCTCAGGCTTCGAGGTTGCGAGGAAGCACTGCGCACGACCTTGCAGATACGCCAATACGCGCACGATGCGTCGCCGATCCAACTCCGCATCCACGTCATCCAAGAGAAACACGGCCTGATCTTCAAAGGCAGAATTATAGATCGAGACTTGGGCTAAATCAAGCACGATCAGGGCGCTACGCTGCTGACCGAGGCTCCCGTAATGCCGCAGACTCTGCCCGTCCACGGTGATCTCCAACTCATCGCGATGTGGCCCCACCAAGGCATGACCGACGGCGAGCTCGGCCGGAAGCCGCACGCGCAAGCGTTCGGCCAACAGGGCTTCATACTCGCCCACGTCACCGTGAGCGGCCAGCGAAGAGACATAGCGGAGGGAGATCCGCTCCGAGCCAAACAGGTCAGCCGGCGCATGCGCCTGCAACTGCTCCACGTAGCGCATGCGCGCTCGATGGATAAGCCCCCCATAGCGGACGAGATGTTCGTTCCACGCCTCGATCTCCTCGACAAACCGGTGCGGATCGTCGCTCTCGGCGGCGAGCTTCAGCAAGCGATTCTTCTGCGCGAGAACCCGATGATACTGCTCCAACGTGTGCGCGTATTTGGGATCGAGACTGAGGATCCCTTCGTCCAGGAAATGGCGCCGATGCTCCGGCTCCCCCCGAATGATGTCCATCCGCTCAAGCGAGCAGACGAACACGGCCAAATGACCGAGATACTCCGAGAGCGCTTTCCGCTTCCCATTGACAAAAAGGGCCCGCGATCGCGGACTCACCTGTACGGCCAACTCCAGGCGCAGTCCGCGACGCTCGATGATTCCGCGCACCACCGCGTGCGCATGCCCGTGCGGAATGACCTCGAGAAGGCGCGATGTCCGAAAGGAACGGGCGCGCCCGAGCACATAGATGGCTTCGAGCAGGCTGGTTTTCCCCTGTGCATTCTCTCCGTAGACGAAGTTCAGCTCGGGACCCGGCTCCAACACCTCTTCGGCGATATTTCGGAAGCCGGTGACCTCCAACCGAATGATCCGCATGGCCTCCTGTTCATGAGACTCCTACGGGGGATGCCCTCTGGCGATCCTCGTGCGGCAGTGCCGGGTGAAGGGGTCGTCCCTCCCCGGGAGGCTCAAGAGCGCGCCGTTGCCCCAGCCCCTTCCTTGCGACGACGCCAATCGGAGCCCATTCGCCCGCTCAATTTATGATCGAGATGCGTTCGCTCACGGCGGAACTCTGCCGCCCGGCGCGATCAATCGCCGTGACGCGAAATCGCCCCGCCCGCGTCGAGACCGTCCCTGGGACGACCCAGGTGAACTGTCGGGCTTCGCCCGGGATATTGTCCCCGACGATATTCCCCGCGGCATCGCGCAAAGGCTCGAACGTGAGACCATCATCGCGCGAGAACTCGATCCGATGGCGCGCGATCCCGACGTCATCGGAAGCCTCCCACGCAATCGTCAGCGGACGTCGCGCGACAAAGGCGCGACCGGGACCACCGACGTCGAAGACGATCACCGAGCCGATCGTCGGAGGAGCTCCATCTATGGCGAAGTCGGCATCGCTCCGATCCTCTCCCACATTCCCCGCCAGATCGCGACAGCGCACGAGTACGCGCCCCCGCTGTGTGGAGAGCCCTTCAGGGATCGCCCAGGAGAACGAACGCACATCTGCCGGGAGGCGTGTCGCCAAAGGCGTAAAGGACGCTCCGCCATCGGTGGAGACAGCGAGATCGCAGCCAGACAAGCCGACGTTATCGCTCGCTTCCCACGCGATCTCAAACGGCTCTCCCGCCCGGGCGACCTCGCCCCCATTGGGACGCAAAACCCGCACGCTCGGCTCCTCGCGATCGCTGCGGCCGATCTGAAAATCGCCATCGCTCGTATCGGTCGCCGCGTTGTCGGAGAAATCACGGGCTGTGACGCAGATCCGCGCCGTCGAAGAGAGCAGTCCTTCCGGAACGTCCCATACGAACGAGCGCTTGTCGCCGCTCACCCGTCCCAGCACAATCGAACACGTGCGCCCGCTGTCGAGCGAGAGCGCCACCTCATGGAGGAAGATTCCCACATTGTCGGAGGATTCCCACGCGATCGGCACAAGAGTTCCGGCCACGATGAACTCGCCCCCGTTCGGGCTGAGCACGCGCACCTGGGGCGGCGTCGCATCGGCCGGAGGAGCTACCCGAGAGAATTCCGACGTATTCCCCGCCTCATCGGTCGCCACCAATGTCACCGGATCTCGGAGCGAGAGCCCTGCCAACCAGACCTCGAACGTCCCGTCCGAATGGGGCGCGATTCCGTGGGCCACACACCGCCTCCCTTCTCCAAACCCCGTCGGATCTGGTTCGGCCACATATACATCGATCCGCGCGGCTGCCGGATTCACCGTGTCTATTCGCCCTCGAAGGAGAACGCCTCCGGGCACTTCGACCATCTCTCGCACGACGGGGAAATTCATGAGCGCATTCGGCCCTTCGTCGGCATCACCCCCATCATTCGGCGTCACCCCATCGCCGGCCAGATCAATACCCAGGCCGCCGTTCTCGAAAAAGGCATTACACCCGATACGATTCCCTCTGCTCAATACGTCCTGATCATCAGCGATCAGAACGCCCGCCCCCACATTGTAGGCGATGGTGTTCGCGGCCTCCCCTCCAATACTCGTCTTTTGCGCGCCGAAGAGAGCAATTCCCGCCCCGCCGTTTGGAAAGCGGCGCGTTCCCTCGCGATCCGTCGTTCCGATCAGGTTCCCCAGAATCTGCGTGTTGCTCGCCCCGCGCGCCACTGTGATTCCATCGCCTGAGTTCCCTGCAATGATATTGCCGCTTGAGGGGTCCAGCCCCCCGATGAGGTTCTCCCGTGCTCCCGCCGTCACCAGAATTCCACTCGCGCCGTTAGGAAGGGCTCGCGTCCCTGTCGGATCCAGACCGATGATATTCCCGGCAATCTGATTGGAGAAAGCATCCGCCACGCGAATGCCATTCTGCGCATTACCCGAGATGACGTTGCGCGCCGTCCCCTCCCCTCCGACGAGCGTGCCCTGCGCCCCGCCGACGAGAGCAACGCCATCTCCCCCATTGGGAAGAGCCCGCGTCCCCGTCGCATCAATGCCGATCCAATTCCCTTGCACTCGATTCCCGAAGACGCCGACGATCTGAACCCCACTGCCGGAGTTCCCCGCGATCACGTTTCCCGCCCCCACTTCGCGCCCACCGACCACATTGTCCCGCGCACCGCTGATGAAGACACCGGCACCGCCATTCGGTAAAGCGCGCACTCCATCAGCCGTCGTCCCGATGTAGTTCCCCAGGATGAGATTCCCGAAGGTGGGGAAGTCCAGCTCAATTCCGTTGCTTCGATTGCCGGAGATGACGTTTCGATCCAGCGGAGACGTCCCCCCGATGAGATTGGCCTGCGTGCGATTCCGAGTGATCACCACGCCATAGAGGCCATTGCCCGCGCTCCTTTGCCCCGTCGGATCCGTTCCGATGTAGCATCCGCGAACGATATTTCCCGTCGCCGTGCCCGATTCCGGCGGATCCACGATGATCTTCACGCCATTGCCCTCGAACTCACTGATGACCAACCCGGCGATGACATTCAGCGAAGATGTGATCACCACTCCATCGGCCAATCCGGCCCGCCGACCGGAGAGCACGATGATCGGCCGACCGTTCCATCCCGGTTGCGTCGTCCCATCAAGGGTCGTCCCGCCATCGGTCAACCGCGGGAGCGGTCCCAGGGCACCATCCACTTCGATCGTGAAAACGCCGTCACGGCGCTCCGATTCCGGGATCTGGAAGGCGATCACCTCAGGCACTCCCCTCTGTCCCGTCACATCGCGATTAGGCGGCATCCCATTGGCGGCAAGGATCGCCTCGCGCAACGAGACGCGTCCATCTTCCCGAATCGTATCGGCTGTCGTCGTGACCACAATCCGCTGAGCCTCGGTCACCGCCAGAAGCCATCCCCCCGAGCGTCGTTCGCCGAGGAGCAGATCATCGAGCGCATCGCGATTGATGCGGGCAGTGAGAATCGCCGCCACTGGATCCTCCACCTCCATCTCGAACATCTCCTCAAATCCTCCGGCGCGCGTTCCCATCAGAAGGACGAGCCGATTCCCATCGGCGCGAGCGACGACCACGTCTCGATATCCATCGGCATCGAAATGGCCGGTGGCAAGCGCCGCAGCGGGACCTCCGACAAACCAACTCCCTCGCGAGACGAATCTCCCGTTCGCCATCCCCAGAAAGAGCCTTACCGCGCCGGTGCTCTCACTCACGACCACGTCGGCTCGACCATCCCCATCCATATCCTCCACGACAAGATCCGTCGGCAGCATCTCAACCGAGAGGATCCTCGGTTCGAGAAATCCCTCCGATGTTGCGCGAGCCCATGCGATTCCCTGGCTGAAGGCGAAGACGACATCGGCCCGTCCATCCCGATCACAATCGGCTGTCCGAAGCGCGATGGGCGCAGTCCCGGGAACGAGGAGACTGCCCGCACTCTCGAAACGGCCCTCGCCGCGCCCAGCAAGGAGCAGAAGGCGCAGAGGCGACGCCAGGGCGAGAACGAGATCCCCTCGCCCATCTCCGGTAACATCTCCGACAGCCATCGCCCGTATCACCCCCTCCACCGCGAACTCCCTGTGGTCTGCCACCCCACCACGTCCATCCCCGACCAGAAGCACGATGCGCGAAGGATCAGCGAACGCGATGACGATATCCGCCAAACCGTCCTGTGTGACATCCTCTACAAAGACTCCCACGGGTTCTCCCGACCCGAGATCGAGCGCCATTCCGGGACAGAATCGCTCATCTCCCCGCCGAAGTCTCACCATCAGGTGAGTGCGTCCGTCCCACTGCCCGAGCAAGAAGAGATCGGCCATCCCATCTCCGTCGAAATCTCCCAGCGCGAGCTTCTGCGGCCGGACAAGGCGCTCCAGATCAAAGCGTCTCCCTTCGCCGAGGAGTTGAACGCTCTCGGAACATCCACCATCCTGAGCCAAGAGCACCTCATCTCTCACGAGGCGGAAATTCACGCGAGGCCAAGCGCGGGGATCACTTCGAAGAACTCCCCGGCTCCAACCCTCCACCCCCGCCGAACGCTCCCCCGAGAGAAACGGGAACGCGGCTCCCACAATGAGCACACCCACTCCGACGAACCACAAGCGCCTCATACGCTCCTCCTCTCCACACCCTCCGTGCAACCTCGACGATTACATGGGGTGGCGATATCCGGAGATCGCTGCACTTGTTGCCTCCGCCATATCGCACTGCCGTCACACCATGCGCTCCTCTGCCTTCACCGCCGCACGAAGAGCTGCCTTCGCGCGACGGGGCTATGGTATATCCGAGCCCTACCTCTGTCAACGGCGAATGCGACGACTTGTGCTCTGTCCATTCGGTCTGACCGAATGCGCGGCTTCCCGTCCGAGGACCGAGCTGGTAAAATTGCTTCTTTCAACATTCAACATCTGAATCAAGGAGGAGATGCGATGACGATCGAACGACCCGGTGTCGTCACATTACGAGGGAACCCGGTCACGCTTCTCGGGCCGGAGATCAAGGTCGGGGATAAGGCCCCCGACTTCACAGTTCTGACGACGGACCTCACACCCTTTCAATTCCACACGACGCGGGGCAAGGTGCGCATCATCAGCTCCGTGCCGTCGCTCGATACGCCTGTCTGCGATGCGCAAACCCGCCGCTTCAACGAGGAAGCCGCTAAGCTCCCCGGCGTTGAGATCCTCACCATCAGCATGGATCTGCCGTTTGCCCAAAAGCGCTGGTGCGGCGCCGCCGGTATTGACCGCGTCGCGTGTTACTCAGATCATCGAGATGCCTCGTTCGGCTTAGCCTATGGGACGCTGATCAAAGAGCTGCGGCTCGACACGCGGGCTGTTTTCGTCGTAGACGCCGAGGACACGGTGCGGTACGCCGAGTACGTCCCGGAGATTGCCAATCATCCGAATTATGAGGCCATCCTGGAGGTGGTCCGAAAACTCATCGGGAGTTGACAGAAGAAGTCCTCCTCGAAGGTGGGGGCCGGGCTGAGCTCCGGCTCCCGCGTGGGAATCTCCCGTTGGGCTTCGCGCACGAGAGAATGCACGATCGCACCTGCATCGGAAGAAGGATTCCCATCTTCCGGTCCGAGCCCTCGGTCTCCGTCGGCCTTCTGACCGAGGCCGAACATGTCCACTTCATCCTGGAGGGTGAATTCCAAACGCGCGAAGGAGCCGTCCTTCCGGCTGGTGAGTACCGCGCGAGTCCCCGCGCGCGTCCGGCGGCCATCGAAATCCGCGAGATCCGAGAGCGCGTGGTCACCATCACCCCGACCCTCGCTCTTGTGCCGGTGACCCCTACGGCTTCATTCACGCTCGTGGACGTCCCTATCGGGAAGGGGTTCCATTGGGAGCGAAAAGGAGCGCATCGTTACGCGGGAGCGTTGACAGTGCGCCTTTCCCCTGAAGCACCGGAGGACCTGCCGCGGCTCATGGTCATCAACGAGCTTCCTGTGGAGACGTATCTCATGAGCGTCGTCTCCTCGGAGATGAGTGCGCACGCGCCCCTGGAATTTCTCAAGGCGCACGTCATCATTTCGCGGAGTTGGCTGCTGGCGAATCTCGCGCGCCGTGGCAGCGCTGCGGATCCGCCACGCCCGTCGGTGGAGCGAGAAAACCCTGGGGAGATGGAGATCGTGCGATGGACGGATCGAACGATCCATCGCGAGTTCGACGTGTGCGCCGAGGATCATTGCCAGCGCTACTATGGTCTCACGCCTCTTGTGACCGACGCGGTGGCAACGGCTGTGGCTGAAACCCGCGGGCAGGTTCTGTGCTTCGAAGGAGAGATCGGCGATGCCCGCTTCTCGAAATGTTGCGGCGGCGCGACGGAAGATTATGGGAGCGCGTGGGAAGATCGCGACGTGCCCTATCTGCGGGGAGGACGATTCGACGGACCGGAATGGCCCTCTGACTTTCCGCACCCCCTCACCATCGAAGCCCATGCTCGGGCATGGATCCTCGGTACCCCTCCGGCCTATTGCTGCGCGAGGGATCTTCGCGCGCTCGAGCCCGTGCTCTCCGCTATGGATCGCTCGACGCAGGATTTCTTCCGCTGGGAATACCGCATCAGCCAGGAGGAGCTTCAAGCGCTCCTCCGGATGCGGCTCGGCTTGGATCTCGGAGCCGTTCGACACGTGGAACCCGTACAGCGTGGCGCCTCCGGACGCATTGTGCGACTTCGCTTGATCGGAGAGCGCGGGCGTGTGATCGTCGGTAAGGAGCTGGAGATTCGACGCCTCCTTTCCTGGACGCATCTCTACAGCTCAGCCTTTGTCGTCTTCCCGGAGGATGTGCGCGCCGGTATCCCCCGCAGTTTTCGCCTTCGCGGGGCCGGGTGGGGACATGGGGTCGGCCTCTGCCAGATTGGGGCTGCGCTCATGGCGCAGCAGGGGCGGACATGCCGAGAGATCCTCGCCCACTACTACGCGCCCGCCGAGATCGCCTCCGCATACGAATGATCTCCCGCGCGCCTGATCCGCCCCGTTTGCCTCCGAACGTCAGGACGGGATTCCGTTCTGCAACTCGTGGACAATGTCCCGGTTGCTTCCTGCTTCACCGACCCATGACTCGGAGACCGGCCTCGATAGACCGTTCCGCCGCCAAAGGAGTCTCCACGGGGTCCCCACGTGGGGTGCCCGACCGGTAGAGCCCGTCAGGTGGGCTAGACCATTTCTCAAACACCATCCGGCTTGGCTCTCGCCGGTACTCAGGGAATAACCGATTCAGCCCTTTTCGTCCATGGCCTAGTGAGCAGTTCTCAACCCATCTAGGGCGCCCGCTCGCTCGTGGCCGCCTCCTCAATGATGAGCGTGGCCCGATCACCATCCAGCGTTGCGCGAACGCCAAACGGGAGGACTTGATTTCCACGATCGCTGTGGCCGGAACGCACACCGAAGAGGATGGGGACATTGACGCCGGCGAGGCAATCCTGAATGACATCCACGATCGTATAGTCCTGATTCGGATGCTGCACGCAGTCGGTCATCTCCCCGAAGACGATGCCGCGCACAGAGCGGAACTTCCCCGCATCCCGAAGCTGCGTGAGCATGCGATCCACCTGATAGGGTTTCGAGGCATACTCCTCGATGAAGAGGATCGCATCGGTCGTATCGAGTTCATACGGAGTGCCGAGTGTGCTCACAAGAAGTGACAGACAGCCCCCGGTCAACCGGCCCGTCGCCACGCCCGGCGAGAGCACAATCGCCCCTGACGTCTCGATCTCTCCGATCGGCTCCGCTCGCAAAAGGACGCGCCGAAACAGCTCCTCGTCATAATGCTCCGGCCCATCGGCGAACTCACGGGCGACCATCGGACCATGAAAGACGACCCATCGGAACCGCTGCTGGAAGTAGAGGAGGAGCGTCGTGATGTCGCTGTACCCCATGAAGATCTTCGGATGCGCGCGCACCCGCGCTTCCTCCAGATACGGAAGGAGGCGGACCGACCCATACCCCCCACGCGCGGCGAAGATCGCCTTCACTTCGGGATCCTCGAACATCGCCATCAACTCCTCGGCGCGCCGCCGATCGGAACCGGCCAGATACCTCTCTCGCGCGAAGATCGAGGGGGAGAATTTCACGCGAAATCCCAGGCGCTCCAACTCGCGCGCGCCGGCGGCGAGCCGCTCGGGCTTGACGTCGCTCGCCGGAGCCACGACGCCGATCACATCGCCCGGCCGTAAGGCCGGCGGTTTGATCATATCCGCTCCCACGAACTCTCGCCGGCGAAAAGGTCGCGTTGCGATCGGGCGAGCCACCGTTTGGCCTCGCCCACGAGATAGAGCGAACCAGTCACACCGATCATGCCCTCGGGCGGCGTCCGCTCCCAAGCGCGATCAAGGGCTGCGGAGACAGGCTCCACGGCTTCGATCGACCGGTCGAGCCGACGGCGGAGTTCCGCTGTCTGCTCCAGGAGCTGCTCGCACGGCGCGGCGCGCTCATCCGATACGCGCGTCAGAAGGATGACATCGGCCAAGGGAAACAATTCGGCCGCCATCTCGGCGATCCGCTTATCCCGCATCGTCCCGAAGACGAGGGTGAGCGGCCGACGCCCAAACTCCTCCAGGTACGCGCGGACGACGCGCGCCCCTTCCGTATTATGCGCGCCATCCAGGAGAAGTAGGGGGCTTGAAGGACCGACGATCTCCAATCGCCCCGGCCACGCGACCGAAGCCATACCGTCACACAGAGCCTCGTCCGAAATCGAATACCCCATCTCCCGCAAAATCTCCGCCGCCCGCAAGGCGACAAGCGCATTCTCGATCTGATGGCGCCCGCGCAGGCCCAGACGAATCCGCACGGGCCTCCCGGAAGCCGTCCGATAGAGGAACGAAAACCGCCCATCGGGTTCGCACCCGAGAATCTCCACATCTTCCTCAGCCCAGACCGGATGGACGCCGCATTCCTGACAGCGCGCCCGCAAGACCTCGCGGGCTTCCGGAGACTGCCGCGCGATGACGGCACGCGCTCCCGGTTTGATGACCATCGCCTTCTCCCCCGCGATAGCAGCGAGCGTCGAGCCCAAATACTGCTCGTGATCAATGTCAATGCTCGTGATGAGCGAGAGAAACGGAGGGGCAACGTTGGTCGCGTCCAAACGGCCTCCGAGACCGACTTCGAGAACGGCGATCTCAACCCTCTTCTCGCGGAAATACTCGAAGCCGATGGCTGTGAGGAACTCGAAATAGGTCGGGCGGGCCAAGATCTCTCCCCGCCGCCACAGCGCTTCGGAGACGTCGCGCACGCGCGTGGCCAAGACGGCGAGCTCCTCCGGAGCGATCTCTCGCCCGCCCACCCGAATGCGCTCCTCGACCCGCACCAAGTGAGGCGAAGTGTAAAGCCCAACGCGAACTCCGGCCCGCCGCAGGATCGCCTCCAACATGGCCGCCGTTGATCCCTTTCCATTGGTCCCCGCGATGATGACCGAAGGATAGGCCGTGTGAGGGTCCCCGAGCTCAGCCAAAAGGCGGCGGATTTTTTCCAACCCGAATCGAGCCCGCAGCAGCTCGTGCCCGAGCTCGTCCAAGTACGCGAGTGTCTCTCGGTAATTCACTGCGGATATTCGTGCCGGGCTGTCGCCTCGGCGCGTCCCTGCTGATCGGGCATCATGAAGGCGAGTGCCTTGATGAGGAAATCCCGCAACTGACGCCGATCCACGACGGCATCGAGCATCCCATGCTCGAGAAGAAACTCCGCCCGTTGGAACCCCTCGGGCAATTTCTGCCGAATCGTTTGCTCAATCACCCGAGGTCCGGCGAATCCGATGAGCGCACCGGGCTCGGCGATGTTCAAATCCCCCAACATAGCGAAGCTCGCCGTCACCCCTCCTGTCGTCGGGTCGGTCATCACGGAGATGTACGGCACGCCCGCCTCATCCAACCGCGCGAGCGCCGCCGAAATCTTCGCCATCTGCATGAGGCTCAAGACGCCTTCCATCATGCGCGCGCCTCCGGACGCGGAGACAATAATGAGCGCCGCGCGCTTTGCGAGCGCTCGCTCGATCGCCCGCGTGACCTTCTCTCCGACGACCGAGCCCATGCTCCCCCCGATGAAGGCATACTCCATCGCTTGAATAATCGCCGGATATCCGCCGATCGTCCCTTCCCCTGTGAGGATCGCCTCCAGCACGCCCGTCGCCTTCTGCGCTGCTTTCAAGCGGTCCGGATAGCTCCGCGTGTCGAAGAACCCCAGTGGGTCGGCCGACGCCAAATGCGCATCCACTTCAGTGTACACTCCCCCATCGAACAATAGCGCCAAGCGCTGCCGGGCCGAGATCTTGAAGTGATACCCACATCGGGGGCAGACCATCAGATTCTCCTCCACATCCTTACGATAGAGGACCTCGCGGCACCCGTCACACTTGAGGAAGACACCCTCAGTCTTCACCGCCCCTGTGCGCTCGGCCGGTGGCTCCAACCCCGTCCGCTTGCGTCGAAACAGTGGCATGGATAGGCCGAATTCTACGCCCCCTCCTCACGAGAAGTCAAACGAGGCACCTTGACGCTGGGGCCGAAGAGCGTTTAACGTTAAGTGTCTGCCACTAACCATGTCGGACGCGCTGACCGCACTGATCGAAGACGTGCGCGCCCAAGATGCGCGGGCCATTGCTCGGGCCATCTCGCTGGTGGAGAACGATGGAGGTCCCGCCTTGGCGCTCCTCCAAAGGCTCTTTCCCCACACGGGGCGAGCCGTCATCCTCGGGGTGACGGGATCACCGGGTGTGGGCAAAAGCACGCTCGTGGATCGCTTGGCGCAGTACTATCGCGCTCGTGGGGAGACCGTCGGGATCCTTGCTGTGGATCCTTCGAGCCCCTTCACCGGGGGCGCCATTCTCGGCGACCGCATTCGCATGCAGACATTGGGGACGGATCCCGGTGTCTTCATCCGCTCAATGGCCACGCGCGGAAACCTGGGCGGTCTGGCGCGCGCCACCGGAGATGCCGTCCTCATCCTCGACGCCGCGGGCTATGAGAAGGTGATCATCGAGACAGTCGGGGTCGGACAGGACGAGGTGGATATCGCGAAGACAGCGGACGTGACGATCGTCGTCCTCATGCCCGGTCTCGGCGATGATGTGCAGACGATCAAAGCCGGCTTGATGGAGATCGCTGATCTCTTCGTCATCAACAAGGCCGATCGGGAAGGCGTGGGACGCCTCGAGAGCGAGCTCAACGCGATGCTCGCCCTGGCCGAGCGTGGCGATGGCTGGCGTCCGCCGATCATCAAGACCATTGCCACCGAAGGCTACGGGATCGAAGATCTCGGTCACGCGATCGCGCGTTTCCTGGATTTTCGAGAGCGGAGTCCGCATGCCGATCGGCGGCGGCAGGAGATGGCCGAACAGCGTCTGCGGACATTGCTCCGAGATCAACTCTTTGCGTTCGCTCTTCGGCATCTCACGACGGATGAGGAGCTGGCCCAATGGGCGGCGGCGGTCGCGCGCCGTGAACGCGATCCCTACTCCATTGTGGAAGAAGTCTTGAGGCGATGGGAGATGCGCGGTCCGGCGACCGCTCGCCCCACGGACCAGGAGGGATGAGATGATTCCGATGCGACTTGACCACATCGCCATCGCTGTTCGCTCGCTTGAGGATGCGCTCCCGTTCTATACGGATGCGTTGGGCCTGACCTGCGCGGGGCGCGAGACGGTGGCGGAACAAGGCGTTCACCTGGCCCTGCTCCCTCTCGGCGAGAGCCGCTTGGAACTGCTCGAGCCGCTCAGCGACGATTCGCCCGTCGGTCGGTTCCTCACTCGTCGCGGCGAAGGCGTGCACCATATCGCCTTCCGCGTGGATGATCTCGAACGGGCACTCGCCGAGCTTCGCGCGCGGGGAATTCGCCTCGTGGATGAGACGCCCCGTTGCGGAGCAGAGGGTCGGAAGATCGCCTTCCTGCACCCGGCGAGCGCTCATGGTGTGCTCATTGAGCTCGTCGAAGTCCCGAAGAAGGAGAGAGAGCCGTGACGGTCCCGACAAAAGCCCTGGGTCTCGTCCTCATGGTCGTGGGGATTGGCGCCGCGGCTGTCTTCCTCCAACACCGTCTCATCGAGCGCCCCCCACTGACTCACCTCTCAGCGGCCGATATCGAGACGTTGCTGGAAGGCATGCCCGAATCGCGACGCGCCTTCTTCTCCACGCCAGAAGGCCGACGACAGCTCGCCGAGCAGCTTCGACAAGCGCTCGCGATGGCCCAAGAAGCACGACGGCTCGGATTGCTGGGACGAACCGAAGTCGCCGCTCAGGTGGAGATCCAAAAGCTCTCTCTCTTGGCCTCGGCTTATCGCGATCGCCATCCCGACACGGACGTGTCGGACGAAGAGATCGAGCGCTTTTTCCGCACCAATCCGATGGCGCTGGATCGCCTGTTCGCGGCGAATCCGCACCTCTCCCGAAGCGCGCTTCAGGAACCGATGCGCCGCCAGTATGGCGAACTCCTTCTGCTGGCCGAACGGGCGCGCAAGGAGGGTCTGGATCGAGATCCCCGCCTTGCCCTGCAGCTCCGCGTCTTCCCCGAGTTTATCCTGCAGAGCTACCTGCTGCGCGAGTTGCAACAGCGCCTGTCCGTGAGCGAAGAAGAGATCCGCCGCTACTATGACGAGCATAAAAGCGAGTTCGAGCAGGTTCGCGCGCGACACATCCTCTTCAGCACGCGTCCTGTCGCGCGCGACGGAAACCCGCCACCGGACCGAGAGGCCGTCCGGCGGAAGGCGGAAGAGGTTTTGCGTCGAGCGCGCGCGGGTGAGGACTTTGCCGCACTGGCCCGAGAGTTCTCCGACGATCCGGGCTCCAAGGACAAAGGGGGTGACCTCGACTTCTTCGGACGCGGCCGCATGGTGCGCGAGTTCGAAGAGGCGGCCTTCGCCTTGAAGCCGGGACAGATCAGCGATCTCGTCCAGACGAGCTACGGCTTCCATATCATCAAAGTCGAAGCGCGACGCATCGCCCCCCTGGACGAGGAGACGCGCCTGCAGATCGAGCAGACGCTCCGACAGAAGAAGATTCAGGAACGGATCGACCGCATCCTCGCGCGCTACCCCATTACGGTCGAAGGCCTGCCGGAAGAGCCGCGCACAGGAGGCGAACGCCCATGACCGGTCCGCTCCCTCTGGGGAAGATGACGCTCGAAGTGGTGAGCGATGGGACGTGGCGCCTGGATGGCGGCCTCATGTTCGGCATCGTCCCGAAAGTGCTCTGGGAGCGCGTCGCCCCCGCCGATGAGCAGAATCGTATCCTCATGGCTCTGAATTGCCTACTCGTGCGCACCGACCGACAGATCATCCTCGTGGATACGGGATTGGGCGATCTCTGGGACGAGAAGTTTCACCAGATATACGCTCCGGATCGTTCGCGTTCGCTCCTTCAGCAGCTCGCCGCTCGCGGCCTTCACCCTGAGGATGTGGACATCGTCATCAACACTCATCTGCACTTCGACCATACGGGGAACAACGTGCGCCGCCAGGGCGAGCGGCTCGTGCCGACGTTCCCGCGCGCTCGATACATTGTCCAACGCGGCGAGTATGAACATGCTCGGGCGCCGAACGACCGCGATCGCGCGAGCTATCGCTCCATCACCTGGGAGCCGCTTCGCGAGAGCGGGCAGCTCGAATTGATTGACGGCGATCACGAGATCCTCCCCGGCGTGCGCGTGGTGAAGGTGCGCGGCCACAACCGCGATCTCCAAGTCGTCTTCCTCCATTCGGAGGGTCACACGGCCGTCTTCTGGAGCGATCTCATCCCTATGACGCCCCATGTGCACAAGCCTTGGATCGCCGCGCTGGATCAGTATCCGCTGGAGACGCTCGAGCAGAAGAGTCGCTTCCTCCCGCAAGCCGCGCGGGAACACTGGCTCAGTATCTTCTATCACGATCCCCATGTCCCCATCGGCCGCATCCTCGAAGCCGAGGGGCGATTTCGCGTCGTGCCCATCGAAGGAGGATAAGATGTCGAAAGCGACGATCGGCATCATCGGCGGAAGCGGCTTCTATGAGATGGAAGGGTTGAGCGACGTCGAGGAGATCACCGTGGATACGCCGTTTGGCAAACCCTCGGATGCGTTCCTCCTCGGGACGCTCGAGGGGGTTCGCGTGGCGTTCCTGGCTCGACATGGGCGCGGCCATCGCCTCCTGCCGACGGAGCTGCCCTTCCGCGCGAACATCTACGCGATGAAGCTGCTCGGCGTGGAACGGATCATCTCGGTGAGCGCCGTGGGTTCCCTGCAGGAGAAATATGCGCCGCTCGACATCGTCATCCCGGATCAGTTCTTCGACAGAACGCGCCAACGCCCCTCCACGTTCTTCGGCGATGGAATCGTGGCGCATATCTCTTTCGCCGACCCCGTCTGTCCGGTCGTGAGCGACGTCCTCGAACGCGCCGCGCGACAGATCGACGGCGTGCGCGTGCATCGGGGAGGGACCTACGTCTGCATCGAAGGACCGGCCTTCTCGACCCGAGCCGAGTCGTACGTCTATCGCGCGTGGGGGATGGACGTCATCGGGATGACGAATCTCCAGGAGGCGAAGCTCGCTCGCGAGGCGGAGATCTGCTACGCGACGCTGGCGCTCGTGACCGATTACGACTGTTGGCATCCCGATCATGACTCGGTCACCGTCGAGATGGTCCTCGACTACCTCGCGCGCAATACGGCCAATGCCCAGCGCATTATTCGAGCGGCTGTCGGCATGCTCCAGACGGCGACCGGCACGTGCCGCTGTCCCTCGGCTCTGCAACACGCCATTCAAACCGATCGCGCCCTGGTCCCGCCCGAGACCGTGCGGAGACTCTCGGCAATCCTGGGGAAGTATTTTCCGATTCCGGAGTGAGTCTTCCGATGAGAGGCCGAGACATCGCCATCGAATTCTCGGGGCGGAGCGATCGGCTCCGATCCTCGGGGGTACGAGACCTCCTCTCGGCGCGCCTCCGATGCTGGGCGCCCTCTCTGCGAGCGGGCTGTCTCCTCCTTCTTCATGCCCTTGTGCTCGCCGCCCCGCAAGGGAGCGTCTCGCGCGGTCCCTTGCTCGACCCGCGCAATCCGGAACTCGAACGCGCGGCGCAACACGACCTGGATGTCGCCCGCTTCTACATCAGGAAGAAAAAATGGAAAGCCGCCGAAGGACGCTTGCAAGCGATCGTGCGCGATCACCCGGCCTTCTCACGCATAGCGGAGGTGTATTTCCTCCTCGGCGAGGTCTACCGGCAGACAGAGCGGCGCGATCTCGCTGTCGAGCTGTATTCGCGCGTCGTCGAGGAATTCCCCGACCATGAGCTCGCTTCTCGCGCTCGGGAACGCCTCCGCGACTTGGGCGTCCGATGAGGAGGGGCGATTCTAAAGGCCGAGCACAGGAGCGAGCTCGTCCAACCGCGCGATGACGTAATCAGGATCCACGACATCGTCCGGCACGTCGCCCCCCTGCCGATTCAGCCACGCGGCATCCATGCCGATGCTCTTCGCTCCAAGAATATCCACCTCGAACGTGTCCCCGACAAAGAGAGCCTCGCGGGGAGAGACGTCCAGACGCGCGAGCGCGCGCAGGAAGATCTCCCGATGGGGCTTGCGCCACGGGACTTCCGCCGAGATGAGGATCACATCGAAGAGGTCGTGAATCCCGAAATCGCGAAGAATTCGATAGGCCGTCGGCGGATGATCGAAGTTTGAGATCAGCCCGAGCCGAAAGCGCTCCGTGACGCGAAGGAGGAAGAGGCGATTCGCCTCCGGCAATTCCGCGCCTCGCGCCCAGGTCTCCATGTGCGCGCGCACCAAGCGCTCGACGACCTCGTCCGAGAGAGCCTCCAGATGCAGATGGTCGAGCAACGTCCGGAAGCGCACGTGGGAGGGGTACTCTCGCAGCTCCTCCCGGCGACGCGCCTCCACCTCCCGCCACGATTCCCGAAAGGCCTCATAGAACTCCTCGAACGAGATGTGCGGCGCATAGTCGCGGAGGACCTCATACACGACCCCACTCGTCGAGAAGAGCGTCTGCTCCCCGATGCGAATCTGCGGCAGGCGATCGGCATGAAAATCCACGATCGTATCGAACAGGTCACAGAGGACAGCCCGATAGGTCTTCATCGCACCGGCTCCCGCGAGATGAGCGTAAAGGCCGCACGCACAGCCTCCTCCGGCGTACCGACGACACGGAGGACACCCTCAGCCTCTCCAAACGGCGATTCGAATCGCCACGAGCGAAGGAGGATGACGGGCTTGCCGACCTTCAGAGCAAGAGCGATCTCCGAGAGTGTGCCATATCCGCCGGCGATGGCGATGACGGCATCAGCCGAACGCACGTTGATGACGTTGCGCGCTTCGGATAACCCCGTGAAGATGGCGATCTGAATGTACGGATTCGGCGGCGATTCCCGTTCGCTCCCCCCGGGAAGAATGCCCACCGTGAGCCCTCCGGCCTCACAAGCCCCACGCGCCGCGGCTTCCATCACCCCTCCCAGTCCTCCGCAGAGCACAATAGCCCCGCGCTCGGCGATGAGCCGACCCACCGTGCGCGCTTGCTCGTAGATCTCGGCATCGCAGTGCGAGCTCCCCATGACGCCGATGATCGTCCGTCGCGCGGCCCCCCCACTCATACGCAACCTGCCATTTTAGCAACGATTCTCCCGCGCGGGCAATCCTCTCCCGATGACACGTTCGCCACGGTGCGCTATCCTGAGTGATCACCGCGTCGAGCGAGCTCCGGTCGGAGCCGCCTCGCCAGTTCGAATCCGTGACTGTTTCGGAGGTCGCGCATGCCACAGTCGAAGAAAAGCCGACGAGATGTAGAACACACTCCGTCGAAAGCTCGTTTCATTGCGACATTGCGCCGCGTGGCCGATGCGTTGGAGCAGGGGCGATCCTTTCGTCTCCGCGTCGCCGGCGAACGCGTGTATGTTCCAGCTCGCGCACGGTTCAGCATCGAACACGAACGCGGGCGGACGGAAGAAGAGGTGGAATTCCAGTTGAAATGGACCCGGTGAAAGGGAGGCAGCGGCTCGCGGAGAAGAAAGTCGAAGATCGCCACTTGAACGCCCCGAGGAACCTTGTCACAATCTTAAGCCTCAACCGGGGTCTCCGCGCGAAGTCCCCGTGGGCAGGAGGAGCGGCATGTCGGTGAAGCGGAGCATCGCGGGAGCGATCGCGAGTCTCTGTCTGCTCGGCGGGGGAGGGTTTGGACGCGTCCCTCCGATGACGGCACCGTCGGCGCGTCACACGGTGGACGCTCTCTTCCCGAACGCCTACTACGATTATCTCCTCAATGGCCTGCAGGTCATCATCCTGGAGCGTCCCGAGACGTCCGAGGCCATCGTGAGCCTCATGTTCAAGAGCGGAGCTGCCTTTGATCGAGCGGGGAAATCGGGCACAGCCGCCGTGACGGCGCGCGCGATCTGGCTGGGAGCTGAGGATCTGAGCGAGACGACCGTGCGACAGCGACTCACAGCGCTTGAAGCCACCATTCACACAGATGTCACCTGGGACGCGACGACGATCACTCTCACGGCTCCTGCGCGAGGCCTGCCGGAACTCCTGCGTCTGATGGCGCGCGTCGTCTCGCGACCGAGTTTCGAAGCCACGGCGCTGGAAGCGCTGAAGGCGCGCATCCTCGAGGAGGTGAACGCCAAACGGCGCGATCCGTCACAGATCGCCGACCAACAGTGGTATCGGGCGCTCTACCATCCGCATCCGTATGCGCGCCCTCCTGAGGGTCTTCCCGAAGAGATCGCAACGATCACCCCTCTAGATGTCGCGCGACATCACGCGCGCTTTTTCATCGCCAATACGGCGACGCTCATCATCCTCAGCCCATTCGCCCCCGCCACTCTGATGCCTATTGTGCGTCCGAGTTTCGGCGCCCTGCTCAAAGGGAAAATCGTCCCGCCGACGTTCCTGGCTCCGGCATCCCGCCAAGGCGTGCGCATCCTCCTCCGCGATCTCCCGGATGCGCCGCTGGCGCACATTCGCATCGGCTCGTTTGGCCTGGAGCGCTTTTCCGAAGACTACATCCCCGCCCTTGTGCTCGCCGAAGTGATTCGCCTCAGATACGAGCAGGAGCTCTCACGCTTGGGAGGTCCCCCGGCTCGCGCCCACTGCCGCTTCGATCTGCGCGCGCAGCGCGGCTCATTTATGCTCGCCGTCGCCGTCCCGACGGAACACGTCGTGGCAGCTCTCCAGCGCGCTCAGCATGTGCTCACGGAGCTGCGCGCGACAGGTCCGACACCGGAGGAGCTGGCCGACGCGCAACGACGATGGGAGGAGCAATTCTCTCCGAGCGCGCTCTCGCCTCGACATCTGGTCGAAGTGCTGCAGCATGTGGAGCTCTATGGCCTCGGCCGCGATTATCTGCAGCGACTTCCCGAACGCCTGCACCGTGTGACGCGCGAAGACATCAGGCGCGTGGCCGAGAAATACCTCTCCCCGCACGATCTGCTCATCGTCGTTGTCGGACGCGTGCAGGGACTCCCGGACACCTTGAGGGCGCTCGGGACTGTGGAGATGGAAACGAACGAGTGATCCTCTCCCTCAGCTCTCATACGCCTCCAGAGCCGCAGAGATGCCGGACCCGCACCGCACGCCCTCGCGGCGCAATACGCTCTCCAACGCGCTCAGGAAGAGGAGGACATTCCGGAGCGTGCTGCCCGCGCCCATCAATCCCACGCGCCAGATCTTTCCCCGCAGAGGTCCCAATCCGCCCCCGATCTCGATCTGGAACTCTTCGAGCAAGCGGGCGCGCACCCGCGCGTCATCTACCCCTTCAGGGACGCGAATCGTCGTGAGCGTCCAGAGGCGATACTCGCGAGGGACGAAGAGTTCCAATCCCATCGCCTCAAGCCCCGCCCACAGCGCTCGAGCGTTTCGCTCATGTCGGCGCCACCGGGCCTCCAAGCCTTCCTCGACGACCAGACGCAAGGCCTCCCGCAGGGCGTAATTCATGTTGATGGGCGCCGTATGATGATACCATCGCTCGTCCCCCCAATAGCGCTCGATCAGCGAGACATCGAAGTACCAGCTCGGCACCGGCGTCTTCCTCCGACGCACCTTCTCCAGCGCCGCATCCGAGAAGGTGATCGGAGCCAATCCCGGTGGACAACTGAGCGCCTTCTGCGATCCCGAGTAGCACACGCCAAGGCCATACCGATCCACGCCCACCGGATGACCGCCGAGACTGGTCACCGCATCCACGATGAGAATTCCCTCCCGCTCGGCGACCCACCGGGCCAGGGACTCCAAGGGTTGAAGCACACCCGTCGAAGTCTCCGCATGCACCACGCAGACGACGCGGGCGCGCGAGCGATCGAGGGCCGACCGAACCGCCGGCTCCTCGAGCGGGCGCCCCCACGGAGCCTCGACGCGAATCGGACGCGCGCCCATGCGCGTCGCCATCTCATACATCCGTTCCCCGAAGAACCCATGAATGCCGATGATGACCTCTTCATCGGGCTCTATGAGATTCGCCAACGCTGTCTCCATCCCCGCGCTTCCCGTCCCGGAAACGGGAAACGTGACCCGGTTCCGCGTCTCGAAGACATACCGCAACAGATGCTGCACATCGGTCATGCAGGAGAGAAAAGCGGGATCGAGATGCCCGAGGACAGGCGACGCCAACGCCCGCAGGACACGATCCTCGACAGGGCTTGGCCCCGGACCGAGCAGAAGACGGTGAGGAGGATGAAACTCGCCGATGGTCATGACACCTCCTTGAGAAGTTGGATGAGAAATCGCACAGGCGTCCCTAACCCCATGGCGCGAGCGCTCGGATCATGGGATTCTCCGCGTTCGCCCAGCCGCGCGGTCAGAATGCCAATGACCTTCCCTTCGCGATTGAAAATGGGGCTGCCGCTATAGCCGTGAAGGACCGGCACGTCCAAGTGCAGGAGCGTCGGGCTCACTTTGCTGAGCGTACTGCGCGCGAGCGCCGTTGTGGCGCGCTTCTGATCGGTCGTCTGCAAGAGCGCGGAGCCCAGCGGAAATCCGATGATCGCGACCTCATCGCCCTGTCGAAGGCGAGCGAGGTCAGGCTCAAATCCCATGACGACCGGAAGCGGCTCCGGTGCGTCCACTCTCAAGAGCGCCAGATCCCATTCTCGCGACCATCGCACCAACTGCGCAGGCAGGGCCTCCTCGGGCGCGCGATCGGCGAAGATCACACGCAATGCTTCGGTGACGGGTCTCACCGATCTCCCCGCGAAACGCGCGTCCCACTCCCACGGACGCACCACATGGCAAGTGGTGGCGATCAGCCCGCGCGAGTCCACAGCAAAGCCCGAGCCTTCGCTCACGGCCGCGCTGAGCTCCCGCCCGCGCGCATCGAGGAGGCGAAAGTGATGCTGGACGAGGACGACGGCCGCTTGGTTCCGCTCCGCGATCCACGAGAAGGAAGGGAAATCATCCGGAGAGGGAACGCGCCCCCGCTCGCTGCGCAAAAGGAATCCGACAATGAGCCCGAGAGCCGCGATTCCCCCGAGGACAATCCCCACCGTCTGCCGCCGCCACACGCGCACGGAACGCCGCACGGCCTGCTCGATCATCATCTGCACCGTCGCGCGTCCGACCCGCCACGTCGTCCCCGATGCCGTCGCTTCGACGAGCGTCGGATCTCTTGGCGCGATCGAGGTCGCCGACCGAGCTTCCCCCATCGGCATGAGGCGTTCGATCACCACGCATGGCCCCCGGCGACCGAACCGCAAGACATCGCCGCTTCGGACGCGCGCTCGGCGAACGCGCACGCCATTGACATACGTGCCGTTCGTGCTCTCCAAGTCTTCGATCACCCACCCGTCGTCAGAGAAGAGGAGCACCGCATGATGCGCCGAGACGCGCACATCCTGCGGACTCAGGCGGACATCATTGTCGGGCGCACGCCCAAACGTGATGCGCGCCTGCGACAGAGCTTCCTGTCGCCCCGCATATCCTCCGCTCACATGCGTGAGGCGAACCTCTATCGCGCCGTCATCGGATCGGACGGACACCACATCCTCCCCCTTCTGATGCCTCAGTCGGTTGAGTCCCAGGATCGTCCTCGACCAAATGCACGTGGATCGTCCCAAATCCCCCCCGCACGCGCGCCAGTAGCGGCACGCGACGCTGATCCGCACTCAACCAGATGAACATCTCGCCCTCTCGGCGGATCAGCCGTCCCGGTCCAAACACCAACGGCTCGATCTTTATGGCCGGGACGCGACCCTGCGGCAGCTCCACCTCCTCGACGCCGTGAACGCGCACCTCCAGATCGTAGGTCTCCCCATCATCGCTCACAGGAAAGCGCAAGATGTCTCCCGGCGCCGCGACACGCAGGCGCACGTAATAGATGCCGGAGAGAATGTCCTGCACCCACGGACGCGCGGCACTCTCCTTCACCTTCGGCGGATCCCCCGGCTTCGTGAGATCACGCACGATATAGGTCACGGCCGCATTCCCCCGATCAAAGAGGGCGAGATGAAAGCTCCGCCTCGCTCCCTCGGAAAGCTGCTTTCGCGTCCGCAACACGCCGAAATCCTGCGGATCCACAAACGACTCGAAGACATCCTCCACGCGAACGCCCAACAGGGCCGTGAGCGCCCCCTCGGAGACAGCCTCCGCGCGGAGATGATAGACGCCCACAAGCGGCCGTTCCTCCGAGCGTCCGAAGACAAACGTCAGGCGCCCGACGACGGCCGAGAGGATCAGCTTCGAATATCGCACCTGATAAACGAGCCGCTCCCCCTCGCAGAAAGGAAGAGGGGATGGCGCCGGCTGAGCGTCTTGCACACGGAGTCCCCACGCGCCCCGAAGATCGCGGGGGATGCTCAGCGCGGGAACGGCAGCGCGCGACTCCTCGCTCGACGCTCTTCCGCCCACCGACACGGAGGTGACGATCACCCCGATCAGCAGAAGCGCGCTGAGGAAGAGCCGGATCCAAGGCCCGCCCCCACGCCTCGGAGTTCGGGAGACCGCACCTCTGTCCCGCTCACCTCGCCTGAACCAGTAACACGGCCAAGACCACCCCATATCCGAACAACACCCGATATTCGCGGTTCTGCACGTAGAGCGACCATTGCCCCGGCACTCTCTCCGAGGAGGGAAAGCGCCGCCCCGGTCTCGGGAAGAAGAGAGGAACCTGCCGCTCATACGCTTCAAACGCAGCGCCGAACAACGCTCTCAGATGTTCCGCCTCCAGGATCATCGTCGGCACGTACACGATCACGAAAAAGACGCAGAAACATACCAAAAGCCACTCGTTTCGACAAGCGAAAGCGAAAGCCACTCCCAGAAGGAAGGACCCGAGATACAGAGGATTTCGCGTATACGCATACGGTCCCGTCGTGACGAGCGCGCGATCCTTTTGCAGGTGCCGGGAAGCCCACGCTCGAAGGGCGAGCCCGGGGAGAGCGAGCACCGCGCCGCCGAGGACGGACGCCATCGTCGGCCGCGCGTACAGGAGGAAGAGAACAGTCAGGACCGCACTCAAGGGGATGCGCGCCCGACGCACAGCGCGCAACACCGCCAGATGCTCCATCACGATGTGTCGCCACCTCGGATGAGCCTCCATACGGTTCAGCACTCCCGGGATCGCGTCGGCGTCACCCGCGCCGTCGCATCGAGCGCTCGCGCCATGCGCCGCTCGATCGCCGCAAGGACATCACCAACAGGAATGTCCAAAGACCCCACATCGCGCTCCCGCCGACTGTAATAGCGAGGGCCGGAAGCAGGCGTTCGCTCCACGACCTCATCGTCGGGATGAAACGGACCGTTCCGTCGTGCCGAGGTCGGACCATACAAGGCGACAATCGGCGTACCCCGTGCCGCGGCAATGTGCACCGGTCCCGTGTCCCCACCCACACACACTCGCGCTCGATCGGCGAGCGCCGCCAACTGCTTGAGCGTGCACGCCAGCGGAAGAGCCTTCCCCCACCGAGCAGCGCGCGCGACAGCGTGCGCCAAACCCTCTTCGGAGGGGCCAAACGGCACCACAGACGCCCATCCGTAGCGCTCCCACAAGAAGTCGGCAACGGCCCCATACCTCTCCGGCGCCCATCGCTTGGCCGCCCATCCGCCGCCCGGAATAAGGAGGGCGAAATCCCCGAGACTCATGGCCTCGAGCTTCTCCTCCACACAGCGACGATCTCGCTCCGAAATCGAGAGGGGGAATTCATAAGGCCCTCCTTCATCCCTTCCGACCGCGTGCCGCACGAGCGCGAGATTCCATTCGATGACATGCGCATCGGTCGGGACGGAGACCAACTCCGTCAGGAACACGCGGCTCGCCCGCTCCTTGAGAACCGCTGCCTCAAACCCGATACGCCGCTCGGCTCCGGAGAGCCAGAGCACACTCCCCGATTTCAACAGTCCCTGGAAATCAAAGCCGAGATCATACCGACGCCGTCGCACGTGGGCGAGCGTCGCTCGAAGGTCTGCCCACGTCGTCGGATGCCACCATCGGCGCCGCCACCGCCGTGTATCCACTTCGATCACCTCATCGAGCAGAGGATTCTCGCGCAGGAGTTCGGCCATCGCGCGCTCGACAGCCCAACTGATGTGCGCCCGGGGAAACGCGCGACGAAGCCGGGCGAGCGCCGGAAGCGTGTGCACAATATCCCCAATGGAGCTCAGCTTGACAATGAGAATGTTCACGGACTGCTCATCCGACGAATCCGCGCGATGAGATCACGAGTCGAATGGCGTTTCTCATCGCCGACGATCGCCACTCGCCCCCCGTAGCGCGCCACGAGTTCGCGCTCCGGAACCGTCTCCGACGTGTAGTCAGTCCCTTTGGCATGCACATCGGGACGCAGCGCGTCAATGAGGGCCGCAGCCGTCACATCATCGAAGATGACGACGTAGTCCACGCAGGCGAAAGCGGCGACGATTTCTGCGCGCTCCTCGGCCGGCATGAGAGGACGCCCTTCTCCTTTCAAGGCCCGCACGGCCGCATCCGAGTTCACACCGACGATCAGAAGATCGCCCAGCTCTCGCGCCGCTTGCAGATATCGAACATGTCCGACGTGAAGGAGATCGAAGCAGCCATTGGCGAGCACGATGCACTGATGGCGCGCCCGCGCTGCTTCAACCTCGCGCCGCAGGTCCTCGAGAGAACGAATCTTCGTCCGGCTCATCACGGACATCCTCGGCGAGAATCGAAGCGCGCAATTCCTCGGCGGTGACCGTCGCCGTCCCTCGCTTCATGACGACGATCCCTCCGGCGTGATTGGCCAGATGAGCGGCTTCCAGAAAGCTCGCTCCCGAAGCGAGAGCGAGCGTATAGGTCGCAATCACCGTATCCCCAGCTCCGGTCACATCCACCGGCTCTCGGCTGCCCACGACGGGCAGATGGACGACCGGATGCCCATCCTGAAAGAGGGACATCCCCTCCTTCCCGCGCGTGATCAACAGGGCGGCCAGATGCAATCGGCGGCGCAACTGGCGTCCCGCGCGCTCAAGAGCGGCGAGATCATCCAGATGTCGTCCGCAGACCTCCTCGACCTCCGACTGATTCGGCGTGGCCGACGTGAATCCCCCCAGCTCCAGCAGCCGATGCCGGGAGTCCACCGTGACCAATAAGCCCCGCCGCGCAAGAGGCCGAACAACATCCACAAGGAGCGGATGAACGAACCCGTAGTGATAATCGGAGAGGATCACCCCATCGGCCGAAGCGGCCAATTCCCGCACGCGCCCGACCAGCGTCCGAAGGACCCCCTCGGGCGGCATCGAATCGGGCTCCCGGTCAATGCGAATCACCTGCTGGCGCGTCGAATGCACAGACCCGGCGAGGATCCGCGTCTTCGTCGGCGTGCGATATCGAGGCACAAGAGATACGGCCGAGACATCCACACCCTGCCGCCGCAGCGCTCGCAGCACGGCGCGCCCCTCGGCATCCCGTCCGACGGCGCCGACGACGGCGACCTCCGCGCCGAGCGCGGCGAGATTCGCCGCCGCATTGCCTCCTCCTCCGGGCTGCACCTCCTTATGCTCAAGCCGAAGAATCATCACAGGCGCCTCGCGAGAGATGCGCGCGATCTCCCCATAGATGAATTCATCGGCGATGAGATCGCCTACGACCAGAAGCCGACGCCCGCGAAATCGGGCGATCACCTCAAGGAGTCGCGCCGCACTCGGCTTCGACATCATGACGCAAGATCCACCGGACAGCTTCCCAGAGATTCTCCGCAACATGATCGGGCGGACGCTCCCCTTCCCTCCGAGAGCGCTCCCACTCCACCCGTCCATGCCCGGTCAGAACTAAAATCCCGCGCGCGCCGACACGGTGCGCAAGCTGAATGTCGCTGTATTTGTCGCCGATGAAGATACATCGCCGAAGATCGAGCGCGAATTCGCGCTGCGCGCGCTCGACAAGCTCCGTCCCCGGCTTTCGACACAAACACAGCCGGCGATACGCCGCGACCACACCCTCGGGATGATGCGGACAGTAGTATACCGCGTCCCAATGCGCTCCATATTGCCGCAGCTCGCGCTCGAACCGGCGATGCACTTCGTGTACGAGGGCTTCGGAGATATACCCCCGCGCCACGCCCGATTGATTCGTGATGACGATCACTCGATACCCCGCTTCCCGAAGCGCCCGAAGCGCGGGGATCGTCCAAGGGAACAGCCGATATGCCGCGACATCGCGCGCATAGCCGACCTCTTCGCTGAGCGTGCCGTCCCGGTCGAGGAAGACGGCACGAGCGCATGCCGATGCCGAACGCTCGGAACTGCGTGAAGACGCGAATTCCTCCGCCAACGGAGCCTCCCCACTAACAGAGTTCCCCCGCGCTCCGAGAATCACCTGGGGCGCCTCCTCTGCCGATCGCAGGAGATGCCCATGCAGCGGGCGCGGTTCGTGCCTCTCCAGCATCCTCATCCCCTTCCGGCGTCCCCGGGCGATCTGAAGATCGCGGGGGAGGCCTGTGACGTCCTGGGCGAAGAGACCGGAAGCAGCGGCTCCCGTTTCTCTCCCTCCAGAAGCTGCCAAGCGGGGCGCAGGACATCTTCGACCGTGATCGCCCTCATGCACCGGTGATCAATCGGGCACTCGCGCCGCATGCACGGAGCACACGCCACGGGTCTCCGAATCACCACAGCGCGATCCGAGAAAGGGCGCGTGGCGACCTCTTCCGTCGGACCGAAGAGCACGATCACCGGCGTGCCCACCGCCGGCGCCACGTGCGCCGCTCCCGTATCGTTGGAGATCACCAGGTGCGCACACCGAAGGATCGCGACCATCAGGTCCAGGCTCGTCTCTCCCGTCACGACAACAGGCGCGCGACGCATGTGTCGGCGCACGGCTTCGGAGACCGCGCGTTCCGCCCGAGTACCAATGAGCACAACAGCGGTATCCCCCCGTTCGAGCACCGCATCGCCGACGGCCGCAAACCGCTCAGGCAGCCACTGCTTCGCCCGACTGTTCACAGCCCCCGGATTCAGCACCACGATCTTCCGGCCCACATCCACGCCGCGTTCGGCCAGAAAGGCGAGCGCCTCGCGCTTCCGTTCCTCGGAGACCGTCACGCGAGGAATCGGGTCGGCGAAGGAAACGCGCGTCGTCCCCAGGAGCTGACGCTCCACTTCAGCGACAAGGTGGAGATAAGCGTAAACCTGATGCTGCCGGCGCCGGTCCGGCGGAAAGGAGAGGCGATGCGTCAGCAGCCACCCGCGCCCATCGGTCGGATAGCCGGCTCGAATCGGGATTCCAGCCGCACGGGCTAAGAGCGCCGCGCTGAATGCATTCGGCAGCAGCACAGCGAGATCGTACCGACGGGAGCGCAGTACCGACGCCGCCCTCCAATAATCCCGCACCGAGCCAAGCTCCATCGCGAGGACCTCGTCTACAAAGTCCGCTTCGCGAAAGAGCCCGGCGAGCGCCCGCCGCACAAGCAGCGTCAGATGCGCTGCGGGAAAGAGACGCCGCATCTGACGCAACGCGGGGATCGTCATGATCGAGTCGCCCACCCAATTGGTCCCGCGGATCAGGATCCGCTCAATGGACGCCACGTGAGGCATGAAGCTTCGACATCCTCACTCCGTCGCCCGCGCGCCTTTCACCTCGGGACGACAATGAGACGGGATTCCGGTTCAGGATACGGCTGAAAGAGCGCGGCGACGCGGAGATAGGCCTGGGCCTCTCGCTCATCCTGCATCAGGCGGATGGATTCCACCAGCACGTGCAAGCACGCCACCTCATCACTCGTTTGGAGGCGCGCCCCTCTCCGAGCGGAATCTTCCTCAACGCGCTTCAGGACCTCTATCAGAGACTCCGTCACCGCTTGAATGCGCGGCGATTCCGAACGATGTTCGTAGATGATCCCCCGCTCGAGCGTTTCATAGGTTCGGATGGCGTTCTCAATCCCCGCCAGGACTTCCCCATCGGTGAGATCTCGAAAGTGCTGGCGCTGCACACCGACGATCGCCCCCTCGAGCAGCGCCAGAAGCCCGCTCATGCGCGGGATGACGCTCAACCACGACTCCTTCCCCTGCGCCGACAGATGCGCGAGCAACTGCTCCATACGCCGTTTTCCCGTCGTGCGCCGCGCATCCTGAAGGTACGGACACCGCTCCGGACACGCCAGCACGAGCATCCGCAACCGCGCGCAACACGGCGCACAAATGCGCTCCCCAAGCGCCGCACACTCGCGCCGGGCTGCCTGCTTCGAACATTTCGCACACCTCTGCATGCCCTCGCCCTCTCCGAAGACGTGATCACGAACGGGAGTGGCCTTCTCTTCCGCCGAACATGTCCCTGAACCGCTCAAAGAAGCTTCGATCACCACTCTCCTTCGCCTCCAGGCGCGCGAGCTCTTCAAAGAGGCGCCGCATCTCACGACTCAACCGCGTGGGCGTGACAACGCGCACCTCCACAAGAAGGTCGCCACGACCCGGCCGATCCACACGCGGCATTCCTCGCCCCGGCACCCGAAAGACTTCGCCCGATTGCGTTCCCGGCGGAATCTCCACCGAGGCCTCGCCATCCAGAAGCGTCGGGATCTTCAACTCCGCGCCCAGAGCCGCTTGGGAGAACGTGATCGGCACCGTGCACACGAGGTCGTCCCCCTGGCGCGTGAAGAATTCATGAGGACGAACATGGAGGATGACATAGAGATCACCGGGTGCTCCTCCGGCAATCCCTTCCTCCCCTTCCCCCGCGAGACGGATCCGCGCTCCCTCATCTACGCCCGGCGGGATGCGAATCTCCACCACGCGCTCGCGCTGGACCCGTCCCCGACCGCGACATTCTTCGCAGGGATGCCGAATGATCGTCCCCGCTCCCTGACAATGCGCACACGTGCGCGAGATGGTGAAAATACCCTGCTGATACCGAACCTGACCACTTCCCCCACATGTCGGACACCGCGATGGCGATGTGCCCGGAGCCGTCCCGGCCCCCCGACAGGAGGGACACACCTCCGTCCGAGGAACGCGAATCTGTTTCTCGGCGCCGCGCGCCGCTTCCTCCAAACTGATCTCCAAATCATAGCGAAGATCTGCTCCACGCCGCGCCCGCCCTCGCCGCCGCGTCGGTGTCCCGAACAGATCGCTGAATCCAAAGAACTCGTCCAGCAGGTCCTCAAACGTCGCAAAGGGATCAAAGCCCGCACCATAGCCGGCCGCCGCAGCCGACGAGCTGACTCCCGCATGCCCGTATCGGTCGTAAAGAGCGCGCTTCTCCGGATCGGACAAGACGCTGTAGGCTTCGACGATCTCTTTGAACTTCTCCTCAGCCTCCTTATCACCCGGATTACGATCCGGATGATACTTCAAGGCGAGCTTCCGATACGCCGACTTGATCTCCTGTTCACTCGCCGTGCGGCTGACGCCCAGGACCTCGTAATAATCCCGCTTGTTCTCCAAGACTGATTGCTCCCGTTGCGAGAACTCGAGGAGGCGCTTGGCGCCTCTTTCCCCTGCCCGACGGAAAATGTAATTTTGTCTCGGCACCCGGGAATTTGCAACCCGTTCGTTCCCAACGTCCGGACGCGAGTTGGGACAAAAAGAGAAGACCATGCCGGGAAGGCGGCTCACGCCGTGGGTGAGTCCGGCGAGTCAGCGCCAGGCAGCCACGACGACGGTGGAAGACAGCTCACATGGTCGGGTTCACGACCACACCCGCACGCCTTATCCGACGACGGCCCGCCACCGCTAGAAAATCCTCCGAGGATCCGCTTTTACGCGATCACTTTCACAGGATGTGGCAGCAGGCTCTCGGGGATAGTCTCCCCAAGGAATCTGCTGTACCCCATCGGAGGTCCCTCGCGCGTGCCTCCGTTTCATGCCTGAACCTCAGGGAGTGCGAGCCAGGGCTTGTTCAGGGGAACGCGGCGAATAATGGGTCACGTGCGGCTTGATCGGCACGGTGGAGATCGTCACAATATCGCTGAACCGGTGCGCGACTGGTGGACGCCTCATCGAGGAGGGCGAGCCATGCGTTGGTGGAAGGGAGTTGGAAAGTGGTGGGTGATCCTGGCGGTCGGAGTGACGCTGGCGGTAACGGTCTTGTTTATCGCCGAGAGGGGTCAAACGCGCAGCGCGGCTGACCGCGCGTGGAATGAAGCGCTGCGCCTTGCGACTCAGAAAAATGAGGACACTATCCGCCAAGCCATTGCGAAGTTCAAGAAGGCGGCCCGCCTCTACCACACACTGGACGATAGGACGCGTATGGCTCAGTGTTTTCTTTGGATGGGCGTTCTCTACCAAAAACTCGGCGATCATCGGTTGGCGGCGGAGTATAGCGGTCGGGCGCGGTCCATCTATCAAGCTACGAAAAGAGGAAGGGGTGTAGCTGATACGCTCCACCACATCGGCTGGGTGTACTTCCAGCTCGGCGAGAAGCGGAAGGCGCTGGAGTACTACACCCAGGCGCTGGCCCTCTTCCGAGCCGTGGGGGATCGGGCCGGGGAAGCCACGACGCTCAACAATATCGGCCGGGTGTATGACGCTCTCGGCGAGGAAGCGTGGGCGGACTACGATGTGGAAGTGTTGGTGTACTACAATCCCCGCGAGAAGCGGAAGGCGAAGGCGTTGGAGTACTACACGCAGGCGCTGGCCCTCCATCGCGCCGTGGGGGATCGGGCCGGGGAAGCCACGACGCTCAACAATATCGGCCGGGTGTACGCCGATCTTGGCGAGAAGCGGAAGGCGCTGGAGTACTTCACTCAGGCCCTAGCCCTCCATCGCGCTGTGGGGGATCGGGCGGGGGAAGCCACGACGCTCAACAATATCGGCCGGGTGTACGCCGATCTTGGCGAGAAGCGGAAGGCGCTGGAGTACTTCACTCAGGCGCTGGCCCTCTTCCGAGCCGTGGGGGATCGGGCCGGGGAAGCCACGACGCTCAACGATATCGGCGATGTGTACTTCTTCGACGAGAATCAGAAGGCGTTGGAGTACTACACTCGGGCGCTGGACCACTATCGCGCTGTGGGGGATCGGGCCGGGGCAGCCACGGCACTCGACTACATCCGCCCGGTGTATGACGCTCTCGGCGAGAAGCAGAAGTACTACACGCTGGCGTTGGAGCACTACACTCGGGCGCTGGCCCTCCATCGCGCCGTGGGGGATCGGGAGGGGGAGGCCAGGACGCTCACCGATATCGGCCGGGTGTACGCCGATCTTGGCGAGAAGCGGAAGGCGTTGGAGTACTACACGCAGGCGCTGGACATCCTCAGTGCCGAGGGGGATCAGGAGGGGGAGGCTAGGACGCTCAACAATATCGGCCGGGTGTACGCCGATCTCGGCGAGAAGCAGAAGGCGTTGAAGTACTACGATCGGGCGCTGGCCCTCTTCCGAGACGTGAGGGATCGGGAGGAGGAGGCCAGGACGCTCATCAATATCAGCAAGGTGTACTCCGATCTCGGCATGGAGCAAGTGGCGGGGAAGTACTTCATCCAGGCGATGGACATTTTCGAACGGAGGAGGAAGTAGCATCGTTTCCGCGGGATCTTGATCGAGACGGCGGGAATCGTCACAATATCGCTGAACCGGTCGGGCACCCCACGCGATCCCAAAGATCGCGTGGGGACCCCGTGCGCGACCGGTGGACGCCTCA
>Ga0209143_1000009_pt1 | contig 110990 bp, 108 predicted proteins | sample FaiFalFF_MnMetaG_3_FD_184739 | JGI IMG/M metagenome (GOLD analysis project Ga0209143, IMG submission 184739) | Freshwater microbial communities from Yellowstone National Park, Wyoming, USA - Fairy Falls B (FF_Mn_B) MetaG (SPAdes) (version 3) | ecosystem: Environmental > Aquatic > Freshwater >...
TCCCCCCTCGCTGTAAAGGACTATTACCACCCGGCCCTGTAGGTATAGCCGCCGCACCGCTTGCAGACAGGCCTCATCCAGGCGCTCGCAGATGACCAGGGAGAGGCCCGCGGGCTCACCTTTGGCGGGGTCCTGATGAAAGACGAGGGGAGCACTGCTGCCCTCGGGTGGGCCGCCAGCGGCCATAGCGGCCACCCCCCATCAGGCTGCCAACGGCGCCTTGGAGGGATGCGCCCTCTGAAGCGCCCCCATCATGACCTCCCCTCCACCGACGGCCCGCCCGCCCGGGGCGGCGGGCTGGTTACTGGTTAAAGGCTAGTCACCTGGGGCGCCCGTCGTCAAGGGGGCCTTGGAGGCTTTTTAAGGATTGGCTCTAGGATGTTAAGTGGGTAGTGAGGAGCCGTGCGCCTGACCTTGGGGGAGAGAGAAGCCCGCCTCGAGCCTGAGACGCAAGGATGTAAGAACGCGGCTGACACCCTTACGTCTGTCGGTGGGAGGCCTTCCTGCCCACGCCCAAGGGTCTGTGCAGCGCTCAGGGAGGTGGTCGAGGGAAGCGACCCTTGGCAGAGGTTGCGCCAAGAATGCAGAGGAGGAAGAGTCCGGGGAGTTGGGCCCTACGCACTAGACCCCTTCGCAAAACCAACCTTTTGCGAAGTCCACCGCATAGAACATCCGTTGCCTAGACGGTGAGGGGTAGGCTGTGGCATCATGGCACCGCCTGGGGGAGGCGGTTCGGGGCCAACTGTGGCATAACTGCGGCACCGTATCTGAGCCCCCTATCTGGCGCCTGGCTTCGGACCAGGAGGCTGCGGGTTCGAGTCCTGCCGGGGGCGCCAGGATTACCGCTGCCGAGCTTCAATGTCGCTGAAGGAAGACGTTACCTTGCCCGCTCCCGAGCGCCAAGATTACCGCTGCAAATCGCCAATGGCGGGCCTTACTTGGGGCACCAGATAGGACTCTGGAGGCGACGGCGGGATTCGAACCCGCGATCGGGGATTTGCAGTCCCCTGCCTTAACCCCTTGGCTACGTCGCCGCCTGGGTCGGGGGCTCCACCACTATTGTGCTGAGGGGCAGCGGGGCTGTCAAGGCGGGCGTTAAGATAGCGTTAGGACGCCCATGCCCGTGCTATATCTGGTAGCTACCCCCATCGGCAATCTGGAAGATATCACCCTGCGGGCCCTGCGCGTGCTGCGGGAGGTCTCCCTAGTGGCTGCCGAGGACACCAGGACGGCACGCAAGCTCCTATCCCACTACGGCATCAGGGCGCGTCTGCTGAGCTACCACGAGCACAACAAGGGAGCCCGCATACCTGTCATCCTGGAAGAGCTGCGGAAGGGCGATGTGGCTTTGGTCTCAGAGGCGGGTATGCCGGGGATATCAGACCCCGGGGTGGAGCTGGTAGCGGCGGCAGCCAAGGAGGGGTTCCGGGTGGTGCCGGTGCCCGGGCCCTCGGCGGTGGTAGCTGCCCTGGCCGTCTCCGGCCTCCCCACCAGCCAGTTCACCTTCCTGGGGTTCCTGCCGCGACGGGCGGGAGAGAGGCGCCGTCTCTTGGCCCGGGTGGCTGCCGAGGGGAGGACCCTGGTCATCATGGAGGCCCCCCACCGACTGCGGCAGTCCCTCCTGGACATGCTCCATACCTTGGGCGACCGCCGTGTAGCTGTCTGCCGGGAATTGACCAAGGCCTTTGAGGAGGTGTTCCGGGGGACCATCTCCCAGGCCCTGGCCCACTTCCCGGAGCCGCGGGGGGAGTTCACCCTGGTGGTGGAGGGGGCCCCTCCTCCCGGACGGGAGGTGGATCAGGAGAGGCTGCGAAAGGAACTGGCATACCTGCGGTCGCAAGGGATGCGGGCCAAGGAGGCGGTGGCCCAGGTGGTGGCTCAGTATGGGGTGCCCCGCCGCCTCGCCTACCGTCTCTGGCTTCAGGCCCAGAAACGGAGGCCCGTCACCTGACCCCTTATGCTACAATCCTACCTTGGAGATGGCAGAGAAGATCTTCATCGGGGTGGCATGGCCTTACGCTAACGGCTCCCTCCACACGGGGCAGATCGTGGGGGCCTACCTGCCGGCGGACATCTTCGCCCGCTACCACCGCACCGTGGGCAACCAGGTGCTCATGGTCTCCGGGTCCGACCAGCATGGCACCCCCATCACCGTGCGGGCGGAGCAGGAGGGCAAGACCCCCGCCGAGCTGGCCGCCTATTACCATAAGGAGTTCCTGGAGACGTGGCGCCGGCTGGGCATCAGCTTCGACATCTACACCTCCACGGGCACCGAGAACCACGCCCGCACCGTCCATGACATCTTCCTCAAGCTATACGAGCGGGGGGACATCTACAAGGGGACCATGAGGCTCCCCTATTGTCCCCAGGAGGGGCGCTTCCTCCTGGACCGGTACGTGGAAGGCACCTGCCCCATCTGCGGCTATGAGGGGGCCCGGGGCGACCAGTGCGACCAGTGCGGCCACGTCCTGGACCCCGTGGACCTCCTGAACCCCAGGTGTCGCTTCGATGGCTCCAGGCCGGAGATAAGGGAGTCGGAGCATTTCTTCCTCCGCCTCAGCGCCTACACCGACCGCCTTAAGAAGTGGCTTTCCACCGATAAGGCCCACTGGCGCAAGAACGTCCTCCACTTCTCCCTGGGGGCCCTGGAGCAGGGGCTGCGGGATCGGGCCATCACCCGTGATATCACCTGGGGGGTGCCCATCCCCCTGCCAGGATACGAGGACAAGCGCATCTACGTCTGGTTCGAGGCCGTCATCGGCTACCTCTCGGCCACCAAGGAGTGGGCCCAGCGCCAGGGAGACCCGGAGAAGTGGCGGGAGTTCTGGCAGGACCCCAAGTGCAAGACCTATTACTTCATCGGCAAGGACAACATCCTCTTCCACACCATCATCTGGCCCATGCAGCTTATGGCCTACTCCGACGCCACCGGCGAGCACTATAACCTTCCTTACGATGTCCCCGCCAACCAGTACCAGACGGTGCGGGGCAGCAAGGCCTCCACCAGCCGCAACCTGGCCGTCTGGGTGCTGGACTTCCTCTCCCGCTATGATGCCGACCAGCTCCGTTACTACCTGGCGGCCACCATGCCCGAGACAGCCGACTCCGACTTCACCTGGGCGGAGTTGGTGCGCCGCAACAACGACGAGCTGGTGGCCACCTGGGGCAATCTGGTCAACCGCGTCCTCGCCTTCGCCTATCGCCACTTCGACCGGGTGGTCCCTACCCCTGCCCAGATCATGGCCCGGGACCGGATGTTGCTCCAGCGCATCGAGCAGGCTCTGCGCCAGACGGGGGAGAACATCCGCTGGTGCCGGTTTCGTGGGGGCCTGGAGGCGGCCATGGCTGGGGCGCGAGAGGCCAACCGCTATCTGGAGGAGAGCGCCCCCTGGCGTCTGGTGGAGGAGAACCGGCCCCGCTGCGCCACCGTCATTTACACTGCCCTGGCGGCCATCAACGGTTTGAAGGTGGCCTTTTACCCTTACCTGCCCTTCAGCTGTCAGCGCCTCCACCACATGCTGGGGTATAAGGGTTCTCTGGAGGCCCACGGGTGGAGGCTGGAGATGCCCCGCCCTGGCCAACATCTGGGCGAGCCGGAGCCCCTTTATCGCAAGCTGGATCCGGCCATGGTTGCCCAGGAGGAGGCCAGGTTAGGGGTCTAGGGCCATGCTGGTAGACGCCCACTGCCACCTTCAGGACCAGCGGTTCGACCCCGACCGCTCCCAGGTGCTGGAGAGGGCCCGCGCCGCCGGCGTGGGCGCCCTGGTGGTGGTGGGCTGGGACCTCCCCTCCAGCCAAAGGGCGGTCGATCTGGCCGATGACCACCCTGACATCTACGCCGTCATCGGTGTCCACCCCCACTTCGCTTCCTCTTACAATGGGCGGGTGGGCCGTAGCCTGAGGCGGATGGCCCTCTCAGCTAAGGTGGTGGGCATCGGGGAGACGGGCCTGGACTTCTATCGCAACCTCTCGCCCCCTGAGGCCCAGCGCCGGGCCTTCCGCGCCCAGCTGGAACTGGCCGCTGAGCTGCGTCTGCCGGTGGTAGTCCACTCCCGCAACGCCGACGAGGAGACCTACGCCCTGATCCGGGAACACTGCCTCCGCTCCCCCTGGCCCCAGGGCGCCCCCAGGGGGCAGATGCACTGCTTTGCTGGCGACCTGACCCTCGCCCTCGCCTACATAGAGCTGGGCTTCTTCATCTCTATCCCCGCCACCTGCACCTATCCCCGTAACGAGCGGCTGAAGGCGGTGGTCCAGGGGGTGCCTCTGCGATGGCTCACGGTGGAGACCGATTCCCCATATCTGCCGCCGCAGGGGCGGCGTGGCCAGCGCAATGAGCCTGCCTTTTTGCCCCAAACGGTGCAGGCCATCGCCGCCCTGCGGGCCGAGGATTACCGTGAGGTGGCTAAGGGGACAGCTCAAGCGGCCGCTTGGCTCTTCGGCCTGGGCGACTTGACGGGGGCGGGTGAGGCATGACGACCACCTCCCTCTATGGCCCTGTGCAGGCTGACCTAGCCCTGGTGGAGGAGACCCTGGCCGCTGTCTGCCGCGTGGACCATGAGCCCCTGGCCAAGATGCTGGAGCTAGCCCTTTCGGGAGCGGGGAAGCGCATAAGGCCGGCCCTAGTGCTGCTGGCCGGCACCTTTGGCCATTACCGCCTGGACCTCCTGGTGCCCTTGGCCGCCTCGGTGGAGCTTTTGCATACCGCCACCCTTGTCCACGACGACGTCATCGACAACTCCGAGGTGCGGCGGGGCCGGCCCACTGTCAATAAGGCCTTCCAGAACAGCATCGCCGTCATGGTGGGGGACTACATGTTCGCCCATGCCGCCGAGCTGGTGACCCGAACGGGGAGCCTGGAGGTGGTGAAGCTCTTCGCCCACACCCTTATGGTCATGGCCAAGGGCGAGATCGGGCAGGATGTGCGGGCCTACGATGTCCGCCAGGACGTGCAGGAGTACCTGGCGCGCATCGCCGGCAAGACCGCTTCCCTCTTCGCCACCGCCTGTCAGGGCGGGGCCATGGTGGCCCAGGTGCCGGAGCCATGGGCAAAGGCCCTCTGGGACTACGGCCATCACCTGGGGATGGCCTTCCAGATCGTGGATGACATCCTGGACTTCACGGGGAATGAGGCGGAGCTGGGCAAACCTGTGGGCAGCGATCTGTTGCAGGGCACCCTCACCCTTCCCTCCCTCCTCCTGATGCAGCGGTGGCCGGACGACAACCCCGTGCAGCGCTACTTCCAGGAGAGGCGACCGGAGCTGGTGGCAGAGGCCGTGGCCATCATCAGGGCCTCCGACATCCCCGAGGAGTGCCATGACATGGCCCGCCGCTTTGGGGAAGCGGCCAAGGCTGCCCTCACCCCGTTGCCGGCCACCGCCGCCCGCCGCACCCTGGAGGGGCTGGTGGATTACATCTTACAGCGGCGCAGCTAGTCCTTGGACTCGGCCCGCCCCTGGGGCGTGAGGATGGTGCGTGACTTGGGTGGGCGCCGCTGCTTGGGGGAAGGGACGATGAGGCGCTCCCCCACCTTCTGCATGCCCCACTTGTCCAGATAGCGGGCCTCCTCCTTCTCCGCCCGCTCCCGCTCCTTCTTCTCATCCAGTTCGCCCTTGGAGGGTTTGGGCTGGGGCTCGGGTTCGGCCAGCTCGGGGTGTTCGTAGTGACGCATGCGCTTGGCCAGCGTCTTCACCTCTCGGCCCAGGTGCCAGTAGGTGCCCTTATCGGGGAGGCGACGGGGATAGCCGTCGCGGACGGTAAAAGCGTTGAAGGTGGACATGATGCGTTGGCCCTCCCCATGGCATTGAGGGCAAGGGGCGGGAAGGGCGGCATCCCGCATGGGGCGGAAGTACTCAAAGATGCCATCGCAGCGGCGGCAGTAGTACTCATAGAGCGGCATGGTGGTCCCTCCTTCAGCCCTGAGCCTCCCTCGTCTCCTCCTTATCCACTGGGGCGATGGTGCGTTGGAACTTGGGCGGCCGGTTGTAGACGGGGCGGTGGTGGTAGGGGAGGCGCTGGGGGTATCCCTGGCGCCAGGAGCGGGCGGCGAAGCTGGTGGGCATGATGCGCACCGCCTCCCGCCCACAGCGGGGGCAAGGAGCGGGGAGGTCCGATTCCCGCAGGGGACGCAGGGCCTCAAAGACATGGTCGCACTGGCGACAGTAATACTCATAGAGGGGCATCTCCATCACCACCTCTCGGCAGATATTAACGGGCTGTAGCGCAGCTTGTCCAGAAAGCGTAGGGAGGCTGCCTCCCCCTCCAGCAGGTGGGCGATGTAGCCCCGGAGGTGGGCCTCCACCTCCTGGGCTACTGTGGGAGGAAGGCGGAGGCCAGCCACCTGCTGGGCAGTACCTCTTTGTAGGAGGCGCAGGGCGCGCAGGGCGGCCCCGCTGATGGGTGGAGCCCCGTGGGCACATAGGGGGCAGAGGGTGCCGCCGGCCACAGGGGAGAAGGCCCCGCCGCCGGCAGGGAGGGAATGGCCACAGGCGAGGCACCGGTCCAGCTCGGGCCCAAAACCGCTGAGGCGCAATAAGCAGGCCTCGAAGCGACGAGCCCATATCTGGGGGTGGTGGCCCTTCTCCAGACGGCGCAGGGTCTCCAAGAGGAGCAGGTAGGGCCCTTGGGCCTCCGCTCCCTGTGGCAGGAAGCGGTCCGCCAGCTCACACAGATATATGGCCAGCCCCAGGCGGTCCAGATCGGCCTGCAGGGAGGGGAAAGCCTCCATGGTCTGACACCCGGCCACCACGTAGCGGGTGCGTCCCAGGGCCAGCTGCACCAGCACGCGGGTGAGGGGCTGGAGGTGGCCCCCCATGCGGCTCTTGGTGCGGCGCACCCCCTTGGCCTTGGCCTCCACCTTGCCATGATGGGGGGTGAGGAGGGTGAGAAGGCGATCGGCCTCCCCCAGGGGGCGGTGGCGAAGGACGATGGCCTCCGTCTTCAGCAGGTGGGGCGAGGGCACGGCTACAGCTCCTGTCGTCCCTCCAGGGCCCGGGCCAAAGTCACCTCATCGGCATATTCGATGTCGGCGCCCATGGGCAAACCGCGGGCGGGGCGGGTGACCTTCACCCCCAGGGGGCGTAGGAGACGGGCCAAGTACATAGCCGTGGCCTCCCCCTCCAAGGTGGGGTTAGTGGCCATGATGACCTCCCGCACTTCCCCTTGGCGCAGGCGGTCCAGCAGCTCGGCCACCTTCAGGTCTTGGGGCCCTACGCCGTCCATGGGGGAGATGACACCGTGGAGGACGTGGTAGAGGCCGCGGTAGCGGCCGCTGCGCTCGATGGCCAGGGCGTCCAGGGGCTCCTCCACCACGCATATGATGGAACGGTCGCGGTGAGGGTCGGCGCAGAGGCGGCAGGGGTCGATGTCCGTCAGGTTCTGGCACTGAGAGCAGTAGGTGAGGCGTTCCTGGGCCTCCACGATGGCCTCTGCCAGGGCGCGGGCCTCGGGAGACCGGACGATGTGGTAGGCCAGGCGCTGGGCTGTCTTGGGGCCGATGCCTGGGAGCTTATGGAGCTCCTCTATAAGGCGGGCTAGGGGCCCTGTCAGCGTCGTCTCCCACAAGGCTGGGGTACCTCCAGAAGCCCATTATAAGGCGCGCGGGATGGGGTGGGCAGGGCGAGGGGCCTATTGGGGAGGCTCCTGGTTGCGCAAAAGGGGGATGGCGCCGTGGCGCAAGGCCTCCTCCAGGAGATGTCCCCCCTTAGGCCTGTGGGGTGTCCCCCCCAGCTCGCACCGCACGGCCACCCGGCGGCCCAGGACGCGGGCCGCCGCCTGCTCCAGCACCTCCAGGTATTCTGGTCGGTCCACCTGCTGCACCAGCTGGGGGAAGGGGAAGGCGAGGACGAGGGTGTCCCCCTCCAGGGCCTTCAGGGTAGCCTGGCGGACGTAGTGGGAGAGGCTCAGGTTCATCTGCTGGCAGGCCTTGGCCAGCTCCTCCACCAGTTGGGGGCTGGGCGGAGGTGTGGGGGATGGGGCCTCCTCCTGTAGGGGCGGCGAGGGAAGGGCTACCTCGTGGGACGGGGTAGGTGGCGGGGCCATGAGACGAGCCAGGGCCAGCTCCAAGGGAAGGGGGGAGAAGGGGTCTTCACGCAGATCGACGGTGGCCAGGGCCTGCAGGGCCCCCACCACCTTCTGGGGAGAGGTGTGGGAGGCCAGGGCCTGCACCTCTTCCATCTCCTCGGGGGCGAGGCCAGCTAGATCGGGGGCGCCGGCCTGCACCAGCAGGAGCTGACGCAAAAACTCCACGGCCTCGGCCGCCAGGCGGCGCATGTCGGCCCCCTCTTCCTGGGCGGCGGCCACGGCCCTAAGGGCGTCTGCCAGGTTCCCGTGGAGGATGCATCTGGCGAGCTCCCGTCCCCTTCCCCTGCTCTCAAGGCCCAGGGCGGCCTGCACCTGCTCCGGGCTGGGGGATGGGCCATAGTGGGTTATGACCTGCTCCAGCAGGTTGATGGCGTCCCTTAGGGAGCCGGCGGCGCATCGGGCGATGTCCCGCAGGCTGGCGGCCGTCAGGGAGAAGCCTTCCTCGCGACAGATGTCGGAGAGCCTCTTCACCGCCGCCTCCAGTGGTATGCGGCGTAGGTCGAAGCGCTGGCAGCGGGAGATGATGGTGGGAGGTAGCTTATGGGGCTCGGTGGTGGCCAGGACGAAGATAACATGCGGGGGTGGCTCCTCTAGGGTCTTAAGGAGGGCGTTGTGGGCTTCCTGGGTGAGCATGTGCACCTCGTCCACCAGGTACACCTTATACCGGCCCCCCATGGGGGCCAGGCCCACCCGTTCCCGCAGGCGGCGGATCTCGTCGATGCCACGGTTGCTGGCAGCGTCCATCTCCACCAGATCTGGGGCCTGCCCCCTGAGGTACTCCTGGCAGGAGGGGCAGCGGTTGCAAGGCTCCCCATCTTGGGGGGAGGGGCAGTTGACGGCTTTGGCAATGAGGCGCCCCAGGGAGGTCTTGCCGGTGCCACGGGGGCCACAGAGGAGGTAGGCATGGGCCAGACGTCCGGTGGCCACAGCGTTGCGCAGGGTGCGGGTGACGTGGTCCTGCCCCACCACCTCGGCAAAGCGCTGGGGACGCCACTTGCGGTAGAGGACTTGCCCTTGCTCCTCCATCCTACGCCCTAGTATAAGTGTTCGGAAGCCAGGGCGTGGACTAGCCTATGTCAAGTGGAGGGATGGCCGTAGCTCCCCTCTCCGGGCCCGTAGCCGAGGCGGGTCAGGATCTCCTCCTCCCGGGCGCGCATGATGCGCTCCTCCTGGGGCTGGGAGTGGTCGTAGCCCAGAAGGTGCAAGATGCCGTGCACCAGTAGGTGGGCCACCTCCTGTTGCAGGGTCCGTCCCCCTTCTTGTGCCTGGCGTTGGGCGGTGGGGAGGGAGATGACCACCTCCCCCAGAGGCCTGGGGATACGGGGGACTTGTGGGAATTCCTCGCCCTCCTGCAGAGGGAAGGAGAGGACGTCAGTGGGGGCGTCCTCGTGGGCGTAGGTGCGGTTCAGCTCCCGCACTGTATCGTCGTCGGCCACTACGATGCCCAGCTGCCCGTCCCCTAGCCCTTCGGCCAGGAGGGCGGTGCGGGCCACCTCCCGCAGCCAGCGGGAGGGCAGGCGGCGGTGGAAGGGGGGGTGGACCCGGACATCGATGCGCAGGGGCATATTAGATGAGGGCTCCCGCCGCCCTCTCGGCGGCCTCCAGCAGGGGGAAGGGGAAGATGCCCACCACCAGGAGGCCCACGGTGGCGGCAGCCGTCACTGCTCCCAGGAGGGGGGTGGGGCGCACCTCCCCGGGGGCCGCCGGCTCTCCCACGAACATGGTCAACACCACCCGTAGGTAGTAATAGGCAGAGACGACGCTGTTGACCACCCCTAGCACCGCCAGCCACACCAGGTGGGCCTGGATGGCGGCGTTAAAGATGTAAAGCTTGGCCACGAACCCAGCGGTGGGAGGTATCCCCGTGAGGGACACAAGACACATGGTCAGGGCCAAGGCCAGCAGGGGCGAGCGGCGGGCCATTCCTGAGTAATCGGCTATCTCGTCTGTGCCGATGTGGCGGGAGATGGCGATGATGACGGCAAAAGCGCCCATGTTGGTGAAGGCATAAGACCCCAGGAAGAAGAGGACGCCTCCCGTCCCCAGCTCCCATTGCGGGTCGCCGGCGGCCACCGCCGCCAGGCCGATGAGGAAATACCCCGCCTGAGCGATGGAGCTGTAACCAAGCATCCGCTTGATATCGCTCTGAACCAGAGCCATGACGTTGCCCAGCACCATGGATAGAGCAGAGAGGACGGCGAACATCGTGGCCCATTCGCGGGCCAGGGGCTCCACCCCCAAGGCGTCCACGAATACCCGTAGGGCAGCGGCAAAGCCCCCGGCTTTGGACGCCACCGAGATGTAGGCCGTCACCGGCGTGGGCGCCCCTTGGTACACGTCTGGCACCCACATCTGGAAGGGGACGATGGCCATCTTGAAGCCCAGGCCGGCGGCCAGGAAGATGAAGGCCAGCACCATCACTGGTCGTCGCTCCGCCAGGGCGGCGGGCACTGCCTCCCGCACCTGGGCCAGGGAGGTGTGGCCCGTGGCGCCGAAGAGGAGGGCGATGCCATAGAGGGTTATGGCAGCGCTTATGGCCCCCAGGACGATGTACTTGATGGCGGCCTCGGCTCCCCGATCGTCCCTGAGGAAGCCCACCAGCACGAACTGGGCCAGGCTGGTGAGCTCCAGGGCTACGAACAGGGAGATGAGGTCGGTGGCCCCCGCCAGGGTCATGAGCCCCGCCCCCGAGGCCAACATGAGAGCGTAATACTCCGCCTGGTGGCGTCCCTCCCCCAGATAGTCGGGAGAGACCAGCACAGCCGCCCCCGTCACCGCCGCCACCAGCAGGGCGAAGTAGAGGGAGAAGGCGTCCAGGGTATAGGCCCCTTGGAAGGCGGCCCCTTCAGAGCCGGCCATGGCGTGGGCCGCCCCCCAGGCCACCGCCCCTGCCGGCCCTAGGACAGCCAGGGCCCAAGTCCCCCTGCCCCGCCAAGGCCCCAGCAAGGGCAAAAGGAAGGCGTCGGCCAGGAGGAGGGCGCCAGCCACCGCTAGCATCACCAGGATGGGGCCCACCAGGTTAACGCTCTCCATCTAGGCCAACCTCTCGGCGATGGGCCTTACTCCCAGCTCCACCAGGTCCATCAGCACCGCTGGATAGAGGCCTATGAGGAGGATAGCCGCCATAAGGGCCATGGTGGGCACCCTCTCCCACCAGGCCACCGCCTCCCTAAGCCCATGCCAGGGGCGCCGCGGCTCCCCCCAGAAGACCCGCTGTACCATCCAAAGGATGTAGGCGGCGGCCAGTACCACCCCCAACACCCCCATAATGGCCAAGGCCTGGTGCTTGGGGAAGGTGCCCAGGAACACCGTCGCCTCCGAGACGAAACCCGCTAGGGATGGCAGGCCCAGCGAGGCCAGGCCGGCGAACACCATCACCACCGTCAGGTAGGGGAGATGGGGGGCCAGGCCCCCTAGGTTTCGGATCTCCCGCGTGTGAGTACGCTCGTACACCAGCCCCACCATGACGAACAGAAGACCCGTTATGAGCCCGTGGGTGAACATCTGCATGGAGGCTCCCACCAGCCCCACCGTGCCCAGGGCCGAGGCCCCCAACAAAACGTATCCCATATGGCTGACGCTGGAGTAGGCGATGAGGCGCTTGAGGTCGTCCTGCATGAGGGTGGCCAGCGCTCCATAGAGGATGCTGGCGGCAGCGAAGGCCCCCAGATATAGGGAGGCCTGCTGGGCCACCTCCGGCAGGATGGAGAGGCATAGGCGTAGGATGCCATATCCCCCCATCTTTAGCAGCACCCCGGCCAAAATGACGCTCACTGCCGTGGGGGCATCGGTGTGGGCATCGGGGAGCCAGGTGTGCAGGGGCACCACCGGCAGCTTGACGCCAAAGCCCACCATCAGGAAGGCGAAGATGGCCTCCGCCGGCAAGACCGCCTCCCGCAGAGGCCCCATCGCTTGCAGCTCCCGCATGTCGAAGGTCCCCGCCGCCAGCCCCAGGGCTAGGATGCCCACCAACATGAAGGCGGAGCCGAAGAAGGTGAAGAACACGTATTTCCAGGCCGAATAGATGCGCCTCCCCGTCCCCCAGATGGAGATGAGGAAATACATGGGCACCAGCTCCAGCTCAAAAAAGAGGAAAAAGAGCACCAGGTCCAGGGCGGAGAAGACGCCCAGAAGGCTTGTCTCCAGCACCAAAAGCCAGGCGAAATACTCCTTAGGCCTTAGCTGCACATCCCACGATACCAGCACGGCCACCGTCGTGAGGAAGGCCGTCAGCACCACTAGGGGCAAAGAGAGGCCGTCCACCCCTAGCATGTATTGGATAGCGAAGGGGGCCAACCGGGAGCTGAGCCATTGGTGTCGGTCCACGAACTGGAACTGCTCCCCACCTCGGTCGTAAGCGGCGAAGAGGGTAAGGGCCAGGGCCAGACAGACCAGGGAGGTGGCCAGGGCCAGCCACCGTGCCTCCATCTGACGGTGGCGGGGCAGGAGGGCTACCGCCGCCGCCCCCGCCAGAGGCAAGAACACCAAAAGCGAGAGCACCTTATACCTCCCTTATGGGTTGGACATCAGGATGACGACCACGGCCACAATGGCCCCCAGGGCGATGGCCGCCCCGTACACCTGGGCCTGCCCCACCTGGACCAGGCGTAGCCTATGGGCCGCGGCCCGCAAGAAAGCTGCCACCCCATTGGCCAGGCCGTCCACCACCCCCTGGTCCCAGAGGTGGAGGCCCCTTGCCACCCCCTGCAGCACGAGCCCCCTGGCGACGGCCCCCTCATATAGGTCGTCCAGGAAGAACTTGCGCTCCAGCACCAAGGGCAGCGGCCAGAGGGCCCGACGTACCGTCTCCGCCTTCACCAGTCCCAGCCCGTAGATGGCCCAAGCCACCACCAAGCCGCCCACCCCTATCGCTACCGAGGCCGCGGCGATGCCTGGTCGGAACAGGGGCTCGGCCGCCAGCCCCTCCTGGGGCAGGGACCCCAGCAGCAGCTCCTCCAGCCCTTTGCCCAAGTTCACCAGCCCGACAGTGACCGCCAGGGCGGCCAGGGCCACCATGGGCAGGATCATCACCGGGGGCGACTCGTGAGGGCCATGGTGGCCGTGTCCACCTGCCTCCCCGCCGCGGTACTGGCCGCCGAAGGTGAGGAAGAGGAGGCGGCCCATATACAAGGCGGTGAGGAAGACCCCCACCAGCAGGGCCCAGAACACCTGAGGCCGCGTTTCCCAAGCTACGGCCAACAGCTCGTCCTTGCTCCAGAACCCTGCCAGGGGGAAGATGCCCACCAAGGCCAGGGCGGCCAGAGCGGTGGTGGCAAAGGTGACGGGCATGGGGCGGGCCAACCCCCCCATCTTGCGCATATCGAAGGTGCCTGTGGCGTGGTTCACCGAGCCCGCCCCCAGGAAGAGGAGGGCCTTAAAAAAGGCGTGGGTGAACAGGTGGAAGATGGCCGGGGCGAAGCCCAATGCCCCCAGCCCGGCCATCATGTACCCCAACTGACTGATGGTGGAGTAGGCCAGCACCCGCTTGATATCTGTCATCACCAGACCCAGGAGGCCAGCCATCACCGCCGTCACCGCACCGATGACGGCCACAGTGGTGGAGGCCTCCTCCGACAGGGCATAGATGGGGAAGAGGCGGGCCACCAAGTATACGCCTGCCGCCACCATGGTGGCGGCATGGATGAGGGCCGAGACAGGGGTGGGACCCTCCATGGCGTCGGGCAGCCACACGTGCAACGGGAACTGGGCCGACTTGCCCGCCGCCCCGGCGAACACCCCCCCAGCGAAGAAGGCCAGGACGCCGGCCCCCATTCCCCCCCTAAGGGCCGCCTCCTGGATAGCTGCTATGTCCAGCTCCCCCGTCTCCCTCCAGACCAAGAGGATGGCCGAGAGGAGCCCCAGATCCCCTAGTCTGGTCACCAGGAAGGCCTTGGTGGCCGCCCGTCTGGCGGCATCCCTCTGGAACCAGAACCCGATGAGCAGATAGGAGCACAGCCCCACCAGCTCCCAGAACACGAACAACTGCAGGATGCTGGCGGCCGCCACTAGCCCCAGCATGGAGCCAGTGAAAAGGCTCATGAAGGCGAAGTAGCGGCTGTAGCCTGGGTCCTCAGCCATATACCCCTGTGAGTAGACCTGGACCATCAGGGAGACGCCGCTGACCACCACCAGCATGATGGCGCTGAGGCCGTCCAGGCGGAGGCCTATGTCCACCCTCAAGTCCCCCACCTCTACCCACCGGTGAGGGGCGAAGCCTAGGGGATGGCCATGGGCCCCGGCCGCCGAGTCCAGAGCCCACAGCGAGAGCCCCAGGGATACGGCGATGCTCAAGATGGTGAGATAGCCGCTCCACGCTGGGGCCCAGAAGCGCAGCCCTAAAACTCGTAATAAGGAGGCGAAGGATATGATGGCAAAAGACCCCAAGGGGGCCAGGACGATGGCCCAGACCGCCGCCTCCGGGACCTCTGGCAGCATCATACCTTCCTCAAGATCTCCCTGGCCACGTGGGCCTTCCCCCAGGGCACATAGATGACGTGGGGCTCCAGCTCCGCCGCCTCCTGCCAACCGGAGGCCGGCACCACCAGCACGGCCAGGGCCTCAGCGTTGAAAAGCTCCTTCCACATCTCCGCCACGTAGGCGTTGCTCACCTCCATGAACTTAGCCCACATGCCCTCACCACCTCAGTACATCGGCCCGGTCCACGTCCACCGTCTGCCGCCGGCGGTAGAAGGCCATGGCCAGGGCCAGGGCCACCGCTGCCTCGGCCGCTGCCACAGTGATGGAGAAGACCACCAGCACCTGGCCAGCCAGGGCCTCCGCGGCCTCCAAGAACCGGGAGAAGGCCACCAGCGTCACATTGGCCCCGTTAAACATGAGCTCTATGCCCATGAGCACACCTATGATGTTCCGCTTGGACAGGCTCAGGAGGAGGCCGATGCCGAAAAGGACGGCCCCCACTACCAGGAAGTGTTCCAGCCCCACCGACATCCTTCACTCCTCCCGCACCAGCACTATGGCCCCCAGCATGGCCGCCAGGAGGAGGACGGAGGCTACCTCGAAGGGCAAGACGTAGCGGCTGAGGAGGGCTTCGCCGATGGCCGCTGCCGTCTCCGTCAGCCCCTCCTTGACCTGCGGCCCCCAGTGGGCCACCAGGGCCACCGTCGTCATGAGGGCGGTCATGGCCACCGCCAAGGCGAGGGCCGGCCAGCGCATGGCCGTCTCCGAATTGTCGCGGGCCCCCCTGGGCGTGAGGGCGATGACGAAGACCATCAGCACGGATATGGCTCCGGCATATATGAGGACCTGGGCTACGGCCAGGAAATCGGCCGAGAGGAGGACGAAGAGCCCCGCCACCCCCAGGAAGCTGCCCACCAGGGCCACCACCGCCCGCACCAGGTCCCGCACCAATGCCACAGCCAGGGCCGAGCCCACAGCGATGGCGCTCAGGGCCCAGAAGGCGGCTACGGCGCCCACGCCCTCCAACTCAGGCCTCCCTGGCCTCCTCCAAGGGGCGGTAGTAGATAGCCCCTACCTCTTGCACCAAGAGGGGGCGCGCAGGCCTCCGCTCAGGCCGCAGCTGGCCCAGAAGCACGGCCCACCCCACCACCAGCACCCCCGCTAAGGCCAGGTTGCCCAGGGCGAAGGCCGGAAGTATTGCCGCTGCTGGTGCCCCCGTCTCACGCCACACCAGCACCTCCAGGCCGGCCAGCAGCGTGTTCAGGAGCATCAGCGGCAATAGGAACTTCCAGGCAAACGCCATGAGCTGGTCGATGCGCAGGCGGGGCAGGGTCCCTCGCAGCCAGATGAAGAGGAAAAAGGCGCCATACACCTTGGCCAGGAAGATGATCCACCCCGGCACCCACTCCTCCAGGCCCCAGAGGGTCCAGCCCCCAAGCCAGAGGGTGGCCACCACCGCCGCCACGGCAAAGCCCGCTATATACTCCGCCAGCTGGAACATGCCCCAACGGATACCCCCATACTCCGTGTGGTAACCGGCCACGATCTCCGACTCCGCCTCGGCGATATCGGTGGGGGTGCGGTTCACCTCTACAGCGCTGGCTATGATGAATCCTAGCAGGGCCAGGGGCTGCAGGAACACCAGCCACGCCTTGTATTGGCCTTGCCAGGCCACGATGTCCCCCAGGCGCATGCTGCCCACGAAGATGGGGGCCGAGAGCAGGGCCAACACCTGCACCACCTCATAGGAGATGAGCATGGCCACGCTCCGCATGGCCCCCAGAAGGGAGTACTTGTTGGACGATGACCACCCGGCTACGAAGATGAAGAAGATGGCCGTGGAGCTGATGGCCGCCAGGTAGAGCACCCCCACGTCCAAGTCTGCCAGCACCATCCTCTCCCCGAAGGGGAATACGGCCATCACCGTAATGGCCGGCACCACCACCGCGATGGGCGCCAACCAGAAGAGGAGCCGGTCTGCCCCTCTTGGGGTCACCATCTCCTTGGCCAGCACCTTTAAGGCATCGGCTATGGGCTGCAGGAGGCCAAAGGGCCCGGCCCTGTTGGGGCCCAGGCGCACCTGCATGCGGGCTATAAGGCGCCTCTCGGCCCAGATGAAGAAGAGCTGGCTGCCAAGGGCCCACCCCAGCAAGGCCAACATGCCCACCAGGGATGAGACCACGTAGAGAAGCCAGGAAGGGGCCCCCACATCGGCCAACCATTCCAGGAAGGCGCCCACGGCATTGCCCAGGTCCCGCATGTCCCACCAGGGGGCCAGGGGCCTCACCGGTCCACCTCCCCCAACACGATGTCTACGCTGCCCAGGGTGATGATGGCATCGGCCACCGTCAGCCCCCGCACCATCTCAGGCAGGGGGGTGAGGTTGATGAGGGAGGGGGGCCGGATGTGGAAACGGAAGGGGGAAGGGCCGCCATCGCTCACCACATAGAATCCCAGCTCCCCCCGCGGCGACTCAATGCGTCCGTATGCCTCCCCCGGGGGAGGCCTGAGGGCTAGGGGGACCGGCGTCTGCACTGGCCCAGGAGGGATCATATCCAGGGCTTGCTCCAGGATGCGGACCGACTGGCGCATCTCCGCCAGCCGCACCAGGAAGCGGTCGTAGCAGTCGCCGTGGGTGCCCACGGGGATATCGAACTCCACCTGGTCGTAGGCGGCATAGGGATCGGCTTTGCGGATGTCCCAGGCCACCCCCGAGCCCCGCAACATGGGCCCGGAGACGGAGTAGGCGATGGCCTTGTCGGCCGGGAGGATGCCTATGCCCCGAGCACGGGCTACGATGATCTCATTCTCCACCAGGAGCTCTTCGTATTCGCTGATGCGGTGGGGCAGCTCCTGGACCAGGGCTTGCAGGCGGGGCAGGAACTCAGGGGGAAGGTCGCGGGCCACCCCACCGATGCGCATATAGTTGGTGGTGAGGCGGGCACCGCAGGCCAGCTCGAAGAGGTCCAGCACCTTCTCCCGCTCCCGCAGCATGTACATGAGGGGGGTGTGCCAGGCGCCACAGTCGTTGACGAAGGTGCCGATGGCCATGCAATGGGAGGCGATGCGCTGCAGCTCGGCCATGATGGTGCGGATCCAGTGGGCCCTGGGCGGCACCTCGATGCCTGCCAGCTTCTCCACCGCCAAACAGTAGGCCAGGTTACCCGTCATGGCCGAGAGGTAGTCGGTGCGATCGGTGAAGGGGATGTTCTGGGTCCAGCTACGTTCCTCCGCCAGCTTCTCCATGGAGCGGTGGAGGTAGCCCATGATCATCTCGCAGTCCACGATGCGCTCCCCATCCAGGGTGAGCTTCATGCGGAAGACGCCATGGGTGCTGGGGTGCTGAGGGCCCACATTGACCACCAGGGGCTCGCCCATCGCTTCATCCCCTCCCCTCGCCCCGCCATTGGGGCTCGCCTGGGAAGGCCTCTAGCCCTGGCATGCGGCCGCCGGGCATGCCCAGCCAGTCCTTACGCAGGGGATGGCCTGGGAACCCCTCCCAGAGGAAGAGGCGCCGCAGGTTGGGATGTCCGCGGAAGCGGATGCCCATGAGGTCGTATGCCTCCCGCTCCTGGAGGGTGGCCCCTGGCCAAACGGTGACCACGGAAGGGAGCTCAGGGGCGTCACGGTCCCAAAGCTTGGCCTTCATGACCCCCAGGTGGTTGTAGCGCAGGGACTGCATATGATAGACCACCTCGAAGTGGTCCAGGCGGTCCACCGCCGTAAGGCAGGTGAGGAACCGGAGGTCCAATTGGGGGTCGTCGCGCAAGAAGAGCCCTACCTCTGCCACCCGCTCGGGGTCCACCTCCACCCACTCGGGGTTGGCGTCCACCACCGCCCCAGGCAGGGAGGTATCGATGCGGTGGGCCAGCTCCAGCCCCGAGAGAAGGCGTGTGGCCATAGCTCACATCCACTCCAGGGCGCCCTTGCGCCAGGCGTAGACCAGGCCCAGTAGCAGGACCACCACGAAGGTAAGGACCTCCACGAACCCGGCCACCGCCACCCGCGGGAAGGAGGTGGCCCAGGGGAATAGGAAGACAGCCTCCACGTCGAAGATGACGAAGAGGAGGGCGAAGATGTAGTAGCGGATGTTGAACTGCACCCAGGTGGGGCCCTCGGTCGTTACGCCGCACTCGTAGGTGTCTTCCTTCACGGGGTTGGGACGCTCAGGCCGCAGCCCCAGACGCCCTAGGAGCCAGGAGGTAGCGACCCCGCCCACAGGAAATATGAGGGCTAGGGCCAACAGAAGCCCCACCTGTCCCCACTCGGAGAGCATGACCGAGGTTTGTGAACGCCTTCGCTTGTCGGGGCCCTAGTATAGCACAGGGGGTGAGGAGGGACAAGGCGGTGACCGGTGGCCCCGCCTATGCTATACTGCCCTGCGGAAACGGAAGAGGGGAGGTCGGAGACGTTGCCACAACCGGTACCAATGAAGGCCCTTCTGGAGGCGGGGGTGCACTTCGGCCACCCTACCCGCCGCTGGAACCCCAAGATGAGGCGGTTCATCTTCACCCAGCGCAACGGCATCCACATCATCGACCTGCAGAAGACGGTGGAGAAGCTGGAGGAGGCCTTGCGCTTTGTCCGGGAGACGGTGGCCCAAGGGGGCACCATCCTCTTTGTGGGCACCAAACGCCAGGCGCGGGACATCATCGAGGAGGAGGCCCAGCGCTGTGGCATGCCCTACGTCAACACCCGCTGGCTTGGAGGGACTCTCACCAACTTCCAGACCATCCAGTCCCGCATCGACTACCTGGTGCGGCTGGAAGACGCCAAGGCCCGTGGGGAGTGGGCCCGCCTCTCCAAGAAGGAGGCCGCCCGCATGGAACGCATCGTCCAGAAGCTCAATCGCCACTTGGCGGGCCTCAAAGAGATGACCCGCCTGCCCGCGGCCCTCTACGTGGTGGACGCCACCCGGGAGCAGATCGCCGTGGCCGAGGCCCGCCGCATGGGCATCCCCGTAGTGGCCATGGTGGACACCGACTGTGACCCCGACCTCATCGACTACCCCATCCCCAGCAACGATGACGCTGTCCGGGCCATAAAGCTTATCACCTCCCAGATAGCGGATGCCGTGCTGGAGGGCCTGGCCGAGAGGGAGGCTGTGGCCAAGGCGGAGGCAGAGGCGGGGGAGGAGGAGCTGGCCGTCCTTAGGGAGACGGGCTACGTCTTCACGCCCGATGAGCCCTCCTCCCAGGAGGAGTCTTAGGAGCCCTAATATCATCGTCATGACATCCTCAGATGGAGGGGTGCACAGGTGACAGTATCAGCGCAGGCGGTGAAGGCCCTCAGGGAGCTGACGGGCGCCGGCGTCATGGAGTGCAAGCGGGCCCTGGAGGAGGCCGGCGGCGACCTGGAGCGGGCCAAGGAGATCCTTAAGGAGCGGGGGCTGGCCCTGGCGGAGAAGAGGGCCGGCCGGGAGACGGCGCAGGGCCTGATACACGCCTATATCCACCACGATGGCCGCGTAGGCGCCCTGGTGGAGGTCAACTGCGAGACGGACTTTGTGGCCCGCACCGACGAGTTCCGGGCCCTGGTGCAAGCGGTGGCCTTGCAGGTAGCGGCCATGAATCCTCAGTACATCTCCGAGGAGGAGATGCCCCCCGGCCAGGGGGACCCCCGTGAGCTCTGCCTCCTTTCCCAGCCCTACGTGCGGGACGAGTCGCGCACGGTGGGCGACCTGGTAAGGGAGGTCATCGCCAAGACGGGGGAGAACGTACGTATTCGCCGGTTCGCCCGCTTCGAGCTGGGCCGCTATTAGGGGGTGAGCTCCTTGGCCGCCTACCGTCGCGTGCTCCTGAAGCTCAGCGGGGAGGCCCTCATGGGGGAACGCCCCTATGGCATCGACCCCGCCGAGCTGCGCCGCATCGCCCGGCAGATCAAGGCGGTGGTCGATATGGGCGTCCAGATAGCGTTGGTGGTGGGAGGAGGCAACATCTTCAGGGGGGCGGAGGCTGCTGCCCAGGGCATGGACCGGGCCACTGCTGATTACGCCGGCATGCTGGCCACCATCATCAACGCCCTGGCCCTTCAGGACGCTCTGGAGCAGATGGGGGTGGTGGTGAGGACGCAATCGGCCATTACCGTGCAGGCGGTGGCCGAGCCCTATATCCGCCGCCGGGCCATCCGCCACCTGGAGAAGGGGAGGGTGGTCATCTTCGCCGCGGGCACCGGCAACCCCTACATGACCACCGACACCGCCGCCGCCCTCCGGGCCATCGAGATCAAGGCAGATGTGCTCCTCATGGCCAAGCACGGGGTGGACGGTATATACGAGGCCGACCCCCGCAAGGTGCCCACGGCACGCAAGTTCCAGAGCATCGCCTATATGGAGGCTATCAGGCGCCGTCTGGAGGTGATGGACAGCACCGCCCTCTCCCTCTGCATGGACAACGGCCTGCCTATCGTCGTCTTCGACCTGCAGGCTCCGGACAGCATCGTGCGCGTGGTGCAGGGGGAGCCCTTGGGCACCCGTGTAGGGCAGGAGGAGACGGTGCTGGCCCCGGCGGCGCAAGGGAGGTGAGCCAGAGGTGAGGGAGGAGGTGGATGCCATCCTCAAGGAGGCCAAAGCGCGCATGGCCAAGGCTGTGGAGGTATTGGCCCACGACTTGGCCAGCATCCGCACGGGGCGGGCCAGCCCCGCCCTGGTGGAGAACATCAAGGTGGACTATTACGGCACCCCCACCCCTATAAAACAGCTGGCCACCATCACCGCCCCTGAGGCTCGCCTCATCGTCATCCAGCCTTGGGACCGCTCCCTGATCAAGGCCATAGAGAAGGCCATCCAGCAGTCGGACTTGGGCGTTACCCCCACCGACGACGGCACCGTCATCCGCATCGTCCTCCCGCCCCTGTCGGAGGAGAGGCGGCGGGAGGTGGCCAAGGTGGTGCGGCAGCGGGTGGAACAGGGGCGGGTGGCCGTGCGCAACGTGCGCCGCGACGCCCACGACCACCTGCGTCAACTGGAGCGGGAGCACAAGATCTCCGAGGACGAGTTCCGGCGGGCGGAGCAGGAGCTACAGAAGCTCACCGATTCCTTCATCAAGGAGGTGGACCAGCTGGGGGAGGCCAAGGAAGAGGAGGTGCTGAAGGTCTGAGGCGCTCCCCGTTGGTGGCTACCGCTCCCTCGCCCCCCAGCCCCGGGCCCGCCCAGGAGCCTCCTCCCCCATTGCCCCTGGCACGGGTGCCCTTGCATGTTGCTATCATCATGGACGGCAACGGGCGTTGGGCCCGCGAGAGGGGGCTCCCCCGCCTGGCCGGCCATCGGGCGGGGACGGAGAACCTGAGGCGGGTCATCCGCCGCTTCGGCGACTATGGCGTCAAGTATCTCACCCTTTACGCCTTCTCCACCGAGAACTGGCTTCGGCCCAGGCGGGAGGTGGAGGGGCTCATGCGGCTTCTGCGTCAGGTCATCCGCCGTGAGCTGTCCCACTTGCACGAGAACGGCATCCGCCTCCTCCACATCGGCCGCCTGGAAGGCCTCCCCCCGCGGCTGCAGCGGCAGGTGCGGGAGGCCATGGAGCTGACTAAGGACAACCAGCGCATGACCCTCGTCATCGCCTTCAACTATGGAGGGAGGGCGGAGTTGGTGGACGCCATAAGGCGCATCGTGGCTGCAGGGATCCCCCCAGAAAAGGTGGACGAGGCGGTGGTGGCTGCACATTTGTACACTGCCGGCCTTCCCGACCCTGACCTCATCATCCGCACGGGGGGGGAGATGCGCCTCTCCAACTTCCTCCTCTGGCAGGGCGCCTATGCCGAGTTCTACTCCACGCCTGTATATTGGCCGGATTTCCAGGAGCGAGACATAGACCAAGCTCTGTTAGCCTATTCCCGCCGCCAGCGGCGGTTTGGCCGCCTGCCCCAAGATGAGAGCGATTATCCCCGGCCGTGGGACGGCCACCGCTGACGCCCTGCTGGCCAGGACTCTCTCGGGGCTGGTGGGGGTGCCGGCCATACTAGGCATCGCCTGGCTGGGGGGGGTGGCCTTCGCCCTGGGGACGGGGGCGGTGCTGGTGACGGGCGCGGCGGAGCTCCTTGCAGCGGCCATGCCCCCGGCGCGGCGGGGAGAGCTCCTGCCTTGGCGGCAGAGGCCCTTGGCCTATCTAGGGCTGGCGCTGGTGGCCCTGATGGTGGCCGCCGCCTATCACGGTGGGGAGTGGTGGACGGGTGCTGCTGCCCTGGCGGTGGCCCTGCTCCTCCTGGCCTCCATCTTGCGCCCCCGCCCATCCCAGGTCTTGGGGGAGTGGGGACTGACGACGGCCGCTGTCCTCTACGTGGGCTTGCTGGGAAGCCACCTGGTGGGCCTACGCCAGGGGGCGCAGGGGCTGGACTGGACCATTCTGGCCATCTTCGGCGCCTTCACCACTGATACATCCGCCTATCTGGTGGGGAGGGCGGTGGGGCGAAGGCGCATGGCTCCCCACTTGAGCCCTGGCAAGACCTGGGAGGGGACGCTGGGGGGGCTCCTCCTGGGGGCGGGGGGAGTGGTCCTCATCAACTGGGCCACCGGCCTGCGGCTGAGGCCCTGGGAGCTGGCTCCCCTAGCTGCCCTCCTGCCCGTGGCCGCCGTCCTGGGCGATTTGGGGGAATCGTTCATCAAGCGGGGCACAGGGACGAAGGACGCCTCTGCCCTCATCCCCGGCCATGGCGGCTTTCTGGATAGGCTCGACTCCGTATTGCTCACTGCCCCCCTGGTATACTATTGGCGTCTATGGGTGGTAGGGTGAGGGCGCTGGCCATCATCGGCTCCACCGGCTCCATCGGCCGGCAGGCCCTGGAGGTGGTAAGGGCTCTGCCTGAGCGGCTGCAGGTGGTGGGGCTGGCGGCGGGCAACAACATAGACCTCCTGAAGGAGCAGGCCCGCCTCTTCCGCCCCCGCTATGTTTACGCCGCCTCTGGGCGTCATGTCCTGCCCCACCTGCAGGAGGCGGTACCCGGCTGCCAGTGGGCAACGCCTGAGGAGATGGCCACCGCCCCGGACGTGGACATCGTCTTGGTGGCCACTGTGGGGGGCGCTGGCCTCATGCCCACCCTGGTGGCCCTTAAGGCGGGCAAGGTGGTGGCCTTGGCCAACAAAGAGGTGCTGGTGATGGCTGGCCACCTGGTGATGGAGGCGGCCCGCCTGGGCGGGGGCGAGCTGCGGCCGGTGGACTCGGAGCACTCGGCCATCTGGCAGTGCTTATGGGGGGAGGAAGCCAGCAGGGTGACCCGCCTCGTCCTCACCGCCTCAGGGGGCCCCTTCCGCGATATCCCTCTGGAGGAGCTGGAGCGGGTGACGGCTCAGCAGGCCCTGTGCCACCCCACCTGGCGCATGGGGCCCAAGGTGACGGTGGACTCGGCCACCCTCCTCAATAAGGGGTTGGAGTGCTTAGAGGCCCGCTGGCTCTTCGACATCCCCCTGGAACGCATAGAGGTGGTGATACATCGGGAGAGCATCGTCCACTCTTTGGTAGAGTTCTGCGATGGTTCGGTGAAGGCCCAGCTCAGCCCTCCGGACATGCGCCTGCCCATCCAGCTGGCCCTCACCTACCCGGAGCGGGTGGCGGGAGTAGAGGTGCCCCGGCTGGACTTGGCCCTCCTGGGGGCCCTCCACTTCGGCCCTGTGGATTTGGGCCGCTATCCCTGCCTAGGTCTGGCCCTGGAGGTGGGGCGACGCGGCGGCACCTACCCTGCTGTCCTCTCTGGGGCCGATGAGGTGGCGGTGCAGGCCTTCCTGGCCGGCCATATACGCTTTTTGGATATCTATCGTCTCCTCCTGGACGTGCTGGAGGCTCATGTCCCAGTGGGTCGGCCAGACCTGGCCCAGGTGGTAGCCGCCTACGAGTGGGCCAAAGCACGGGCCGAGGAGTGGGTGAGGGCGCGGATGTGAACCCCCAGGCTATCCTGGCCTTTGTAGGCATTCTGGCCTTCCTCATCGTGGCCCATGAGGCGGGTCACTTCCTCACGGCCAAGCTGGCGGGAGTTAAGGTGCTGGAGGCGGGGCTGGGCTACCCTCCCCGCCTGTGGGCCTTCCGTTTCCGCGACACCATCTATTCCCTCAACCTCCTCCCCTTGGGGGGGTTCGTCCGCCTCCTGGGGGAGGAGGACCCCAGCCACCCGCAGAGCCTGGCCGCCCAGCCGGCATGGGTCAGGTTGGTGGTTTTGGCTTCCGGGTCCTTCATGAATCTGGCTCTTCCCGTCTTTCTGTTTGCCGTGGCCTTCATGATACCGCGGGAGGTGCCGGTGGGGCTGGTGACCATCGCCTCGGTGCTGCCGGACTCCCCAGCGGCGGAGGCAGGGCTGAGGCCGGGGGACGTCATCCTAGCCATCAACGGGCAGAAGGTCTCCAACGTCCAAGAGGTGGGCCGCCTGGTGCGCCTGAATATGGGGGAGGTGCTGCAGTTCACCATCAAGCGGCCCACGGGCTCCTTCGGCTTCTTAGGGAGTGGTGGGGGGGAGGTGCTGACCCTGCCGGTGAAGGCCCGCTTTCGCTCCAGCGCTCCCACAGGCATCCGCATATACATGACGGGCACCTATACCGTGCGGGAGCGCTCACCCCCTTGGCAGGCCGTGGCTCAGGGCTGGACGGCCACCATCGATGCCCTCATCTTGGCTCGCAACGAGGTCATCTCCTGGTTCACGGGGGGAGGGAGGCCCCAGGTGACGGGGCCTGTGGGCATCGCCCAGGCCACGGAGGAGGTGGTGGAGACATGGGGCTGGCGGGCCCTCCTGGATTTCTCAGCTCTCCTCTCCATCAACTTGGCCATCATAAACCTCCTCCCCCTACCCATGCTGGACGGGGGGCGCATCCTCTTCGTCCTGCTGGAGGTGGTGCGCAGGGGTAAGCGCATCGCCCCCGAGAAGGAGGCCCTAGTGCACCTCATCGGCCTGGCGGCTATCATAAGCTTGGCGGTGATCGTCACTTACTTCGATGTGCTGCGCATCATAAGAGGGGAGGGCATGGCGCCGTGAGGGAGCTAGAGAGCATGTTCACCTTGGCCCCCCGCCGCAAGACCAGGCCCATCTGGGTGGGGACGGTGCAGATCGGAGGCGACGCTCCCATCGCCGTCCAGTCCATGACCAATACCGACACGGCCGACGTGGCGGCCACCCTGCGTCAGATCCGGGAGCTGGCGGAGCTGGGCTGTGACATAGTGCGGGTGGCGGTGCCCGATAGGGAGGCGGCGGAGGCCCTGCCGGAGCTGGTGAAGAAGAGCCCCGTCCCCCTCATCGCCGACATCCATTTCGACCACCGCCTGGCCCTCATGGCCCTGCGGGCGGGCATTCACGGCCTGCGCCTCAACCCAGGCACCATCCGTGACCAGGAAAAGGTGAAGGAGGTGGTGAGGGAGGCCAAGGCCCGCCAGGTGCCCATACGGGTTGGGGTCAACGAGGGCAGCCTCCCCCCCCTTCCCCCCCTCAAGGAAGGGGAGGAGCCACCTCCCAAATGGCGGCGTATGGTGGATGCTGCCCTCTGGGAGATCCAGATCCTGGAGGACCTGGGGTTCTCCGACATCAAGATCTCCCTCAAGGCCTTCGATGTGCCCACTATGGTCACCGCCTACCGCGAGATGGCCAAGTTGGTGGAATACCCCTTCCACCTGGGGGTGACGGAGGCTGGTCCTCCCAGGTCGGGGGCGGTGCGCTCGGCGGTGGGCATCGGCATCCTCCTGGCTGAGGGGATCGGGGACACCATCCGCGTCTCCTTGGCTGCCGACCCGCGGGAGGAGGTGCCGGTGGCCTGGGAGATCCTCAAGGCCCTCAACCTCCGTCAGCGGGGGCCCACCATCGTGGCCTGCCCCACCTGCGGCCGCATCGAGATCGACATGCTCCCCCTGGTGGAGAAGGTGGAGGCCTATTTCCAGAGGCTGGGCTATCCTATCACCGTGGCCGTCATGGGGTGCGTGGTCAACGGTCCTGGTGAGGCCCGGGAGGCAGACATCGGCATCGCCGGCGGCAAGGGGAAGGGGGCCATCTTCCGCAAGGGCCAGGTGGTACGAGTGGTGCCCGAGGATCAGTTCCTCACGGCCCTCATCGAGGAGGGGCATAAGGTGATACAGGAGAGGTTTGGGCAGGCCCCTCCCCCTCCCCAGACCCCGTCCGAGGAGGTCATCCCCCTGGCGGTGGCCCAGGATCCCCCGGGGCGGGTGGGGCGCCGCTAGGGATATGACCCTAGAGGTGCGTCTGGCCTTCCTTCTCTTCTTCTTCCTGCTCTGGGGCATGGGCGGGCTTTTGCCGTGGACTGTGGCGGCCGTGTGGCGTCGCGGGCGGGGGGTGGTGCTGGCCCTCCCCCTGGCACCCACAGGAGGCATGGGGGTGGGCGTCCTCACCCCCCTCCTGGGGGCCGATGATGGGCGGGGTTTCCTCATAAGCCTGGCGGCCTCGGTGATGGGTGGGGCCCTGGCCACCGCCGCCGGCATATGGTTAGAGGCCCACCTGGCGCCGCCGCCCAGGGGGCGGTGAGGCTAAAATATGTCGTGATGGCGCCCTACGCCTTGTCCACTATGTGGTGGCAGGGGCGGTTCCCCAACCTGGGGGAGTTCGCTCGTGCTGCCCGGCGCCTGGGGTTCCCCAACGTGGAGATAAGCTACGTGGTGGGGCCAGAGGGGGTGGAGGAGCTGCTGGCTTCCCATGAGGTGGGCATCACGTCGGTCCATAACCCTGTCCCCCGCGTCTTCATCGATGGACGGAGCAGCGAACAGTTCAACCTGGCCGCCACCGACGAGGACGAGAGGCGTCTGGCGGTGGAGCTGGGACGCCGCACCCTGGAGGTGGCCGCCCGAGCGGGAGCCAGGGCGGTGGTGGTGCACATGGGCCATCTGCCCCAGGGCTTGGCGCCGGAGCGCGAGCTCCGCCGTCTCTATGACCAAGGCCTAAGGGAGGGGGAGGAGGTGGAGGCCTTGCGCAGCATGTGCCGCCGCCTTCGGGCGGAGGCAGTGCCGCCCTACCTGGAGCAGGCTCGGCGCTCTCTGGAGGAGCTGGCCGAGAAGGCCACCTCCCTGGGGGTGGCCATCGCCCTAGAGAACCGGTTCCACTATCACGAAATCCCCACCGTCGAAGAGGCGCAGCAGCTCCTGTCTCCCTATCCCCCTCACCTAGTAGGATACTGGCACGACGTGGGCCACGCTGAGGTCCTAGACCGCCTGGGCCTGGTGCCCAAGGAGAGGTGGCTGAAGGAGCTGGGGGGCCGCTGCCTGGGCTCTCACCTACACGATGTGGTAGGTCTTACCGACCACCGTGCTCCCGGCCAAGGGACCGCCGATTGGGACTACATCTCCCGCTATCTCCCTGCCCATGCCCTGCGGGTGCTAGAGATCAACCAAGAGGTGCCGGAGGAGCAAGTGGCTGGAGCCCTCGACTTTTTGCGCCAGCGCGGCCTGCTGTGACGCCGCTGAGTCCTCCGCCCTGCGCTGCTCTGGAGGCTCCTCCTCCGGCTTGGGCGGGCTCCGTGCTATGATGGGCATCGGGACGCCAGGGTTCAGGTTGGGGCTTTGGGCATGCGCCTCTCGCAGCTATTCGGCCGCACCATGCGCCAGCCTCCGGCGGAGGCGGAGACGGCCTCTCACCGCCTGTTGGTGCAGGCGGGGCTGGTGGCCCAGCTGGCTGCCGGCATCTATTCCTACCTGCCTTTGGCCTGGAAGGTGCTGCGCAAGATAGAGGACATCGTGCGGGAGGAGATGGACGCCGCCGGCGGCCAGGAGCTGCACCTCCCTGCTCTCCACCCCCTGGAGATCTGGCAGGCCTCGGGCCGCCATCAGACCATGCGGGATGTCCTCTTCCACGTGCAGGACAAACGGGGGAGGGAGTTCGTCCTGGGCCCTACCCACGAGGAGGTCATCACCGACCTCTTCAAGCGCTACGTCCGCTCCTACCGGGACCTCCCCCTTCTGGTCTACCAGATCCAGACCAAGTTCCGGGACGAGCCCCGCCCCCGCGCCGGCCTCATACGGCTGCGGGAGTTCATTATGAAGGACCTCTACAGCTTCGATGCCGACTGGGAGGGGCTGGACGTCTCTTACCAGAAGATGCTGGAGGCCTATGCCCGGGTCTTCCAACGGTGTGGGGTGCCAGCGGTGCCCGTCCTGGCCGATGCTGGTGCCATGGGTGGCAGGGACACCCATGAGTTCATGTACTTGACGGATGTGGGCGAGGACTCCTGCCTCTTCTGCCCCGCCTGCGGCTATGCGGCCAACGCTGAGGTGGCCACCTTCCGCAAACTCCCTGTCCACGCCGATGAGCCCCCCAGGCCCCTGGAGGAGGTCCACACCCCAGGGGTCACCACCATCGCCCAGCTGGCCCGCTTCCTGGGAGTGCCCGAGTCCCGGACCTGCAAGGCCGTCTTCTACATGGCCGATGGCCGCCCTGTCCTGGCCGCCGTCCGGGGGGATATGGACGTCAACCAGACCAAGCTAAAGCGGGCCATTGGTGCTGTGGAACTCCACTACATGGCGGAGGACGAGGTGGCCCGGGCTGGCCTGGTGGCCGGCTCTGCCTCCGCTGTGGGCCTTGAGGGGGCCATAGTGGTGGCCGACGACCTCCTCCTGCAAGAACGGAACCTGGTGGCAGGTGCCAACCGCCCCGATTATCACCTCCTGAATGTCAACTATGGGCGGGACTGGCAGGCGGACGTAGTGGCCGATATCGCCCTGGCCGGCCATGGCCATCCCTGCCCCCAGTGCGGTGAGCCCCTGGAGCTGCGGCGAGGGGTGGAGCTGGGGCAGGTCTTCAAGTTGGGGACCCATTACTCGGAGAAGATGGGGGCTACCTTCCTGGATAGGGATGGGCAGCGCCGGCCGGCCATCATGGGCTGTTATGGCATCGGCATCGACCGGCTGCTGGCGGTGGTGGTGGAGGCCAACCACGATAAGGACGGCATCATCTGGCCCCGCGAGCTGGCCCCCTATCGAGGGCATCTGGTGGCCATCGCCGTGGACCGCCCAGAGGTGAGGGAAGTGGCCGAGGAGATCTACCGCCGACTCAAGGCCGCTGGACTGGAGCCCCTCTACGACGACCGTGAGGAGACACCAGGGGTCAAGCTCAAGGACGCCGACCTCCTGGGCATGCCCCTACGCATCACCGTCAGCCCCCGCACCTTAGAGAGGGGAGCGGCGGAGCTGAAACTGCGGAGCTCGCCTGAGACCCGCCTCGTGCCTTTGGAGGAAGTGGTGCAGGCGGTGGCTCAGGCCTAGGGCGCTGCGACGACAGTCAAGCTCCCCGGGCCGTAGGGCTCAACTCCCTCTTGACGGCCGTAACCCCGCGAACCCCTTCCAGCTTGGCCAGGAGGCGGATGAGCTGAGAGAGGCCCTGGGTCTCCAGGGTCACGTAGATGGTGATGGTCCCATCATCGTGCTCCTGGGAGCGGATGCCCGTCATGTTCACCCCCTCCTCGGCCACTAGGGTGGAGATATCGCGCATAAGGCCTACTCGGTCCCAGGCGTCGATGCGCACGGCCACGGGGTAGACGTGGCCCGGGGCGCCCCACTCCACCTCCACCAGCCGCTCCCGCTCCAGGGCTGGCAGGTTGGGGCAGTCGGTGCGGTGGACCGATACCCCCTCCCCACGAGAGACATACCCCACGATGGGGTCGCCAGGCATAGGCTGGCAACAACGGGCCAGACGAGTGAGGAGGTCGCCACTGCCCAGCACCCGCACGCCAGCTGCCGAGACCAAGGGCTGATGGCGAGGGCGATGGGGCGCCTGAGGGGGCGGCTCCAAAAGGTGGGGTATGCGGGTGAGGACCTGGTGAGGGCTTAACTCCCCGTATCCCAGGCGGAAGAAGAGCTCCTCCACGTCCGTGAGGCCGAAGGCCCGCACAAGCTCTCCCTCTACCTGGGCCAGCTCCAGGCCGAGGCGGGAGAGCTCCTTAAGGAGCATCTCGCGGCCGCGGGCCACGTTTTCCGCCCGCTCCTGCCGCTTGAACCATTGACGTATCTTCTGGCGGGCGTGGCTGGTATGGACGTAGCCCAGCTCAGGGTTGAGCCAGTCGCGGGAGGGCCCTTTGGCTGTCTTGCTGACGATGATCTCCACCACGTCACCGTTCTGGAGCTGGTAATTGAGGGGGACGAGGCGGCCGTTGACCTTGGCCCCCACGCACCGGTGGCCCAGGTCGGTGTGGATGCGGTAGGCGAAGTCGATGGGGGTGGCACCACGGGGGAGCTCCTTCACCTCCCCCTTGGGGGTGAAGACGAAGACCTGGTCTTGGAAGATGTCACTCTTGATGGCCTCCACTAGCTCCTGGGCGCCAGCCATCTCCTGGTGCCACTGCAGGAGCTGGCGCAGCCAGGCCAGTCGCTCTTGGTATCGGCGGTCCGGTTTCTCCCCCTCCTTGTAGCGCCAGTGGGCGGCCACGCCGTATTCGGCCACCTGGTGCATCTCGTGGGTGCGGATCTGCACCTCTAAGGGGCGGCCCCCGGGGCCCATCACAGTGGTGTGCAGGGATTGGTACATGCTCTGCTTGGGCTTGGCGATGTAGTCGTCGAAGGTGCCCGGCAGGGGGGTGAAGAGGCTATGGACGATGCCCAGGGCCCGATAACACTCGGGCACGCTGTCCACCAAGATGCGCACTGCCAGCAAGTCATAGATCTCGTGGGGGTTGCGCCCCTCAGCGGCGTACCGCTGCATCTTCTGGTAGATGCTGTAGATGTGCTTGGCCCGCCCCTGCACCTGGGCCGAGAGACCGTGGCGGGAAAGCTCCTCCTGGAGGAGACGGCATACATGGTTGATATAGCGCTGACGGGCCTCCCGCTTGGTGGCCAGCATATCGGCGATGGCCCGGTACTTGTCGGGCTCCAGGTAGCGGAAGGCCAAGTCCTCCAGCTGCCACTTGAACTGCCAGATGCCCAGGCGGGCAGCCAGAGGGGCGTAGATCTCCAGGGTCTCGCGGGCGATGCGCACCTGGTCCTCCCGGGGGAGAGCGTACAGGGTGAGCATGTTGTGGAGGCGGTCGGCCAGCTTGATGAGGACCACCCGCAGGTCGCGGGCCATGGCCAAGAACATCTTGCGCAAGTTTTCGGCCTGCATCCTCTCCCCTGCAGCCCGGTCCTCCAAGGTCTCCCAAGGGATCTGGCCCAGCTTGGTGACCCCTTCCACTAGGGAGGCCACCCCTTCCCCGAAGAGCTGGCGAAGCTCTTGGTTGGAGACGCCACAGTCCTCCTGCACGTCGTGGAGGAGGGCGGCGGCCACTGTCTCGGCGTCCAGCTGTAGCTCGGCCATGCTATAGGCCGTGTGCAAGGGGTGGGTGATGGCTGGGTCGCCGGAGCGGCGGAACTGGCCTTGGTGGCAGCGGGAGGCAAACTCCAAGGCCCTCTCCACCAAGGCTACGCCGGTGGAGGGTAGGTATTGGCGTGCCCGCTCAAGGAGCTCCTGAGGGGAGATGTTGCGGGCCTTCATGTCCTCTTTATGAAGTCTATCACATCCTTCTGTCCCCCAAAGGTCGGGGCGTACGGGAGCGCAGCCAGAGGGTCTTAAGGCCCCATTCCACCAGCCCGGGGGCCAGGTCCGCGGCCAGCACAGCCATGCGGTCGGCCCAGCTCACATAGGCCCATCGCTCCTCCCGCCTTATGGCCCGTAGGATGCGACGGGCCACGGCCTCGGCCGTGGCCGCCCTGAGGAGAGGGGAGGGCGTGGGCAGCTCCACCTCTTTTATGCTGTGGCGATGGAAGGGGGTGGCCGTATACCCAGGGAAGACGGCGACGACTTTTATCCCATAAGGGGCCAGCTCCACCCGCAGGGCGCTGGAGAGGGCGGCCAGGGCGGCCTTGGTGGCCGAGTATATGGCACCGTAGGGCATAGCCACCCTGGCAGCCACCGAGGAGACGTTAACTATGACGCCTCTCCCCTGGGCCCGCATGTGGGGCACCACGGCCTGGATGCAGTGGATGGCTCCTAGCAGGTTCACGTCCAGAACATAGCGCATGTTGTCCACGTCTCCCTCGGCCACGGTGGCGTCCAAGCCCAGGCCGGCGTTATTTATGAGTATGTCAATCCCGCCCAGGGCCTCCACCGTCTCCTTGGCCATGGCCTGCACCGATTCCCGCTCTCGGACATCGGTGGTGACCACCAGGCACCGTCCGGGGGCCCCTGCCAGTTCCTGGGCCAGCTCCTCTAATGCCTCCCGCTGACGGGAGGCCAGGACAACATGGGCGCCAGCCAGGGCCAGGGCCCTGGCGGTGGCCCGCCCGATGCCGCTGGAGGCGCCGGTGACGATGGCGCGTGCGCCCTCTATGCGCATGCTCCCCTCCTGCTCTTGTGATGTGGGCGGCCTTCTAGTATGCTCGCATAGGGCAGAGAGGGGAATATGGGCCATGCCTTTGCGCTACCGAGCTCCCCGGGGAACTCAGGACATCCTCCCCGAAGAGCAGCCCTACTGGGACTACGTGCGGGAGGCCGCTCAACGTCTCTGTCGCCTCTTCGGCTATGAGCGCATAGACACCCCCGTCTTCGAGGTGGCTGCCCTCTTCATACGCACCACGGGAGAGGCCACGGACATCGTGCAGAAGGAGATGTACGTGTTCAAGGACCGTGGTGGGCAGGAGATGGCCCTGAGGCCGGAGGGCACCGCTCCCGTCTGCCGCGCTTACCTGGAGCATGGCCTGGCCAGCCGCCCCCGCCCCCTGCGCCTCTGGTACTGGGCGCCCATCTTCCGATACGACCGTCCCCAGGCGGGCCGGTACCGTCAGCATCACCAGTTCGGGGTCGAGGCCCTGGGGGACGCCAGCCCAGCTATGGACGCCGAGGTGATAGAGCTCTTGTGGCGTTTCTACCAGGAGCTGGGGCTGGAGGGTCTCTCCATCCACCTCAACTCCCTGGGGGATGATAGATGCCGGCCGCGGTACGTGGAGGAGCTGCGCCGCTACTACCAGGGGCGGCTGGAGCGGGCCTGCCCCGATTGCCAGGCCCGTTACCACCGCAACCCCCTGCGCCTTTTGGACTGCAAGCGGGACGAGTGCCAGCCCCTTGTAGCTGCGGCCCCGCCCATCACCGACTATCTATGCCAGGAGTGCCTGGGCCACTTGGAGGACCTAAAAGAGCATCTGAAGGCCTTGGACATACCCTACGTCCTTAATCCGCGGTTGGTGCGGGGCTTCGACTACTACACACGCACCGTCTTCGAGGTGTACCCGCCCCAGGAGGGAGCGCAGTCGGCCGTAGGGGGAGGGGGCCGGTACGACGGTCTGGTGGAGGGGCTTGGCGGCCCCCCCACGCCAGCCGTGGGCTTTGGCACGGGCATCGAGCGCATCATCATGAACCTGAAGCGACAGGAGGTGGCTATTCCCCCTGCCCCCCGACCCCAGGTCTACGTGGCCTGGCAGGGAGCCGAAGCCCGCCTCCCTGCCGTGCGCCTGGCCAGCCAGCTGCGGCGGCAAGGGGTGGCGGCTATGGCTGCCACCGGCGACCGTTCCCTGAAGGCCCAGATGCGCCAGGCCGATGCCCGTGGCATCCCCTATGTGGCCATCCTGGGGCCGCAGGAGCTGGCCCAGGGCACTGTCACCCTGCGGCGCCTGGCCGATGGCCACCAGGAAACGGTGCCCCAGGACCAGCTGGCTACTAGGCTAATGGTATAATGACCCCTGGGGGCCCTCTCGGCCCCCCATCCGCTATGTGGGAGAGGCTCGAGGAGCTAGAGCGTCGGTTCCAGGACATCGTCAACGAGATGGCCCGCCCGGAGGTGGCCGCCGACTATGGCCGCTTGCAGGCCCTGGTGCGGGAGCATGCTGCCCTGGAGCCGCTGGTCTCCCTCTATCGCCGCTATAAGGAAGCGAGGCGTCGGGCCGAGGAGGCGGAGGCCCTTCTAGAGGGGGAGGCGGACCCGGAGCTCATGGCCCTGGCCCGCGCCGAACTGGCGGCGGCCCAGGAGGAGATGGCGCGTCTGGAGAGGGAGCTGAGGTTGGCCCTCCTCCCCAAGAGCCCCTACGACAAGAAGGACGTCATTATGGAGATAAGGGCTGCTGCTGGGGGGGAGGAGGCTGCCCTCTTCGCCGCCGACCTCTTCCGCATGTACACCCGCTACGCCGAGCGCCAGGGGTGGGAGGTGGAGGTCATCTCTAGCAACCCCAGTGACCTAGGGGGTTTCAAGGAGATCATCTTCGAGGTGAGGGGAGAGGGGGCCTACTCCCGCCTCAAGCACGAATCGGGCGTCCACCGCGTCCAGAGGATACCCATCACCGAGGCCGGGGGGCGCATCCACACCTCCACCGCCACCGTGGCTGTCCTGCCCGAGCCCGATGAGGTGGACCTGCACATCGATGAGAAGGACCTGCGCATTGAGACCTTCGGCTCCTCGGGCCCCGGCGGCCAACACATGCAGAAGACGGCCTCCGCTGTGCGCATAACTCACATCCCCACGGGCATCACCGCCGTCTGCCAGGACGACCGTTCCCAGATCCGCAACCGCCAGAGGGCTATGCAACTCCTGCGGGCCCGCCTGCTGGACCTGGAGCGCCGGCGCCAACAGGAGCAGCTGGACGCCGCTCGTCGCTCTCAGGTGGGCACGGGGGAGAGGGCGGAGAAGATCCGCACCTATAACTTCCCCCAGGATCGGGTTACCGACCATCGCATCGGCCTCACCATTCATAATTTGCAGGCGGTCCTGGACGGGGAATTGGACCCCATCATCGATGCCCTCATTCAGGCGGAGGAGGAGCGGCTACTGCAGGAGCAGCTGGCGTGAACTTAAGGGAGGCGGTGTCCTGGGCCCGCCGGCTCCTAGCGGGGGCGGGCGTGGCTGATGCTCCCCTGGAAGCTGAGATCCTCCTCTGCCACGCCTTAGGGCTGGGGCGAGCCCAACTGTACGCCCACCTCCGCCATCCCCTGCCTCCCGATGCCCTGCGTCCCCTGCTTTGCCTGGTGGGGAGGCGCATGTCCCGCCAGCCCCTCCCCTATATCGTGGGCCGGCGGGAGTTCTATGGCTTAGACCTGGCGGTGACCCCTGCCGCCATGATCCCCCGTCAGGAGACGGAGCTATTGGTGGAGCTGGCTCTGGAGTGGCTGGCGTCCCACCCTGGCCCCCGCCTGGTGGTGGATGTGGGCACCGGGTGCGGGGCCATCGCCTTGGCGGTGGCCCGCCACGCCCAGGAGGAGGTGCGGGTGGTGGCCACCGAGGTGTCGCCGCCAGCTCTGGCCCTGGCCTGGCAGAACGCCCATCGCCTGGGCCTGGCGGGGCGAGTGCAGATGGTGCTGGCCGACCTCCTTTCCCCTCTGCGGGGCCCCATCGACCTGGTGGTGGCCAACCTCCCCTACATACCCACCGCCGAGCTGGCCTCCGCCCCCCCTGAGCTGCGCTGGGAACCGCGGGTGGCCCTGGACGGCGGACCCGATGGCCTGCGCCTGGTGGCCCGCCTCCTCTCCCAGCTCCCCACCTGCCTCGCCCCCGGCGGCGCCGCCATCCTAGAGCTGGCCCCACAGCAGGTGGAGCAGGCCCTGGCCCTGGCCCGCCACCACCTCCCCACCGCCCGTCCCCATCTCTATCGCGACCTGGCCTGCCTCCCCCGTGCCCTCCTCCTCCACCTCCCGCCCCATTGACACATCCTCCTTGTCCTCTTAGCATATTCTCCAGAATGTCACGTGGTGAACTCGACAAATCATAAAAAGGAGGGGGCTACGTGGTCAGGTCGGTGGGGTTAGAGGAGCCATCGTGGGAGCTGGTGCTGAGGCGGAACAGCATCGAGAGGCTGAAGGAGGAGAAGTTTCCGCTGGACATCATCCACGAGCTGCCGGAGCTCATCGCCCGGGGGTACGAGGCGGTGCCGGAGGAGGACATGGTCCGCCTCTACTGGTGGGGCATTGCTCACGACAAGCCCAAGGTGGGGACGTTCATGGTGCGCATCAAGGTGGCTGGGGGGCTCTTGGCCCCTTGGCAGCTGCGGGCCATCGGCGCCATATCCATGCGCTATGGCCGCAACTATGGGGAGCTGACCACCCGCCAGGGTATCCAGCTCCACTGGGTACGCATGGAGAAGTTGCCGGAGGTCCTTGCGGCCATCCAAGAGGCTGGCCTCACCACCGTGGGGGCGGAGGGGGACACGGTGCGCAACATCACCACCTGCCCTGTGGCCGGCATCAGTCGGGAGGAGCTGTTCGATGTTCGGCCAACCATCGCTGCGGTGGCCCGCTTCTTCTGGGGCAACCGCGATTACTCCAACCTCCCTCGCAAGCAGAAGTTCACCATCAGCGCCTGCCCCTACCAGTGCAACGCCCCTGAGATCCACGATGTGGCCCTGGTGGGGGTCATGAAGGAGGGGCGTCCGGGCTTCGCCGTGCGGGTGGGAGGAGGCCTCTCCGCCACCCCCCGCATCTCCCGCGACCTGGGCGTCTTCGTGCCGGTGGAGGAGGCGGTGGATGTGCTGAGGGCGGTGACGGACGTCTGGCAGCACAACAACCGGTACCGCCTCAGCCGGGCCAAGGCGCGCATCAAGTTCCTGATGGACGACTACGGCCCGGAGGCTGTGCGGGCCATGGTGGAGGAGCGGCTGGGCCGCCCCCTGGAGGATGGGGCCGCTCCCCCTCCCATAGGGGAGGGCGACCACATGGGCATCCATCCCCAGCGTCAGGAGGGCCTCTATTACGTAGGGTTCCCCGTCCCCAATGGTCGCATGACGGGCAGCCAGATGCAGCAGCTGGCGGACGTGGTGGAAACGGTGGGGGGAGACATCCGCCTCACCCGCGAGCAGAACTTCATCGTCGGCAACGTGCCCGAAGACCGCTTGGGATGGCTATTAGAGCAGGTAGCCCGCCTGGGCTTCCCCCATGACCGGCACCGCTTGTACGCCAACTCCACCGCCTGCACCAGCCATGAGTTCTGCAACTACTCGGTGGCGGAGACCAAGGGGAAGCTGGAGGAGATAGTGCATGCCCTGGAGGAGAGGTTCGGCAGGCGCATCGAAGGGCTCAAGATCTACATGGACGGGTGCCCCCACGCCTGCGCCCACCATTGGGTGGGGGAGATAGGTCTGCAGGGGACCACCGCCCCCGGCCCAGGCCTTAGCAAGATCGAGGCCTACGACATCACCCTGCGTGGGGGTCTGGGGCCCAAGGCGGCCATCGGCAGGCCCATCCTCCGCCGCATCCCTCACCATCAGGTCACACAGGTGTTGGAGAGGCTGGTGGAGGCATGGCTCAGGGAGCGGGAGGCGCGTGGCCAGCCCTACTCCTTCCGCGACTTCTGCGACCATCACACCGATGAGGAGCTGCAGGCCATCGCTTTGGGCCAGCCTCTCAAGGATGAGAAGCGGATGGCCATCGTCCGCATCCCTGGCCCCTTGTTGGACACCACGGGGGGCTTGGATACGGTGGAGGTGCCGCCAGGGACGGTGCGGGAGGCCATCGAGGCTGCGGGCCGCCTCTTCCCTCAGCTCAAGGCGCGTGTCCTAACCCCGCAAGGGGAGGTGGACCCATCGGTGAACCTCTATGTCAACGAGGAAGACATCCGCGCCCTTCAGGGGCTGGACACCCCCCTCCAAGTGGGGGACGAGCTGGTCATCCTCTTGGCTATGTCCGGTGGCTAAAGACGAGGAGGTGAGGCCATGGCCCAGCGTGTGCTCTTCGACGACCTGGAGATCGGCGAGATCGCCATGGAGCTGGACGACAAGGAGCCCCAGGAGGTCATCGCTTGGGCCATCGAGACCTTTGGCGATGGGGTGGCGGTGGTCACCGCCCTCCAGGCCGAGGGAACGGTGGTGCTGGACATGGCCTATCGCCTCAAGCCTGACATCTGGGTCATCACTGTGGACACGGGCAGGCTCCCCCAGGCCACCTATGAGTTCCTGGACCGGGTGCGGGAGCGGTATCACCAGGCCCGCTGGCGCGTCCTCTTCCCCGACCGGCGGGAGGTGGAGGCCATGGTGCGCCGTCATGGGGTGAACCTGTTCTACAAAGCGGTGCCCTTGCGGCTCCTGTGCTGCCAGATCCGGAAGGTCCGGCCCCTGGTGGAGGCCCTCAGGGAGCTGGACGCCTGGTTCACAGGCCTGCGGCGCGAGCAATGGGCCTCCCGGGCGGCCATCCGCAAGGTGGAGCTGGATCACGACCATGGGGGCATCGTCAAGGTCAACCCCCTGGCCGACTGGACCAAGGAGGAGGTTTGGGAGTACATCCGCCAGCACAACCTCCCCTACCACCCACTCTACGACCGGGGGTATACCAGCATCGGCTGCGAGCCCTGCACCCGCCCCATTCAGCCAGGGGAGGACGACCGGGCCGGCCGTTGGTGGTGGGAGGTGGGGGCCCCCAAAGAGTGCGGCATCCACTGTCCCATCGAGACGGGGGGCTTCGAGCATGAGGCGGAGGCCATCCTCAAGGAGGCCCACGGCCTATGAGCGGGGAACCTCTGGCCCTCACCGCCGAAGAGAGGGAGATCCTGGGGCTGGAGCTGGCCTCCCTGGTTCCTGCCCTAGAGGGGGAGAGGCGCCAGCTCTACCAAGCCCTCGCCCAAGCGGTGGAGGATGGCCAGGTGCCCCCCTCTTTAGTGCCCCCTTTGGAGGGCCTGCTGGACCTGGCCCTGGAGACGGGGCGCGCCCGGCTCCTCTACCGCGCTGAGGGGGAGAGGGTCCTCACCGACCTCTTCCGTCGCACCCCCAAAGGGAGGGAGCTGGCCCGCCTCCTGGAGGAGGTGAACAAGGCCCTCTCCTCCCTAGAGGGGCGCACCCTCAGGAGGGTGCAGGTGGCCATGCGCACCCTGGGCCACTTCACCATCGCCCTGGAGGTGGAGGGAGCGGGGGTGACGCTGGCCGTGCGTCCTCAGGGGGTGACGGTGGAGAGCGTCTCGGTAGGCTAGGTCGAGGGAGGCATCCCAATGCAGGAACAGGGGTTCGTGGTGTGGCTAACAGGGCTTTCGGGGGCTGGGAAGAGCACCTTGGCCCACGCCCTGGCCCGGGCCCTTGAGGTCATAGGCTGGCGGGTGGAGGTGCTAGACGGCGATGTGGTGCGCCAGCACTTCAGCAAAGGCCTGGGCTTCAGCCGCGAGGACCGCTTGGAGAACATGAGGCGGGTGGCCTATGTGGCCCATCTGCTGGCCCGCAACGGGGTGGCCGTCATCGTCGCGCTCATCTCTCCCTACCGTGAGGGGAGGGATTACGCCCGCCAGCTGATAGGCCGCTTCGTGGAGGTGTACGTGCGCTGCCCCCTGGAGGTCCTCATCGCCCGCGATGTCAAAGGCCTCTATGCCAAGGCTCTGCGGGGGGAGATCCCTCAGTTCACCGGCATAAGCGACCCTTATGAGGAGCCCCTCTCTCCCGATGTTGTGGTGGACACCCATAGGGAGACGGTCCAGGAGAGCCTGGCCAAGCTATGGCAAGCCCTGAGGGAGCGGGGATACGTCGGGGGGCCCCTGCCGGTCCTGACGGAGGAGGTGGCCTCATGAAGGAGATGACATCCCAGGGCAAACCTCCTCCGGGGAGCGGCCCTGCTGACGATGGGGCCCAGGTGCCCACCACCGTGCCGCCCCATGGCGGGAGGTTGGTGAACCGCGTCCTGCCTCCCGAGCGGGCGCAGGAGGTGCGGGAGCGGGCCGCCTCTTTACCCCAGGTGCGCCTTACCCCTAGGCAGCTCTCGGATCTCCAGATGATCGCCCAGGGGGCCTTCAGCCCTCTGGAGGGGTTCATGGGACGCCGTCACTACCTAAGCGTTTTGCGCCACATGCGTCTGGCCGATGGCACCGTCTGGCCTTTGCCGGTGACCCTGGCCGTGGGGGAGGAGGCGGAGGGCCTGCGGGAGGGGAGAGAGGTAGCCCTCATCTCGCCCGATGGCCAGCTGGCGGGCATCCTGGAGCTGGAGGAGCGCTACTCATACGACAAGGAGGAGGAGGCGCGCCGCGTCTTCCGCACCGACGACCCTCAACACCCCGGGGTGGCTGCCCTCCTCAGCCAGGGGGATGTGCTCCTGGCGGGAAAGGTATGGGCCCTGGAGGTGGATCGCGGCCCTTTCCCCCAGTACCACCGCACCCCCGCTGAGACCCGTGCCGAGTTCGCTAGGCGGGGCTGGCGTACCGTGGTGGGGTTCCAGACCCGTAATCCCATCCATCGGGCCCATGAGTATATACAGAAGTGCGCCCTGGAGGTGGTGGACGGCCTCCTGATCCACCCCCTGGTGGGCGAGACCAAGGCCGACGATGTGCCAGCGGCTATACGCCTTCGCTGCTATGAGGCCCTCCTGGAGGGATACTTCCCCCGGGAGAGGGTGGTGTTATCGGTGTTTCCAGCTTTCATGCGGTATGCCGGGCCGCGGGAGGCTGTGTTCCATGCCATCTGTCGCAAGAACTATGGTTGTACCCACTTTATCGTCGGGCGCGACCACGCTGGGGTAGGCCGTTACTACGGCCCCTACGATGCCCAGCATATATTCAGGGAGTTCCGGCCCGAGGAGCTGGGCATCACCCCCCTCTTCTTTGAGAACGCCTTTTACTGTCGCCGCTGCGGGGCCATGGCCACCGCCAAGACCTGCCCTCACCCTCCCGAGGCGCGGGTGGAGCTCTCGGGGACGCAGGTGAGGGAGATGTTGCAGCAGGGCCAGCCCCCTCCCCCCGAGTTCACTCGCCCCGAGGTGGCCCGCATCCTCCTGGAGGCCAGGGGGTTGGCCCCTGGGACGCTTCGGCCTTAACATGGCTTATAGGATATGGCCGACAGAGTGGGCCAAAAGGGGAAGGGTAACGGCGGCCTCCCCGACGATTGGGCCCTGGCCGAGGTGCCCCTGCAGGACTTCCTGGATGGGCTACGGGAGATGGACGGGGCCCGGGAGGAGGACCTTTCCCATCTGAGCGAGGACGAGATCGAGGCGCGCCTGCGTGGGCGCAAGGGCATAAAGAGTCTGCTGCGGGCGGGCCTGGACTTCGCTGTGCGCCGGACCCGTGATGCCCTGGGCCAGCCAGTGGTGATGATCGTGGTGGGGGCAGCCGTCGCCGTGGCCCTCTACCGGCTGCAAAGACGTAGGCGGCGCCCGTCCTCCTAAGCTTGATCACAAGCCTCCAACGCTGCACCATCCCAGGGGGAACCCCTCGTCAGGGGCGAAGACATGAGGGAGCAGGAGACGAGGGACAGGGCTGCATATTCGGCCGTGGTGAGGCGGGACACTCGTCCCCTCCCCTTGCCACGCACCGCTCCTAGGTGGGGGCGGCTTTGGCGCCCTTGGCTCTGGGAGGTGGGGGTGGTGGTGGGGGCGCTGGCCCTGGCCGCAGCGGTGCGTCTGAGCTTCGTCTTGTCGGCCGACTTCCCCCTCAACGATGGTGGCCTCTTCTACATCATGGCCCGCGATGTCCAGGAGAACCGCTTCCTCCTGCCCTGGCATACTAGCTACAATGGCCTGGACATCCCCTTCGCCTACCCGCCCCTGGCCTTCTATTTGGCGGCGGCCGTGGACCTAGTGGGGCCGTGGAGCCTGCTGGACGTTATGCGGTTCGTCCCTACGGTGGCTAACGTGTTGACGGTGGGCGCCTTTTACCTCCTGGCGCGGGCTGTCCTGGGACGGGGGTGGGCCGCTGCCTTCGCCCTTTTCCTCTACGCCCTGCTCCCCCGCGTATATCTATGGCAGTTGGGCGGTGGTGGCCTGACTCGCTCCCTCGGTCTGCTGTGGGCTGTGTTGGCCCTGTGGCAGGGATACCTTATGTTCCGCCATGGTAGGGGGCCACGGCCTCTGGCGGTCCTCTTCGCCGCCCTAGCTGTCGTAACCCACCCCGAGATGGGGTGGTTGGTGGCCTTCAGCTACCTCTTGTTCTTGGTGGCCTATGGGCGAAGCCTGCCGGGGCTAAAGACAGCGGCGACGACGGCAGCGGCGGTGGCTATCCTCACCGCCCCCTGGTGGGGAACGGTGGTGGCTCGGCACGGCCTGTCCACCTTGGTGGACGCTTCCCACACTGGGAAGTCCGACTGGCTTTCCTGGGGTTTCCTCAACCATATCCACATCTACATCGCTGAGGAGCCCTTCTTCCCCCTCATGGCCATCCTGGGGTATGGAGGGATGGCCGTAGCCCTGGCCATGGGGCGGCCCTTCCTGCCCCTCTGGTTCCTCCTGGTGTTATATATCGACCCTCGTGTGGCTGGCACCAGCGCCATGCTCCCTATGGCCATGGCAGGGGGGCTACTCTTGGCCACCCTTTTAGATATAGCCATGAAGGAGGCGACTCCTCTGCCCAGTCTGATATCGCGCCTCTGGCGGGGGGGCGCCAGGTGGGCCCCTTGGGCTTATGGGGGCCTGGCCATACTGGCGTTATATGCCATCTATTCCTCCCTGCGGGCGGACGCCTGGGCCCCCACCCCCTTGGCAGCCCTGCCATCGTCCGTGCGGGAGGCCATGGACTGGATAGCCCACCACACGCCCGAAGGCGCCCGCTTTGTGGTAGTGCACGGGAGCGGCAACCCCTGGACCGACTCCGTTTCCGAGTGGTTCCCAGCCCTCACGGGGCGGCGAAGCGTAGCCACCGTCCAAGGCTCCGAATGGTTGAGCAAGGAGACGTTCCAGCGTCAGTTGGCAGCCTTTTACGACCTGCAGGGGTGTGCCTATGAAGGGGCCTTCTGCCTGGACCGATGGGCCACCTCCTTCGGTGCAGCCTATGACTATGTTTTCATCCCGTGCGCTGAGGGGTGGGAGTGCGCCCAGTCCCTGCGTCTATCGCTGTCCATGGACAGCCGTTATCTTCTCCTCTATAACGGCAGGGGAGGATACGTCTACTGGCGGGCCAAGGGGACAGCCCTGGCGGATCCCGCCTTGGCCCTAGGGGCCCTGTGATGTCAGGCGTTGGTGGCCGGCGAAGGGCGAGGCCGGGCTAGCTCCATCTGCCAGGCCTTCCCCTCCGTCTTGATGGCTGGGGCCACCACCAGCTCGGCCTGGTGGAACTCGCCGATGGTGCGGGCCCCACACATGCCCATGGCGGTGCGGATGGCGCCCACCAGGTTCTCGGTGCCATCGGTGCGGGATGTGGGGCCAAAGAGGAGGCGCTCCAGGGTGGTGTCCACCCCCGTGCGCACCCTGGTGCCACGGGGGAGGGAGGCGTGGCCGGTGGACATGCCCCAGGAGTAGCCTTGGCCCGGGGCTTCCTGGGTGCGGGCGAAGACGGTTCCCAGCATGACGGCATCGGCCCCCGCTGCTAGAGCCTTGCAGACGTCGCCACCGCTGCGCATCCCGCCATCGGTGATGATGGGCACGTAGCGGCCCGTTTCCTTGAAGTGCTGGTCGCGGGCGGCGGCACACTCGATGGTGGCCGTGATCTGAGGCACGCCGATGCCCAGGACCTCCCGGGAGGTGCAGCTGGCCCCAGGCCCCACCCCCACTAGCACGGCGGCCACCCCCGTCTCCATCAGCTCCTTAGCGGCGCCATAGGTGACGGTGTTCCCCACCATCACCGGAACCTTCAGCTCTTCCACCAGCTCGTTGAGGACAAGCCCCCTGGGGGAGCGGGAGATGTGCCTGGCGGTGGTCACTGTGGACTGGACGACGAAGATGTCGGCGCCTGCCTCCACTGCGATGGGGGCCAAGCGCTTGGTGTTAGCTGGGGTGGCGGCTACAGCGCAAACCACCCCCTCCGCCTTGATCTGGCGTATCCGTTCCACTATAAGGTCCTCGCGAATGGGAGCGGCATACAGCCTCTGAAGGACAGCTGCCGCTTCCTCTTGGGAGGCAGAGATGATCTCGGCGATGGCGGCGTAGGGGTCTTGGTAGCGGGTATAGAGGCCCTCCAGGTTGAGGACAGCTAGCCCCCCAAGGCGGCCAAAGGCCACGGCGAACCGGGGGTCCACCACGGCATCCAGGGCGGCGGCCAGGATGGGGATGGGAAAGGTGTAAGGCCCCAGTTGGAAGCTCACGTCCGTCAGCTCCGGGTTGACGGTCACCTCCCCCGGCACGATGGCCACGTCATCGAATCCGTAGGCCGGCCGCAGGGGCTTGGAGAAAGGTATGCTCATACTTAGCTCATCCTCCTCCCAGGGAGCGCCAGGGGTTTTAAAGGAGAATATACCAACAGGGCGAGGGGGAGTCAAGGACGTTGACGGGCGAAGCCAGGGCTCCTAAAATAGCCAGCGGTGGGGATATAGCTCAACTGGGAGAGCGCCGCCTTCGCATGGCGGAGGTTGCGGGTTCGAGCCCCGCTATCTCCACCAGATAGGGTTGAAAGGGAGAAGGGGCCATGGGGACATCCCATGGCCTTTGACTTTGCCCAAGGGATAAGTGCACCGCTAGAATGCTTGGTGGCGAGACCATGGCCCAAAAGAGGCGCGACTATTACGAGGTGTTGGGCGTCCCCAGGGACGCCAGCATGGAGGAGATCAAGCGCGCCTTTCGCCGGTTGGCCATGAAGTACCACCCCGACCGCAACAAGTCCCCCGATGCTGAGGCCAAATTCAAGGAGATCAATGAGGCTTACCAGGTCCTTTCCGACCCCCAGAAGAGGGCGGCCTACGACCGCTACGGCCCGGCTGGCATGGAGGCCATGGAGAGGGGTCGCCCCTTCGATGGCGCCCCCTTTGGGGGCTGGGGAGACATCTTCGAGGCCTTCTTCGGCACCGCCACCCGCCGCCAGCCCCAGCGGGGGGCGGACCGCCGCGTATCCCTGGAGTTGGAGCTAGCGGAGGCCGCCTTCGGCTGTGAGAAGGAGGTGGAGGTGGTGCGGGTGGAGGAGTGCCCGCGCTGCGGCGGCGCCGGTACCGAGCCCGGCACCCGGCCTGTGGCCTGCCCGTCGTGTCAAGGGTTGGGGGAGGTGCGGCGGGTGCATCGCAGCTTTTTCGGCCAGTTCATCAACGTGGCCACCTGCCCCCAATGTCGGGGCCAGGGCACGGTGGTGACCCACCCCTGCCGAGAGTGTCAAGGGACGGGACGCCAAAAGCGGGCCCGGCGTCTGTGGGTGAAGGTGCCCCCGGGGGTGGACGATGGCACCCAGTTGCGGCTGACAGGCGAGGGTGACGTGGGCCAGGACGGGGGGCCCCCAGGTAACCTATACGTGGTGGTGCATGTGCGCCCTCATGCCCAGTTCCGGCGGGAGGGCTACGACCTCCTCTACTCTCTGGAGCTGAACATGGCCCAGGCCGCTTTGGGGTGTCGTGTCCGCATCCCCACCCTGGAGGGAGGAGAAGAGGTTCTGCACGTCCCGCCGGGGACGCAACCAGGTGAGGAGTTCGTCATAAAGGGCAAGGGAGTCCCTCACCTCCAGGGTGGTGGCAGAGGCGATCTGCGTGTGCAGGTGAGGGTGACGGTGCCCAAGGAGCTGAGCGCCGAGCAGAGGCGGCTCCTGGAGGCCCTGGCCGAGTCCCTGGGCACGCCAGTCCATGAGGGTGGGAGGGGCATCCTGGGCCGCATCCTGGATGCTCTGGGCTGAGGCCCATGTGGACGGAGATCTCCGTCGAGGTGGACGCTCGCGATGCCGAGCTAGTGGCTGAGGTGTTGGCCCAGCGCTGCCCGCGGGTGGCCGTGGAGTACCGGGGCCCCTTCCCCCTGTTGGAGCCCTGGACGGCGGAGCTGGCCCCGGCGCAAAAGGGCCAGCGGGCCTTGGTGCGTCTCTACCTCCACGAGGACGAGGCCCAGGCACGCCGCTCCCTGCGGTTAGCCCTCCGATTCGTCCCCCTGAGCGGGCCGGTCCGCTGGCGTCCCTTGCGGCGCCTGAGGGAGGACAGGTGGCAGCGGGTGTGGCAGCGTCATTTCCGGGCCAAGCGCATCGGCAGGGTGGTGGTGCGGCCATCGTGGCAAACTGTGCAAGCCCGGGCGGGGGAGGTGGTGGTGGAGATCGACCCCGGCGCCGCCTTCGGCACCGGCCAACACCCCACCACTGCTATGTGCCTGCAGGCCCTGGGGCGGCTGGTGGAGCCAGGGATGCGGGTTTTGGACGTGGGGACGGGGACAGGTATCCTGGCCATCGCTGCCGTTAAGCTGGGGGCGGCCTGGGCCCTGGCCCTGGACATCGACCCGCAGGCGGTTTGCGTGGCCATGGATAATGCCCACCGCAACGGGGTGGCGGGCATGGTGGAAGTCAGGCATGGTACCCTCACCGGCGAGGTGCTGGCCCATGGCCCCTTCCATCTGGTGGTGGCCAACATCGATGGCCTGACGGTGCGCCGCCTTGCCCCCATGTTGGCGGAGGCCCTGGCCCCCCGCGGCAAGCTAGTGGTTAGCGGCTTTTTGTGGGAAGGGCAAGGGGAGGTGGAGGGAGCCCTGGCCCAGGAAGGCCTCCATACTCTGGAGAGGATGTCTGAGGGAGTATGGGCAGCATTGGTCATGGGCAAAGATGCGTAGGTTCTTCGTGGAACCAGGGACCGTCCAAGGGCGGCAGGTGAGTTTAGGCCAGGAGCTGGTCCACCGCCTGGCGAGGGTCTTGCGCATGCGCCCCGGGGAGCAGTTCGTCCTGTTCGATGGCTCGGGGCGGGAGTGGGTGATGGAGCTTAAGGATGTCTCCCGCCGCTCGGCCCTGGCGACGGTGGTGGGCCATGCCGAGCCCCCGCCCGAGCCCCAGGTCTCCGTCGTCCTCTACATGTGCCTTATAAAGGAGCCTCGGTTCGAGCTGGTCCTTGAGAAGGCCACCGAGCTGGGTGTGGGGGCCATTGTGCCAGTGGTGGCCAAGCGCTCGGTGGTCCGCCCCTGGAAGGAGGGGGGAGCCAAGCAGGAGCGGTGGTGGCGGCTGGTGGTGGAGGCCACCGAGCAGTGTGGGCGGGCCCGCCCTCCCGACCTCCTAGCACCCATCCCCTTCGCCCAGGCCGTGCGGCAGGCGCGAGGTTTGCGTTTGCTCCCTTGGGAACGGGAGGATCAGCAGGGCCTGCGGGAGGCTTTGCGCCGATGGGAAGGGGATCGCCGCCAGGTGAGCGTCCTAATAGGGCCAGAGGGGGGCCTGGAGGTGGAGGAGGTGGAGATGGCCCAGGAGGCTGGTTTCCAGGTGGTGTCCATGGGCCGCCGCATACTGAGGGCGGAGACGGCGGCCCTGGCGGCGCTAGCTGTCATCATGTACGAGACGGGCGAGTTGGGGCCTTAGGGGCCCGGCGCCCCTTCCACCCAGGCCAGAGGGTCGACGCGCTGGCCATGGACCACCAGCTCCCAATGGAGGTGGGGGCCGCTGGCCAGGCCTGTATCGCCTACCTGGCCGATCTGCTGTCCTCTGCTCACCCATTGGCCTTCTTGGACGAGGATGGCCCCCAGGTGGTGGTAGCCGGTGAACACCCCCGCCCCGTGGTCGATGACCACCGATAACCCCCGCAAGTGCAGGTGGCGGGCCAGCACCACCCGCCCGGCGGACGGGGCCACCACCGGCGTTCCGGCGGGGGCGGCGATGTCGACACCTGTGTGGCGGGAATAGGGGCCGCCATTGAAGGAGCGCAAGGTGCCGAAGGGGTCGCTCACTTCCCCATCTAGAGGGAGGGCCCAGGGCCCCCACCAGGCCCGCACGGGGAGGGAGAGGGCATAGGCGCGGGCCAGGGCCTCTGCCTCCTCCCTGATGGCCTCGGCGTCCAACAGCAGGGAGGCCTCCTGGGGCGCCAGCCATATTTCCTCTTGAAGAAACGGGTGGGGGGCCACGTCCACCGTCGTCCTGGCCAGACTCTGGCCCCCTGCCTCCACCACCACCTCATAGGAGCCCGCGGGCAGGTCGGGGGGCACGGGGACGTAGGCGATGGCCGCCCCTCCCTCCAACGACATGGGGTATGTAGCCGAGGCCAATGAGACGGTGAGGGGCTCAGGGGGTGCAGGGTGTAGGGCCAATAGGAAGGCGGCCCCCTGTCGTACCGGCCCCATGGTCGTGATGGTGGGGGTCCAAGTGGGGGAGGGGAGGACCATGGGAGGGGTGGGAGTGGGGACCATGGCCTGAAGGCTCAGGGGAGCCCTCTCCCCACAAGCCATGAGCAACAACGCAAGCGCCCAGGCCCACGCCCTGGCAGCCATTTTACAGATAGTTTAACGTCCAAAACGGCAGCCTGCCCCCTCAGGTGGTATAATCGCAAAGAAACGGAACGCGGGAAGTGGAAGGGGGATCTGCCCCCATTAGCCCCAGCATAGGAGGAGACCATGGGTGAGGCTAGGGAGCTGGCGGGGCGCATCATCGCCAATGTCCAGCGGGTGATGGTGGGCAAGGAGAAGGAGGTGGAGCTAGCGGTCATTGCCCTCATGAGCGGCGGCCACCTCCTCATAGAAGATGTGCCAGGGGTGGGCAAGACTATGCTGGCCCGTAGCCTGGCCCGCTCCACGGGCTGCACCTTCCGCCGTGTCCAGTTCACCCCAGACCTTCTACCCACTGACGTCACCGGCGCATCGGTCTACAACCAGAAGACGGGGGACTTCGAGTTCCGTCCGGGGCCCATCATGGCCCAGATCGTGCTGGCCGACGAGATCAACCGGGCCAGCCCCCGCACGCAATCGGCCCTCTTAGAGGCCATGGAGGAACGGCAGGTGACGGTGGACGGGGTCAGCCATCCCCTCCCCCGCCCCTTCATGGTGCTAGCCACCCAGAACCCCATCGAGTACGAGGGCACCTTTCCTCTCCCAGAGGCCCAGCTAGACCGCTTCCTGATGCGTCTGCACCTGGGATATCCCAGCGTACAGGACGAGGTGACCATCATGGATCGGCAGGTGGAGAGGCACCCCATCGAGACCTTGGAGGCGGTATGCGGGCCACAGGACATCCTAGCCCTGCAGGAGGCGGTGAAGGGGGTGTGGGTGGACCCCCTGGTGAAGCTATACATCGCCCAACTGGTGGACGCCACCCGCAAGCATGAGGCCGTCTACCTGGGGGCCTCGCCACGGGGCTCCCTGGCCCTCCAGCGGGCCTGTCAGGCCAAGGCCCTGGTGGAGGGGAGGGACTTCGTCCTGCCCGACGACGTGAAGGAGCTGGCCTACCCGGTGCTGGGGCACCGCATCATCGTGTCACCGGCCAGTCGTGTGCGGGGAGTCACGTCCCAGCAGGTGGTGGAGGAATGTCTGGGGCGGTTGGTGGTGCCAGGGGTGCGCGCTCGTCGGCCCTAGCACGCTGGCGGCGTTTGCCCTGGAACCTGGTGTGGGCCCTGGCCTTGGCCTCGGCCCTGCTGGTGCTGGGGTGGGCCTCGGGCTACTGGATCCTGCTGCGAGCGGCCTATCTGCTGCTGGCCTTAGTGGTGCTGGCCTGGGTATGGAGTCGCTTCAGCTTGCGGGGCTTGGAGGTGGAGGTGGAGCGGCGGCCCGCGCGTCTCCAGGCCGGCCAGGAGGTGACCATCGAGGTGCGGGTGCGCAACTCCAGCAACTTCCCCAAGCTGTGGTTGGAGGTGGAGGATATCACCGAGGTGCCAGGGGGGCGGGCCAAGGCGGTGCTCATGGTGGCGGCCCATGGGTATCGCGTATGGCAGGCCAGGATACCGTGCCCCCGGCGGGGACGGTACAGGTTTGGGCCCTTGGTGATGACGGGGGGCGACCCTTTTGGGCTATTCCGGAGGGCCAAGTCCTTTGGTGGCCGGTGGGAGGTCCTGGTCTACCCTGCGCCTGTCCCCCTCCCCTACTTTTGGGTACCGGCTGCTCAATTCCCCGGGGAGGGGCCTCTGGGCCGCCCATCCCCATATCTCAGCCCCAGCGCCGCTGGTGTCCGTGAATACGAGCCTGGGGACCCCGTGAGTCGCATCCACTGGCTCACCACCGCCCGCTTAGGGCGCCTCATGGCCAAGACCTTCGACTATCACCCCGCTAGCGACGTCTGGCTGGTTTTGGACCTGGAGGAGGGGGTGCATGCGGGGCAGGGGGAGGAGAGCACCGAGGAGTATATGGTGACGGCTGCCTGCTCCATGGCCCGTCGCCTCCTGGACGCTGACCTGCGAGTGGGGATGGTGGGGATAGGCAGGGAGCCCATCCTCCTGCCGCCGGCCCGGGGGCCTCATCAGTACGAGCGCATGGCCGAGGCCCTGGCCCTGGTGCGGGCCGATGGCCGGACGCCCCTGGACCAGGTGCTGGTGGGCCACCAGCGGAGCTTTGGCCGCAACAGCACACTGGTGGTCATCACCCCTTCGCCTACCCAGCAATGGGCCGAGGTGTTGGCCAACCTGGGTCGGCGGGGGATACAGGCCGTGGCTGTCCTCCTGGAGGCCGATACCTTCGGGGGGGCCAAGGGCCCCATCCTCCCCTACGGGGCCCTGGTGGCCGGCGATGTGCTGGTCTATTGCCTGCGCCGGGGGGATGACCTCTCCCTGGCCCTGGGCCTGCGGGGGGCCCGGCACCTCCCGGGCAGGGGTGCCGTCCCTAGGAGGGATGGAGGATGACGGCGGCGCGACAGGCGGCGCGGTGGATGGTGGACTGGGAGGAGTGGCTCAGCCTTGGCCTGGCCTATCTGGTCTTCTTGAGCGTAGCCTGGAGCATCCAGCGGGCCTCCTGGGCTAGCCCCATGCCTTCTCTTTGGCTGCTGGGCATTGGGGGCCTTTTGGCTGGTTGGGTCCTGGCCCGTCTGCCCATGCCCTGGCCTCTGGCCTGGGGAACGGCGGTGGTGTGGGGGCTTTTGGCCACCTTCCTGCAGGCCCTCTTCCTCATCCCAGGGGCGGGGCTTGGGGAAAAGGTGGACATCCTCTACCTGCGCTTTGAGCGCTACTTTCACATCGTCTTCTCGGGCGGCATCAGCAACGACACGTTGCCCTTCTTGGTGCTGGTGGCGGGCCTCACCTTTGGCGGGGCCTTCCTGATGGCGTGGTCTTTGTTCCGGTGGCACACGGCCTGGCCAGCGCTGGCTCTGGGTGGGGCCACCTTGCTGGTGAACTTCGTGGTCCTGGACCGGGGGGTATTGGGGGCCTTCCTCCTGTTCGCCATCTCGGGGTTACTGCTGTTGGCGCGCGCCAACCTGATGGGCCACCAGCACCGTTGGCAGCGGGAGGGGGTGGCCTACCCTGCCCTGCTGAGCCCTGCCCACCTCCATCTGGCCTTCTGGGGTGTCCTGCTCCTCTTGTTGGTGGCCTGGACGGTGCCCACGGCCTACGGACGCCCCCTGGCCCACCTATGGGGGGCGGTGAGCGCCCCCTTCAGGGGCCTGGCCGACGATTGGGCGCGCCTGGTGGGCCCCCTCAGGGGTGGCCGGCTTCCCCGAGGTGTAGACCTGTCCCAGGTGTTGCCCTTGCGGGGGGGCCTGGGCCTGCCCATAGACGGCGAACTGGCGCGAGTGCACCTGCCTGAGGATTCCAAACCCGTGCCCCTCCTCCTACGCATCGCTGCCTATGAGGATTACGCCTTGGGGGGATGGAAGGCCAGCCGAAGGACGGAGGTGGAGTGGCCCTTCCAGGCCCTGGAGCCCCCCCAGAACCTGCCCGTGGAGCCCACCACGGTGCAGGTAGAGGTGCTAAGGGGAGGGGCGCCCGCCTCCCTCGTAATGGTGCCTGGCCAGCCCCTTCCGGTGGCCTTCATCACCGGCGATGGCACCTTAAAGGTGAAGGCCTTAGTCCCTGATGAGGCCATACTCAAGGTCTCTTGGCAGGACGGAGAGCCCAGGGTTGCCAAAGGGAAGGAAGTCCCCGATGTCCTCAGGAGCGTGGGCGCTTCCTGGGACGACGAAGCCCTGCGCCGCGCCCTGCTGCGCCAAGGCTACTTGCTCCTCCGGGCCGACCGCCGCGATGGGCGCCTGAAAATGGTGGAGGTGGTGCCCCTGGAGGCGGTGGCCTCTTCCACCCTGATGCCTCAGCATAGCCTCTCCCCAGGAGCCACCTACCGGGCCGTGGGCGTGGTCCCCGCCCCCCCTACGGACAGCTCGAGCCAGGGGTCCGCCGATTACCCTTGGTGGGTCAGGGATATATACCTGGCCCTGCCGCCTGAGCTGCCGGCGCGGGTGGTGGAGCTAGCGCGCCAAGTGGCCGGTCAAGCCCCTACGCCACTGGCCAAGGTTCAAGCCATCAGGCGTTTCCTCTCTAGGTACCCTGTGGACCAGCTCTTGGAGACGCCCCCAGGCCGGGACGTGGTGGAACACTTCCTGTTTGAGGCACGGCGGGGCCCGGTGGAGGCGCACGCCTCGGCCATGGTCATCATGCTCAGGGCGGTGGGGGTGCCGGCGCGGCTGGCTGTGGGACTCCTCCTCTCCCCAGGTGACTACGATGAAGAAGCGAAGGCCTATCGCGTCACTGCTAGTCGGGCCATGGCCTGGCCTGAGGTCTATTTCCCAGGACATGGGTGGGTCCCCTTTGCCCCTGACAGGGAGGACGTAGGCATCTTCAATGCCCTCTTCCAGTACGGCCTTCCCGTGCCCATCGGCCTCTTCGGCCCCCTAGGCCCTGAGGACTCCCTCCTGGCGGAGATTCTGGGCACACCCGAGCCACCGCTGGAGGGGACCCCCTCGCCGCAGGCAGGTGGTGGGAGGGGGGTGGGAGGGCCCCTAATGTGGGCCCTCTTGGCAACAGCCGGGGCCATCGCCTTGGGAGGGGTGGCTGTCCGCCTTATCTGGCAGAAGCTCTTCTCCCGTTTGCCCGAGGCGCAGCAGATCTGGGAGAAGACGGTGCTCCTGGCAGGATGGGCGGGGCTAGGGCCTAGGCCTGGCGAGACCCCCCATGAGTTTGCTCGTCGCCTGGGCCGGGCCCTGCCGGGATTCAGCGACCTCACGCCTCTGGCCCACGGCTACTGTCTGAGCCGCTACGGCCGCCGTCCGCCGCCCCAGCAGCTTTTGGAGCACCTGCAGCGGCTCTGGCCTCACCTCCGGGGGGCTCTGCTATGGCAGATGGTGCGCCGTCCTTGGCGTGTGGGTAGAGCATCGTGAGGCGGAAGCTGGTCCAGACCCCCCTGGGCCTTGTGCCTCTGGTCTTCACCGCCTCCGGCCTTAGGGCGGTGGGGATGCCCACCGTCTCAGCAGCCGAGGCTGAGGCCTGGGCTGCTGACATGGGCGCCAGGGACGAGGCGGATGACCCTTTGGCACAAGAGGTGGCCATGCTCCTGCAGCGGTACGGTGCTGGCATCCCCACATCATTCCTCTCCATTCCCCTGGACTGGGAGGGGGTGAGCGATTTCTGCCGGCGTGTGCTGGAGGAGGTGCGCCTCATACCGTGGGGGGAGGTGCGCACCTACTCCTGGCTGGCCCTAATGGTGGGCCAGCCGCGGGGGGCCCGGGCTGTCGGCCAGGCCCTGGCCCGCAACCCCTTTCCCATAGTCGTACCTTGTCACCGGGTGGTGGGAAGGGATGGATCCCTTCGGGGGTATGGCGGGGGTATAGAGTGGAAAGAGCGTCTTCTTCGCCTGGAGGGATTAGAAGTGGGCCTTCACCTCGCCCCACGGCCCCAAAAGGGCCCTCAGGTGGGATACTAGCTCCTGGCAGAGGTGGACCTTGGGCAGGGCCAGGTCCACCTCCTCCCCATCCTTCTGGCGTATGGAGAGGACCACGGGGTCGCCACCGGGGTATGACCTCAGGAGGCCCATGACTTGGCGCAACCTCTCCTGGTCACCTTCTGTGTCCTCCGTCTCCTGAAGGAGGAGGTGGAGGCGGCGGCCATTGTTGGTCTGGGGGCTTTGGGTGGAGATGCCCAGGGTGGAGGGGTCGAAGGGACCATCCTGATAGGCCACGGCCCGCAGCACGCTCAGCTGCACCCTCTCCTCACCCCGGTGGCGCACGCGCGCCCGGGCCACCACGATGTTGCCGTGGCGCCAGAGAGGGCGCGTCTCCTCCAGGGTCTCGGGCCAGATGGTCAGCTCGGCCACCCCTGAGAGGTCTTCTAGTTGGACGGTGCAGAACTGGCGGCCATCGCGGGTGGAGAGGGTGCGCACATGGGCTACGTATCCGCCCACCACCACATCTCGCCCGTCCATCTCCGGCGATATCTCCGCCAGGTGGCAGGAGAGGTAGGGAGCCAGCTCCCGCGCTGCCCGGGAGAAGGGGTGCTCTGAGAAGTAGACGCCCAAGAGCTCCTTCTCCCAGGAGAGGCGACGCCCCTGGGGGGCCCGCACGTTGGGCAGGTCGATATGGTTCATGCCATCCCCTCCGCCCCAGAGGTCGAAGAGGCTAGCCTGCCCCGTCTCCCGGGCCCGCACCGACTGCTGGGCCAAGGCGACCAGTTTGTCCAAAGCGGCCAAGATGGCGCCGCGGTCGGCGCCGAGGGAGTCCAAGGCGCCAGCCTTAACGAGGCTCTCCAACGCCCGCTTGTGGATGGCGCCTTGGGGGAGGCGGCAGAAGAAGTCCTCCACCCCTTTGAAGGGCCCGCCCCGCTGACGCTCCGCCACTATATCCTCGGCCACCCCATCGCCCACGTTCTTGATGTTGGCCAGGCCAAAGCGGATGGCCCGCCGGCCCTCGTGTTCCTCCAGGCTGAAGTTGACCTGGCTGCGGTTAACATCGGGAGGCAGGACGGGGATGGCCAGGCGGAGGCATTCGGCGTAGGCCTCGGCCACCCGCGCCGTGGGGTCGGGGCGGCGGCTGGCCAGCCGCAGGACGGCCGTCATGTACTCCTCAGGGTAGTGGGCCTTGAGATAGGCCGTCTGATAGGCGATGCGGGCGTAGGAGACAGCATGGGCCTTGTTAAAGGCATATCCAGCGAAGGGCTCGATAAGCTCGAAGATGGTCTCGGCCGTCTCCTTGGAGTAGCCGCGGGCCATGGCCCCCTGGATGAACCGCTCCCGCTCCGCCTCCATGAGGGAGCGGATCTTCTTGCCCATGGCCTTGCGCATGAGGTCCGCCTCCCCCAGGGAGTAGCCGGCGAACTTCTGGGCGATGAGCAGCACCTGGTCCTGGTAGACGATGACCCCATAGGTCTCGTCCAGGATCTCGGCCAGATCGGGGTGGGGATAGCGGATGGGCGCCAGGCCGTGCTTGGCCCGGATATAGGTGGGGATGTGCTGCATGGGGCCGGGGCGGTAAAGGGCCACCATGGCCGCCAGGTCCTTGATGGAGGTAGGGCGCAGCTCCTGGATGTAGCGGCGCATCCCCGCCGACTCCAGCTGGAAGACGCCGAAGGTCTCCCCTCGCGAAAGCATCTGGTAGGTCTCGGGATCGCCGTCGGGGAGTTGGCCCAGGTCGATGTCGATGCCCCGGGTCTCGCGGATGAGGTCTAGGGCGGTGCGCAGGATGGTGAGGTTAGCCAGGCCTAAGAAGTCCATCTTCAAAAGGCCCAGGGCGGCCACGTCATCCATGTCGTACTGGGTGGTGGGGAGGGCATGGGGGTCGTCGCGCCCCGAGGGGGGCCTTTGGAGGGGGAGGAACTCGGTAAGAGGCCTGGGAGCGATGACCAGGCCGGCGGCATGGGTGGAGGCATGCCTGGCCACCCCTTCCAGGGCGCGGGCGATATCCACCAGTCGCCGCACCTGAGGGTCCGACTCATAGGCCTGGCGCAGCTGGGGGCTCTCCTGGAGGGCCCGCTCGATGGTCACCACCCCGAAGGATGGGGGCAGGTGGGGCACCATCCTGGCCACTCGGTCCACGTCGGCGTAGCTCCAGCCCAGGGCCCGCCCCACGTCTCGCAGGGAGGCGCGGGCCCCCAGGGTGCCGAAGGTGATGATCTGGGCCACCCGGTCGCGCCCGTACCGCTCGGCGGCGTAGCGGATCATCTCGTCCCGCCGGTCCTCGGCGAAGTCCAGATCCACGTCGGGCATCTCCTTGCGCTGGTGGTGGATAAAACGCTCGAAGACCAGCCGGTGCTCCAGAGGGTCGATGTCCGTGACCCCTAGGCAATAGAGGATGATGGAGGCGGCGGCAGAGCCCCGCACGCCCATGAAGATGCCGCGCTCGCGGGCGTACTTGGCGATCTGATAGACCACCAGAATGTAGTTGGTAAAGCCGGTATCCTGGACCACCGCCAGCTCATATTCCAGGCGGCGGCGGGCTTCCTCGTTGTGAGGGCCGTACCGGCGCAGAAGTCCCTCCTGGCAGAGGTGAGTGAGGTATTGATGGGGGGTGAAGCCCGGTGGCACCTCTGCCTCGGGGATGTGGAGCTGGCCGAACTCCAGCTCCAGGTGGCAGCTCTCCGCCACCCGCCAGGTGTTGTCGATGGCCTCCGGCAGCTCGGGGAAGAGCTGGCGCATCTCCTCCTCCGACTTGAGGTAATAGGAGGTGGGGTCGCCAGCCATGCGCATGCGGTGGGGGTCGTCCAGGGTGGTGCCGGTGCTGATGCACAATCGCACCTCCTGGAGGGCCCAGTCCTCCTTATGGATGTAGTGGACGTCGTTGGTGGCCACCAGGGGGATGCCCGTCTCCCGGGAGAGCCTCACCAGCTGGCGGTTGAGGGTGGGGCCCTCCTCCAGCTGGTGCTCCTGGATCTCCAGGTAGAAGTGGCCATCAAACACCTCCCGGTAGTAGCGGGCCAGGCGCATGGCCTCCTCATAGCGCCCAGCCAGCAGGAGCCTAGGTATCTCGCCCGAGACGCACCCCGATAGGCCCACCAGCCCCTCGGCGTGGGCCTCCAGCAGCTCGCGGTCGATGCGGGGCTTGTAGAAGAAGCCCTCCAGATGGGCCTTGGTCATGAGCTGGATGAGGTTCTGATAGCCGCGCAGGTTGCGGGCCAAGATGGTCATGTGATAGGGCTGCTTTTCTTGAGGGTCGCGGCTGTGCCGAGAGCCCTGGGCCACATACGCCTCCACCCCGATGATGGGCTTTATCCCCCGGCTCTTGGCCTCCCGATAGAACTGGATGGCCCCATAGAGAACGCCATGGTCGGTGATGGCCACCGCCTCCTGGCCTAGCTCCCGCACCCGCTCCATAAGGGCCGGGATCTTGCAAAGGCCGTCCAGCAGAGAGTACTCCGTGTGAAGGTGAAGGTGAACAAACATGTTCTCCTATTCCCCTCGGGACAGCACCATTATGAACCAGGGGCTCTGCCTGGGCAAGAGGGCTTAGGGCGTCAGCTGCAGGGCGGTGCCCCCCGTCCAGCCCCCGTCCACCGGCAGGGCCACGCCGGTGATGAAGGAGGCCTCGTCGGAGGCCAGGAAGAGCACTGCCCTGGCCACCTCCTCCGGCTCGCCCACCCGGCCTAGGGGGTGGAGCCGCCCCAGGCGCCGCCATGCCTCCTCAGGGTTGGCGGCGAACAGGTCGGGCAGGCCGCGCTCCACCATGGGCGTACGGATGACCCCTGGGCAGACGGCGTTGACGCGGATGCCCAGGGGTGCCAGCTCTACGGCCAGCGCCTTGGTGAGGAGGATGACCCCGCCCTTGGAGGCACAATAAGTGGAGAGGCCGGCTATGCCCTCGATGCCTGCCACCGAGGCCGTGTTGATGATGGCCCCCCCGCCCACTTTGGCCATCTCTGGCACGGCGTGCTTGCAGCCTAGGTACACTCCTTTGAGGTTGATGTCCATGAGCCAGTGCCACCGCTCCTCCGACACATCGCTAATGGGCGCCACCATCTCCACGCCGGCGTTATTGAACAGCACATCTAGTCGGCCGAAGCGGTTCACCGTCTCCTGGACCATACGGCGCACGTCTTCCTCACGGGCCACGTCCACCTGCATCCAGGCCGCTTCTCCCCCTTTGGAGATGATGGCATCGGCGGTGGCCTTGACCCCCTCGCCGTTGATGTCGGTGCACATGACCCGCGCCCCCTCCTGGGCGAACACCAGGGCGGTGGCCCTGCCGATGCCCGAGGCGGCCCCGGTGACGATGGCGACCTTGCCTTGCAACCTCATGACTCCTCCCTTCCTCTAGGTCTTCATCGGCACCTGTGACAGGAACTCCACGATGGCCTGGCATGACTCCGCTGGCTTCTCCCAGAAGTAGACATGCCCCGCCCCCTCGATGATGACCAGGCGGGAGCCGGGGATACGCTCGTGCAGGATGTAGGCGTTCTGGGGTGGGATGAGTACGTCCTGGTCGCCGTGGATGATGAGGGTGGGGGCCCTGATCTGGGGCAGGCGGTCATAGGAGTCGAAGGCCTGGATGGCCGCCGCTTGGCGGTTCATGGTATCGACGGGGGTGGGGTTCTCCAGAGACCGACGGAGCATGAGCTCTAGGAACTCCCTCCCCTCCTCCAGGAAGCGGGGTGAGCAGATGGCTGGCCACGATTTGCGAATCTGCTCCTCGCGGGAGAGGCCCGGCTCAGGCATCATGAGCTGGATCACCTCAGGCCTTGGGGGCACGCCCTTGGCCCAGCCAGGGGTGGTGCAACCCAGCACCAGCCCGCCCACCAGATGGGGGTGTCGCAAGGCCAGCTCTTGGGCGATCATGCCACCCATGGAGACGCCATAGACGTGAGCCCTGGAAAGGCCCAGGGCCTGCAACAGACCGGCGGCGTCGTCGGCCATCATGGCGATGGAGTATTCCACCTGGGGCTTGTCCGAGTGGCCGGTGCCCCGGTTATCGAAGCGAATGGTGCGGAAGTGACGGGAGAGGAGGCGGACGGTCTCGTCGCCCCAAGAGTGGTGCTGGCCACCGAAGCCCATGATCATGAGAAGGGGTGGGCCTTGCCCTTCCTCCACGTAGTAGATGTTGATGCCGTTGGCCTGCACCGTGGGCATGACCTTCCCTCCTGAGCCGGATCTGGGGTATACGTTACCGTGAGGGAGCCACCGTGGCAAGGGGGTGCAGCCCAGTCCATTAGGAGGGTGGAGATGAGCGAGGTCAAGTTCGGTGTGGTGATGCCCTGGGCGGCCGTCCGCCTGGAGGAGGCGGAGCGGGCGGAGGAGCTGGGGTTCGATTCCATATGGACATCGGAGCACATCTTCTTTTACGGGCCCATACTGGATGCCTTCACCTCCTTAGCGGCCATCGCCGCCCGCACCAGGCGGATCCTTTTGGGAACGGCGGTGACCTTGCTCCCCCTGCGGCCGGCGGCGGTGGTGGCTAAGGAGGCCACCACCGTGGACATCATCTCCGGGGGGCGCCTCATCCTGGGGATAGGTGTTGGGGGCGAGTTCCCCAAGGAGTTCGAGGCCTGCGGCGTGCCGGTGCGCGAGCGGGGGGCCAGGGCCAACGAGGCCATCCGCATCCTCCGCCTGCTGTGGCGGGAGGACGACGTACGCTATGAGGGACGGTTCTGGCGGCTGCCGGGCGTCACCCTTCAGCCCAAGCCCGTCCAGCCTGGGGGGCCGCCCATCTGGGTGGCGGGGCGCTCGGAGGCGGCCATGCGGCGGGCAGGCAGGCTGGGGGATGGCTACATGCCATACCTATTCTCCCCCGAGCGGTTCCGGGACGGCTGGGAGAAGGTGCGACGTTACGCCCAGGAGGCGGGAAGAGACCCCGACCAGATCACCCCTGCCCTATACCAGTTCATCTCCCTGGGCGACTCCTATGAGGAGGCCAAGGCACGGGCGGTGCAGGACCTCTCGGTGCGCTATAACCAACCCTTCGAGGGGATCGTGGACCGCTATGTGGTGATGGGGAGGCCGGAGGAGTGCGTGCGGCGTCTGGAGCAGTACGTGGAGGCTGGGGTGAGGCACTTCCTCTTGGTGCCCATCTTCCCCCAGGGGCGCTTTCTGGAGCACCTGGAGGTCTACGCGCGGGACGTCATCCCCCGCCTGCGCTAGGCCTCCGCCAGCTGGAAGGCGCGATGGAGGGCCTGCACGGCGTCCTGAATGCGGCGGGCATCGATGAGACAGGTGATGCGGATCTCGCTGGTGGTGATGAGTTCGATGTTGATGCCCGCCTCATATAGGGCGCGGAACATGGTGGCGGCATAGCCTGGCGCGCTCTGCATCCCCGCCCCCACGATGCTCACCTTGGCCAGCCCCTCGTCCCATAGCACCTCCCGCGCCCCAATCTGCTGGGCCACGGGGCGGACTATCTCCACCGCTCGCCGCAGATCGCCCTTGGAGACGGTGAAGGTGAGGTCGGTGAGGCGCTCCACGGAGGCGTTCTGGACGATGGTGTCCACCGATATGCCTGCCTCCGCCAAGGGGCAGAAGATGGCGGCGGCGATGCCTGGGCGGTCGGGGACGCCACGGATGGTGATGCGGCCCACATCGGTGTCGTGGGCGATGCCCATGACCCGGTTGCGCTGCTCCATGATCTCCCCCTCCTGGCAGATGAGGGTGCCTGGGGCCTCGGTGAAGCTGGAGGCCACGTAAATGGGCACCTTATAGGCCCATCCCAGTTCCACAGCCCGGGGATGCATCACCCGGGCTCCTTGGCTGGCCAGCTCCAGCATCTCCTCATAGGAGATGCGTGTCAGCTTACGGGCCTCAGGGACCAGCCTGGGATCGGCAGTATATATGCCCTCCACGTCGGTATAGATCTCGCAGCGGTGGGCGCCCAGGGCGGCGGCCAGGGCCACGGCGGTGGTGTCGGAGCCCCCACGCCCTAGGGTGGTGATATCCATCTCATCGGTGATGCCCTGGAAGCCGGCCACCACGGGCACGCGCCCCGCCTGCAGATGGGAGAGGATACGGGAGGGGTCCACCCGCAGGATGCGGGCCCGCCCGTAACGCCGGTCGGTGCCTATGCCCGCCTGGGCGCCCGTGAGGGCGATGGCTGGCACCCCCAGGGCCTTGAGGGCCATGGCCAGCAGGGTGCAGGAGACCACCTCCCCTGTGGAGAGGAGGAGGTCCAGCTCCCGGGCCTCCGGCTCGGGGCTCACCTGGTGGGCCAGCTCGATGAGGCGGTCGGTGGTGTCTCCCATGGCCGATACCACCACCACCAGGTCGTCGCCCTGGGCGCGGCGGGCGGCGATGCGTTGGGCCACCGCCTTGAGGCGCTGGGCATCGGCTACCGATGTGCCGCCGTACTTCTGCACTACCAGGCTCATGGGCTCTCCTCGGCCAGGTGGGCGCCAACAGTAGTGGGGGAGGTGAGGATGGTCCGGCCGGCTAGCCCCATCCGGGCAGCCATGTCATCCAGGGCCTGGGCCACCCTTTCGGCATCCTCCAAGGCGAAGGCGGCCACCGTAGGACCTGCCCCCGAGAGGTAGGCTCCCAGGGCACCAGCCTTCATGGCGGCCTCCAGCAGGGGGCGCAGAGGAGGGAACAGGCGGGCCCTGTATGGCTGGTGGATTCGATCGTCGCTGGCCACGGCCAGATGTTCCAGACGGCCGGTGGCCAGGGCGGCCACCAGGAGAGCTACCCGGGCCAGGCTATAGACGGCATCGGCGCGGGGGATGGACTGGGGCACCGCTTGCCGGGCCAGAGCGGTGGGAAGCTCTTGCTGGGGGACGAAGAGGACCACCCGCAAGCCCGGCGGTGGCTCCAGCCCCATATGGACGATACCTCCATCGTCACGGCGGGCCACGATCTGCAGTCCGCCGAAGATAGCCGGGGCAGCGTTGTCAGCGTGGCCTTCCATCTCTGTAGCCAGCAGGAGGATGTCCTCTTTGTCCAAGGGGTGGCCGGCCAGGGCATTGGCGGCCAGGAGGCCGCCCACCCGGGCGATGGCGCTGGCCCCCAGGCCGCGGGCCACAGGGACCGAGCCTTCATAGCAAGCGTAGATTCCCCGCGGGGGGTGGGCGCCCAGGTGGTGGAAGAGATGGAGGGCGGCCTCCACGGCCAGCAGGGCTATGGGTTCCTTGGGAGGGGGCACGGGCCGGTCGTGGGCCTCCAGGTGGACGGAGCCCCAGAGATCCAGGGCCAGGCCCAAACAATCGAAGCCCGGGCCTAGGTTAGCGCTAGTGGCCGGGACGCGTACAACGACGCTGCGGGCCATGCCCCCCACAGCACCATGCTAGCACGCGGTGGTGAAGGAAGGAACGACCTCACCGCTCCTGCAGAAGGGCGGAGAGGCGCTGCCAGATGAGCTGGGTCACCTCCCCTGGGGGGAGGGAGGCATCCACCACCAAGAAGCGCTGGGGCTCCTCGCGCGCCAGGGAGAGGAACCCCTGGCGCACGCGTCGATGGAAATCGAGCCCCTGGCCCCCGATACGGTCGCGGTGGGGCTTGCGGGCCAGGGCGGCCTCTGGCTCCATGTCCAGAAGGACCGTGAGGTGGGGGGTGAGGCCATAGCTAGCCATCTGGCACACCTGGCGCACCATCTGTAGGTCTAGGCCTCGGCCATAGCCTTGGTAGGCTATGGTGGAATCGGTAAATCGCTCGCAGATGACTGTCTGGCCTGCCCTGAGGGCTGGCAGGATGACCTCCGCCGCGTGTTGGGCACGGTCGGCGGCGAAGAGGAAGAGCTCTGCCCAGGGAGAAGGGCTGGCGCCTTTCTGGAGGAGGAGGCGGCGCAACCGGCGCCCCAAGGCGGTGCCGCCTGGCTCACGGGTGAGGACGGTGGGGCAGCCGCTGCGATAAAGGAGGCGGGCCAGGGCCCGGGCCTGGGTGCTCTTGCCCACCCCCTCCCCTCCCTCCAGAGTGAGGAAGAGGGCTTCCCCAGGCATGGCCCCTTATTCCGGGGGGCGGGGCAAGATGCGCACCCGCCGGTAGGGATCCCTGCCTACGCTCTCGCTGGCCAAGTTATATCGCTGGGCCAACAGGTGCTGGAGGCGCCGTATATAGGCGTTCTGGGGAGACAGCTCCACGGGCTCCTCCTGCTGCAGCACCTGGCCGATGGCCTCCTCCGCCTCCCGCAGGGCGGCGGCCACTGGGTCGCCCGCTCGTTCCCTTTGCATGGCCATGAACACCTGCTCCAGCTGATACACGTTGTTGCTCTTGACCACATAGATGGGGATGCCCCGCTCCTCCGCCTCCCGCACCACCTGGGGGCGACGCCGATAATGGCTGCGCAGGACGATGAGGGCATCGGCCTCGTCCAGGGAGTGGACGACGGTGCCTGGGAAGTGGGTCTCTTGTAGGGCCTGTTGGGCCCGTTCCCGGGAGACGCCGTACAAGTAGATATGGCGTCGGCGGGTGGGCGGCGGTTCGGCGGAGGCAGCGGCCTCGGCAAAGGGGAGGGTGACGCCACGCCGGACGGGGGTCTCCACCCGCGCCTCCTGGAGTATCTGCACCTCTCCCTCAGGGGTGAGGGCCCGCAGCTCGGGCTGGACGGGATAGCCTCGCAGGATGGCGTCCACGGTGGCCGCCACGTCCCGGTGGATGGCCACTTGGTTGAAGCCTTTTATCTCCACCACCATATCGAAGGTGGGGGGTGCCCGCCGCTCCAGTATGGCCTTCTGGGTGCCGCGCCGCCTGGCCTCCTCATCGGAGAGGGTCACCGACTGCACCCCGCCCACCAGGTCTGAGAGGGTGGGGTTGAGGATGAGGTTGTCCAAGGTGTTGCCGTGGGCGGTGGCCACCAGCTGCACGCCCCGCTCGGCGATGGTGCGGGCGGCTGCCGCCTCCTGCTCGGTGCCGATCTCGTCGATGATGATGACCTCCGGCATGTGATTCTCCACGGCCTCGATCATCACCTTGTGTTGGAGATGGGGGGAGGGGACCTGCATGCGACGGGCGGAGCCGATGCCGGGGTGGGGGATATCGCCATCGCCGGCGATCTCGTTGGAGGTGTCCACCACGATGACCCGCTTGTGGAGCTCGTCGGCCAGGTAGCGGGCCGCCTCCCTCAGGAGGGTGGTCTTGCCCACTCCCGGCCGGCCCAGAAGAAGGATGCTCTTACCAGTGGCTAGCAGGTCCTGGATGATGCGCACGGTGCCAAACACGGCCCGCCCCACTCGCAGGGTGAGGCCCACGATGCGGCCCTTGCGGTTGCGGATGGCCGATATGCGGTGCAGGGTCCGCTCGATGCCCGCCCGGTTGTCGGAGGTGAACTCCCCCACGCGGCTGACCACGTAATCGATGTCCTCGTGGGTCACCTCCTTGTCGCTGAGGGTTACCTCCCGACCGGGGTAGCGGGCCTGGGGCGGCCGCCCCAAGTCCATGACCACCTCCAGCAGCTCGTAGCTGTCGGGCCGGCCCTTTAGGGCCTCGGCGATATGGGGCGGTATGACCTCCAGGAGGGCCTCCAGATCGTCCGTCACGCGCAACATCTCAGTTCACCGCCACCCTTCCTCGAATGGTCTCCAGGGAAGCCGCAGGGGCGGCTACGGCGGCCTGGGCCAGGGGCCGCACCAGAGAGATGAACCTCCCCACCAGGGGCCATTGTAGGGACTCCAAGGCGGCGATGATGGTCTGCTGATGAGATGGCACCAGCATGTAGAGAGGGCGAGGGCCGGCGAAGACAGTAAGAGCTGCCACCACCTCCGGGGCACGAGCTCCTGCGCGAGGATGCACCAAGGCGGTGGCTACCACCCCCTGGGGGGTGAGGCTCAAGCGGGCCCAGGCCAGGAGCTCCCCTTCCTCCCACAGGCCCAGCTCGCGGCTTGGGCATTGGGAGGTGAGGGCCGAGCGCCACTGGCCCAGGGTGGGACCCTGCAGGGCCCTCACGGCAGCTGGAGAGGCGCTCAAGAAGAGACGAAAGGCCTGCTGCTGGTGCTCCTCCCCGAGGGCCAGGAGGGTGCTGGGGGCAGGGGCTTTCCAGGCCTGGCCCTTGTAGAGGTGCTCATAGGCCACCACCAGGAAGCCAGCGCGGTGGGCTGCCGCCAAAAGGGGGGCCTCGGCGGGCAGGCGCAGAAGGAGGCGCTCCCCCCCTGCCAGGGCCAGATGGCGAGCCGCTTCCTGCAGGAGGGCGGCCGCAGCCCCTTCCTCTTGGGCGCAAAGGCCCAATACCTCCCAAGTGTGGTGGCTGCGGTGGGTGCACGCTACCACCCCCATCACCCGTGGCCCACGCATGGCCACCCACGCCCTTCCCCGCAGGGGCCATAGATGGGCGAGGCCTATGGACATGGCCGATGCGGGAGGTGCCCCCAACCGCTCCCAGGGATAGGCCTGGCTGGGCGGCAGGTGCCCCAGCAAAAGTTGGGGGATGTGCAGAGGGCTCAGAGGGAGGACGAGGGTCATGATGTGTGGGCGCGTCCCCCGGCCACCATTCCCAGGAAGTAGCGATGGAACCGCAGGTCGTCGGTCAGCTCCGGGTGGAAGGTCGTGCCTAGCACGTGGCCTTGGCGCACCGCCACAGCCGTCCCCGCCCCCACCGGTGGCACGCTAGGGTCGGTGGGCAGACGGGCCAACACCTCCACCCCTTCATGGACGGCCTCGATAACTGGGGCGCGGATGAAGATGGCCCGCACGGGTGCTGGCCCCAGGGCCGGCACCGTCATGTCCACCTCGAAGCTGTCTACCTGGCGCCCATAGGCGTTGCGGTTCACCACGATGTCCAAGGCTCCTAGGGTGGGATATGGTAGGCCGTGGACCTCCCGGGCCAGGACGATAAGGCCAGCACAGGTACCCCATACCGGCACCCCTTGCGACAACAGGCCGGAGAGGGCCTCATAGAGGCCGAAGTCGCGCATCAACCGGCAAAAGGTGGTGGACTCACCTCCAGGAATAATGAGGCCATCGATGCCGTCCAGGTCCGCCGGCCTGCGCACTTGCACGGCCTCCTGGCCCAGACGACGTAAAGCGGCCTCATGCTCCAGGAAGTCACCTTGCAGGGCGAGGACGCCGATGCGGGCCATATCCCTAGGCTTTATTGTATCATGGAGGGTTACCACCCGCGAACGGCCAACCTCTCCTCAGGGGCCAGGGTGCGCAGGTCTATGCCCCGCATGGGCTCGCCAAGGCCCCGTGAGACCTCGGCTATGACCGCTGGGTCACGGTAATAGGTGACGGCCTTGACTATGGCCGCAGCCCTCCGCTCTGGGTCCTCAGACTTGAAGATGCCTGAGCCCACGAAGACGCCATCGGCCCCAAGGAGCATCATGAGGGCGGCGTCGGCAGGGGTGGCCACGCCGCCGGCGGCGAAGTTGACCACCGGCAGGCGGCCCAGGCGGGCCGTCTCCTTCACCAGCTCGTAGGGGGCGCCCATGGCCTTGGCCTCGGCCATCAGCTCCTCCTCAGGCATGTTCTGCAGCTTGCGGATGTGGTCCATGATGGCCCGCATGTGGCGGACGGCCTCCACGATGTTGCCGGTGCCCGCCTCCCCCTTGGTGCGGATCATGGCCGCTCCCTCGCCAATGCGGCGGAGGGCCTCGCCCAGGTCGCGGGCCCCGCACACGAAAGGAACCTTGAAGGCCCACTTGTTGATGTGATGGGCCTCATCGGCGGGGGTGAGGACCTCCGACTCATCGATGAAGTCTACCCCTATGGCCTCCAACACCTGGGCCTCCACGATATGGCCGATGCGGCACTTGGCCATGACGGGTATGGATACGGCGTCCATGATGCTCAGGATGCGCTCAGGGTCGGCCATGCGCGCCACGCCGCCAGCAGCCCGGATGTCGGCTGGGACCCTCTCCAGGGCCATGACGGCGCAGGCCCCCGCCTCCTCGGCGATCTTGGCCTGCTCTGGGGTGACCACGTCCATGATGACCCCGCCCTTGAGCATTTGGGCCAGCCCCCGCTTGACGGCAATGGTGCCTCTTTCCACCACGGCTCTCTTACCCCCTGCTGTAAGTAGTATAAGGGCTGGCTTTCTTGACGCAAAGGCGTATCCTTATGGGTGGGGGTGGCCCGTATAATTAAGGGGGTTTGGGAGGGCCTAGCATGCAGCGTCACCCCGCTCAGGTGCGAGAGGTCCTCGTCCCTGTGGATGGGTCCGAGGCCAGCTTGGACGCCCTTAGTGTGGCGTGTAGCGTGGCCAAGCGGAACCGCGGGCGAGTGTACGCCGTGTACGTCATCGAAGTGGCTCGCAGCCTCCCCCTGGATGCCGACATGGGGCCGGAGGTGGCGGAGGGGGAGCGTATTTTGCAGCAGGCGGAGGCGATGGCCCGCCAGATGGACTGTCAGTTGGAAGGGGAGCTCCTGCAGGCCCGGGACGCCGGCCACGCCATCGTGGACGAGGCTATCGAGCGGGGGGTGGAGGCCATTATCATGGGGGTGGAGGTGAAGGAGATGGAGGCGGGCTATGAGTGGCCCACCGAAGGGAAGCCGCGGCCCATGGCCCCCGACATCCCCCTGGGCCGCGTGGCCCGCTATGTCTTGCAACACGCCCCATGTGAGGTGTGGCTCATTCGCCGTCCTCTGCGCCGAACATGAAGGTCGTCATCATGGGTTGTGGCCGCGTGGGGGCCGAGCTGGCTGCCCAACTTGACCAGCAAGGCCATCAGGTCACCGTCATCGATATCAACCCTGAGGCCTTCCGTCGCCTGCCCATGGAGTTCAAAGGGCGCAAGGTGGTGGGCAACGGGGTGGACCAGGACGTCCTGCGGCGGGTGGGGGTGGGGGAGGCCCAGGCCTTTGTGGCCGTCACCCAGGGCGATAACCGCAACATCATGGCTGCTCAGATGGCCAAGTTCATCTTCGGTGTCCCCAAGGTCATGTGCCGCATCTACGACCCCGCCCGTCAGGAGATCTACCGCTCCTTGGGTCTGGAGACGGTGAGCCCCACCAGGATAACGGTGGAGATGCTCCTCAAAGCCCTGGTCTCCGAAGCCGAAGACAAAGGGAGGGATGGTTGATGTATGTGGTGGTGGTAGGAGGAGGCAAGGTGGGCTATCACCTGGCCAAGGCCCTCCTCCAGGATGGACATGAGGTCCTCATCATCGAGCGCGACCGGGCCCGTTGCGAGCACCTGGAGGCCGAGCTGGGAGACATCGTCCTCCGGGGCGATGGTTCGGAGGTGGCCACCATGGAGAAGGCTGGCTTCAACCGGGCGGACATGGTGGTGGCCGTCACCGGTGATGATGAGGACAACCTGGTCATATGCCAGGTGGCCAAGGCTCACTTCCGGGTGCCGCGCACCGTGGCCCTGGTCAACGACCCTAAGAACGCCGAGATATTCCACCGACTGGGCATTGACCACACCGTCAACGCCACCGATGCCATCCTGGCCCAGATAGAGCAGGAGCTGCCGGTGCATGCCCTCATCCATCTCCTATCCATGCGCGGCGGGGGGCTAGAGATGGTGGAGGTACGCATACCCCCTCAGGCGGCGGTGGTGGGCCATAAGCTGCGGGAAGTCCTTCTCCCTCAGCAGTCCATCGTCGTCCTCATCATCGAGGAGGACGGGAGCCCTAAGGCGCCGGAGCCGGACACGGTGCTGCGGCCGGGGGACAAGGTGATGCTGGTCACCCGTAGCGAGAACGAGGAGGCCCTGCGGGAGGTCTTCACCCGTCCCCCAGGGTATACCAGCCCCTACGGCCCCCTCACCATTTCGAGATGAGACGCATAGCCTATCTCGGGCCCCCGGGCACCTTCAGCGAGGAGGCTGCCCTTTTGTATGCGCCCCAGGCCCATCACATCCCCATGCCCACCATATCGGCGGTGGCTGCCGCCGTCCTCTCGGGCATGGCTCACGAGGGTGTGGTGCCCATCGAGAACTCCCAGGAGGGATCGGTGCCCGAGACCCTGGACGTGCTTATCCACGAGGAGGGGCTCATGATCCGGCAGGAGGTGGTGCTCGCCATTGAGCACCACCTCCTGGTGCGCCCCGGCACCACGGCCTCCGATGTGCAGGTCATCTTCTCCCACCCTCAGGCCTTGGCCCAATGCCGCCGCTTCCTGGAGAGGTGTTTCCCCAAGGCGGAGGTGGTGGCCGCCTTCTCCACAGCGGCGGCGGTGGAGGAGATGATGGCCCGCCAGGGGGCGGCGGCCATCGGCACCCTAAGGGCGGCCCACATCTACGGCGCTGAGGTTCTGGCCCGCTCCATCCAGGACCGCCGCCCCAACCTGACCCGTTTCGTGGCCCTGGCGCGGGAAGATCACCCCCCCACGGGCCGGGATAAGACGTCCCTGGCCTTCACCTTCGCCACCGAGGACCGCCCCGGCCTTCTGGTGGGGGCCCTCAAGGAGTTCTCCTGCCGCGAGATAAATCTCTCTAAGATCGAGTCTCGACCCACGGGCGACCGCCTGGGCACCTATATCTTTTTGGTGGACGTGGACGGCCATCGCCAGGAGCCCCACCTGGCCGAGGCTCTGGAACAGGTCCGTGGCCAGTGCTCCTTCTTCCGCATCCTTGGTTCCTACCCCAAATGGCAGCCGCCAAGTTGATCCACCGCCCACTCCCTGCTAGATTGACGACGAGTCGAACAGAGGTGCGCAAACGTATAGGCCACGGCAACTGCTACCCGGGGATGGAGCTGGTCACCCACGAGGACTACCTCGCCTTCCGGGGCCAGGAGGGGGAGGTGACCATAGGCGGTGTGACCATCCGCCTGGCGGGGCCATACCGGCCCCTTAGCCTAGAGCCGCCCGATTTCCGGCCAGAAAGCACCACCGTCTGGAGCTTCCCGGAGCGGGGCGAATGGGCCACCCATGCTGGGGACTTCCCAGGCAATTGGTCGCCCTATATCCCCCGCAATCTCATCCTGCGTTATACGCAGCCGGGGGACACCATCCTCGACCCCATGATGGGCAGCGGCACCACCCTTATCGAGTGCAGGCTCCTGGGGCGGCGGGGCATCGGTGTGGACATCAACCCGGCGGCGGTGATGGTGGCCCGCGACCGCCTCTTTTTCCACTATGAGAGGCCCAGCCATTGGCCGCCTGAGTGCCCTGTGACCACTTATGTAGGGGACTGCCGGAACTTGGACAAGATAGAAGACGACTCTGTAGACCTGGTAGCTACCCATCCTCCTTATGGCGGCATCATCTCCTATTCCCGCCTCCCAGGCGACCTATCGGCCCTCCCTTTGGACGATTTCCTGCCGGAGATGAGGGTGGTGGCCAGGGAGCTCTTTCGGGTGGTGAGGCCCGGTGGCCACTGCGCCATCCTGGTGGGCGATACGCGCAGGCACCTCCATTACGTGCCCATAGCCTACCATGTCATGGAGGCGTTCTTGGCCGCGGGGTTCCTGTTGCGCGAGGAGATCATCAAGCTGCAGTGGAATATGAAGGCCACGCGCCAGAGGTGGCGGAGGCGCCTCTACCCCTTCTATAAGATCGCCCATGAGCACCTGTTCGTGTTCCGCAAGCCTCAGCGGGGAGAGAAGACTTCCCGCCTCAGGCACAGCGCCAGGAGGGGGGCGATGCGCCGGCGCCGTCACGAGGGGCCTCCCGTAATGCTCTCTGTGGAGATGGCCCATGCCTGAGGCCCCCGACCTGGAGGCTTACGCTGCCTATCTGGCCCCCCGCCTACTGGGGCGTCGGGTGGTGGAGGCCAAGGCCATCATCCCGCCGGTGGTGAAGGCGGGGCGGGAGCTCCTGCCCTCCCTGCGGGGGAGGGAACTGAGGGGGATCGCTCGCCAGGGGAAGCATTTGCGTCTGGTTCTGGAAGGGGACATGGTGGTGGCGATACACCCCATGCTCAGCGGGCGCTTTCACCTCGTGCCCGCCCAGGAGCCCAGGCGCCCCCGCACCGTCTTCGCCCTCGGTCTGGACGATGGCATGGAGCTGCGGCTATGGGACCAGGGCCTCACTTCACGAATCTACGTTGCGCAAGGGGAAGGTGGTCTGGCCAAGGCCCTCCCTCCGCGGGCCGACGCAGGGCCTGACGCCCTCTCCCCGGAACTGACGTCCCAGCGGTTGTGGGAGAGGCTGCGTGGTCACAGAGGGCACATCAAGTCCCTCATAGTGTCGGAGAAGCTGGTATCGGGCATCGGCAATGCCTACGCCGATGAAGTCCTTTTCGCTGCCGGCATAAACCCCTTCCGCCCCGCCGCCGAGATGGGCCTAGGGGAGGCGGAGCGTCTCTTGCAGGCCATGCGCCAGGTCCTCAGGGAGGGGACACAGGAGGTGCTGGCTATGATGGAGCGCCATGGCCTCCCCGACGAGGAGTACCGCGGCCATATGAAGGTCCACCGCCGCGGGGGCCAGCCATGCCCCCGCTGTGGCGCTAACATCGTTGATGTGGTCAAGGGGGGGAGGGTCACCAGCTATTGCCCCAGCTGCCAGCAGTGATGAGAACGCGACAGATGGCTATGAGGGGGGTACCATTGGAGCCGGGCATCCTTAGGGAGCTGGAGGGGCTCTGGGAGCCCATCTTCGCCCGCCGCGACTGGCGCTACGAGGCCTTCTCCGCCATGGAGATAGCCGACGGCGGGCGGGCGGTGGTGTTGCGGGGCGATGAGGGCTCCCAGGCCCGCCTGGAGGCCCACGGTGTCCTCCCGGGCGTGGTGCGGTGGCGTCTCTGGCTCTCCCATGAGCCCCCTTGGGGATCGCCCATGTTGGCGCGCGTGCCCAGACCTGCCCCCCTGGTGTGGCGAAGTCGTGGGGAAGGGATGGAGGCGGAGGGAGCGGGCCTAGCTCTTGAGGTGAGCGGCCGCCCCTTGGCGCTGCGGGTGAGGAAGATGCGGGGGAGGGCGGGCTGGGGATGGCGGCCGCAGGAAGGGAGCCTCCTGGGCCCCACTGCCCTGCCGCTAGGGGTGGCTCACGGGCCCGATGGGGAACGCCGGTGCTTTTTCTCCTGGAGCTTGGCCCCCGGGGAACGGCTGGTGGGGCTGGGGGAGGGATTCGGGCCCCTCAATCGGCGAGGAAGGCGCGTAGTCCTGTGGGCGCGGGACCCCAAGGGCGCCCTGGGCCCCCTCTCCTACATCCCCATACCCTTCCTAATGAGCGACCGCCTTTACGGGGTTTTTCTCCATCACAGTGGCCCATCGGTATGGGAGTTGGGGGAGCCGCTGGTGCAGACGTCCTCCGTCCTGGTGGAGGAGCCCTATCTGGACATATTCATACTTGTGGGTGGTTCCCCGGCGCAGGTGCTGGCGAAATACACCAGGTTGACGGGCCGGCCTCCCCTCATCCCCCTTTGGGCCCTGGGGATCTGGTTCTCAAGGTGCATGTACCGCCATCGGGCACAGGTGCAGGGGATCGTGGAGAGGCTCAGGTCCCTGGGCATCCCAGGCGACGTAGTCCACCTGGACCCCTTGTGGCTGGAGGGGCGGGCCCGACGTTCCCTCGATGGCTGCCATTTCCGTTGGAATGAAGAGGACTTCGGGCCGCCGCAAGAGCTGGTGGAATGGCTGAGGGAGCGGGGGTTCAAGCTGTGCCTGTGGGAGAACCCATATGTCTGGCAGGACACGGAGCTCTTCCGCCAGGGGTGGGAGAGGGGCTACCTGGTGCAGGGCCCCGATGGTCGCCCCGCCTCCTCTCTGGACAACCCCGATGCCACCCCTGTGGATTTCACCCACCCTCAGGCCGTCCGCTGGTGGCAGGAGCAGCACCGTCCCTTCCTGCGCATGGGGGTGGCGGCCTTCAAGGCCGATTACGGCGAAGGACTGCCCAAGGAGGCCGTCCTCAGCGATGGCCGTCGCGGCCTGGAGGTGCATAATCTCTACCCCCTCCTCTATAACCGGGCCGTGTTCGAGGCCATCAGGGAGGAGAGGGGGGAGGCCATTATCTTCGCCCGCTCCGGCTACGCCGGCTCCCAGCGCTATCCCCTGCACTGGACGGGCGATGCCCCCTCCACCTGGGAGGGGATGGCCGCCACCCTGCGAGCTGGCCTCTCCCTCTCCCTCTCGGGGTTCTGCATCTGGTCCCACGATATAGGGGGTTTCTGGAACCCGCAGGAGCTGCAGCCTCCTGCCCCGGAGCTGTATATCCGCTGGGCCCAGTGGGGCCTCTTATCGCCGGTGGCCCGCTTCCACGGCATTCGGGGACGGGAGCCCTGGTACTACGGGCAGGAGGCAGTGAGGGTGGTGCGGCGGTTTGCCCGCCTGCGTTATCGCCTCCTGCCCTATCTGTGGGCCCTGGCCCATGAGGCCTCCTATCGGGGTCTGCCTATGGCCCGCCCCCTCTTGCTGGAGTTCCCCAAAGACGGGGCCAGCTGGGAGGTGGACTGGGAATTCATGCTGGGGCCTTACCTGCTGGTGGTGCCCGTCATCTCGGAGGAGGGGCGCGTCTCCATCTACCTCCCGCCAGGGGTCTGGTACGACTGGTGGACTGGCAGCCGCCTGGAAGGCCCGCGTCGATGGGACGAGAGGGTGCCCCTGGAGAGGCTTCCCCTTTTTGTGCGGGAGGACTCCATCCTGCCCTTGGCCCCGGCGATGGCTTATGTGGGGAAGCGTTCCTGGAGCCCCCTGCAGCTAGAGGTGCGGGTGGGCACGTGGGCCCGCTGGCGGGTCTGGGACCCGCTGCGCCCGCTGGTGGTGGAGGCAAGGCGGGACGGGGGATGGCTGGAGGCGAAGGTGAGCCCTACGCGCCGCCTCCTGTACCTGCTGCTGGTGGGGGCCCAGGGGAAGGACCTGCAAGTGGAGGGGGCTGCCAGTGCCCAGGCCCGGATGGGGCGGCGGGGCCTCCTCGTGATGGTGCGGGCCGAGGGAAATCCTATACGGGTGCGGGCCAGGGCCTAAAGGTCCAGGAACTCCTCCCACCCAGGTACGAACTTGCGCCACCCCTCTTGGCGCACCAGGTAAGGATAGAAGAAGCGGTAGCGCAGGTGGGCAGGGCGACGTGGAGGCTGCAGCAGACGCATCCGGGCCTCCTCAGGTGTGCGGCCTGCCTTCTTGAGGTTGCACGCCCGGCAGGCGGCCACCACGTTCTCCCAATCGTGTACACCGCCCCGATGGCGGGGGATGACGTGGTCCAGGGTCAGCTCCTTGGTGCGCTTGCCACAGTACTGGCACGTGAAGCGGTCACGCAGGAAGACATCTCGCCGCGTGAGGCGGCCATCGAGGTATGGCCTTCTCACCAGACGAAGGAGGCGGATAACAGATGGCACCGGCACCACCATGCTAGGGGTGCGAAGGACGCCCCTACCGTTCTCCACCAGCTCGGCCTTGCGGCGGTCCAGGAGGACCAGAGCACGGCGCACAGTGCAAACGTTGAGGGGGTCGTAGTTCTGGTTGAGGACGAGCACTGGTTCGCTATCGAGGCTCATGCTATCGCCTCGGCATCGATGTTAGCAGAAGCGGCCGCCATTTTTCAATGTGAGCTGAAGGGGCACCCCTTTGATGGGGAAGGTAACGGGATTGACAACCGTTGGCCTCCCGTCCATTATAGGGTTGACTCAACGCGTAAAGGGAGGGAAGGAGGCGAGGACCGTGGCACGGCAACTGGTGGAGAGGCCCCTTAAGGAGATGGAGGCCGTTCGCCGCGCCTGGAACTATCCCCTATTCGATGCCATATTCCAGAGGCGGGCGCGCCGTTTTCCCCTGGGGGCGGAGTTCCCTGGGACCACCGCCCCCTTCAAGTCCAATAAGGAGCCCGTCCCCTTGGACGAGATCGAGGAGGCCCTGCTGGTGATGGCTGGCACCGGCCTCTCGGGCCTCAACCTGGGGGCCGTGGACCTGCCCTATGCCGATGCCAAGGGTGGAAACTGGTGCGGCAACACCATGATCCAGTGGCAGGGCCGCACCTATGCTTCCCCTTGCGCCTCCCACGGCACCGAGCTCTTCTTCACCAATGACGAAGGCGTTTACATGGTGAAGATGAAGGATGTCACCCCCGAGAAGATGCAGGAGATCGAGGGGGAGGACGATTGGGACCGCATCATCCAGGCCTTCCGCGCCAACACCATCAAGCTCCAAGATGGGCGCCTGGACATCCCCATGGTCACCCCCGTCACCCTCCCCTTCAACCAGTGGAACGTCAACAAGCCGGGCACCACCCTGTTTATGCCCATCACCGACGTCACCTGGGAGCTCATAAACATCATGATGCTCCTCATGGACGAGCCCAACTGCCTCTACATATACGATGACCTGACAGGCGCTGAGCCCCTCAAGAAGTGGGCCGACCGGGGCAAGCTGAACCGTGGCGTGCCCATGTCCCTCACGCAGCTAGAGCGGGCGACCAGCATGGCCACCGCCGGTGTGGAGCAGGCCTTCATGTGCCAGAACATGTACTTGGCGCTACAGGCCCTGGGATTGGGCGGCTGGATCTTCGCCCCCAGCACGGCCACGGTGGTCATGGGCGGCACCCCCTTCACCAAGGGCTTGGGCTTCCGCTTCCACCCCGTGGAGAAGGCCGGCCCTCTACCGCGGCCCGACTTCCTGGGCCCCAGCCTGGGCAACCCCGTGGGGATCGATGGCCTGTTTGAGGCCTACTGCCCTCCCTACTACCGGTCCATGGCCGACGCTGTGCAGGCCATCTACGATGCTAAGTGGGGGCCGGAGGGCATCTACAAGACGGGTCCCGCCTCCCTCAGGAACCGTCAGGCCCTGGACCTGGAGGTGCCCAAGACTAGCGAATGGTGCCTGGAGGCCACCAAGGAGCTGTGCGAATATATCTGGGACACCTATGGCCGCTTCCCGGCCACGGTGGACGCCATGCAGATGGTCATCTGGCTGCAGGCCCACCACCTTGAGACCGAGTTCTACGACAAGTATGCCCTGCCGGGCGCCTACCACGAGGCCATCGCCCGCCACTTCGAGGTGTGGCACGGAGGGCGCAAGCCGCGGTTGCTGACGGAGGCGAGCGCCAGCGCTGGCTGAGAGAGGATGGCCAGCGTGGGCCAGGGCGGGGGGCGGGCAGCTGCCTGCCCCCCCGCCCATAATGGGCCGTCCGGAACTGTGAAGCGAAGGCCGTGATCCTGGACGAGCTGCTACGGGTGGCCCACACGGGGGCGGTGGCCCTCTACATCGGCGGGGCCATCATCGTCACCCTGGGGTTGCGGCGGGCCCAGCGGTTCATTCCTCCAGCCCAGGCGGCCGTGGTGGGCAACGTGGTGGGCACCCTGTTCACCTACATATCCTGGCTGGCCCTGGCCACCTGGGTGGGTAGTGGATATTGGCTCCTGGCCCGCCGCGGTTGGGCCAGCCCCACCTCCCCACACACCCTGTTCGTGGACCCGGACCTCCTGAAGGAGGGCTACGGCTGGATGATGATCCTTATGATCTCCTCCTGGTTGGGCATGCTTATCAACGCTGTCCTCATCACCTTCGTCTTCCGGCCACGGTTAGTACGACGCCTGGAGCCATCGCATGCCTCGCCGCAGGTGGTGGAGAGGCTGCAAAGACAGATGATGCTATCCGCCAGGATGGTGGAGGCGTTGGCGCTGGTCAACCTCCTTCTGTGCCTGGCTGCTACCTTGGCTGGTCACCGCTTCTTCGAGCATGTCTACATCTACACCGCGTCCTAAGGCTCCTATCCTGCCGCGGCGGCTGGCGGAGGCGGCGGCGCGTGCCCCTCTCTATCGTCCACCTCCTAAGGAAAGGGAGGCCCGGCGCCTGGGCGCCTGGCCTTTGGTGGAGATATCGGCCCTTTTGGCCGCCGCCGACCCTTTCGGGGGCCGGTGGCGGGGTGACGTGGCGCCCCAGCTGGTGGCCCAGGTGGGGGAGGGACTGCCCATCTATTGGGGCCTGAGAGATGGCGACCTGCAGGCCATGGCCGACGTCCTCGCTTACTGCTGGCGCCAGCTGGGCGTCAGGAGGGGGGACGTGGTAGCCATCTACGACTATGGCACTAGCGCCCTCGTCATGTTCGCTTCTAGGGCTTATACCCCTCACCTGCGGGCTGGCGCGGCTGAGCGGCTGGGCTGCACCCCCATCTGCGGTGATGGCCTCCCCGAGATGGCCCCGCGCACCGTGCACCTTCTCACCTACGTCCGCCCTCGTTACCTCTTCTTGGGCGAGGAGGGGGCCGAGGCCCTGGCCCAACATCTGCAGCAGCGGGGCACGGGCCTGGCGGGGGTGGTGGAGCGGGCCGTCCTGGCCTTCGACGAGCGCCCCCTGCCGCCGGAGGAGTTGGTTCGCTGGAAGGAAAGGCTGGGGGTTGCCGTGAGCCAGCTCCTACGGGCCGACCTGTGCCTCTTCCTGGCCCCACCCTGCCCCGACGGTCTGGGGTTCCATGTGCCACCGGTGTACCTGGTGGAGAAGGGCCCCGCGGGCCACCTGACGGTCACCAACCTGGGCATCCTCACCTGCCCAGTCATCAGGCACGTGACCGATATCGTGGTCTCAGGCATAGAGGAGGGGAGCTGCCCGTGTGGACACGCCGGGACCAACATCCGCCTCTGACCATCCCTCCTAGCGAGCAGGAGCACTTCGACGCCTCGGAGGTGTCTCCGCCGCAGGAGCGAAGGCGCCAGGCGTGGGAGCGGCTGCTAATGGTGCTAGATTACGCCTATGGTCGCCTGCCCTTTTACAAGCAGCTTTGGCGTCGGCATGGCGTCCACCCCGGCCATGTGCGCACGCCTGAGGACTTCGCCCTCAGGGTTCCCGTGGTCACCAAGCGGGACCTCATAGCTGCCATCAGGGCCCAGGGCGCGGCAGCTATGGGGATAGAGGCCCTGGGGCGTCGCCGCCCAGCTAACATAGTCATGACCTCCGGCAGCGAGGGGTTCAACACCTTCGCCCTCTTGGGCCGAGCCGCCCTAGAGGGTGACGACCTCCTGACTGCTCTGCGCGAGCTGTGGGCCATGAAGGTGCGCCCGGGCATGCGTGTCCTCACATTGGGGACGGGGTGGCATGTCCTATCCCTGAGGGATACCCTGGCCCTATCCCGCCTGGGGGCGGCGGTGGTGAGCCCGTGGGGAAGCTATACTCCGCGTTTCTACCCCGCCTTCCTGGACGCCGTTCTGACCTTCCGCCCCCAGCACATGTTGGTGACAGCACCCGTCCTGCAGGGGATGCTGGCCGAGTGCCATCGACGGGGCCTTGCTCCCCAGGAGGCCTTCCATGGCCTGCGGTATGTGGGTTGCGCTGGGGAGGCCATCACCCCTCCTCTGCGCCGCTGGCTCTGCGAGGAGATGGGGCTTGTGGACTTCTACGAGCGAGGGGGCTCCAGCGATGGCATGTTTGGAGGTCCTGAGTGCTCCGCCCACGCCGGTCACCACATCTCGGACGACGTCCACTACGTGGAGGTGGTGGATGTAAGGAGCGGCGCCCCTCTCCCCCCTGGCCGCCGTGGCCTCGTGGTGGTCACCAACCTCACCCTAGGACGCAGCCTATACGTGCGCTTCCAGACGGGTGACGTCGGTGAGCTGAAGGAAGGCCCCTGCCCTTGCGGGCGTACCATGCCTGTCCTGGAACTTTATGGACGCCTTAGCGATTGCCTCGTCCTGGACAGCACCATCATCACCCCCTACGATGTGCGCTGCCTCACCGATGCCTGGGTCTCTCTCCGCTGGGCGGCGGTCTCCCTGTCCTGGGACGGTGAGGCCGTATCTGTGCGCCTAGAGGGGGCAGATGCCAAGGCGGAGGAGCTGGCAGAAGCCCAAGACGCTCTGGAGGCTGCCCTGGGCCTAAAGGTGAGGCTCTCGGCCGTCCCCGCCGGGGTCCAGGGCTGGAAGGGCCAGAGGATGCGGGCTGTGGGGGGGTAGGTATGGGCAAGGCTGCTGGCCTCTTGCCTTCCTGGTACTGGCCCGAAGGGGTGCAGAGGTACGTCTCGGCGCCGCCCATCGCCCTGGACGAGCTGTGCGTGGGCCGGTGGGCCAGGCGCTATGGGGGGAATGTCGCCTTACAGGGGCAGCAAGGCCAGCTCACCTTCCGCGAGCTGAACGAACGGGTGGGACGCATCGCGGGGGCCATACTCGCCCGCTGGGGGGATGCGCCGCGGCTTGCCCTCTACGCCGGGGAGCCCCTCCTTTGGGCCACGGCCTTCTTCGCTGGCGCCCGCCTGGGCTGCCAGCTTCTCCTACTGGACACCGACCTCCCTCTGGATGCCCAGGGATGGGCCCTGGAGTCCTTCCGCCCCACTGCCGTCCTGGACGATGTGGCTGTCCACAACCTCCAGGAGGCCCAGGGCCCGACGCCCGCTGGGCGGCGGCCGGATGCCTCTGCTCCTGTCATCGCCCTGCCCGAGGGGAAGGCCCTCGTCTATCATTCCCATGTCTCCCTGGCCAGTGGGGCCATGGCCCTGGCCGCTTTTCTGCAGCTGGACCCTCAGGAGAAGGTGGTGGCCGTGTCCCCCTGGGGGCGGTGGGAAGGCCTTCTGACCCTCCTGGCCCATCTCCAGGGCGGGGGTACTGCCCTGGCCTCCCCTTCTTCATGGGAGGCGCTGTCCGAAGCGGTGGCCCACCACCGGCCCAAGGCCCTCTGGCTCCCTGCGTCCCTAGGATGGCATGTCTTGGAGGAGAAATCCCTTAGGGAGGCGGTGCGGCGGGCCCGTCCGTGGCTGCTAATGGGGGTGGAGGGCCCCGTGGCCAAGGCCCAGAGGCGGCGCTGGCGGCGTCTGTTGGGGACGCATGTCCTCACCGCTTATGGCTTCGCCGCCACTGGTGTCATCGCCGCTTCCCACCCCTCCTGGTACCTGGATGAGGCGGTGGGCATCCCCATGACGGGGGTGGACCTCATCCCCATCGACCCCGCCTCCAGGGCGCCTGTGGAGGCGCCATGGGAAGTCCTGACCTACGCCGGCATAGGGGTGCGGACGCGGGCCTTGGCCCCACGCATCGAGGGCGAAGGGCCATATTACGGCCTCATCGCCCCCGACCTGTTCTATACTGGACGCCAGGGGTGGATGGACCCTAACGGCATGCTCTATCTCCTGGACGGGAGGTGAGGACACGGCCTACACCCCTTGGAGCCCTGAGGATTTCGCCAGGGATGTCCTGGGGTCGCCAGTGCCGGTGGTGCTGGCCTTTGGTATCCCCCAGTGCCCTGGCTGTCGGGTGCTGGACACCTCCCTGGACGTCCTGGAGGCGCATTTCCAGGGGAAGCTTCGGGTCGTCCGTCTCCTGGCCACCCATCCCCAGACCATGGAGATCCGCCGACGCCACCTCTGGCCTAAGGGCGTGTCCTTCAGTGTGAACCTTGTGCCAGTGGTCATGGTGGTGGTAGGAGGAGAGGTAGTGGCCACCTTATACGGCCCGCGGCCAGCGGCGGAGCTGGCCCGCGTCCTTGGGCCCTATCTGCCTGCGGGGTGGTCCCCTCTGCCCACGACGGCGGTGGAGGTGTCGCTCCTGGAGGACGGCTCCCCTTTGGGGCCGCCCTTGGTCCTGGAGCTGACGTGGCAAGAGCAAGAGGCCCTGAAGAGGGAGCAGCCCTACATAGCCCTAGTGAGCCGCTGGAGGAGACGGGCCTTCTAGAGGCCACCAGGAGATGTGGTCGGCGGCGGCAGGCCACCCATCGCCAACCTACTGGGTAAGCGCGTTGCACCTGCCCACTAAGGCGGGGGAGGGCGGAGGCTCGGGCCGAGGGCAGAGGGCGGTGCCTTAGGAGCTGTTGGGCGTGGGGCACGAGGTGGGCGGCCACGAGGGCCACGCGAGGGGGCGCATAATAAGGGGCGCTCCCGCGGCGTCGTCCTGGTAGCCCAGGATGTGGCCAAGGCCATGAAGGATCACGCACGTGAGCATGTTGTAGTCGTTGGCGTAGGGCTGCATGGTGGTCCGCGCTAGCGTCGTCGGCGGCGCTAGGTAGACCGTGCCCCCGCTGAACTGCGCCCATCCGCGGTCCTCGATCTCCGCTGGGGCGAAGTCCACCCTGATGACTCCCGGACGCGAGGCCGTGGGGTCGATGGCGAAGGCCGAGCAGCCCAGCCACGCGTTCCACCGGCCAATGGCATCGGCCAGGTTGGCGCCCAAGGCGCCCACGCTGGGCGTCAGGTAGTATGGGGATGGCGGGCATGGCTTGGACGTCGCCGGCGTGGCGGGCACGGTGGGCGACGGTTGCGGGGTTGCTGTAGGCGACGGACTGGGCACAGGCGTGGGCGTGGCGGACGCGGCCAGGGTGGGGCTGGGAAGCGATGGTGTCGGCTGGGCGACCAGCTCCGTCTCACCACCGCCGCAGGCAACCAGCACAAGAGCGCCCAGCGCAGCCATGCTCCCCATCAGCAGCGCCATCCCACGCTTCGTCGTCAGCATCGGCACCCTTCTTCATAGTGGATCAACGTGCCCCCTCCAGGCGAGTTACGGCGAAAGGGCCCGCGTAGTCAGGCTTCGTGCAACAGTTATTGAGAAAAGCTGCTCTCGCATAGAAGGCCGGTGCTGGCCGAAGGGAGCGTCGTTTGGGCGGTGAAGCTGGGGAATGGTAATGTCAGCATAACATGGTAGGCAGAGGTCTTGCGCGTCGTAGCCATCGTCCGACGGGAGCTGCGCCCTGCCGACAACCCGCTTTGGCAACACGCCAACGGGCGTCAGGAGGTCATCCCCCTGTTTGTGCTGGACGATTTCAACCAGCGGGAGCACGGCGACAACTGGCGAGCCCTCTTCTTTTTCGCCCTGCGCTCTCCTTTCACCACCTTCACGCCATTCTATAAGCGAGACTTACTGCCTCGGCTGTCCCAATGGCTGCCCACTTTTCCGCTGCCCACGCGCTTTAACACGCCCCCACTGGCCGTGCCTGAGGTGCCATTGCCGGAGTGAATGGCCACGCTGCCACCCTTTGGCTTGCAGACGAGGACGCGGTTCAGCGAAGGTGGCGTCGGTTTGTCCGTCACAACCTGCGGGCTTATGCCCAGCGGCGCCATGCCCTGGCGGACTGCGCCACTTGGCGCGTGAGCCCTTAGATTCGCTGCGGGCTCATCTCCCTCCGGCAAATGGTCAGAGAGGCCATGCCGGTCAGCGAGGCCTTCGTCCGTGTACTACCCTGGCACGACTTTTTCGTTCACCTGCTCCATCACTTTTCTGAGACGAGCGAGTTGGAGTGGAAAAGTGAATGGCGAGGTTTCCCTTGGCGGCATGATGAGAAAGCGTTGGAGACATGGTGTGAAGGGCGGACAGGAGTCCCGCTGGTAGATGCAGCGATGCGCCAACTGAAACAAGAGGGCTGGTTGCCCAACCGGCTTCGAATAGTGGTGGCCGGTTTTTTGACCAAGCACTCACAGATGGGGTGGTGCTGGGGGGAACGCCATTTTTACCGCCAGCTGGTGGACGCCGACTTGGCGCAGAACGTGGGGAACTGGCAACGGGTGGCCGGTTACGGCGCCGATGCGGCCCCTTACGTCCGCATATTCAACGCGGTGCTCCAGGCCCGCAAATTTGCCCCCAAGGGCACTATATCCGCCGCTATGTGGCAGAACTGGCCCATGTCGGTAGCGGCGCCCTTCACAGCTTAGAGCAGCTGCGTTCCTAGGAGCTTTCTACCCGCCGCCCATGGTGGACTTGGAGTGAGGCCCGAGGCAGCTAGCGGGGCTTCCTGACCTGTGTTAATATCCATCTCAGGCACGTCCCTATGGCCACCAAGGGCCATCCCGCTGGCTCACGGACCTCACAGCCGAGACAGGGCGGTATTCGGTCTTCACAGACTCTGGACCGTGGCCTCAGAGTACTCAAGGTGCTCGCTCAGGAGCCCAGTGGCCTGACAGTCACCGAGCTGGCCAGTCGGCTGGGCATCCATCGCACCAACGTCTACCGGCTGCTGGCGACCCTGGCCCAGCACCGGCTAGTGCGGCGTGACCGCGATGGCCGCTATTTCTTGGGGACGGGGGTCATGGAGCTGGCCCGCGGGGTGGCCCATGACCTGCGCACCGCCGCCCTGCCCATCCTGGCCGAGCTGGCGGAGAAGGTGCAGGCTACTGCCTTCCTCACCCTGGCCGATGGGGACGAGGCAGTGGCCTTGGCGGTGGTGGAGCCGCGACGGACCAACATCCACGTGGCCTACCGGGTGGGGTTCCGTCACCCCATAGACCGGGGGGCATCGGGGCTAGCCATCCTGGCCGGGCGGCCGCCTCAGCCTGGTGAGCGCCAGGAGGTAAAGGAGGCTCGTCGCCTTGGCTATTCGGTCACGCGAGGGGAGTTGCAGCCAGGGGCGTGGGGCATCGCCGCCCCCATCTGTGTGGGAGGGAGGCCCGCCGAAGCAAGTGTGGGTGTGGTCACCTTGGGGGAGCTGGACGTGGCAAGTGTAGCTCCCCACGTGTTGGAAGCGGCCAGGGCCATCGCCGACGCGCTGGCCTAAAGAGGGGGCAGGACCGTAGCCCGCACCTCCCCCAGACCGATGCGTAGCCCACCCTCCCCCTCGCACCAGCCGCGCATGACCACCGTATCGCCGTCCTCCAGGAAGGTGCGCTGGGACCCGTCCCTCAGCGTCAGGGGGCGTTGGCCTCCCCAGGTGAGCTCCATGAGGCAGCCGTAGGTCCCTGGCTCGGGCCCCGAGATGGTGCCGGTAGCCCAGAGGTCGCCCGGCCGAGCGAGGGCGCCATTGCTGGTGGCGTGGGCCAGCATCTGGGCGAGGGACCAGTACAGGTAGCGCATGTTGGTGCGCGATATCACCTCCTCCCGGCCCTCCACCACCAGGGCCACCTCCAGCTGCACGTCGTAGGTCAGGGGTTGGGGTTCGGCCAGATAGGGCAGGGGAGGTGGATCCTGGGGCATCAGAGGTACCAGAAATGGTGCCAAAGCCTCTAACGTCACCAGCCACGGCGATATGGACGTGGCGAAGGACTTCCCCAGGAAGGGCCCCAAAGGCACATACTCCCAGGCCTGGATGTCGCGGGCGCTCCAGTCGTTCACCAGGAGCAGGCCGAAGATGTGGTCCCATGCCTCCTGCACGGGGATGGGGCTCCCCAGCTGGTTGCCGTGCCCGGTGACGAACCCCACCTCCAGCTCGAAGTCCAGCATGCGCGTGGGTCGCGCTATGGGGCCACTAGGGGTGGATACCTGGCCCCATGGCCTCCTCACTGGCCTGCCGGAGACCACCACCGTGGCCGAGCGGCCGTGGTAGCCGATGGGCAGCCATCGCCAGTTGGGGGGCAGGGGGTCCTGCTGGGGGCGTAGGATACGGCCCATGTTGCTGGCATGGTACAACGAGGCGTAGAAGTCCACGTAGTCCCCCGGCTGAATGGGCAGCATAAGCTCCACCTCCGACATGGGGAGCAAAGCGGGCTCCACCTGCCGGCGCCACCGCTCCTCGGTGAGCAGCTCGCAGAGGCGGTGACGCACGGCCTGCCAGATGGGACGGCCCAAGGCGAGAAAACCGTTCAAGGAATCGCGGGCGAAGATCCGCCTGGGAAGGGGGATCCCCGCTAGGAGGCCCTCTTCCTGCAAGTAGGCCATGTCCAGGACATGGTCACCGATGGCGACTCCCACCCTCGCCCGGCGACGGTAGCGAAACACGCCGAAGGGGAGGTTCTGGATCGGGAAGGGGGAGCCTGGAGGCACCGCTACCCAGGGGCGCAGGCCTGGGTCGTTGGTGGCGTCGGGCCTTGGTGGTCCCATAGTGGCAGGGGGTGTGAAGGCTAGGGCTTGCCCAATAGGGCGGCCATCCCTTCTAAAGGCTCCAGGAAGCTGCAGCTCCCAAAGCAGGTCACCAGGCGGCGGCCGCGCTCAATCTCCTCCGGGGGCAGGGTGCGGTCGCGCCAGGCGAAGCCATAGGCGTCCAGGCGGAACCTGGCGGGATGGTCATCGCAGAGGAGCTCCAGCAAGGCGTCCTCGTCCACTTGGCCGCTCACTGCCATCAGCGCCCCGCCGATGACGTTCAGAAAACCGTGCTGCTTGATGCCGAGTAAGGGATCGGGATGGGGCAGGGGATGGTGGAGCCCCGCCGTGGCCTTGAGGGGCAGGCCCAGGCGTGCGCACCAGGTGATGAAGCGCGCCAGCTGGTGAGGGGTGGGGAAGTCTTGCGAGCGGGTGCCGCCGCAACGCACCTTGGCGCCCACTTTGCCCTCTAGGCGGGCCATTGCCTCTAGGGCGCGGGGTATACCTACCTCCCATCCCTCCGCCAAGGGCAGCTCCACGAAGGGACGCGCCCCTGGGGCTACCGTGGCTGCCTCGGCCATGGCGCTGGCGAACTCCTCCACCTCCGCTCCCGCGGGCAGGCGGGCCTCCAGGGACTCGACCGAACCCCTCCCAGCCTCTTGAAAGCGGGACACCTCCTTTAAGGCCGTGGCCAACGAGACAGTCCAGGGCATATGGCCGGCCATGTCCAGGATGACGCTCAGACGCCAAGGGCCACCTTCTTCCGAGACGATGGAGGTGAGCTCTGGGAGGCGGGAGGCAGGGCAGACGAACCGGGCTAACGCCCAGTGATAGGGCCCACGGCGGTACTCCAGGTGCTGGGCCACCGCCTCGGCCATGGGAAGCATGGCTGGCGGGAAGAGGGAGGCGTCATCGATGAGCTCCTGCAGGAAGGCGCCTATGCCTCCTTGTTGCCATGGATGAACCCCTTCGGTCTTTTTCTGCTGTTGGAGGCCCTCTCTCATGGCCATGTCCTCACTCCTCAGTCATGGTCAGGGTCGTGCTGGCGTCGCTCCCTCCTGGGCGCTCTGGAGATGGCCGCGGCCCTGTACGGCCCAGATAAGCGGCACGGATGGCACCCTCTTCCATCAGCCTCTCCCGGGTGCCCGAGAGGACGATACGGCCTCGCTCCAGCACATAGGCGCGGTCGGCCACGGCCAGGGCGGCACGGGCGTGTTGCTCGGCCACCAACACCGTCACGCCGCGGTCGCGCAGCTCCAGCAGACGGCCCATAACATCGCGCACCACCTTGGGGGCGAGGCCCAGGGAGGGTTCGTCCAGCAATAGCAGCCTGGGACGGGCCATAAGGGCACGCCCGATGGCCAACATCTGCTGCTCGCCCCCGGAGAGGGTGCCTGCCGCCTGCCGCCTCCGCTGGGCGAGCACGGGGAAGAGGGCGAAGATGTCCTCCATGTCGCGGCGCATGTCCGAGTCACGGCGCCGATGGTATGCTCCCAGCACCAGGTTATCCTCCACCGAAAGCCCATAGAACACCTGGCGCCCTTCGGGCACCAACGCCACCCCCAGCCGGACCATCTCCTCCGCCGGGCGGCCGGTGACCTCGATGCCATCTAGCAGCACTCGGCCGCCCACAGGGCTCATGAGGCCGGCCAAGGCGCGCAAGAGGGTGGTCTTGCCGGCGCCGTTGGCCCCTACGACGGCCACCACCTCTCCTTGGTAGACCTCCAGGCTCACTTCCTGCAGGGCCTGGATGCGGCCATAGGCAGCGCGCAACCTCTCCACTGCTAGCAGGGGCCTGCTCATGCCGCCTCCTCGCCCAGATAGGCCTCGATGACTTGAGGGTCCGACTGCACCTGCGCCGGCGGCCCCTGCGCGATGACCACCCCATGGTCCAGGACCACTACCCAGTCGGAGCAGGACATGACCACGTCCATATGGTGCTCCACCAACAGCACTGCCAGGCCATCGCCGGCCAGCTGGCGCAGCATCTGGCCCACGTCGGCGGCCTCCGCCCCTGAGAGGCCGGCCGTGGGCTCGTCCAGCAGTAGCAGGACCGGCTCGCTAGCGAGGGCTCGCCCCAGCTCCACCAGCCGCTGCTTTCCGTATGGTAGGGATGTGGCAGGCCACTCGGCCACATCAGCCAGCCCCAGACGGGCGAGGAGACCATCGGTGGCCGCGCGGGCTTCCCGTTCCTCGCGGAAGTGGCGCGGTAGCCGCAGCATGGCCTCAAGGAGCGAGGTATGCGTCAGCCGGTAGCGGCCCACCAAAAGGTGCTCCCGAACGGTCATTTGGCCGAAAAGCTGCAGGTTCTGGAAGGTGCGCGCGATGCCCAGCCTGGCCACGCGGTGGGGAGGCCAGCCGGTGATGTCGCGGCCCCGCAGGTAGACACGGCCTGCCGCCGGCCGAATCAACCCTGAGATGACGTTTAGCAGCGTCGTCTTCCCGGCGCCGTTGGGGCCGATGAGGGCCGTTACCTGCCCAGGCTCCGCCCGCAGGGAGACCTTGTCTAAGGCGCGCAGACCTCCGAACTGCACGCTCACGTTCTCAACTTGCAGCAGGCTCACCGCAGCTCCACCTCCTCCAGGGCCGGGGCGGGAGCCCGCCGCTGCCGCCCACCCAGCCATTCCGCTCCCCAGTGCGCCAGCGCTACAATGCCTCCCGCCAGGCCCCGTGGCAGGAAGAGAAGCACCAGCACCAGCGCCAGCCCATAGGCGACGATCTCGTAGCTGCCGGTGGCTCCGGACACGAACTTGGGGACGAGCTCCCGCGTGCCCTCCGTCAGCAGCACCACCACCGCCGAGCCCAGGGGAGCCCCCCATACCGATTCGACACCGCCCACGGTGGAGATGACCAGGAAGCGCAAGGAGGGCAGCAGGCCGAAGGACTCGGGGCTGACGTAGGTCACGTAGTGAGCATAGAGGCTGCCTGACACCGCTGCATATATTGCCCCCAGGGCGAACACGGCCATCTTGGTGCGGGCCACATCGATGCCCACGCTAGCTGCGGCCACTTCCGAGGCGCCCATGGCCACCAACGCCCTTCCCGGACGCGAGGTAAGCAGGTTACGGGCCGCTATCAACCCCACCGTTAGCACGCCCCAGGCCAGAAGGTACATGCTGGTGTCGGTATCGAACCGGAGCCTTCCCAGGGCCAGGTCAGGTATGCCGCCGGTGCCTTGGTTGCCACCCGTTAGCGAGTCCCAGCTTCGCACCACCACGTAGAAGACCAGGCCGAAGGCCAAGGTGGCCATGGCCAGGAAGTGGCCCCGCAGCCGGAAAACGATGCGCCCCAGAAGCGCTGCCAGCACCGCCGCCATGATGGCCCCGGCGGCCATGGCCAATAAGGGGTGCCAGTCTGCCTTGGCCGTGAGCAGGGCGGTGGCGTAGGCGCCCACACCGTAGAAGGCGGCATGCCCCAGGGAGACCTGGCCGGCAAAGCCCATCACCAGCGTCAGCCCCATGGCGGCGATGGCATGGAGGGCCATCACCACCAGGTTGGCGCGGGTCAGAAAGGGCAGGGCATCGGCCAGGGGCACCAGGAGCACCCCTATTCCAAACACCCCACCCCAGAGGAACCAGGGGCCCCACCACCTCAGGCCCATCGCGTCCTCACCCGGGCCAGCAGACCCTCGGGCCGCAGCACCAGCATCAGCGCCAGCACGGCGAAGGCCACCCCCTCAGCCATGGCCGAGGAGACATAGCCCACTGCCACGGCCTCGGCCACCCCCAGCAGGAGGCCACCCGCCAGGGCGCCGAAGGGTGATACCAGGCCGCCCATCACTGCCGCTGTGAAGCCCTTCAGACCGAAGGGCACGCCCATATCGTAGTAGGCCGATGTTATGGGCACCAGCACCACCCCAGCCACCCCTGCCACCGCTGCTGCCATAGTGAAGGCATACATGGACATCTGCGCAGGGTTTATGGCCTGTAGGCGGGCCGCCTCCCGGTTCATGGCGCAGGCCTGCATGGCCTTGCCCACCACCGTCCGCTGGAAGAACCACCACAGGGCCAGGGCCAGGGCCAACGTCACCCCCAGCACCCATAACGTCTGGCGACTGACGGCTGCGCCGCCTATCTCCAAGGGGGGGCCGGCGGTGAAGGGGCCATAGCGCCGGGGATTGACCCCCCATATCAGCAGGGCCAACCCTTCCACCGCGATGGCCAACCCTACTGTCAGGATGATGAGGGTGAGGGTGGAGTGCCTGCGGGCGGGGTTGATGACCAGCCGGTCCGTCACCAGACCAGCCAACGCTGCTGCCACCATGGCCACTAGCAGTGCCGGCACCGCCGGCACCCCAGCCTCTCTCAGGCTCACCGCCGTCAAGGCAGAGAGCATCAGGTAGTGGCCCTGGGCGAAGTTGATGATGCCCGTCACGTTGTAAACGATGACGAAGCCTACGCCCACCAGGCCATAGATGGCCCCCTGTCCGACGCCGCTGGCGACGAACTGAAGGAACTCGCTCACCTTCAGCGTTACCTCAGCGGACCAGTCGCCACTTCCCGCCCTGGATGGTCACCAGCACCAGGTCCTCGGCCCGTAGGCCTAGGTGGTCCTGGGGGCTCATGCGATAGACCCCTGTGGCACCCACATACTCGCCCAGGTTCTCCAGGGCACGGATGATGGCCTGGGGGTCGGTGCTGCCGGCCTTCTCTATGGCCGCCTTCAACATCCCCAGGGCATCCCATACGTAGCTGGCGAACCCGGACATTTCGCCATAACGCTGGGTGTATAGGCGGCCAAACTCCTGCAACACCTGGTACTGACGGTCGGTGGGCGGTATCTGGTCCCAAACGAGGGTCTTGGGGTGGATCATGTAAGCGCCCTCGGCAGCCTGACCGGCCAGGCGTAGGAAGAGCTCAGCCCCAGCGCCGGCGTCGTGGTACATGGGCACGTTGATACGCAGGTTCTCCACGGCGTTGCGGCGGGCCAAGGGAGCGCCGGGCGGGATAGCCCACACCACCACCGCCTGGGGGTTGGCGCGCATTATGTTGGTGAGCTGGGGCGTGACATCAGTGGCATTGGCCTCGAACTTCTCCGCCGCCACGATCTGCACATCGCCCCGCCGCTCAGCCTCCCGCCACGCCGCCAGCCCCGACTCGCCATAGGGGTTGTTGACGGTCAGGAGGCCTACGCGCTGAATGCCGCGGCGCTTCATGTCCACCAATATGGCCTCCACGTTCTGGGAGGCGTGGAAGGGGGTTTTGAAGACGTTGGGCCTCTTGTCCACCGGCACCACGATCTGGTCGGCGGAGCCCATGGAGAACACAGGGATCTTGGACTCCAGGATGGCGTCCATGGCGGCCAGGGTGGTGGGGGATGTCCCCGGCCCCACGATAGCCACAACCCCCTGCTGCACCAGCCGCCGCGTCAGCACCGCTGCCTCGGTGGGGTCCGACTTGTTATCGACGATGATGAGCTCCACCGGCCTGCCCAGGATGCCACCCTCGCGGTTGACCTTCTCCTGCCACAGGGTGGCAGCCCTGACATAGGCCTCCCCCTGCACAGACGCCGGTCCTGATTGCTCGATGTTGACGCCGATGCGTATGGGCTCGCCGGTGGGCTGCCTGGCCCCGGGGGTGGGGGTCCGCGGGGTGGGTGTCCCTGGGGCCTCTTCGGCGCCACCGCAAGCGCCTAAGAAGATGAGGGCCACCACCAGGGCTATGGCCCCTAGCCATGTACGCTTCATCATGCCCGCCCTCCTCTAAGTTATCTGCCTCTATGACCCTGCGTTAGTCGCTGGGGCTACTCTAGCTCCCGCCTTCTCCTCATTTTAACCACTGGCCACCGCCTGGTACTGGCGGAACCAGGACTGGTCGTAGCCCGGCACCTCCACCTGCTCGGCGGCAGGCAGCACCAGGAACGGCGACCGCGACTCGATCATGATGCCGATCTCGTTCCGCCAGGGCACGTCCTTGCCCTCCACTGGTGGGGACTGCACCTGCTGATGGCTGACCCGCACATCAGGCCCGTGGAAGGTGCCGGCCGGGTGCAAGGTGGCATACCCATCCTTCACCTCTGGCCGAGCGTGGTAGCCGGAGTGGTTGAAGAGCACCTCGTCGACGTCGTTGTTGTGGGGGTAGGGTAGGGAATGGACCCAGCGTGGCAGGAAGGCCTGCATGGAAGCCCCCTCGTCCTCCGTCACGAACACCGTGTAGGTGGGGGGGTCGACATGGAAGTTGGGGGAGGCGAGGATGCGGATGTCCTTAAGGGCCAGGCGGAAGGGGTACAGGTTCCCCTCCCAGGCCACCGCGTCGAAGGGGCTGAAGGGGTAGCGTAGCACTGTCCAGGGGCCTATGAGACGCTTGACATAGACGGGGAAGTCGCCCCTCTCGGATGGCTCGTCGTCCACGGGCACAGGCTCAGGGGGCACCAGGGCCGCGTCGGAGTAAGGGTAGTTGCGTATCCAATAGTGGTAAGGGCGTAGGACACGCTTGGGGAACTCGTAGAAGATCATCACCACGGGGCCGCGGGAGCGGATAGAATACGTGGCACCCTTGGGCACGAAAAGGAACTGGGAAGCGCTGAACTCCAGCAGGCCGAAATCGGTGGCCAGGGTGCCCTCGCCCTGGTGGACGAATACCACGGTGTGGGCATCAGCGTGGCGGAACCGCAGACGGTGGTCGGTCTGGCCCGTCAGCACCGAGATGAGGGCGTCCTGGGACCATAGCACCGGCTGGGGGAACGGCCCCGACTGCACCGCCGCCAGGTGAAAGGCCCGTCGGCGGACAGGGCCGGGGGTGGGGGCGATGTCCTCGGGGCGGAGGGCGGGTACCCCTTCAGCCTCGTGGGCCTCTGTCACCACCATGGCTGGGCGCTCCCGCACCACCTCGGCACCGAAGGCTAGCATCTCGTTCCAGAAGCCCTGGGGCGGCCGGCCTGTGAGGGGAAAGGTTATACCCTGGACGCCCGGCCGCACGCGGAACGTCGTAGAGAAGCCCACCTTGCTGGGCACCAGGTCCATGCTTGCACCTCCTTTACTGTTGTCACCGCTGTAACTCGCAACGCCTTAGGGACGGCTGGCTGTCGCGGTGAGGCGGGGTATCACCTCCTTGGCGAAGAGGGTCATAGACTGGCGCACGCGCTCCGCTTCCAGGGCGCCGAAGTTCATAAGGGCCATGACGTGGGTGACGCCCATGGCGGCCAGTTTGCGCAGTCGGGCCGCCACCAGGTCGGGGTCGCCGAAGAGGATGAGCTCACCCCTGTCCAGCTCATCGAAGTTGCGGCGGCGGGCGTACAGCCGGGTGACCACGTATCGCCATAAAGCGGCATCGGCCTCTTGGCGGGCGGCCTCCTTGCTGGAGGAGACGTAAGTGTGAAGGGCCACGGCCACATCGGGCTCCCCCTGGCCACCAGCCTCGGCGTAGCCCCTCCAGTAGGCAGCGATGATCTCGCCCAGGTCGTCGATGGTGTCGCAGGTGGCGTAGGGCACCATCATGATGTTCCACCCAGTCTTGCCCACGTGATAGGCACGGTCGGCATTTAATATGGCGATCCACAGGGGCGGGTGAGGCTTTTGCAAGGGCGTTACCGCGATACGCACGTTCTCGACCTTGTGGTAGGTGCCGTTGTAGCTGAAGGGCTCCCCTTGCCAGGCGCGCACCACTATCTCCAGCGCCTCTTGCGCCCGCTCACGTCGCTCCTCGGCCGGGATGCCGAAGCCTTGGAACTCGTGCTGAAGATAGCCTGACCCCACCCCCAGGCGGAGGCGACCCTTAGAGAGGTGGTCCACCATGGCGTACTCCTCGGCCACCAGCAGGGGGTTGTGGAAGGTGAGGACGGATACGGCCACTCCCAGCCCCAGGCGGGACGTTCGCTGAGAGGCCGCCCCCAGGAAGGCAGGAGGGGAAGGCACCACGCCGTATTCATGGAAGTGGTGCTCGGCGATGTAGTACGCCCAGTAGCCCAGCTCCTCCGCCAGCTCCATCTCCGAGAGGATTTGCTCGTATAGCTGGGTGATGGAGCGGGGGACATCTAGATGATGATCACACACCGAAAAGATGCTAAATTTCATGGCTTCCCTCCTTGGGATGAATGCGTTACATTTATAGCACCCCTTGTGCACATTGTCAACGCTCCTGCCCAAAGGGCGTTGTGGGCTAACGGTGGGGGCCTCCAGAGCGGTTGGGCAGCGCGGGGGCGGCTGCCGTGGTGGGCCTTCCTCTGCCGCGTTGTCCGTGAGGGAGGGTATACTATAAAGATGGGCGATCGCGCGGGCGTAGCTCAGTGGCAGAGCACCGGCCTTCCAAGCCGGTTGTCGCGGGTTCGATCCCCGCCGCCCGCTCCAGAGGGCTTTGGCCCAACTTGGCAAGAGAAGGCGAAGGGTCAGCGTTGTAAGGCTGGTGGCTAGGCCGCTAAAATCTAACCGCGACATAAGGGGGTGACCGCCGTGGGGAAGATCAACGTGGCCATCATTGGAGTGGGCAACTGCGCCTCGGCCCTGGTGCAAGGTGTCTACTATTACCGGAACGCCGATGAGAAGGAGGAAGTCCCTGGCCTCATGCACGTGAACCTGGGTGGCTATCACGTGGGGGACATCGAGTTTGTGGCCGCCTTCGATGTGGACGTCAATAAGGTGGGGAAGGACCTGGCGGAGGCCATCTTCACCCCGCCCAACAACACCTATAAGTTCTGCGATGTCCCCCCCTTGGGAGTGAAGGTAGAGCGGGGCATGACCCATGACGGCCTGGGCAAATACCTTAAGGAGGTCATCACCAAGGCCCCAGGCCCCACGGCGGACATCGTGCGCATCCTGCGGGAGACCCAGACTCATGTGGTGGTCAACTTCCTGCCAGTGGGGGCGGAGGAGGCCACCAAGTGGTATGTGGAGCAGGTGCTACAGGCGGGCTGCGCCTTCGTCAACTGCATACCGGTCTTTATCGCCCGGGAGCCCTATTGGCAGCGGCGGTTCCAGGAGCGGGGGCTGCCCATCATCGGCGACGATATCAAGTCTCAGGTGGGGGCCACCATCTTGCACCGAGTGCTGACACGGCTGTTCGTGGAGCGCGGGGTGAAGGTGGAGCGCACCTACCAGCTCAACTTCGGCGGCAACACCGACTTCCTTAACATGCTGGAGCGGGAGCGCCTCATGTCCAAGAAGATCTCCAAGACTACCGCCGTCACCTCCCAGCTGGGATACGAGCTGCCCGAGGGCAACGTGCACATCGGCCCGTCCGACTATGTGCCCTGGCTCCAGGACCGCAAGTTCTGCTACATTCGCATCGAGGGGACGGCCTTTGGCGGGGTGCCCCTCAACCTGGAGTGCAAGCTGGAGGTGTGGGACAGCCCCAACTCGGCGGGCGTGGTCATCGATGCCATCCGCTGCGCCAAGCTAGCCCTGGACCGGGGCATCGCTGGGCCCCTCATCGGCCCTAGCGCTTATTTCATGAAGTCGCCACCTCAGCAGTTCACCGATGTGGAGGCGCGGCGCCTGACGGAGGAGTTCATCGCTGGCAACGGTCACGCCGGGGCGTGAGGGGGCGTCCTGGCCCCGCCATGTGGAGATATGTGCTTTTCTGGGTGTCGGCCCACACCCTAGGGCGTCTACCGATATGGGCGCTATATCCCCTATGTGACCTGCTGGGGGAGTTGGCCTATTGGCTCTGCCCGGGGAGGCGGCGGCACGTCTGGCACAATCTGCGACATATCCTAGGCCCGCAGGCCCATCCGTCCCAGCTGCGTCGCCTGGCCCGCCGCACCTTCCGCAACGTGGCCAGGTACTATGGCGACCTGGTCCACATGCCTTATCTAGACGTGCGCCGCTTCTACCAAAGCCGCTTGGTCCACCATGGCTTCGAGGAGCACTTCCTGCCGGCCCTGGCCCAGGGCCGGGGCGTCATCATCCTCAGCGCCCACCTGGGAAACCCAGAGCTGGCGGTGCAGGGGCTTTTGTTCCATAACATCCGGGTGGTGGCCCTCACCGAGCCCCTCCACCCTCCCGGGCTCTCCCGCCTCGTGGACAGGCTCCGCTCCAGCAAGGGCCACACCTTCCTTCCGGTGGGGGTGGGAGGAGTGAAAGCGGCGGTGCAGGCCTTGCGGCGGGGAGGGGTGGTGGCCCTCATGGGCGACCGGGACATCCAGGGGCCGCGGGCCCCTCTCCCCTTCTTCGGGCGGGAGGCCAACATGCCCACGGGCCCCATGGAGATGGCGCTGCGCACAGGGGCTACTGTCCTGCCCATCTTTTGCCACCGGCGTGGCCCTAGGCTGGAGGTGTTCATCGAGCCGCCTTTGGAGCTGGTGCGGAGCGGGTCCTTAGAGGAGGACGTGCGCCTCAACACCCTGCGCTTCCTGAACCGGTTGGAGGAACACCTGCGAAAGGACCCCGCCCAATGGATAGTCCTGGAGCCGGTATGGGATACTGATGGCGATAAAAGCCATGGGCAAGGCTGACCTGCACATCCACACCTCCCTCAGCGATGGCATGGCGTCCCCGGAGGAGATCCTGCGCTATGTGGAGGAGGAAACGGACCTGGATGTCATCGCCATCACCGACCACGATAGCCTGGAGGGGGCCCTGCGCACACGAGAGGCGTGGGGCAGGGGGAGCTTTCGCTTTCAGGTGGTCACGGGGATGGAGGTGACGGCCATTGAGGGCCACCTGCTGGCCCTCTTCATCGAGGAGCCAGTGCCTAGCCTCCGCCCGGCCCGGGAGGTGGTGGAGGCAGTGCACCGGCAAGGGGGCCTGGTGGTGGTGCCCCATCCCCTTAGCTGGCTCACCAGAAGCCTAGGGCGAAGGGACGTGGAGCGACTCTTGCCCTTCCTGCACGCCCTGGAGACGGCCAACGCCTCCCCAGGGGCACGCCCAGGCCAGGCCAAGGCACGGGAGCTCAACCGTCGCCTCTACCACCTAGCGGAGGTAGGGGGCTCTGATGCCCACTTCCTGCAGGCCATCGGCACGGCCTATACCTTGTTCCCTGGGCGGACGGCTGAGGACCTGCGGCGGGCCATCCTCTCCCGCCAAACGGAGGGGGTCAACGGCCGACATCCCTCCGTATGGGAGCTGGGGCTGGGGCAGGTGGCGCGCCAGGCGTGGCGTGGCCTCAGCGCCACCCCGCGGGCCATGGGCCTGGGGGCCACTGCGAAGAGCTTCATGCACCGCTTTCTGCCATGGCTGAGGCCATGAAGATCGCCCTCGTCTCCCCCTACGACTGGGCTGTGCCTGGGGGGGTCAACAACCATGTGCGTCATCTGGCCTGCGAGTTCCTGGCCCAGGGGCACCAGGTGACGGTGGTGGCCCCCTCATCACATCCCTGGGCCCACAGTGAGCCTTATCTAAAGGTCATCGGCAAGTACACGGTGGGCCTGCCAGCCAGCGGGTCGGTGGCCCACGTCAGCCTCTCCCTGGTGCTGGCAGGACAGGTAAGGCGGCTCCTGGAACGGGAGAGGTTCGACTTAGTGCACCTGCATGAGCCCTTCATGCCCTTTCTGCCGTTCCAGTTCCTGCGCTTCTACCAAGGGCCCATGGTGGCCACCTTTCACGCTGCCCGTGAAGGGGGAAGCCGCCTCTACGCCTACGCCCGTCACCTCATCGCCCCGTATATGGGGCGCTTGCGGGGGCGCATCGTGGTATCCAGGACGGCCCTCCGTCTGGTGGGCCGATATTTCGCTGGGCGGTACCGCATCATCCCTAATGGGGTGGAGGTGAGGCGCTTCGGCCCCCAGGTGCCCCCCTTGCCGGAGCTGGCCGATGGCAAGCTAAACATCCTCTTCCTGGGGAGGCTGGAGAGGCGCAAGGGCCTCCCCTACTTGCTGCAGGCCTATGCCCTCCTGAAGAAGCGATGGCCTCAGCTGCGGCTGGTTATCGTCGGCGGGGACGGAGGGATGATGGCCCCCTGTCGCCGGTTCGTGGAGAGGATGGGCCTGGAGGATGTGCTCTTCGCCGGTTACGTGCCCGATGAGGAGGTGCCCCGCTATTACCGCAGCGCCCACATCTTCTGCGCCCCCAACACCGGGGCCGAGAGCCAGGGCATCGTCCTCCTGGAGGCCATGGCTTCTGGTCTGCCCATCGTGGCCTCCCGCATAGAGGGGTTCGCCGAGGTGGTGGAGGACGGCCGTCAGGGGTTTCTGGTGCCCCCCGGCGATGGCCATGCCCTGGCCGAGGCCCTGGACCACCTCCTGGCCGATGAGGCCCTGCGGCAGAGCATGGCTCAGGAGGGGCTCCGCACCGCTGTTCTCTACTCGTGGGGGCGGGTGGCGGAGCAGGTCCTCTCCTACTATCGGGAGGTGGCGGGGGCCTAGGTAGAGATGTCGTTCCTCATTTCGCGCCGCGCCCTGGAGCGGCGTCTGCATCCCCTCTTGTTGGCCCTGGCTCGCCTAGGCGTCCACCCCCATATGCTGACGGTGGCCGGGGTGACGGGGAACCTGGTGGCAGCGGTGCTGGTGGGCCGCGGGCATGAGCTGTTGGGCGGCATCTTGGTGTGGGGGGCCAGCGCCCTGGACATGCTGGACGGGGCCCTAGCCCGGGCCGCCGGTCGCCAGAGCCCCTTCGGGTCGGTGCTGGATGCGGTGATGGACCGCGTGGCAGAGGCTGCCGTCCTCTTTGCCGTCCTCTTCCGTTTCAGCAGCCAAGGCGACCAGGAGGGCGTGCTCCTGGCCTTTGTGGCTGCTGTAGCCTCGTTCATGGTGAGCTACGTCCGAGCGCGGGCCGAGCTGGCTGGCGTGCCCATGCGGGAGGGGCTCATGGCCCGTCCGGAGAGGGTCTTCCTGCTGGGTCTGGGCCTTATAATAGGTCATGTGAAGACGGTGTTATGGGTCATCTCGGTGTTAGCGGCCATCACCGCGGCCCAGCGTTTCCTGCTGGCCTGGGCCCGCACCATCCAGAGGAGAGGAGGCCATGATCCCTCTTAAGGACCAAGAGATCATACGCCAGAAGTTCGCCAACGAGCTGGTGGAGCAGGTGAAGGTGGACCTCTTCACCCAGCGGGATCTGGGCCTATATGTGCCGGGAAAGGAGCCGTGTCCTACCTGCAGACCCACCCAAGAGATGCTACAGGAGCTGGCCGCCCTTACCGACAAGATCAGCCTGCGCATCCATGTGCTGGAGGAGGCGGCGGAGGAGGCCAAGCGCTTTGGGGTGGAAAGGGTGCCAGCTATCGTCCTGCGTGGGAAGGACGGGCCAGTCCTCAAGTTTTACGGCATCCCCAGCGGATACGAATTCCCGGAGTTCATCGAGACCATCGTCCACCTATCGCGGGGTGAGCCCCCCATCCCTGAAGATGCCAAGCAGCAGATCCGTCGCCTGCGGGGCGAGGTGCGGGTGCAGGTATTCGTGACACCCACCTGCCCCTACTGTCCGCAGATGGCGCGGTCGGCCTTCGGACTGGCTATGGTCAACCCCAAGGTGAAGGCGGAGGTGGTGGAGGTCTCGGAGTTCCCGGAGCTGGCCCGCCGCTACAACGTACGGGCCGTCCCCCTTACGGTCATCAACGACCGGGTGGCCATACCTGGAGCTGTGCCCCCTCGGGTGTTGGCCGAACAGGTGGTCAAGGCTGCCACCGCCCCGCTCGCTGGCCTTTCAGGGCCACAGGGGGAGGCATCACAGCTGGGGGAGGACCTAGGGGGCAGGAGGCCAGGAGGCCTTATCCTGCCCTGAGGCGCCGTCCTAGCAGATAGGCCGCTACGAGCATCAGGGCACCCACGGATGCTCCCACACCTACCAGAGGCCAGGTGGTTCTCTCGCCTTTGGGAAGAGCACGATTAGTGGTGCTTTCCCCCGGCGCAGCGGTGGGGCTAGGCACAACAACGGGCGGCAGGCCCAACGACGCCCGCCACTGGTTCTCCAGCTCATAGACCCCGAGGCCGTAGACCCGGCGTAGGGCATCGTCGGTGGTGGCCCCCGCCTTGAAGGTTGCGAAGAGCTGGGCGAACCTCTCCCGCCCATAGGTCTCGATGAGGTAGGAGACCAGGGCCCAGGACTGGCCATAGAAGAGGTTCACCAGCTTTGGGTCCCCCGGGTAGCTGCTGAGGGAGGGGAGGGGCAAGAGGGCGTCCTGGGCCACCGCCCGCTGGAAGGCCAGCTGGAAAGCCCCTGGGCTTTTCTGGGCGTATACGGCCGTCCCCTCGTCCAGCCAGGCGGGGAGGCCTCCGAAGGGCCCCTCCCCAGCCACGGCGGTGACGATGTGGGCCAGCTCATGACGGAGGGTGTCCAGGGAGCGGGAGCCGGCCACCAGCACCGTGTCATCGGCCACTTTCTGGCCAGCGGTGATGACTTGCCTCTCAAAGCTCTCACTGCGGGGTACCAGGGCCTTACGCATGTCCTCGGTATCGGCGTAGACCCAGACCTGGATGGGGAAGGGGACCTCTACCCCCAGGAGCGCCTCCATCTCCTGTAGGGTCTCGGTGGCCACCCTCAAGAGGAGGCGGGCGTTCCCCTCGTCATCGTACCAGTAAAGGCGAAACTTCCCCTCCTCCAGGACGTGGAATGGAAAGCGGGGGTCGGTGTAGGTGAAGGTCTGAGGTTCGGTGGAGAAGGTGCGCCCTTGCGGGTCCACCACTTCCCACCAGAAGGTGATGGCCAGCCCCGGGGGGAGATAGGTCTTGGGCCACCCCAAAAGGTAGGAGACTTCCCGAGGGGTGGATGAGGGGAGCTCGGGGGCCACCACCCCGAGAATGGCGCGAGGCCCCAGCCGGTAATGGAGGCGGGCCTCCTGCACGGACATCCCCCTTTCCAGGCGAAGTGAGAAGAGGACGCCATCCGGGAAGCGGTTCTCGGCCCTGGCCTCCAGGAGGGGTGAGGGCTGGGCGATGGCCAGCTCAACCCTTAGGGCCAAGGCCAGGGCCAAGGCCAGAGCCAGGAGGGGCCTCACGACTCCCGCCCCTTGTTGCCCACCAAGGACTTGAGGTAAGCGCGGATAAAGGGGTCTAGCTCCCCGTCCAGGACGGCCTCCGCGTCCTGGGTCTCGAAGTCGGTCCGGTGGTCCTTCACCAGCTTATAGGGGTGGAGGACGTAGGAGCGGACCTGGCGCCCCCACTCGGCGGGCACATGCTCCCCCTTGAGGCGGGCCTGCTCCTGGGCCTGGCGTTCACGCTCCATATCCAGGAGGCGGGCACGCAGGATCCTCAGGGCCGTCTCCTTGTTGCGTTGCAGGGAGCGCTCGTTCTGGCAGGAGACGACGATGCCTGTGGGCAAATGGGTGATGCGCACCGCCGTCTCGTTCTTCTGCATGTGTTGGCCGCCGGGGCCGCTGGAGCGGAAGGTCTCAATCTTCAGATCCTCAGGCCTGATGTCCACCTCGGTGGGGGCCTCCACCTCTGGCAGGACCTCCACTAGGGCGAAGGAGGTGTGACGGGCGTGACCGGCATCGAAGGGGGAGAGGCGCACTAGGCGATGGACTCCCTTCTCCGCCTTGAGGTAGCCATAGGCATAGGGGCCGGCGATCTCCACGGTAGCGCTCTTGATGCCTGCCTCCTCCCCTCGGTTGATGTCTACCACCTCTGCGCGGAAGCCGTGGGCTTCCGCCCACCGCAGGTACATACGCAGGAGCATCTCCGCCCAATCTTGGGCGTCGGTGCCACCGGCCCCGGCGTGGATGGCCAGGATGGCGTCGCGCCGGTCGTAGGGGTCGGACAGGGCCAAGGAGAGCTCCAGGTTCTCCAAGCGGCGGGCCAGGGCCTCCAGCTCCTGCTCCACCTCTTGCATCAGCTTGTGGTCGCCTTCGGTCTCGGCCAGAGCCCATAGTTCAGCCAGCTCGTGCAACTGGCCCTCCAGGCCCCGCCAGGTCTGGACCTGGTCTTTGAGGGCAGCCAAACGGCGCATCTGGGCCTGGGCCTGTTGAGGGTCCTCCCAGAAGGAGGGGGAGGCGGCCTCTTCCTCGATGCGCGCTGCTTCCTTCTCCAGGGTAGGGATGTCAAAGACGATCTAGGAGGTCATCCAGCCGCTGGCGCAGCTCGGCAAGACGCTCGTTGGTGCCCTGCATATCCTCTCCTCCTGATCTCGATTCTAACGCAGTCCAGCCTACGAACGCCTTTGGGACGGAAGTCGCTGGCTCACAACAGACGGGGTTGAGGTGGTGGGGCGATGGGCCGGCCCTTGGAGAGGAGGTCAGCTAGGCGAGTAGGCTCCGGCAAGCGGTGCCCTCGGCAGAGGGCCAGCACCCACCGGGCGGCCTCCTCCAGGCCTATCATGTGGCCGGGGGAGACATATACGGGGGCTGCCCCCTCCTTGGTCCGCACCACCAGGCCGATGGTCTCGCCATCGTCGTCCAGGGGTGTCCATTGGCCCCTGGGGTGGGGCACTGGCCCGTGCTGGCCGCAGAGGCGCGATTTGGCACAGCCGATGGTGGGCACCTCTAGCATGAGCCCCAGATGGCAGGCGATGCCAAACCGCCGGGGGTGGGACAGTCCGTGGCCATCCACCACCACCAGATGGGGTGGGGGCTCCAGGGAGGCGAAGGCCTGGGCCAGGGCCGGCGCCTCTCGGAAGGCCAGCAGGCCAGGGATGTAAGGGAAGGTGACGCCCACCTCCGCCACCGCCTGGGACACCACCTCCAGCTCCGGGTAGGCAAGGAGGACGACAGCTGCCCGCGCCCTGCCAGGGGAGAGGAAGGCCACATCCGCCCCTGCCACGTAGCGCACGTTTTGCGGGTTGCCACGGGCCACCACCTGGCTGGCCAGCTGGCGCTGCAGAGCCATGGCCTCTTGGGGCGATAGGTCCCAAGGGTGGAGCTGTCGCACGTGCATGGGGGCACCTGTTAGGCAGTGGGCGGGGTTACGGTGGCCTGCCGTCCTCGCTTCCCCACGCTAACTCCCAGGATATCGCCCCCGGGGGTCAGCACTCCTGGGGGAGGATGAGGGAGAGGCGGCGGAGGGCCTCCATGGTCTCGCGGCGGCCCAGGCGGGCCTTCGTCACCGCCCGCTTCAGGGCCTCCACCGTCCGGTCATAGGTCTCCCGGTCGATGGGATAAGGATGGCCGTCCTTGCCACCATGGGCGTAGGAGTAGCGGGCGGGGTCACGACGGGAAGGTGGGGCGCCGTAGATGAGCTCGCTTGCCAGGGCCAGGGCCCGTATGGTGGCTGGCCCCACCCCGGCTGTGCCCAGCAGCTCTTGGAAGTCGCGGGGCTGGGCCTCATAGGCCGCGCGGAGGCCCCTCTCCAGCCGCTGTATGTCCGTATCGGCTTCCGTGAGGTGGTGGCGATGGGGCATCTCCAGGACGGCGATGCGTCGGAGGTCGCGCAGCAGGCGTTCCGGCTCCTCTCGCGCCAGGGCGACGCTCACCTGGCGGGCAGCCTCCGATTCTCGGGCCACCATGTTGAGGGCCTCCCCCACCTCCTCCGAGATGATACCCGCGTGGGGCTCGCAAACGAAGCTCTTCACCTCCTCCCCAAGCCAGTGATAGCGGCGGGCGTACCTGGTCTGAGGGTTCATGCCCTGCTGGACCACTGCCCAGGCCCCGTCGGTGGTGAAGAAGAGGGTATGGTGGTAGAGCTGGTAGCCGTCCTGGAGGGCGGCCGAGTCCACCTTGGCCGTCATGCGGGAGGCATAGACCAGCGGTTCTGGCGAGAAGGAGAGGCCCTCGGCCAAGGCCTCCACCTCCTGCGGTGTCTTCCGCGACGTCCTCCCCTTGCCGCCGGCCACCAGGACGCCCGTATCCCGCTCCAGCCCTCGCAGCCCCTCCTTTATGGCGGCGCAGACCACCGTGGTGAGGCCTGAGGAGTGCCAGTCGAACCCCAAGAAGCAGCCCAGGGCTTGGAACCAGAAGGGGTCGGAGAGGCGACGTAGGACTTGGCGAGGCCCCATCTCCTCTACCAGTGCCAGCATCACGTAACGGGATAGGCGAACCATGAGCTGGAAGAGCCATGGGGGCGCCGTCCCCCAGTGCAGAGGCAGATGGGCGATGCCTGTCCTAGGCATCTCCGCTTACCTTCCCTCTTCCATTGTAGGCCCTGGGCCCTAGGAGCACCTTTTTTCGGCTAGCTCCACGGTGTTGAAGAGGACCATGGCCACCGTCATGGGGCCCACGCCCCCGGGCACGGGTGTTATAGCCCCCGCCACCTCCTTTACGGCCTCGAAGTCCACATCACCTACTATCCGCCGCCCCGACTTGCGGGTGGGGTCGGGCACCCAGTTGTTGCCCACGTCTATCACCACCGCCCCAGGCCGCACCATATGGGCGGTGATGGCCCGGGGGCTGCCCATGGCTGCCACCAGGATATCGGCCTGGCGGGTGAAGTGGGCTAGGTCGCGGGTGCCTGTATGGCAGATGGTGACGGTGGCGTTGGCCCCCTCCCGCTTCTGCATGAGGATGGCCGCCAGGGGCTTGCCCACAATGTTAGATCGCCCTACGATGACCACATGTTTGCCCTCCGGGCGGTGGCCGGAGCGCAACAGCAGCTCCACCACCCCGCGTGGGGTGCAGGGCTGGGGGCACGGCTCCCCCCTTAAGAGGCGACCCATGTTGACAGGCGTCACCCCATCCACGTCCTTATCCGGGTCGATGGCGGCGATGGTCTTCTCCTCCGAAAGGTGGGGGGGCAGGGGTAGCTGGACCAGGATGGCGTGGAAGCGGGGATCCCTATTAAGGGCTGAGATGTGTTCCAAGAGCTCCCCTTGGCTGATGGAGGCAGGGAGGTGGAAGGTCTCCGAATATATGCCCACTTCCTCTGCCGCCTCCCCCTTGGCTCGCACATAGGAGAGGGATGAGGGGTTATCCCCCACAAGGACGAAGGCCAGGCCAGGGACTAAGCCGCGGGCTTTGAGCCTCGCCGCTTTTTCCCTCACCTCCCGCCGCACTTGGGCGGCGATGGCGCGGCCATCGATGACCTGGGCACTCATGGCCCGGAGATGAGCTCCAGCAGCACGCCGTTGAACCCTTTGGGATGGGCGAAGCCGAACTGCACCTGGCCCAGCCGCCTGGGCTCGTTATCGATGACCGGTGCCCCTTTCTCCCGCAGCTCCCGCAGGGCCTGGGCGACGTCGTCCACCCGCAGGGAGAGCACCATGATGCCCTCACCGCGCCGGTCCAGGAACCTCTGCACCTCCGAGTCGGGGGAGGTGGGCTCCATAAGCTCGATGATGGTCTCCCCCAGCTGGAACTGGGCCACGTTGATCTTCTCCCCTTCCTCGTCCCGGTAGCGGTTGGTGACGTGGATGCCCAACATCTCCTCCCAGCGGCGCACCGCCTCCTCCAGGTTCCTCACCGCTATGGATATATGGTCCACGCGCTCCACCTTCATGGCCTCCTCCTTATGGCGCCTCCTTCAAGACCGGGCCAGGGCGGGCCCTTCCCTCAGCCGTATTGCTGCCCGGTGGGGCCGCCTAGATTGTATGCCCTAAGGGTCAGGGGGGCAAGGGAGGCCCTCTTAGACCTTCTCGTGCTCCGTCCTGGCCACCTCGGTGCCGTCAGGGAGGCGCTCGATGCGGTAATCGCCAAAGATGTGGGGGGCCTCCTTCTGCATGATGCGCAGGATCTTTATGGCCACCTTCCTTATCTCGGGGTCGGCCCACTGGGAGCCCCGTAGCTCGATGAAGTGGCGCAGGGCCCTGGCATTGGCCGTGACGAAGATGATGGTCTCGGTGGCATTGGGCAGCACCGAGCGGGCCGCCTGGCGGGCCATCTTGCGCCGCAGCGTCCTGTCGGGGACGTCCTCGAATTTGTGGGAGAGGATCTCCACCAGCTCCATGTAGGCCTGGCGGGCGGCCTCTATGGCCCTGGTCCACACCTGGTGGGCCCGCTCGTCCTCGGCGATGACGTCTGGCTCCACGAAGGAGGCGTCGGACTCGTCTACGTAGCGCTGGGAGAGCTGGGAGTATCCCCAGCCGGCGCGGTGGCGCACCAGCTCGTGGGAGAAGGAGCGGGAGACACCAGCGATGATGAAGTTCCAGACGGCGTGCTCCAGCACTGAGCCGTGGCGCTGGGATATGAGGTTGCCTATGTACTCAGCATTGGAGCGACGCCCCTTGCCGAAGGAGAGATAACATACCCTTCCCCCCGCCTCCACCAGCCGCTCCGCTCCCACCTCCGTGTCCGTCTGCCAGGAGAGGCCGTAGTCGCGGAGGAACCGCTCTATCTCCTGGTCGTCCACCTGCTGTCTGCCTACGAGATAGACCCTGGGCTCCCGTACGATCCTCATGGCCCTAGGCAACTCTATGTTACCACCTAGCGTCCCCCCTGGTCAGACCCTATCTGGGGTGCTCTGCACAAGTTGTCTACATCCGGGGCCGAGTCCTTACACCTCTTGCAAAGATCGGGTACTCTCTACAATGAAGTGGCGCCGTCAACCATCTGGGTGATTGCGCTGGAGCAGGGGGCCTGTCTTATGGCTAGGCGCCTGACGGACGGTGGCACGGGCGATGCGGCGGGGAGCGGCTCAGATGGTCACGCGTCAGCTGAGTTATGGTGCGGATGGGGCCCCGGGCATGAGATAGGCTGAAGGAGAGGTGACACATGCGCTTGCAAGCAGCCCTAAGAGTTCGGTTGGTGGCCCTTGGCGCCCTTTGCGTGTGTCTCGTGGTGGGGGGCGGGCTCCTGGCTTGCCGGTCCGAGGGGGAGCCCGCCCGCCCCACGCCGACCCCCGCGGCCACGCCACCGCAGGCGGCCCGCACCCCCAGCTTGGGGTTGCGTATGCGCCGTCCCACCCCCACGGCGGCGGTGGCCACCCCGACGTCCCCTTCGCCCTCGCCCACGCCGGCGCCCCGGCCGTCGACACCGCCCCCACCGCCTCCTCCGCCCGGCCCCGGCGGTGCCACCGCGCCAGCTCCTGGCCTAACGCTGCGGATGGCTATCCCGGTGGAAAACGTGATCACGATAGTTCCTGTGCCCGACGGACGTCTGGCCCTGTTCACGGTAAATGGCCAAACGGGCTTCTTGGACCTCCGCACTGGGAACATCGCCGAAGGCCTCACCGCCCCCGAGGCCATAGAGGACCTGGTCTTCTCGCCAGACGGCCGGGCCTTCGCCCTCCTCACTGCCTCAGGGGTCCGTGTCTGGGACATCTTAGAAGGGGCCACCCGCTTTGTGTTGACGCCAGAGCAGCGGGTGCGGCGCATCGCCTTCTCTCCCCAGGGCACCCTCTTGCTCGTAGGTGGGGTGTCGGTCCTGAGCGGTTATTTCGTGGAGACGGGGGAGGAGGCTTTCGCCTTTGACCTGATGAGGCCCGCTGACGAGTTCGTCATGATGCCCGACGAAGGGCTCATCTTCCAGATGACCTGGATGGCCCCCGACATACAGGTGTGGGACACGTACAGCGGGGAGTGGCGGGGCTCCATCCAGTTCGACCCCCTCACCGCCATGGCCCTATCGGCCGATGGCGTCCTCCTGGCCGTGGCCGAAAACGAGGTCCGCCCTAGCGAAGCAGCCTACAGAGGCGTGGCGCCCTTCCCCACCACCGTCTCTATCTGGAAGACCACCGTCCGGCCAGAGGAGCAGGATGTGCGGCTGGATCTTCTCCAGAGGCTCCAGTTCGTCCCCGAGACGGAGCTGGGGAAGTTCCCCCTGCCCTTGCGAGAGCTGGCCTTCACCCCTGATGGCCGGCGCCTAGTGGGGCTGGCGGACTGGATCGGGGAGGGGGACATGAATGGGCGGCTCTACGTGTGGGATGTCGCCAGGGGGCGGATGATGGCGCGGGAGGTCTTGCCGCCGCGGCCCTGGAGGATGGCTCTGGTGGAGGGCGGCCGTGCTGTGGCCGTCCTCATCGGCGGCGGGCCTTTTGGCAGGGAGGTTCGCATCTACGAGATACCGTAACGGTGGCCCCGGGGTTGTGGCCCTCCTTCCCCGTCGGCTGCACCGCAGGGTCAAAGCGGCCCAGTCCCGGCGCAGGGGCAACCTCGTCCTTACGCCTTTTTCCAGAGGCCGCTCTCTGTGACGCAGAGGCGCACGTTGTCTTTGGCCCGCGAGCCCGGGGCCCAGCAGGAGTCTGCACATGTGCTGTAATCAAGCTCATCCTGGTTCCAGCCCAGAACCATCTCCCAGGCGCCACATTTGACGGGCTCCCCTTCGGCCATGGTGTGGGCGTACACGAATTGCGGGTCCTGGAGGATGGGGTCGTCTCCTTGCGGTCAAGAAGCAGCTAGACTACCTGTCAATCTTCCCATGGGCAGGGGCAGGTGCGATTCTTTTCAGGCGCCAGGTGCGCCCCCTGGTTCTGTGCAGGGATAGGATGCCGGGTGGGCGTCGGCGGTGGGCCGGCTTCTCCTAGGGCGGGGCAGAGCCTATATTAGGCGGTGACCAGACTGTGGCGGGAGGTGGCCATGAGCCGAGATGACGTGGAGAAGGCGGTGCACCGTTTCTCCAAGGCTGTGCTGACCATGGACATCGCCCAACTGATGAACGACTTGATGCCCGAGGCCATGGTCAAGCTGCAGGCGGCCGCTGGGGCGGGCATGGCCGTCCAGATCCAGGGCTACCAAGTGCTGGACATAAGGCAGGAGGGGGATAACTGGGTGAGCGAGGTCAAATACCTGGGGCCCACCAACTTCACCGCCCGCCTAGTATGGCGCCAGTTGGGCAGCGACTGGAAGATCGCCGATGCCGATGTGCTGGCCACCGAGCCGGGAGGCTGAGAGCCGTCCCATCAGCCCCCGTTGCGCTGTCGTCACGACCGCTGTGCCTGTTCGATGATGCGTTGGGCGATGTGGGGGGGCACCTCTTCGTAGTGGTCGAAGGTCATGGTGTAATGACCCCGCCCCTGAGTGAGGGAGCGCAGGTCAGCGGCATACCTTTGCACCTCCGCCAGGGGGGCCAGGGCCTCGATGGTGGTGAGGCCGGGGCCGGCGGGGCTGGTGCCCAGGACGCGGGCCCGCTTGCCATTGAGGTCGCTAATGACATCGCCGGTGTTGGCATCGGGCACGGTGATCTTCATGCGCATGATGGGTTCCAACAACACGGGCCTGGCCTCCTGGACTCCCTTGCGGAAGGCATGGGCGGCGGCGATCTTGAAGGCGATGTCCGAGGAGTCCACGGGGTGGTCCTTGCCATCGAAGAGGGTGACCTTGACGTCGGTGACGGGGTAGTGGGCCAGGACCCCCTCCTGCATGGCCTCCAAGATCCCCTTCTCCACCGAGGGGATGAACTGCTTGGGGATGACCCCACCCACGATCTGGTCCACGAACTGGAAGCCCTCCCCCCGGGGCAAGGGCTCCAGGCGGATGGCCACCCGGGCGTACTGGCCTCTGCCCCCCGTCTGCTTCTTGTGGGTGTACTCGGCCACGGCGGTGGCGGTGATGGTCTCCTTGTAGGGGACCTTGGGGATGCTCATCTCCAGCTCGACACCGAATTTGCGGCGGATCTTCTCCAGGGCCACCTCCACGTGGGAGTCGCCTAGCCCCTGGAGCAACGTCTCCCCTGTGTCTGGGTTGCGTTCGATGCGCAGGCTGGGGTCCTCGTCGACGATGCGCTGGAGGGCGGTGCTCATCTTGTCCAGGTCGGCCTTGCCCTTAGGGGTGATGGCTGCCGCGAAAGCAGGCTCGGGAAAGACGATGCCCGGCAGGACCAGGGGGCGGTCGCGCTGGCAGAGGGTATCGCCGGTGGTGGTGTGGGCCAGCTTGGCCACCGCCCCTATGTCCCCAGCGGTCACCTCTGCCACCTGGGTCTGGGTCTTGCCCCGCACCATGTACAGGGGCCCGATGCGCTCCAGGACATCCTTGCGAGGGTTCCACACCTGAGAGTCGGCCTTGAGGGTGCCGGAGTAGACGCGGAAGTAGCTGAGACGACCCACGTACGGGTCGGCACTGGTCTTAAAGACCAGGGCGGCCAGGGGGCCGTGGGGGTCGGCTTTCAGCTCTTGGCCGTCCTCGGTGACCAGGGGCAGATCAGCTGGCGAGGGGAAGAGGGAGCCAATGGCCTCCAGGAGGGGGCGGATGCCTATGGCCTTGGCCGCTGCCCCCACTAGCACGGGCACCAGGGAGCGGGAGAGGAGGGCCCGCCGCAGGCCCCTCACCATCTCCTCCTCCGTCAGCCCCTCGCCTTCCAGGTATTTGGTGAGGAGCTCGTCGTCAGATTCGGCCGCCGCCTCCACCAGCCTCTCTCGCCATCGCTGGGCCTCCTGGGCCACCTCCGATGGCATGGCCGCCTCCGCCTCGCCCTCGCCCAGATAGGCCCGCATGGAAAGCAGGTCCACCACTCCCCGGAAGGAATGTTCCTGCCCCAGGGGTAGCTGAAGGGGAAGGCAGCGGGGGCCCCAACGCTGCTGCACCTGCGATAGGACGGCCTGGAAGTCGGCGTTCTCGCGGTCTAGGCGGTTGACGAAGATGGCGCGAGGCATCTCCCTCTCATCGGCGTATTGCCAAGCGAACTCGGTGCCCACCTGGATGCCGGAGGCGGCGTCCACCACGATGAGGGCGGCGTCGGCGGCCCTTAGGGCGCACTTCACCTCTCCGAGGAAGTCGGGGTAACCGGGGGTATCGATGATGTTCACCTTGTGGCCGTTCCACTCCAGGGGCAGGAGGGAGAGGTTGATGGAGAAGCCACGCCTGTGCTCATCAGGGTCCCAGTCGGAGGTGGTGGAGCCCTCCTCCACCGTGCCCATGCGAGAGATGACCCCGGCGCGGAAGAGGAGGGCCTCGGAAAGGGTGGTCTTGCCAGTGCTGCCGTGGCCGATGAGGGCCACGTTGCGGATGGCGTCAGGGGCGTACTGGGCCATGGCCGCCTCCCCGTCCAGCGTTATCTCTAGAGCATATTATCACAGGCTCCGGCTTCCCCCACACTAGGGGGTGTGGTACAATCCCCGGGGCGGACGGCCCTTGTGTGAAACCTCATGGTCATGCGCCCACCGCGCCCCCCCGAACGCCCCAAGAGGCCTCGTGGACCGTTGCTGCCCAGGGGCCTCCCTCCACCCGGCCCCCCTGGTGCTGGGGGCCGGCCGCAGCGCCTTCCCCGTGACCCGGGGCCTTACATCCTGGGAGGGGTATTGTTGCTGGTGGTGGTGGTCACCCTGGCGGTGGGGGTCACCTGCCTGGGGCGGGGCGAAGGGGGAGAGGTAATAGCCCCGGGCATAAAGGCGCGGGCGGGGAAGCCGCCACCCCTTCCGCCGGGTATGACCTTGGCCAGCAGGGACTGGGTGGTCTTCCAGGTGGAGCAGGAGCCCACCAGCCCCGTCCGCTTAGGTCTGCCTTTGCGTACCCCCCTGCCCAAGGGGGAGGAGCTGGCCTTCTACACCTATCAGGAGGGGCGGTGGCTGCGCCTGAGGGAGGCGGTGGTGCTGACGGCCGAGGTCTTCCAACGCGAGGGGTGCCGTCCTGGGGAGGGTGTGGAGCAGGGCTCGCTTCTGGCCTGCGGCGAGTTCCTCCCCCTGCCGGCCAATCTCGCGGTGCTGGCTGGCCGGCCACCGCAGCCCCTTAAAGTGGCCGTGGCTCTGCCCAGTGGTGGTTCCCTCCGCCAGGAGGCCCAGGAGATGGCCTCCATCGTCAGCCCCCGCGATTACCAGCCGCGGCCCGATGGCACCTTGAGCGGGAGGGCTACCTCCCTCAAGCTCCGGCCCGGTCAGGAGCTCATCCCTCTGGTGGTAGGCGACGACGAGAGGACTTTGCGGGCCATCCTCGCCGATCCCCAGGTGCGGCGGGCCCACGCAGCGGCTTTGGCCTCCTTGGTGGAGAAGGAGCGACTTGCGGGCATCGCGCTGGAGTATAGCGCTGTCCCTTCGGAGCTGGCGGTGGCTTTCCAGGAGCTGGTGAGGGAGGCGGCCGAGCGTATCCACGGCGTGGGGGGCAAGCTGGTGGTATCCCTGCCCGCCCCCGCCCCCTCGCCGACGGTGGACTGGCGAGCGGTGGGGGAGGCGGCAGACATCATCTGGGTCCTGCCGGTGACGGACCCCCTGTCGTACCGTTCCCTCATGCCGCGAGCTCTGGAATACGCCACCAAGCAGGTGTCCCCCAAGAAGCTCTTCCTGGTGGTGAGCCCCTTCAGCGTGCAGCGGGGGCGTAACGAGGTAAAGGTGCTGGGCTATGAAGAGGCCATGGCGCTGGCCCTGCAGGTGCAAGTGGAGCCCAAAGGGCCCTATCAGCCGGGCGACGCTGTACAGCTGCGGGCCGTCAACCTGGTGGGCAGGGGCCTGGTCTGGAGCGATGACGCCGCAGCTGTCACCTTTGCCTTAGGCGGCGAACAGGGCGATATCATATTCGTGGAGAACAGGTTCAGCGTGGGGTTCAAGCTGGAGATGGCCATCGCTTATGGCCTGGCGGGCGTAGTGGTGGCCGATGCCTCGGAGCAGGCCGATGCTGCAGACATCTGGCCGGCCATAAGGGACACGGTGGAGGGAGGGATGCCCCGTCTCCTGCGGCCCAACGGCGATGCCCTAATCCCCACCTGGCAAGCCCCGGCCGGGGAGCTAAGTAGGAGACGTGGCGCCACTACCCAGTGGATAGCCCCCAGGGAGGGGACCTTCCAGGTGGAGCTTATCGTAAGCGATGGCCAGGCCCGCTTCGGCCGCCGCCTGGTGCTGACGGTGGGGCCTGCTCCCACCCCCTCTCCCACCCCCACGCCTACGCCTACGCCTGCGGAGACGCCCACGCCTGTGGCTACGCCCACCCCTACGCCAACCCCCACTCCTACGCCAACCCCCACTCCTACGCGCACGCCCACCCCCACTCCTACCCCTACGCCCACTCCTGCCCCTCCTACTGCTCCTACCCCCACACGGACGCCCGCCCCTACCCCCACGTCGTGAGGAGTGGCCATGAGGGTGCTCGGTGGCCAGGCCCGGGGCCGGTTTTTGCGCGGGACGGCGGGGGTAAGGCCTACTGCGGCGCGGGTTCGCGCTGCCCTCTTCTCGGCCCTGGAGGCCATGGGCGTCCAACTGGGGCGGGTCTTGGACCTCTATGCCGGCAGCGGCGTCCTGGGCATCGAGGCCCTCTCCAGGGGCGCCCTGTGGTGCGATTTCGTGGAGCGGGACCCCAAGGCCTGCCGCCAGATCCGCAGGAACTTGGAGGCCACCGGTCTGGCCGGCAGGGCTTTCGTGCACTGTCTGCCGGTGGAGAGGGCTTTGGTCAGGCTCAAGGGCCCTTACTCCCTCGTCGTGGCTGACCCGCCCTATGACGACCCCACAGCCTTGGCAGCCTTGGAGA
>Ga0209143_1000011_pt1 | contig 105560 bp, 100 predicted proteins | sample FaiFalFF_MnMetaG_3_FD_184739 | JGI IMG/M metagenome (GOLD analysis project Ga0209143, IMG submission 184739) | Freshwater microbial communities from Yellowstone National Park, Wyoming, USA - Fairy Falls B (FF_Mn_B) MetaG (SPAdes) (version 3) | ecosystem: Environmental > Aquatic > Freshwater >...
TTGAGGTGTGCTGACAAGAGGTCTGGCAGATTATGGGCTTCGTCAAACACGCCGATGAGCCGACGGCTTTCACGCGAGCCTGGCGGGCTGATTCCAGGATAGGCCATCTGTCTTAAGACCGACTGGAGAAAGTAGCTGTAGGTCATCAGGATAACCTGGCTATTTTCCGCCACAAGGTTCAGAGCCTCGAAGGGACAGACCCCTTTCCCCCTCAGCCAGTTGAACACCTGTAGCGGGCTGCTGGCATTGACTGAGATGCCCTCCTCCAGCTCCCGCTCTGAATAGTCGAATGTGGCTTCAAAGTAGCGGCATAGCCTGCTGGTAATCTGAAAGTCGCAATATGACTTGAAGGCCTCGGGTGTTATGGGTACCGGTTCTTCATGTCTCTTAAGACATAACTCGAAACGGGGGACTAGGAAGCCGAACCTTAAAGTCGAGACCCGTGAAAACCTGTGGAGCTCCTCCAACACCCTTGCTATCTCCCTTTTCGTCCTACATACGTAATAGACCATGTAGGTATTATCACCGGCGATCGTCGTAATGCCCCCCACCACCGCGGCCGTCTTACCAAAACCACTGGGAGCTTCTACAACCAGTATGCCGCCATCCCGGATCCGGGCCGCCACGGCTCTAGATATCTCGAGCTGACCATCCCTAACTTCAGGGTATGGGAACTTGATCGTATCCACTCAAGGAGAATTCTGCGCCAACAAATTAGCACCCACATCGGGCCCCATGCTAGAGGCGTGTCCTTCAAAACCCATTAAAGTACCCCTTTAACACCCGCGCATAGTTGATCGAAAAATCTCTGGAGGTTCATGGGCGTACATTTCATATGCTCTTTATCAGGGCTACAAATGGCGCGGTCCTGCTACTCTATGAGGGCAGTGACCCCACCCTGGGAGCTGTGACGGCCAGCATCAAGACACCCCTGGGTGTACACAGCCAAGCCCTGACTCCCGGAAGAAAAGAGGATATACTGTCCAGGACCTTGGGTGAGATGCTCGCTAATCAAGTCCAGGGTTTCGTCATCTCTTCATTTTATGTGCGTAGGGTGCTGGAGCCTGAAACGTCATTGGAGTTGATCAGGAAGGTAAAGGGATTGCTCTCAGAACTTAGCTGATCATCCGCTCCGAGGAAGGGGGGCTCCAACCCCAAAGATCCTCACCTGCGCAGGATTTCCTCCACCACTCGAGCGACCCGCTCTCTGGACTCTTGGGTCGCATATACCCTCAGCATATAGATATGTCCGGCCAGTGATGAAATGATCGGTAACTCCTGTACAGGTGTGTACTCATATCTCCTAGTTCCGTCCCCTGAGGTTGAGACGATCACTATTCCCTCCAGCTGTCTCTGGTCAGGTGTGTATGGAAGCGAGGGGGTTGTCGGCACATCAAGATAGACGGAGGTCGGTTCGACGCCTGCTTTGGCCGCAATCTCTGCTTCCACCGCGGTCCTAACAGACCTCTGGGTGAAGAGTCTCTCCACAAGGTCGTCCCTCTTGTGATAAAGCTTCTCGAAGACACATTTAACCAGTCTCCGTTGCAACACGTCCTGCACCAGCTTCCTTGCCAACCCTCCCTGCATCATAATGAGGGACAGCAGCATACTATCGTCCAGCGTCTTGTACTCGTTGACATCCTCCACATACCGTTTGAGGGAGGGGCCGGTAAGCTCAATCGCGCGGAGGAGCATCGACTCGGCCGCCCTAACGGTTCTATGAAAATAGACTGCCTTGAACATTTCATACCGGGATATCGCGTAGGCCTCCAAGGTATAGAGGGCTGCTCTGTCCAGGGCCAGCCGGTCTCCAAGGACTTCAAAAGAGTATATCAGCCTCTGCACGTCAAACTTCCCATACTCCACTCCAGCGTGGTGGGAATCCCTTAGAAGGTAATCCATGGTGTCCACGTTGACGGAGCCGGCAAGCATCTCATTCACAAAGGCCGGCAGCTTGGTGGATCTTCCTGTACTGAGGTCGGCCACCTCTGATGGCTCGTAACCGTTCTTCGCCAGGACATCGGAGACCTCTGTTTTAGTGATCAGTTCCCTAGTCATCCTCTGATGATTAAAACCGTACCTGAGCCCCATGGCCTCCTCGAATAGATGCGAATAGGGCCCGTGGCCCAGGTCGTGGCAGAGAGCGGCCAAGCGAATCAACTGGATCGTCTCGTCACCGAATCTTGCCGTTTTGCTCCCCAGCACGAAGGCCGCCAGGCCGGCGAGATGCATCACGCCGAGCGAATGCTCGAAGCGCGTATGCTGGGCACCCGGATAAGTCAAGCTCACACCGGCGAGCTGTTTGATGTGCCTTAGACGCTGGAAGACAGGGGTGTCGATCACTTGCCTCTCTACATCACTTATGTAGACATACCCATGAACAACATCCCTGATTTCCGTCGTGAACTTTAGTGGCAAGCGAATCTCGATGGTTATGTGGGAGTTTATAAGACGTTACTGCTCGCCTCATCCTTCCTAAAAAGCTCAAACTCGACTATACGCCATATCCTGTTATGCACAACCTCCTTATCCTGGTTACCTGGAACCACAACCCAACCCTTTTGCCTAGCAAGCTCTAGAAAGAGCCTTCTGACTTTGTTGAGAAACACTCGGTCCCCCTCATGGAGATCTCGCTGCAGGGGCTTTCTCTGCAATGAAGTCTCGGCGTCAATGTCTATCACGACCGTCAGGTCTGGCTGCCTAAGCCCCCTCTCAAGACTTTCAAGCCAACTCCTGGGGAGGCCCTTTGCGCTACCATAGGCCAGGTTCGACGCGGTGTACCGGTTCATCACCATGATTACCCCATTCCCCACTAACTCCTCGATCTTGTCATGTACCTCCCACCTGTTAGCGCTGAAGAGCATATGGAGCACCCTGGGAGGGAGCGTCGTCTGCTGGCTCATAACATCCTTTATGATCCGCCCCACGGGCGTCTCATACATGGGAAAATCCATCTGGGCTGTCCTGTAACCTCTCTCTTCGAGTCTCTTTACAAGCAGTGCTGCTTGGGTCTTCTTTCCGGCCCCGTCGATCCCTTCAAGCGCAATGATCTTTCCCCTCATGAACCGTCCATCTCATATCACGCCCTCGTCATATGTTCGTGAGCTATCTTGGAAAGCTTCTCCAAAGCCGCTAGATAGTCCATGAGGAGTGCGAGGAGCTCTCTTTGCCGCTCTAAAGCCTCTTCATCTCGCAGCTGCTCGCCTACCTTAACGGCCTTGTCCAGCAGGGCTAACCGCAACCCGTCGATTGAACGTATGATGGAGATGGGTTTGGCCTCCGGGGCGCTAATCATCTCCTCGCCAATCCTCAGATCTCCGCATGAAACACAGATCGCCTCACCTTTATAGCGCAGCTGCACACCGCCACATTTGGGGCAAGGCTCCTTCAGCAGGGCAGCCCCCTTTCTAAGAAGCTCGGCCGCAGCCCCGATTCTTCCACCCGCTTTTATACTCATTGGTGATTCTTAATTGAACCCAAAAGCCGCTTTAAAAAAAGTATCGGGAGGGGAGGCCATGGCCCGTACGCTTAAATTTGGACCGGCTCCCCCCTCGTGCGCGGCCGCGGTGGCGTAGACAGCCGGAGGCGCAGTGGCAGCGTAGAGGGCTAATGGAGGCCCACGGAAGAGGCTGTGGGCACAGGGCAGAGACCTCCTGGCACGGGTTCGATAGGCTCGACGCCCGAGGCTCCCGTCCGCGGCCCCATCCTCCACCTATCCTTGAGCCGGAAGTAATCCCTATGGATGCTGGCGAGGCACATAAGATTAACCCTTAAATCGGTGTTAATGAGCTGATCGATCGGGCCGGTAGTTCAGCGGTACCCTCGGGGCACGAAAGAATGCCCGCCTCGCAGGCTCGTAGAGGGTCGAGAGCGCGGGAGGTCGCGGGAGATTCGTGAGGATCACGGATCCGCGAGTTCGAATCCCGCCCGGTCCACCATTTTCAAAAGTCCGTTGAAACCATGGGAAGCATGGTTAGTGCACCTCTCGCAGAATGATCGTGGTGTAGGTCTTCATCACGCCGGGTATCCGCCTTATCTCCTCTATGCTTTTGTTAACCTGAGTGATGGAGTCGGCCGCGATCACAGTCGCTGCATCATATTCACCCGTGATCTCATATATCACTTGCGCTCCGCCTACCTTCGACAAGGAATCAACCACCCTCTCCGTGGGGACGTTTGGGTCTATCACGATTAGGGTGAGCGCCTTCACACCGCCCCTCCTCACCTCGATGGTGAATCTAGCTATGGTTCCCGACTCGACCATCTTCTTGACTCTCCTGCGGACACTTCCCTCAGAGATACCCAGCTTCTTCGCAATCTCAAGGAAGGGCATTCGAGAATTCCCCTTTAGCAATTCAAGGATCTTCTCATCTGTGGCGTCCAAGCCCAGCGCTATATCTTGGCCCTCGTCATAACTATTGCGAAAAGCGTCCCTATCCCTTCCTATGAGCCTCTGAAAGGTACGTGAGGGTCTGCTGATACACTGATATACTCTTACGATATTCGTCCAGCGCTATGGCTTCACGCATGGTGTGGGAGAGCCTGGCGTCGCCAGGACCGTATGTTGCCATCGGAATCTTCAGATGGGAGCCTAGGACACACATATCCCCGGTTCCGGTCTTCCGAGCCAGCCGCGGCTTGAGGGGGGTCTGTGTAAGGATGGCTCTGATTAGTGCCCTGATGAGGATCGTGTTCTTAGGCGCCTCGTAGGGCGGTATAGAGTCTACCACCTCGTATTCAAACCTAAGGCTCGGGTTTGCGAGGCTCGAAAGTATCGCCCCCACCCTATCGATAACATCCTCATTCTTCATATATGGCGGCACCCGAATATCAACAAAGGCTTCGCATTTTGCTGGAACTACATTGTGAAAGGTTCCACCGCTAATCAGCGTTGGAGTGAGGGTCAGGGAGTTAAATTCGTCGCGAGGTTTTCGCTGAGCTCTGGCATACTCATGAAGATGTTGAAGAGCCTGTAATATCCCATCTATGCTGTTGGAGGGGGCTGGAGATCCTGCATGGGACTCCTGCGAGTAGCAGGTGACCCTTAGACCTATCCTCCCCCTGTATCCTATGCCAATCCGGTTGAGGCCTGTCGGCTCCCCAAAGATTGCATAGTCCATCCTTGGGTTTTGGTGCAGGATGCCCTTTACCCCTGCTCTACTCCCGACGCCCCCGGCCTCCTCACCTACGACCCCAACGACGATGAGGGTTCCGGGCAAACGAGTTCGCGAAAACCGGTGTGCGGCCATAACCATCGCCATCATCGAAGCCTTCGCGTCGACCGCGCCTCTCGCGTAAAGGATATCTCCCTCTATCCTGACGGGAATATATCCAGGCACAGTATCCACATGGCCACAAAGCAGTACAGTCGGTTCACCGAACCCGATGATACCCCACGCATTACCCCAATCATCTAGTCTAGCATCAAATCCCAGTTCATCCATGACCTGGATTAAGTAACCTATGGCCTCCCCCTCTTGGCCAGACGGGCTATAGATTTCGACGAACTTCTTCAGGAGCGAAACTTCATCCAAGAATGCAGTACCCTACTCTGCCCGACGAGGGGAGACCATCTGGTCCTGTCTTGCAAGAACATCGTGCAGTATACGGATCGCGGCTTCCACATGCTCCTCATCTATGATCAGGGGCGGAAGAAATCGAAGAGTGTTCGGTGCAGAGTGACACAATAGGAGGCCGCTTCTGGCCGCATCCTCCAAGGCCTTACGCACATCGAACCTACATTCCAGAGCGAGCATCAGGCCCATCCCCCTCGCCTCCCTAGTGAAGATATGCTGGGCCTGGAGTTCTTTAAGTTTCGTGAGGAACAGCTGACCCATCCTCATAGCCCGGTTTGGCAAGTCGCCTTCTACTATCTCTTTGATGGTGGCTGAACCGACAGCCGAAACCAGAGGGTTCCCCGAGAAGGTGCTTGTGTGCTCTCCCACCCTGAGCCTGTCGGCAATCTCCTCCATCGCCGCGACGCACCCGACTGGCAGGCCCCCCGCCAACCCCTTACCAATGCATAGAATGTCAGGTTGAATCCCCCAATGTTCGAAACAGAACATCTTGCCCGTTCTGCCCAGGCCCGTCTGTATCTCGTCAAGGATTAGAAGCACCCCCTTCGCAGTGCACAGCTCGCGTAGCCGGGGCAGGAAGTCAACGGGTGGAATGCACACCCCCGCCTCCCCCTGAATCGGCTCGACAATGATGGCCGCGGTATCTTCATCGATGGCGGCCTCCACCTTACCCACATCGCCGTAGGGCACGAAGCGTACGTTGGGAAGCAGAGGTTGGAACGGCTCTCGGTACCTTCTTCCCGAGGTAACGGAGAGGGCGCCGAAGGTTTTACCGTGATAGGAGCCCATCATGCTTATCACGCCGGGCTTTCCCGTATATCTTCGCGCCAGCTTCAGGGCCAGCTCCACCGCTTCAGCACCACTGTTGGTCAAGAAATAACGGGTCAGGCTTCTCGGCAATAGCCGAGATAATGCTTCTAGGAAGGCCGCTCTAGCATCGTTATAGAGGGAACCGTGACAGGTTATGAGCTTCTCTGCCTGTTCCATTAGGGCCTTGAGGATCGCTGGGTGCCTGTGCCCCAGGAGTGCAACCCCGTAGCCTGCCATAAGGTCTAGGTAACGTTTTCCATTGACATCGTAGAGGTATACACCCTCTCCCCTTTCTATAGCAACCGGCAGCCTGAAAAAGCTTCGAATCAGTCTCCTATTCTCCACTTCAAAGATATCGGCTTCCTTCATGGCTCAATCAGCGTTCCAATCCTATGTTCCAGTGAGTCCCGTAGGGGGTGATCCGTCTCGTTTGCGGGGGCTATAACCACCCTCTTAACACCTTTAGCTAAGGCCTCTATTGATGCCAGAAGCTTCATCCTCATGCCCTGACCTACCCTGAGCATCAACTCCTTCGCCTCCTGCACCTTCACCCTCCTCAACACCACTCCTTCTAACACTACTCCCGGTACGTCCACGAAGTATACGAGGTAGTCGGCTCCGAGAGCACCAGCGACAGCTGAGGCTGCCCTATCTCCATCCACGTTCAGAGGCTCGTGTGAGGCACCCAGTGCGAGCGGGGTGATGATGGGCGTATAGCCTTCTCTTACCAAGAGTTCGAGGAGCCTGGTGTTCACATCCTTTACCGTCCCCGTAAAACCACCGTCGATTATTCTCCTCCTACCAGAGCCCTCCTGTATGACGAGCTTCTCCTTCCTGACACCTCTAAGAAGCCCACCATCCATCCCTGAGAGTGTTATGGGTTGTAGGCCAGCCTTCCACAGCATTCTGGCCACTTCATTCGCCACCTTCCCCGTCATCACCATCATGTAGATCTCAATGGTCTCCGCATCCGTCAAACGGCTAGTGATTCCGGAGGCGGAAGTTACGAACACCTGTGGTTTACCCAGTCTCTCGGCAACCCGGGTCACCTCATCACCCCCACCGTGAACTAGGACCAAACCCGATGTCCTGCATGTGCTGGTGAGGTCCTCGAGGAGACCTGCACTAAGTCCCTGCCTCACCACTACTCCACCCAGCTTCACAACGATCATAAGACTACACCGGGTATGACGGTGGTACCTTAAGCCCCAAGCTCTCCTCAAGACCGAAGATGAGGTTCATGCATTGAACCGCGCTTCCAGACGCGCCCTTGACCAGGTTGTCCGTGGCTGCAAATGCCACTATGCGGGAGGAATGGGAATCCACCTCAAAACCTACGTCACAGAAGTTGGAACCTATCACCATCTTGGGATCAGGATATCTATAGAGTCCGCGCTCACCTCTAACCAGCCTAATAAAGACCTCATTATTATAGAACTTCCTATACAGCCTCCAGAGTTCCTGTACAGAGAGGGGAGCCGCTAAGGTGTAAGCATGACATGTACAAAGTATGCCCCGAACATTGTTTACCGCATGGGCTGACAGCGCCACCCTCACCATCCTTCCTGACAGAGAGGAGAGCTCCTGCTCAATTTCAGCTGTATGCCGATGTTCGACCGGCCTATATGGTCTGATTACTCCGAATCTCTCAGCGTGGATCGAGCCTCTGGAGGGCCTGGAACCAGAACCTGAAGAACCCATCTTCGCATCTATGATGATATGGTTGGGGTCGACCAGGCCCTCCTTTGCCAGGGGGGCAAGCGCCAGAGTGGCGGCGGCCGCAATGCAACCGGGACATGAGACAAGGTCAGCCCCCCGGATCTCCTCCCGGTGCAGCTCCGGCAGGCCGTACACGCTGTAACGAAGCATTTCAGGATGCGGGTGCTTAATCCCATACCACCGCTCATAGTCACCCGGATTCTTCAGCCTGAAGGCAGGGCTTAGGTCGATTATCTTCATACCCCTACCGATCAGGGGTCTGGCTAACTTCAGGCTAGCTTCAATCGGTGTCGCCAGAAAGACGACGTCACATGAGGAAGGGATGGCCTCTACATCGGGGTCAGAAAACCTGTATAAGCCGAACCCTCTGAGGTGAGGATGTACTTGGTGAAGAAACCTCCCTTTGTAGGTCCTGGATCCAAGGTACCTTATCTCCACCTTGGGGTGCTGTAGGAGGATGCGGAGTAACTCCCCCCCTGTATAGCCTGATGCTCCTATAACACAAACCCCCACTGTCAAGGATGCCTCCTCCTACTCATCCTGTTCCGCCACATATTTGATAATGGCAGTGGCAATATCCCCCTTCGTAGACTCCTGGGCTCCACGAAACTCCACAGTGCTGTTGACTTCGTGCACTAGGAACTTCCCGTTATGCTCCATCACGTCGATACCTAAGACGCCACCACCGACGGCCTTTGCCGTATCGATCAAGACCCGCCTAAGGTTTGGCGTCACCTTACAGGGTGATGTTGTACCACCCCTTGCTACATTTGTCCGCCACTCATTCGGAGCGGCATGTCGGTAAACACATGCCACAACTCTGTCTCCCACCACCACGCTTCGGATATCCCTCGGCGGCCTCTGCACCATCTCCTGTATATAGAAGACCTTGTTTACGGGATCCTCGATCTGGTTGAAGAGTTCGAGAAACGATTCAGCCATATAGCGGTCCCTGATGGGGGTTACAAGTCTCCCCCAGCTACCCACCACTGGCTTCATCACAGCCAAGTAGCCCAGTTTCTCCATAGCCTCCATAGCCCGCCCTACGTCGAACGTGGCAAAGGTGCGTGGCGTGGGAATGTTATGAGTTGTAAGTTTAAGTGTGGTCAGAAGCTTGTTCCCGCATATCAGGCTCGTCTGGAAGCGGTTAACCACCTTAACCCCAAGGCTCTCCAGCACGGCAGTCCAATATAGGCCGCGAAAGTAACTAACGCACCTCTGAAGAACAACACCCTCCACGCTCTCAAGCAGCTCCCTGGTATCTTGACAGTCGAAGAGAAGGCTCTTGCAATCCACCAGTTTGACCGAGACTCCAAGGCGCCGAGCCGCGTTGTAGAGTTGCTTCTCCTCCCACCTGAGTCTATCAAATAAGATAGTCAACCGCTTTACCAAGAGGGGTTGCTATTCCCCCCAGTCTTCAGCCACTGCCTCCGCCTCCTTGATCACAACCCCTTCATGACCCACCTTTACGACCTCATAATCGGTGCTACAGTCGGGACATGAAAGAAGTTCTCCCTGCATAACATCGTCCGGCACTGGGATATCTGCATCACACTGGGTGCACTTTACCCTGATCAAACTCTCCTCCTCGCAGCCTCCACCTTCTCCGCTTGAAACGGTTTATTCCTGTAGGCCAGCCTGGAAGGAAGGCCCCAGAGCTCTATGAAGCCTGTCGCAGATGACTGCTGAAAAGTGGAGTCTTTTGTGTATGTGGCTAGGTCGTGGCTGTACAGTGAATAGCGTGATTTTCTGCTGACCACCCGATATGAACCTTTGTACAGCTTGATGGTGACTTCTCCTTCGACATACCTCTGGGTGGAATCTATGAACGCGTCCAGGTCCTCTCTTAAGGGGTCAACCCAGAGTCCTGAATATACCAGCCAAGCCCACTCTTCCTCTACCCTCCGCTTAAAGAAAAGCTGGTGCCGTGTAAGGACCATTTTTTCGAGGTCCCTGTGAGCTTCTATTATAGTTAGGGCGGCTGGGTATTCGTAAACCTCTCGTGACTTAATACCCACTAACCTGTCCTCTATATGGTCGATGCGGCCGACACCATGCTGCCCAGCAAAACGATTAACGAATGTGATCAACTCGACCGGCTGAAGTTCTTCTCCATTCACCCGAACCGGGACCCCGCCTTCGAAGGTCAGGGTCATATACCCCGGCTCATTGGGAGCGTTGGTCGCCGCTACGGTCCACTCAAACGCCTCCTCAGGAGGCTCCTTGCTGGGGTCCTCCAGGATGCCACCCTCGATGCTTCTCCCCCAGATATTCTGGTCTACGCTGAACTGACTCTTGCTGGCTTCGAAATAGAAGCCGCGTTTCATCGCATATTCGACCTCTTTGTCCCTCGTCAGATTCCATTCACGCATAGGCGCGATTATCCTAAGAGTCGGGTCCAGCGCTTTAATTGTAACTTCAAACCTGACCTGATCATTTCCCTTACCTGTACAACCATGGCTCACGGCTATAGCGCCTTCCTTATGTGCGATATCAACCAGCTTCTTCGCTATTAGGGGTCTCGCCAGCGCCGTGCCTAGGGGGTACTCACCCTCGTAAAGGGCGTTAGCCTTGATCGCCTTGTGTACGTATCCACGCACAAACTCATCCTTAGCATCGATGTTGTAGTGTCTAATGGCGCCGAGCTCACGGGAGCGCCTTTCAACAGCTCTCAGGTCCTCATTCTGCCCTACATCAACGGTCACCGTGATCACATCAAGGCCGTATTCCTCTTTGAGCCAGAGAACAGCTACACTGGTGTCAAGACCCCCCGAAAAACCCAGTACAACCCTGTCCGACAAGATGCGGCCGCGCCATACCAGCAAGATTTAATAGTTTTGGCCGTTTTAGGCCAAATATAGGATGGATATGCCAATTCTGGTCAGAGGTTCCCTGGCCAGGGCCGTCAGAGAGGTGGTCGAAGCCGATGATGCGATCCTCGACTGCCTGGCCAGGGACGTAGCAAACCTGAGTGCTGTCGCCAGGCTAATCAAGCCTCGGATTGAGGCCAGACTGGGTCAACCCGTTAGAGAGCAGAGTATCGTAACGGTCCTCAAGAGACTGAGGGGAGCTGCGAGGACACAATCGAGAAATAACCTGAAGGTGCTGGCCCACAGCAGCCTTGATGTCCGCACAGATCTCGCCAAACTATCTGTTAGAGCCAGTGAGGAAGCCTCTGAAATCTTGCAAAGTCAGCTTGGGAAGCTCCAGCGCTTTATCATTCAGATTTCTTGGAGCCCAACTGCCTATACCCTTGTTATGGACCAGCATCTCTTACCTAGAGTGGCAGGCCTGTTCAGTCCAGGGGAGATTTTGGAGAAGAAAGAGGGTTTAGCTGCCATTATTGTTCATAGTCCTCCCGAACTGATATCTACGCCCGGATGTATCTCAGCACTGACCACGAAATTGGCGAGAAACAACATTAACATTGAAGACACGGTCTCTACATATACGGACACACTCTTGGTGGTCAGGATGAAGGACGTTGTGAGGGCTTTCACAGCACTAAATGACCTAATCGCGGAGGCTCGACGTGTTACGGAGAGTGATAAACAGTGAATCCGGAGGGTGGGCTTTACAGAACCCGGTTGGGAGAGGCATTACCCAAACCAGTTAAGAGGTATATCTCATCCATGGAGACGGATATCCACTTCCTCGAGCATGAAGTCCGCTCCTCACAGGCCCACACACTGGCCCTATTGAGACAGGGATCTCTAAACATCTCTGAGGCAAAGGCGATCCTCGAAGCGCTGCAGGAGCTGATAGCAAAGGCGGATGAGATAAAGGTGAGCGAACTTGCAGAGTATGAAGATATTCACGAATTCGTGGAATCCTATGTAATAAGGAAGGCAGGCGAGGCCGGGAAGAAGATGCATACCGGCCGCTCACGTAACGATCAGGTTGCCACGATAACCCGTATGAAGGTCAGGGAGGGGTTGCTTCTCACAGCAAATCTGCTCCTAAAACTCATTAAAATACTGGTTAAGAGGGCCGAGAAAGAGACCACGATCCCTATCGTCTACTACACCCATCTCCAGCACGCACAAATCGGCTCCCTCGGCCACTACTGGTTGGCCCAAGCTGAATCCTTCATCCGAGACTTAGAAAGAATTATCGACGCCTATGAACGAGTTAACCGCTCACCCCTAGGCGCTTCGGCATGCGGTGGTTCAAGAATCGACGTCGATCGAAATTACACTGCTCGACAGCTGGGTTTCGACTCCCTAATAGATAATTCGCTGGACGCGGTTACCAGCAGAGATTTTGTATTCGAAGCAATCGCGGTGCTCGCCAATCTCATGATAAACGTGTCCAGGCTTTGTCAGGACCTGATCCTTTGGGCCAGCCGTGAGTTTAATTACGTATCCCTAAGCGATCGGTATGCTTCCACTTCGAGTATTATGCCACAGAAGAAGAACCCGGACACACTGGAGCTGGCCAAGGCAAAGTGCAGTGAAGTGATAGGTCTGCTGGTGATGGTGGGAGATATCCTACGGGGGCTACCGAGTGGGTACAATAGAGAGCTCCAACAAGTCAAGCCTCCAATTATTCAGGCATTTCAGGTCGTCTCAGAAACCCTCGAGATCCTTACAGGCGTCGTACTTACACTGCAGGTGAACACCTCCCGGATAAGGGAATCTCTCACTACAACCGACGCCTATGCCATTGAGCTAGTCGAATGGCTTGTCGACGTTCACAAAATCCCACTCAGGACTGCCCATTCAGCCGTTGCGAACCTCATCAGAAGGCTCACGGGCTCTGGAGGGACTCTTCGGCATGTGAGCAAGAAGGAACTGGTCAGATTGCTTCGCAAAAGTGGGCTCAGAATCGATATCCGCGGAGAGTTGCACAGCCTCTTCGACCCCTGGGAGGCCCTTAGGCAGAGGAAGACGCTGGGGAGCCCTAACCCCTCAGAGACAAGGCGGTTAGTTAAGACCATTCTTGCAAAGGCTCATCACTTGAAAACGCTGATACGCAATCGTCAGAGGGCTCTTCAATCAGCTCAGAGGAAGCTCAGTGAACGTGTCGCCAGCATCCTGGCCGCCCAGTAAAACCCACCAGGGGGCTGAGGTACCACGGAAAGGCGCTGACTCTCTGCCTCCTCATAAAGAATGAGCATGTCAGATCTATCGCTTATCACCAGAACGAAGTCTTCCAGGCCGCGAAGGTTGTTCGCCCTAACCGAAAGCGTCCTACCATCCCCTGTAGCCGCCCAAAACCTCAAGTTCCTCATTGATGAGGCATTGGCATGCCGCCGGACTAAAAAACCTCGACAAACCTATGTGGACATGGTCTACTCGACCTGAAGGCCTACGAGGATTTCTTAGCCGGCAGATTGCTGGGTTATGTACCAGCCGAGATCAAAATTCCCCATTTATGAAGTTCGCATCTCAGTTTAAGGGAAGCCGCTGTTGGCATATAACCCACTCTCACCTAAACAGGTTCACCTATACTTCTTCTACTGGCTCTGTTACAACCTATCTCCTTGTTATAGACGTAGAACTGCTTGGAATGCATTTAAGGCCTAACCCTGATACTATCAAGGGAGGCAGAAACCGTGGTGTCCGAGATCAATGCAATCTTGGCCTGGCTGCATATCTTTACATCCATCGGCTGGATGGGAACCGCCATGTTCTTCGTGATGGTTATTGGTCCCATGATGCCACACCTCTCGCCCGCCACCCGAGGAGAGTTGATAATCAAACTCTTCCCCCGACTCAGCAGATTTGTCATCACATTTGCAACCCTAACCTTGCTATTCGGCGTCTCACTAGCCTTTGGGAAGGTGGGACCTAGACTGGAACTCCTGGCGCCAGATAACCCATGGGGATTCAGGATAACGATAGGTGCCCTGTTGGCCGCCATCAGCTACCTGTTAGTTCTCATGATAATCATCCCCGCAGCTAAGAGGATGGCGCGTCTCGCGCAGGAAATGCAACGAAGCCAGCAGCAGGACCCACAGCGGGAGATGTCGGTGCTTCAAAACCGCATTAGAGCGGCTTCTACAATCGTTCTGATAATGCTGACTATAGTGTTGATTTTTATGGTGTTAGCCGCAAGGCTATAGTGTGTCTTACTAAATCGTTCATCTTTTGATTAAAGGCGGTCCCCTTTCGATACCCAAAAGAATAAAAGGACCGGGCAACCTTGAGATTCTGCTGGAAAGCTGGTATGGAGAGCCGTGAGAGATTGATAACCGAGCCGATGGGGAGGCAGGTTCCCCTATTCCGTAACCTGCCCAGCGGCCGCGTTCAGTGTACTGCCTGCGCAAGATACTGCCAGATCGGTGAAGGACGGGTGGGTCTATGCGGTGTCCGGGGTGTTGTAAACGGAAAGCTATATTTATTCGTCTATGGCAAAGTCATCGCTGGCCACATAGATCCTATCGAAAAAAAGCCTGTAGTGCATTATCGCCCAGGCTCCAGAATCTTCAGCATAGCAACCACTGGCTGTAACTGGCTCTGCGCTTACTGCCAAAACTTTGATATCAGCCAGCGTCGAAAAGTGGAAGGGATCGATGTAGAACCGGAAGACGTGGTTCGAATGACTTTGGAAAGGAGATGTCAAGGCATCGCCTATACATATAATGAGCCGACAATTTTCATTGAGTGGGCCCATGATATAGGGGTCCTTGCAAGGAGGAGGGGGCTCTTCAACATATTCGTCACCAATGGATTCGAGACGCCCGAGGCTGTGGACCTAATCAAGGAATTCCTGGACTGCGCCACGGTCGATTTCAAAGGTAGCGGTGAAACCAACTTCGTGAGGCGCTACATAGGGATCCCGAGCGCTGAACCTATCTTCCAAACACTTCTAGAGCTTCGTGATAAAACGAACGTCCACATAGAGATTACTGACCTGATAGTTCCTGAGGTAGGAGATGACCTAGAGGCTGCCAAGAAGCTATCAAGATGGATCTACGATAACCTTGGGCCCGATACTCCGATACACTTCCTTCGTTTTCACCCCGACTATAAGTTGATGCATCTGCCCTATACGCCAATAGAAACTCTTGAAGCGCACTATAGGGTGGCCAAGTCCGTAGGGCTGAGGTACGTATACCTGGGCAATGTGCCTGGTCATCCGTGGGAGAACACGTACTGTCCCGAATGTGGCTCAGTGGTGATAGAGAAGTATGGCTACGATATTATAGGTTGGAATATGGATGAACATAACCGCTGTAGGGCCTGCGGATACCCGATACCCATCGTGGGTGGGCTGGAACCCACCTACCGGGAAGAGAGGTTCATCCCTGTCCTTCACTAGGCCGGTCTAGTATTTCGTATGACCCGTCCTTTCCAATCACGTAAACAGCGTCAGGTCTCCTTGTAAAGATGCCGACCTCAACAACGCCTGGTATACACTTCACCTTCTGTTCGGTGTCAGCCGGGTTGGTTAACTCGCCGAACTCGGTGTCCAGGATGATGTTCCCGTTGTCTGTAATGAGCGGATAGCCCTTGTCAAAAACCCTCAGCCTTGGAATCCCTCCCAACCTCCTCAATTCAGCGTCTACAAGAGATTGGGCGAAGGGGAGGACCTCGACCGGGACGGGGGCATTGAGCCTCCTACGGAGCTTATTACGCCCGATGATGATCACAAGTTTCTTCGTGGCTCTGTGCAGCACTTTCTCTCTCAGCAGAGCACCACCCCCACCCTTGAGCATGACCAGTTGATGGTCCACCTGGTCCGCACCGTCCACCACCAGTTGGATCTTCGGGATCTGTAAGGGGTGTCCGATATCGAGTCTGAACTTGTGAATCACTTCTTGAATCTGGATAGAGGAGGGAATGCATATAGGTTTCACGTTTCTCCTTCGAGCCTCATCTGCTAAAATCTTCACAAATTGCGCCACCGTACTACCACTCCCTAGGCCCATGATGGCGGGGATACCGAACCTCTCCATTAGGTCCTTAGAAGCCGCTGTTATGTCGAAGCCCATGTCAGCCCTCTTCGACATCCATCTGCTCGAGGCGAGCCAGGGCGGCCAGCATCTCCTCTCTTAACTGCCGAGACCTTTCCTCAGCCTTACTCTCGACCCTCCGTTTCACCGGTCCCTTTTCTTCCACCTTCGGCTTTAACACCTCTACGGTGGGTGTCTCGGAAATCCGTACAGGTCCAGTTACCCCTAGCTTCATCTTCGCCTGGGCCATCCTCTCCTCGATCTGTTTGAACTTCTCCTGAAAGAGCTTGACAACTTCCTCCCTTAATCTTTCCATTTCGCCCACTTCAATCAGGAGCTCCAAGTTAGAAAGCTTGGCATCGATCGTCTTCAATTCCTCCTCATACTTCCTCACCAGTGAAGCCCTCTCTTCCGCTGTGATTTCGCCCGCGGCCTCGGCTTCATAGAATCGGGTCACAGCTGCGGCCAAGGCTTCCCTCTCGAGCATGATGGCCCTATATTCCTGTTTAGCCCTCTGGAGCTGGATCTCCGTGATGCTCCTGGCCACGGGTGATGGTGTAATGGAAGCCCTCTGCGCCCGTCTGTATCCCGCTATGTATAGGGAGGAAATACCCAGGCCTAATCCAAGGGCCATTCCAAGGGCTATCTCTGTCAGGCTCAACGGCGCGAAACCTGTCTAGCGAGCCAAGAATACCTTCGTAGTGTCGGCTGCGCACCAAATCCGCAGGAACTGCACCGTTTCTTACCCACATGATAGGACTTCTTCCCACACCTGCGGCAGGGGATATGGACGGTCTTGTTTCTCTTGCCGAATGAGGGTGTCCCCTTGGTCATATTGGCAACTCACCTAGGGAGCTCCCCCCTCCAGAGGAGGGGGAGAAATCAAGACCACATTGTCCCCCCTCAGGATTATCACGCCCAGGGGTTCCGTCGCACCATCTTCCTTGACCTCCTCAGACTCCTCCAGCAGTAGATTCATGTGCTGGTCGTAGCCCTCGAGTAGACCTCTGATCACCCTCCCGCCCTTAAGCTTGATCAGGACTCGCTTTCCAACACTCTCACCCAGGACCCTCACTGTTAGGTCTGTTGACAAGCCACTCGTGCCCCCCGCCTCATTCTATTAAAAGTATCCCGTCAATAATGGGAGACCAGCCCATGAACCACGTAATGGGAGCCGGCGATCGGACCAACAATCCTTTGAAAATATAAGGGGGGAGTGTACCAGCAGGCCAAGCGTTGCCCTTAAGGACACACTTCATATCCAAGAGAGAGGTTGGCTGGCTGGGGGAAAGGTTGAGACGGGAATGGCCAGCCCCATCTATACCCCAGGAGCTCGGTGAGGTAATGGTAGCGGATGTAGACACCAAGGGCAGAATCTTCATAGCCAGGTCACTCATAATAGTGGAGACTAGAAACCGTCTTGTACCGGCTTTAAACCAAGAACATGTTCTCAGCAAATTTCCGGCCGTAAAGGTCGACAGGGGAGCGATCGCCCCTATAACGAACGGGGCTGATGTGATGAGGCCCGGGATCGTAGATATAGAAGGGGCCTTTCGGGAGGGGGAACTGGTGGTGGTAAAGGACGAGGTTTATAACAAGCCGCTTGCCATAGGTATTTCACTTATCATGTCCACTTCAATTAACAAATACGAGAAAGGTCGAGTAGTGGAGAACCTGCATTATGTCGGAGACCGGCTCTGGCGCGCCTATAAAGACTACAAGCTGGGTGAGCCGCTCGGATGAGTGAAGAAAAGGCCCAGAGCAAAGCCGAGGGAGGCCCTGGAAAGACCCTCTACTACCTCAAGGCTTTTTCACTTCACTCCCTCGAAGAGGTGAGGAATGTCAAGGAAGACGTTGGTAAAGACATGATAGTAATAGTGCGGGTCACACCCCTCGCTGAAAAGAACCTCAGCGAGCTGTCAAAGGCCGTCACCGAACTCTATGAGTTCGCCACCTCCATTGGAGGAGATATCGCAAGACTGGGTGAAGAGAGGATTGTTATAACTCCGCCTCGAGTCCGGATCTGGAGAGGCTTCTCCCAGGATCAGTAGAGTCTTACTAACTCTTGAATGTCTGGGGCAAGAGTATTCACGTGGAAGATTCTGCTAATAGCGTTCGCAACATTGTCAACTTTCCGCCTTTCACCGTGATTTACGATGACCCGCTGTAGCTTTGGCTTCAGCCGAGCAACGAATTTGATTATCTGGTTATAATCGGAGTGTCCACTGAATCCTTCTATCCTTGTGACCGGAGCCTTGACCTCCACCAATTGAATCTTGCCATCCTGGCTCGGCAAGCTTATCGTTGTGCTTCCGTCCAATACTCGACGGCCTCTGGTGCCGGGCACCTGATACGAAACAAAGACAATCTTGTTCTTAGGATCGGGTGCCAAAGCTCCAAAGTAATGTAGTGCCGGCCCTCCCTCCAGCATTCCAGATGTAGCCATAATGATCGCAGGCCCTTGCTCAAGCACCTCATCTCTCTGCTCGGTATGCTCAACTACTGTAAAGTACTCGCTCAGGAAGGGGTTCGAGTCCCCATAAAGAATACGCTCCCTGATCTCCCTTCCCAGGTAATCCGCATGAGCGATATGTATGGCGGTGGCCTCGTTCAACATCCCGTCGACAAAGATGGGTGCCTCCATTAGAGTGCCATTCCTCATATATTCGTCTAGCACTAGCATGATCTCCTGTGCTCGACCTACGGCGGGAACCGGGATCAACACCTTACCGCCGTTACGAAGCGTTTCATTTAACGTCTGCACGAAGGATAATTCAACCTCTTCCCGCGGGGGCATTATATCTTCCTTTGCCCCATAGGTGCTTTCTGTGATCAGAGTTTCAACTCTGGGATAATTCCAAGAAGCAGATTCTAAGAGCCTAGTCTTGGCAAATTTATAGTCACCCGTGTATACTATGTTGTGTGCTCCATCACCCACGTGTAAGTGCACAGTGGCGGATCCCAGAATGTGACCCGCATTATTCAAGACAAGCTTAACATCCGATGTTATGTCTGTCACCATGCCATATGGAAGTGTGATGGTATGTCTAATCACTTCCCTGATATCTCTGTTGTCGTAGAGGGGCGGCCTACCCTCCCCAGCCGCGACCTTCACATAGTCGAGGAACAGAAGGACCATCATGGGTAGAGTTGGCTCGGTACAATAGACAGGCCCCTTGTAGCCATACTTGTAGAGGACGGGGAGAAACCCCACGTGGTCCAGATGCGGGTGGCTTATAACCACCGCATCCAGTTCGTCCAAGAAAATTTCCGCCCAATCGAGCCGAGGATAAGTGTCTGAAGGCGACGAGGCACCCGGCTTGATGCCGCAGTCGAGCAGTATCTTACTTTCCTTGGTTACAACTAGCAGGCATGAGCGTCCAACCTCCCTAAAGCCGCCAAGCGTGAATATCCCCACCTCCTCGTCTCTGAAGAGTCTTGGCCTGAATACACGCTCCCCTACATCTCTGTAAAATGAAGTCCGCTCTTCACTTGCAGCGGCGAGGGCGTAATAGATGTGCTGCATCGTGTTGGATGGTATATGAGGGGCCTTGCGCAGTCTCACCTTCCAACCGGTCCTCTCTGTCAACGTAACAACATCGACACCAGCCGAGTTCAGCAGGTCTGGCCTCCTGACCTCCAGCGTGAGCTCGCCCAGGGCCCTATCAAAGAATATGTTTGTGGCTCCCGCCTCAGGCGGGATCGACTCAGCCACGATGGCACGGGCCTCCTCCTCGTTCTTCCGAATCGATTCATCAGTCCTCACAACTACGCGCTTCCTCAGGGTATTTACAAGCTCGGAGATGATCTGGTTGTTTCGCAGGAGAAAAGTGGGGTTCTTGCTGAAGAGTGCTATCCTCGGACCCTCATACTCGATCCTTGTTATGGCTGCCTCCCCGGGTATACTTGTCAGTATGGTGGTGATGAGAGACGGTGATGCCGTGTTTGCCTTCTGAGTCAATTACTATTCAGGCTAGGATTCCAAGCTCCTTAACGTAGCGCCTCTTCTCCTCTTCAGAGAGTTCGCGATAGACACCACCTTGGGGAATAAAGGCCACGTCAAAACTATCCCCGGTGCCAGCGTTTCGCTTCATAGCTGCCAGCATTGCCTTAATGGCTAGAGGGATGGCCTGCTGTATTGTGAGCTCCGGTGAATACTCCGCTTCCAGTACACCGTAGGCCACGGGGGAGCCGCTGCCCGTCGCCACAAACGTCTCCTGCGTCATAGAGCCAAAGAAATCCACATTGTACACGCCAGGGCCAGAAGCATCGACGCCACCAATCAAAACCTGTGCAATGTAGGGATAAAGCCTAGATGAGAAGAAGACATTAGCCGCTACCCTAGCAGCGGACCTCACGGGAATAGGAGATTTCTTTTCGAGCCGGTACATATTAGCATAAAATCTTATGGCGTCGATTATGTTCTGTGCGTCGGCAACATAGCCTGCAATCGTGACGGCCACGTGGTCATCTATCTTGTAGACCTTCTTACCCTGCCTGTGGGCTATAAAATAGCCTGAAGTCACCCTCGTATCCGTAGCGAAAACCACCCCATCCTTGCATACGAGCCCGATCGTGGTGGTTCCATGATACGCTTTCATGATAGGGTTGCTCGCCACAGATCGTTCACCGAATAAATCAAAGAGACCCCCTTGCGCATAATAAATAAACTTTCCTTAACCTAGACGCCCCCACTTGCCATCCCACCTAATGGAGCTCCCACGAAGGATTCTAGTCGGCTCAGATATACTCCACGAACTGGGCGAGTTTGTCGTTAGCCTAGGCTTTGAATCACCGATCTTGGTCGTGAGCGGCCCAACTGTGGGTAAGATGTTGAAGCCGAGTGTAACAGAGGCTTTAAGCGCCCAGGGCTTTAAAGCGGTCTGGTGCACAGTTCACCAGCCCTCGGTCGATGAAGCCAATAGAGTAAGAACGCTGGGGGCTAATGCGAATGGAATCATCGCCGTTGGGGGAGGAAAGGTTATCGATGTGGCGAAATTCGCGGCCCAATCCTTGAACAGGCCCTACATTAGCGTCCCCACCTCGGCTTCCCACGACGGTATCGCTAGCCCATTCGCCTCTCTAAAGGGGTTGGATAGGCCCTATTCCATAAAGACAAAACCGCCTGCGGGGATTTTCGCCGATATAGCAGTGATAGCGAGGGCTCCAAGCCGTCTGCTATCGAGTGGATGCGCCGACCTAATCGCCAAGGAGACGGCTGTAAGAGACTGGGAGCTGGCGAAAAAAGAGGTGGGCGAATACTTTGGCCACTATGCCGCTAACCTAGCACTGATGAGTGCAAGACTGGTCCTGGAAAACGCCCAACGCATATCCGCGCACGACGAAGAGGGTGTAAGGGACGTGGTGGAGGCCCTTATCAGTGCTGGGGTGGCCGCCGGAATCGCGGGCAGCAGCCGCCCCTGTAGTGGTTCGGAGCACCTCATCAGTCATGCCCTAGATATGATTAGGCCTGGTGTGGGTCTTCACGGGGAAAAGTGCGGCTTGGCCTCCATCATGATGGCAAAGCTTCACGGTTTAGACTGGGTTAAAATCAGGGACGCCCTTAAGGCTCTGGGAGCACCGACTAGCGCCCGCGACCTTAACCTAGACCCTGAGGCTTTAATACGAGCTATAGTAATGGCGCCCCAAATTAGACCAGACCGCTACACAATTCTACACAAGTTCAAGATGACTGAGGAGCAGGCCGCTGAGCTTGCACGGTCTGTTGAGGTGTTGTAATCTTGTAAACCTCGATAAATCGGACTTCCTTGACGCCCTTTACAAAGGCGCTGACCTCATTGACTAACACCCTCTTTATGTATTGAAGGCCACTTAGCATGTATGCTGATTCCGGTAAGACTATCACAACAGAGCCATCTTGTATCGTCGTCTCGGGCTCGTCTTCCAACTTAGTGTAATGCTTGAAGAGGGCCTTTATCTTCTCTACATCCTCTTCTAGGAGCTTTACGACCTTAAAGTTATATATGAGGGTCTTCCCAGCATATTTGTGGTTAAAGTCCAGCTGCACCCTACCTGAGCCGACAGCTCGAACAACAGCAACCCTGCCATCGACTTCAACTTCTGTGCCAACCGAAATATCGCCAGCAGAACTCAATTTTCTCAGAGGCACAAGCTTGATTTTCGATGGGTCCCTAGGACCGAAAGCCTTCTCAGGGGCAACCTCAACCTGAACCTCTTGCCCCACCTCAGCCCCCTGAATGGCCTCGTCCAACCCCTTTACAACCCAGTCTCTCGCAGTGGCTACTAGTCTAGGACCATATCGCGTGGCGGGGTTGTAAATCCCTCGCTTCCTCGCCTCCTCCTCTATAGTGGTATCTATAACTTCGCCAGTATCCTTCAGCATCCCTGTGTATTCGACATAGACGAGCTGACCTGCGCCTATGGGCACACCTTGGGCCTTTGCCCTCTTCTTTTAAGCCATTAACCAGCATCAGGGGTTAGTACTGAAGATTTCTTTCAGCCGCGTGAGGGCCCCCCCTACCTCTATCGGGTAGCCCATCTCAGCCAAGGTATTGCCGATCGCGGAGACCGTCCTAGTTACATGCTGCTGGTTGACAATGCCCATGCTCCCTATCCGGAACACCTTACCCTTGAGCTCTCCGAAACCATCTGCAACTAAAACCCTGTATTTTTCCTTCAAATGACGCCTAAACACAACGTCCTGCAGACCGGGTGGATTGCGAAAGGCCAGAACAGTGTTGGAGCGCACCTCTCCATCTGCTAGGGGCTCGAGGCCCATCATAACCAAACTCGAGTAGAAAGCGCTAGCACATCTTCTATGCCTCGCAATCCTATTCTCAAGTCCTTCCTTCAAAACCATGTCCAGCGCTACATCTAGGGCAAACATCAGGTTGACCGCAGGAGTAAAGGGGGTCTGACCCTTCTCAAGGAACCTCAGGTATTTGGCGAGATTCAGGAATCCCTCTCTAGGGGGATTGGAGAGAACGAATTCTTGGGCCCGGGGACTCATGGAAATTAATGCCAGACCCGGCGGGGCCGCCAGACATTTCTGAGTAGCGGTGACACAGATGTCGATCCCCCACTCGTCAACGGGAAGGTAGTCTCCACCCAAATGTGAGATCGCATCCACAATCACAAAGCTACCTGCCTCCCGAGCGGCCTTGGTCACCCTATCGATGTAAGGTAGCCTCACACCTGTGGAGGTCTCGTTAGCAACCAGGATAACAGCCGACGCTCCTTTTTCTATCTCCTCTAATAAATCGTCCATCCGAGGAACAGATCCAAGGGGGGCACGTACTCTTACTACGTTGGCGCCGATAGCTTGGGCGAAATCACCAGCCCTACTGCCAAACTCGCCGAACTCAGTAACGACCACCCGATCCCCCGACCTCACCAAGGCTTGAATGGCCGCATCGACGCCGCTCGTCCCCGAGCCTGTGAGGATGAGAATCTCCCCCTTGGTTTGGAAGACCCGTTTCAGCTTATCAGTGATCGAGCCCAGTAGCTGGGCAAACTCCTCCCCCCTATGGTTAATAGGGGGCTTGGCCATCGCTTCGAGGACCTCTTCAGGCACGTTGGTGGGCCCAGGAATCATTAGAAGATAGGGTTCTCCAATTCGATCCACCATCTATCCCACGCCCGACTAGACTAAGGACATGACGAAAGATAAATATGGTGAGGTCATGCGGCGGTCCTCCCCACCACCTGTTTCTCGTTAAGGGCCCTTATTCGCTCTGGACCCTCAATTTCCTTGAGGATCCTCACAACCGCTGGCGGTAAAAGTTCTTCCCAGTTCTCACCGTTTACAATCCTACGCCTCACTTCTGTGGCTGAATATACCTCTCTCTTGAACAATGGGACCTGCACCACCTGCTTTCCACGCTCCTTGAACAGCCTTATCGTCAATGGTTCGTTCGAGAACACTACCTCGAAGGGCGGCACATACATCTCCACTAGAGAAGGCCAGAGATAATGGGACTGGATATCAGGAACAGGTATAGGCAGCCAAAGTCTACTATCAACACCGGCCTCGCTTAGAGCCGCTCGGAGCATGGCCAGTCTCTCAGCTACAGTAAACGGATTGTCGGGTTCGTGACTCTTATCGGCACTGCCAACTACAATATAAAGGAAATCCACCTGTGTCAATGCGTACCTGACTGCGGCCAGGTGCCCTAGGTGGAAGGGTTGGAACCTGCCGACATAGAGGCCATTGCGTTGCAATATCCCTTAGGAGACTCAAAAGACCCCCTATTTCTACTTACTTAAGTTCAATGGAGTTTGAGGCCTGGAGCAGGAACTCTCCATGGACGTCGTAAGAGTGGATGGTTCATATGGGGAAGGGGGAGGACAGATACTCCGCACAGCCGTGGCGATGGCGACGCTACTAAGACGGCCCGTTGAGGTTTACAATATCAGGGCAAAGAGACAAAACCCAGGACTGCGGCCGCAGCATGTGGCCGTCATCAGCACCCTGGCCAAAATTTGTGATGCTGAGACCGAAGGCCTGCGACCCGGTTCATATAGAATCCTGTACTCCCCCCGGTCCATAAAAGGTGGAAGAGTCGAGCTGGACATTGGAACGGCCGGCAGTATCACCCTCTTCCTCCAGGCCCTTATCCCCGCCGTGAGTCTCTCAGGCGTTGAACTACATTTGCAGATCAGAGGCGGAACAGACGTTGCGTGGAGCCCAACCATAGATTACTTCCGGCACGTGGTACTTCCCGCCTACCGGACGGTGAATCTACATGCATCCCTAGAGGTCAGGCGTAGGGGCTACTATCCAAAAGGAGGGGGTATCGTGGAAGCCCACATCTATCCGAGCAATGGCGCTAAGCCACTCACTCTACTCAGACGGGAAAACAAGCCCCTTAGGGTACTCAGTGTCTGCTCGAACCTACCCGGCGATGTTGCAAGGCGCCAAGCGGAAGCCTGTATAGAGGCGCTACGGCAGGAAGGCCTTGAAGTGGGGGAGGCAACCTCAAGGGTTGAGGAAGCCATTTCACCCGGATCCACTATTACAGTCTATTCAGCAGATGAGGGGGGGCCGTTTCTTGGGGCGGATGCCCTGGGTATGAAAGGAAAGCGTGCTGAGCAGGTGGGAAGCGAAGTTGCCAAAAAATTTTTGGAAGAGTGGAGGACAGGTGCGCCCATCGATAGTCACCTTGCAGATATGCTGGTCACCCCACTTTGTTTGGCTAGTGCACCCTCGAAAATCCGGGTGAGCAGACTCACAGAGCATACGCGCACCAACCTATATATCTGCAGCCTCTTCACTCCCTTTGATTACTCGATAGAGCCCTACGAGGGTGAAAGTACTGTTATCACCATAAATCCAAAGCCCTAACGATGCGCCCGCTGCCTCGGGGATATGCCAAGATATACCTACGCAAATTTATGGCGAGAATTAAATCCTTTAAAAACCGGCGGTAAATGCCTGAACGATGGCAGCCGTAGAGAACTTCATACCGGGAGGGACAGTTGTCGGTATCGCCTGCAAAGATGGAGTTGTGCTTGCCGCCGAAAAGCGGTTCGCCTATGGAAGGTTCGTTGTAAGTAGGCACGGCAAGAAGACGTTCAAACTTACAGATACCGTCGGCGTGGCCGCCGCGGGGATGATCGGCGACATGCAGACCCTGATCCGGGAGATCCAATCTTTGATCAAGATTAAGGAACTGGAAAGTCGTACAACCCTTTCTGCGAGGTCTATTGCTAAGCTAATGTCGGTCGTATTGTTCCAGCTCAGGCTGACACCCCTCATAACCCAGGTACTTGTAGGTGGTGTAGATGGGGAGCCTCAAGTCTACGTCCTAGACCCACTGGGCTCTGTGATAGGAGATAAGTATGCCGCCATTGGCAGCGGCGCCGAAATCGCGATAGGAGTGCTTGAAGACGAATACAGGGATAACCTCGACTTGGAAGCTGCTAAGCGGCTGGCCATCAAGTCCATTCAGTCAGCCATTCAAAGAGACGCTGCCTCGGGAGATGGTATCGATATCATGGTGATAACCAAGAACTCCGTAAAGGAAGAAACTGTATCTCTACACTAGCCCTACCCCTAACCTAAGCCGATACCTAAGGCTGTAGAGCCGGAGGCGGTTTCAAAGAATCCACAAGGTTTATATAACAGTGTTATGATTTAAGTGTTTCCTCGGTGGTCTTTCTGTGTCTACAAAAACATCGGTTGATTGGATAGCTGAAGTGAGGTGCCTCCGCTGTGGTAAGGGGCCGATGGTTACGGATACGTCTAGTGGTGAAACTTTCTGCTCCAAATGTGGATATGTCGTTAGGGAGAAGATCGAGGAGACGGGGCCTGATTGGCGGGGCTTCAGCAAGGATGGAAAGGAAGACAAGAGGCATACCGGCACGCCCTTCAGCCTGACAATGCATGATATGGGGCTCTCGACCATCATAGGCCCTGCAGACCGAGATGCTTCTGGTAAGGGTCTCAGCCCCCACATGAAGAGCATGGTTGACAGGCTGCGGACATGGGACAGCAGGAGTCAGCTTCATGCACCTATAGATAGAAATCTCAAGCAGGCTTTCACAGAGCTTGACGCTCTAGTGGATAAACTGGGGATTTCAGGTCATGTAGTCGAACAAGCTGCCTATGTATATAGGAAGGCTGTCGAAAAGGGGCTTGTCAGAGGAAGGTCGATCTCAGCCATCATTGCCGCAGCCCTCTACGCCGCTTGCAGGCTCACGGAAACACCGAGAACCCTCAAGGATATCGCAAGAGTAAGTCAAATCCCCCGTAAGGAGCTGGCCAGAAGTTATAGACTCCTAGTCAAGGAGTTGAACATACAGATGCCGATACCAGACCTTATACGGGCCGCCACGAGGATTGCGGTAGCTGCAAAGCTGTCTGAGAGGACAAAGAGAAGGGCCATCGAGGTTCTCCAACTGGCCCAGAAGGCCGGACTGAGTGCGGGAAAAGACCCCATGGGGTTAGCCGCTGCAGCGCTATATACAGCATGCCTTATCGAGGGAGAGAACAAGACTCAGAAGGACCTGGCCGTGGCAGCTGGTGTCACCGAGGTCACGATACGCAACAGGTACAAGGGCATAAGGCTGGCCCTTAAGGGCCTAGGATACCCACAAGCGGCCCTGCTGGACGTAGTGACCTCGCAAGTACCCTCAAAGCGGACCTCATCAGATAACAAGAAGGAGTTAGCCTTCGTAGCCGCCAGCTAGTCGGAGGGGTCATCTCGCCCAATCCCCGTGTGTCAACCCGGCGGGGTGGATGAACCCCCATAACATTCGAGGAACTGCTGAAAGTGGGCTGCCACCTAGAGACTGTCAATCCATTCGCTGGCCGAATAACCCGGTAAGCCTACCGAGGACTTCATATTTGTGCGGATATGGGATACGTGCTGCAGCCGCCCTTTTCGCGGTTCAGAAGCCCCAGCTTAACTAGCCAGATATAGGAACGTGCCTCATAATGTGTAAGGGCGAGTTTCCTTAACTCATTCGCTGTCTCTTCTAAATCTAAGCATCATGTTGTGGAAGGTCTTTTATATGAAGTTTTTAGTAGCGAACGCGACTAATGTTCGACTACGACGTAATCGTTGTAGGTGGAGGGCCTGCTGGCACCCACACGGCGATGTCTATCGCGAAGCACTCCAATCAGAGACTGAGGGTACTTCTAATCGACAGAAACCCAAAGATAGAGTTTGGCAAGAAGACTTTAAGCGGGTGGTCATGCGGAGACGCTGTTAGCAAGAGAAGCCTCGAGTACATACAATCCCATCTAGGGATACGATATGGGTATCCAGAACTAGAACATTATGTAAGGGGAGTCGTTGCCTATTCACCAGACCGCCAGACCAGGGTCCTCTTTGAGGGAGAAGGTTACGTACTGAACAGGAAGGTGTGGCCGCAGAGGCAGGCTGAGTACCTCGAAAAGTTCGGAGTAGAAGTAATGTATCAAGGGACCGCCCGCAAGCTTATAGCCGAGGATGGTTTCGTTCGCGGCGTTCAGGGGACAGGCCCCGACGGCTCCGTCTTCAAGCTGAGGTCTAAGCTGGTTATCGACGCCTCCGGCTCCGCATCTGTGCTGAGAACAAATCTACCCATTCAGAGCTACATCGAGCGGGAAATCAACAGGGATGACTTGGTCTCCACCGGCCGATACATACTCGAGTTCCAGCCGGCTGCCAAGGACGAGACATATTTCGATCCTGACTACTGCCTAATCCATCTGGACCAGTACCTCGCGCCAGGGGGTTATTGTTTGGCCTCCGACACCCCGGTCATTTGTAAGAACGGCCTCAAAAACGTGCAGGAGATTAGGATCGGTGAGGAAGTCCTCACCTCACTGGGTTGGATGCCACTTTCTGGCATAAGCATGAGGCACTATACGGGCTACTTAGTGGCTGTCACGCCCTTTATGCTCAATCACCAAATTAGGCTCACACCTGAACACCTGGTTCGAGTCTGGAACCCGGAGATCGGCGAAACCTGGAAGCGAGCAGAAGACCTGATTATAGACAGCCAAAGAAGACATCAGAATAGGGATTACCTTGTCGTTCCATTACCTGAGCCTCCGACCACGCCACTCAAAACCCTAGACATCCAATGTTATGTCGATGGAACAGTTGTGAACAGCTATATCCACAAAGAAATCAACAGCCCGCCTTCTAACTGTCACTCTCCCGATGCTTCCCACACAAGTAAGAATAGCCTTGCAAGCCATCTAAAAGAAACAGGGATTCCACTGCAAATTCCATTGACTGGGGAATTCATGGAATTATGTGGATGGTACATATCACGGGGATACGTAAAGGAGGCACATGTTATAATTTCGAGCACCGATAGAGAGCTGATACACTACATCAACCGATTAGCGGATTCACTCGGGTTCGAGTGTCTCGTCTGGAAGAGCCAAGGAGATGGTAGAACTAGGGCCTACTACAACTTGGAAATAACCAACCATATACTGGGAGCGTTCTTGGCAAAATGTTTTGGCTCCCATCCCTCCAACAGGACCCTGCCTGCTTGGATTCATGATATCTCCCCTGAAGGCAAACGGGCTCTCCTGAAGGGTATATTTTCGGTAGCAAAGGGGGGCAAAGGCCGTCAAGATAAGTACGTTTTCAGAACAACGTCCAAGTCGTTGGCGGTTGTTCTGTGGTTGCTTCTTGCCAGCGTAAAGGTAATCGCTTCGATGGGATTCAACAAAAGACAACGGGTTTGGAGTCTCACCATATCAAGAGGCCAGCTACACCTCATCGGCAATAACCCCGAAGATGTAAAGCCCGCGCAACACATCCCCTACGTGGTTAGAGAAAGAATGGTATATTTGAGAGTCAGAAAAGTGGAGCGGAGTTGGTATTCAGGACCGGTATACGATCTGAACTCGGCGGGTGACTTTACCCCCTTATTCAACGTACACAACTGCTGGACGTTTCCAAAGGGACCCAATAAAGTCAATATCGGGCTGGGTGTACAGAAGAAAGCTCTGCAGAGGAGGAATGAGCTCTTCAGAGAGAATGACAGCCTTAAGAGTTTGATTGATAAGTATGTTAATGCGAATCCTGTGTTAAAGGGCGCCCGGCCAGCCAGTGGCCCCCTCGACGCCGGCAACACCTACAACACATGGCAAGTCCCTGTTAGACGCCAGAATGACTGCTTAGTGGCAAACGGCTACGCGGTTGTCGGCGACGCCGCGTGGATGCCACGGCCCATAGATGCCGGCGGAATAGGACCGGCGCTATTCGCGAGTGTAATCCTGGGGAGGGTCGCGGCAGAGGCTCTGGAGGCAAATGACACAAGTGAATCTGGCCTTTGGAGGTACAATACTGAATATATGGCTGGATACGGAAGCCAGATGGCCAGCTTCGAAATTCTCCGACGATTTCTGCAAAACCTCACCAATGAGGAGATCAACTATGGCATGAAACACTTTCTTAGCTATGAAGATATTGAGAAGATCACCATGAGAGAGCATCCCGGATTCGCAAAGGTGCAGCTATTAAACCCGCTGATGCTCCTGAGGGTTCTATCTCACTGGCGTCTAGCCGGTGGACTTCGCTATTGCGTTCATAAGCACCGGGCACTGGCCCAACTTTACTCCGAATTCCCTGAAAACCCCGCAAAATTCCCTGAATGGCACAAGAGACTACTCAGAGAGATGCAAGAGGCATACATTAGATTTCCATAGCCCCCATTTCGGTAAAGGATAAGGGGAACCACTCTAATACGTTCACGGCTGTGGTCGAAGTAGCGTGCTCTCGCTGTGGACAGAGGAAGACCGCGCTAACAGAAAACCCCTTCGCGGGGTCTGCCTTAGGTGAGAAAATAATGAAGAGCGTCTGTCAAGACTGTTGGAATGAGTGGGAGAGAGCTCAGCTCGTGATTATAAACGAGTATAGGCTGATACCCGCAACCCGCGAGCACAGACGGTTCCTGGTGGAACAGATGAAGCGTTTCCTCAACCTCCGATAGACGACTGGAAATAGCCGTTAAGGCGGTACTGTTTCCAGATACTTGTCAATGTCCCTGTAGATAATATTACCAACAACTATGGTGGCATGTTTAACCATCGCCATTGCCTTTTCCCTTGAATCAATCCCTCCCCCGTAAATCAGGTGGCTATTCTGGAGAATCTCTCGAACACGGCTGACCAGTCTAACGTCCCCGTATGCTCCACTATATTCAAGGTATATCGCTGGAAGCTTAAGGTAACGGTCAGCAGTGAGGGCATAGCCCACAACTTCTTCAATAGTCAAATCAGTTCTGCTCTTCGTGAGCTTGGCGACGGCGGACTCCGGGTTCAACACAATGTAGCCTTCCGGAATCATCCTATCCCACGAAATTCTCGATAGAGTGTTACTCACAAAGAGTTGTGAGAACCATCTCGCATGGGCACCGGTAATCCATGTGGTATCACCCGCATTCACAACCGTTGGGATGAACAGGTAGTCCACCCCCTCTGTGACCACGGCCTCAGGAGCGGCAGGCTCCAAAACAAGCGGAATACCCAATTTTTCAAAAGCTTTTATGGTGTTGATTACTTTCTCGCGAGTCACATTAAGGGTACCACTGACCATTATTGCGTCGGTTCCACTACGGCTAACAGCCTCGATAATCTCTCTGTTTAGGGGTCGGTCAGGGTCTATCTTCGTTATATGCCGCCATCTTCTCCATTCTGACAACTCTATCGCGAACGCCACGTCTAAGTTTTTACTATAAAATCCCTGGCCTTAGCCGGTGGCAAGAATAGCCCTAGTTGGCGGAACAGGTGGCCTTGGTAAGGCTTTGTGCCTCGCCTGGTGTAAAGATAACCAGGTTGTTATTGGATCTAGAAGATTAGAAAAAGCCCAGGAGACCCTAAACGCTGTTAAGCAGAGGATGAGAGAGCTCGGGCTGAGCGACTATTCTTCTAACATATCTGCTTCGACAAATAGTGAGGCTATCAAGAACTCCAGTTTGATAGTCCTAACTCTTCCCCATGATGTGGATGAGAAGTTCATCCTCGAACTGGCCCCATATATCCAGCCAGGATCCGTTGTTGTGTCACCGGTCTCACCCTTTACCCTGCAAGGTGGCAGCTTCCAATCCATATTCAGGTTTAAAGGTGGTCTGCCCATATCGTTTGCCGAGTGGGTAAGAGACCTACTCGGAACCGAGAGGGTGGTCTCAACACTTCAAACCTTCCCTGCCTCCAGATTCTATCGGGAGGGTACGATAAATTGTGACATCCCTGTGGCGGGCGACGATCACGATGCCGTACATACAACTATGAAATACCTGAGTCAAATTAGTGGGGTAAGACCGATCTACGTAGGTCCCTTATCAGTATCTCTCCAACTCGAACTTATGACACCTCTATTGCTTAATGTAGAAAGGTTCTCCAGGATAAGGTCACCGGCGATAAAGCTTGTCTAGGATGATGAGGTTTAATTATGGGTGGAGGGGGTGTCCAAACAACCGTGGCGATCGAGTACTTCGAGGTCTACGGCACCCCTAACATGGGGCTCTTCCTAAAGGCAAACGATAGAAATGTCTTCATACCTAATGGAATGGCCCCGACCAAGGTGGAGAAGCTCGCAAAACTGCTCGACGTCCAGCCCATTCAGATTTCCATCGCCAGGACTAGGCTTATCGGCCCCCTCATGGCGTTAAATAACCACGGCATCTTACTTCCACGTACGGCCTGGCCTGATGAGATACAAAGGATCAAAAGCTTAACTGATATCAGGGTGGAAGTGCTCCCTACCAAATATACTTGCTTGGGAAACCTAATATTGGCAAATAATAAGGGGGCGATCGTTTCGAAGCTTTTAACCGAAGATAATAGAAGGCTCATAAGAGATGTCCTCGACGTTGAAGTTGTCACGGGTCAAATCGCAGGTTATCATCAAGTGGGGGCCACAGCCGTAGCCACCGATCACGGCTCTGTAGTCCATCCGGCAGCATCGGAAGAGGAGATTAAGATGATTCAAGAGGTGCTTAAGGTAAGGGTCGAGCCCTGCACAGTCAACTCAGGAGTCCCATTTGTTTCATCGGGGTTGATTGCAAATAATAAAAGAGCTATCGTGGGTTTTCTAACCACGGGACCTGAATTAGCCATAATAACACGTGCATTCAGCCTATAGCCAGCTTCTTAGCTCAAAGAAGTTTCCGAGAAACCATGCCAGTCCTATCCCGTGGCGGCCCTAGAACCCTGTTGGAGAATCCTAGATATCTGGCTTCTAAGTCTGTTTATCCTAGCCGCCAACTCCTCACGCTGGCCCCTAATCTTACTTATGGCCCTGTCCAACTCCGCTATCTTCTCCTCAAGATACTTGTAGGATCTCTCAGGAGTCGCTTCAATCGTTGTATTCGCCCCAATATTCAGACGCAACTTTTTCTTGGAATCATACGTCACTGGGAGAACGACCCCTCCGCCAATGGGGCTCAAAATTTCAACCATGCCATCCCTCGGCAGGGCGCTCAAAACTTCTTGAGCGGCCCTAGCCTCAGAAACAGCCTGGACGAGTATCGCCTCCCTGGCTCCCAGTTCTGCGTAATAATCCTCGAGAACCTTGAGCTCAGCAACCGCGCTCTGAAGCCCCTCTTCAACATCCTGACCGGACTTCATCTTTATCGGCACCAATGAATATCGGACTAGCCTTATTCAATATTACCGCTGACAAACCCTTATGATGCCCTTCGGTCTGGGGGTAAATGGACAAGATGTTTTATCGTGTTAAGGCGGCTTTCAAGGAATTCCTGGATAACATAGGCAGCAAACGGCTCGCTGAGTCCGAGGTCAACAAGGCGCTCGATAAGCTTCAGCTAGACCTACTCCAGGCCGATGTGGCCTACGAGGTTGCAACCGAAATAATTCAATCTCTACGTCCGAAATTGGTGGGGATGCGCGTTCAGCGATTCTCTGACCATACGGCCGAAATATCCAAGGTTGTGAGGGCAACCCTGCTAGATGCCTTCCAAGCCACAAGACCTGTTGAGCTGGAGAATCTACTGGAGCAAAAGGACGGCCGGCCCTTCGTAATGATCTTCTTAGGCATAAACGGGTCAGGGAAAACAACGACGATAGCTAAGCTCGCCTATTTACTTAAAAATAAAGGCAAGCGGGTTCTATTGGCGTGCGCCGACACTCACAGGCCAGGAGCCATAGAACAGTTGGCTGAGCACGCCAGACGAATTGGAGTTCGAATAATCACCCAGAAGTATGGTGCCGACCCCGCGGCCGTGGCAAGAGATGCCGTGGAACACGCGGAATCCACGGGAATTCAGGTTGTTTTAATCGATACCGCTGGAAGGCTACAAACGAAGAAAAACCTGATGGAAGAGATAAGAAAGATTGTCAGAGTTGTGCAACCAGACCTTAAGATATTCGTATGTGACTCCCTTACCGGAAACGATTCAATTAACCAAGCTAGGGAGTTCCAGAAATTTACTGATTTCGATGCAATCATCCTTACTAAGGCGGACGCCGATGTAAAAGGTGGAGCGGCTTTGTCCATAGCAAAAGTTACCGGGCGGCCCATAATCTTTCTAGGTGTGGGGCAGCGGTATGAGGACCTTCAACCATTTGACGCAGAGAGAATAGTAAGCTTTTTGGTGACCTGAGCCACCGTAGGTGCCATAAGCTGATGAAAGACCTACTCTCGCTCGCGGAGCTCACAGCTAGTGAGCTATCTGATGTGTTAGGCATAGCCGCTAAGATGAAAGAAGAGAGGAAGAAGCACCCCATAATCCCACTGTTATCTGGAAAGAAATTAATGGCTATTTTCGAGAAGCCCTCCACAAGGACCCGGGTGAGCCTGGAGGTGGCCATGTTCGAGTTAGGCGGGCTTACGATATCGAGCTCGAGTACTGAGCTTCAACTCGGAAGGGGAGAAACGGTAGAAGATTCAGCTAGAACCCTATCTAGATATGTTGACGTGATATCAGCTCGGGTATTCTCGCATGAAAAACTCGTTTCCATGGCAAAGGCGGCCACCGTTCCCGTCATCAACGCCCTATCAGACCTCTACCACCCCCTCCAGACCCTAGCAGACCTACTCACAATTTACGAATGTAAGGGCCGGTTGAGGGGTGTAAAGGTGGCCTGGATTGGCGATGGTAACAATGTATGCAACTCCCTTATAATAGGTGCTTCAAAGGTTGGTATGCATCTCTCCATAGCGACGCCTAAGGGCTTCGAGCCCCATCCAGAGGCAGTCCGACTGGCAAGGCTCACCAATAGTAAATCGCAGGGGATGCTCGAAGTTTCTCATGAGCCGGAGAGGGCAGTAAAAAACGCAGATGTGGTAATGACTGACACTTTCGTATCGATGGGGCAAGAAGAGGAAATGGATAAGAGAGTGAAGGCGTTCCTGCCTCGATTCCAAGTCAATAACAGACTTATGAGGGAGGCTAAGCCTGACGCCATATTCATGCATTGCCTGCCTGCTAAAAGGGGGATGGAGGTTGAGGATGCTGTAATAGATGGTCAACAGTCAGTGGTCTTCGACCAAGCCGAGAATAGATTACATACATCAAAGGCCATCCTTGCTTACCTCCTCGTGAGCCCGGAGGTTCTCCGCATGCGGCTTGGTGACTGGCCCAAGATAGGTTAAAAGGCTCCTAGAGCCTTATAATGTTCAGGCCTCTCTCAGAGGCCCAGCTAGACACCCTTTCCCTGACACTGCCTGAAACGCCTTTCCAATCGATAGCAACATGTGTAATGGGCTCGATAGACTTGGCTAGGAACTGATCCGATATCTCCCGGTCGAAGCTGTGGAGCGAATACTTGGCCACAACACCCGCGAGAGCGTAGGATCCTTCCAATATTAGCTTCATAAATTTGTGACAGTAGTGGGGACCCCCGAAGCCAAGTGCAATTTGACGGGCTGGTTCAAAATTTTCGAGCGCTTCAAAAAGTGCTTCTAGGATGAGTTCAGCGAATTCCCTCTTCTCCCACTCCCTCTGAGTCGAGCCTAGCTCGACGAACATAACCGGTTTTGATAAGGCCGTTGGACCATGGTGCGTCGCTTCCATGACAATGTCAAAGTTATCCATCGACCCCGCCCTTGCCACGAGCCTTTGTAGATAGTTCTTTAGAAGTGACGGCCATACCCAGGCCACCTCTCTGGGCCTACCTCCGAAAGTTGCCTCACTATGAGGATTACCCGGAAAGTGGGCCGTGAGCGCTGGCACACCTTCCTTTGAAAAATGCTTAGCAAGAAAGATGTAGGCTAGCGTCTGATCCAGAATCCGAGGCTCCAGTCTCTGTTCCAGGTCATCAGCGTAGATAGGTGGGATGGGGATGGATGCCAGCAACTGTCCCTGTTGATTCCTGTAGAGAGCTACTTCTCCATCCACACTTGTCGGATGAAAGCCAAAGCGCTCCTGTAAAACTTTACAAAATGTTATCCCTGCCGGATCCTCTGAAGAGACCACAAGGAGGATCCTGTTATAATCCAACACTTCCACACCCCCACAGTCATGTTAATAAGGGTGGGGAGCCAGTCCCAACCGATAGGATGAAGAACTTCTTCAAGTCTGTGGCAACCGTTATGAGGTTCGCTCGAACCACCTCTACTGAAGAGTTCAAGCTCTTCCTCAAGCTCGTCACTATAGGGATAGCCATAGTGGGGGGCATAGGCTTCCTCATCAAACTGATAGCATTCATAATACAGTTCGGGTGACGAAATGAGCCAGACAGCCACAAAAGTGGCGGGGAAATTGTTTGCGATCAAAGTTACGGGCGGTCAAGAAAAGAATGTGGCTAAACTAATGGCAAACAGGGTTGAAGTGAACCCTAAGGAGCGAGAGGCCATATATGCTATCCTAGCCCTCGAAGACCTAAAGGGGTATGTGTTTGTAGAAGCAAGTAATGTCCAGGCCATCTCCCTAAGCTCAAGCGGCTTGAAGCATGTTAGGAGTCAAATGCCAGGCTCAATACAAATACAGGATTTAGAACATCTTCTGATATCGAAGCCCATTATTACCGAGATCAAACCAGGTGACATAGTGGAGATAGTAGGGGGTCCCCTCAAGGGCATGAAGGCTAAAGTGGAAAGAATAGAACCGGCAAGGTCTGAAGTAACAGTGGTTCTGCTCGAGGCCGCCCGCGAGATCCCTGTAACAGTAGATACCAGCTACCTGAAAATCGTCCAGAAGACTTGAGTCGCGGTACAGCTTCCTAGTGCGGCGAGACGTTGGTGCAAAAATAGGGCAACGAAGACTATCCTGTGTTAACTCTGGAAGAGGCCGCATGTTTTCCATATCTAAGGGAGTCGAAGATACTCCTAGAAGCTTTGGATCTGGATCTTTCATCCAGCAGCCCTCGTTTTAAGCCCCTCTTAGAACTTACCAAAAGAAGATTGGTCGAAATGGTTAATTTAATACCATCTACATTTGAAGGGCCTCCTTGGTTAGAGCTGGCAGCCTTTCACATGCTCTTTGCAGTCCTCAAATGCTCCCGTAATCAACATCTCAGAAGGCTATTCGCCCAACTGGAGGCAAGAAAGGCCGCCATAAGATTCCTTAGCTGCCAAAGCAAATCCTTACGTCTCAAAGTAGCCACCGAATTGTGCGGCCCAGTATTTTTCGAGGATATGGTGATGGCCGGTGGAAACATCTTTTGTGTTAAGATGCCTGTATGGGGTTTTCTAGCCTGCCTAAGTAAACAGGAGTCGAAGAAGCTGAAGCTGGTGAATAGACCTGTCATAGGGGGTTTCGTCTATCTTCAAGATCAAGAATTAGCGCTACTTGTTGAAGAGAGTGTAAGAAACCTCATAGAGTCTAAATTCGAGGAAGGAAAGGCCTTATTCGCACCCACATCACTGAAACCGTTGGAAGCGTTGATAGCATGGGTTGAGCGGTTGGAAGGCTCCTCCTGTAGACCCCTACGGTACTCAAAGGATGACCAAGAACCATTCGGGTCCGGTGAGCTCCAACATAAGGTGAGGGGTATAAAGCCTGAATACGAGTACATCGAGAAGTTGTTGCAGAACCCTGTCTCCGACGGGCGCCATAGGCTGGTCTGGCTTGTAATAACGCCATATCTAGTCAACGTAAGGAAACTTGGGCTAGAGGAAGCGATAAAAGTAACTATTCAATACTTGAAGAAATGCGGCTGGAGCGATAGACGACTCGAGTACCTTGCAGAGTATCATGCCAGGAGAGCCCTTCGAATTGGGCTCAGGCCACCACGTTTGGAGACCCTGGCCAGGAAAGACCCTCATCTCTACAACATAATCAGAGATACGCAAACTTGAACGCGGAGCGTTGGCAATGAAGTATGTGGCTAAACATGTTAAGCCTGCAAAACGCGGCCCTTATTGGCCCGCATTATATTTGAAAGGGAATCAATATCTCGGTGGTCGAAGGTATCGGAAATATCGCTACAGTAATGTTTAGCATTAATCGGAGAGAAGAGGCGGTGATAAAGCATGCTGCAAGAAGCAAGCATAGCCTTCGTAAAGTCTAAATTCCGAGAATTCTACTTCAAGAACTCGGACCTGATCACGGGCCCTCCCGAACCTGAAAGGCGTGAAATCGGTTACGAGACCTTCGAAAACACAATGATTAGACATCTAAGGGTTAATGATGTTGGAGAGCTAAGAGCACTGGTCCTCCAACATTCACCTCGTTCCCTCTACTACTCGGCCGCATATTATCAGGAACCGAACCTGCCTATGGAAGAGAAGGGGTGGTTGGGTGCCGACCTCTTCCTTGATATAGATGCCGATATGGTCCCTACGGAATGCGCACGAAGACATAATTTCAAGATATGCACAAAGTGTCGCACGCCCTACGCAAATCTTTCAGAGAGGCAGTGCTATAACTGTGGAAACGTAGAATTCGAAGAACAGAAATGGGTATGCAAGGTATGCATCGGCAAGACCAAAGATGAGGTGGAGAAGGTCCTGGACTTTTTCATACAAGACTTCGGAATAGATGCGGACGATATAGAGATCTACTTCTCAGGTAATAGGGGATATCATATCTTAGTGAGGACGCAGGATGTTAAAGGCCTTGGTCAGAGGGAAAGGCTTGAAATCATCGACTATTTAATGGGGAGAGGCATCTCACCCGAGTTTTTAGGCCTGATCAAGGGGGCGAGGCCCGAAAATCTCTATCATCTTCTGCCCAGCCCAGAGGAACCAGGATGGAGGGGTCGCGTGGGAAGACAGACCAACAAGAAGGAGGTCATGGATGTTTACAGAACGGAAGGATTTGAACGAGCCTGGAGCATAATTCAAGCTAAGGTCGATGCAGCTGCAGCCCACATCGACCCTGTGGTCACCAGCGACCTACACCGCCTAATCAGGATGGAGAATACCCTACACGGAGAAACTGGTTTAATTAAAAAGCGGTGCTATGACCTGAATAGTTTTCAGCCAACGGTAGACGCTGTGGCCTTCGGACGTGAGCCGGTCAAGATAACTGTAAGCTATAGCCCGGAAATATGGTTTGATGAGCAGAACTATGGGCCGTACAGAGATGAGGTGGTCGAAGTCCCCGAGAGTCTCGCCATATATCTAATCCTCAAAGGTACTGCACGGCTAGCCAGGCCTTGACCCACATCTCTTCCCCCACGCCATACTCTCTCCCCATTCTCTGTATTATGACAAGAAGTCTTTTAGATGCTTGAAGCTCCAACTACTGGACGGTGAGGGGGTTGGGCGAAAACCTCCACGAGATGTTGCTTGAAATCATAAAGAGGGAGAAGGAAGTGAATGAACTCACAAAGATTAACCCCTCTTTATATTGTGATGTGGCCAATTTTCTTAAAGGTCTTGCCACTCGGAACCATAGTAACAGCAGAACAATACAGGCCAAAATGTCTGAGGCAAAGAAGGCCCTCACATTTTCGCTTGTCGACCTGCTGCTCAAAATCCGGATACAAAAGATCGTAAGAGGGTTGTTGAATGGTCAAAGCGCTGAATCCATAACCAGCCTCCTCACCGACGAGGAGAAATTCGTGGCGGAGCCCCTCTTCGAATATGTCAAGCGATTGAAGCGAGTTGAACTCGCCATGATAAACGGCCAACCAGCATCCCTAAAGAGGATGTCGAAACAACTTAGCTCCAAATACATAGTTGTGCGGTGCAAGCGTGACGCTCCACCCATCACCGGTTCGGACTTAACCTCCTACGGACCCTTTAAACAGGAGGATATAGTAATGCTACCTCGGGAAAATTCCGAAGCATTAATCGCGCTCGGAATCGTCGAGCCCGTAGAAATCGAGGCCTAAATTATCCTAAGGGGTTGTGCCTGTGGACCCTATCTCAGCGATGCCCATATTGTGTTTATGCAGCAGACGCCCCATACAGGGGCACAGACAGCCCTTACTCCTTAATGGCTTCCAGTTGTGAAACAGCTGCCCAGATATTCACACGGGAAAATGACGGCAGATTGGGATCTTGGACTACCTCCTCTAGAATGCTGACCGCGTTAGCAGCCCTGACCGCAAGACTCATCTTTGAATCCTGAAGCGAAGTTATCGCCTCCTTGATGGCCTTTCGGATGTTCCGTGGCGCCGTAGTATCCTCCGAAACAATCTGCAGAATACTGATTGCCTTGTTCAATCTCATCTCGTTTTCTTTCATAGTCGCACTCAACCTTATCCCCCGCATCCCAACCCTATCTGTGTCAAATTATAAGGGTGATAGTTCACCCCCTGAATTTCCTAATGCCAACCCTTATAGCCGCGCTCTCTCCAGCCAAATTCTAATCTCGCAGTGTTCAGGCTCTGTGCAGGCCCCTATTAGCCCTCGCTCCTTAAAAGAGGTGACCACTAGAAGGCGAGTCCCCGCTGGTGACGATAGAGCTTAGTTTTCCGCAGTGGCTTGTGGACTTAAAACATTGTAACATCTGTGAGCCCGCTCTCCTCAGAATTTGGGCGACGTGAGTGGTTACTTATCGGAGCTTCTCGATGGGTGTATTCTGGTGTGCCGCGGGGGTGATTTGAACACCCGACAACCCTTCGCAGGGCTCGTGGCCCTGTTGTAGGCCGTTTCGCTGTCTTCAGCCGGGTGAAGGAGAGCCGCGTCGGCTACTCTCCAAAGCCCGCTGAGGACAGGCTACTCGGCCTCAGGCCCCTGAGCTACCGCGGCACGGACAAGTAATCGATGTTGTGCCCTTAAGTTTTACTTAGTGCTAATTACGGGCATATCCGTGAATTCAAACCGGATGGATATGATGGTTGGCTCATCATAGGATAATCGATTCGCCCTTTATCTCTCCGAGGAGTCTTAAAGGGCGTCTTCGCGACCCCTCCCGCCTTTAGCCTTCAAGACCCTCTGAGTCCCACTGAGGAAAAGGCTAGGGATGATGAGCCGCGCACATCCCTTATTAGGGGCTCTACTTCTACCATTCTTAGGGCGAAGATGGTAAGGATCATAGCGGACTTCCAGCTTCATAGTAAGTATAGCCGGGGGACAAGTGAAACAATATCCCTGGAAACTTTAGCACAAGGGGCATGCATCAAAGGATTGAATCTATTGGGAACAGGAGATTTTACACATCCCCTTTGGCTCCAAGAGCTAAAACATAAATTACGTGAGATCCCTGGCACAGGGTTTTACGAGTTTAATGGTATATACTTTATACTCACCGGCGAAATCTGCACGGTTTTCGAGCACGGGAATAAGATCAGGAAGGTCCACCACATGGTTCATGCTCCAAGCTTTGAGGAAGTCGATCAGATCACTGAGAGGCTTGCCAAGTTCGGCGACCTAAGGCTCGATGGCAGACCCCTCCTGTATGTTACGGCGGCTGAGGTTGTTGAAGAACTTATGGAGGTAAGTAGAGATATTTTTGTGTACCCAGCCCATGCGTGGACACCGTGGTTTGGGATCTTCGGCTCGAAGTCGGGTTTTGATTCGGTCCAGGAATGCTACGAGGACCAGGCCAAGCATATATTCGCCATAGAGACCGGTTTAAGTAGCGACCCTCCGATGAACTGGAGACTTAGCGGATTAGACAGATTTGCACTCCTCTCATCCTCTGATGCACATTCCACCCACCCGTGGAGGTTAGGAAGAGAGGCTAACGTCTTCGAGCTGAAACGATTAGATTATTGGGAGCTTCACAGAGCCATTCGAGAAAAGGACCCGGCCAAATTCCTGTATACTATCGAAACAAACCCCAACTATGGCAAGTACCATTACACTGGACATAGGCTTTGTGGTGTGTCTCTTCATCCCAGGGAGGCGCTGAGGCTAAACAATATTTGTCCCAAATGTCATAGGGAACTTACCATCGGCGTCCTACAAAGAGTCGAAGAACTGGCCGACAGACCGGAGGGATACGTGCCTGAGAACGCGATTCCCTTCAGAACCCTCCTACCGCTCTCCGAAATCATTTCACATGTAATCGGTGCTGAATCACCTTACACTAAGAAGGTATTGGAGATTTATGATAGGCTTCTAGCACGCTTCGGAAACGAGTTGAAGGTCCTACTCGAAGTGCCTCAGCAGGAACTCGAGCGCGCAGTTGAGAGTAAAATTGCGAGGGCGGTCTTATCTGTTCGCGAAGGCAGGGTCCGCTATGTTCCCGGTTTTGATGGCGAGTATGGAAGGCCTATCTTCGATGATCTTCTAGAGTTCAGGGAATCTTCCCCCAGAACGAGCGTGTATGAGGATTCGTACGAAGGGCTTTTACGCCAGAGCAGACTAGACCAGTTCTGATGTGCTAGTGTGAATCCCCGCAGGCGCTGTTAAAACGCGAAGGGTTAAAGGAACCCAAGATGAGCGTTTGCTTCCGCGCTTCCTCCGGAAAGCCTGATTATTCCCATATAGACAGTTGAAAAGGCGCCCTTTACCGGTGTTTTGACTCGTAACGTTGTGCCATATACCTTGGATACCAAACCAAAACCATGAACTGTTATCTCATCACCGAGACCTACGAACATGTCTCTCAGAGCCCCCATCGAAATCACCACTGTGGTGATGTCGCGATCGATCAATGCTATGGGTTCGTAGGAAGGCATGAGGTTCATCTTCCCCTTCTTAACTTCTCCAAGATCTGTTATTTGGATGATTTCGTCGAAATCATAGCCCAAGAATTTGAGCCTTTTATCACGTAGGTTGATCGTGGTGGGTCTAGAAGAGGCTAAAAAGCGATTATATTGTATCATCCTTCTTATAAGCCTGTCAGCATGATTCTTCCCAACTCCTTCAGGGATCTGGGCCTCGATGACCTGGCCTTCGTAGAGCCTTGAGAAGACCTCGTAAAGGGCTGGGCCAAACGTCACAGTCAGGTGGGGCTTGATCAGCCTGAGCAGCTCTAGCTTATAGTAAAGGCCCCTTGAGAGGACGAACCCGTCCGTATTCACTACAATAACGGAGTTTGCTCTGTCCTCTTCGTGAACGGCTGAAAGCACCCTGCTAAGGGAGTCGAGTATGGGCTTGAAGGTCACGCCTGCTGATATATATCCCACATAAGTCATCCTGTGTGGTGGGAGGTCTCGAAGGTCCGTGAATAATGTGGTGGGGCGTGCCACCGCGATCGACCCTGGAGGGCCGACATCATTCTGACCAATATCGGCATCTATGAATGTCACCTTAAAACCTGAAGTCGACAGGATATTGGATAGGTAGGTGGCGAAGGTAGACTTTCCACTATCAGTGACACCGATCAACACAATTCTGCATCTGTGGCATCCCTGAAGATGAGTCATTATCTGTGAGACCGCGGGTCTCCAGATCTTGGAACCGATCCTCGTTCCCTCCTGAACTTCACACAACATGTCTTCCCCTCCCTCTACTTGTACCTTGACCCCATCCCCCAAGGGTTCCACCGGCAGGATCTTACCACGCCTCACGATAACTGGCTCTCTCCAATTTTTTATTCCTAGAACTTCTCCTGAACCTGTGATAAAAGAAAACTTGGCTGGTCCCTTTACTAGAAGAACTTGGCTCTGGCTAAGTTCAAACTGCTTAACTCTAAACGGTGGGTTATCGGCAGGCTTTGAGTTCTCCAAGCGCCCTGATGTCCAAGACAACCATCATCCTTCTTGGCTCGAATTCTTTTATGGCTTCGGCTATCTTGAGCTCCAGCGATCCTTGTAACAATCCGTCACATCACAGATCAAAGGGGGATAGGCGGGAACTCTGGCAGAATGGCCCTCGTCACTGGTTCTTCTTAAGACGTGGAGGGAGGGCCTTCGATCTTTCTATTTTATTTTTTTCTATTTTTATTTACCAAACGGGCCTACCCTCACGGAACGCTATGACCGCCGCGGCTCTCAGATCCTTGCTCAACTTAGCCCTTCTAAATTGTTGAGATTTGCTTGTCCCGCTCTCATCTACTTCTTCAACTGTGGCCTTTCCCCTTAAAACTAGACTTAACTCTCTCAGTATTTTTGATGCCATGGCCTTATCGCCGTTTCCCACCCTCACCTTCCTTATTTCAGCAGGGCTGGTTGAGACAAGCGCCTGTATAAGGCTGACGGCCTCTCTCCAGTCCTCAAACATCCCCCATTCGAGGGGGTGACCTTGATAAAAGGCCGCAACGCCCACCATTTTACCCGGATCCACACCGACAAGCAGCTCGTGGTTCTTTCCTCCAAAGATCATCCTCAGAAGGTATTGCCTAGCCTGAGTGAGATCCGAGCCCAGATCCTCGATTGCAACCACCGAGCCACCCCGGATCACCCCTTTTTCGCGTCTAGTTGTCAAGACTAGCGTGTTCCTTTCGATCCTCGACTTTCCAGGCACCAGACTTTGGAACGGTATACCAACCTCCCTGAGAAGGCGGGTGGCTTGGTAGTAGGCCTTACCATCCAAGGTGGCTAAGGCGACTCTTCCAACCAACGGATTATGCCCCGCTACAGGCTCTATCCTATTAAACCTTCTTCCAAAATATAGATGCGAAAGACCCCCTCAGCCCGGTGGAACTTCAACCGTTTAACTCATTCTGCCGCTACTCTAAGCTACACAGAGGGGTTGCAAAATTGAGGAAAAGCAGTGTTAATCACGGCTATCCCGCCTGCACAAACGATTCAGTCCCCAGAAAACGGATGTAACTCCCCGGACCTCCATTGGAGATAACTATAGTAAACTCCCTAAAGGCCCTAACGCTAGAGGGCTGTTGGGTCGTTCCTCTAAGGTATGGGAGCCATTCTCTCCAACCCATATGCCCAAGAGAGGGTCGATGGGCTTGCATCTTCTTATCTTCCCAAACCATTATACGCAATTTATCGTGTTGAGGGCTATTTTTGATCAATATGTCCGGGATGGCTTCATCATCTATCACGACTTGGAGTACAACGCCCCCCTTATAGTCCAAGGAATTAACGATGTAGTCAAGCGGCGACTTGTGTTTATAAAAGATGACGAACCACAGAGATTAAGACTTCTCGAATATTTCTTGATCAGTCATCCGAAATTAACCGCTCACTTTGTTGACTCGATGTCAGCGCTCTACCTACATTATATTCCATCCTTCCCGAACGTAGATCCAAGTCGACTCATAATCTTTCTGCTTTCATTACTCCGTAAAATATCCAATAACACAAACATTCCTTATCTGGTGATTCATACTACCCGGCAGATGTCTCAGGTGACAAGAAGGTACAAACCTTTAAGCCAAAGACTGTGGAGCTACGCCTTTGATACTACAACATTGTTTATGTTAGACGAGGCAGGAAGGATCTTAATGCTTACCATAAAGCGGGGGGTTTAAAGGAATCCCTTTTCAAAAAGGAGGAAGATTGCAAGGCTCGTCGCTATAAGAATCAAAAAGGTCCCTAGCAGGAAGTAAAGTGATACCTCTCTGGAGCCGGTAACCTTTCTGGCACCGACATACCATAAGTAGACACCCACTGTACCCATAGTCAGCACACTGACGTTAATGAATACCTCATAGAGGGTCTGTGCTAACCTCGACCTTAAGATTATACTCAGACCTGCACCTAACCTAGAGCCTTCTAGAACGGCGCTAAGAAGGCCTGCCATGAAGAGAAAAATTAGAAGAAGGAAGCCAAAGCCAGCGAGCCTATTGAATTCCCCTATCCGGGCTCTCCTACTCAACCATCTGGCAATCCTCGTCCTCAAGAGTGCTATGGCTAGCCGATTCCTCAGGTTCAAAGTGAAATGGCCCTGGCGAGAACCTCTTAATAAGCGAGACTAGACAAGTTTAGATAGATATGCTGCTTCGTCATACTAAAAAACCAGGAGGGGTAGGGGGTGCTAGTTGGCTCTGGAAATCATCTGTTCATCTTGCGGGACGACGCTATATTCGGGCTTGGAGCTCAAGTCGGCGAGAGATATCCTAAGGGCCTCTGGGGGGAAATGTAAGAAATGCGGCACATCTCTCTCTTACACCGACTTTGAACTGGAAGTTCAGAAACAACCCACGCTATCCTAAGCCTCAACCAGCCCGTTAAAGGCCAGGTCTGTTGACGGGATGTGGGGGGTGGAGGCATGCCCAGGGTGACTCAGCTTTACACATACCATGTCCGCCACGCACGAATGATGGAATTCGCGGGCTTCCTCATGCCCCTATTTTATTCTGGCATCATCGAAGAACACCTTTCCGTGCGTGAGTCTTGCGGTATCTTCGATGTGTCGCATATGGGCCGTATCCTCATCAAAGGTAAGGATGCAACTAAGTTTGTTCAACGCGTCCTGCCCACCAATGCCGAAAAATACCCTCCGGGGAGGGCGTTCTATTCACTTCTCTTGAATGAGGACGGAGGAATCAAAGACGACCTGATCGCGTATAGGCTGGCGGAGAACGAATATCTGTTTGTAGTGAATGCGGTCAACCGTCAGAAGGATTTCAACTGGCTTAAATTGCAATCAACCGACTTGGAAGTGGATCTACGAGATATCTCAGATAGTACCGCAATGATGGCCCTCCAAGGTCCCAAATCGAGTGACATATTCGAATCCCTGCTAGGAGACAAAATAGAACTCAAGCGATTCCACCATACGAAGGCCAGTTGGTGTTGTGTGCAGATGATACTGGCCAGGACAGGCTACACAGGCGAGGATGGATTCGAATTGATAGTCCTGGATACACCCATCGAGAAGCCCGATAACGCGTTGAAGCTCTGGAACCGATTAATAGAGGCTGGCGCAAAGCCTTGCGGGCTGGGGGCAAGAGACACCTTAAGGATAGAAGCCGGACTTTGCCTATATGGAAACGATATCGATGAGTCCATCAATCCAATTGAAGCAGGCCTGGAACGGGTCGTTGACCTCCAAAAGCCCTATTTTATTGGGAAAGATAAGCTGCTCGAAATTAAAGATAGCCCCTCGAAACGCCGTGTAGGGCTTCTTATGATCTCGCGGGGAGTGCCCAGGCAGGGATGCGAAATCATCTATGGGGGCGAGACGGTTGGATGGGTAACGAGTGGAACGTTCTCTCCCCTCCTTAAAAGGGGGATTGCCATGGGTTACGTGACCCCCGAAGCTGCGAATCCTGGCACCCCTGTAACCATAAGATTGAGAGAGAGAGTCGGGGAAGCAGAGATACATGGATTCCCCTTTTATGACGAGACAAAATATGGGTGGAAGAGGAAATCCGCATGAGCATCAAAGTTGGGATCTATGATGTGAGAGACGGTCTTCTGTATAACAGAGAGCATGAATGGGTTAGGCTGGAAGACGGTGATATAGCGGTCATCGGAGTCTCTGATTACGCCGCAAAACAACTACACGATATCGTATATGTAACGCTGCCAGCTAAAGGTAAACGAGTTACACGTATGGAACCCATAGCTACACTTGAATCCGTCAAGGCTGTAGCGGACGTCTATAGCCCCTTGAGTGGGGAGGTCGCCGAAATAAACCAAGCACTCACTGAAAGGCCAGAGCTGGTGGGGGAGTCACCCTACCAGGATGGGTGGATAGTTAAACTGAGAATTGAACCAGACAGGTTCAAGGAGGAAAAAATGGCACTTATGAGCCCTAAAGAATATGCCAGGTATATTGAGGAGCTAATACGAAAAGCTTAATCGTTTAATCGAAAGACAACCTGAGCCGTAAGTAAGTGGGTTGGGCTAATCCTTGCTAAAACCCGCACTCAAGAGGCCGTCCATCAAGCGGGGGAGCGTCATGACCATGATGGCTCTAGCGATGATCTTCGCTGGTGCCATCATCATAAGGTCCCTCCCCGCTAAATACGGTTTCTTTCTCAATGAATTCGACCCTTTCTACGATTACAAAGCCACCCAATATATTGTGGAGAGGGTCAGAGCCCAAGGCCTTTTGGGCCTCTTCGGTGACGACGGTTACTTCAAGTGGGTAGACAAGACCACTTGGTATCCAGAAGGGAGAGCGGTTGCCGCTACATCCCAAGCAGGCCTCCACATGACGGGAGCCTTCACATACCTCCTCCTACACGATGTAATAGGTCTGGACTTGACACTCTACGATTATCTCATCATATTCCCCGTCATCTTTGGCTCCCTGACGATCCTCGTCTTGTTTCTTTTAGCTAGACGAATAGCCGATACGGGCGGCGGACTCATCGCGGCACTACTTTTCGCATTTTCACCAGCTGTAATTCAGAGAGGAAACCTTGGATGGTACAAGTCCGAACCTTTAGGTGTATTTCTAGCGCTACTCGCTACCTACCTGCTTCTCATCTCTCTAGATGGGCGGTCTAGCATACGAGGTATGGTGGGTTATTCCGCACTAGCCGGCACACTCTATGGTATTTCGATCGCATCGTGGGGAGGCTCATCCTTTTTCCTCGGAGCGCTAGCGATATCATTGGTGCTCGCAGTTTTCTTTAGAGTAGACCACCAGCGGCTCAGGAAGGTGGCTCTTATCACCCCCACATTCATGCTCCTCACCGCCGCTCTCTTTCCACGACCGGGTCCAGGCGTAATATTAAACCCAGGAGGCCTGGCTCTCTATGCAGCCATATTCCTGGTACTCCTCTTCACCTCACCTGACTTGAAAGTTAGGGGTTTATTGACGACCTCCTTCATAAGAGGTTTCCTCGGCATCGGTCTATTCGGCCTGCTGATGTTCAGTTTCGGGCTTGCCACAGACCTCAGCTTACGTTACTATTCAGTCATAGCACCCTTCCAGCGCGGGCAAGATGCCTTGGTGGAGTCGGTCGCCGAACACTTTGTTCCCACAGGGGGAGATTTCATATCTAACCATGGGATACTGATTTTTATAGCGGGCTTTGGCGCCCTAGTCGCTCTCAGAAGGAGAAGTGTTGAAGATGCTATGGCTTTAACTATCAGCGGGCTGGGAATATACACAGCAGCCTCGTTTTCAAGGTTAATGCTCTTCGCGACCTTAGGCATCGCCTTGCTGTCAGCCATAGGCATACAAGAGCTGGCCACGACAGTCCTTACAGGGTCGCGAAGGCCTGTAGCGAAGGCCCAAGGCCTTAGCCCAGCCCAGCGGGTAACCATCGCCATAACCCTCACAGGCATCATAGCCATATCCATCTACACCCCCATCTCAACGAGGGGTGGAGCGTCAGGCTGGCTAATAGATGCCGACGCCCCAACCAGCCTCTCAGCCGCAGCTCTGCCAATAAAAGCCCCTATTTCAGATTGGATAGAGGCGCTCGCGTGGATCAGAGAAAACACACCTTCAGACGCTGTAATCGCTTCCTGGTGGGATTACGGCTATTGGATCAACGTGCTGGGAAATAGGACAACCCTTGCCGACAACGCAACCATAAACTCCACCAGAATCGCATTGATAGGGAGAGCGTTCATGAGTGATGAGGCAACCGGTGTCCAGATTCTAAGGGATCAGCTGAAGGCCCAGTACGTCGTCGTAATGGTGGCGGTTTATGATGTATCCAGAATCTCCCAACTCTTCTCAGGGCTATACTCCTTCGAGAGGGATGCTTATGGCCTCTCCTCTCTGGGGGGCGATGGAAGCAAGATGCAATGGTTCGCCAAAATTCCAGGCCTAAACCCAGACCAGTACCTGGACAGCGACGGCCTCCCCAGGCCTAGCTTCTGGACGGACACCCTCCTAGGTAAGCTCTTCCCATTTGATCCAGATCCTGAGGCCACACAACGATATAAGCAGCTCTTCCAGCAACAGACGGGGTTCACACCAAAGGTTCTGCTGGTTAGAGAACTAGTACACTATTCCCCAGAGGGGGGCGGGCCTTTAAAGCTGGTCTTTATGTCGTCAGGCAAGGTCGATCCCTCATCAAGGGTCAGGGTCCTAGTCTTGGTCTACCAGTTTACCTGATTCCTGCCTCGCTATATGGGTATCCTTAAGCCTTAGCCTTATATATTTATCATCTAACGAGAATTTTGGGGGATGCGGCGACTTAGTCTCTGAGCCGCAGACTGGACATTCAGGATTCAGTGTGTAGCGATGGCAGCTTTCACATTTTTTAAGAAGGAACCTCATATATGTTTGGCCTCCTCCCGTTTGAAACTGAAGATGCCCCCCTGCCGCTCAACATCCTTCCTAAGGGATTCGACCAAATCGCCCAATATTCTCTCGGCGTTCTTGAAATTCTCCGCCCGCACCAAAATCATATATCGGGGTGCCCCGAGATAGTGAACCCTGACGTTCTGCGTTTTCCCTAAATCTTGGACCCTGGCCAAAACACTCTTTATCACTTCAACACCGTTCGGGCTCGGAACCCTGATCTCAGCAACTCCTCGGATCTCTACTGCGGAAGGTGTAATCCTCTCCCTCGCCTCCTCAATCAGGACCCTGAGTTCTTCATCGGGTAAGCCAAGGCCCTTCAGGAATTCAGGGCCACTCCTCAAGCATTCTTCCAACGCATCATAAGGGCTCGGCGCCATACTCGCAAGTGCATCCATTAACCACTTCACTTTACCCTCATCCCAGTTGAGCCTGTTCCTTAAGGCTGAGAGGATCGCTTTGGTCTTTTCTGCTTTCTTGACTTGGATGAGCTTCCTCCTCCATTCCTCTTTTGTGACCTGTTTGAGCGAAAGGTCAACCTCACGTCTGACGGGGTCCACCCTGATGACCTTCAGGACGACTTTCTGTTGAGGCCTTGCATACCTCTCCACCTGTCTGACCCGACCGCTCGCCACCTCAGAGACATGCAGAAAGCCTTCAACCCCACCAAACTCCTCAAGTCTCGCGTAGGCCCCATGGGGGGTAACCCGAGTAATGGTTGCAAAAACCAATTCTCCTTCCATCGGCAGGCCTTGGGCTTGATTCATCTGAGGGGGAGAGTAGCCTTAGGGTTCTGCTATAAGAGTTGTCGCCGCCTCCCATTTAAGTTAAATCCCCGACATATCGTGCAGAGAGATAACTCAATCCAGTACTCTGACTATACTGCCCCTAATGTCACTCTTGCCACCCGTGGGCCTCACCAGCTCCTCGTTGCATGTTTTACATCTGATGGTATGGGTCGAATGGCTGTAAACGATCCTCTCCTGCCCACAGTTATTGCATCGCACGACTAAGAAACGACTTCTGGGAAGGGGGATGGGGACTCTGTGCCTCTTCATACATTCATCTCTCTATCTCCAGCTTCTTTAACCTGATACCGCGCTTCATCCTCTGATATCCACATTTACCACATTTGAGCTTAAGGGTCTGTTTCTTAGTCACCTTTGCTGTCCTCCTCTGCTTAGGGTACTTCTGACCCCCGTATCCACGCTTCCTATCTTCATGTCTCCGAGCACCCCAACTCATAGCCCTCTCTCTCCCCTTCTTGTACAGGCTCACAGAATGCACTGTATGTCCTTTACACCGCGGACAATAGGTTCTAAGCTCCTTGGGGGCCCTCATGGACCAAGGCGGGATAATCATGCTCTGTTAAGTATTACTCTGAGAGGAGTAGGCGCCGTAGGCCCATGAGAATCAAGATATAATGGTGGGCAGTTGGGGGCATGGTCCAACGTTGAAATACTTTGAGGCGGTCAGGGTGGGAAGTGAGAGGGCCGAGAAGGCAAGGCGGTTGCTAGCCGAGTTCATACCATCGGCCAAGGCTGCCATATTTCTGAAGGAGCATAAGGGTGGCGAATTCGAACCTGTGGATGAGGCCAACTTCATAGGAATCTTGAAGAGCCCCGATGGCCGTTACGCAATGCTAGCGATTTGTGACAGCGAGGGAAATGCGAAGGCCCTCACCTATTGGTTGGAAGCTAGGGAGGCAGAAGAGGTTCACAGAAAAATTGTCGGAAAGGGGGTCCCAGCCTATAAGGGGACCATCAGGGCTCCGCTATAGCAGCCCTATCGGGCAGTCCTGTATACGGGGATGCTTCATCTAGATAAGCCCATGCTGCTCAAGGGAGCGCTTGAGCATTAGAGCTCTTATGTAGGCGACTGCCAGGACCCTTCCAACGGTAGCCTCAGTCACATATCCTGATTCCACAGTAAGGGATAAAGCTTGTCTCACAGCTCTATCCATCATCACTTCTACAGATCGAGGCGTGGGGTACCCGGTCTCCACTGAGAGTACCAGGGCCCTTAGAGAAGCCTGTGCGATGTTCGCTGCAACTTCCTCGACAGAGACCTTCAGTGCAGATACAGGCACTATCCTGCCATTCCAGTAGAGAACGTCAACCTGCAGACCGGCTCTGATCGGCTTAAGGCCCAGTCTGCTGAGGAGTCCGGCCAATTTGGGACTAATCACATCCCCAGGCCTCGCGACTACGCTGGGCTTGCTGACCCATATACTCCCACCCTCAATCTTTGTACTGATCCCGGCCTCCTTGAACTCACTGAGCACAGGTCCCGGTGGTATACCAGTGTTCCCAGCCGGGACCACTATCTCCGAAGTTGCCACATCGCCGGGACGGGCCGGCAGGTCAACCTTCTCCTGATCCAGGATAGATATTAGCTCGAATGGGTCAAGGTCTGTGAAGAGAAGCATGTTCTGTCCGGTAAGAAATTCAGCCATCTTATCGAGCCCGTGTTTCTTAACCTTCGAGAAGGCGATCTTTGCTAGTTTGTTCTTTACGGCTAGCATCACAACCTTGCTACGAAGCCTTTTCCGCAAAGCATTCACCAGCTGGGCCCGCGTTTTCGTTAACTTGGCGATGCCGATGATGGGGTACCTCTCCGCCAGCTCTGTCAATTTCTGAAGGGCTTCCACCTTCTTCTTTGGGTACACACGATGTTTTACCACAGCTGTTGCGCTCAAGAGGCTACCACCATCATGGCCGGGGGGCCCATAGCTAGCTTGATGAAAAGCCTCCTAATGTTCCTCCTGCCCAGAGGGAGTTTCTTTTCAAGAGTGTCCAAAACGGCCATGGCATTGTCGGCCAGTTCTTCGTCCGTCATGTTCTCCGAGCCGATCTTACAGGCGAAGGAGAGCTGACCTCTGGCCCTGACCCTCACCGAAGCTCTCAGTCTGCCCACAATCGCATCGACTGCAGCCAGCCCTGGCGTGAGGGGGAGGGGCATCTTTCCTCGCGGTCCGAGGATCGGGCCCAGCGCCCTACCGACTTTAGGCATAAGTCCAGCCTCAGCCACGAAGAAATCGTACTCACGGGCAAGCCTTTTGCAGGCCCTCTTACTGGTGGCCAAGGCATCGATCTCATCACTGGAAAGCACTCTGTCCACGAGGCCGGATTGTTTGAGCTTTAGCGCCAGCTCTCCCGCGGCTACAGCACAGATCTTCGGCTTCTGTGGGAATGGATGGGGCAGGGATATGACCTCGTTGATGTTAAGGATATCCCTATCCTTCTTCACATCGAGCCCCTTTAGCGACATGATGAACTCGACAGACTGCACAAAGTTCCTCTTCTTAGCACTCTCTCTAGCCTTCTTGATCAGCATCAATATTTCCTGTTTCGTGGTCAACTCCCCTTTTCCTCGTAAGAATCGCACGGCGCATCTCTACACCACTTAAAGCTTTTGCCATTAAGCCTACACGCCTCCCAGGCAGGGCAACCCTTCCTCATCTGAAGACCTTCAATATCTGGCCCGTCTCTTTCAAAATATGAAGGTGTGCTCCTTTGGGGATTATCTACTTTTGGTATAGTGGAGAGGAAGAGCTTGAACAACGCTTACTACAGGATCGGGCTAGCCCTTTACATCAACCACTCACCCCAGTCGCTAGGTGCTGGGTTTAGGTTCATCTTAATGTGCGTGACGATGGGCTGCATGAGTTCTCGAAACATTCATGGGCAGGATTCCACGAGTGCCGTATTCCTTCGCATATAGGTCCTTGCAGCTGTCGCCATGGTGACGACTTCACCTGCCTTCGTCATCTGCTTCGCTGGTGACGCGTGCTTTAATCCACGGAGGCTTCTGCGCCTGTCCATTGGGCATTGAGCTGGCAACCTATATTTAACCAGCCGTCAGTTAGTGACCTAATCTGTAATACCGAAGGGCCACAGAATTTGTAACAAGATTTTCACCGGTAAACCCCCAGCCAGCCCGCGCAAGACCAAAAACCACAACCCACATAAATATGCAAGGGGCGTCTCGCGCTAATATGCGCTGACCTACTTACTCAATATATATGGCGGGCCTGTAGGGCAGGGAATGCCTCGCCCTATTTTGAGGGTCATATTTGTTGGGGTCCGATTCCTGGAACACCTCTACATCTCTTATTCCAAGTGTGTTTATGATGTATGGGGCGGCGTGCTTTAGCACCTGAGCCTCGTCAAAAGTGGTTATCGCCAACTGGCGTCTTCTGGCCTCTGGAGAGAGTCCTAGGATGACCTCGGCTGCTTTCTTTACTGTTTCAAAATAGAGCCGCCTTTCCACCGTGGGTGGTAAAGCATCCATCACTTTCTTGATGGCGTCCCTGGGCTGGATGCCTTCGGCCAAAAGGTTGAGCAGCATTCTGTAGGTGCTCACCTTCAAAGCCGCACTGGTATAGAAGAAGAGCTTCTTTCCCTTTAACTTCGCCATCCTCAGTATATTTCGGGCGTCTTCCACTACCCTCTCAATAAACTCCACAGCCTCCTCTGCATAGTCGTCTCTAAGGCTCGGGTCGACGGTGGGCCAAGGGGCAGTGGATACAAATCCTTCACCTCCGATCATCTCCCACAATTCTTCAGCTATATGGGGCACTACTGGGGCCATCATTCTAATCCGTGCGCTAAACACCTCCCTCAAGACGAAGTTAGTTGCTGGGTGACTACGCGGTCTCCCCCGGGCTGCTGTAAATTTCATGTACCAGTCGATATCCTGATCAAGAATATATAATGCGTTGAGCACGGCCTCTCTCACTTCCATTCTGTCCATGGCGTCGGTCACCTTTTCTATGATTCTCTGTAGGCGGCTTAACAACCAGCGGTCTTCCAATTCAAGTTCAGCGGGCTTCGCGGTAGCCTTGCCAATCTCCGCACATTGAGTATATAGCCTCTGTAGTCTTGCGGCCAGTTCCTTGGTCTGTGAGAGTGAGATGTCAGCATCAGCTGACAGGTCTGCCGTCCCTAGGACCGTCAGGCGCACCGGGTCGGCGCCGAAGGCCCTGACACCATCCCGTAGAGGAATTATGTTGGCCAGAGACTTCGACATCTTCTGGCCCTCCATCAAAACCAACCCATTGGCCACAATCTGTCTCGGCCAGTGCTTCCTTGGAAAAATGGCTACGTGATTAAAGATAAAGAATGTCAAATGGTTTGTGATTAGGTCTAGGCCCGAGTGCCGACTGTCCAATGGATAAAAGTACTCAAATTCCTCTCTCACCTGCCTGAGGACATCAATCGGTATGCCCGTGGATTCAGCCACGTCACCGGCTTCGCCCAGGCCCAAGAATACAAAGTCAAAAAAGTGGTCGTTTAGCTGCTCCGGTCTTATCAGGCCACCGTTGATATACTTCGCGAGAATATAGAAGGCCATGTAGATAGTAGAATCTGAAAGAGCCTCAATAACCCAGTTCGGGTCCCAAGGAAGTCTTGTGCCTAGCCCTGAGCTACGGGCGCAGGCCTTCTCCCTTAACCATCCGATCGTATATTCGAAGGATTGACGAAATACCTCCGGCAAGATAGACATGCTGGCCAGCGCTTCCCTAGCCCTGCTCTTCCATTCGGGGTTCCCATAATCTATAAACCATTGATTTTCCAAAACCTTGACCACCACTTCGGCTCCGCAGCGACAAAATACGGGGGCGTTTTGCAAGACGTACAGCCTGATGGCCTTTCCTGTGGCCATCATATCCCGGGCCACCCGCTCCCGCGCCTCTCTCACAGGCAGGCCAGCATACTGACCCGCGTTAGATTTCATAACACCTTTGTGATATTCGTCTGAATACAGGATTGCAGTGGCTTCCTGGAGCCTGCTATCCTCTTGGTGCTTAATATCGAATTTCTCGACCACTGCCTTGGCGGGCGGGTCAGGATAACCCTCACAATCTATCACCGAGATAGGTTTCAGCCTCTCCTTTATGGTGTTGAACCTGATGCCGTAAGCCTCTAGAGGGGCCGGATCCGCCTCCAAGTCTTTTAGCGCCTGATAGTCGTAGGGGGCGTGTGCAGGAACCGACATCACAATACCGGTTCCTCCTTTGGGGTCCACGAAGGAGGCAGGTAAAATCGGAATGTTGGAACCGACGATGGGATTTTCCACTTCTCTGCCTATTAGCTCCTTTATCTCGGTGTGGCCAACCACCTGCATGTTAAATTGATATGATAAGCGATCCGCTGCGGGCCTAGCAATGATCCAGTTTTCACCATTAACCCTGACCTTTACATAGTCCGTGTTAGGATTGATCCAGAGGTTCGTGACGCCGAATACCGTCTCGGGTCTAAGAGTGGCTGTGGGTAGGAATGTGTCACCGAGGATGAACTTTATGCCCGTAAATTCCGCGATCTCAGGCTCCACATCCCCCTTCGTGTCATGCTGGCCCATGGCATTGTTGTCCACAGGACACCAGCCCACAGGATGTGTACCCTGTTTGATGTAGCCACCATCCTTGAGCTTCTTAAACTGCCACTCGATGAACCTGTTATAGGCAGCATCAACTGTGGTGAACTCCCTTCTCCAATCGATAGAGTAGCCCATTTCCTTCATACCTGCTTTCATCTCCTGATGAAAGTAGGTGGCAATCTTCAGGGGGTCCGTGAAGGTGCTGATCACCTCCTCAGGCACACGATATATCTCTCTGAACTCGTTAATGAGATCCTTATCGCCTCGTGCAATTCTTCTGGCAAAGGCTAAGATAGGTGTGCCAGTGTAGTGGAAAGCCATGGGAAACAGAGTATTATAACCCCTCATCCTCATGTACCGCGCGTGGGCGTCAGCTAAGGCATAGGTCCTTGAGTGGCCGAGGTGCTGTGGTGAGTTGGGATAAGGATACGCCACCGTTATAAAGAACTTTGGCTTCCTAGGATCAGGGTCCGCTTCAAAGATTCGTGCCCTCTCCCACCTAGCCTGCCACTTCCTCTCTATTTGATTCCAGTCGATCTTCGCTTGAGCAATAGGGACGCTCCTCGCCAGGACACCTAAATCTCTTTAACCTTTCCCATGTTCTGGGGTCTTAAAGTTTAGGGAGGCTCTTCCTCAGGATCTCCGATGCCAGCTTTATGGAATCCACCTTCCTTCCACCGCCCTGAGCAAAACTATCATCCCCTCCACCCGAGCCTCCTAGCGCTCTGGCCATGATTTCAACCAGCTTCCTTGCCGATACCCCTTTCGATATGGCCCCCGAACCGCAGAACACAATAAGGCTGACAGAGCTGGGCCGCCTGACGAAGGCAACATAAACAAGGTCTTTATCCTTCTTAACCGCCTCCGCTCCCGCGTGGATATGAAACTCCACGTTGAACCTGTCGTCTATGACTTCGTAAAGATTTAGATTGCCCAGCCTCTCACCCCTGATCAGCCCCCCATATTCCTTTGCCAGCACACGAAACAGTCTGTCCTTCTCCTCTAGCTCACGCAGAGTCTGTGAAACCGCCTCTGGAGCTTTACTGATCTCTGTGTGGAGGGTTTGAGCTATCTGGTTCAGCATTCCAAGACGCTCCCTAACATACTCTAGAGCGGGCTGGCCAGCCAGGAATTCGATACGTTCGACTCCGTCCTGGATTCTCTCAGTTCTAATGATCTTGATAAGACCTATCTCTCCTGTTCTGCTCACGTGTGTGCCTCCACAGGCCTCGACATCGTACTCCCCCACTTTGACTATCCGGACCTCACGGCCAGGATAAATCCCACCTTGGTATATTCTGAAAGAATAACGTTTCTCTGCTTCGGTCCTCGGTAGCCATTCAACGTCAACAGGCAAATTCGCCCTGACAACCCTATTGGCTTCATCCTCTATTCTCTCCAGTATCTCAGGTGAAAGTTTACTGTGGTGTGTTATGTCGAGTCTCGCGGCATTAGGGGCCTTATATGCAGAGTGTTGCCAGACCCAAGAACCTATGATCTTTCGGCAGGCACCGTTTATGATATGTGTGGCAGTATGATGAATCATCGTAGGCCTCCTCCAAGCCTCATCCACCTGTCCATCCACTTTATCCCCTTCTCTCAGGGGAAGTGGTTTCTCAAGCATGTGAATTATAACTCCACCATACTTCTGAACGTCCACTACCCTACAGCCACCAAGAAGTCCTCTGTCCGATACCTGTCCTCCTCCTTCAGGGTAGAAGCAGGTTTGGTCCAGCACCACGTACCTCCCATCAAATATCTTCAACACCTTAGCCGTGAAACTGAAGCGATAAGGGTCCTCGTAATACAGGGCCCTTGTAGGGGGTAGGTTTTGAATATCGAACTCGAGGGGCTCCACCTTTCTCTTCGGTTGAGAGTGTCTCTTGGTCACCTGAACATAAAATTCTGTTGGAATGTCTTCGATAAGTCCATGTTGCCGCAACATATCAGGTGTGACTCCCTCAGAGTCGTATAGCAGTACCATCCTTTCCAGTGTAAGGGGCTCACCCTTCTCCTTGAGGCTCGAAATGAGCTTATGTGTCCTTTCAATCGTCAAGTTATACCTTTCGGCTTCGACGTTCACTATCTCCTCTATGTCTCCCAGGTGCTCAATCAGCTCCGGATACATCGGTCTCAGATACTCAGCGTGCCATCTGCAGACCTCCGCAATAGTAATGGGCCAACGATAGCGCTTGATTATGTCGAGGACTCTTCTTAGGATCACCCGTAGGTTGTATCCTCCTGCAACGTTGCTTGGAATCGCCCCATCGGTGATGGCAAACGTGAGGGAGCGTGTATGGTCTGCCACAACATACAGGGCTTGAAGGGGCTCCAACTTTTCCACCAGAGTTCTCTCGTCTATCCCCAGTTCCTTGGAAACTCTCTTCTTCAACGTCGAAACGTCCTCAACAGCCTCCCAATTCTGAAGGCTGGCCCTCGCCGTGAAACGTGTAATTAGCTGCTGGTCGACCTCCAAACCAGTCGCCTCCACTAGCCTCCTCATTACAGGCCCAAAGGTGGCCTCGTAAGCCGTAGGAGTGCCCTGTAGCAGCCATGCGAACCTCTCGAGGCCGGCTCCCATGTCTATCACCTTTTCATGCATGATGTGATAGTTGTTTGGATCGCCCTCAAATTCTGTGAAAACGGCGTTGCCCAACTCCAGTCCCCTTGCATAATATTCTAGTGAATAGCCGAACGCACCATATCCGATCCAAACGTCCTCTTTGAATACGATCTCCCTCTCGGGGATCTTCAATTCCTCCGTCAGGAGTTCGTAGTCAAGTTCGATGCAGCGGTCCTTCCAGTAGCCCTCCTTTCCATTCCTCCAGACGCTGACCTGTCCCATCATGCAGAAGCCTGTGAAATGTTTCCCAGTGAGCCCCACACTGGCAATGTCGTTGAATCTCAGACACATCTGAGGGACAATTAGCGGGTTGGCGGGTACCTCAAAGAAGGTCCTTCCACCCTCCACCCTCTGAAAATCTATGATGGAGGCCACGGTAAAGTAGAGGTCTGGCCGCCACCGGGCCACAACAGGATACCTGTTCACACTCGTATGCCCGTTCTTTACGAAGAAGTTTTCCACGGCCCTCCAAGTCTCCACATAGTCCAGCTTGGTCTTTGTAGGCGGGTTTCCAAGGAACTCGTAAACCTGACACGGCTGGTCGGGACAAGTCCTCCTCCCCGGATCCAGTGTCCAAAAATGGATCCCACAGGAGGGGCATCGTTTCCTTATGAAGCCCTTCTCACGGAACAGCTCAACCTCATAGTACTTCGTATATTCCTTGGAGAACTCTGCCAGCAAATCTTCCTTTATGGTCACAGCCTCAACCCTAGCACCAATCACCTAATATCCTGATGAGTCTAACTTCTCCGGTTACTTCGCTTCTTTAAAAGGGGTGCTAACAAGGCGCTGGCCTCTTTGGATGTTTCAAGAAGTCTGGTGATCGCTTCGCTGTAAATGGAGTTAACCTGTTCTTCTCCCCCGCCTACCTCGATCTCCTCGTCCTCGTACTGCCTAGCTACTTTTACTAAGGCTTTGGCGAACTCCTCACTCAATGAGTCAAGATCCTTGTCCTTAAGCCTAACCCTGCCCTCGGTGACCACTTTCATGGCTCCTAACGCCGCCCTAGCCCTCTCAAGATTTAGCGGATAGTAATAGCGGGCAGCGTCAAGAGGCAATTTCTCTACATCAGGTACATAGAAGTATGCGTTAGAAACATAAAACTTCTGTACTATCCCATGTTCCTCCACCTCCGTCTTGGCAACGGACACAAGCCTGTATCTCCTGAGAAGACGGAGATGGTAGTTCATGGTTGGCACTGTTAGACCCAGCTTCGCCGCCAGCTGACTTTCCGTCATCACCTCCCTTCTAAGCAGGTTCAGTATCGCCCTTCTGATAGGGTCGGCAAGAAGCTTTGCAACTTCTTCGTTGTCTATGACCTTAACGAGCTTCACTGGGGTCCACTTCCATCATCAGGCCGACCCTACGCGCTATCTTTTACCTTTCCCTTTCGAATCAACTGTTTCTCCTAAGGATGCCCACCCGCTTAAGTATCTGAACCGCATCCCTCCTTCCCACTTTCCTTTCTTCAAGAACCGTGTGTCTTTCGGGCCTGATCTTGGTGGCGGTCGATAGAGCTTCAATCATAAGATCATCTGAAATGCCAAGTTCAGCCGCGGTGATGGGTGCACCAGCCCTCTTCAGAACACCGGCAGCTGCCTCCCAGTCCTGCTCTTGGAGGTAGAGGGAGCATATTGTTCCCAGAGCCACGAGCTCGCCATGTAGCACACCATCCGGGTTGAGTTGGTAGAGCCTGTGAGCAATCTTATGCTCTGACCCACTCACAGGCCTAGTTGAGCCATGCATGAGGGTGGCAAGGCCGCTTATCAATATGTTGGAGACCATGAAAGTCATCCGGCCAATTCCATGAGTGAAGAAGGGGTGATGGCCGGTTAGGCAGCTGTCCCCGACCGCTTCAACGAAGTCAGCAGCGTAAGGGTCAAACTTCTCGAGTCCTCGCTCGGCCGCGAGCCTCCAATCATAGTGAGATGATTTCTTCGAGAGTAGGTCAGCAAACCCGGCGGCCCAGAGCCTTTCAGGGGCCGATAGAACCACATCGGCATCTATCACCAAGAGGTCGGGGACCTTACCCCTCATCGAGTATACATGGTCGTTGGTGCGTATTGAACAGAAGGGGCTTACGAGGCCGTCATTAGATAGGGCGGTTGGGACAGCCATGAAATGCTTATTGGCGCCGAGGACCTTCCCAGCATCGATTATTCGTCCACCCCCCACCGCGATTATCATGTCATTGGATTCAACCGTCTTCAGCAATCGTTGGATCAGCATGGCGTTTACCTGTCCGTGTCCAATTACTGTCATAGACCTCTCGTCGAGGGAAAGAAGGGATTTTATCTTCTGGGCTGCGAGATTTATAGTTCTTGGCCCTGTCACAATAAACGGCCGCTTGACACCCATATCTTCGCATAGTAGGGGAATCCTCTCCAGGGCTCCCTTTCCCATTATTAACCTTGGAGACTCTATCCTATTTTCTGTCATGTTCCCTTAACCTCTTAGCAACATAGGCGATCCTATGGATTACAGTGATAGCAGTGGTTATGGCGAGTCCCCAAATCACTATCCATGTGTAGAAAGTTGTGAGTGTGAGAAGAGCGGCCATCAGGGTCAGTACTACCAGTCTGAGATCGCGTCCAGCAAGGCCAACTCTGCACTCCAAATTAAGGGAAGCAGCCACCCTTCTAACATAACTTACCAAAAATGAACTGGCAGTAAGAAGTAGGCCGGGAATTAGAAAGACCCTTGGATCGAATATAATGAATGCACCAATAATTACGGCATCTACAATTCGGTCCAAAGTTGCGTCGAGAAACTCTCCTAGGGGAGTAACCCTGCCAGTGTGCCTCGCAACCTCACCGTCTAAGCAATCGAACAGGAAGGTTGTAAATGTCAGAACTGCTCCCAGCAACACATTGCCTAGAGCTATGGCTAATCCAGCCCCAACCCCAACCGTGGTCGCAATTCCTGTGATCATGTTGGGGCTCATCTTCATACCGATCCTAACAGCTATCGGATGGGTAAGCGGCCTTCCGACGTAGCGAGTCAGGGGATATTCTGATGTCAAGAGGGCCTTTAGAACCATCATGCTGTTTAGATATGTCTAAACGTTTATAAGGTTAACTACGGGAGTGCCAGATTCTGGATGGTAGAAGTAATCCTCCTTGCCGCCGGAAGAGGTAGAAGGCTGGGAGCGATAGGCAGATGTGTTCCTAAAGTTCTCCTCCCTCTTGGCCAAAAGAGGCTCATCGACTACACTCTGGACGCGCTCGAGGGGGTTGGGTGCATCGACCTAACTGTCGTTCTGGGTCACGAAGCAACAAAAGTGATAAACCATCTGTTGAACAGAAAGGGGGCCTTCAATTATAGAATCATCATCAATAACCGATACAGAGAGACGAACAACCTCTATAGCGTCTACCTGGCACTGCAATCCCTCAAACAAGAATCGTTTATTCTCATAAACGGTGATGTCCTCTTTCATCCCTTTCTTGTCGAGAAGCTGCTCCCTCACGAAACCGCGCTGCTTGTAGACATCCAACAAAAACTTGGAAGAGAGGAAATGAAAGTAACCTTCCAGGGGCTCTCTCTTATACATATCAGCAAGACGATTAATTCGGAACTGGCCATGGGGGAATACGTCGGCTTGGCCAAGTTTGGAGGATCGGCTGCAAAACGCTTCTACAAAATTGTCCACAGGCTGCTGAGAGATGGGGGAAAGGATATGTTTTATGAGGCAGCCATCGATGAAATGGCAAAAAGCGTTAGAATACCCATCGTATTCACAGATGGGCTGCCCTGGGTCGAGATAGATACCATACAGGACTTAATATTCGCCAAGATGATCTCTCCCATAATAAGTGTTGAAAACCGACCCTTGACTACCGTATACCCCGTCATGAGGAATGGGGGCCAGATGACAACCTGCGCCACGGGTGCACGTTAGAGCACGTGGGTTCGGTCAAGTTCATATCTTGCCGTTCCAGCAGAGGTGTTGGTGTTGAAGTTCGGACAATGGGATTACAGCTCGCAGCCCGTGCTGCAACTGCAGGAGTATAGGCTGGAAATTAAGAAGGCCGACTCAAGATTTAGATATTCGAGAATCCGCCAAGGTCAGGTTATCGAGACGGTGTTCACCACACCTAAGGAGCCTTCACTGGGATTGTATCCAACAAAACCTCTAGGTTTACTTGAAACAGTTAACTGCATACTCTTGAGGTTGAGAGAGGAGGTTCTGATCCCTCCTGACGGGGGCGTCGAATTGGAACTTACATGTCCATTTGACCTGGCTGTAATCATAACCGAAGGGGAGCATCACTGGGTGGTAGACCGATTTCCCGTCACACCCGTAAAGTATTCGCTGTACGGTCCTCCCGAAAGAGGGGTGGTCGGCCGATATCATGTTTCCACTCGCTGGGAGACAGTAGATGAAGAAACGAGGCGCGAGCTGGCCCTCACGACTATATATGCTTCCAACAGATACCAGTCCTGGGTAAGGCTTCGCCAAATAGCAATACCGACTGAACAAATCGATTTCTTCTATGATGAGAATCAAGCTTACACAGGGGTCGTAAAGGTCGAGATAAAAAGTAAGGCGCTGGCCTCTGTCCTGGCGACCAACCAGCCTCCCCGAAGCAATCTGAGACGCTCTCCTGTCCTGTCGCCCGCCCAAAACAAAATGGCCTTCGACATGGAGTGGGGATATTGATGTTCCATACCGGTCAAATCATACAACTACCAAGCTTGGCCGGCGTCTCCTACACCGACATATTCGCAGCGCTGATAATAATGGTAGTGGGTCTTTTCATAGCAAGCTTTACCCGAAGGTTTATAACCAGACTTACACGTGAAGTCCTTCCAGTAAGCACAAGAATCTTCGTAGAGAGATTAGCTTACTACACGGTCTTGGTAATAGCAGGAATGGCAGCACTATCTAGACTCCAAGTCGACTTCAGCGGTGCAATAATTGCGGGTGGCATATTCGGCATCGTGGTCGGCTTCGCGTCTCAAAGCGTCGTGGCTAACCTCCTGTCAGGGATCTTCCTTCACATCGACAAGACGATTCAGATAGGAGACACCCTAGAAGTCATCGGTACAGAAATTATGGGTGTTGTGACAGATATGACTATCTTTTCCACCAAGATCAGAAGCTTCGATGGTACACAAGTAAGAATTCCAAACGAAAAGGTCTTCACTTCCTCTATCAGACGATTCACAGCCCATTCAGCCCGGAGGGTCCAGATGCAGGTCGGGATCGCCTATGGCTCTGATATAACGAAGGCCATCAGCGCAATCAGGGAGGCTCTTGCAGCACAACCCCTAATCCTGGCCGACCCAGCTCCTGCCGTCTTCGTTGACCGATTCGATGAGTCCAGCATAGTCCTCAACGTCTTCGCATGGGCTCCCGTGGGTGAGTTCTTCGCAGTACGACAACTAATACCGACAGTCATTAAGGAGGCTCTCGATGCAAATGGAATCCAAATCCCGTTCCCACAACGTGTCGTTCACATTGTAGGCCAGAGCACAGAGAAGGAGAAACAATAAGGATTACCGCGCGTAGATTCGAAAAGATGGCAATGAAATAGAAATTCCGACTTTCCCGGCGATCATCAATCTTGTGTGTACTGCTAATCGTGGCTGGATAGCACGCCGATCTTATGAGTTTCTAAATCGATGATGACTTCTTTGGTCCACGAAGTAACGCTATGCCTTCAGCAACCTGCGAGCTGCCGCCACCTCATTTTCACGGTTATCGTAATGAGGGGAGTCAGGTCCATGGTACTCGCTCAAGAACCGGCATCCGGTCAACTTTAGCCAGGACTCTAGTGGGGTGGGTGTGTATCCGAGTTGCCTCCTTACTTTATACATATGTCCATGACGAAGCGTTCACCCACGAAGGGGTGGTTAAAGTTGGATAGTCCGGGTTGCCGTCGAATTTTTCTAGTGAAGTAATAACCATCTTTACATCCTGGTCCATTACTCCAGCCCTCATATGCACGTAATCCTCGAGCGAGAGAACTTCTCCTCCAGCTACGTTGTAGGCTTGGTTAAAAGCAGAGGGATTACAGAGTGTTCTAACGAGCACATCGGCTACGTCATCCACATGGACGTGTCTAAAGATCGTGGACGGCGTTGTCCTTGGAACCAGCACCTCATGCCCGTCTGACACACGCTGCACCCAGAACCAAGTCCTGCCCGTTGGATCCTCCGGCCCTTCGACTACAGCGGGCCGAATGATGGTGAACGGAAAGGGTATCTTTGTACCAGAGGTAGACCAGAGAACCATCTCGGCGGCCCGCTTCCCCTCACTGTAGGCGAAGTCATCCTTGTATCCCAAGTCAGCATCTTCTTCCGTAAAGGGGTGGTACTGCCTCGAGTCGGTATAGTCCCTGTAAACAGCTCCCTTCGAGCAGAGCACGTAGTGATCGATGTTACCCGCGAATGTCTTGACGGCTGACTCAACATCGGCCCGGTCATAGGCGATCATATCTATGACGGCATGAAAACGAGCGATTCCTCAGCAACCTGTGGAATACATCTCTGTCGGATCGGTCTCCCAGAATTGCCTCGACCCGCTCCCAAAAGTCTGGTCTCAACTGTCCCCGTGTGAAGAACACGACCTCATGACCCGCCTGCAGAGCTTACGAATTATACGTTTGCCGATGAACCGAGTCCCACCAATTAGTAGGACTTTCAACTCGCCTAAGAACTGCCCGACAACCCTTTTATGCTCTAGACCCTCTAGATTCTTTCAGTCTCAAGAAGACTAAGCGTACCACACCGCACCAGACTGAGACCGCGTGCTTGGAAAGAAAGTGAGAACCACCGACCATAGTCTGGCTGGCATAGAGAAACGGGATTTGATAAACCTCGGCCCTCTAAAATTTAACGGCCCTCATCAAATCCGGTCCCACCCTAGTCCTGAATAAACGGATCTAAAACCGGTCGGGTAAGCCCCAGTCGGGTTTAAGATCGGGAGATGAGATCCTTGACACGGGCCGCGTCCCATACGCTGCGAACCGCGCTCCCCAACAAGGCTGTGATTGTGTGGAGGTGATCCGGCCGCACGTTCCCGTACGGCCACCTTGTTACGACTTCGCCCCCGTCGCTGAGCCTAGGTTCGACCCTCCCAATCTGAGAGGGCCTCGCCAAAGCCCAGCTTCGGTGGCGCGACGGGCGGTGTGTGCAAGGGGCGGGGACGTATTCACCGCGCGATGGTGACGCGCGGTTACTAGGGATTCCAGGTTCGTGAGGGCGAGTTGCAGCCCTCAGTCACAACTGGGGTAGGGTTTAGGGATTAGCTTCCCCTTTCGGGGTTGCATCCCATTGTCCCTACCATTGCAGCCCGCGTGTGGCCCGGGGGTTTCGGGGCCTCAGCCGACAGCTCGATCGAGCTTGTCGTATACTGACATCGGCTGGTCGAGATTTATCTCGACCATCTGCCGTAGCCCGCACCTTCCTCCGCCTTAGCGGCAGCAGTCCCCTCGTTTAGCCCCAGCCCTCTTTCGAGGGTTGGTAGCAACCGAGGGCGCGGGTCTCGCTCGATCGGCTCCGCCGGTATGCCCGAGGGCGGATTTGCCTGACTTAACAGGACACCTCACGGCACGAGCTGGCGACGGCCATGCACCTCCTCTCAGCTCGTCTGGCAGAGTCTTCAGCCCGGCCTTCATCCTGCTGTCGCCCCCGGTAAGGTTTCCAGCCGCATAGGCTTGTACCTATGCGGTTCCCGGCGTTGACTCCAATTGAACCGCAGGCTTCACCCCTTGTGGTGCCCCCCCGCCAATTCCTTTAAGTGAACTGGCGAGAGCCATTGCTTCTCGCTTTCAGCCTTGCGGCCGTACTCCCCAGGCGGCGGGCTTAACGGCTTCCCTGCGGCACCTGGGCAGCCCTAAGCCGCCCAGTCACCTAGCCCGCATCGTTTACAGCTGGGACTACCCGGGTATCTAATCCGGTTCGCTCCCCCAGCTTTCATCCCTCACCGTCGGGCGTGTTCTGGCCACCCGCCTTCGCCACTGGTGGTCCTCCCGGGCTCAGAGGATTTTACCCCTACCCCGGGAATACCGGTGGCCTCTCCCACCCCCTAGCCCTGTAGTATCTCCCGCAGCCCAACGGTTGAGCCGTTGGATTTAACGGGAGACTTGCAGGGCCGGCTACGGATGCTTTAGGCCCAATAATCGTCCCGACCACTCGGGGAGCTGGTATTACCGCGGCGGCTGACACCAGACTTGCCCTCCCCTTATTCCCCCAGGCTGTTTAGACCTGGGAAAAGCTCTCCTCTGCGGAGAGCACTCGGGGTGACCGCGTCGGGCTTTCGCCCATTGCGCAGGTTTCGCGCCTGCTGCGCCCCGTAGGGCCTGGGCCCTTGTCTCAGTGCCCATCTCCGGGCTCCCCCTCTCAGAGCCCGTACCGGTTATAGGCTTGGTGGGCCTTTACCCCACCAACAACCTGATCGGCCGCAGTCCCATCCTCAGGCGGGATAATGGGGAAAGCCATTACCCCTTTTCGGCCAGGACCCCTTCCAGGTGTCCTGGCCTATGGAGGATTAGCCTCAGTCTCGGGGCCTCACGAGGCTTTCCCGAGGTTATCCTCCTCCTGAGGGCAGGTTGACTACGTGTTACTGAGCCGTTCGCCACGCCCCTGCACCCAGGGGCGTACGACTTGCATGGCTTAGTCCCACCCCGATAGCAGTCGGGTCCGGCAGGATCAACCGGAGTCGCGGGAGCACGGCTCGCTTTAGCGGGGGACGCGGCCCGTGTCAGATCTAACGTTGCGTTCGATCTCCACTTTGTGCGCGCATCTGGAGGGTGACGTGTCATCGCCAGGAATACATTCCGGGCGCTCCACGTCAGCGCCGCCGCTGATGCGCAGATGCTAAGGTGATCTATCTCAAAATATAAATGTTACGTAGGTGGCTGAGGCAAAGGGTAGAGGTGTTACAGTCGGGTGGTGCGTGTCAGTGAGGCAAACGAGGGCTGATAATATTAGGGTGCGGATCGCCGCGATCGAGGTACTCCAGACCCTAAAGCAGAATTACACTCATAAGGAGCTAGCCAGCATCTTCCATCTCCCAATCCCCGTTCTAAGCAGGTATGTGAATGGTAGGGCTCTCCCAGGAATTGAACGGGCTCGATGGTTTCTGGACATATTTTACAAGAGGTTCTTGCCAGAGCTGGTTAAGAAGAGGGTGAGAACCGTAGACCATGTGCTGGACCATACCAGACTGTTGGAAGACGCGAACTTACTGGATAAGGTGGCCAAGGCTGCTTATGGAGCCTTATCAAGACTCAATCCCACCAAAATATTGACGGTAGCAACAGATGGCGTCCCTATAGCGAACCAAGTCGCGGAGGAGTTCTCAATACCCATGGTGGTGGCTAAGCCTGTAAAGGAGATGGGTGTTACAGAGTTTCACGAGGTTAAGCGGGTGTTCAGTTCAGGAACCTACGGCTTTCTCTATGTGCCCAAACGTTCGATAAGGAGGGGGGACAAGGTACTTTTAGTCGATGATGTCGTAAGGAGTGGGTCTACCGTAGATGCTCTGCTCTCCCTCTGTAAGAGCATAGGTGCATCTCCTGTGGGTCTATTTACGGTAATAGCGTTCAGGCATGCCACGGAAAAGGTGAGAAGCCTGGGGATACCCGTCGAGGTTGTCCTCGAAATATAGGGCGTGGGATACCTATACAAACCTTGAAAATACAGATATTAATTCCCGTTTTCTATGTGGGGGCGTATGCCACAGCCCTTAATCCTGGCTGGACTAACATGGCAAGGCACTACTTTCAAGAACAAAGAAATTACACTACAAGAGATCTCTCAAAGGCTGGCTGAATGTAAGACGGCCTGGATAGATATTGTTGTCGAAGACGTGAGCGCATCCATTCGAGATGTAATTAAGCAACTCGGAATAGCTTACGACCCCACCTCCCTCTTGGGAGGATACCTCTCCAACTATGAAGACCTCGGAGAACTTCTAGCCCTAATGGTCCCAATCCTAACCTTCAAGGGGGGTGCTGTCACCCCCTCTCCTGTGGTCATCCTTGTGAAAAGAGGCCAGGTATTCGTGATTCATGAACCGTCAAATCGACTTCAACGATTTTCAGAACATATCGAGATATTCCTTAGGAGGCTTCCGAAAGGCGAGGAGGCGTGGGCTGACAGAAACACTCTGCTTCTCTGGAGACTTCTCGATGAGATCGCAGAGCAAAACTTTATTGTGTTAAGAGATCTTGTTGAACGGGCTGAGGAATTACAAATTAGGCTTTCGGAAGCCAAAGAGTTCCCTCGAGACCTGAGCCGGGAGCTTTCCAGCATTAAGCGCGCAATAATGGCGTTTCTAAACGCTATGTGGGCGACGCATGAGACGATCCACACCCTTAAATCAGGCGACCCAGAGATGGTAAGCGATAAAGAGAGGGTCCTCGCCAGATTCGACATGATCTTGGCGAGTATAGATAGACAAATCCAGATGGCAGAGCATACACTGGAAATCCTAGCGGCCGGAATAAACGTAGTTCAAACAAGCTTGGCCAACAGGCTGGCCGGAATAATCACCATACTCACAGTCATATTCACCCTATCCATCCCCGGAACCCTCATTGGAACATTCTATGGAATGAACGTGAATCTGCCCGGCGGTATCGAGAGCCCCTGGGATTTTCTAGGACCCTATACGACCTTTATCGTTCTAGTGCTTACCTCTCTCGCCTCTGCAGTAGCCCTCTTATGGTACTTCCGACGCGTAGGCTGGTTGTTCTCCGTGTAAATCCGTTCCCTGTCGTTTTATGTCGTTCCAGCTGGTGGCTGTTTTAGCCATCTTGGCAAATCCGTGGGGAGCCTTTGTCTCTACCGCTTAAGCGAGTTACGGGAAAGGCTGAGCAGTTAGGGAGCTCCTACTCTCCAAGCCAGTAGGGCCTTGCCATCTGAGACCCTATCATGGCGCATTCGACGTGTGGATGATGCTTCAGATGTTCCATAACTGTTATATCGTGTCTGACCCGGGTTCATGTCTTCCAGGCCAGGGGAAAGAATCCGGAAAGCCTATTGACGCCCCATCATTCGACGACAAGCTCCATTAGGGAATGGAGTTACGTAGCATAACTCTCAATTGATCAAAGCTCTCCATGGCCATTTCTATTCCTTTAGCGCCCGATGAATTCTCCTTATGTGACGCATATCCTGGATGCGGCCAGCGGCGTCTCAAGATTTGTCTCACTCTTATTGAAGGGTTGGTAGGCAATCAATTGACATCATCATGAGATGGCGTTATTAGCGCCAGTTGAGTGGATCTCTGGTGTTAACAGCAATGATGCCAAGCGTAATTGAGCTCGTGTCAGCAGCGTATGCATAAAAGAAAATATACATTCCATGGTATCCAATGAAGCACTCAGCAACCAATTTTTCCCCTTGGCACTTCCCCATCAAGAATTTCAGGCCCTTGCTGTGAACTTGGAAAGAGAGGAGGACGGCGGTAGGTAGCGGGGGTTTTCCGGTTGGGGTGTTAGACCCTCAACCTGTGGATTTGAACCACCGCCCTCCGTGGGTTGTTCACCCCCTCCGGGTTTCTGAGGATCGCGCCTCCTTATGAGCCCGGCGGGGTAACCTGGCTCCCCTATTGCGGTCGCCGTTAACGCGATCCCCGCTGCTACCCGCTACCCAGCTCTACTGGTCCAGTGGGACCGTTAAAAGCTTTACATTCATCAGCTGTTATCAGCAACTACTTGGGATAGCCTAGAAAGGGGTGGACTAGGATAATGGGGTGTGCCGGGGGCGGGATTTGAGCCCGCGTCCTCCAGCTCGGTGGGCGCCCGCCGGTCTCCGGATTATGAGTTTCGCCCAACAAAGCCCCTTGGGGTCCGGCGCCCATTCTGGTATTCTTCCAGGTTGCCCTGGTCCTTCATCTAGGCTACCCCGGCAAGCTGGGGAGCTCAGACTCTTGATTTATCCTTTATCGGCCCAGCGGGCCTCTAAGGGAGCCATTATGAGGGGGTCCTTGGGGGTGTGGAGGGGTTGAAGAGGGGGGAGGAGAGAGCGCGGAAGCTCGTCGAAGAGGGATGTGTCAAGCGACTCTTGTTCATGCCGAGTGAGAGGATATTATGGATTGTTGTGGGGGATGAGGGGGACAACCTAGTAGATAAAGATGTAAACTTCTGTACATGTTCACATTTCTACTTCAGGACTATCGGCCAACCTTCCAATCTTTGCGCTCACCTAGCAGCGCTGGACTTAGCAGTGGCGAGCCGCAGATATGAGTCGCTTACAATGAGCGATGCAGAATATGTAACTGTGCTAAGGCTCTTTTTCTCGGATCTGTTATACAGGCTTTCTAGAAGGGCCTAGCTGAGCTTCGTGAGCTAACCCCGACGGTGACCTCCTGTAACCTGCTTAGCAAAGTTAACACAGCATCTACTAGCCTGGAGCGGGGCGCAAAGGTTTAAGCATAAAGACCCTAAAGGATACTCAGCCCCGGTAGCTCAGCCTGGTTGGAGCGCGAGCAGGATCGACGCACCCCTGCCGCCAAGCACTGGTATCCGCCCGCCAGGGATGCCGAGACGCCTCCGGCGCGGTAGGTCGCGGGTTCGAAGCCCGCCCGGGGCTCACCCTCACGTGATTCATGGCGATTGTAAGATCAGGAAATCCCGTTCGAGCCGGTCTGCACCTTGACGTATGAGAAGAACGACGCGCTTAAAAAGCTTGCAAACCCACTAGGGGCTTAGCTTGATGTTCAAGAAGAAAAAGAGGCGTGGTCCCCTAATTTACATCTTTGCCTTTCTCATCATTATCATAGGGGTATTCGCATACTTCTACCCGCTGATAGCCCTGCCTCCCCCTATAGATGGAATTCGCTGTGACCGAGGAGAGCAGCTTGCCTACCACATTCATGTCGATCTGAAGCTCTTCGACGAGGGGAACGAGGTCACCATCCCAGCTAACATAGGCGTGCACCCTTCATGCATGTACTGGATACACACACATGATACGACGGGGAAGATTCATATAGAGTCTCCCGAACCTAGAACGTTTAGGCTCAGGGACTTTTTTAAGATTTGGGGTCGCAGTATTACCGCAGAAGAGTTCCTTGGAAAACCCGTTACTCCCGATAAACCCCTTAAAATTACGGTGAATGGCGAACCTTATTTCGGGGACCCTGGGGACATTGAGCTGCGTGATAACATGTTGATCGTTATTCAATATGGGAGAACACCACCCACCCCCACATGAATATAACACTCATGTGTAGCTCGCGGCGCGGGACGGGTTTTTAACGAGGTTGTAATATGGGGACCCGAGATGCAGGTTTTCTCTATAATCCTCAAAGGCGAGGCTTTTAGGGGAGCCGATATTCTAAAGGCATTAGAAGAGACAGGCTGCATTGGCGTCACTGTTTCAGAATTCTATCTATCTGATCCCAAAACCTACAGGGTGATGGTGAGTTATATCGACAGTGCGAGGGTCGATGTAGAGAGTATCAAAACAAAACTTAAGAGTCTGGGCTTTACTCTAGTGAATATATCGGCACCCTGAAGCATTAGCGATGATTGGTGCATTGCTTAGACCAGGCTCGGAAAGAACATGCTCTCAAGCGCCAAAATATCATGCCGACTGGATGCGTTCAGATACGCTTTGAGCGGCTCTCTATTTAAAGTAAGGAACGTTTCCCCCCATTTGAACAAACTTAAAACCCTTTCAGCTTCCCTCACATATCCACCTATATACAGAGTTGCGGCAAGAGCCTCTGCAGAACTAAGAAGCCCGGCTTGCGCATAATGGATCGGGTTCCCAGCCAGGAGAAGCGGGAGTCGGCGCCTGATTCCCGGCATAGGTCTGGAGAACAATTCGCGGCTGGCTTTCCAGGACCCATCAACAACGACAATAGCTCTAGCCTTCTTCACTTCACCTGGGTAGAGAGGCTGGTCAAAAGGATCCAGTACGAGAGCATGCTTAGGTATTGAAGCAATACGGCGCAGGGGCTTTACTAGGCCGAAACGTATCAGCTTCCTAGCAGTACATTTGCGGGGATCGTCTTGCTCAAGAAGAACGGCATATAGAGCTGGCAAGACCTACCCTTTACAATAGTGGCTGCTTAAAACAATGTTTCACCAAGCGGGGGGATGAGCCGTGGCACGTTTTGTCGCACAAAAGAAGGAGCCACTGGCAAAACCTTATAACAACAACAAATAGATACAAAAGTGAGAGATTTGCCCACAGCCTTTGTCCTGATAAACGCAGAGCTAGGCGCTGAGGAAGAGCTTGTAAAGGAGCTTAAAGGTATTGAGGGTGTAAGGGAGGTTTATGTCGTCTATGGTGTCTACGATATTATTGCCAAGATAGAAGCTGAAACGATGGAAAAGGTCAAAGAGATCATTACGTGGAGAATTCGACGCCTCGCTAAGGTGAGAAGCACCCTTACTATGATAACCGTAGAATCCTATTAGCTGCTTCGATGATTTAACGCTCAGCGCGACGCTCGTGAGTGAGGGATACTAAACATATCCTGAGGCGGCCACCGACACCTTTCTATGCGCTTAAAGCCCTATCATCGTAGACGTGTCTGTGGTACGCCTGACGGTGGGCATTGACGACACGGATTCGCCGAGGGGGATGTGTACCACTTATGTTGGTGCTGTGGTAGCGGAGAAATTATCAGGGGTTGGCGTGAAGATTGAAGGGCTTCCAAGGCTCATAAGGCTGAACCCCAACTGTCCCTGGAAGACGAGGGGTAACTGTGCCATTTCTCTGACCGTTGAGGTTGAGGAAGACCAGATAGAAACCGTAAAGATATTGACGAAGTCAACGATTGAAGAGTTAGCTGAGCTCAGGGAGGATCAGACCCATCCTGGAGCGGTCTTCTTGCACGGTGAACCCGATGCCGAACTACAAAAATTCGCCAGGAGAACCGTGACTGAACTGATAGAGCTTGATGAAGCACGAAGGATTATCGAAAAGAAAGGTGTTGAAGCTATTACTTTCAAGAAGGGACGTGGAGTAATCGGAGCACTAGCAGCTGCAAGTTACCCTCTTGGCAACGAAGCCACATATGAGCTCATAGCCTACAGAACCAAGATATTTAGAGGAAAAGAAAGGCTCATCGATCCCGATTCCGTATTTAAAATGGATAGGATCACCAGCCCCTATACCTTTGATAACCTCGACCACTCCACTGGAGAGATCAGGATTACTCCCCATACGCCATGCCCAATACTCTATGGTATCAGAGCTGTATCGCCTGAAGCTGCCCTCATGGCCCATAACCTGGTGCGGGTCAAGGAGCCCATCGAGAAGTGGGCAATCTTCGAAACTAACCAAGCGACAGATCACCATTATGTTTTGACGCGCATCGGAGAGATTAAACCTTACACCTCGGTAAGAGTCGTGGGAGTAGTGGAGGAAGAACCCGTGATCATTCCTGGTGGTCACGTGTTCTTCTGGATAAGGGATCACACCGGCAAGATCAGGTGCGCGGCATATGAACCGACTCGTAATTTCCGTTGGCTGGTCTCTCGCCTGATAGTGGGAGATGTGGTTGAGGTTTGGGGCGGGGTCAAGCCAAAGCCGTCTCTGCCTTTGACCGTGAACTTAGAGAGAATCCGAATTGTAAAACTAGCTCCGAAAGTGAAGAGATTTCCACCAAGATGTCCAAATTGTACCACCGCGATGAAGTCAAAAGGGTTGACAGCAGGTTATGTATGCGAGAAGTGTGGGGAAGTAAGCCCCCCTTCGGCGGCAATACTCGTAGAGGTGGACAGAGGTATTCAATTAGGTGTCTACGAGGTGCCTTCTAGGAGCAGAAGGCACCTGTCTAAGCCGTTTGGCTTGGCTAGGGTCTACTAGTCTTATCGGAGCATTGATATCTCATAGTGCCCACTTAAGTTTATGAAATGATCTATTTATGATTCTTGCCGTGGCTGGGATCCGCCTTGGAGTACACATCTCGATTTCGGCCGGTTTTGCACGGGTTCCTGACGAAGCCAAGGAGCTTGGTTGCAACACATTCCAAGTCTTTACAAGGAATCCAAGAGGTTGGAGGTCAACCCCACTTAAGGAGGATGAAGTGATAGAGTTCAGAGAGAAGGTCAGACAATACGATGAAATACCCGTCGCTCATGCATCTTATCTTCCAAACCTAGCTTCACCTAAAGATGACATTTGGAGACTCTCACTTACTTCAGTCATTGACGAACTTAAACGATGCGGAGAGCTGGGCATACCATACTTCGTGCTTCATATGGGTAGTCATTTAGGGGCGGGATTCGAGGTAGGCTTCAAACGTCTTGTAGAGGGGTGCGACCAAGCCCTTAAAAAGGCTGACAACAACGTAATTCTCCTTCTGGAAAACATGGCTGGTCAGAAGAATAGTATGGGGTCGAGATTCGAAGACATTGGACGAGTCTTGCGGGCGATAGAATATCAAGATCGGATCGGGATGTGTCTTGACTCCTGCCATGCCTTTCAAGCCGGTTTCGATTATAGATCTAGGAGGGGACTAAAGAAGATGTTACAAGAGCTTGACCGCCATGTAGGAATCGCTCGTGTTAAGGTCCTTCACCTTAATGATGCAGAAAATGCAGTTGGTTCGGGTCTTGACAGACATTACCACATTGGTTTAGGATATATCGGCGAGGAGGGCTTTCGTAACCTTCTCCATGTAGAAGAATTTCGAGGGCTGCCTTGGATATTGGAGACGCCCGTCGATAAGACCAGAGGTTGGAAAGAAAACTTAGAAGCGGTCAGAAGATTTGCCGAATAGACAATAACCGTTTCGAGGAGGTGCATAGCCTCGATATCCCTATTCGGATCGTTAGCAGCATCGTTAGTCTTGAACGTTGGGATGCAAGGATCTGTCTATTGTCTGCTACTTAGAGACGTATTCTCGTAGTCCGCTCGCTGATCGCACTCTTGGTTATATCGAGATAGATAGGATTTGCCGAGGCGTGGTGATCGTAGCCCCCGTTCTGTTCTAAGCGGGCATTTCGCTAAGCGGCCTACCCAGGCTTCGTCCAGGGATCCTCATCAGCCTCTTCTTGGCCTTGCCCCCGTGGGTTGACCGTTTCACCCCTTGACTCAGCCTCCTCCGAGGAATTTCCTCTTCATATTCATGGGCTGAGCCGGGCTTCGTTTCTGTGCCAGTTGCCAGCCCTCTCAGGCTACCCTTCTCAGGGTCACGTCCCTGTTGTGGGCGGGGAGCTTCCACAGACCTGGAGGTCCGCGCCCGCTCGTCACCTCGCCTCGGCATCAACTTAGTAAGGGGAGGGGGGATTTAAGCTATACCCTCATTGGCATGTTCTTAGCCGAGCCGATCTAAACGAAAAATCTTCTGATTCATCCTGAGCCTAAATGACTTCAACCAGCGCGTAAGTGTCTCGTAGAATAGGGGGATAGGGGGCTCGTCGATGAACGGAAACTATAGATGGTGAGCCCAGGTTTTACTACGATTAGAGGTGTAAGATTCAAAGGTCAAAAGGACATTCGTGAAGAAATCACTGTGCCACAGTCTTTTACGCAAGGAATAGGGGATCGCTGCTAAATCTCGGCGCACTGTCGAGAATCTGTGGTCTTACGAGTGAATTATTATGGGATTTGCAGTATTAAATCTATTTATCTAGGGCAGTGTGCATCCCAAGGGTTACGGGGACCTGAAGAGAGCACCGAGTATTAAAAGCATCAGGAGAAGGATCATCGAGAGTATAAAAAGCCGATTCCATGTTCTCATGCGCCTCTGGGCTTTAAGGTCCAATTCCCTACACTCGTTGGAACAATAATCCTTTGATGGCGGAATGGAAATTCCGCAGACTTTACAATGCTTATGGGGTTGTAATCTCCCTCCCTCCTTCTGTGACAATATGGTTCAGTCTAGTTATCAAAGTCAGTTAATAGTTTTCGCCTTGTGGAACAGAGGGGGGTTCTATAAATGCTAATCTGCCATTATCAACGTCCCATGCTGCTTCCCCTTCAGAACTTCCCATATAATTTCAGGTTCATTCTTAATTATTCGCGTTGGAAGCCTAGCCCTCTCAATGATTTTCAGAGCAACTAGATCCAATAATTCATAGCTACCCGCTATCATCTTCCCTTCATCCAGTAGTTTCCTTAGTTGAGAGGTGGTGATTACGGCCAGCTTCTGCGACTCCCCTCCTTTCTTTGGATCTCTGGTATAAACGCCATCCACATCTGTAGCGTTGAGCAGCAAATCCGCCCTCATCCTTTCAGCTATCAAGGCAGCGACCGCGTTCGTGCTGTGACCAGGTTGTAAACCACCGCAAACCACATGTTTTCGTAGTTCGACCGCTGCTATGACCTCGTCCAATGTGGTTGGTATCAATGGGTAAACATCTGGATAAAGGGCGGCTAGAAACAGACGAGCATTCATTCTTGTAGCTTCGATGCCAACTTGATCCAGAGCGCTCTCGTCCATCTCCAGGGCTCTACCAGCACTAATGTATTCACGCGCCAGAATACCCCCACCGGTGATAACGATAAATTGAATGCCCATCTCTGAGCTAGCAGCTTTGAAGACGTTAGCTGTATCACGAATCTTCTTGGGTGAGAGGGGCCTATCGAACAGGCTTCCCGAGATCTTCACAACAACCCGCTTTAGTGGCTGGCTCACAAAGTCACCCTATCGCAGACCCCTCTTAATGGTTTAAAATGCTTCGAGAGATACGCCTAATCTCGGCGTCATAGATTTAAAAAGGTAGTAAAAGAGGTGAATCTGGCCCCGCTATCCGGTGCCTCCCTATGGAAAAGCAGGTTTCGCGATCAGCGGCATTATATCGCTTACGTAAGATGCTGAGTGAGCTGTCAAGCCTGACGGGAAGAGGTACCGAACTGGTCTCTCTTTATGTTCCTCCACGCAAAGCACTATCAGAGGTAATCAATGCTTTAAGAAGTGAGTGGGGAACGGCCGCTAACATAAAATCAGATACAACACGAAACCATGTTCAGGACGCTCTCACCCGCGTTATACAAAGATTAAAGCTCTACGAGAAGATTCCAGAGACAGGCCTGATAATCTTCTGTGGGGCATTGCCAACAAATGGACCTGGAAGTGAAACCATAAAACTATACGAATTAATCCCACCTAAACCGGTTACCACCTATTTATATCGCTGTGATGATCATTTCCATCTAGAGCCTCTACGCGCCATGCTCAAGGAAGAGAAGTTGATCGGGGTTCTATCCATAGATGCGACTGAAGCGGGAATTGGTGTAGTACGAGGAGAGCAGGTGGAGGTCATCGATGTCATAACCTCAGGCGTATCGGGCAAGACCAAGAAAGGGGGGCAGTCCCAAAGAAGATACGAAAGAGAGCGGGAGATGTTCCTAACATACTACTACCAGCGTGTGGCAGAAAGAGCCAATGAAGCCTTCTTAGGCGAAGATGGTATCAGTGGGCTCATCATAGCAGGTCCGGGTCCGACAAAGGAGGATTTTCTTAAAAAAGATTACCTAAATTACCAGCTCAAAAACAAAGTTCTTGGAGTAATAGATACATCCTATTCTGGAAGCGAAGGTGTAAGAGAAGTTTTAGAAAAAGCAGCCCCCCTCTTGGAAGGGCTCCGAATAACAGAAGAGAGAAAGCTCGTCGAACAGTTCTTTAGGGAACTACAGTCAGGGAGCAGGCTTGTTGTAACCGACGTAAACGAAATTCTCAGGCTACTTCCTATGAATGTTGTAGATACCGTGCTGATATCTGAGGACGCTGGCTTCACCCGAATTACCGTAAAATGTGAGGCCTGTGGGTTTGTAAGGGAAGGGGTCTTCGGAAAAGAGACCTATATGATCGAGAAGCCAAAACTAATCCAGAATTGTCCCCAATGTACTAGTACAAACCTAGAGGTTGAAGAGAGGGACCTGGTTGACCTCATCGAAGAAATGGCTATACCAGTGGGTACTAAAGTCGAAGTCATATCAACAAAGAACGAAGCCGGAATGATGTTCAAGAACGCTGGGGGTATAGGGGCAATCTTACGCTACAGACTCTCCTAATAAATCTTCACCGTCCCCCTATCAGCATTTTTTAGATTCCATCAACCAGCCGGATGACCATTAACTCTTTATTTAGGTGGTCCGACCCGGAAGATCGGCCCCGGTAGCTCAGTGGTAGCACCGAGAAGTCAGGTTAGAGCGACCGATGGCCGAGTCTTGGCCAGTTGAACCTTGTAAGCGGTAGGCCGGGGGTTCAAAGCCCCCCCGGGGCTCCACCTAGTGGGGTATAAAGGGGGTTCAGGGTAGCCGCTCCACTCTATGTTTGTTAGTGCCTCCAGACTTTAGCCATTAAGGCTGATAACGCGAATAATGCCAATACTGATGCCATGAATAAAACCGTCGCCAACCATAGGTTCATCGATGTCTGTTGGTGCCTAGCAAGTTCAATGAGGGTGGTCAGTGGATTGATGCTCACTAGGTAATGTAGGGCGGCTGAGAATTTTGCAAGATAGTCCAGCGCGTAGAGTGTTGGTGTTAGTGCGAAGAGCCCCCATTGGAAGAGTGATGTCAGGGCTGCTATCTTGAACCATTCTCTTATCAGGGACGCTATTACGCCGCCCACCCCGCTCGACAGCAAGAAGAGCCCACTCGAGGTTAATAGCACAAACAGGATTGTTGAGGGTGAAATTCCCACTATCAACATGGCTACGTAGTATGGAGTGCTTGTAGGGTAAAACTCCATAGCTAGACTGAAGACTGTTCTAAAGAAGGCTAGGTCGCGAGCTCTTAGGGGTAGCGATAGAAGGTAGTATATGTATCTCTCGTGGATCCACCACCAGATCCCCCTGCCCAGGTTCATACCATGTATCATAGATGTTATGAGGGGTAGTGCTGGGAGGATGAATGAGAGATAATCCAGCACGACCACTATTCGGGAGAGGGCCGCATAAACAGCCACAAGGTCGAGCAGCGTCCCCACAGACACTTCCAAGAAGAAGAATTTCAGGTATTTGCTTACGGTTGACCTTGCGTAGAATATGCTGTTTCTCAGCTCCGTGCTCATTTGGCTATCACTCCCTCAACCCTCCTCTCGTAGAGGTGGAGGGCTATACTTAACATGCCGAGCAGGACCCCGACGGTGACCGTGAGAGCTAGCCCGGGGTCCACGAGCAGGTATGTGGGGAAGCCCTGAAGGTATCGCACAAGGTCCGCAATATATGCAAGCGGGTTTAGGGTTATGGCTGGCTGGGCGTAGGCTGGAGCGGCTACCCTAGGGTATGTGGCTGTGCTGAACCTAGTCACCAGTGGCATTATCGCCGCGTGGAGGGCCGTCAGACTTAGGGGGTGAATCTTAGTGATTGTGAGGAAGATAATACCTATGGTCGACGAGAGTACTAAGGCCATTATAAGACCCAAGGCTGCCGGCATGGCTTGGGTCAAGCCTGAGAACACGAATAGGGCGATGAGCGGGGGCATGGCGTAAATGAGTGATACAAGGGACCAGGCGGTTATTCTTGCCAACAGGATGCTTGCCCTTCTCGTGGGGATCGTCAGGAGATACAGTTCCCATTCCTTCTCCCAGCCTAGTTCGTTGGCAATTATGGTCCCATAACTCATGCCCAAGAAGATGGCGACGCCGGTCGCGTAGTATAGGTGATAGTCTTTAACGGATACCATGAATGAGAGGGCTAGAGCAATTATCGTTGATGAGAATGCGCCCTCCGCCCAGAAGGCCAGAAGAGCCGTTTTGATCCTAAGTCTGTTTTTAAGATAGGTGGCCATTATGGCTTTAACGGCTTTCAAGTGTGACCCTCGTGATCACTTCATCCAGATTAGGCTCTTTGACCTTCACCTCCAGAAGAACCAGCCCTTCGCTTCTTAGCATCTCAATAAGGGGAGGAAGGTCAGTCCAGTATCTCCTTGTCCGTATCATCAGTCGGCTACCTTGAAGATCCACCTCTGAAGTTATGAATCGCCTAATCCTCTCTAGGGTGTTCATAGAAGGTGGAGCGGACAATAGGAGTTCTATCAGGTCTCCTCCGGCCACCATTTCCTTTAGCTCCCTTGGATTGGCCATGGCCACCAGTCTCCCTTTATTAATCAATAAGATACTCCCGGCTAGGACTTCGGCTTCATACATATCATTGGTCGCTACTAAAACCGTAGACCCAGAAGCGGCTAGATCCTTTATGGCGTCCCAGATATAGTGTTTCCCTTCTAAATCTATCATAGCGGTGGGTTCATCGAAGATGGCTAATCGCGGTTTCTGTATGAGGACCTTAGCTATCTCCACCTTCTTTCTCTCACCACCCGATAGAAACTCGACGCTTCTCCTCCTTACCTCCCAAAGTCCCAACTGTCTCAGGACTCCCTCGATCGCGTCCATATCTCGAATACCATGGACTTTAGCATGAAGCTTGAGGACCTCCTCAGGAGAAAAACGCCAGAAGAGCTTAGGTTCTTGAAAGGAGATCCCTAAAACTTTTCGCACCTGTGCCCCCTGCTTGATAACGTCATAACCCATAACCTTGACAGAGCCGCTGCTCGGCTTCAGAATTGTGGAGATTATGTGTAGGAAGGTGCTCTTTCCCGCACCGTTGGGTCCTAGTATACACACCACTTGTCCGGTCGGTATGCTAACAGTTAGCCCATTCAGTGCCCATACCTTATCATAGCGTTTGTAGAGGTCCTTGGCTTCCACCGCGTTCATGGAGGAGGGACTGGCCATCCGCCGTCTTCTTAAGTACTTCAGTTGATCAAGTGGAGAAAGACCAGCGATGCAATACTTGCCCCCGATAGGAAGCCTTAGGACTTATCCAGTCCCCCAATAAGCTTCGCAGACATTGAGAACCTGAGGAAACAGGTCCCCCTCTACATCCAGTCAGACCAAAGGTCTTCCTTTTAGGTAGTTGCTGGTCACCAGCAACTCAGCGCAGGCCTTAATATAACGCCACACGCGTTAACTCTCTTATTGGAAGCCCCCATGTGATGGCTACGATATATTTGCGTATTCACATCCTTCGCTTAAGCTTTCATGCGGTCCTGTAGAGATGTGTCTGGAAGGTGTCGGCGCGCTGGACAAGAAGGGGGTCGCCATCAGAGAGCTTGATCCCATCGCTGAGGGGCTCTTCTGTCCAAGAAGCACAAGCCTCTTCAATCCGCCTCACTGAGCACCTTTCTCTCACCTAAGATTATCTACCGCTCCACTTAATTTGTGCATAATGTCCGTTGGGTTTCGTCTCTGAACTTTCGGCCCATGGGTTCTGACGAATTTCATTTCTTTCATCGTGGTTATGTCACGGATTCATCGTACCGATGATACAATCCTGCTTCTCGCATAATCATCGGGAGGGCCATCTGTATCTTTACCAAATGCTAAAATGCTTCCCCATTCCTGCGCCAAAAGGTAGTAATGGCGTACAATCCGATACATCATCTCATGAGCAACTGGGAGCTTAACGGGGCTAGCGAGTGCATCCTGGTACAGGGGCCTAGGCTATTCTGAAGGCACCACTGTTCTTAAACGCTTATTGTAGGTGTCAAGGATGTGCTCGAGCTCTTTTCATAAAGCCAACTGGATCGATGTTCACCACAATATGATAGTGAAGAGCCGCTAGCCTCCCAGCAACTTCTTCTAAACCTCGAACCCTCGGGGTTTTGCTTGAAAACCTCGAGATTAGCGCGCACCAAAGGAGTTAATGGTTAGGGGCTCTAATATCAAGGCGTTTAGTTCCTCTCCTTAAGAGTGGACTCACGTTGAAGTAGATAATCCAATTAGCTTAAATAGGAGGGTTAAGGCGCTCCGACCGATATATTATGGAATACATATATGCGGCGTTACTGCTCCATCAATTGGGCCGAGAAGTGAATGAAGCTAATCTAACGAAGGTTGTGAGGGCAGCTGGTGCTGAAGTTGATGAGATAAAAGTGAAGGCGCTTCTTTCCGCCTTAAAGAATGTCAATATCGATGAGATAATCAGGAACGCAACCACCATGCCAGCGGCCGTTGCCATGACCCCCACCTCAATTGGAGCACCTGCGGCAGAAGCCAAGAAGGCAGAAGAGGAGAGGAAGGAAGAGAAGAGAGAAGAAGCTCTCGAAGGTCTCGCAGCCCTCTTTGGTTAGAGGCTGTCAGCGTACTATCCTTAACGGTGTCTTCTTACTTGGATCGTAACCTCGCTCGGACCATATTTCAAGGGCTAAGAAGGAGAGCTACGTCCTGCCAAAAGGATGATAGTCCGATCCCCTAGGGGGCGACCTGTGAGGAGTCGAAATCCTGTGACTTGTTGAGAACCGCATAATAAAATGCTTTGAGGGTGCTTTGTGGGGACGTCTTCTTGAGCGTTTCATCCATAGTGTTATTTTTTAGTGGTTGAGTGATTATTCTACAGAGCTCTAGGCCATCAGCCTATCAAACGTCTCATCAGATAAAGGCCGTTATCCAACATGCCGTGATTGTTGTTCAGGTAGATGGCGTTTTTTCCTGCCCTCAACTTTCTGATTCTAATCACTATATCATTGAGCTCATGCTCTGAATAGATATAATTGTACCATTCCTCCCGTCCATGTAGTCTTAGGTAAACCACACCTTTACTCACTACAATGTCCCTCGGAAGACTCGGCGCGTCTACTGAGCAAAAAACAGCCCCAGCCTTCTCGACTTCTCTTACGGCCTGCCACCATGACGGGTCTCTAAACTCCACAACAGCTTTGTCACCTAGCTCTACACTCATAAAGAAGGTTTCTAGAGATTCTACGTTAGCCGGTTTGTAAATATAGCTAGGTGGCATCTGGAAGAGCCAGAACTCGATCTTGTCCTCAATTGGCTTGAGTGGTTCTTTGAATCTTCTCCAGTATTCGACTGCCCTTCCCCTAAGTTTAGCATAATGTGTTATGAGGCGGTGAACCTTGATGGAAAAAGTAAAATCTCTAGGCGCTTTCGCCCAGACCTTCACCCAATCCCTCGAAGGAAAACGGTAGAAACTTGCGTTGATCTCGACTGAATTAAACCCCTGTTTCAGGTACCATTCGAAGGGTGTAGGCTTGCCCTCGTTCCAAAAGTAGGTGTACCCGGAGGTGCCTACCCTGAAGAGCAAACCTCAGAGTGCAACAAATAAATATTATTAGGGGTAATGGCCGCTCTCGGTTCAGCTCGGGCTCGAGAGTAAACGGCTACAGCAGCTATCTCAAGTGACCTATTGTAATAGGGATGCTAAAGAAGCCCTGTTCCTCTGACTATGTTGAAGCTTGGGACTGAACGGAGCGATCTTCAGAGGCGCACCAGGGACATGTGGAGATACCTGCGTCAGGAGCGTTTCAACGAAAGAAATAGTCATCTCGTGCTCGGTGGAGAGCAGAGGTTCGAAAAAGCGAGAGTCCAGCAAAAGCACTTAAATAATCGGACATTGCCAGCCTATGTTCGCTTAACGATTCGTAAAGGATGCAATCCACTATCCGCTGCGATAGCTTGGATGAAGGGTGGAGCAAGCATCTACACGCTTATGCTTGCGATTACCGCCGTGTAGAGTCGCGCTACTCCGCGAGGATTCCCACATGGCACAACGACGCCGTCTGGTGGATGGCTAGGCTTGGGTGGCGACGAAGGGCGTGGCAAGCTGCGATAAGCCCCGGGTAGCCGCAGGCAGGCGTTGATCCGGGGATGCCCGAATGCGACTTCGCACCAGGGTTCCTTACGGAACCCTGGTATTCCCGGGCAAGGCCTGGGAATGCGAACCTCCCGAACGGAAACATCCAAGTAGGGAGAGGAAGAGAAATCAAAATGAGATCCCCTAAGTAGCGGCGAGCGAAAGGGGGAGAGCCCAAACCGAATCTCCATGAGCAATCATGGAGAGATGTGGGGTTTTGGTCGGTGGCTGCCTTCAATGGTAGCAGCCTTAAGCTCCCGAGTCGAAGTCGCCTGGAACGGCGTGCCATAGAGGGTGACAGCCCCGTAGATAAGGGAGCAAGAGGCTGTGCCACCGACCCGAGTACCCGGCCTTGGCAGTGGCTGGGGAAGATGGGGGAAAGCGGCCTCCAAGGCTAAACACTACCCAAGACCGATAGCGCAGTAGTACCGTGAGGGAAAGCTGAAAAGGACCTCGGAAGAGGTGTGAAAAGAGCCTGAAACCAGACGGTTACGAGCGTACAGGGCCTGGAAGGGCTGGTCCTCAACGTGCCAGCGCTCGCAAGGGTGCTGGCGCGGGGGGACGAGGCCTAAGGTCCTGTGATCCGTTTGGAACCACGGGCCAGGGAGTTCATCTTCACGGCGAGTCTAAGGGCTCTAAAGCCCGAAGGCGAAGGGAAACCGAGCTGCCGCAGCCTCGTAAGAGGCGAGGGCAGGGGTCTGAAAGGGCCTCTAGCCGTGGGGATGAGACTAGATACCCGGCGATCGAGCCCTGGGCAGGGCGAAGGCACCCGAAAGGGTGCTGGAGGCCCGAAGGGGTGCTGACGTGCAAGGGAGCCAGCATCTGGCTCCCCGCGAGATTCGCTCCTCTGACCCGGGGTTAGGGTCCAAACGACCATCTAGCCGGGTGGTAGCTAGTTCCCGCCGAAGCTGATCCTAGTCAGGCCTGGGCGGAGGCTGCTCACGCTGTAGAGCACCGATGGGTGGGTAAGGACCCGAAAGGGTCCACCTTCCCGTCGAACTCCGAAGGTGTGAGCGCCGTAGAAGCCCGGAGACGGGGCGGTCGGTGTAAGATCGACCTCCGAGAGGGGAACAACCCAGACTAGGGTTAAGGCCCCAAAGTGCCGGCTAAGTGTCAAACCGAAGGGCGTCTCCCGGCGAAGACAGCAGGGAGGTAGGCTTAGAAGCAGCCATCCTTTAAAAAGTGCGTAACAGCTTACCTGCCGAGCCGGGGGGCACCGAAGATGGACGGGGCTCAAGCCGGCCGCCGATACCCTAGGCCACCATAGCAATATGGTGTGCGGTAGGCGGGCGTGGGTGCTGGAGAGAAGGTGGGGCGTGAGCTCCACTGGACCGGCACCCATTGCAGATCCTGGCGGTAGTAGCAGCTAAGCCGGGTGAGAAAGAGAGGGTGTAACCACCTTCTCCTCGCGTCCCGGCCGCCGAAAGAGCAAGGTTTTCCTGGCAACGCGTCGTCAGCCAGGAGTTAGCCGGCCCTAAGGGAAGCCCTAAGGGAGCTTCTCGAAAGGGAAACGGGTTAATATTCCCGTGCCTCTCTACATTCGCGTCTCCCGCAAGGGAGACACATCTTCAACAGCCCGCTTCGAGGTAGGGTGAGTGAGGTTGTCGCCTCACCTAACTGTCCGAGGCCTGGGGAGTGTCGTAATGACGAGAACCAGGCCGAGGCAGGAATGGCCTCCTGTATAGGAGGTTCACCCGATCCCCGGAGCCCATGAAAACTGTTGAAGAGAGAATGTAGAGAGCCCGTACCGAGAACCGACACAGGTGCTCTGGGTGAGAAGCCCAAGGCGTGTCGGGTCGAAAGCGGGCGAGGGAACTAGGCAAAATAGCCCCGTACCTTCGGAAGAAGGGGTGCCTGTGCTCTTCACCAGAAGTGGGGAGCGCAGGTCGCAGTTACAAGACTCCCCCGACTGTTTAATAAACGGGCAAGAGCCCCTGGCCAGCAGTAGGAGGGGTGTCTGCCCGATTAAGAAACATAGGTGGCCGCAAGCCCGCAAGGGTTAGTATGGCCGCCGAATCCTGGCCAGTGCAGGTACCTGAAACCCCCATCCAAGGGGGCTAAGGGCCTGTAAACGCCGGGAGTAACTCTGACTCTCTTAAGGTAGCCAAATGCCTTGTCGGGTATCCCCTACCAGAGGGGCCCGTAAGGTCCTCCGGCGCAAGCCAGGATCCCTGAAAGTTCCGACGTGCATGAATGGATCAACGAGGGGAGTGCTGTCCCCGCCCGCAACCCGGCGAAGCCACGAGGTGGATGAAGAGTCCACCGACTCCCGTCGGGGAGAGAAGTCCCTGTGGAGCTTTACTGCAGCCTGTCGCTGCGATGCGGCTGTGGGTGCAGAGAGTAGCCGGGAGCCGTCGAACCCAGGTCTCCGGGCCTGGGGGAGGCAAAAGTGTAACACCGGCCACCCATGGTTGCCTCGCTAACCTCTCGCGAGAGAGGGACACCGACAGGTGGGCAGTTCGGCTGGGGCGGCCCCCCCTTGAAAAGATATCGAGGGGGCCCAAAGGCGGGCTCAACCGCGTCAGAACTGCGGTGATGAGGGCAAGGCCAAAAGCCCGCCTGACTGGAGCCTTGAACACAAGGGCTCCAGGGGTGAAAGCCGGGCCTAGCGATCCATGGTGTCCCCACCGTTGGGGGCCCATGGTGACAGAAAAGTTACCCCAGGGGTAACAGGCTCGTCGCGGGCGAGAGCTCCCATCGACCCCGCGGTTTGGAACCTCGATGTCGTCTTTTCCCATCCTGGCCCTGCAGCAGGGGCCAAGGGTGGGGCTGCTCGCCCATTAAAGGGGACCATGAGATGGGTTTAGACCGTCGCGAGACAGGTCGGACTCTACCTGACGGGAGCGGAGGCAGCCTGAGGGGAAGGCTCTCTTAGTACGAGAGGAACGGGGAGCCGGGGCCTCTGGTGTACCGGTCCTCCGACAGGGGGTTGCCGGGCAGCTAAGCCCCTGCAGATAACCGCTGAAAGCATCTAAGCGGGAAGCTGCTCCCGAGAAGAGGCTGCCGTCCCCATTCCGCCGCTCCGCAAGGGGTGGTGGTTGGGGTGGAGGGCCGCCATAGAAGATGGCGTTGATGGGGTGGCGGTGTATGAGCGGAGCCTTTATGGCGGACGCTCGAGCCGGCCACTCCCAATCGCCCAACGTGCCATGGCCTTGGGATCCACGCGGGGCGCGAAAGCTCTACACGGCGGGAAATCCCTTCTCCACTGAAAGGGCTTGAGGCCTACTATTCTGGCGAGAGGATAACTACCTGTGTTCCGCTCGGTGCTAACTTCTCGAATCGCCGGGCATCCTCGAGCGTGGCTAGCAGCTTTCCCCAGTGCATTGGTATGGCTATGCGGGGCCTTAGCACGCTCGCGGCCTCAGCGGCCTCTTCCGCGGTCATTACATAAGTGCCTGAAACAGGGAGTAATGCTACATCGACCTTGATGTCTTTCATCTCGGGTATGTGATCGCTGTCGCCCGTGTGGTAGATCCTTACGCCTCTAAACTCGACAATGAAACCTACGTATCCAGCCTCCTTGGGGTGGAAGGGTTGCCCTGGTGCTCTGAATTTGTTTATGTTGTATGCCGGCACCGCCTCCACCTTTATGTTTGGTGAGATCTCGACGGTATCACCAGGCTTTACTGTCTTGATGTTCTTGTAAGCGAGCTGTTCTGCTACCTGCCTGACTGTTATGAACATAGTCTGATCCGTGGCAATCTTCCTGATATCGTCCTTACTGAAGTGGTCAAAGTGGTCGTGTGAAATGAGGAGATAGTCGGCCTTCGGCCCCCCTTTGATCTGATAGGGGTCTATGTATATCGTCGGTGGTCCATGGATCCTGAAGGAGTCGTGTCCCATCCATGTAATGTTTACACCTTGATAGGTAAATGTGGAGGAAGGGTGCTGCCCCATGCTTCTATCCTAACCGGCTACGCTATATTTCCTTACTGCTTCCAAAGTCCACTGACCATGCCTTTCGACGAGATGATATTCTTGGTACCCATCACAGGGATAACCGTCTGCGTAGAGCAGCTCCCATCCCTCTTGCCTATGAATCACTATTATACTACAGAGGGTTAGACCGTGCCTACATATGGATGCGGGCGAGTGTGAACTAAGTAGTTCGACCACCACCTTCTTATCTGGCAGCCTTCCCTCCAGAGCTCTATATGTCTCCCTTTCACGTTCTCTTGAGCCGGGGGCTGTGGCGTCTAGGGGAAGGAGGCGGAAACGGTTGGTTGCAACTTCATATCGGTAAGACTGTTTCACGGCGACCATGTTACCGTATCCTTCTATTCTCATGAGAGTATTCCCATCCGTTAAAATGAAAACTCCTGGACTATAGTCACCAGTGAAGAGCTCCTTTACGACATAATTCTTAGCCTCAATTAGACTCGTTGCTCGTCTAAGGGTTTCGAGTATGAGAATCCCTCTACTCTTAGGTAATTTTGGGCCCAAGATATTAGCTACACCCATGCATATGCCTGTCATTGGTGAGAAGCCACAGGCTAATCCTCCCGATCGGAGATCATAGACCCCTACGATGTGGTCGTCCACTATATTCAGCTGATGACCTTCGAATCCTTCAATGGGTCTATCTCGGTTTTCAAAGAAGATCAGCTTGGTGTCTTGAGAGGGATTAAGATAGGCTCCCACAGTGCACAATCTACTATGTGCCACTTGAACGCCCTGGGGCTCCCCACTCTTTCTCTATCTCTGCGATCTTGGCTTCCAATGCTTCGATAAGGTCCTTATTACTGACCAGGCTGAGCACATTTCCACATCTCGGACATGAATAATAGTACTCTATCGCCTCTTCGAGTGGAAGCTTAGGGTCCCCTGGTGTGCCACAGTAGTAAAACTCATGGGCCTTTTCATATTCAAGTCTGTTCCTTAAGCGTTCTAAGATCTTTTTCTTCTGGGCCTCTATGTAGCTATCTACCTGATCTCTTTCTGCTCTCCAGCGGTAGACCATCCACCCCCTTTTGGGATCTCTTACGCGTATCCCAGTTATAAGAGACCGCCCATAGAGATCGTACAAAATTCGCCTCACCACATTTATCTTTAGACCCGTGGCGCTCGCAATTTCTTCGTCTGTGGCCCCTTCATTATTTAATAGGGCACGAGCCACACGAACGTATTCCTCACCTCCTATGATCCCACTAATCTTTACAAATGAATCCTCATAAAACATGCTCAGCCAGCAACACCTCTGCAGTCTGGGGCCCAACCCATCCTAATAAAGCCTTCGTAGGTCAAACCGGATTATGTTGAATCTCTATGGCTTTGATAAGTCGCGATATGTCAACTTTTTGCATGTTGGTGTCCTCGTTCCTGAATGAAACCACCTTCTTACCAAGCGCTTCCCCGTACCTCACTAGTTGAAGGTTGGCTTCGTTCAGAACGCTCACAGGGAACCCCGTATCTACAATGATGTCGGCCTTCTCGACCAAGGCTTTAGCTTCTCTTAACGACCCAGGGTCTATTGGTTTGTGAGGCTCGGCCGCGATTACTTGCTGGCAGACCGCCCTAGCTGTTATGTAGTCTATCTCAGACCTATGCAGTACACCAGAGGTTATCGTCACATTAAGGTGTGAAAGTGCCCTGAACACGGGGGGGCCTGTCCCGCCGCCAGCTACAATATGTATTCGTACCCTGCCATTGCCCTTCCTAGAAGCCAATACATGATAGCCTAACGCAGGGAATACCACAACATCTTGCATGGAATAAATCTCCGCAATATTAGATTCGGTAATTACTTTATCCGGCTCCCCTATGCCCACAATCATCCCATCCTTCATAAGAACTACCTGGTCGCTAAAGAGTGATGCAAGATTGATATCGTGAAAAGTAGCTATAACTGTAAGTTTCCTTTGAGTGCTCAGACTCTTCAGTAAGTCTAGGATTTGGATCTGGCTTCTCAAGTCGAGGTGTATAGTTGGTTCATCGAGGAGAATGACTCGAGGCTCTTGAGCAAGCGCTTTAGCTAACATAACGCGTTGGCGTTGACCATCACTTAGCTCTGAGGCCCGTCTAGAGATAAAATCCGTTATGTTCAGCATCGCGATGGCCTTCTCTATCGCTTCAAGATCCTTTGCTGTGAGAAGGTCTAGAAAACCCGTATACGGGTACCTGGCCGTTGAGAGAATTTCGGAGACTGTCATTTGAAGGGTCTCTACTGGCTTGGTGAGCACTACAGCGATGAGCCGTGCGATCTCGTTAGGGGATAGAGCCCGGATACTTCTTCCATCCAGCATTATGGTACCGGTTCGCGGTTGTAGTATGTTGGCTAGACACTTTAGGAGGGTGCTCTTACCGGCTCCGTTTGGACCGATGATGCCCACAAATGAGCCTTGCTCTACCGTAATAGAGACATCTCTCAGAGCCTGTACTGAAGGATAACTGAACGATAGGCCTTCGACACGTAGGGTTACCAACTTTTAGCCCCCCTTCCACCAGACCGCATGAGAATATAGACCAGTATCGGTGCACCCAAAAGTGATGTGATGATCCCTACCGGTAGTTCTGAAGGTCTGAGGAGCGCTTTGGCTCCCGTATCTGCTAATGAAAGTATTAGGGATCCAAGTAAAGTCGTTGAAGGTATAAGGAATTTGTGGTCATACCCAACTAATGCACGGGCTATATGTGGCACTATTATCCCGACAAAGCCTATTATACCTGCTACTGCCACTGAGACAGCTGTCAATATGGATGTGATCAGGATTAAGTGCTGCGTAAGGCGGGCCAGATTTACCCCCAGTTGTTTAGCGTATTCCTCGCCCAGAAGGATGGTGTTCAAATCTTTTGCTTTCGTTAAAAGCAGGGTCACGGCCACGGGTACGGCTACCCCCAGTAGTTGTACGTGATACCAGTTAGTAGCTGAGAAGCTCCCCAGAAGAAGGGTTAGGATCATCAACGCGTCTCTGAGTGAGAGGTACTGCAGGAGAGCTGTTATTCCTGAAAGTATAAAGCTGATTGATACGCCTAGAAGCAATAGGGCTAGTGGTTTAAAGCCCAAAGACCTTCCTACGAAGTATATGACTAAAGTCGTGGCCGTTGAGCCGAGAAACGCCATACTTGATATAAAATATGGCCCAAAAAGAGATGTTATCTTGTTATGTAATCCCAATGCAACTGCGAGTGTCGCCCCAAGAGATGCCCCCGCAGAGATCCCCAAGAGATAGGGTTCCGCTAGAGGGTTCCGGAAGAGGCTTTGCAGCACAACCCCGCTTATCGCTAACCCCGCTCCAACCAACATAGCTGCCAAGACCCTAGGAACCCTGACCTCAAAAAGAATGGTCTTTGTGAACCCATCTATGTTCTCGTTGGGGAACAGGAGGGCGGTCAATACGTGCTTGAACGGGATGCTAGCCCCGCCGACCACTAGAGCTAGGAGAAAGGAAGGGGGTAGAGCCAGCGTCAAGAATAGGAGTATGAGCGCGGATGCCCTGGTCCTCTTGCGGTAATAAGCAGTGAAGGGGTCTCTAGTGTGTTGCATAGATCGGCACAGGCACTGCGAAGAGCTGTGGGTGTAGTAGCCTCGCTATTTGCTCAACCGCCCAGGCAGTTCTTGGGCCGGGCTGCACAGCGGCATCGGACACAAAGAAGAACTTGTTGTCCCTTATTGCCTTTAGGTCCTTAAGCTCCGGGTATAATTTCAAAAAGTCATCTACGCTATTAATTCCTGATTCCCTGAAGCTTTCCGTAAGGATTATTACGTCGGGGTTTCGAGCAATAAGTTCCTCTTTACTGATTATGGGCCAAGGCCGAGGTATATCTGCGAATATGTTAGTTCCACCGGCCGCTTCGATTAGAGCTGTGATGAAACTCGGGCCACCAGCAGTCATCAAAGGTTTGTGCCAAACCAGCCAAAAGACCTTAGGTCTTGGAGCACCGCTCACCTTCTGAGCTATACGCGTTATATTATTTCTGATCTCAATTGCAAGTGTTTGAGCTTTGATTTCAGCTCCGGTAACCCGTCCCAGCAGTATTATGGCCCGTATTATAGAGTCTACCGAATCTCCATAGTCAATGACGACGACTGGTACACCCAGTTCTTCGAATTTCTTAAGCTTCTCGGGACGCATTTTGATAGTTAGTATCAGCTCGGGTCTTGCGGCCATTACTTTCTCCACCTCCGGCTCCACTATGCTTTCTAGAACTGTTACGAGGCCTCTCCGCTTTTTCTCAACTACTTCGGGTGGCCATTCATCCCATTTCGTGACAACCACAACCTTATCTCCCAGCCCTATCTTGAAAAGTGTGGCAGTGATGCTTGGAGCGAATGACGCGATTCTCTCAGGAGGTGATCTTACAACCGTCCATTCATCAGGGATGCCTGGGGGCCTTTCTGCGCCCCTAGGAATCACTACTATTGTTTTATTGAGAGCGTCCTTCAGAGCGTAGAGGATCTTCGGCTTTGTGAGCTCCTGCTCAAGGGTATCGATCCTCGCTTCGATTCTTTGTAGCGCTGATAGTTGCAGGAAGAGCCCTGACGAGGCCACTAGCAGGGCAATAAGTCCTATTGCTATCCCCACGTACAACATTGATTTTTGGCCCATTTCTTCTTCCTGGATGGATTATCCAGCCATCATTTAAAAACCTTTGGTTCAGAGGTGGTGGTTTTTAAATAGCGTCAAGATCAGAATGTGGTTCTGGTGAAGTCTTGCGCTCCCCGAAAGAACTGATCGATGAGATTGTGAGGAGGACAGGGCTATCCGAAGAAAGAGTTCTACAACTCGTGCAGGAAAAGAAGCAGAAGGTCGGAGGCGGGTTTTTGAGTGATGCAGGAGCCATATACCTGGTAGCCGCGGACTTGGGCGTACAGATCGCACCAACGCCCACCCCAGAGCTTACCCTCAGTCAGCTCTCGGTTGGCCTTAACGAGGTTACAACTGTTGGCAGGATCCTCTCGATAAGTCCTCTACAGACATATAAGAGGAAAGACGAAACCCTCGGCGTCTACCGCAAGCTCGTCGTGTATGATAAGACTTCTAGCGCCGCTGTAACTCTCTGGGATGATAAGGTACATCTAATCGACAAGCTTGGCCTCAAACACGGAGATGTTGTGCGGATCATCAGGGCTTATGTAAGGTCTGATTTAGATATGAAGCCAGCACTGCATTTAGGAAGCCGGGGGAATATTGAGGTTGTGAAGAGTGACGAAGACAAAAGTGGTATACCTACGATTGATGAAATAGCACAGGACCTAAACGAAGCTACGAAACAATCAAAGGTGCTCGCTGTAAAGGGTCGGGTCGCCTCTCTACCGATCGAGACAAGTTATACGCGCCCGGATGGCCAGCCGTCCGCTCTCGTCACTTTCAGAGCGACAGGAATCACGGGTGGCCCCAGCAGGCGAATAGTGATATGGGGTAAGAATGTGAAGTCCATGCCCATTGGCCAGTTAAAGGTTAACGAGCCCTTTGTACTCACCAACGTCAAGGTAAAGGTTCTGCCGCACGGTGAATTTGAGTTTCATACAACTAGTGTTTCTGAGTTAATCATCCCGGGAGGAGGAACGGAAGTCGTAAGGACGAGACGGTTGCTGAGAATTCTCTCTGTGGGTCGAAAAAGAGAGACGGGTCAAGTTGACCTCTTAGCTGTCGGGGAGAATCGGGAATTTGTCCCGATAAGAATCAAAGATGGTGCTAGCTTGCCACAAGCGTTGGAACCCGGGGCCGTTGTGGCCCTTGAGAAGGATTGGAGCGACTCTCAACAACTCTTCCTTGAAAACGCTGAGGGTCTCAATCTCGTTAGCTCGTATGAGGCTGATCTCGAGAAACTTCCGCCATTGGAGCTCTTCTTCACAAAGATCTCCTCCATCAAGGTCGATAACGGGCCTGTGTTTCTGCAGGCCATGGCCCTCTCAAAGGGAACTGTACAACAGCTGGACACGAAGATGGGGGAGAGGGTTTCAAGAGGAGAACTTATAGTTGGGGATGATACTGGCGAAATAACGCTCACAGCTTGGAGAGACAGAGCGGACATGTTCAACGGGATTGTACCAGGAGAAAAAATCTGGGTTATGGCTTTCACCCCTAGAAAGGCGTATAGTGGTTTAGTGCTCGAGGCGAAGAGCTACTCATCCATCATACAGCTTAGGTTTAGAACGCAGACGGCTTAGGCTCTCCTTTCCTCATAGACGGTGGCGAAAATGAGAAGTAGAGTTAAAATAAAGCCAAACAACGCTATGCCTGTCATAATCCCGAAGTAGTCTGAAATCGACACCAAACCAGCGCGAGGCTGCGGAGATAAAACCGTTTCTATTTCATGCCCCTAGGCCTGAAGCACGAAGTTTCTGTATCGTTTTAAAGGTGGTGAGGGGGGCAGAAGTCGGGGCCGTCGTCCAGCATGGTCTAGGATGCGAGCCTCGGGAGCTCGTGGTCGTGGGTTCAAATCCCACCGGCCCCATCCAGGTCTGCCTAACCGTGTGCAGGGGCGGCCACTAAGTTCCACTATGAAAAGCTGCAAAAAGCTCTCGCAGAAAAGCTAGGTTTCGTGTTGAATGAGTATAAGCTGGTTCAAGTAGCCAAGCCACTTCTGAGACTAATCCAAGGGATCAATTCACGAGAATAACAGATCCGAAGAAGTAAAACTTGATAAACCGTTACCCCGGGATTAGTTATTGCGGGGGTCGCCAAGCCTGGTCAAAGGCGCGAGAAGATAGAGGCGTTAGCGCGAAGCTCAGGAAGATCAAGCGGCTTGGGGAACCTCGTCCCTTAGGGGTTCGTGGGTTCAAATCCCACCCCCCGCACCAATATAGGAGGATGATGCACGCTTTCACACATCTTCTGCAAGAAAGTTAAACAAGCGTTTGTCAACAGCGCGGCAACGTGTTGATAAATTGCGTCACAGGTAAAGCCCCTTAACCCTAACAGGTGTGGTGCTCGTGAATAATCCTCACCAATTGGCTATGAAAGTCAAAGCGATAATCATTTGCGGACTTCCAGGCCCCGTTACGAATCCAGGGTGGTGCGTTGAGAACCTTACGAACGGCCTTTCGGTAACGAAGCATTTTCGCCCAAGATTCCAGTTTAGCAGCGCTTGAGCCTCTGGAGATTTTCAACCATTATGCCATCTGAGGGGTTCTGTAATCCTCACACTTGAGTGATTGAAATTCTTTACGTATTGAATAAAATTCTGCCCGTCTTCATACATCTTTAAGGAGTGAAAGGCCATATAGGCTTTCTTGACGTTACTCTCCCTTAGTCTTAGCATGAGGTTCTCGAAGTGCTTCTTGGTGAGCTCCCGACCGAAGACCCTGCAGTAGAGGAGTTCGTACTGGTTGACCCGGGTAGTCTTCGTTAAATCTACAACATATATGTTGAATCCTCGATCAGCCTTTTCAGGCTTGGAGACAGTCCTAATGAAGCTTCTCTCACTTCCCATGCTAAAGCCATGTCTCGAAGGCGTAGGGACGACAGAAATTCTCGAACCCGCCTCAATTTTTGCTCGTCAACGAGTAAGGCGGGCTTATCAGGATGACCAGTACCTTTGACCTGAGCATCTTGCATATCCTGAGCATGGTTTCCATGACATTATAAGATGCGTCACAGGGTCTGAGCCGGTAGCTGTGTGGGGTCCCGGTAACACTTCACAGCAAACTCAAACTTATGGTGGGCACCGTTCTCCGAGTCCTCACCAAGGTCAGTTGGGGATAGATATAGAACGTCGAATTTACCTCGACGAAATTAAAAGATCTCTAATATGCAGCTAATTTATCTCGGAAGAGTGTCTTGAGATAGGACCAGCCGTTGTACCCACGAGTATCCTCCGTTAACTCCCCCCACTAATCTCTCCCTGTTTCCCTTAGCTCTAAAGTCATCGATCCCATCTATTCTGTGATGAAAGGTTTCAGTCAGTGTAAGAGTTAAGTAAATGTGGCTGAAATGCTCGAGTATTGGGGCGTCGAAAACGTAAGGTCATTAGGGTAGTCAAGCGGACCCTCCCAAAGACTTTCATATGCCCTCGGTGTGGCCAAACCGCTGTTAGAGCTTGGTATGACCGAACATATAGATGCAATCATTGTGGTCATCAAGAGGGTAAGAAGGAACTGCTAGAGTTGCATGTCAAAGAGGTCCATAGCAGGGAGATGCAAGATGCGGACTATGAGTTAGTGAGCCTTGTGAAGGTAGCATGCGGTTCTCCTGGTTGTGAGTTTAGATATGTTCATCCCTACGAAAGGAAGCCTGAACTCATAGATATATACAATTTGGCGGTCGACAAGGCGTACAAGGGGGAATTAGAGGCCGCTTCTAGTGTTGCCCGGCCTACCGGGGCGAGCAGCTAGGTCTAGAAAAATTACATCAGGAATCCAGCTATCAGCAACAAAAGAGTATAGAGGCCGAGTCCGTAGGCCACATGTTTGGCTAGCCTTACCAGTTGGGAGAGCCCCTTAACGCTTCTTTTTAACAAGTCTTCACCTATTGTCTTCAGTTGGGAAGTGACGACTTCAACCTCGACCGTTACATCTTGCAACTCCCTAGTAGCTCTTTCTTTTAATGCTCTTATTTCATCGAGGAGGCTCTGGAGGGGGGTCATATCCCCTGCCGAAACATACCCTTTGCTTCCCGGCACTCGAGCAGCGTTGTGATGCGAGTCAGTCGTGCAGATCATAAAGGCTTCGCCGAAGAGGCTTCGACATTCGGCTTCAATCAATCTGCTAGCTTCCGGTTGTATGTTGTTGGAGTCTATAACGAGAAATGCGGAAGTTCCGGAATTTCCCCTTATAATAGTTAGGGAGATTCCTGCTTCCCCGATATCCTCTTTAAGGTTGTGCGTCCGTGATGAGGCGACTCCTACCATTATCCGACCGCCCTCTTGGGAGAGGAGATGTCTGAGTGCATTCTCTATTTCGTTTAGTAGCCTTTGTGGGTCGGTTTGCATATAGCTCTGACGTAGAACTGTGTTGTGTGCGTCGACAACTACCGCTTCTCGGTAGCCCATTTTCCCGGCTGTTTCGATGATCCTGTCACGCATCCAAGCAGGAAGGTCGTCTGTTGCTTCATCAGCATAGGCCACTGCTACCATCGCAATCTTGTCTATCCTGAAAGCCGAAAACCGCAGGCCCTCTTGCTGGCTGAATATCGGTCCAGAAAACTCACCTTTCTCTGAGATTATTGTACCACCTCGCCTAAGGTCTTCCAAGAATCTCTCAACTTCTTTCTGTGATGGAAGATCCACATCATGTTCAGCGGCCCCATGAAAGACAACGCATTTTCCCTGTGACTGCAGAGTAGCTAGGATCCGTGCTGGCAGATTGTAGCTACCCACAGGCGCGAATGGTCCAGGGTGTATCCCGGGGATCACCCAGAGTAGCTTTGATGTCCGACTGTTGAACCTTATTATGTATGACTTGACTACCGTTGGTTCACTGCACTCCTCTAACCACTCCTCTAGGTTTCGGGGCTTGCCTTCAGACCAAGCCTGCAGGAAGTATTTGAGAAGCATGAGGGGATCTTGGCGAAAGATCTTCCTGCCTCTCTTCTTCAGGAAAACCAAAAATAAGACTCCCATGATAATCGAGCTAAGGGTTAATGCTGCAAAGATGGGATGGGCTTTTATGTAAAGGGCTCCTTGTAGCGGATCCGTGACGAGTAGCCCTAAAGCAATTGTCTGAGCAAGAGCGAAGAGAAAGGCTTGCCAGACCTTGACAAAAAATGAGGCGGCTGCCACCACCATCACAAACGACATCGATGAAGTTAGACCGAGTAAAGTCACCGTTACCCCTTTCTCCTGCCCAAAATATCCGTGCGCAAAAAGACTGATGAACAGAAAGCCCGAAACAAATAGAAGCTGTACGTATTGAAGGAAGAACCCCCTCCTTGGGGTAAACAGAATGTTATTCTTGTCTAGGGACTTGATAATCCACGGTGAGACCATCAATAGCGATATCCCGACTATCCATCTAATGGGGGCTACTTCGATTTGCGACAAAGCTGTAACATACAATATGAGTGAGAGTGATAGGAGCCATCGAAGTATCACTCCCCCAAAGGTAGGGAGGTGAAAGAGATGGCGGTAGTAACTCGCAACCCTATGGGCTTCAAGAGTCAACTGATCCAGAGCTAACCTACTGGAAATGCGAATCTTAGAAGTATAGAGAGGATTACAAGTGTGACAGCCAGGCCTATAACGATCTCTGGTCGGATCTTAACCCCCTTGGTCTCATCTTCAAAGAAGCGGAGGAGCCCTGCACCGGAGGCGGGTAGCGGCCCCTCACGCCTCCTCTTCCTGGAACTCAATCCCCCTGATATGGGAAGGGCTAGGTGGACTTATTAAGCTCTTTCCCGATTGGAAGACTAAAATGCAAGTCGGGGCCTCTTGTAGGCTGGACCTTCTTCAATCGCATAGCGCACATGTTGAAACTCCCTCTTCAACTCTCTCACACGCTCTTTCACCTTTTCAGGTTCCATTTTTTTAATCAGAACGTCGGCTATAAGTTCTGCTATTTGTCTAAGATGGTCCTCCTTCATGCCTAGTCTTGTGACTTCCGACGTACCAAGCCGTATTCCCCCTGGATCGTTAGCATGCCTCTTTTCCCTTATATCCCTAGGGATCATGTTCCTGTTCACTATTATGTTCGCCCTCTCTAGCAGTTGTTCACATTTGAGCCCGCCACCTAACTCAACCACATCCACGAGAACTGTGTGGGTTTCGGTAAAGGGGGGATTCCAATGTGCGCCTATGACCTGCAGGCCCTGCTCATAGAGGGTTTCAGCCAGCGCTCTGGCGTTCCTTACAACTTGTCTCGCATAATCCCTTCCATACTTGAGGTACTCACAGGCGGTTATAGCTATCGCCGCCACAGACCCCAAATGATGGTTGCTTACGACGCCAGGAAACACAGCCTTCTTGATACGCTCGGCATACTTTTCGTGGCTAAGAATGATGCCGTGTTGAACTGAGAAGAAAGTCTTGTGTGTACTTCCGGTGACGATGTCAGCACCTTCTTGTAGGGGGTCTTGGAAGACACCGTCCTTAATGATCAGTCCTAGAACATGTGCTGCATCGTACATTACAAATCCATTTTGGGCCCTTATGAAATCTGCGAGCTCTCTCAGGGGGGCCTGTCTTCTGGTTAGGAAGACAGAGCCACCGAACACTGCGAGGGCCACCCTTTTTCCGTTCTTGTTTAGAAGTTCTATTTTCTGTTTCGTTTTGTCGACATCCACGGCAAACTCATCTTCTATATAGGGAAAGTATTCTACGTTGAGTCTGCAGACAGCACCAGCCGTTCCCCCCAGATGCTTCGGCCCTATAGTGATGTGACCGCCTCTCGGGATGGACGTCGCCATGATCGTATCTCCCGCCTCTGTGAATGCTGTATAGGCAGCGATATTTGCGGTGGTTCCTGAAACTGGCCTTATATCTACAAAGGTCGCCCCGTAGAGCTCTTTGAGTAACTCTATCGCTATCAGCTCCACTTGGTCAATGTACTTTGTTCCAGCATATAGTCTCTCGCCAGGCCACCCCTCTGCATATCTATGGCCAAAGTCTGTTAATAGCATCTCTCTGCATCTCGGGCTGGTTACATTTTCTGAAGCTATAAGAGGTATGGACTCTTCGAACCATCGGTGGTGTTCATCCACAAGTTGTAACACTCGTGCGTATTCCTCCTCGGGGTTCAAGTCCGTATGGCCTTCGCCCAGCCAATTATTAAAGTTGGGAGAAGTTGAACTCAAACACCACTTTATAATATGGTAGACAATAAACGATTTGGTCAAACAAATTTACATGATGATGAGGAAAAAGAAATCATGTTAACGTATTTCTCGGAGAGAGTTAGCATGGAGTGTTCTAGGCTTGTGTGGTATCGGTCCGGATTGGCTTTTACAAAACGGTTACTGATAGTCGCCTATACATAGCTGCTCCGAACAAGTAGGTGCCGACCTCTCTTAAGGTAAATCAGTTGCGTTCTATTTGAAAGATTTAATGTGGAAGATCTCCAGGTGGTGCAAGCTAACCCGAAGTTGCAGTCCAGCTATGAAGGCCGTTAGCGCTTTCTCTAAAGGCTGCTCTACGTTATAAACCTCGGATCAGATTATAAATTTGTTCCACTTTTTAGTCCCCTGTTGGTTCGCTATTTCCCATGTAGGCTGATGAGTTCTCGCTGGGCCCAATGGGGGTTGATCCAAACATCTTCGTATGTTACGTCAACGGTACGAAGTGAATACAAATTCATGAACTACCTCCTTCCTCTTTATTTGCATCTAGGATTTCTTCACTCATCTTTCCTTTGAGGCACATGCCAGGCTTCCTAGACTCTTTGGGTAAAAATGTAGGTCACTGGCGCATTCGTCTTCTCACCACTTCAAGCCGAAAATCCGTCGCGACTTTTATGGGATATTCCAGACGTGAGTCCTATTAATAGGTTGGTCGCACTTTCAAAGAGAACGGAAAAACCTCACGAAGAAAGGTGTGCGTCAGGTACCACTCGTGTTGAAGGTATGACCTCGATCCTAATTATGAAGCTTTTCACTCTGCAATCCTTTTAGTAAGACAATGAGCTCCTTCTTATTCGAAATAACATAACTTGAAAAATGTATTGGCCAGGGTGTTGGTACCTCGTGTGGCGCATAGAGAATAACGGGTTTTCCTAGATTTTTAGCAACGTACATTTCAATGCCTGTCCCATGGCTTGGACCGTCGTATATCGCAATAATGACGTCTGCTTTCTTTACAAGTTCCAGATCATATTCCACAATCTGACGAGCTAATTCCCTCCTAGACCTGAAATCTTTAATGAATGCATAATCCATTTCGTGGGATGACAGATGATCCAGAGTAGTGAATCCGTTTCTACGAAGAAACCTATAGAGGCGCTTGATCTTCAGCGACCCCCTTTGCCCAATCGGACCACAAACCATAACTTGCAAATCACCCTTACGATTGGCTTAGTGTCGTTTAAACTTAGCTTGAGGTAATGCCAACTGGATCTTTTTAAGCAATGAACTCTTTTTTAAGTATACAAGAACACCTGCTATTCAAAAGGTTCTTAAATTATTACCCGCTTCGGTATAGGCTAAAGAACTTTTGCAAGTCTTGTCTTACACTTCCTGTGAATATATATTGACGGACTCGACTTCGACCTTCGGTCCATGGAGAATTTGCGTGTGTAGTGTGAGCCCATCGAGGGTGTAAAATCTCAGTCCGCATTCTTCGCATTCATAAGATTGCATGGTCATTTAAACCCCTGAAAAGACTTCTTGTTTATATATCTGGTGTGGAGGTCACTAGACTTAGGGGTAAACTTCATGAACACTTGCTCACGGCATTTTGTGCAGGCACGCTTGAGGCAAGGTCCATCGGGGTATAAGGTATCGTGACATCTAGAGTGGAGCATCCTTTGCAGCTTCGAGGTTTGTAATCAGTGTTGGAATGTTTTTTACTACCCTTACACTAATCTTTTCCGTGAGATTACGACAACCAGTCCATTTGCTTTGTAAAAAAGATGACGTAGCGGATAGGGTGATCACTTCGGGGGACCCGGCTCGTATTGAACAAATCTCCAAACTCCTAAGTGAACCTAGACTGATAAACACGAACAGAGGATACCTAGCATATACAGGCTCTTATAAGGGGAAGAAAGTGACTTTATGCTGCCACGGAATCGGTGGACCCTCATCGGCCATCGTCTTCGAGGAGCTCGTTTTGTTGGGAGCGAGGCTAATTATGAGGTTAGGTACTGCGGGTGCCATGAGTAAGCGGCTTAAAGTCGGGGACTTTGTGATTCCTACAGGTGCAGCTTATGAGCATGGGAGCCTTAAAAATTATATCCCTAAACTAGGTTTCCCGGCGATCCCGGACATTGAGCTTAGCTCTGCTATTATACGTGAATCTATAAAAAAGAATGTTCTGCCAGTCATCGGCTTAATTGTCTCCAGTGATGCTTTCTATGCGGAGGACCCGGCCTTCGTCAAAAGATGGGTTAAACTCGGAGTTATTAGTGTTGAGATGGAGTGCGCAACCCTCTACACACTTGGATTATTAAGGGGCTTTAAAGCCGCCTCACTACTGATAATTACAAACAGCCTCGTTGACCCTGCACAGTCCCAATTTGCATCTGCTGAAATACTCAGGCCGTATATAGATAAAGCTGCAAAGATTTTACTTGACGTTGCCGTCACCTTTCCAGAAGCGCATAAGTGAAACCTCAGCCAATACAGACTGTACCAAGAAACAGGAGCTAACAGCCCAAAGCGGCCACTTTCACCAGGTGATGTTTGGTTTGATACACCTTTTTAACATCACACATCATTGTGATGTGACGCATGTGATACATAGTACGGAGTGCCATCAGATAAATTCTCTTCCCTTTTCTGTAATGGAATAGGTGTATGGCCTCCCCTGGGACCTGTTGATAAGCCCTTTTTCTGTCATTGCCTTCAGAAGACGGAGTGTATGCTCCCTGCTCCTTCCAGAAATAGCCACCAGTTGTGAAGAACTTTTAGGACCCTCTAAGAGGGCTCTCAGTATTTTTTTACGGGTATTATCATTCGGTGGGGAGACCATGACGGGACTACCTTTCTTGTTTCTTCTTAACTCTTTGATGTACCCTTTAACCTCACTGACTTGTGACGTCACATTCGCTTCCCTTAAGCCTTTGGTCTGAGAAGAGACAGAAGGTAACCTTGTTTCTATGAGGTCGAGTCGGCTTCTTAGCTCAATCACTGCGGACTCAAGATGCCTCAACCTGCTGGAGTACGTCTCAACAATAAGAGATGAAGGGCCTATCCACTCCTCGTATTTTTTAAGGTCACTTCGCCACAATCTGGTGAACCCAATATTCACAATAGCGGAGAAAGCTGTTGCTATAGCTGCAGCCAAAAGCAAGGATGTGATATCAATTTCGGCCAACGATCACTATATGTTGCGTCATGATATAAAGTTATATCTACGAAAGAAGAGCAGCTACCGCATTTGTGAGGGTGTAACAAAATTCCCTATGTTGCTCGCTGGTCATTCTTTGGTAGCCACTTTTTGCTTGTAGCGTGAGCCTTACTATCTTTTCGAAAGCCTCTACATCGATGGTCCCTAGATAGAGATGGAAGAGAAGGAGGAAGATGTTTCGGTAAAGTCGCGTACGAGCTTGTTCAACGCTTCGACAAAAAGAGCCTTTTTGGACACGCTTCCCGTTTCTTTTTAAGATCATCATTTCTAAACTCATATTAGTCATTTTTTTATATATTATGAAGCTATCCATCTCAATCGGCGGTGCTTTGGACTCTTGGAACAGATGGCGCGCTATTGCGTCGGACTTTAAAATGCTTGCCAGCATGTTGCATAATTATACGCTATAGTATAAAGGTCTATTTCTCCACGGAGAGATAATGCCGGCCTTTTGCCAACCGGTAGAGCCAGGAAGGACCGTTACGTTGCCTTTGTAGCAGACCCCTTGACGCCAATCTGGATAAGTAAGTGGCCGCAGCGCTTAGTGAAATAGGCTGCTGGTATCTCTCTTCGAAAGCCTCCTTGAGATCAGATGAGGTAAAAGATCCGAGATTGAATCTTTCTTCAATTAGCCTGGCGACCCTCGCTTGCACAGTATCCTTCCTCAACAAATCAAGTTTTGGCGTGGCAGGAGTCTCGTCCTGTCTCGATCCTTCCAAGCTCGCGAGAATACTCAAAAGGGTTTCACGCTGAAAGCTTCCCTCAGCTATGATGGTGTATTTGCCTCCGTTCGCGTCCTCAATAGATAACCTTATCCTCCTCGCTTTCATGCATATTTTCATAGGAGCGCACTGACGGCCAGCTAATATGTTGTGAAGGTGTGAACTTGTTAACTCCTGGGTCAATGGCTCCAAAGAGACTGTTGAGGGTTAACAAGCCTGTGGACCAAACGCAACCCCTCACTCCTCTCCAAGCGTTCCAGTGGAAAGAAAGGGGTGACCAAAAAGTGCTCACGATTGTTAGAAGCGCGAAAATTGGCCAATTTTGCTTTTAAAGGCAACTTCAGTGGAATCTTTGCTAGCATCTTTAACCGTGAACATGGACCCCTCCACCCCTAATCTTCCACTGCAACCTTTCGAGGATGTGTTAGCTAGTTTCTAGGAAGCAAATGCGGTCCTTGAGTCATATGTTAACATAAATTAACCATGATATTATTTGGAAAACAATACAAACCAAGCACGAGCCTGAATTGGGCGAACAAAACACAAACAGTCCAGCGCACTTTAACTCCAGTGGAAATATACGGGTGGGGGCTACTAGTGCAAAGCTCATAGAGGCGATCGATCACTACTTATCAAGGCCTTCAGTTTTTAAGAATAAGGAGGCGCTTTCAATTCATTATATACCAGATCAGCTCTACTTTAGAGACGAACAGATACTGGAACTAGGGCATATCCTAGCACCCCTCTTACGTTCGGAGAGATCATCCAACGCCCTACTTTATGGAAAACCTGGTACTGGGAAGACTGTTGTTGCACGTTTCGTGATGCGTCACATCGTAGCTAAAGCCTCGCAAATCGGTTGCAAAGTACACTTCTGTTATTGCAACGCTAAGCTCGCGGGCACGGAGTATCGTTTGATCCTAGAGGTGGCGAGACAGGCGAATGTTGACCTTCCGTTCACAGGTCTTTCGGTAGCCGAAGCCCTTTCTAGGTTGAAAGCTTCGCTATTGGCAACAGGGTACAGAATGCTACTCATCTTGGATGAGATTGACCATTTAGTTAAACATCATGGCGACCACTTGCTGTATGAACTCACACGCTCTACAAGCCAGCAATTTCCCAGCGGCCTCTTCAACCTAGTAGGTATCTCTAACGACCTAACATTCAAGGAATGGCTGGACCCTAGAGTTCTAAGCAGCCTCGCCGAAGAAGAGATGGTTTTTCCGCCCTACACAGTGGAGCAACTAAAGGTTATCCTTGCAGCTAGGGCGGAGTCTGCATTCAGGAGTGGATGTTTGTCTGAGGGGGCGCTCAACCTATGCGCAGCATTGAGCGGAAGCGAGCACGGCGATGCGCGGCGCGCCGTAGAACTACTACGTGTTGCTGGGGAACTGGCTGACCGTGAGCAAGCAGCTAGAGTGGAGGAACGCCACGTTGAAGAAGCTCTACGCAGAATAGAACACGATCGAACCACTGAGGCTATCACTACACTTCCGCTGCACGCAAAGCTTCTACTAGCTGTTGTGGTCAACGACAGAGCCAATTCCACAGGTGCGATATACGAGAGATATACAAAGATGTGCCAGCAGTTAGGCCTGAATCCTGTTACCAGAAGACGTGCAAGCGG